>OLGD01000003.1_pt1 | contig 567747 bp, 538 predicted proteins | sample 1605311 | NCBI WGS metagenome assembly OLGD01 (sample SAMEA3888917, study PRJEB22519) | human gut metagenome | biome: human gut; feature: human-associated habitat; material: faeces | place: Denmark | collected 2010
TCTTCTTGTCCGTGATTGCCATTGTCTTCTCCTTTCATGTAAAAGGGGGAGGTTTGCAACGATTTGCGCATGAGCGTCTTGTCCGGCTTGCCGTTCCTCTGCGGCCTTCTTCCGCTTTCGATTGCTGCAACCGGCTTCATCGCGTTCAATTCGTCCTGGTGCTCCGCTATCTGCTGCTTGATGCTCACGCTGCGCTCATCTTTTGCGGAGAAACGAAGACTGTCTATCTTGCGCTCCTCCCTAGCAAGTGCTTCCTGCTTTGCGTACCGCTGTTCCGTGTTCAGGAACCCATCCGGAACATATTTCAAGAACTCTCCGTCCGCAGGGTTGATATTTGCGAATAAATCGCGTAAACTAATGGTAGAGATGCGAACAGCCCGTGCGGGCGTTTCCGTTGAAACGTTTTCCGTGGCCAAGACCGCATCTTTTACTTTATGCAGAGCTACCGCTACATAAAGACTATTGTCTTTTTCTATAAACTCCTTTACCTCTAGCTGAACGGGTGCAATGCCGTTGGTCTCAAATGCAGATACCAAACAAATCGGAATCCTCGCGCTTAGTTCCAACGTATTTGTCTGTATGGATTTCAAGTGGGATAGCATTTTCAACAATTTTATCAAAACATGCCAACATTTCCCCAAAACTGCCATACTCATTACCTCTTGCAGCTTGCTCATGGACGCTTTTTGAAAATCCTTTGTAAGGAAAGTCAAACTCGATTTTTACTGACGGATTTTCGTATCGCTTCTCGCCAAGGCCAAATTTCTCATACAGGGTTTTTACATACTGACGTGCTTCCCTGCGGGTAGCGTTTTCTAGCCGAGCTACCTCTGCACGGGTCAGTTTGGATGCGTCCGCATCGTATGTTGCTACACTCAGCTCTGCATCCTTAAGCTCATCGAAACGCTCTGCTTCCGTCATATTGTCGCGGATGGAGAAGCGTGCCCCACCGCCGTCTTTTGCATTTTCCTGCACGTTTTTGCGTATACTGGGATTGACAGAGGCATTCTTATATGTTACTCTGCCATTAAGCCCATACTTGGCGCTCGAAGGCAATTGGAGCTTATAGAGTTTAAGCCAAGTTTGGGTTCTGTTTTTATTTGGATCTACAAATAGAACCCGGCTCTCATCTAACAGCTTTTGCGGGCTAGTATCCTTTCCGTACGCGCTCGCAATTTTTATAACCTCCATATTCAAACGGTGATCCTTTGTAGGTTCAAGCTCAAGGGCAACCAATACCGGCGCACCATCAGCATCGGCCAATTCCCCAAACATGGTTATCCTGCCCGGAACAGTTTTCGACTCCATCACGATGATCGGATCCTCAATCACAGAGGGGACCTGCTTGATAATCTCATCTGTCATTGCTGGATGGTCCCGCTTAACCTTGATGATCTTGGAAGCGTCCCATACGATTTCCTGATTTTTTACTCCTATATAGCGCAGCGTTTGCGAGGTTTTGCCTACAAAGAAACGCGCATTTTCGTTTTTCCCGTCCCACGCGTCATATTCCCGTTCAAATGTCGGATTGACGCTATACTTCATATCGGCTTCCAAGTCGTTTCTGTTTCCGTGCGTCTCCCCTAACGCCGCACGGTTGCTATTTTCGCCGGAATCGCGTATACTACGAATGAGCCCAAACTTGTTTCCGTCTAACGGCACGTGGATGCCGCAGACCTGGAACCAACTGCGGGTTCTTTTTTTGTCCTCGTTGAGATATAACACGTTGTGGTCGGTAATTTGAGATGCAAAATCCTTTCTCGCGTGAATCGTCCGAATCTTGTTTATCAAGGTCTGCCCGTTCGCACCCCTGTTCATAACCACGCCAACCACGACGGGGGTATTGCCAACGAACAGATCGCCGTACACGCTAATGGTATTTTCGCTGTATTGCGTTATTACGATGGGGTTGCTGAGCAAGTCCGGGATTTGCTGCATAATGTTTTCAGTAAGATGATCCCCGTGCTCGCGCATCACCTTTTTAATCTTTCCAACGTCAAAATACATCCCCGTATCGTGCAACCCAACTGCATTTAGCGCGCTTCCGAGTTTCACTTCTCCCACTTTTATTCTCGCGCCATCGGTCAAATCGTCCCACCTTTGGATCTGGCGATCATAATATCTGTCACGAGCAAACCCAGCCCTCTCTCTCGTGGATAGCATGACACCCTCTTTTGCTTTGCCGCGTTCGGAACTTGTCTCCCCTAACGCCGCATCGAACATATCCGCAATCGCAGAAAGCAGCTCTGTATCCTGCCGGATGCTCTGCATCTGCTTCCAGCTTGCTTCTCCTTCGAGCGTACGAAGCGTTTCTTTGATTGTGTCGATGAACTCCTGCAGAAAGTCGCGGATGCGCTCTGCGAGCGTCCTGTCGGCTTCAACGAGCTTTTTCACATAGGATTCATCGTTCAGGATCGCCGGGATCGTATTTGCGACCACCTCTTCACGGGCGGTTTCTTCCGAATAGCCGAATTGATCCATTTGGTAATGCACAAGCACGTCCACTGTACTATGCCGGTGTGGATGTATTAACTGCGCAGCGGTATCTTGGGCACGCAAATGCGCAAACAACGATTGATATATACACGCATCTTAATGAAGAAAAAGCGCATAAAGATGCTGACAAACTGCGGAACTACTTCAAATAAATTTTTAGAAAGTTGCCAAAAAGTTGCCAGAACGGAGATGATAAAACGGCTTACCAAGTCTTGAAATAGGCTAAATATAAGGAAAATTTAGATGTATGTATCTGTTTTTGGTCTTTAGAATAGGATTAAAGTTTCCGTTTATTACATCATGCCGTCCGATGCACCAAAAGAGGCTATGGGTGTCCATAGCCTCCCGGTTCTTATTCAGCAGTAACATCCGGCCTGATGCCAAACGCTTCGTCAAACATGAATTCCAAAGGTTTGTCGGTCAGCACAATATCGGTATCGATCTGCGCGAAAACAGTGGTCTCTCCGGGTGCAAGCACAAGGACGTATTGCCCATCCCGTGTCTGAAGCTGGCTCCCTGCAATTTCAACGCCGCCTGCCTCTTCAAAAAAGTGTACATCCACCGCGCAGACCAACGTTTCCGGATAAGAATTCACCGCCACTGCATCCAGGAAGGTATCCTCTGCCTGCTCGTACACCTGGATCATCTCAAAAGAGACGTACTGTGTATAATGCAGGTTTGAGCTCACGAAACGCCCGAGCGCATCAAATTCCGGTGTGGCTGTGGGCGTAGGCTCCGGAGTTGGAATGGGTTCCGGCGTGGGGTCGGGCGTAGGTTCCGGCATCGGCGTAGGCAAGGTATATTCCGGCAAAAGCACCGGACGCTCGCGGATGCAACCGGAAACCGCGCCCATGCATAGCAGGAGCGCAAGCAGCAGGGACCCGACCTTACGCTTTGATCTCCTCGTCATTCTGCTTCTTATTCTCCCGGATCAACTTTTGTTTCAGATCATATAACCCATCGGACATATCCACCTTGTATACATGTGGATTGAGCAGCCTGCGGTATTCTTCCCAGAATGTCGCAAGCTCCTTCTGCGCATATGCCCGGATTTCCTCAATCGAGGGCAGCTCGTATACCTGTTTTCCATCGATAAAAATCGGCACAAGCATCTCGCGCACGGTGAAATCCCGCAGGACCTTGGTTTTGTAGCTTTGTTCGGGATGGTAAATACGCAAAGGCTTCGTTGCGTCGATCTCTTCCTCTTCAAGGGCAATCAGGTCTGCGAGTGCCATGCCGCATTTCGTATACAGGCGCAGAACCTTCTTATACCCCGGATTCGTCATCTTCACAACGTTTTCGCTGAGCTTGATCTTTGGGATCAGTTTTCCATCCACAATCTCAGCCGCCATTTTATATACGCCGCCCAACGCCGGGCAATCCAGAGAGGTAATAAGCTTCGTGCCCACGGCCCAAATGTCGATCTTAGCCCCCTGCGCCTTCAGGTCACGGATCACCGTTTCATCCAAATCACCCGATGCAAGGATCTTAACATCGGAATGCCCTGCTTCATCCAACATGGCGCGGGCACGTTTGGAAAGATACGCCAAATCTCCCGAATCCAACCGAATGCCGACGGGTTTATAGCCCTTGGCCTTCAGCTCGTTAAAAACAGTAATTGCATTGGGCACTCCGCTGCGCAGCGTATCATAGGTGTCCACAAGCAGCGTGCACGCGGCCGGAAACGTTTCTGCATAGGCGCGGAACGCATCCAGCTCGCTTGGGAAGCTCATCACCCAGCTATGCGCATGAGTGCCTTTGAGAGCCACATTATACATTTGCCCGGTAAACACGTTGCTCGTTCCGCTGCACCCGCCGATTACTGCGGCGCGCGCGCCATAAATGCCGGCATCCGGCCCTTGCGCACGGCGGAGCCCGAATTCCATGACCTCATCCCCCTGCGCTGCATATGCAACGCGGCTTGCCTTTGTTGCAATCAGCGTTTGGTGGTTTACAAGGTTCAAAAGCGCTGTTTCTACAAGCTGAGCCTGCATAATCGGCGCTTTCACGCGGAGCAGCGGTTCATAGGGAAATACGACGGTACCTTCCTTCATGGCATAGATTTCCCCCGTGAAGCGCAATTCCAAGAGCATGCTCAGGAATGCTTCGTCAAACAGGTTCAGCGAACGAAGGTATACGATGTCATCCTCTGTAAAGTGCAGGTTGTTGATGTATTCCACAACAGATTCCGTGCCCGCCATCATCGCATAAGCGCTGTTTTCGCGTTCACGGAAAAACAGATCGAACACCGCTTCGTTTTGGGTCATGCCATGTTTAAAGTATCCATACATCATCGTAAGCTGGTACAGATCCGTCATCATGGTCAGGTTGCGTGGCTGTAAGCAAGTCATAATTACTGCTCCGTTTCTTTTTCGTTTGTTTTATCCTTATCCTGAGGCTCGTCCGCCTTTTCAGGAATTTCATTCGTGGGTTTGCCGGCTTCGTCGATCGCTTCCGCATCCGCTTCTTCGCTGCATTCCGCCTCAATGCACGGTTCTTCCGGCTTGGGCCAGATCAGCATGCCAAGCTTTTTCTCTCTGCGCCAACGCACAAGCGCAAACACAATCACTGCAATTACAAGCACGATGCTAAGCAGCTGTGAAACCCGGATGCCGCCGGAAAGCCAGGAAACCGTATCCGGTTGGATCAGCCAGAGGCTGTCCCCCCGCAGGCCTTCCACAAGCATGCGCTCAAACGCATATAGCCCTGCATAATAAAGCATCATGTCGCCATCGTGCTTAAACTTCTTGCGGCAGATCCAAAGTACGAGGAAGATGATGAAGCACCAGATGGATTCATAAAAAAATGTGGCGAGATGCAGGTGGACGCCGTTCGCACCGGTAACGCAGGCCGTGCAGACCGCTTCGTTAAAATAATGCGTTCCTTCAATGCCAACCGCAAGCGGAAAGTACTGCAACGCCGGGAATTGCGCGATCATCCGCGCGGTAACCGGCAGGCCGAACGCCTCCTGGTTAAAGAAGTTTCCCCACCGGCCGATGGCCTGTGCAAGCGCGAGCCCCGGCATGATGCAATCCGCAAGCTTCAGGAAGCGCACCTTGCGCACGCGGGAAAACACAAACGCTCCCAACAGGCCAAAGATCACCGCGCCATAAATGGCAAGGCCGCCTTCCCAGATATAAAGGATGCTGATCGGGTTCTGCAAATAGCGATCCAAATGGAACAGCACATAATACAGACGCGCGCCAACCACACCGCACGGAATGATGACAAGACACATGTCGATGATGATGTCCGCAGGGAGTTTTTTGCGTTTTTCCTCCCGATTTGCCAAAAGTACGGCCAAAATAATGCCGACTGCCATCAGCACCCCGTACCAGTAGATATCTTTCCCGAATAGCGTAAACGCTACCCTGTCCGGAATTGTCATGAAACATATCCTCCTGAAATCGTAGTTCCCCTAAAGTTTGATTATACCGCAGTTTTCAAAAATATGGAAGCATGCGCGCACTAACGCCGCGCAAACGGCGTAAAATCGTCCTTTTCCGTGTGAGCAAAGCCAAGCGTGCTCATGCGGCGCACGATGTCGAAACCAAATTTGTCCCGCAGCGTATCCGTCGCTTCATCCAGCGCCCGCATGCGTACATGGCGCGCCGCATCAAACAATGAAAGCTGCTCGGCTTCCCCCGTAAGCCGCCCAAAAGAAACGCCGATCTGCCGCACCGCACGGCCACGATGCAGCGCAAGTGCGAGCGACCGCAGGACGCCGTAAAGCTCATCCGTCACATCCGTCGCACGCGACAGCGTCTTTTGTGCGCTTTCATATTGCAAATCCGTATACCGCAGATGCACGCCTGCCACGCATGCGCGCAGCCCCGCATGCCGCAGGCGATACGCCGTTTGTTCTGTTTGCCGCAAAAGCGCCGCGCATACCGCAGCATCCCCGCAGGCATCCCGTTCAAGGGTGGTGGAATGGCTCACGGACTTCTGTTGCTCCGGCTCGCTGATAAGCCGCGTATCGTCCCGTCCGTTGGCACGCTCCCACATGGCATGCCCGTTTACGCCGAACAATGCCCGAAGCGCCGCCTGATCCTGCCGCGCCAGATCCCCAATCGTCTGAACGCCCATAGCGCGCAGGCGCCTTGCGCTTGCGCGGCCTATGTACATCAGGCTTTCCACCGGCAGCGGCCACATGAGCCGCTCCCAATTCTCTGCATTCACCACAGTTACCGCATCCGGTTTTTTGTAATCGCTACCCATCTTGGCCATAATCATGTTGTCCCCCACCCCTACGGAAACGGTAAGGGAAAGCTCCTGTTTCACCCGCTCACGGATGGCATGGGCAGCTGTCTCCGGCGCGCCAAAAAGATGTTCACACCCGTTATAGTCAACATAGGATTCATCGATCCCATAGCGCATCGTCACCGGGGAATAGCTCCGGATAATTTGCATGAACGCCTCAGAATATTCGGTATACCTGGCATATTCCGGCGGCACAAGCACGGCGTTTGGATACAGGGAGAGGGCCTGCCATACCGGCATGCCTGCACGCACGCCCCGGTGCTTGACCGGATATGTTGCCGCAAGCACAATGCCATGCCGCTTCTTTGGGTCTCCGCATACGATGAGCGGTGTTTCAGCCGTGTACTTTCCGCCGCTGTCCGCCACGGCACAGCTTGCATAAAACGAGTTCAGATCTACGTGCAGAATGCTCATTGTTGTTCCTTTTATGCGCCGGAACAAATGTTCTGCTTTTATTATAGCATTTCTGCACGGGTTGTAAAGCGGAAATATTATAGGTTGCTTTTTGCGGCAAGCGACAGCGTTACGGCACGATACCGTTGACCTGTGCAAGCGTCTCCGGCGCTGCGGAATCCTGTTTATTGAAATAATAAGTATAGATTTCCTCCGCCGCCGATATGCTCCATGCCCCGGAAAAGCCGTTCGGGACGCAGGATACAATCACGATCTCCGGATCTTCGCGCGGCGCATATGTGACAAACCACGAGGTGGTTTCAATATCAATTGAGGCAAGGCCAATCTGCGCGGAACCCGTTTTTCCCGTGATCCTGTCAAGGTATTTTTCCATAAATTCCTCGGAGAACTTATCGGACGCAGTACCTTGATCCTCCAGCGACACAACGCCTTTCATACCTTCCTTGATAGCAGTCCAAAGTTTGTCCCATTCCGCAGAATCGTTGCCAATTGTGTTTACGATAACAGGCTCCGTATCCCTTACAACGTTGCCGTCTGCATCAATCACGCGGTCAACAATGTGTGCTTCATATACCGTGCCCTCGTTTGCAATCGCAGAGATATACCGCGCGACAGCAATGGGCGTAACAAGCGTTGTGCCCTGGCCGAACCCTGCGCGGATGGTCTGTGTCGGCTTCCACTGAATCTCGTTCAAAAGCGACACGATCTCGCTCGTCCAGGTCTGCGTCTGCGTATAGCCTTCCGGGATGCCGATTTCTTCGCTGATGATGCGGCGAATCTCCGGGCCTTTGCCATCCAGACCGTTTCCGTCCTGAATCTGCATCAGGCGCAGCGCACAGGCGCTTACGGCACCCTCGTCAATCTCCATCATTCGTTTGTCCATGCATTCACGCAAAAGGGTGCAAAGCCGGCGATAAATCAGGGATGGAAGGCTTGTTTTCTGTGCGGTGATGCTCAGCTTCCCTTCCGCATCGAGCAGCGTATTGTCAAACAGCACAGACTGCCCACCGCAGATGCCTGTAGACTCTCCCGGAAGTTCAATCCCCGTTTTGCTCGTGAGGCCGAATTTGCCTGCCCACTCGTTCAATGTATCAATGCCCATGCGATATGCAACCTCGCAAAAATAGTAGTTGCAGGATTGGGCAAGCGCTTGGGTAAGCGTCAAATTTGCGTGCTCCTCATGATAGCGTTTCCAGCACCTTGGCGCGTTTGTTTTGATGATGACCTCTTTGCCGTTCTCGTCCGTGGTATGGATGTAATAGCTTCCGCCGTCTCCACGGTCGTTCACCGCCTCGTCAATCTGAACGGCGCCTTCAGAAACACCCGCAACACCTGTAACCATTTTGAAGATGGAGCCCGGTGCGATCTTAAGGGAGATTGCTTTGTTGCGCAGAGGTGTAGTGTCCGCGTCATCGAGGTATTTTGCCTGCTCCTCCGTAAGCCCCTGTATGAACCAGTTGGGATCAAAGCCCGGGTAGGAGGCCATTGCAAGCACGTCACCCGTGCGCGGATCCATCGCTACGATTGCGCCGGTTTTTGCAGTTTCGATCGTATCAAGCTTATCGGCATATTTGCTTGTCTCGTCTTTTGCTTCTTTTTCAGCGATGTCATTGAGCATGTACGCCATCTCATCCGCGCTGAGCTTATTGATAAGCTTTTCCAACGCCGTTTCCACAACTGCCTGCAATTCGATGTCGATGGTCAGCGACACGTCGCTTCCGTTCGTTGCATTGGTCTGCGCAAGCTCACGGATCACACTGCCGTTCTTGTTGATTTCAACCTCTTTTGCTCCTTGATGTGCCTTTGTTGCGCCTGTAAGGTAGGCTTCCATCGTGGATTCTATTCCGGAAACACCCACATAATCGCTGTAGGAATATGCAAGGCCGGAGCTGCTTGTCATGTCGATTACATGGTTGCCGCTCTCGTCGTAAACATACACAATATTGCCTTCTTCATCCCGCTTGGGGATCGTGTTGCCATCCTCATCCGTTGTCGTTTCGTATTTATAGAGCGGCTCCAGTTCTTCAATCGTGTATCCCTTTGCAAGCAGGGTATTCACGCTCACGGTATCCGCCGTACGGGAAAGATAGCCCACGATATGCCCTGCCGTCTCGCCGCGGGGGTAGATGCGTGTTGTGCTCTGCGATACCTGAACACCGACCAGTTCATCGCTGTGCTGCTTGATTTCCGCCACAACATCAAACTCCACGTCATACGCAATTGTGACGGGTTCATATGCCCTGTAGTTGTTGAGGCTTACTTCCTGGCGAATTGCAATGATTTTGTTTGCCTGTTCAAATGTGTATTCCTCCGGAATAAACCAAGCGCGGCGCAGGTAATTGTACGCATATTCCGCCGTAGGCCACTTGGAGATGTCCCATTTGGAGGAATCCTTGGGATATGCTTTATAATTCGGGTCGCGGCGCTGGATATTAAGGCCTACGGCTTCACAAAAATTCTTATAGCGCGCACGGATCGCCGCTTCGCTCGTTACGCCCCAATCGTAAACGATCTCTCCGGATTCATCCATTGCAAGGTAGGAAGTATCAATGGTTGTTCCGCCGCTTTGCTCAATAATGTTAATCGCCTTGATCAGGGATTCCGTGTATACAGCGGAATCGTAATCCGTCCGGCTGTCCGCATCGCGCAGGAATTCAACATTGTAGCAGGTTTCGCTGTATGCAAGCACAACGCCGTTGCGATCCAGAATGCGCCCGCGTTCCCCCTTTAAGGCGATCGTACGCACCTTGCGGCCCGCCGCTTCCTCAGACCAGGTCTGTCCTTCCGCAATTGTAAGCGTTCCCAGCCGGTATACCAAAGCGCCCATCATGCCCAGCATCAGGACGGCAACGATTAAAAAGCGCCCAATTGGTCTTTTCATGGTTTCTGTTTCATCCTCCAGTATAGGCGCTCAAGCCCGGCCGGCGCGGTGCTCCGTCCGAACCTGGCGCGCAAGCGCGCGCTTGAGGAGGACATGCACGGGCATCGTAAGCGCTACAGTCAGCAGCATGGAGGGCAGCACATACGCGCCCACCATCTCCGCATAAGAAAACGTCCCGCCGGAAAGCCGCACGGCCAACATCATGATGTGCTCCTTTAAGAGCGCGCTGACAGCCGCAACCCCCGCCGGGACAATCACATTGTCTGCATAAAACTTCTGGTAAAACATTCCGCCTGCCGCGCCGGCAACCATGTAAGCAATGGCGGAAAGGCCCACGCATTTTCCAAACAGCACATCCATAAACAGCCCGATTCCGACGCCCAACAGGCCTCCTTTTACGCTCCCCAGCAAAACGCCGGCGGATACGGCCACTGCAAGGAGAGCATCCGGCCGGATGCCGCTGATGTTCAGCCTGCAAAACAGAATTGAATCCAAATAAATGCCGATGAGGAGCGCAATCGGCAAGGCTGCCCTTCGCATGCTTACTCCTCCCCTTCTTCCTCACCCGTTCCGGTGATCACCATAACCTCTTCCAAATGGCCAAAATCCACGCTGGGCTGAAGCGCCGCATTGCGATCTGCAGAAGAGCCCTCCGTCCGCCGTGCAACCTCCGTCACCGTGCCGACCGTGATGCCTCTTGGATACACGCTTCCCATCCCGTTGGTGATGATTACATCGCCCGGAACAAGGTCATATCCGGATGCAAGGAAATAAAGCTCCAGCATGTTGTCGTCCCCGGCAGTGAGCGTGCCGCGTGTCAGGCCAATATCGCGCGTACGATCCACCATAACGGAAACCTCCGTGCTGGAATCGATAATGGAGGTAACTTTGCTCCAAGTTGCGCCTACCTCCGTAATGCGTCCCACAAGGCCGTCCGCATTCACAACAGCCATGTCCTTTTGAATCCCTTTGTTTCGGCCTGCATTTATCGTGAACACATCAAACCATATCCCCTGGCTGTTGCCAATGACGGCCGCCGTCACAAACGTATAATCCTCAGAAACCCCAGAATAGTTCAGCAGCTTCTTCAGGCGTTCGTTTTCTGCCTGAAGCTTTTCGTTTTCCTCTGCCACGCCTTCCAGCTGCGCAAGGCGCGCCGAAAGCTGTTCCAGTTCCTTATCCGCATCCGTTGTCTTAAAGATGCGCTGAAAAAATCCGATGATGCTGTCCGAAGCTTTGGAAGCGAACGTCTGCACCGGCTGCACGACCGCCCCCAACGTGCTTTCAAGCCACGAAACAGAGCGTTCGCCAGAGGTTGCAAACGCCAAAATGCCCAAAAGCACGATGGCTATGAGCATGATGACGAAAGGTTTGTTTTTAAATAAACCGCGCAACCGTTTCCTCCTTGGCCGTATGAAAAGCAAGCCTTTTCGGCTGGATTCTTGCTATCCTATTATACTTGCAAGGCGCGGCGCTTGCAAGGCGTTGGGGAAAATCGTCACAGTATGTTAAGAATCACGCTTCGAGCGTGTGGACTGCTTCCGCGAAGGCTTCCTGCCGATCCAGCATTCTGAGCGCGCCGAGCGCCACGCAATCCAGCGGGCTTTCCTCTACACGCACGGGCATGCCCGTTTCCTGCGAAATCAATCGATCCAGCCCCCTTAGCTCCGCGCCGCCGCCCGTAAGCGTAATGCCGCCGCAGTAGAGGTCGCCCGCAAGTTCCGGCGGCGTTTCGGAAAGCGCGTCCTTCACCGCTGCCACGATGCGCTGCACCGCGGGCGCTATAGCATGCGCAACCTCGCCAGCGTTCAAAATCAAGCTTGTGGGCAAGCCGGTATCCAGTTTTCTGCCGCGCACCTGCATGCGCTCCGTGCCGCCCGGCAGCGCGTTTCCAAGCGCAATCTTAATTTCCTCCGCCGTGCGCTCGCCGACCATGACCCCGTGCGCCTTTTGCACATGCTCACGGATGGCTGCGTCAAGATGCGTACCGCCCGTGCGCACGGACGCTGAAGCAGCAATGCCGCCAAGCGCCAGCACTGCAACGTCCGTCGTGCCTCCGCCAATGTCGACCACCATAGATCCTATCGGCTCAAACACGGGTAAATCCGCCCCCACGGCGGCTGCAAGCGGTTCATCCAGCATCAGCACATCGCGCGCGCCTGCGCCGCGCGCCGCATCGGCAAGTGCCCTGCGTTCCACTTCCGTAACACAAAGCGGAAGGCACAGCACAAGGCGCACGCCGAGCGCGCCAACCTTATGGCCAAGCGCCGCTTGTATAAAGTATTTCAGCATTTCTGCGGAAAGCGCGTAATCCGCCACAACGCCGTCCCGCATCGGATATACGACGTTGATACCACCCGGCGTGCGGCCGAGCATCTGCATGGCCTCCCTGCCGAATGCGAGCGGTTCACGCCGCTCGTCCGCTGAAACGGCCACTGCGCTCGGTTCCCGCAGCACAATGCCGCGCCCCTTGATTGCGATGAGCGTATTTACGGTTCCGAAATCGATGGCAATATTGCGCATCAGCAAACCGGAAAGATTCAAACACATCCTGACATACCTCCCGTTAATCCACAGTTCTGGAATGATGGAAAGTATTGCCTGTTTTCGTGCGCGTTATACGCCTTTATGTTATACTATACAAGCTATCTTATGAAACAGGAGAAGCCGTCTTTATGCGTTTAATCCTTGCCTCCCAGTCCCCGCGGCGGCGCGAAATGCTTGCGTTGATGGGCTATGCGTATGAAATCGTTGTAAGCGATGCGGATGAGCATGTGCCGCCCTGCGCGCCCGCAGAGTTTGTAGAAAGGCTGGCCCTGCGCAAGGCTGAGGCCGTATTTGCATCTTACGGAGACTGCTGCGTTGTCGGTGCAGACACAATTGTTTATCTTGATGGGAGCATCATCGGCAAACCCGCGGACGCTTCGGACGCCTTTCGCATTCTTCGCACGCTCAGTGGGCGTACGCACACCGTCTATACAGGTGTCGCAGTGCTTTCCGGAACGCGCCGCATCGTTTTCCATGATGCGGCGGAGGTCACATTTGCTCCGCTTTCGGATGAGGAGATCCACGCATACATCGCCACGGGTGAGCCGCTTGACAAGGCCGGCGCTTACGGCATTCAAGGCCCGGGCTCGCTGCTTGTGGAACGCCTCGAGGGCTGTTATTTCACCATCATCGGCATGCCGAACCCGAAGCTTTACCGGGCGCTGCGCTCCGTCGGCATACTGCCGGAGTGGATGGAGAAGGAGCCTGAATTCATTGCTTCTTGCCCAGATGTGAAATAATATGGAACTTTGGGATGCTTATTATGAAGGCGGCACGCCCGCCGGGCGCGACCTTATCCGCGGCGAAACGGTGTCTTATCTTTGGCTCTCCCGAGGTGCTTTCCTTGCCCTGCTGCGATCGGAGCAATACGTTCCGAGCCACGGGGAGCGGCTTTTGCCGAATTTGGGGCGTGTATTGCGTTGAACTATAAAAGCGGATAAGCTGCGCCTATCCGCTTTTCTGTTTCTTATCCCCGCATTTTCCTCGCAAGCTCATAAATGAGAATCCCGGCTGCAACGGATGCGTTGAGCGATTCTGCAAAGCCATACATAGGCAGGCGGTATTTTTCGCACTGCGCAGCGATGGCATCCGAAACGCCGTTTCCTTCGTTTCCGATTACAAGCACGCACTTTTCACCCGGTTCAGGCAGCACGTCTGTGCCCTTGAGATGTCCGCATACAAGTGTAAAGCCCTGCGCGGCAAGGCGTGCGGCTTCGTTTTCAAGGTTTCCCTGCCAGACCGGGATGTGGTAGATCGACCCCATCGCAGCGCGAAGCGGCTTAGGGGCATATGGGTCGGCACATCCTTCGCCAAGCAGAAGGCCGCAAGCTCCCATCGCATCCGCCGTGCGCAGGATCGTGCCGAGGTTGCCGGGGTCCTGTACACAATCAAGCGCCACGATCAACCCCGCAGGGTAGTACTCGGGAATGGGCTGATCCGGCGTTTTTACCGTTGCGCACACCCATTGCGGCGTTCCGGTCTGCGTCAGGCTTTCCATCACACTGCGGCGCACCGTGTATACATTCGCGCCGCTGCCGGAGAGCACGGCAGCCATCAGGTCATGCCCATCCTCTATGAAAGCATCCACAAACTGCGCACCGGAAACCACAGCCTCACGCACCAGCTTTTCACCTTCAATGAAGTGTACGCCCTGTTCCAGCCTTCCTTTGCGCTGCGCGAGTGCGCGTGCACGTTTAACCGTTTCGTTGCGCGTGCTTTCAATCACCATACCGTGGCCTCCCGAAACAATTCAAAGTATAAAAAAGCCGCCCGGAAAGGATCCTTTGCGGACGGCCATTGCGTTATTTCTTACGCACGCGCCTGATTGGCAACGTTCACGAGCTCGCGGAACGCATTCATGTCGTTCACGGCGAGATCGGCGAGAACCTTGCGGTTCACATCGACGCCGGCCAACTTCAGGCCGTTGATCATGCGGCTGTACGTAGTGCCGCAAATGCGGGCGCCCGCATTGATGCGCGCGATCCACAGCTTGCGGTATTCGCGCTTCTTCAGCTTGCGTCCGACATAGGCATAAGCCATGGACTTCATGACCTGCTGCGAAGCTGCGCGATACTGCTTGCTCTTTGCTCCGTAATAGCCCTTTGCGAGCTTGAATACCTTGCGACGTTTTTTAACGGCGTTTACCGCCCTCTTAATCCTTGCCATTGTTGGTCTTCCTCCTTACTTATACGGAATGAGCTCGCGAACCTTCTTGGCTTCGCACTCGGCAATATAGCCGGTTTGGCGCAGGCCGCGCAGGCGCTTGGTGGTCTTCTTCGTCAGGATATGGCTCTTGTAAGCCTTGCCCCTTTTGATCTTGCCGTTTTTCGTAAGGCTGAATCTCTTGGCAGCACCCCTGTGGGTCTTGATCTTTGGCATGGGGTATTTCCTCCTCTTGGAAAAATAGTTTAGTTTGCTTTTGGTGCAAGTATCATGAACATATTGCGTCCCTCCTGCTTGGCAGGGCGGTCGATCGCAGCACTGTCCTTGACCATTTCAAAAAACGCGTTCATCACATCCAGCCCGATGTCGCCGTGTCTGGCCTGGCGCCCCTTGAAGCGGATCGAAACCTTAACCTTGTTTCCGTCGCTCAGGAACTTGGTGCAGGCCTTTGCCTTAACTTCCATGTCATGCTGGTCGATGGTGGCCGAAAGGCGAATCTCCTTGATCTCGATCACCTTTTGGTTCTTTTTTTGTTCTTTTTCACGCTTCGTCTGCTCGAAGCGGTATTTGCCGTAATCCATGATCTTGCACACGGGCGGCACCGCCTGCGGCGCGATCTTAACCAGATCAAGGTCGGCCTCCTCGGCCATGCGCAGCGCCACATCGAGCGCCACAACGCCTTGCTGGTTGCCTTTTTCATCGATCAGTCGGACTTCCCTGTCCCGGATTTCCTCGTTGATCAGGAGTTCTTGGCTGGCTATGGTGGACACCTCCGTATAAAATAAAATAGTGAGCGCAGAACGCCCACTATGGAAATACAACCTGTTTCAAGCCTTTGCAGGCTTTGGTGTTGTTCCGTAAACCACGCCTAGCGCTGAGCCGGCGGGTGAGAAGCGGGGCTTCTGCTTTGCAACACTCATATTATAGGGAACGCATGTGCCTTTGTCAAGCGTTTTTTACCCATTCTGCTACGGTTTTAAACACAAAGCGGTTGCGCAGCCAAATGTTATAAAAATCGATTTCCGGCAGCGGTGCGGAACGTGTGCCGATTTCGATGGTGAGCGACGGGATGCCAAGCTTGCTGCTCGCCCAATCCTTATACCCTCCAAAGGATTTTCCATCGTCAAACTCCACTGAATACCCGGCCAGTTCCCCGATTACCAGGGCAAGTGCATGCGCTGCTTTATCCGCCTCGGAAGCGGGGCCAAACTGCCAGTAAATCATACTGCCCGTAGCGTGATAGCTGATGGTTGCATCAAACGCATATTGCCTTGTGTATGAAACAAGGGCCTGTGTTTCCGGCTCGCTTTCCGGCGCTTCCCCCCGGTAATCCCCTGACGAAGGGGCCGCAACTGTGTTCACGCTTTCCCACATTGCATCAAAGTTGCGGTTGATGTCCACGCCGTTGTAATTCGCCTTCCATTCGCGGAGGTATTCCTCTCCTTCCGCCTCAGTTAAGCTGGCAGCATAATCGTTCACATAAAGCTGCCGCGTGTGCTCATCATAGGCGGCCTCCTGACTGATCTTCACCCCGTCCGGGTTGGTCATTGGGATAACGTGAAAGCATACCTGTGGGTTGCCGCCGCTCCTGAGCCATGATTCGGACAGAGCCATCGCGAGAAGGGAAGTCATGTGCTCGCGCGCATGGATCGCAGCCTGCACCAACACGTGATGCGGCGCATTTACATCCCCCATTATCAGGGCGGGAATTTCAACGCCGCGCACGCTCTGCCCAATAATGGAGACGCTTGCAAGCGCAGGATATGCCGCAGCGAGCACATCCATATCCGCACGCATCTGTTCATAAGTATAGCACTCCGTGATCTTAACTGTCTCGCAGTCAAACACATCCTCTTCCGGCTTAAGATACCCCGCGATCACATAGCCTTTCGTTCCGCCCGAAAGCGTCTCAACGTAGGCGTAGTTTTTCACATATTCCATCACGCGCACGCGCTCCCCTTTTGCAAGAGTCCCTGCAAGTTCAGCCCGCGAAGAAGGCTCTTTCCGCATGTTGATGGCATCTTCGCACTCCACAACGAACGCGCCTGCAACCGCAGAAGGAGACAGCGTTGGCTCCGCCGTCTGGACTGACTCAAGCGTCGGCACAGGCTCTGTCAAAGCCGGTTCAGGCATGCTTGCCACCGGGGATTGCTGTGCGTCCGGCGTAGCCGTGCCCACCGCTCCCTGATTTGCGCACGCACAAAAGAACAGACATGCGCACACCAACAAATACGCCGCATACCGCTTCATTCGCCCTTACCCCCTCATCCATTTTTTAAGGTATCCCTCAAACTGTGCAAGCAGTTCCGCAAAGCCCGTTTGTGCCTTTGCGCTGCCCTGTGCCGCATCGTCCCGTCCTCCGCCTTTTCCGCCTGTCATCGCATTGAGCGCAGCGCAGGCTTCCCGCATGCTGAGCGGAACACCTGCCGCACGTGAAAGTTGGTAATACACTGTATCCCCCACATGTGAAAACAGGACGGCTACAACACGTTCCTCCCCGCAGAGCTTCTCCGCAAATGACTTCAGCTCCTGCGCGTTTAAGCCATCTTCCGCATGAACGACCAGCTTTGTGCCGCACACGGGTTCTGCAGATTGCAGCAAACCCGCCGCACGGTACGCAAGCAGCGCTTCTGTGCGCGTGCGCAGCTCGCGCTTTGCCGCTGCAAGCTCATCGCCCTGTTTCACGACGGCCGCAAGCACATTTTCAGGCTTCGTGCTGAAGCGCCGGGCCAACTTGTCCACTAGAAGGGCATTTTTCTGTGCATCTGCAACGGCCCGCATGCCACAGGCAAACCAAAGCCGCGTGCCTCCCTTATAATTCATATGCGCAATGATTTTTATGGCTCCCACTTCGCCGCTTCGGGCGCAATGCGTGCCGCAACAGGTGCAGGAATCCACGCCGCCACACCATACGATGCGGATGTCCTCCCCCGTAAGGCCCTTCGCGCGTTTGCGGAGGGGAATCGCATCAAGTTCTGCGTCGCTTACGATGCGCGTTTCCGTCTGCACATTGCGCTGCACGGCACGGTTGGCCTCCGTTTCAAGCAAGCAAAGCTGTTCTTCGTTAAGCGGCAGGTCAAGGTCGATGGTTGCATAGTCCTCCGCCATATGGAAGCCCACATTCACCGCGCCAAACAGGGTTTTGGCAAGGCCTGAAAGGATGTGTTCCCCCGTATGCTGTTGGGTGTGATCCAACCTCGGTTCCGGATCAAATGCCACATGAACCGTTGCTCCAACAGGCAACGTCCGATCCGTTCGGTGCCAAATTCCACCGTTCGACTCGCGCGCATGCGATACGGATGCATCCGCTATGCGTCCCGTATCGGAAAGCTGGCCCCCACCTTCGGGGTAAATCACGGTTGCATCCAGCAAGATATCATATCCGTCTTCCGTCTTTTCAGAGGCGAGAACCGTTGCCTCACATTCGATACGTTCCGGGTCATAATATAGTTTCTTCGTCATCTTCCGCGTTTCCTGTCATATCTGCCAATATTTTGAAATATATTATTTAAAATTATAGCACATCTCTTGCCGCGGCGCACCCTTGTTTGTTATGATGATGAGGTGAAAATGCCCTTCGTTAACATAATATTTACAAACGGACGACAGGAGGAACCCATGCAAAAATTCAACGACTACAAATACGAACGCCCCGATCTTGATGCAGTACGGGAGACGATCAGCGCATTGACCGATGCGATGCACAATGCAAGAACGCCGGACGAAGCAGTGACCGTCATAGAAAGGAACGCCGCCTTTACCAAACGCCTTGCGACCTTGGCTACGCTTGCTGAAATCCGCTTTACGCTCAACACCGAGGATTCGTTCTACAAGGCGGAGAAGGAATTTTTCGATGAAGCCTCCCCCGTGATCGATTCTCTTTCGCTTGCATATTCCAAGGCGCTTCTCGCATCCCCCTTCCGTACCCAGCTTGCGCAAACGTACGGGCAGCAGATGTTCATAAACGCCGAGCTCAGCGTCAAGCGGATGTCGCCCGCGCTTGTTCCCTTCATGCAGGAAGAAAACCGCCTCTGCAGCGAATATCAGGCGCTTGCAGCAAGCTGCAAGGTTGAATTCAACGGGGAGATCTGCAACAATTACGGCCTGCTCAAATACATGGAATCCCCGGACCGCGCTGTGCGCAAGGCGGCATTTGAAGCCTGGGCGGGATTCTTTATCGAAAACGAGGCAAAGCTGGACGAGATTTATGACAAACTTGTACACCTGCGGCATGAAATGGCAAAAGCCATGGGCTATAAAACCTTCACACCGCTTGGCTATCTGAACATGGGCCGCACGGATTATGATGCAGAGGACGTGGCCCGCTTCCGTGCACAGGTCGTAGAGTACATTGTGCCCGCCTGCGTGGAGCTGCGCCGCCGGCAGGCAAAGCGCATTGGCGTGGATAAGCTCCATTATTACGATGAAAGTTACTCCTTTACCGATGGTAATGCCGTGCCGCAAGGCGACCGGGACTTCATGGTGGCCTGTGCGCAGAAAATGTATCGCGCGCTTTCAACTGAGACGGGCGAGTTCTTTGATTTCATGGTTAACCATGCACTGCTGGAACTCGAAACAAAGCCAAACAAGGCGGTCGGCGGTTACTGTACATTCATCCCGGAGTACGATTCTCCGTTTATTTTCTCCAACTTCAATGGCACTTCTGCCGATGTAGGCGTGCTTACCCACGAAGCCGGGCATGCCTTTGAAGCCTTCTGTGCAAGCCGTCACCAGAAGATTCCCGAATACTATTTCAGCACAAGCGAGGCCAATGAGATTCACTCCATGTCCATGGAGTTCTTCACCTATCCCTGGATGGACCTGTTCTTCGGCACACAAACCGCAAAATACAAGTTTTCTCACATGGCGGATGCGCTTACATTCATCCCGTATGGCGTATGCGTGGATGAATTCCAGCACATCGTGTACGAAAACCCAAACATGACGCCCGCTGAGCGCACGGCAGTCTGGAAGGAGCTTGAGAAGAAATACCTTCCCGACCGCAGCTATGACGGCAACGCTTTCATGGAAAAGGGAGGCTTCTGGATGCAGAAGCTGCACATCTTCCTCGACCCGTTCTATTACATCGATTATACGCTTGCCTCCATGGGCGCGTTTGAATTTTACGGCAGAATGCTTGAAAACCGTGAAGAGGCATGGGGGGATTATTACCGTCTCTGCTGTGCGGGCGGCAGCATGCCTTACCTCGCGCTGCTCAAGCTGGCGCGCCTATCCAACCCCTTTGAGCCGGGCAGCGTAGCGCGCGCGATCAAGCCCATACTGAAAACACTTGCAGAAACGGATGATCTTGCACTGCAAAATTAAAAGAACAAAAGAGAACAAAAAATCGCGCCGACGGCGCGATTTTTTGTTCTTACGTGTTCTTGTCCGCTGTTTGTTTGGGTAAGGTCATATTTGCGTTTGCAGCAACCGGGCGCCTGTGCCGAGCCGCTCTTGCCAAAGGAAGAGCTTGGCACGCAGATGCGCTTCCGTTTCCAGCTCAGACAATGCCGGTTCGGGCGCAAACGCTTCCAAAAGCTCAAATTCGAGCCCGCCCCGCTCATTCCAAAACAGCTGCAAAGGTTTATAGGGACAAGCGTTAAGCGTGAGTTCAAAGCGCAGCCGTTTCCGGGTTCCTTCAAAGTTGTAAGTGAACCCGAGGAACGATTCCCCCGTTTCGGGCGCAAATACGCGGTAAATTCCCGCAATCAACGGCCTGCTTTCCATAGCGGCTTACTTTACGCCGTTCACGCGGTCGTAATGCTTAACGATCTTGACCTCTTCCTTCCACTGTGTGAGATACTCTTCATACAAAGCATCTTCCTTATCCGACTGCACCAGTTCACGGACTGCATCCTTCACCTCATCAAGGGAAAGAGTCTTTGCTTCCACAGGGCCAAGCTTTTTGATGATATGCTTTCCTTTGGAGGACTGAACAGCTTCGGGCGTTACATCGCCTTCCTTCTCAAGTGCGAGCGCCGCAGCAGAAAACTCCTCATAATAGTCGGACGCATTTGCTTCGCTCAGGATATAGCCCTCTGTTTTGTAAGGCTCGTTCTTCATTCCGGGATCTTCGCCGTACTCTTCAATCAAGGCATCGAAATCCTCCCCGGCCTGAATCTTTGCATAAACCTCCGCCACGATGGCGTCAACGTCCTTTTCCTCCCCTTCTTCGGGGTCAAGAATCAGAATATGCTTATAATAGTTGTAGCCCTCCGGCACCACCAGAGGCTGCAGACCGCCATTGGTGATGTAGGAAGAATAATCGTCAAAGTAGTTTGCCGCATCCTCTGCATAGCGCTCCTGATAGTATGCGAGCTGCTCGTCATAGTAAGCCTGAACATCCTCGTCGCTCACCGTAACTTCCGCCATCAACCCGTCGGCATATTTCTTTCCAATGGCCTGATCGCGTAGGCTTTCTTCGATGCTCTTTATGTACTTATCATACGTAAGGCCGTTTGCCTTCAGGTCTTCCAAAAGCAGTTTTTCTTCCGCAGCGCGTTTTACGGCTTCATCGGTGATGGATTCATCCACTTTATCCGCATAATCCTCATACAGGCTGTCGATTTGCTCCTGTAACTTCTTCTGAACTTCTGCTTCCTCTTCGTCGGTAAGCGTTACGCCGTTTTTCTTTGCAACATAAATCGGGAGCAGGCTGTCGATAATAGAATCGAACACCATGTCCTGAAATGCGCGGTACTTTTCAGCCGTTGATACATCGTAGGTACCATACAGGCTTTGGATATACATATTGTTGAAATAGATGTTGTAATAGGTTTGAAAACGGATTTCCATATCGCCGACTTTGCCGACGACTGGGTTGCTTACCTTGGCGCTGCAGCCGGCAAAAGCGGCAAACACCAATGCGAGTGCCAAAGTGAACAGGACGGCGCGCATGCCGTTGCGTTTGTTTTGCATTCTTTTTTCTCCTTTGCAAAGGCGCCTGCTCATGCGGCACCCCATTATAAACTGACTTGTTTATTTTATCCTTCCCGCCGCATGCTGTCAACGCGTCAAGAACAAACAAATGTAAATTGATTGCGTCAAAGTGCTTTTGTTTGGCTTCCTCGACAAATTCCTTTGGTGATTTGTGCCGTTTATGGTATAATTGATTTTGTTAGCAAAGTAACTATGGTTTTAAGCGAGGTTTGGCATGCGGCATATTCCCAACATTCTTTCTGCGCTTCGCATTTTGATGGTAGGCGTATTCCTGTATTTTTTTATAAAGGCTCAATATCTTTCGTGTCTGATTACGTATATAGTCGCATTTTTGACCGACCTGCTGGACGGCTTTCTGGCACGGCGGAACAACTGGATTTCCAATATCGGCAAAGTGCTTGACCCGTTGGCTGACAAGCTGATGGTGCTTACAGCGCTCGTCTGCTTTTTGACGCGGGGCTGGCTACCCCTCTATATGATCATCATCGTTTTTGCCAAGGAACTCATCATGATCGTCGGCGGCGCGATCCTGTTCCGCAAAAAAGTTTTTGTGTATTCCGACTGGTTTGGCAAATTTGCCTCCGGCTTCTTTAATGCAAGCGTTGCGCTTACGCTGGCCAAGCGGTTTGTTCCGCAGATCGGCATACTGGACATTGTCGTGCTTGGCATTGCGATTGTCCTTGCGCTCATAGCGCTCGTCCACTACGCACGCATTCAGGTTCTGCCTTACATCCAAAAAACACGCGCATAGGGTTCCAAACCATCCTGTGCTGGGCAGAGTGAGAGAAGTTCCCACCCTGCTTTTTTGATGTGTCCGGTTCCAAAACAGAAGCGACATGAATAGGATGAAGCAGCCCAAAAAATTCAGGAGGTTGCTATGAAAAAACTCGTATCCTTTGCGCTGTGTCTGCTGCTCGGCGCCGCGTTCTTGCTGTGCGGCTGCGACAAGCAGGGCGAATTGCGCCATGTCACGCTCAATGAGGTGACCCGCTCGGTGTTCTACGCACCGCTGTATGTTGCGGTCTCACGCGGATTCTTTGAAGCGGAAGGCATGGAGATCGAAATTGTGACCGGCGGCGGCAGTGACAAAAGCATGACCGCGCTGCTTGCGGGGGAAGCGGACATTGCGCTGATGGGCCCGGAAACCGGCGTTTACGTGGTTTCCGGGGGGAAAGACGAACATCCGATGATCGTTGCCCAACTCACCAAGCGCGACGGTTCCTTCCTCGTTGGCCGCGAAGCGGACGATGCGTTTGATTGGAAATCCCTGCAGGGAAAATCTATTATCGGCGGACGTCCCGGAGGAATGCCCTTTATGACGCTCGAATACGTCCTCAAGCAACACGGTCTTACCCCCGGTGTGGATGTAGAGGTCATCAACAACATCCAGTTTAACCTGATGGGCGGCGCATTTGAGAGCGGCACCGGCGATTTCGTTACGCTTTTTGAACCGACAGCCTCTGAATTTGAAGCCGCAGGCAAGGGACACATCGTCGCAAACGTTGGCATGGAATCCGGCGAAGTGCCTTATACCGCCTTTATGGTTGCGCCCGACACCATAAAGGATGACCCTGCATTCGTTGAAGCGTTCGTGCGGGCGCTGTACCGCGCGCAGCTTTGGGTGCAATCCGCAAGCGATGCGGAAATCGCTGAGGCGATGCAGCCGTTCTTCCCAGATTCTTCGATCGAGACCCTTTCCGCGGTCGCCCAAAGTTACCGGGCGACAGATTCCTGGACGCAAACGCCTGTTATGAGCGAGGATTCCTTTACACGTTTGCAGGATATCATGGAAAGTGCTGGAGAGCTGAGCGAGCGCGTTGAGTTTACTGAGCTTGTAGACAACAGCTTTGCGGAAGCCGCCGTAGAAGAGGCCGGGAAGTAAGGCAGGGGGCGCAAGGATCGGTTTCGGCTGCGTTGTTCTCCGCAAACCGCTCTTTACGCAAAGAGCCGCCCGAAATTTCCGGGCGGCTCTGACTAAATTTTATGTTCTGTTATTCCTCATCATCCTGAACCGTCGGGATCACGGGTTTGTTGCAGTTCGGGCAGATCAGTTCCTCGTCAGATTCAAGCATGTCCTGATCGAAGTAGACAGTCTCACCGCAATGCGGGCATTCTACCTCAACAAAGTCATCGTCAAAATCGTCACAGCAGCAATCGCACTCGTCATCATCATCAATCAGAGCGTCCAGGCACTCGTCAATGTCGGAAAGCTCATCACAAATGTCGTCAATGCATTCATCAAGGTCAATAATCGCCTCTTCGTTTTCGTCAATGGTACCGGCCATTTCGTCCATGGTCTCGATCATCGCAAGCAGGAGCTTCCCCTGCGCATCGCCGCCGATTTCCATGCCGTCCGCAAGGCCGCGCAGGTAAGCGACTTTTTCTTTCATGTATCCCATAGGTAAACCTCCGTTATGTGATGTTGTTAGGATTGCTTAGACGCGCTCCATATATTCGCCAGTGCGGGTATCTACACGAATGCGGTCACCCTCGTTGACGAACAGCGGAACGTTAATTTTAAAGCCGGTTTCAAGCGTTGCAGGCTTGGTTGTTCCGGTGGCGGTATCGCCGCGGAAGCCGGGCTCCGTTTCGGTGACGGTCAGTTCAACAAAGTTAGGCGCAGCAACGGAGAACGGGCTGCCTTTAAAGAAGCGGATGGTGACGTTTTCGTTTTCCACGATGAAGTCGATCGCATCCTCAACCTGCTCATGGTTGAGCGGAAGCTGCTCAAAGGTTTCCGTATCCATGAAATAATAAAGCTCGCCATCGTTGTAAAGATATTGCATCTCTTTGGTTTCGATGTGCGCGGTGGGGTACTTGTCCGTGGGGCTGAAGGTGCGCTCAAGCACCGCGCCAGTCATGACGTTCTTGAGCCGCGTGCGCACAAAAGCCGCACCCTTGCCGGGCTTCACGTGCTGGAAGTCCGCGATAGACCAAACGTTGCCATCGATTTCAACTGTAACGCCCTTCCTGAAATCGCCCGCCATAATCATTGCCATAGGTAATAATCCTCCAAAGTGGTTTTTTGTTGCATTTGTATGATCTTACCATGCCGCGCGCACACAGCAACGCCATGATACACAATACCGTGTATTATATTACCACAATTCGCCGCATGCAAACAAGGGATTTATCACTTTCGGATGAAATTTACCTGAATTTTTCATGCCGCGCTCCGGTATCCTTCTCCCACAAGCCATTCCGTGTGCTGATAGCCGGGTTCAGGAACGACTTGCTCCAGCTGAAACCGGTCCCCGGTATTTACCGTATAAGCCTTGCTGTCCATAAAATAAATCGCGGCATTGTGTACCGGGAAGGGTTCAGACATTCTCCAAGCCGGGCGCGAATACAACAGGGGGGGGCGCTTGCGGCGCCCCCCCTGTATTCTGCCCTGTTATTCAAGAAAATCCTTAAGCTTTTTGCTGCGGGAAGGATGGCGGAGTTTACGCAGCGCCTTCGCTTCAATCTGGCGGATGCGCTCACGCGTAACATTAAACTCCTTGCCGACCTCCTCCAACGTGCGAGCCTTGCCGTCATCCAAGCCAAAGCGCAGGCGGAGCACCTTTTCTTCCCGGGGTGTGAGCGTATCAAGCACCTCCATCAACTGTTCCTTAAGCAGTGTGAAGGCCGCGACCTCCGCAGGCGCGGGCGCATCGTCATCCGGAATAAAATCCCCAAGATGGCTGTCTTCTTCCTCGCCGATCGGCGTTTCAAGCGAAACCGGTTCCTGCGCCACCTTGATGATCTCGCGCACCTTGTCTTCGGAAATTCCCATTTCGGCAGCGATTTCATCCGGCCTGGGCTCCCGCCCATATTCCTGCAAAAGCTGGCGGTTTACGCGAATGAGCTTGTTTATGGTTTCTACCATATGCACGGGAATGCGGATGGTGCGCGCCTGATCCGCGATTGCACGCGTAATGGCCTGGCGAATCCACCATGTTGCATAAGTTGAAAACTTATAGCCTTTTCGGTAATCAAACTTTTCCACAGCTTTAATGAGGCCGAGGTTGCCCTCCTGAATCAAGTCAAGGAACAGCATTCCGCGGCCGACATAGCGCTTTGCAACGGAAACTACAAGGCGCAGATTCGCTTCCGCAAGCTGCCGTTTCGCATCCTGATCGCCATCTGCCATCCGCTTTGCGATCTCGATTTCTTCGGATGCGCTCAAAAGCGGCACTTTTCCAATTTCCTTTAGGTACATGCGCACAGGGTCATCAATCGCCACGCCTTCCGCGCCCGGAACGGAGGTGTCAATTTCCGCCAACTCCTCGGTGATGTCCTCCGCGACCTCGATTTCCTCAACCACATCAATGTTGAGCGCCTCAAAGCGGTCGTACAACCGCTCGATCTGCTCAGAATTGAGGTCAAGCTCCTCAAGCGTATCCATGACTTCTTTATAGGTCAAAACGCCTTTCGCCTTGCCGCGCTCAACGAGCTCTTCCACCTTGTTCATGTGAGGTTTATTCGCTTCCAAAGCTGCCCACTCCTTACTGTTACTAATCTATGTCTATTTAAACTCTTTGAGTTTCTTCATCAGCTCCGCGTGTTCACGCAGAAGCACCGTCCTGTCGCCTTCTCCGGCGCTCATTTTGTCTGCAAGCTCCTTCAGGCGCACATTAATCTGTTTGTAGCGCAGCTTTTCTACGCAATCATCAATCACGGAGGCGGCTTCCCCTTCCAATGGGTCGGCTGTCATCGCCATTGCGGCGGCTTCCGCCTGTTGCTCTGGAAGCTCTGCGAGCAAGCGCGCCATATCCGGCGCTTCGCTCGTAGAATATGCAACAAGCAATGCATCCGCATATCCCGCAAACCCTTCCTGGGAAAACGTTACCCCCGCCTCGGCCATCCGCTCCGCTGCATATGTGGTATTTTCGCGCGAAGCCTGCATGCAGGCGAGCAGCGTCTGCTCAATTCGATCGGGTTCGGTAACTTTCGCCTCGCGAATTTTATTCCTAGTATTCCGATTTTTGGCAGTGTTATTCGTTTCAACAGGCTTTACAAGCCCGCATTGTGCCTCCACTGCATCAAGAGAAACTCCCGCGTTGCGGGCAATTACCGGGATGTACCGCTCGCGTTCCACAGGCTCCAGGCCGCCAACAAACGCGCACGCGCGCTTCGCATATCCTTCGCGGCCATCCGCAGTAAGAAGGTCGAACTGCGTCGCAAGGTGCGAAAGCCTAAAGCCGTTGAGTGTATTTGCATCGTCCTTCAGCTTCAGGAACGCTGCCTTTCCATTGCGCCGCACATAATCGTCCGGGTCCATGTTGCCGGGGATCGAGATCACCTTCACCTCCAACCCTTCAGCCGCAAGGATGTCCAACCCGCGCAGCGTTGCATTTTGCCCCGCTGCATCTCCGTCATAAGAAATATATACGCGCTCGACATAGCGTTTCATCAGCCGGGCCTGCTGCTGCGTAAGCGCAGTACCGAGGGACGCCACCGCGTTGTCGATCCCGCACGCATGAAGGCTGATCACATCCATATAGCCTTCCACCATTACAAGATCAACCGGGTGTTTCCCCTTTTGCATGTTCAACGCGTACAGATTGCTGCGTTTATTGTAAATCGGCGTATCACCGGTATTGATATATTTTGGCTGCTCGTCCTTCTTCATTGTGCGTGCGCCAAAACCGATTACCCGGCCGCTCGTAGCGATAATGGGGAAAATTACGCGGTTGCGGTAAGCATCGTAGCAGCCGTTCTTCCGTTTCCCGCGAATTGCAAGCCCGGCGTCGATCAACTCGTCGTTCGTGTAGCCCTTCCCGGTAAGATAATTCGTCAGGCCATCCCATGTTTCCAACGCAAAACCAAGGCCAAACCGGGTTGCAAGCTTGCCATCCACCCCACGCTTTGCAAGGTATGCCTGCGCCTGCTTCCCCCCCGGCGACAGCAGCTGACGGTGGTAAAACAGCGCTGCCTCCTTGCATGCTGCATACAGCCGTTCCTTATGTGCACGCTCACGCCTGAGGCGGTCGTCATCCACCTCATCCGGCAGCTCCATGCCTGCGCGCTGCGCCAAAAACTTCACCGCATCCACAAAGGAGAGCCTCTCGATTTCCCGCACAAATTGAATGGCTCCACCGCCTGCATGACACCCGAAGCAATAATACATCTGCTTGTCCGGCTGAACGGAAAAAGAGGGGGTTTTTTCGTTATGAAACGGGCAGCAGCCCCAAAGGCGCCCGCTTTTTTGTGAAAGCGGGACATATTCGGAAACCAGGCTTACAAGATCCGTCTTTTGAAGGAGCTCGTCCATCCACGTTTCCGGGAACATGGGCATGTGACAACACTCCTTTCCCATAATTCATCCGCACGCTCGTTATTCGCCATAAAACCCGCGATTCCTGCAACTTTCATAAAAATTCCGTTTTTTGCAGAAAGCTGTACGCTACATCCACTCCTTGGGCACAAACTTGCGCTCATAATCCGTGATCGCGTAACGATCCGTCATACAGGCGATATAGTCCGCAGCCACGCGCTCCGCCCCATCCGCGGCAATGTGCCGTGTAAACTCCTCCGGCAGCTCGTCCATATGCCGAAGGTAATACAGGAAAAGTTGCTCGACGACATGCTTTGCCTTCCCTTCCTCCTGCTTTGCGTCGCTGTCGCGGTATACATGTTCAAACATGAACGCGCGCAGCATGTCAAACTCCTCGCCGATCCGTTCCGACATGCAAATCTGCGGCCTGCCATAGCTCCGTGCAATCACATCCGTAATCATTGTATTGATGCGACGCCCATGCGAATTACCCAGCACGGTTACACAGCGTTTCGGCAGATCCTCCTCATGCAGCACACCTGCGCGGATGGCATCGTCAATGTCGTGGTTAATGTAGGCGATACGGTCTGCAATGCTTACCACGGCGCCCTCCAGGGTGCATGGCGTACCGCTTTTCTTGTGGTTCACAATGCCATCCCGCACTTCATAGGTGAGGTTCAGCCCCGTGCCGTTTTCCAGTTTTTCCACAACGCGCAAACTCTGTACGTTATGTTCAAAGCCGCCGGGCACCAAGCGGTCCAGCACGCTTTCGCCTGCATGGCCGAACGGCGTGTGACCCAAATCATGTCCGAGCGCGATTGCCTCTGTTAAATCCTCATTTAACCTAAGCCCGCGCGAAATGGTGCGTGCGATTTGGCTGACCTCCAGCGTATGCGTGAGGCGCGTGCGGTAATGGTCGCCCACCGGGGAAAGAAAAACCTGCGTTTTATGTTTCAAGCGCCGGAAGGATTTGCAGTGGATGATACGATCCCGGTCGCGCACAAATTCCGTGCGGATCGGGCATTTTTCCATCGGGTATTCCCGGCCGCGCGTGTCTCTTGAAAGCATCGCATAGGGGGAAAGCGTTTGCGTTTCCAGCTCCTCCGCATGCTCGCGCAGGCTCCCGCTTTGGATTCTGTCTTCTTCCATCATATCCCTCCTTGCTTGTTCTTTATTTGATTTTTCTGCATAAACGGGAAAAGTCCTTTTCCGATCTATGTCAAATTTGTGAAAAAACATGAAATAATGCTGAAGGGACTGCCTTTTTGTTTCACTTTCTTCTCCCGCTTTGTTTTCTGTGCTTCCATGCTGCCGGTTTAACCCCATTTTTTGCCGGACAGCCTGTCGAAAAAGCCCGGGGGATTTTCAAGGGCCGCAGTCCTTGACCTGCAATCCGGCTTCGGCGACCTGTGCGCCGAAACGGATGAAACCCTCAGGGGTTCGTACTTTGCAACTTTTGCCGCCCGCGAGCGTCAGCGAGAGGCAAATGCCAAGAAAAACTCGAAAAAGTGGCCAAAGGCCACTTTTTCGATACACTCAATCCGGCGCTGCCATTGAGGGCAGCGCCGGATCCAATTGTTGGTTAACGCTTTTATTTGTTGCGGATATTCGCCTGAGCCGCTGCAAGGCGCGCGATCGGCACGCGGAACGGGCTGCAGGAAACATAATCCAGGCCCACCTTGTGGCAGAACTCAACGGAGGAAGGATCGCCGCCGTGTTCGCCGCAGATGCCGAGGTGGATGTCCGGGCGAGCCTGACGGCCCAGTTCGGCAGCCATCTTCACGAGTTTGCCCACGCCAACCTGATCAAGCTTGGCGAACGGATCGTTCTCGTAAATCTTCTTGTCATAATACGCGCCAAGGAACTTGCCGGCGTCGTCACGGCTGAAACCGAAGGTCATCTGGGTCAGGTCGTTGGTCCCGAAGGAGAAGAACTCGGCCTCGGTAGCGATCTGATCAGCGGTCAGCGCGGCGCGCGGAATCTCGATCATCGTGCCGACCTTATACTTCATCTGTACGCCGGCTTTTGCAAGTTCTTCATCAGCAGTCTTAACAACAACGTCCTTCACATACTTGAGTTCCTTGACTTCGCCCACGAGCGGGATCATGATTTCAGGAACCATGGTCCAGTCCGGATGCTTGGCCTGCACGTTGATGGCGGCACGGATGACGGCGCGGGTCTGCATAGCGGCAATTTCCGGGAAGGTAACAGCCAAGCGGCAGCCGCGATGTCCCATCATCGGGTTGAACTCATGCAAAGAGGCGATAATCGCCTTGATCTGTTCAACGGTCTTGCCCTGAGCCTTTGCCAGAAGCGCAATGTCTGCTTCCTCAGTGGGAACGAACTCGTGCAGCGGCGGGTCAAGGAAGCGGATGGTAACCGGGCAGCCTTCCATGGCTTCGTAAATGCCCTCAAAGTCGCTCTGCTGCATCGGCAGGAGCTTTGCAAGCGCCGCTTCGCGCTCTTCCACGGTATCGGAGCAAATCATCTCACGGATGGCCGCAATGCGGTCGCCGTCAAAGAACATGTGCTCGGTGCGGCAAAGGCCAATGCCCTCTGCGCCCAGCTCGCGCGCCTTGGCAGCGTCGTGCGGGGTATCCGCATTGGTGCGGACCTGCAGGCGGCGATACTTGTCCGCCCAAGCCATGATGCGGCCGAACTCGCCGCCAATGGAAGCATCCATCGTCGGCATTGCGCCGTCGTAAACGTTGCCGGTGGAACCGTCAAGGCTCAGCCAGTCGCCCTCATGATATGTCTTGCCGGAAAGCGTAAACTGTTTGTTTTCTTCATCCATGTTGATCGCGGAGCAACCGGATACGCAGCATTTGCCCATGCCGCGGGCAACGACTGCCGCGTGGGAGGTCATGCCGCCGCGCACGGTCAGGATGCCCTGTGCAGCCTTCATGCCTTCGATGTCCTCCGGTGAGGTCTCCAGACGAACGAGGACAACCTTTTCGCCGCGAGCGGCCCAGGCCTTTGCATCCTCTGCGCTAAAGACGATCTTTCCGCAGGCAGCGCCGGGAGACGCAGGCAGCGCCTTGCCGGCGGGCTTTGCATTCTTGAGCGCCTTGGTATCAAACTGCGGATGCAGCAGGGTATCAAGGTTGCGCGGGTCAATCATGTTAACGGCTTCCTGCTCGGAAATCATGCCCTCGTCCACGAGGTCGCAGGCGATCTTCAGAGCAGCCTTTGCCGTACGCTTGCCGTTGCGGGTCTGGAGCATGTAGAGCTTGTTGTTCTCAACGGTGAACTCCATGTCCTGCATATCGCGGTAATGGTTTTCAAGGATTCCGCACACTTCCTGGAACTGCTTGAACGCAGCGGGGAACTTTTCGGCCATCTGCGCAATGGGCATCGGAGTGCGCACGCCGGCCACAACGTCTTCGCCCTGCGCGTTGGTCAGGAATTCGCCCATGAGTTCTTTTTCGCCGGTCGCGGGGTTGCGGGTAAACGCAACACCGGTGCCGCAATCATCGCCCATGTTGCCGAACGCCATCATCTGGACGTTGACAGCGGTACCCCAGGAATAGGGGATGTCGTTATCGCGGCGATACACATTGGCGCGGGGGTTGTCCCAGCTGCGGAACACCGCTTTGATTGCGCCCATGAGCTGTTCCTTCGGGTTGGAGGGGAAGTCGGTGCCGATCTTGGCCTTATATTCGGCCTTGAATTGGCCTGCGAGCTCCTTAAGGTCGTCCGCGGTAAGCTCCACATCCTGCGTGATGCCGCGTTCTTCCTTCATCTTGTCGATGAGCTGCTCGAAATACTTCTTACCCACTTCCATGACGACGTCGGAATACATCTGGATGAAGCGGCGATAGCAGTCCCACGCCCAACGGGGATTATTGGATTTTTTGGAGATAACGTCCACAACCGCTTCGTTCAGGCCGAGGTTGAGGATGGTGTCCATCATGCCCGGCATGGAAGCGCGGGCGCCGGAACGGACGGAAACGAGCAGCGGGTTTTCAAGGTCGCCGAACTTCTTGCCGGTGATTCCTTCCAGCTTGCCGATGTATTCATAGATCTGATCCATGATTTCGTCGTTGATCTTCTCTCCGTCGGCATAATACTGCGTACAGGCTTCAGTGGTGATGGTGAAGCCCTGCGGCACAGGCATGCCGAGGCCGGTCATTTCAGCAAGGTTTGCACCCTTGCCGCCGAGGAGATTCCGCATGGTGGCGTTACCTTCACTAAAAAGGTATACGTACTTGTGTGCCATCGATTTAATTTACCTCCATATAATATAATCAAATTGGACCATATTCAGCGGGTGGAATACCACGCATCAAAAATATGCGTTCTTCAAAATTCCACATGCATTAGTTATTATATCCTTTTTCTTCAAATTAAGCAATGAATTTGTAATTCCTTATGCAGGAAATCCTGCGGAAAAGTTGTTATGTTGCAACATTTAATCATAATTTGAACTTATAGGCGACGTATCCTGCCCGCATGCAGTCTCACAGGCAGGAAAATGCCTTAAACCGCCGCTCCAGCACATTCTCAGCATAGCCGTTTATAGCATGCTTCAGCTCGTTTCGGACGCGTTCCGGCAGGCGAACCTTTCCCATTTCCGCATCGGAGAGCATCAACATGCGCCTGAGCGCTTCAAGGGAAAGCGCAGAAATGGGAACTGCGTCTGTCCCAAAGCCATGCGCGCAGGCCGAACAGAGCGCACCGCCCGCCGCAGCCGAAAAGTGCAGTTCACGCTCGGCGCGCAGGTCGCACCCGCAGGCAGCGCACCGCGTGACCGCCGGGCTGTACCCAAGCGTTTGCAGGCAGCGCGCAGCAAAGCAAAGCGCCATATCAAGCGGCGCACACTCCGAATAGGCGGTAAAGCTCAACGCATAAAGCAAAAGTGACAGCAGCGCCTCGTTCGGCTGCTCCGCAGCCGTTCCCTCATTGATGAGGGAAAGCATGTACGCTCCTGCGGAAAAGCGTTCCACATCCTCGCGAAGCGGATAAAAGGGTTCGCGCACATCGCAGGATTCCACGGTATATTTTTCCCGGTTCAGAAACAGGACGAACTCCCCCGAAACGAACAGCTCACTTGCCGGCAAAAGCTGACTTTTCGGGCGGCGGCAGCCGCGTGCGGCAGCGGAAATCAGCCCCCTCTCCCGCGTGAAAAGCGTCAGGATGCGGTCATTGTCGCGGTAATTTGCATACCGTGTCACGATGCCGTTTACGGTAATAAGTGCCATCCGGCCTCCGTGGGAAAGATTTTCCGTTCATGGTCCTGGCCCTCCTGCGGAGATACTAAAGCCGTATCATACCGCAAAGGAGCAACCGTCATGGATAAGAGCAGCACGCCCAACAATGCCCGCGCCCTTTGGGAGGCATTTCAGCAAACCGGCCGCGTCAGCGCATATATCGCTTACCGCAGCGCCCTGCGCCGGGAGCGGGAAACAGAAAACGGCGGAGCCCGGAATTAATCCACAAACGCTACGGCGCGCACCGGCGCGCCGTCCGCATTTTCGTATTTCAGCGGAAGCGCTGCAAAGCGGAACGCGCGGCCAATAAGCCCCTCGAGATTCGTCAGGTTTTCCACAATAACAAGCCCCGCGCCAAGCACGATGCGGTGCATGGGCAATTCAAAGCTGTCGATCGGGTCGATGGAGATCGCATCAATGCCGATCCCCTTTTTCCCGGCTGCGCAATAACGCATCACATCCGCATCAAACGCAGGGTACGCGCCAAAGTAGCGTCCATCGTTCCAAAGGCGGCTCCAGCCCGTATAAAACAGCAGGAATTCCGCTTCATCCGCCGCCGCGCGCACGTTTTGAATGTGCCGCATCGTAATCCGTCCGCCCTCTCCCGCATCGGAGCAGTCCACAACGCATGCCTTTCCCGTGAATTTTTCAGCAGGCAGTGCATCCAGCGTCGGAGCGCCGGGGAAAATGTGTGCGGGCGCATCCATATGCGTGCCGGTATGGGAATACATACGGAGGAGCGTCTCCTTAAAGCCATCCTTTTCAATGGTATTCGTCTGTGTCAGCTTTGGTTGTTCCGTTCCCGGATAAACCGGCATTGTTTCACCGATCGTCTGCGTCAGATCCATTACATGCATAGCCGTTCCTCTTTTCCATAACGTTAATTTCTTGTTTAGTATACACCATAAGATGCGGTTTTTCCATTGAAACCGGCGCTGCTGTGTTGTACAATGCCAACAGAAGCTCTTCATCCTTCAATTTCATATCTCAGGAGGTAACGCAAAATGGACCCCAACCGAATCCGCGCCGCGATCGACGGGATTTATGATGAAATTATCGCTCTGCGCCGCGACATCCACATGCATCCGGAGCTTTCGCAGCAGGAAGAGCGCACAATGCATGTGATCAGCGATCGCCTTGCCGCGCTCAATATTCCGCATGAAACCAACGTGGCTGGCTATGGCGTCGTCGCTACGGTCGGTTCCCCTTCGGCCAAGTATGCCATAGGGATCCGTGCCGATATCGACGCGCTTCCCATCCAGGAAGAAAACGACGTTCCCTATGCTTCAAAGGTTCCGGGCGTAATGCATGCCTGCGGGCATGACGTCCACACAGCGATCCTTCTCGGCGCCGCGCAAATTCTCAAAAGCATGGAAGCGGAGCTGCCCGGCGCGGTGAAGCTCTTTTTCCAGCCGGCCGAGGAAACGGTTGGCGGCGCGCACGGAATGATCGAACATGGCTGCCTGAAAAATCCCCGCGTCACACGCGTGATGAGCCTCCATGTGGATCCGAATTACGAAACCGGCAAGGTGCTTGTCTGCAACGGAAAGATGAACGCTTCCACAACGGAGCTTTCCATCACCGTGAACGGCACCTCCTGCCACGGCGCGCACCCTGAAAAGGGCGTGGACTCCATCGTAGTAGCGGCACAGGTCATCAGCGCCCTCCAGAGCATCTCAAGCCGGTTCAGCGCGCCCACCACGCCTCTGATCGTAACGCTTGGAACGATCCACGGCGGAACAAAGGAAAACATCATCGCCGGCTCCGTTGAAATGCGCGGCACCATTCGCGCGCTGGATTTCGCAACGCGCGATTTTGTAAAAGCCAAGGTGAAAGAAATCGCGCAAGGCACTGCCGCCGCATTTGGCGCGACAGCCACGGTGGAAATGTCCGATGGATATCCTCCCCTTGTGAACGACCGTGCGACTTCGCAGCGCCTTTCGGAGGTTGCTCAGGCGGCGCTCGGCGCGGAAAATGTCGTTTTCATGGAAGAACCCAGCCTCGGCGCGGACGATTTTGCGTATTTCACCGAGGCTGTTCCCGGCACGTATTTCAACATTGGAACCGCAACTCCCGGCAATCCTCAGCCGCAGATGCTGCACAGCGAAACCTTCTGCCCTGATGAACGCTGCATTAAAACAGGCATACTGCTTGAGGTTTTGGGAACGCTTGCATTTTTGGAGGACGACAAATGAGCTGCACACAGATTTATACAGACCCTGCAGCGCTCCCGCGCGACACCTACGTTCAGGTTGACCTCGCCGCGCTTGCCGGCAACATGGATGCCATTCGCGCCATGGTTGGCCCGGAAGTCGCCGTCATGCCGGTCATCAAAGCAAACGGCTACGGCCTCGGCGCGGTTGGTATTGCCCCGACGCTGCTTGCCCACGGAGCATGCTGCCTTGCCGTTGCAACGCTGACCGAGGCGCTCGAACTGCGGGAGGCTTATCCGGATGCGCCGCTGTTCATCCTCGGCCATACGCCGGACAGGCTCCTTCCCATCGTGGTGCGGGAACGCATTACGCAAACCGTTTTTACCGCCGCACAGGGAAAGCTGCTGAGCGAGGCGGCCTCCAGCCTTGGCACACGCGCAAAAGTGCACCTCAAGGTGGATTCCGGCTTCCATCGCCTCGGCACGGAAAACGTGGAAGAACTTTTCTCCATTTGCAGGGAGCCGAACCTGGAAATTGAAGGCATTTTCTCCCACCTTGCCCTTGCGGGCGAGGAAGAGGATGCCAGGCAATACGCCCGCTTCATGGCTGTCGTGGAAGCGCTTGAAGCGCGTGGCGTCTCCTTCCGCTATAAGCATCTCGCAGACAGTATCGCCGCCGTGGACTACCCGGAATACCGCATGAACATGATTCGCCCGGGCGCGCTCGTTTACGGCCTCAGAGGGTTCCATAAAGGATATGTGGAGGTGAAGCAGGCCGTGTCCTTCATGACACGGATTTCCCAGCTTCACCGCATAAAAAAAGGCGAGGGCGTGGGATATGATTATCTCTGGCGTGCGCCGGAAGATACGCTTGTCGGCACCGTTCCTTTCGGCTATGCAGACGGATACCCCCGCAACATGCGCGGCAAGGGCTACGTGACCATCCGCGGGGTAAAATGCCCGCTCATCGGCGTGCTGTGCATGGATCAATGCATGGTGGATCTCACCGCTGTGCCGGATGCCCGGGAAGGTGACCTTGCGGTAATCTACGGTGACGGCACAAATAACACCATGAGCATTCAGGAAGCTTCCGAGCTTGCAGGCACAAACAAGAACGAGATCGTTGCCCGGCTGCTTCCCCGTCCGCCGCGCGTGTACATCAACGGTTAATCTCAGGAACAGCTTGAACAGGCGATGCGTTTCAAAGGCAGGCCTTCCCGGCATGCAGGATGGACTGCACCGCGTATCGAAAAAGTGCTGAGGCTCCGCATAAAACCATGCGGAGCTTTGCTTTGGTTTTGGTGTCTATTTTTTCACCGCCGTTATGGCGCGGAACACCTGTTCCGCGCGGGAAGCAAGATTCCGCCGGGCACGCCCCGGCTCCATAGCCTCCGCAAGCGCAAGCGGAGCCTGCGGGATAGCAAAATATGCGTCAATTCCGCTTTGATTCACGGCCGCAGCATCGTCCGCCGTCGCGCCCGCAAAGGCAAGCGTCACCGCGCCGCACCGCTTGCCGAGCTGCGCTATGCCTATGGGCGCTTTTCCCATCGCCGTTTGGAAATCCATGCGGCCTTCCCCCGTTATAACAAAATCCGCCCCTTCCATATCGTCCGCAATGTGGATGGCGTCGAGCACCAATGCGATTCCCGGTTCCAGCACCGCGGGCAAAAAGCTGATGAATGCATATCCAAGGCCGCCTGCGGCTCCCGAGCCCGGAAGCTGGTCCCCGCTTATCCCGAATTGATGTTTCACCACTTCCGAAAAATGCCGCAGGCCATCATCCAGCTCTGCTGCAATCTCCGGCGTCGCCCCCTTTTGCGGGCCGTATATGCGCGACGCGCCATCTGGCCCAAAGAGCGGGTTGCTTACATCGCACGCAATCCGAAAGCGGCATTGCGCAAGGCGCGCATCTGCCCCGGAAGCGTCGATGCACGCCACCCGGCCGGCTGCGCGGCCGTCAATCCCCGCGCTTTCCCCCGCCGCTGTAAGGAAGCGGAACCCAAGCGCCGTAAGCATGCCGATTCCCCCGTCATTCGTGGCGCTGCCGCCGATCCCGATCAAAAACGAACGGCAGCCGCGTTCAAGCGCGTGAAGGATCATTTCACCCAAACCGTAGGTCGTGGTAAACCGCGGGTTGCGCTTTTCCGGCGGCACAAGCGGCAGGCCGCTGCAGCTCGCCATCTCCATGACCGCCATCCCGCCGGGCAGCATACCATATGCGCAGCGCACAGGTTCTCCAAGCGGCCCGGTTACGCACATGGGCATCTTCTCGCCCGCAAGCCCTTCCACAAGCGCATCCACAGTGCCTTCTCCTCCGTCCGCAACCGGACGGACGACAACCTCCGCTTCCGGAACTGCCCGCAACACGCCCTCCCGCACTGCGTTTCCTGCCTGAACCGAAGAAAGGCTCCCTTTAAAAGAGTCAATCGCGACAACAACCTTCATGTTTCATCCCCTCCCCCCAAAGACAGCGCAGTGGGATTTGTTTGAATATCAATTATGCATCGTATCCCGAATTTCACGGTAAAAGTAAATTGCAATATAAAACAGGGATGAATGCCGGATGGAACGCGGGTCATATCCGGTGCGCTCCGCGATGCGCCTGAGCTTATATTGCAGCGTGTTTTTGTGGATGAAAAGCCGTTCTGCCGTTTTTGTGATCGACCCCTCATGGTCGTAAAAGATTTCAAGCATGGTCAGTTGCTGCGCAATTTCCGCATCGGTGAATCCGCGCATGATCTTGCGCACATATTCCTGCTTGGTTACGGCATCCACCTGGTCGGCAAACACCTCCATGTTCAAATCTCCATATTTCCGAATGAACCACTTATGCGTGCGCATGCAGGCAGCCAGCGCACGTTCTGCCTTCACGCAGTTTCGGTGCATTTCGGTGTAATCCGCCGGGGTGTCATCGATCCCGATAGCAAGGCTTAAATGGTATTCCCGCTCTACGCGCACCTGCAGTGCTGCGGCAATGCGCTCAAGCTCAGCATCGCTTTGTGGCGTGACCATACAAATCAGCTTGGAGGCGGAACGCAAAAACAGGTTGTTTTCATCCATGCACCCGATGTACCGCTCAATCATCTGCTCTGCGCAATCAATCGCACGCAGCGCCGCCATGTCCTGTGCATTTTGGGGGTGATATGCGCTGCATGCAAGGACCCTGCGCGGGATCAGGATATCCACGTTCAGTTCCCTGCCGCGTTCTGCGAATGCAGCATCGATATTTTTAGGGTCGCCGTTAAGCCACTCGTCCAAATAGCGGTTGCGCACATTTTCTCTGGTCAACCGCTCGTATGCGCGGTGTGCTTCTGAAAGCACCAGTTCCGCCATACGCTGGATCATACGCGCTTTGTCCGCAATTTTTTCATAGTCCCCCGCAACGCTGAGCACTCCCAGCACCTGACCTGCGGCTGCAATCGGGCAATTCAGGCCGGGCGGCACACGATCAAGCCGGCCGTCCTCCCGGACGATCAGTTCCGGCAGGTGCTGCGAAAGAACCATCCATGCGCCCTCATGGAAGCCACCGACGCACGCTGCGTCCGATGCGGCAATAATGATTCCGCGCTGATCCATGATGCTGATCTTCTCGGGAATCACCGCATTTGCCTCCGTTACGATCCGTTCTGCCAACTGTGTGGACAACAGTTCCATGGGTTCCATCTTCTTCCCGCGCGCCTCGCCCTTATTTTAATTCATTCTTTATTTTTCGGATTTTGCCGCTATAATTATAGCATGTACGATCTCATTAAAAAAGAAGCCTCTTCCTGCGGATTCGCAGAAGTGTTCTTTCTAAAGCCACTCCGGCTGGATGCTTGGCATACCCGGGCTGCGCGTCTCGGCGTGGGCGCATCCCTGTGGTTTGATGTGCCTGCTGCTTATCCGGGCGCAAGCTGTATCCTGCTTTTGGTTTACGCATATGCGCCGTTCCCAGCCGGGGAGCGTTTGAGCGCCTACTACCTTGCAAGCCAACGCGGCTACCTTGCCTCGCAAGAGCTCGTGAAGGCGCTCTGCGCTTCCGGCATTCCCTGCGAAATTGCTGCCGTCCCCGCACGTGCGCTTGCCCTTGCAAATGGTGTTGGCGTTGCCGGAAAAAACGGGCTTTTGCGCATCGGCGCATTCGGCTCGCGTTTCGCGCTTTATACGCTTGCTACAAGCGCATGTATGCCGCGCATAGAAGTTCCTGCAACCGCATCCTGTCCCGCTCAATGCGATGCGTGTATGCGCGCCTGCCCAATGGGCGCGATCGCACCAGAAGGGATTGATGCGGCACACTGCATGCGTTATTTTATGGATGGTGCGGAATATCCGTTTTCCGTTTATCAGGCGCAGAGCACGCACATGGGCTGCGAAGTCTGCCAGGCCGTGTGCCCGCAAAATGCGCAGCTTACAAAATGCATCCCCGGAGAAGCGGAGCAGGCGGCATTTGCCTTGCCGCGTCTTATCGCGGGAGAAGCAGCGGCGGCACGTTCACTCGTTGGCCGGAATCTGACGGGAAACGGCAAACTAACAGCGGAGGCCATTTGTTTTGCTGCACGCGCAGGGCTTCACGAAGCGGAAATCCGTACTGCGCTCACGGCTTCCCCATTCCCGGCGGTAAAAAGGGCGGCAGCATGGGCTTTAGAACATTATTTCATCAAAAAATAATAGTTCTTTGAGGCTTTTGTAATAGTTTTGTGATACATTTTTCCGCTGTGGGGTGTATACTAAATTTGCAAGTGAGAAAACTGGCAGTGATGAAAGTTCCCCCCTTTCAAACCAACCGTTTTCAGCGACTCCTTCTTTTGAAGGAGTCGTTTTTTTGCGTTTTCCGCTTGCATTCGGGCGCGATACAAGGTAGAATAGTCATGCCGCGCTAGGCGGGGAGTTAGCGGTGCCCTATACCTGCAATCCGCTACAGCAGGGTACAATCCCCGTTTTGAGGCTTGAACTTGTGGGGTCTGGGATCGGCAAGGAGTGTTGATCGCCGGGTCCTGTGCAATCGGCATCTGTGAACCATGTCAGGTCCTGACGGAAGCAGCATTAAGCGGAGCAGCCGATGTGCCGCGGGTTTGCCTGGCAGGAGCCGCCTGCCGTATATTCCGCCCGGAAGCGCATTGCCGAGAAACGGGTGCGCGGCAAGCAAAAGCGCGATGGAACAAGTCCATCGCGCTTTTGCTTACTTTCCGCACATGCCCTATGATATTTTTCTCAGCCAAGAGGGTAAGCCGATGCTTCCGGAAGAAATCACTTTTTTTGAAAAAATGCCTTCCATGTTGTCTGTCTATCAGGCGCTTCGCGATCAGTTGGTAAAGCGCTGTCCTGAGCTGCAAATTAAGGTCAGCAAAACTCAAATTTCATTTCGCAACAGGCATATTTTTGCAATGGCGTCTCTCCCCTTCCGCCGCGCAAAGGGCTGGCCCGAATGCTGCCTGATCGTTTCATTCGGCTTATGTTGCCGTTTGGATTCGCCGCGCATCGTCCAAGCGGTTGAGCCTTATCCGAACCGCTGGACACACCATGTGCTCGTTACGCAGTGCGCAGAGATCGATGCAGAGCTCCTTGCCTGGCTTGATGAAGCATATCGCTTTGCAATGGCGAAATAGTACTTCATCTCAGCTTTGCCATAAACTTTTCGTTGTTTATAATAAAGCGCTCGTGCGTGCCTTCGCCTACCGTGCCCCGCGCATCATACACATGCACTGCAAACACCAGTCTGCGCCGGTCGATTTCAGAGAGTTCGCTTTCGCAGGTCACTTCTCCGCCCACAGCTGTCGCCGCAACATGCTTCACTTCAATTCGCGTACCAACCGTGCCCTCCCCCTCAGCGAGATAGGGCTGAACGCTTTCCATCGCCGTGCATTCCATTAGGGCGACCATCGCAGGCGTGGCAAACACAGGCAAAGTTCCGCTACCGTGCGCCTGCGCCGTATCCGCTTCGCGGACAACGCAGGATCTTTTATTTTTCAAACCAATTTCCAGCATACCATCCTCCATGAAAAAGCAGGGCGGCTCAAAAGAGCCGCCCGCAAAAGGTAAAGTAAGGTTACAGAGCTTCCACGATCGTAGCAACACCCATGCCGCCGCCGATGCACAGCGTAGCAAGGCCGGTCTTCTTGCCGGAATGCTTGAGCTCGTAGAGCAGCGTCACAAGGATGCGGCAGCCGGAAGCACCGATCGGGTGTCCAAGCGCGATTGCGCCGCCATTGACGTTGACCTTGGATTTATCAAGGCCCAACTCGTTCGCAACCGCCACGGACTGTGCGGCAAACGCCTCGTTGGCTTCGATGAGGTCGATCTGGTCTAGATCCATGCCGGCCTTCTTGAGCACTTTGCGCGTTGCGTACACGGGGCCTACACCCATGATGGAAGGATCTACGCCTGCGCTTGCGCCGGCAACAAACTTCGCCATCGGCTTCACGCCAAGCTCCTTCGCCTTCTCAGCAGTCATAATGACGAGCGCGGCAGCGCCGTCGTTGATGCCGGAAGCGTTTGCAGCGGTGACGGTGCCGTCCTTTTTGAAGGCGGGCTTCAGCTTGGCAAGGCCCTCGGCAGTCACGCCCTGACGCGGGAATTCATCGACCTTGAACTCGACGACTTCCTTTTTGACCTTCACGGGAACGGGGACGATTTCCTCATCGAACTTGCCGGCCTTCTGGGCGGCTTCGCACTTCTGCTGGCTCCACGCGGAGAACTCATCCTGCATCTCGCGGGTGATGCCATATTTCTCGGCAACGTTCTCCGCGGTGATGCCCATGTGATAATCGTTGAACGCATCCCAAAGGCCGTCCTTGATCATGACGTCAACAAGCTTGCCATCGTTCATTCTGTAGCCAAAGCGCGCCTGGGGCATCGCATAGGGCGCAGCGCTCATGTTCTCCATGCCGCCAACGACCATCACGTCCGCTTCGCCTGCCTCAATCATCGCAGCAGCCATGTTAACGACCTTCAGGCCGGAACCGCATACGTTGTTGATGGTGAGTGCGGGAACCTCCACCGGAATGCCGGCCTTCACGGCCGCCTGGCGGGCAGGGCTCTGGCCGAGGCCGGCCTGCAGGACGTTGCCCATCAGCACTTCATCCACATCCTCGGGCTTAATGCCCGCGCGGCGGATGGCTTCCTTGATCACGATTGCGCCAAGCTCAACAGCGGGCGTATTCGTCAGCGAACCGCCAAATTTGCCCAGTGCCGTGCGGCACGCGCCAGCCAATACGATTTCCTTTGCCATAGTTTTTTCTCCTTAAAATAATTGATATCGGTCCAAAACCGAAGGTTAAGCCATGGGCTTCAGGTCGGGGCTGATGATGAGCTTCGCTTCCGTTGCGGCCTGAATCTGTTCCACGGTGAATTCGGGGTTGTATTCGCGCAGCACAATGCCTTCCGGGGTGACATCCATCACGCCCATCTCGGTCACGATCATGTCCACGCAATGAACTGCCGTGTAGGGCAGGCGGCACTTGGTAAGGATTTTCGGGTTGCCCTTCGCGGTGTGCTCCATCGCAACGATGACCTTCTTCGCACCAACGAGAAGATCCATCGCGCCGCCCATGCCGGGCATCTTTTTGCCGGGGATGATCCAGTTGGCAAGGCTGCCCTCCTGGTCAACTTCAAGGCCGCCGAGGACAACAGCGTCCACATGGCCACCGCGAATGAGGCCGAAGCTGTCGGAAGAGTCGCTGAACGCGCCGCCGAGCACGATGGAGGAAGCGGAACCGCCCGCATCCACGATATGCATGGGATCGGCATGCGCTTCATCCGGCGCAGGGCCCTGGCCCACGATGCCAAGCTCGGAATGCACGGTCACATGGATGCCCTCAGGCAGGAAAGACGTGCACAGCACCGGCAGGCCGATGCCGAGGTTCACGACCATGCCGTCGGTGAATTCCTGCGCAACGCGCTTTGCGATAAAGGGTTTAATCAAGCTTTTTTCCATCTTATTTGCCCTCCCTGATTACGATGTAGTCGACCAAGATGCCCGGCGTCATGACGTTTTCAGGTTCGATCTCGCCAACTTCCACAAGTTCTTCCGCTTCAACAATTACGATGTCGGCCGCAGTTGCCATCACGCGGTTGAAGTTCTGCGCCGAGCCCTTGTACCAGACGTTGCCCAGCTTATCTACTTTATAGGCGCCGATGAGCGCAACATCAGCGCGCAGAGGCTTCATGACAAGGTAATCTTTTCCATCATAATTGACCTTATCGCGCACGAGGGGGCTGTCTTCCACAAGCGTACCGACACCGGTCGGCGTAATCACACCGCCAAGGCCCGCGCCGCCCGCGCGGATCATCTCCGCAAGGCTGCCCTGCGGCACAAGATCCACCTTCAGCTCGCCCTTGGCCCACTTTTCAACCGCCTCCGGATTGGTGCCGAGGTGGCTTCCGATATAGCCTTCGATCTGGCCGTTATGAATCATTTTTGCCCAGCTGTAATATTCGTCGCCATCCGGCCCATTGAGCTTGGACGAATCGTTGTGGATGGTGTGGAAGTGGCCCTTGTTCGTCTTGGAAAGCGCGTCGATAACGCTCAGCGCACTCCCGCAGCCGACAAAGCCGCCCATCATGATCGTAGCTCCATCCGGAATGAGATCGACGGCCTGCTGCGCGGTGATGATCTTGTTTCTCATAGAAATCCTCCTGTTATTAATGAACCTTGCACCGCTTTCGCGGTATATGGCAAGAAAGGCGTGTGGTTTTTGCCCACGCCCCTTTATTTTACGCCAGACGACATATAATGTCAAATGGTTCAGCGGAAAACAAAGCCTTTCTTAACGGCAGTTTTGCGGATTTATCTATGTATTCAGTTCCAGCATAGCGCGCGCAATGTCGAACTTCAACGTCGTATACTTTGTATCGGCAGGAATCTCCAACATTACGAGTACAAGGCGCGCATCCTCATCGGAAACACCCGTTCGGTAACCGACGAACCATGAAATCTCACGGCTTTTATCGTTGCCGATTTCGGCGGTGCCTGTTTTTGCGGCAACAACGCAGTTTTCTACCCTGAGCTGCCGCCCGGTGCCGTTGATTTCCTTGTTCACGACATCCTTGAGCATGGGCGTGATCGTATCTATTGCGGCCTCAGAAATCACATTTTCCTTCCACAGGCGGGCAATATGCTGTTCCACCACATCATATTTCACGCCGTTCTCCTGATAAATGCCCTCCACCACATATGGCACGGCAATATCTCCGCCGTTTGCAAGCGCGGAGAACATCGCGGCAAGCTGCAGCGGCGTCACAAGGATTTCCCCCTGCCCATAGCCGCTGTCGGCAAGGAGTTTGAAGCTCATCTCCGTATCTTCGTTCACAAGCTGCGGTTGCGCTACACCGATGTCGAAGGGAATGTTTTCGGTGAACCCGATTGCCTCCATATAGTCCTCAAAGGCTTCCCATCCGATCAGCAGGGCAGCGTTGGCAAAGTAGATATTGTCCGAATGAATAAACGCCTTGCGCATATTCAGCGGGCCGCTGATGGGATAGTTCACATGCGTGCGCTTAATTGGCGTCCAAATCCACGCGCCGTACTCCGTTGGCGTCCAATAGTCATCGTCGATCTGGCTGTCGTCAAAGGCATATTCCGTGTCCAGCACGCCAAGGTCAAGCGCCGCAGCACCCGTGAACGCCTTCATCGTAGATCCGGGAGGGTAAAGGCCTTGTGTCACGCGGTTGATCAAGGGCTTGGCCGGGTCGTTCAGCAACGCGCTGTACTCTTTCCCGCTGATGCCGCGCGTGAACAGGTTCAGGTCATAAGAAGGGTAGGAGCTGAGCGCCTGCACCGCCCCTGTGAGCGGATTCATTACGACCACTGCTCCCGCCGTCGTATCCCCAAACAGCACGAGGTCCATCACCTCATCCAGCCGCTGCTGAAGCTCCACATCGACGGTCAGTTCAATATCATATCCATCCACAGGATCCAACCGGTACAGCGTGCGGCGGTTGGTGCCTTCCGCCGTGCGGATATAGATCAGCTCCCCATCCTTGCCGCGCAGCTGCTGTTCATATTGTTTTTCAAGGCCGAGCCGGCCAACGATGGAATCCGATGTATAGAGGCCGTCCAACTTCGTGCGGCCCTCGTTCAGTGCGGCGAGTTCCGCCTCAAGTTCCTCTTTGCTGGAGGAAGGCACTGCGCCGACATAGCCGATCAGATGGGCGAGAAGCGAGCCATATGGGTACTCCCGCTGCACGCCGTAGTTGCCGTAATCAATGCCCACGCCCGTAATGAGCAACAACTGTTCCGCCGCCGATGCGGAAAGCTCGTCGCTGTAAAACTGCTTGAGCACAGCCACATCGTTGTATTCCTTCTTGAGCGCCTTTTGAATTTCCTCTTCCGTCATGCCGAGCAGCGGGGAAACCTGGGCGATGAAAAGCGCCTGATCCTCAATCTTTGAAGGAGCCGCGTATACGCTGATCGTGCCAACCGTGGCCGCGAGCAGAAAACCGTCCGAAAGGATTTCACCCCGCTCTGCCGGTAACGCGGCGACGCGCACCGTATCCCCCCACTCCATTTCGGGAAAAATCAGCGCCGGCGTCCATTCGATGCACCAATCGCCCCCCTCGCGCGTTGCAATGACGCTGAAGCTGTTTTTCATATCGCCGGCAACGCCCGAAGTATAGACCGCATCAAACGTTGCTTTGCAAAGGATCTCTCCGTTTGTGACTGAGAGGTTGCTGTACTCCACAGCCGAAATGCCAAGCGCATCGAAGATGTTGATGTACTTGTCGGTAAACTCCTTTTGCGTGACCCGGTTCGCCCGCGTTTCTTCTCCGTCATTGCGCGAGGAGGACGCAAGCAGCGCATATGCGTCGGCATATTCCCCTGCCGTAATAAGCTGCAAAAAGGTTTCGATCACGGCCCGGCCCGTGCGCTGCGGCGCGCTTGAGCAGCCGGCCGCACAAGGAATGACAAAAGCCAAGATCAGGCTCACGACAACAATCCGCTTCATCCTTTCGCGTTTCACTTTTCTCATCATAATCAAATGCGAACCCGCACAGTGCTCCTCTTTTGCGTATTCCCGCCCCCTGTTTACGGGGTATGGATAGTTTTATTATAACTTGGCAACAATCCCCTGTAAACGGTAGGGAGCGCCGGCGAGACATAATTCGTTAATTTGACACATTCCCTGCCCTCAAGCTATAATATGCTTACTATGAAAAAGATCGACAGCATCAAACAATACATGCCCGCCGCATTGTGGAAACGCGCCAAGGCGCAGCCAGCGCCTGCGCCCCATCACACCGCTGCCCCTCCCCCCATCCCTTCCGGGCGGAGCTGGTGGCTTACCGCATTGGACGTTTTCCTTGTTCTGGCTGTGCTTGCGGGCGCCGCATGGTTTGTCTCCCTTGCCACAGCGCCGGATCCGCGCATCACTGTGCACCTTTGCGCAGATGGCGTGACAAGTGAACATTTCGTTTACCCTTCTGATGTGCGCACTTTTTTGTCCGTGCGTGGGGTGGTGCTTGACAGCGGTGATACGCTTTCCTGCGCGCTGACGGACACGCTTACCGACGGCATGGAGATTGCCGTAACGCGCGCGTTTCCTGTTGCGGTTAAATCCCAAAACGGCGTTGCGCTGCTGCATACAACCGGCGGAACGGTAGGCGACGCGCTGCGTGCCGTGGATGTGGAGTATGATGTGAACGATGAGCTTTCCCACCTTTCGTTCGCGGACCTTGAGCCCGGCATGCAGATCGTTCACACGGATGTAATCACAGAATACGACACGGCCTATAAGACGCTTGAATACAAAGAAGAAGTTGTAAAGGATGACACGGTATATAACGACACAAAGCCCGTTCTGCTTCAGGAAGGGCAGGACGGCACCAAGCAGGTCACATACCGCCTTGTTTATAAAAACGGTGTGCGTGTTTCCCGTGAGGTAGTCGATCAGGTGGTTATTACCCCCGCTACGCCCGAAATCAAGAAAGTCGGCACAAAGATTCATTACCAGACACACCTGAGCGGCGAATTCCGTATTTACAAGGATCCGCCGGTAGCCGGAAAGAACGGTTGGGTTGAAATGACGATGGACTACATCACCGCTTACACAGCCGATACCCGAACCTCTACCGGTGTACGGCCCAAGCTTGGCACCATTGCTGTGAACACCTACTATATCCCTTACGGTACGGAAATTTACGTGAAGGGTTATGGATATGGCAAGGCGCAGGACACCGGCGCGTTCCGCAATTATAAGCGGGCCGACGGCACGCCCGTGAACCAGCTGGATCTGTTTATGAATACTGAAAAGGAATGCAGGCGCTGGGGCCGTAAGCGCAATGTGACGGTGCTTGTAAAGCTGGGCTGAAGCATCCGTTGCGCAGGCCGAAGAATCATTTTCGAATGTGGTGGGCGGATGTAGGCATCCGCCCTCTGTATTTACCGAATCAAACCAAAAAGGAGCATCCCATGACCATTGCCGAAATCAAATCCCTCCTTGCGGCGCACGGCCTCGCGCCCAACCGGGCGCTCGGGCAGAATTTTCTTGCGGACAAAGCTGCTGCAAGCGCAATTGCAGAGGCTTCCGGGGCGGCCGAATTCCCCGTGCTGGAAATTGGCCCGGGGCTTGGCGCGCTCACGGAACCGCTTCTCTGCCTTTCCCCGCATGTGACAGCGGTTGAGATTGATGCGGCGATGGTGCGTGTTTTGCAGGTACGCTTTGCAAATGCAGGCAATTTCACCCTGCTGCATGAAGACTTTCTTGAAACTGACCTTGCCGCGGTCGCTCCGTTGCTCGGTGCAAAGTGCGCCGTTGCCGCAAACCTGCCGTATTATGTTACAACGCCGGTCTGCATGAAGCTGCTCACCTCCGCGCTTCCAATTGAGCGCATGGCGCTGATGCTGCAAAAGGAAGCGGCAGAACGTTTCACCGCTCTGCCGGGCAGCCGTCAATACGGGCCGCTGACTGTGCTTGCGCAGAGGTACTACGACATCAAGTTCTTGATGGAACTTTCGCCTGCGCGGTATTACCCTCAGCCGGAGGTGGATTCTGCCGTGCTCACGCTTGCCCGCAGGCCGGGCGTCACCGATCTGCCTGCGCTGCCGCGCGTGCTTGCATCAGCGTTTTCCATGCGCCGCAAAACGCTGATGAACAATCTGCGCAGCGCAGGGCTTTCCAGGGAAAACGCGGAAGCGCTTTTGGAAAAATGCGGCATCCCACCGGCCGCGCGTGCGGAGGCGCTTCCCCCGGAAGCGTTTGCATGCCTTGCAGAGGCTATGTTATGACTTGTACTCTAAAACAGCTTTCCCCCTGCGATGGCCGCGCTATTTACGATATGCTCCAGCGTATTCCTGCCGATGAAAACGGTTTAACGATGCGCACGGAAAACGCTGCGTCGCTCAAAATGGCCCTGAAAAACGGTGGAGTAATCGAGCGTTCGACGCCTGCGCACCATTATGTCGTTTGGGACACGAGCCGGTAAGCATCAATCGTCAAACGCAAAAAAAGCCGGTGGAAAACTCCGCCGGCTTCGCATCTAATTTTGTAGTTCAATCCACATCTTCAATGATCTGCTCCGGGCGCTCATCCAGCACAAATGGGTTGCGCAGCACGCCCTTGATATACTTCATCGCGGTTGAATAGTAGAAACCATCGCAAATACGTTCGTCCATGACCCACATCACGGTAATATAACGCCGTTCAATGATTGATCCATCCGCCTGCAGCTCATTGCGTTTCTGTTTGGCGCCGAAGGAGCAGAACACAGGAACGTTGCCAAAATCGTACAAATGGTGGAAGATGGGCGGAACCCCCAGCGATCCCATGGAGGTAATGAACATGGAACCATGAAATGGGCTGAGCTTTTCAAGCTTCTTCGGAAGAAGGCCGAAATAGTCCAGCGTTTTGAGGAACCAAACCGCAAATTTCAGCAAAAGGCCGGGGATGTAATCCAAAATTTTTGCCGTCTTGTCAAAATCGCTTTGGTTATTGTTTTTGGATAGGTCGATCTCTTTTTTGATCAGCTCATATACTTCCGTTGCGGTTGCATCCAGCTCCGGGCTGATTTTAATTACGGTTTCAAGCGCATCCGAGCGCATCTCCCGTTTGACCGTAAGGTTGATCTGCACGCTGTTGCGGGCATAAATCTTCTGCCCGGCAATAAAGCGGTTTACCGCAGGTTTTTGGGAAAGGCTGCGCACGTAGGCCGCAATGAGCACGTGCATAATGCCGAACCCTACCAAACCGTCATCGTTTCGTTTGTGGCGGATGTAGCGCTCAATTTCATCGATGTCTATGGTGTCCATGAAATGGTTGGAGGATGTGTTCCGCGTTACCATGATGTAAGGGGATACGCGGGAAAACGCATCCAAAGAGCGAAGCCTCCGGCCGTCGTACCTGTCACCCCAGCGGCGCTTCCGTTTTACGGGTTGTTTTTGTTCCATTGATCTATAACTCCATATAAAAGTAAAATATATTTATATTTTACTCTTATCCGCAGTCCCCTGTCAAACGCAACATACAATGCGGCTATTCGGCTTTGCCGAACGCTGCGCGTAAAATCTCCAAAGCATCTTCTTTTGAAACGGCGCGTGGGTTAGCTTGTGTGCAAAAATCTTCCGCCGCCCGCGCTGCGATTGCAGGGAAGCGGCCTTCGAGTTCCTGTGCGTTTCCAAACTGCCGCAAGGTACAAGCGAGCTTCAGCGTTGCGCACAGCGCTTCTATTTCATCCGTAAGTGCCTGCACGGCCAGTGTATCAGCCCTGCCGCGCAGCCCCAGCGCGCGGGCAAGGCGTGCATACCGTGCACGGATCCGCGAATCCTCTGCGTTAAAGCGAATCACATGCGGCAGAAAAACAACGTTCAACGCTCCGCGCTGGGCACGGCCTCCTGCAAGCACAGCAGCAGTTTGGCGCACCAACGCATGCGTAAGCCCGGCACGCACGTTGGAAAACGCAATGCCCGCAAGGGTTTGCGCATAAAGGATCTGCTCCCGCGCAAAACCGTCCCCTGCCTGCGCCGCAACCAGGTGCTGAAGCACGAGCTCAGCCGCTTTTTGCGCGGGCGGCTCCGCAAACGGCGCATCCTCACACGCGGCATATGCATCAAGCGCATACGCGAACGCTTCCAGCCCAGCCTCCGCGACCTCCACGGAAGAAGCCGCCGCGCCAAGTTCCGGGTCGATGAACGTCACATCCGGCACGATGCCGTAATCCACCGCAGCCCAGGCGTATTGCTCCGCCGTGCCGCCAACCTCCGCAAACGCCGTTGCCTCCGGCGCGCCGCCGCCAAGGGATGGGATCGCCGCAAAGCGCGCCTTCCGCCTGAGATCCGGCAGGCTGAACGGAAGGTGCAGATCAGAAAGCGCGGCTTCGGGATATTCATATAAAATCCACATCAACTTTGCTGCGTCAATCGCCATACTTCCAAGCGCCACGATCCAATCCGGCGCAAAGGCACGCATGGCGGATGCGCCCTCCGCAACCGCCTGCTCCACATGTTCGAGATTGTTCGCCTCCAACAGGCGCACCTCCATCCCAGTGCGCCGAAGCGCCGTTTCCGCACGCGAGAGGATCCCGCGCTGCTTCATCTCCCCGCCCACCGTAACAAGCATCGCACGCTTCCCGCGAATCGTCGAAAGCAGCCCAATGCTCTCCCGGCCATAATGAATGTCCCTTGGTATGGTAAATCTTGGCATGACGCGTCCTCCCGGTTTACTAAACTGCATTCATGCGTTTATCTTTCCCGCCGCGGCATTCTTTTATCAACGATTGTTCGAACATGCCATCCCTGCTATACTAATTGGCAAATACGTCGGGGAGGTTCCCATGCGCGAAACATTGCTTGCCCTTGAACGCTGTTTTTTCCAATTCCGCTATATTTCGGATGCTTCATGGCTTTCCATGCACCTGCACGACCGTTTTTTGGAATGCGGAAAATCCGGCCGCCTGTTCAGCAAAGCAGATTCAATCAAAATGCTGCTTGGCTGCGGGGCTGATCGGAAGATCACCGTTTATAATTTTTCCTGCGATCGTTTTGACGAAAAGAGTTGGCTCGTGCATTACGTTACAAAAAGCACAGTCGGTATGCCCTATTTCCGCACCTCCTTATGGGTGAAGGAAGGTTCGGCGTTAAAGATGTATTACCATCAGGCTTCCCCGTTGAGCGAACCGGTCGAACTGATTGAAACGCCTTGACTTCAAGCCAGTATCTGCTCTGTGCCGGCCGTTTCGCCTCCCCTTTTTTCTTCCTAATTCTTACCCATGGATCTGGAATGTATCATTTTCCAAGCGCATACACGCCATAAAACGAACGCCTTCCCGGCTCCGTTCCACGCTAAGAAAAAAGCCTCCGCAATTTTCCGTTCGGTTTGCGCCGAAATCCGTGCGCACATCCGTATATCGTTCCAACAAAAACAAGATTGTCCCGCCGTGCGCTACCATGCCCACACGCCTGCATCCGCGCCTGTCCGCATCGAAAAGGGAATCCTCAAACGCTGCCGCAACGCGCATGCGCATTGCGGAAAACGTCTCCCCGCCCGGATAACCGTCCCACCGTTCCTGTGCAAGCCATTCAAGATATGTCCTGTCGTTTGCCGCCACCAATTCCGCATGCGTCCGGTTCTCAAATGCGCCGAAATCCATCTCCCTGAGGCCGGGGACAATCGTTTCCGGAATGCATGGCCAAAGCAGCGCCGCCGTTTCGCGCGCACGCCGCAGAGGGCTTACATAGACATGTTCTACAGGTGGCATCGCAGCCGCGCGCCGCTCTGCAAGCGCAATGCCTTCCGGCAACAGCGGCGTATCCGTTACACCCAGGAAGCGGCGTTCCGGGTTGCCCTGTGCAATCGAATGGCGCACAAGGATTATTTCCATTCGCATCCCCCCTTGAGCATCATCGGAATACCGCAAAACACACGCGCCACATATTCCGCATTTTTGGCAAGTTCGCAGCAAATACGCCCCACAGTTTCGCGCCATTCCCGTTCAAACGGCTCCATCGGCACCACGCCGCAGCCTACTTCATCAGAAACAACAACCTCATGCCACAGAAGTTCCGCAAGGATTTGCTCCTGCGTTTTTCCCTCCAAAAGCGCATTGCGCACAGCTTCCTGCAAACCGTTGAGCACGGGCTTATCCGCGCCGAGCGTACGGGTTACATCCGCCTCCGTGTAACCGGTATTGCGGAGCGCAACGGCAAGCTGCCCCTGCCCTGCCCCGCCAATCACAAGAATCATAGAAGCCCTCCGATCTTTCCTACAAGCACGACAGCAGAGAGGCAGGCAAGTTCACATACCTGCACGAAGTACCCTGCAAGATCCCCCGTTGCGCCGCCAAATTCACGATATGACATCAGGCGGTAGTGCAAAAATGAAAGCCCTGCCGCAGCCACAGCAGCACCGCCTGCAATGGGTGCGCGCAAAAGCATCATCCCCGCAGCGGCTGCAATCCACAGCAGCGACACGACGCGCACGACGCGAATATCCGAAGCATCACGAAACGCAGCGAGCAGCCCATCCCTGCGCGCGCCGCGGAATGTAACCACGGCAAGCGCGCTCAAACCGCGTGAAAGCACCGGGCAGAGCGCAAGGGCGACGCAGTCCGCTTCTCCAAGCGACGCGTCGTTCCATAGTCCAAAAATCAACAGAAGATATGCGCCGCAGGCGATCACCGCGAAAGCCCCGGCACGCGGGTCCTTCATGATCTCAAGCTTCTTTTCTTTCGGCGCATGGGATGAAAGCGCATCCGCCACATCGCAAAAGCCGTCCATGTGAATGCCGCCGGTCACCGCAAGCGGCAGGACGGTTAAAAGCGCCGCCGTAAGCGCCCGGGAAAGCGCAAGCAAGTTTGCAAGCGCAAGCACAGCGAACATCAAAAGTCCGATGCACGCTCCAACCACCGGGAAAAAGCACATCGCATACGCCATGTTTTCCTCCCGCCATTCCACCTGCGGCACAGGAAGCTTGGAATACATCGCAAGCGCCATGCAAAACGAACGCACAAATTTCACAGCAGTTCCTTTCCTTTCCAGTAAATCGGGATGCCGCAGACGACTTCCACGACTGCGTCTGCCTGTGCGGCAAGCGCATTGTTGAGCGCGCTGAGCGCTGCAAGATACCGTTCTGTTTCCGGTGCATACCGGATGCCGTCGGAAAACAGCTCGTTTGTGACGATCACCGTAAGCTCCGTTTGCGCCGCAAGGCGCAGTACCCCAAGGCAAACGCGCTCCGTAAGCCCTTGCTCGCCCGCGCCGCCAAACATCTCGTTTGCCACAAGGTTGGACATGCACTCAAGCAGCGCGCTCCCGCCTGACGGAAGCGCAGCTTCCATAAGGCCGCGCGGGCATTCCAGCGTCGTGAACCCTTTCCCGGCACGCATGGCACGGTGGCGCGCGGCACGGCGCTCGCCCTCCGCATCGAAGATCTCCATCGTTGCGATATAGGTGCGCTTTTCATGCCCCGCACGCACGATCAGTGATTCCGCATATTCCGATTTTCCGCTGGCGGCCCCGCCAGAAACGAGGATCAGCATCTCCCCTCCTTAAGACTGCGGCGTATAAGCCGCAACGTCGATTTCCGCAAACGTGCGCATCTCACCATAGACCGCAAGCGCCATATCAAGAAGCGGCATTGCCGCGACCGCTCCGGTCCCTTCCCCCAGGCACATCTCTGCGCAAATCAACGGTTTCAAGCCCAATGCATCGAGAACAAGCCTGCCCGCAGGTTCCTTGGATACATGGCTGGCAAGCAGGTATTCCCCTGAGGCCGGACACATGCGCACCGCCGCAAGTGCCGCAGCAGCCGAAATAAACCCATCCAGCAGCACCGGAACACGATAGAGCGCACCGCCCAAACATACGCCGGCAAGTGCAGCGATATCCAATCCTCCAAGGCAGCGCAGCACCGAAAACGCATCTGCCGGGTCGGGATGGTTTATTGCGATTGCGCGGGCAATCGCTTCTCTTTTTCGGCAAAGTCCTGCATTTGAAAGGCCCGCGCCGCGGCCCGTTACGGTTTCAATGGGCTGCCCAAGCAAAACTGCGGTCATTGCGCTTGAAGTCGTTGTGTTTCCAATGCCCATCTCGCCGAGCGCAAACAAGCCGTAACCTTCCGCTTTCTTTTGGCGCACAAGGTCAATGCCGGTTTGGAGTGCGGCGCCCGCCTCTTCTTCCGTCATTGCGGGTTCTGCTGCAATGTTGCGCGTGCCGCGCCGGATGTTGCGGTTAAGCACGGCATTATTCACCGGCCTTGCGATGCCTACATCCACCGCAACCACGTCCGCCCCCGCAATGCGTGCCATGCGGCAGACGCTTGAATCGCCTTTGGCGGCGTTTTCCGCCACGATCGCGGTGACTTCTTGCCCTGTCTGCGTTACGCCTTCGGCAACGACTCCGTTGTCTGCACACATCATCAGCACCGCGCGCCGGCCAAGCGTTACATCCGCAGTCCCCGTAATGCCCGCAATCTTCACCACGGCGTCCTCCAAAAGCCCCAAGCTGTGCAGCGGCTTTGCTACCATATCCCACCGCTCTCTCGCGGTTTGCATTGCAGTTTCATCAAGCGGGCAAATCGCCCGTCGAATTTCATCAAGCGTCAAAACGCATGCCTCCCTTTTCCATGCGCCGGTAACGCGCGCGTGGATTTCTTTGAATTCCATTCATATAGTAACCTTTTTTGTTGAAAATTCCAAGTGGGGGTGCAATAATTAGCGTATGCTTACGCTCACAAACATCGTTGATAACGCTGAACTGCTTTCCGCCGAAACGGAGGAAAGCCTCCGTGCGTACCTCTCTGCATGCGGGCTTAACGGCTTTGAAGTCATTCGCTGCGGCATGCATGCTCCCGCCCTTGTACCCGGGCTTGCGCCCGGCGTGCATCTGGTTTTTTGGGCGGATTGGGTGGATTTCTGGCGCGGCGATACCAAGGCCTTGCTGCAAAAATTTGGTTCCCGCGCGGCATGGGAAGCATACTACGGCTGCGCCGGGCCGGAAGGCCTGCTTGCACAATTCCGCGCCGAATTGGACTATGCAAAGGCAATGGGCGCAAGGTATGTCGTATTCCATGTTTCCGATGTTTCGCCGGAGGAAACGCTGACCTGTCGCCGGCTGCATTCGGATGAAACCGTAATCGACGCTTCCGCAGAGCTTTTAAACCTGCTGTTCAAAGGAAGTGAATATTCGTTTGAATTGCTGCTTGAAAACCTTTGGTGGCCGGGTTTTTCGATGACCTCCCCCGCCATGACCGCACGCCTTCTCGCCGCTGTGCAGTACGATAAAACCGGCATCCTGCTGGATATCGGCCATCTGTTCAATGCAAACCCCGCCCTTTCGGATGAAGCCGCATGCCTCGCCTTTGCGCATGCTATGCTGGATGCGCATGGCAGCCTTTGCCCTCGCATTCGCGGCATGCACCTGCACGGCGCAGCAACGGGGTGCATTGTGCGGGAAATGCTGGCCTCGCCCCTCATGCTTGCGGCGGATTTTCCCGGCCGCTTCGCAGATGCCTATGATTGGGTGACACGTATCGACCCGCATTGTCCCCTTCTCTCTCCCGGTGTGCAGGAGCTCGTTTCCCGTGTTGCTCCGGAATACCTCGTGCTGGAGCTTTCCGGCACAGACCTTGCCGCCCGCCGGCCGGGTATTATGGCGCAGCTCGCGGCGCTGCGGAAAGAATAACAAACAAGCGCTGCCCAATTGAGCAGCGCTTGCGTTTGTTCGGCTTGTTATTTTTCCACGATACGCTCGACAACCTTCGCAGCTTTGCCGACGCGGTTGCGCAGATAGTACAGCTTCGCGCGGCGCACTTCACCGTGACGAACGACTTCGATGCGGCCGATGCGGGGGCTGTTGTAGGGGAACGTGCGCTCAACGCCAACGCCGTAGGACATCCTGCGGACGGTGAAGGTTTTGCGGATCCCGCCGCCCTGAATCTTGATGACGATGCCTTCAAAATTCTGAAGCCTCTCGCGCGTACCCTCGATAACCTTAACGTATACGCGGACGGTATCACCAACTTCCAGCTTGGGAAGATCGGTGCGCAACTGTTCTTTTTCAAGTTCCCTGATGATGTCAGCCATTTTTAGCTTTCTCCTTCCTCATAGACGTTCTTGAAGGATGGCTCCCACATTGGACCGCCCGTTTTCCGAACGCCATTATACCATGTTCGTTTCGTGTTTGCAAGGCGTTTTTCGCCTAATTTTCTTGGTTTTTCAGTTCCGCAAGAAAGCGCCTGTCATGCTTGTCCAACCCGCTTTCATCCAGAGATTCCATCAGCTCCGGCCTCCGCTTTAAGGTGAGGCGGAACGATTCCTGCCTTCGCCAGCGCGCAATATGCGCGTGATTGCCGCTCAAGAGCACTTCCGGTACAGCCATACCCTGGTATTCCGCGGGACGGGTGTACTGCGGATATTCCAGCAGCCCTGCGCTGAAGGATTCATCCTCCGCCGATTCGCTGCTGCCGAGCACGCCCGGAATGAAGCGGGAAACGCAGTCAATCAAAACCATCGCAGGGAGTTCCCCGCCGGTGAGCACGTAATCCCCTATGGAAACCTCACGATCCATCTGTGCCATCGCTCGCTCGTCAATGCCCTCATAATGCCCGCAGAGCAGAAGCAAATGCTCCTGCCGTGCAAGGTCACGCGCCATAGCCGTAGTAAGTGTCTCACCGCGCGGCGTAAGCACGATGCGCAGCGCCGTGTGGTCTCTGTCCACCGTGTCCAGGCAGGAAAAGATGGGTTGCGGCATCATGACCATGCCTGCGCCGCCGCCGAAGGGATAATCATCCGTGTTTTTATGCTTGCTTTGGGAATACTCCCGGATGTTGTGCAGGCCGAATTCCAAAATGCCCCGCTCCTGTGCACGGCCGAGCATGCTCGCACCAAGCACTCCGGAAAACATCTCGGGGAAGAGCGTCAGCACATCAATCTTCAAACAGGCCAACCTCCTGCAATATGTCCGCATGGAGCACGATGCGCTTGTTGGCAACATCCACATCGGCCAAAAGTTTTTTCAGCGCCGGGATCAACAACGTCCGCGTGCCCTTGATGACATACACATCGTTTGCGCCGGTTTCAAGCACATCCGTGAGCACACCATACTCCGCGCCATCTGTGCCGCATACCCGGCAGCCGACCAGGTCCACCACAAAATAGCGGCCCGGCGGCAACTTCGCCGCATGCGCACGATCCACGCAAAGGTAGACATTGCGCAGGCGCTCCGCATCCTCCCGCGTTGTGACGCCGGAGATGGATGCATACACCGCATCTTCCCGCACGCCAACATCGGAAACCGCAACAGGCTCGTAACACCCACTCCGCTCAAGATATGCTTCCTTGAGCGAAGCATATCGGCCGAGGTCATCTGAAAGCGGCAGAAGCTTTACCGCGCCGTGCACGCCGTGCGGGCGCACAATCAGGCCTACGCGCAGGTATTCCATCAGACGATCTCTACGATGTATTTCTTGTTCTCGCGGATGGAGGCGGCCTTTACAACGGTGCGGATCGCCTTTGCGATGCGCCCCTGCTTGCCGATGACCTTGCCCATGTCGTCGGGTGCCACGGTCAGTTCGATGATCGTGGCATGGTCGCCCTGTTTTTCAACGACCTTCACTTCTTCGGGCTTATCCACGAGATTGATTGCGATGTATTTGACCAGTTCTCCCATGGTTTGCCTCCTTGCTGAATCTTCTTCCGAATTTGTCACTGGATCGCCCCGGACTTCTTGAGCAGGCCGCGGACGGTATCGGTGGGCTGCGCGCCGTTCTTGATCCACTGCTGCGCCTTCTCGTTATCGACCTTGATCTCGGCGGGGTCGGTCAGCGGGTTGTAATAGCCGATCTCTTCCACAAAAGCGCCATCGCGCGGAGCGCGGGAATCCGCGACCACAATGCGGTAAAACGGAGCCTTCTTGGCGCCCATCCTGCGAAGCCTGATCTTAAGCATAGTTGTTGTTCCTCCTGAAAAATACAATTGTTGGTTTGTTCTATCGAAAACGGAAAACCGTTGTTCGCATTTTTTGCTGCGGCTCAGAAGCCGAACGGGAAACGCTTCTTTCCCTTTTTAAATTTGCCGCCCTTGCCCATGTTCGTGAGCTGCTTCATCATTTTGCGGGAGGCCTCGTACTGGTTGAGCAGGCGGTTTACTTCCTGGATGGAGGTGCCGCTGCCGCGCGCGATGCGTTTCCTGCGGCTCGCGTTTAAAATATCCGGCCGGCGGCGCTCCTGCGGGGTCATCGCCCGGATGATCGCCTGCGTACGGGCCATTTGCTTTTCGTCGATCTCAACGTTTCCAAGCTTGCTCGCATCCATGCCGGGAATCATGCCAAGGATATCCTGCATGGAACCCATGTTCTTCATCTGCTCAAACTGGTCGAGATAATCTTCCAGCGTGAATTCGTCTTTGCGGAGCTTCGCTTCAAGCTCCACGGCCTTTTTTTCGTCGAACGCGGTCTGCGCTTTCTCGATGAGGGTAAGCACATCGCCCATGCCGAGGATGCGGGAAGCCATACGGTCCGGGTGAAAGGGTTCGATGTCTGTCAGCTTTTCTCCCGTGCCGGAGAACTTGATGGGCTTACCCGTCACGGCCTTTACGGAAAGCGCCGCACCGCCGCGGGTGTCGCCGTCAAGCTTGGTGACGATCACACCCGTAAGCTCCAGCGTTTCGTTGAACGCCTTGGCAACGTTCACCGCGTCCTGACCGGTCATCGCGTCAATCACAAGCAAAATCTCGCTCGGGTTCACCGCTTCCTTTACGGCCGCAATCTCCGCCATCATATCGCCATCGATGTGCAGGCGGCCCGCCGTATCGATGATGACGAGGTCCTTTAAATTCCGCCGCGCATATTCTATGCCGAGCTTCGCCGTTTCTACAGGGTCGTTCTGCCCGCGTTCAAATACGGGGACGCCAACCTTTTCGCCCACCACCTGCAATTGTTTGATGGCCGCCGGGCGGTAAATGTCGCATGCAACGAGCAGCGGGGATTTGCCGTATTGCTTGGCAAGGTATGCCGCAAGCTTGCCGGCCATGGTCGTTTTACCCGCGCCCTGAAGGCCCGCGAGCAAAATTACGGAAGGCGTCTGCGAGCCGAATTCCACTTTTGCGTTCGTGCCGCCCATGAGCTTGGTCATCTCTTCGTTGACGATCTTGATGACCTGCTGGCCGGGCGTGAGGCTTTCGAGCACTTCTGCGCCCACCGCGCGCTCCGTTACGACGTTTACAAAGCCCTTGACGACGGTAAAATTAACGTCCGCCTCAAGCAGCGCGAGTTTCACCTCGCGCATGGCTTCTTTTACGTCCTTTTCATTCAGCTTGCCCTTGCCGGAAAGCTTTTTGAACACGGTTTGCAGTTTGGAAGAAAGCCCTTCAAACGCCATTGTTTATTCCTCGATCATGTCGTAAAATTCATCCAGTTTAGCGCAAAACGTTTCTTTCTCACGCATGCTGTCCGGCAGTGCATCCGCAATGCGTTTAAGCTCGCCCACCGCTTGCAGCAGCGCCGCATCCCGCTTCATAAGGCCAAGCTTGTGCTCCAGCTCGTAAAGCTGCTCTTCCCCGCGTTTGAGCGCATCCCGCACGCCCTGCCGGGAGATGCCCTCGCGTTCCGCAATTTCAGCCAGCGAGCAATCCTCCGAAACATGCTGCTCCAAAAGCGCCCGCTGGCGCTCGGTCAGCAATGCGCCGTAGTAATCCAATAAGCAGCCAAGCTCAACGTGCTTTTCCATGGTACACGCTCCGCTGTAAAGGTATTTTGCTTTACACCTTTGTTATTATACAGGACTGCATCCAAATGTCAAGCTTTTTTCTTCCTTTTTGGCGTATCGCCGCGCTCCTTTTTGCGCAGCTGACGCACCGTGCCGTATGTGTTGTAACAATGTGCAAGCGCGAACACCGCCGCAAAGAGCAAAAGCGCCACATTAAGGCACAATGCGCCCGTAAGCAGGAACACGACGCTCGGCAGAATCGCCATGGGCATCCGGGACCACAGCGCAAACCGGCGGTCGTTCACAAAGTACCAGACCCACATGCCCCAATATCCGGCGATGCATCCGGCCACAGCAATCAACCAAATTGCAAATGCCGCGTCGCTGCGAAATCCAAACTGGAACGGGCCAATGTTGACGCACATCAGCAGGATGCAGCCCATGCGGCCAAGCTGTTCCAGCCAGCCAAAAAACGGTTTGGGCGGCTCTGCCTTTTCCGGGTTCACAGGCTTAAAAAACACATACAGCAAATTCGGCAGCAGCAATGCCGCGAGCGTCACCGCGCTCCAAAGGGAAATTTCAATCGTCATTTCATTCGCTCCGTTTCTTCAAACAGTTCCGGAAAATGCGCCCGGTAGAACTTTGACAGAGGATGCTCCGGGTGCTCACACAGCCTCTGCGCTTTCATGTCCTCGCGGATCATGCGTGTGATGCGCGGCAGGCGGCCCAGCGTCCGCATTTCCTCATAAAGGAAGATGCGCAGCTTCCCTTCCCCGGCCCGCGCGCGGAGATATTCCGCCACATCCGGAATGCGGGTGCAGCGGCTGACCGGCACGGGCGCTGCGCTCACCAATACATGCGGAATCTGCGTTGGGTTGAAAGCGTCCGGCACGTTGTCGCATTCATACAAAAAGCCCTCGCGTCTGCCGTAAAGCTGTTCAAACTGGCCTTCGTAATATTCCTCGTAGATCAGCCGTCCTTCCCGGTCAAACCCATAAGGGAAGAACGCATGCGGCGCAGGCAGCGGATTGAACGCATACATCGCCGCAATCACCGGGTTTGTGCTGAAATAAACATAAGCCTTTCCATGTTGGGAAAGGCTCGGTTGAAGCATCCCGATCCCGCCCTGCGGGCTGCCGTGGTAAAGGGGCATTATACGCACCTCCAAAAACTCGTTTCAACAGCTTCAGCGCCCTTGTGCTCGCATTTCTCTCACACCAGGCCTCCGATTTTTATCCGAGCTGCCGTCCGCTGCGTTCAACGCAGGATTTACGCTCATTATGCATTCCTACTATGGCATAAGGGCGGCCCTGTTCACCGAGCAGACCTCCGGTTGCGTTTACGCGCCAATCAACGCCCAGGCAAAGGCATCTGCATCGAAGGGCTGCAGATCGTCAATGCCTTCCCCCACGCCTACAAAGCGCACCGGAAGCCCCAGCTCCTGCTTGATGGCAACCGTCATGCCGCCCTTTGCAGTGCCGTCAAGCTTGGTGAGCACAACGCCCGTGAGCCCGGCAGATTCTCCGAACACGCGCGCCTGCGCAATGGCGTTCTGCCCCGTTGTGGCATCGAGCACAAGCAGCACCTCCGTATGCACACCGGGAAGCTCCCGGGCAATTACACGGCGGATCTTTTCAAGCTCGCTCATCAGGTTCTTCTTGTTATGAAGCCTTCCCGCCGTATCGCACAGCAGCAGGTCACACCCTTTTGCCTTGAAGGAGGCAATCGCATCAAACACCACGGCCGCCGGATCTGCCCCTTCGCCATGTTTGATGATCGGGACGCCCGCACGCTCCGCCCAAACGGAAAGCTGCTCCGCCGCCGCCGCGCGGAAGGTATCCGCCGCCGCCATCATAGGCTTGCGCCCTTCGGATTTATAATGCGCCGCCATCTTGCCGATGGAGGTTGTTTTTCCTACGCCGTTTACGCCCACGATGAGAAGCACCGCAGGTTCTCCTTCCGGGAGGAAGGCACGCTCCGGGCGCATGCAGCCCGCAAGGATCCCGGCAAGCGCTTCGCGCGCCTCTGTGCGCGTTTTAAGTTTTTGCTCCGAAACCGCATTTTCCAGCGCTTCAAGCAGCGTTCCGGCAGTCGCCATACCCATGTCGGCAACGATCATTGCCTCCTCCAGTTCGTCATAAAAGTCCGCATCGATGCGCTCGTCCCCGGAGAACAGGCTTGCGAACAGCCCGCCGCCCGTTTTGGAAAGCCCCTTCTTCAGTTTTTCAAAAAAGCCCTGCTTCTTTTCCATGCACTTCCCCTTTCAAAACCATTTTTACCGAAAATCAATGTGCTTTACGCACTCTCGTTAAACCGCGCGGACACGATCTTTGAGATTCCTTTCTCCTCCATCGCCACGCCATAGAGCGCATTGCAGACCTCCATGCTGCCCTTGCGGTGCGTGATCAGGATAAACTGTGTATCCTCGGAATAGCGCTTCACATATTCCGCAAAGTTGGAAACGTTCACCTCGTCCAGCGAGGTTTCGATCTCATCCAGGATGCAGAATGCCGTGGGTTTGAGTTTGAGCATCGCAAACAGCAGCGCGATGGCCGTAAGCGCCCGCTCGCCGCCTGAAAGCAGGGAAAGCAACTGTAATTTCTTTCCCGGCGGCTGCGCGATAATGTCAATGTCGCAGTTGAGGATGTCATTTTTGTCGGAAAGCAGCAGCTCCGCCTTTCCGCCGCCAAAGAGTTCTGTGAACGTTGTGGTGAAGTTCTCGCCGATGCGCTCGAACTGCTTGCGGAACTCTGTCTCCATCGTGGCTACAAGCTCGCCGATGAGCTTCTGCAGATCCGCCTCCGCCTGCATGAGATCGTTGCACTGTGTGCTCAGGCTCTCATAGCGTTCCTTCACATTTTTGTAATCATCAATCGCGCTCACGTTCACATCGCCGAGCGCACGAATGGCTTTTTTCAGCTCGTCCACCCGAATGTGCGAGGCCGTGACGGCAATCTGCCTTCGGAACGGCTGTGCATTTTCGTAGGTAAGCTCATATTCCTCCCAAATGCGATCCTGCATGGTTTGCAGCTCCATCTGCGTGCGGCTTTGGTTCAGCTCCGCCTTGTGGCTGCGTTCCCGCATGTCCCCAAGCTCGGCCGATACGGCTTCCCGCCGTGCGCGCAGTTCATCCAGCGCATTCAAATGCTTCGCGCGCTCATTTTCCATTGCATGCAGCCGGTCGGTATGCGCATCAACTTCCCTGCGCTCCGCATCAATGGTTCCATCGATGGCGGAAAGCGCATTGCGCATCTCTCCGAATTTTGCCAGCGCTTCCTCCGCTGCACGCCGGTCTGCCTCAATGGCGGCGCCGACCTGCGCAAGCTCGCGCCGCATGCGCGCACGCTCGTTCTCTGCCGCGGAGCCTTCCTTTTCAAGCGCCATAAGCGCAACGCGCCGCTCGGTTGCGCGCTCGTTTTCCGCCGCATGCTCCGCGCGCAGCGCCGCAAGCGCCTCCTGCGTTTTCTTAATGTCTTCCTGCGTGGCAAAATTCCCCTCTTCGAGGCCCTCCCGGTCCGTCTCCGCCGCACGGCGCTGTTCATCGATGTTTTCGATATTATCCCGTATCTGTGCGCGTTCAAGCTCCGTTTCCTTCAGCTCCTCCTGCGCCTCGTCCACATAGTTTAAAATAATGTCGAGCTTTTCCTTTTGCGTTGCGAGCTCCACGTCCTTTTTATGCAGCGCTTCCGCCGCAGCTTCAACAGCCGCGTTTGCGCCGCTGAGAGAAGCCTCCGCAGCCTCCGCCTCCGCAGTTTGCGCTGCAAGCCCCTCGGCAAGGGACGCCATGCGCTTTTTCAGTTCCTCGATCTCCCGCTCGCGGCCGATCAGGCTGAACTCACGCTTCTGCACGCTTCCGCCTGTCATGGAGCCGCCCGGATTGATGATGTCACCCTTCACCGTTGCGATCCGAAATGCGCCACGCGCCCGCTTGTTGACTGCGATGCCCGCATCAAGATCCCGCACGATGACCGTGCGGCCAAGCAGGTTTTCAAACACACCCCTGTATTTTGCATCATACCCCACAAGTTCGGAGGCTACTCCCAAAAAGCCATCCACCCGGCAGGCCTCACGCTCGTTCGCCTCCAACGTGCGCGGGCGCATCGCCGAAATGGGCAACAACGTGGCGCGCCCGTATTCCTTGCGCCGCAGGTATTCGATCACATACTTCGCGTCCTGCTCCGTTGGCGTCACAATGTTTTGCAACGCCGATCCAAGCGCCATTTCCACTGCCGTTTCATATTCCTTCGGCACGCGGATCAACTCGGCAACTACGCCCTCCATACGCTTTTTCAGTTCAAAATCGCGTCCGCTGTCACGGAGTACGTTGCGCACGCTCGCGTAATAGCCCTCGTGCGCGCGCTTCATTTCCTCCAACACCTTCAGGCGGGATTTTCCCGCCTCCATCTGCTGCTCCATCGCACGCACAGACTCGCGCGCTTCACGCAGGCGCTGGTTTGTTTCATTCAGCGATGCGATGGCCGCTGTCCGGTTCGCCTCGCATGCCGTGCGCGCAGATTTTACCGCGTCAAACTGTGCCTGCGCCTGCGCATGTTCCGCATGCAGCTTTTCCGCTTTCTCCTTTAGCGCCGCTTCCTCACCGTCAATGGCAGAAAGCCGCTCCTCCAGCGTACCGCGAATCGCTTCAAAGCGGGAAAGCATGCTTTTCGCATCAGAGATGCGATTCATCGCCTCGATCATCTCGCGCTTCTGCCGCTCCAACAGCGCTTCTTTTTGCGCAATTTCCCCTGCCATTGCGCTGAGCTTTTCGGTAAGCACGCCAAGCGCCTCCCGCTCCGCCGTTTGCCGCCCCGCGTTGCCGGAAAGCTCGCCTTCGCGCGCCGCAAGGCTGCCCGAAAGTTCCTTTTCGCGCGCTTCGTTTTCCGCAACGCGCGAAAGCAGACGTTCGCGCTCCTTTAAAAGGTTTTCCGTGCGCTCCTGAACTACACGCGATTCACCGGTTTTTGCCTCTACGCCGGAGGTAAGGGCGAGCAGCTTGTTCTGCAGCTCGCTGATTGCGCCGGAAAGCGCGCGTTCGCGTTCTTCCAAAGCCGCGCAGTCCGTGCCGAGGCTTCCCTCCAGCGCAGCGTTTTTTTCAATCTCGCCGGAAAGCTGGGCAAGCGTTTCCGCAAGGCCTGAAAGGCGCTCGTTTAATTTATCATACTGGTATAGAAAAACGTTGATTTCGATTTCCTTGAGTTCATCCCTAAGACGCAGATATTCACGCGCCGCCGTGCTCTGCTCTTCAAGTGGCCCCACCTGATTCCCAAGCTCTTCCAAAATGTCTCCGAGGCGCTGAAGGTTCTTCTTTGTGTTTTCCAGTTTGCGTTCCGCATCCTCTTTGCGCACGCGGTACTTCATCACGCCCGCCGCTTCTTCAAAAGCATTGCGCCGTTCGCTCGATTTGTTGGAAAGAATTTCCTCCACGCGCCCCTGGCCAATGATGGAATATCCTTCCTTCCCGATGCCCGTGTCCCGGAACACTTCGCCGATGTCCTTTAAACGGCATGCCGCGCGGTTGATGAGATACTCGCTTTCTCCGGAACGGTAAACGCGCCGTGTCACGGTAACTTCCGCAAACTCTGTATTCAGCTTTCCGTCCGCATTGTCAAACGTCAGCGATACCTCACAGTATGCAAGCGGCTTTTTTTGTTCCGTGCCGTTGAAAATGACGTCTTCCATCTTTGCGCCGCGCAAAGCGCGCGCGCTCTGTTCGCCAAGCACCCAGCGCACGGCGTCTGCGATGTTGCTCTTGCCGCTTCCGTTGGGGCCGACAATGGCCGTCACGCCCTTTTCAAATTCGATCTCCGTCTTCCGGGCAAAGGATTTAAACCCGTTTATCTCAAGCTTAATCAGTCTCAATCGCGTATACCAAACCTTTTCCGCTTCAATCCGCAGCGTGGATCACGCCGAATTCAATGAGCGCCGCGCGCGCCGCCTGCTGCCCCGCTTCCTGCTTTGTGCGGCCTTCCCCAATGCCTGCGGTCTCCCCCGCGACAAGCACCCGCATGGTAAAGGTCTTGTTGTGGTCGGGGCCGCTGCTGCCTGTAAGTTCGTAAACGATCTGGCCCATGTGGCGCTTTTGCACATATTCCTGAAGCATAGTTTTGTGGTCTTTGATCAGCCGCCCGGCCATCGCGTCCGCCACGCTATTGTGAACAAACCGCATGATGAATCCCTTTGCGACCTCCATGCCTCCGTCAATATACAAAGCGCCAATCACCGCCTCCACCGCATCCGAAAGAATGGACGGTTTCTCCCTGCCGCCGGAATGATCCTCTCCGCGGCCGAGCAGGAGCATTGCCCCGAGGCCGTATTCCCGCGCCACCTCATACAGCGCGCCCTCGCAAACCGCTTGCGCCCGAAGGCGGGTCATTGCGCCTTCATCATAATCCGGGAAGCGCAGATACAGATATTCGCTCGTGCACAGTTCCAGTACTGCATCTCCCAAAAACTCCAGCCTTTCGTTGTGTGCGCTGGCGCGCCCATCCCCTTTTACATAGGACGTATGGGTGAGCGCCGTATCCAGCAGCGCCAGATCGTGAAAGCGGTATTCAAGCCGCTCCTCCAAGGCATTAAGCGTCTTTCTTCGCTGAAATTCCAAGCTTACCTCCACATGCCAAAAACCCGCATCGGCGATGCGGGTATCAGCGAACCCCTTAGTTATTTCTGCACGTACTTCACGATGTCACCCACGCAGTGGATGTTGGGCAACTCGTCATCCGGGATCTGCACGCCATACTGCTGCTCCAGATCCATAATAAGTTCCACGATGTCAAGGGAATCGGCCTTCAAGTCTTCAATGAGCCTGGATTCCATCGTAATCTCCTCCTCCGGGAGGTCAAGCTGCTTTGCGATTGCAGCGCGTACGCTTTCAAATTCCATGAATTAATACCGCCTTTCCAAATGATTCCAATATAAATCCGCCGGCATACCCGGCAATTATAATTTAAGTTTAACTTTAACGGTGCGCTCTGTCAATCCTCTACCACGGGCAAAGCGGTAATCGCAGCGCTGATTGCACCGTTTACGTCCGCCTGTGCAAAGCGCCTTGCCTGCATCACGGCAGAGCAGAACGCCTTTGCATCCGAACTGCCATGCGCCTTGATGACCCCGCCGTTTACGCCAAGCAACGGCGCGCCGCCATGTTCGGTATAGTCCATCTTCTTTTTCATCCGCCGGAACGCGGGCTTTGCAAGCAGTGCGCCAAGCTTTGCCCGCGGGTCTGCCATAAGTTCTTCCTTAAGCATGGCAAGGATCGTTGCGGAAAGGCCCTCCGTGTATTTGAGCACCACATTGCCGGAGAACCCGTCGCACACCAACACGTCGTAATTGCCGGAAAGGATGTCCCGCGCCTCGCAGTTGCCTGCGAAATTCACCGGTGCAGCCTGAATCAGCGGGTATGCGGTCTTGGTGAGCTCATTGCCTTTTTCAGCTTCCGCACCGTTGTTGAGAAGACCCACGCGCGGGCTTTCAAGGCCCATAACACCCTTCATGTAAGCGGACCCCATCACCGCGAACTGCTGCAGGTACGATGGTTTGCAATCCGCATTCGCCCCACAGTCGATCAGCATCAGCCATCCTCCCGTGCGCGTCGGCAGCAGCGGCGCAAGCGCCGGGCGCTTCACGCCTTTCATGCGCCGCACAATAAGCGTTGCACCGGTCAAAAGCGCGCCGGTGCTTCCTGCGGAAACAACGCAGTCTGCCTCGCCGTTTGCAACCGCCGCAAGCGATTTCACAAGCGAAGAATCCTTCTTGCGCTTGATGGCAAGCGTGGGCGCTTCGTGGCAGTCGATCACCTCGGAAGCGTCGAGCACAGCCATGCGCTGTGCGTCAAAGCTGTGCTTTTGAAGCTCCGCACGGACGGCGTCCTCCCTGCCGCAAAGGGTGATGGTAATGTCGTTAAAGCGGTTAAGCGCAAGCGCAGCACCCGCAACGACCGCCGCCGGTGCGTTGTCGCCGCCGAACGCATCCATAATAATCCGAATCATTGTAAATCAGTCCTCAATAAACAAGTATTATGCTTGATTTTACCACTCCGCACGCAAGATTGCAAACCGCAAAGCGCACGGCACAGGAAAAGGGCTTCCCCCCGGTTACGGGAAAAAGCCCCTGCCTTTGCAAATCAGGATCAAACTGCGTTACGCCTTCTGATCTTCCACTTTGACGACCTGCTTGCCATCGTAATAGCCGCACTTTTTGCATACCCGATGAGCCAGCTTGGGCTCATGGCACTGCGGGCATTCCACGATGCCGGGGATGGAAAGTTTCCAGTTCGCCCTGCGCGCATCGCGCCTCGCCTTCGAAGTTTTTCTCTTGGGGACTGCCATGGTTACACCTCCTTATCGTCGTTCAACAGCGTCCTGAGCGCGGCGAAGGGCGAAGGAGGTTCTTCCTCGGCTGCTTCCTGCGCGCAGGCGCACTGCGCTGTGTTCAAATCGCACCCGCAAACGGGGCATAGCCCGCGGCAGTCCGGCCTGCACACGCTGTAAGGCTGCATGTTGAGCAGGATCGCATCACGGAGCATTTGGCTGACATCAAGTTCCTCGCCCGAAAAACCGTAGCATTCACCGTCCTCGTCTGCATTTTTTTCAAAACGCTCGTCGAACTTCGTTTCAAACGGTTCCTCAAATTCCTTTGCACAGCGTGCGCATTGGGAATGCAGCGAAGTTTTCAAAGTTCCTTTCACGGAAAACCCGCTGCCGTCAAACACGTATTCCGCGTCCACCGAAACCGGGGCGGCAAACCGAAGGGTGCGGCCCAAATATTCCATGTCCGCGAAGGGCTCCGACGCATGAAACGCGCCGATGTGCCCGGGGAGTTTCAACTCCAAAGCTACGGGTATTTTCATTGAAAGTCAACCTCGTTTATTTTATCCATTGCCCTATTGTTTGTCAACAATATTTTTCGGATTCATGCCGTTTTCGGGCGTTATTTTGCAGCAAGCGCCGCAGTGTCGCGCGCAATCACCATTTCTTCATCCGTCGGGATCACGAACACCTTTACGCGGCTGCCCTTCGCACTGATTTCGGCTTCTTCGCCGCGCGGGCAGGCCAGATTGGCCTCGCGGTCAAACTCCACGCCGAGATACCCAAGGTCGCCCGCAATCGCTTCGCGGATCGCGCGGTCGTTCTCGCCGACACCCGCCGTGAACACGATCGCATCCACGCCGCCGAGCGCCGCAGCATATGCGCCGATGTATTTCTTAACTTTGTACGCAAAGGTTTTAAGCGCAAGTTTTGCACGCTCGTTGCCCGCCTTCGCAGCCTCATCCAGATCGCGGAAATCGCTCGACACGCCGGAAATGCCCAGCACGCCGCTCTTTTTGTTCATATAGGTGTCGATGCCCTTCTTGTCAAGGTCGAGCTTCTCCATCAAATAAGTCACGATCGCCGGATCCATGTCGCCGCAGCGGGTGCCCATCGGAACGCCCTCAAGCGGAGTGAGGCCCATGGAGGTATCGATGCACTTGCCGCCCTTCACGGCCGCAATGCTGGAACCGTTGCCCAGGTGGCAGGTGATGATGCGCGTATCCTCCGCCGGCATGTTAAGTTTTTCCATGGCCCTGCGGGAAACATAAAAATGCGAAGTGCCGTGGAATCCGTAACGCCGCACCATGAGCTCGGTGTATGCTTCATAAGGCAGGCCATACAGGAACGCTTCCGGCGGCATGGTCTGGTGGAATGCGGTGTCGAACACGGCAACCATCGGCGTGTTGGGCATGATGGCCCGGCAGGCGTCGATGCCCATAAGGTTCGCGGGGTTGTGCAGCGGCGCAAGATCCGTAAGGCTCTTGACGGCCTCGATCAGTTCATCGGTGATGAGCGCGGACTTTGCGAACTTCTCGCCGCCATGAACAATGCGGTGGCCAACTGCATCGATCTCATCCATGCTCTTCACAACGCCGATTTCGGGATCGGCCAGCGCGTCGAGCACCATGCGGATCGCATCGGTATGGTCTTTCATGTCCTGCTTAAATTCGTGCTTGTCTCCGCCGGCCGGTTTATAGGTCAGCATGGAACCGCCGATGCCGATGCGCTCGCAGAGGCCCTTTGCGATGACGTTGCCGTTGTCAACGTCGATCAGCTGATATTTCAGCGAGGAACTTCCCGCGTTGATGACCAGTACTTTCATGCTTCTTCCCCCCTCTTATTTCACCAGGTTCTGCGCCTGTACAGCCGTGATGGCAACAACAGACACGATGTCCTCCACGCTGCAGCCGCGGGAGAGGTCGTTGATGGGCTTGCGGAAGCCTTGGCAGATCGGGCCCGTAGCCTCTGCGCCCGCAAGGCGCTGCACGAGCTTATAGCCGATATTGCCGGCCTGAAGATCCGGGAACACAAGGACGTTCGCTTTGCCTGCAACGGGGCTTCCGGGAGACTTGAGCTGGCCGACCTTCTCAACAAGAGCCGCATCTGCCTGAAGCTCGCCATCCACATTGAGGTTCGGCGCAAGTTCCTTGACCATTGCCGTCGCCGCAACCACCTTGTCCACATTTTCATGCTTCGCACTGCCCTTGGTGGAGAAGGAAAGCATTGCAACGCGCGGATCGATGCCGCAGAGCACCTTTCCGGTTTCCGCGGAAGCGACTGCGATGGAAGCGAGTTGTTCTGCCGTGGGAACAATGTTCACTGCGCAGTCCGCAAAAATCATCACGCCATCGTCGCCATAGGCCTTGTTGGGGAGTTCCATAATGAAGCAGCTCGACACGGTGTTCATGCCGGGAGCCATTTTGATGATTTGCAGGCCCGGGCGCAGCGTTGCGGCTGTGGTGCAGATCGCGCCGGCGACCATGCCATCCACCTTGTCGTCATACAGCATCATCGCGCCAAAGAACATGGTGTCCTTCATGGTGGCTTCGGCCTTTTCGGGGGTCATGCCCTTGGCCTTGCGCATTTCATAAAACTCATTCGCATAGCGTCCGAAATCGGGCGAGGCAGCGGGATTCACAACATCAACGCCCGAGAGACACACGCCGAGCGTTTCCGCCTTTGCCTTGATGGCTTCAGGGTTGCCCAGAAGCGTCAGCTTGGCAATGCCTTCTTTGGTGATGATCTCCGCCGCGCGGATGGTGCGTTCTTCCTCGCCCTCGGGCAGCACGACATGTTTCACGTCGGCTTTGGCTTTCACTTTGATCTTGTCGAGAACGGACATTTTGGAATGATCTCCTTTCGAAACTCTTGTGTTCGGTGAGCATTTTGCTCTAACTTGGTTATTATAGCACAAGAAACGCTTTTCGCCTACCGAAACCGGCAATTTTGCAGGAGAAATTGCAGTTTCTTCCGTATACCGCCCCACTTTATGCTATAATCATGCTGCAATACACTTTCTTTGGGAGGACTCCATGCACGCGGTCGGCATTATCGCAGAATACAATCCGTTTCACAACGGGCATGCATACCATCTTTCCTGCGCAAAGCGGCTTTCCGGCTGTACGCATGCGATCGTAGCCATGAGCGGCAGCTTCGTGCAGCGTGGGGATACGGCCGCGTTCGATAAGTTTGCCCGCGCACGCTGGGCGCTGTGCCATGGAGCGGATCTGGTTTTGGAGCTGCCCACAGCGTTTGCCTGTGCAAGTGCGGAACGCTTTGCCCGCGGCGGCGTTGCGCTGCTTGCAGGCACCGGGCTCATCTGCGCACTCGCTTTCGGCGCAGAACATGCGGATCTTGCCCTGCTTTCTTCAATGGCCTTTTCCTCCGCCGGAGGAACGGATTCGGACGTGCCCGAACGCAGAATTGCCTTTTATCTCAAGCAGGGGCTTTCCTTTCCTGCCGCCCGCGCGCGCGCCTATACGGAAATTGCACCCGATGCCGGGAATGCGGAAGCGTTTGCCTCGCCCAACAACATTCTTGCAATCGAATATCTGCGGGCGCTCGCAAGCATTGCGCCGGACATTTCGCCCATTGCCGTCCCCCGCACGGGCGCAGCGCACGATGCTCCGTGCGCCAGTGCAAAAACCGGCTTTGCGAGCGCTTCCGCCCTGCGTGAAGCCGCCGAACGCTGCGATATGCTTTTGCTGCGCAATGCCGCGCCGGCGCAGGTTGCCGCGGAAATCGAAGCCGCAGTCATGGCGCTCCATGCGCCCAAAAACGCTGCGCGCCTTTCCGATGCAATCCTGTATGCATTGCGCAGGGATACGCGCACAACGCTTGCCTCCCTCCCGGATGTCAGTGAAGGGTTGGAAAACGTACTGTACGAAAAAGCGCGCTCCTGCACGGATTATCCTGCCTTCCTTGCCGCCGTCAAAACGAAACGTTACACGCTTGCGCGCCTCCGGCGTATTGCCATGCATGCGCTTCTCGGCGTGGATAAAGCGTTTGTTGCCCGCCATCCCGCGCCGCGTTACCTGCGCGTGCTCGGCGTGCGTCGGGATGCGCTTGCGCTGCTTTCCGCGCTTTCCGAATGCGCTTCGCTCCCGGTCGTCGCCGGTTATCAGGACTATGCCGCGCTCAACGGCATGGCAAAAGAACAGTTTGATCTCGACCTTTTTGCAGGTGAACTTTCTTCCATGGCCGCTCCCGCGCCGGAGGCCGCAAGCAGCGAATTTTCACGCCCACTGCTGATCGTTTAAATTAAAACCTGCATTTGTATTGAAACCATATCCACACCCTGCCGCGCATAGGATAAAGCATGAAAAGAAAACTTGCTTTGTTTTTTTGCGCGCTCACATGCGCGCTTCTCATCGCATTCAACCCGGATGCCATGGCGGCTGCGCGGGAGGGCTTCTCGCTGTGGCGGGATTCCGTCATGCCCGCGCTTCTGCCGTTTTTTGTGTGTACCTCCCTGATGCGTCAGATGGGCGCGCTGCAAAGAGGCAACGCTGCGGCGCTTTTCGCGCTTGCTTTCGTTTCGGGTGCACCGGGCGGCGCGCGTCTTTCTTCCCAATACGCAGCGGATGGTGATGTGGATGCCGGGCTTACCTGCCTTGCCGCTTCGCTCAACACCATCAGCCCCATGTATATTGCGGGCGCGTTCGCAACCGGCATGCTTGGTGCGCCGCAAGCTGCGTTCCCCATTTTAACCGCACAGTTGCTTTCAGCGCTTCTCACCGTGTTTCTTGTGCGAAAAGCCTATGCACCTGTGCTCACTGCAAGCGCACCGGAGCAGGCGCTCCCTTTTGCGCGCCTGTTTGCCGCAAGTATCGCGGAATCCGTTTCCTCCCTGCTCTCCATCTGCGGAACAATCATCTTCTTTCTTGTCCTTACGCGCCTGCTTTCAGCCACGGGTGCAATGGCTGTGCTGCTCTGGCCGTTTCGGATCCTCCTTGCCCTGCTTGGCAGCAATGGGGCGCTTGCGGAGGCCGTATTCACGGGGATGCTTGAAATGACAGCCGGCTCAAAAGCGCTTGCAGAGGCCGGTTTGCCGCTGCGCACAGCCGCAAGCGCGAGCGCGTTTCTCTTCTCCTTCGGCGGGCTGTGTATTGCCGCGCAATCCATGCTGTTCCTGCCTGTCAAGCTCAAGCAATATCTTCCGCTCAAGCTTGCACAGGGTGTGCTCGCTGCCCTTCTGTGTTATTTTCTCTTTCCCGTCTGCTTCCCCGGCGCAGCACACGCGGGTGCAGTCAGCGGGGAAACGCTAGCGGAAAACGCGCTTACCGCAACGGCCATCTTTGCCGTTTCGCTGCTCGGCGTGGGGACGGTTCTGTTGTTCTCGGCCATAGCGGGAAAGCGCACACGCCTGCGCACACGAAAATAAACATTAAAAAGCGGCCCCTGCAACCATCGCAGGAGCCGCTCCTGTAATCCGCGGCCTGAACCCGGGCTTATTCTTCTTCGTCGTCGAAATCAATGTCCTCGACTTTCTTCTTGCGTTTGAACAGGCCGCTCAGGAAGCCGCCTTTTGCGTCATCCTCAAACTCGTCTTCATCATCGAAGCCATCATCATATGCCTCATCAATCGGTTCAGGCGCGGGCTTCGCCCTCCGGCGCGCAGGCTGCGGGGCTGCCGTCTGATCAGCGGCAGGTTGGTATTCCGGCTGCGGCGCTGCGGGGGCAGCCGGTTCGCTCTGTTGGGTACGCGCATCAAGATCCTTCCGGTTGAGCGCAACGAGCTGCTTATATTCGCCAAGGAAGCTCTCGAGGTCTTTCAAAACGTCGTCCGCATAGCATTTTGCGTTTTCAAACACAAGGCTTGCGTTCGCTTCCGCCTTCTTGGCAAGAAGTTCGGCGCGCCGCTGCGCTTCCTGATAGATCTCATCTTCCTGCACAAGGCGTTCGTATTCCTGCTTCGCCTTCTCCACAATGTCATCCGCAGCAGCGTGTGCCTGCGCAATAAGCCTGTCGGCCTCTTCCTGCGCGTTTGCCACAACGTCGCGTGCATGCTCATCTGCATTGTCGATCATCGTTTGGGATTCAATCATCACGCTGTTCGCGCGGCGGATATCCTCCGGAATGGTTACCTTGAGGTCTCCCAGAAGATCGATCATCTCCTCCGCATCGATCACGCGCTTGTTTGCTCCGTTGCCGAGTTTCGGCCTCGGGCTGCGCTCGATCATATCTTCAAGCTGGCCGATAATGGTGAAAATCTGCATGTTTTGCGTGTTATTGCTCATCGCTTCTGACCCTTTCTGCGATTATTTTACATATTTGATCGGGCACAAGCCCGCTTATATCGGCTCCGGATGCCATCAGCATGCGCACGGCGCTCGAGCTGATGTGTACGTGTGCAGGGTCGGATGCAAGATAAACGGTTTCAAGCTCCGGCGAAAGCCTGCGGTTAAAATATTCCATGGAATATTCATAATCAAAATCCACGCCGTTTCTAAGGCCGCGCACGTTATATGCTGCACCCGCAAGGCGCGCAAAATCCACCAGAAGTCCCGAAAATACCGAAACGGGCGCGTTATCGATCCCTGCTTTGCGCACGGCAGAGCGGATCATTGCGCAGCGTTCCTCCGGAGAAAACAGCGGATGCTTCTCCGGGTTAACGAGCACGCCCACATGCACCTCGTCGAACAGCGCCGCCGCGCGGCGCAGCACATCCATATGGCCGATGGTAAACGGGTCGAACGACCCGGCGAATACCGCCTTTTTCATGCACGCTCCTCCTCGAAGATGGAAAGACCCGCAATCCCATATTTCCTTCGGTCGCAAAGCGTGAATCCTGGAGGCGTTTCGGGCGGGAGGTTCGCCGCATGCTCTGCGATGATGCGGCAGCCCGGAGCAAGCACGCCTGCCGTTTTCAGCGCGGCAAGCGTTTCTTCCAAAAGCCCCGCACGATACGGCGGATCAAGAAACACGAGCCCGAATCGGAACCCTGCACGCGCCGCAGCTTGAATTGCCGCGCGGTAATCCAGCGAATATATGGTGGATTGCCGCAAAAAGCCCAGTTTTTCAACGTTTGTGCGCACAACCGCAGCGCTCTCGCGCGCCGCATCGTTAAACACGGCATGCTCAGCGCCCCGGGAAAGCGCTTCCAAGCCCAGATTTCCTGAGCCTGCGAACAGGTCGAGCACGGTTTTTCCCGCAATCTCGAACTGGATAATGCCAAAAAGCGATTCCTTGACCCTGTCAAGCGTGGGACGCGTATCGCGGCCTTTCGGCGCTGCGATGGGTTGCCCGCGCTTTGTGCCGGCTATGATGCGCAATGCTTTCCTCCACAAATGGATTCAAAGTATTTTATCATTGTTTTATCCCTGCTTACAAGCATGAATGCATTTTATTAACAATAATTCCATTGTTTTCCGCAATTAGATCCATTTTTACATCCCATTCCTCACGCGGAACCCTCTCCAGCACCTGAAAATCGAACGCAAGGCCCGCTTTCGGGCAGGAAAGCTCCGGCAGCAGACGGTCATAATATCCTGCCCCCTGGCCAAGGCGGCTGCAATCCCGTCCGAACGCCACACCGGGGATGACAGCAAATTCTATCTCCGCAGGAAAAACAGCCCTGCACCGATCCGGAACCGGCTCCAGGATGCCATATTTCCCTGGTGCAAGCGCATCCGGCGCAAGCGGTTCATACAACGCAAGGCGCTTCCCCGGCAAGCACAGTGGAAAGGCAATGCGCTTGCCTGCCGCACGTGCAGCGAGAACCGCCGGGGCCGGATCACACTCCTGCGGCATGGCGCAATAGGCAAGCAGCACAGCCGCCCGCTGAAACGCGGGATGCGCAATGATCTGCGCACAGGCATCGGCGGAACGCAGCGCGCGCTCCGCCGGAGGCTGTGCATGAAGGCGCGTGCGCACCGCACGGCGCACCGCCTGTTTTTCTTCCATCAGGCGCATTTTTGTTTCAGCTCATTCCTCGTGGGCAATTTTTCCGTTTACGAGCGTCAGCACACAGCGCGCGCGGAAATCGAGCGGGTGTCCGTTGAACACGGCGACATCCGCATCCTTTCCGGGTTCAAGGCTTCCCACGCGGTCGTCAATGCCGACGATGCGCGCCGCATTGATCGTAATGGAACGGAGCGCCGCTTCCTCCGGCAAACCTTCCCGTACGGCGAGCGCCGCGCACACGGGCAGGTATTGTTCCGGGATAACGGGATGATCCGTCATCATCGCGAATTCGATGCCATTGTCGTAGAGCGCCTTGGGCGCAGCAAACGAAAGGTTTTTCAGTTCAATTTTGCTGCGTTCGGAAAGAAGCGGTCCCACGATGATGCCGGCACCCTGTTCGGCGATGGCGCGCTTTAAATGCTCCGGAATCAGGTAGCCTTCCGTGCAGTGATCCAGCGTAAAGCGGATGTTGAATTCCTTTGCGATGCGGATCGCGGTCAGGATGTCATCCGCGCGATGGCAGTGAATTTTGAGCGGAAGCTCCCGCCGTACAACGGCGAGCAGCGCCTCCCTGCCGAAATCGCGTGCAGGGCGCTTTGCGGGATCGTCCTTCGCCTCCTCCAGTTTCCGGCCGTATTCCTGCGCATCCAAAAGGGCTTTGCGCAGAATTGCAGCCGTTGCCATACGCGTCTGCGGTGTTTTGTCTGAGCTTCCATATACGCGCTTTGGGTTTTCGCCGAAGGCGGCCTTCATCGCAACCGGGAAGCGCAGGGTCATATCCTCTACGGAGTCGCCCGCGGTTTTGACGGCCACGAACTGCCCGCCTACAACGTTTGCACTGCCGGGGCCTGTGACGCAGGTCGTAACGCCCGCAGCGCATGCCTCCGTAAAGCAGCGGTCATATGGGTTGATGGCGTCGATTGCGCGCAGCTCCGGCGTGACCGGGTTCGTGCATTCGTTGCCGTCCGAGCCTTCCCTGCCCATGCCGTCCTCCCACATGCCGATATGGCAATGGGCATCCACGATGCCGGGCAGGACATAGCAGCCCGAAACATCCCGCACTTCAGCGTTTTCCGCAAGCAGGTTTTCACCGATTGCAGCGATTTTTCCGTTTTCCACCGCAATGTCCCCCACGAATTCGGGGCCGGCCATGGTCAAAAGCCTTCCGTTTTTTAAAATCAGCACAGCAATTTCTCCTTTTCGTTATTTGGGTTGATACGCGCTGTTTTGCAGCGTTAATTCGATCATTTCCGTCACGTCCCGCGCCATGAGCATCCGCTCGCGCAGAAGGTCAAGTGCCGTGTCTGCGGATGCGCCGAGCAGGTAAGAAGCAGCGCATGCCGCATCAAATGGCGCAAGCTTCTGCCCAAGCATTGCAAGCGCAATGCCGGAGAGCACATCGCCGCTGCCGCCCTTTGCAAGGCCGGGGTTTCCCGTTTCGTTCCACGCAAAACGGCCGTCCGGCGCAGCCACCACGCTGCGGGCGCCCTTTAAGAGCACTGTGCAGCCCCATTGCGCCGCCGAGCGCAACGCGAGCGCCTCCTGGTTTTCCCGCACTTCAGGGATGCTGATGCCTAAGAGCCGTGCCATCTCGCCGAAATGCGGCGTGAGCACCACTTTGTCATGGAGCGCAGCGCGCGCCTCTATGCTGCGCGCAAGCGCGAACAACCCGTCCGCATCCACGACCACAGGCTTTCCCGCAGAGAGTACAAGCCGGAGCACACCGTCCGTTTCCGCTGCACGCCCCATGCCCGGGCCGATGGCGATGCAGGTTGCCGCATCAAGATACGACCGCAGGAACGCTTCCGTGCAGGCATCCCAGCGTTCGCCCGGGAGCGGGGCCAGCATGGCTTCCGGCAATGCGCAGAGACCTGCGGCAGCAGATGCAGGGCACAGAACCTTCAGCGTGCCAATGCCCGCGCGCAAAGCGGCCGTTGCCGCCATGCAGGCTGCGCCCGGCATGCTACCGCTGCCCGCGAGCAAAAGCCCGTGGCCATTGTCGCCCTTGTTGCTTTCCCGCCTGCGCGGCCCAAGCAGCGCCGCGATTTTATCCTTTGTCAGCGTGTGCCCGTCCATCCGTTTCCTTTCCTTGGTTTCCGCCGCATAAAAAAGGCGGGGAACTACTCCCGCCTGGCAGAACGAAACTCAATCTTCAACGATTGCCTGCGCCACTGCGAGCTGCTTGATGTGGGAAATGCTGACATGCACCGTTTTCCCGGTCAGTTCCCGCATGCGCGAAAGCGCAGCATTTTGCAGCGTGGCATAGGGTTTGCCGTTTTCATCGTGCAGCACCTCGATATCCGTCCACTTGATGCCCCGAAAGCCCACGGAAAGCGCTTTTGCCGTCGCTTCTTTGGCGGCAAAGGTGCCTGCAATCGTCTGCGGTTCAAAATTAAACCGTTCAAAATAGGCCTGTTCCGCCGGGGTGAACACCATCTTAAGGAACGCTGGCTTCGCCGCAGCCTTCTTTACGCGCTCAACTTCGATGATATCAATGCCGGTTCCAATTACCATGCGCTCACTCCCATGCCTTTGAATTTTACCATGTAATATTCTACCATAGATCGCTAAAATGTCAAACCGCGCCCCACTTAGGCATGCTTTTCGGCGCTTTTGACCGCATCAAGCACCGCCATGGCCATCACCGTGGGGGCAGCGGCCAGGATCGGCAGCAAAGGCTGCTGCGGAAGCGCACAGGTTGAAACGCCGAAGATCGTGTCCCCATCCATGGAAGTATGCACCGGGCGGATCGCCATTGCAAGGCCGTCGTGCGCCATGGAGGCAAGCTTGTTCGCCTCCTCACGCGTAAGCGCGGCATCCGTTGCAATCACGCCGATTGTGGTGTTTCCAAAGCCAGCCCCGGCAAGCGCCGCCGCGCCCAGGCAGGGCGTTTTCACACCGTTTATCGTAGCGGCTGCAATCAGCTCGCCCGTTCCGGGATCGTAAACATCGCCAAGCGCATTCACCACCACGAGCGCCGCAAGCTTTGCACCTCCGGGAAGCGTAATGCACGCGGTGCCTACGCCGCCCTTTGCGGCATGCTCCGGCCCCATCGCTTTGCCGAGCGTTGCCCCCGTCCCTGCACCCACACTGCCGGTCTCCACCGGGCCGTCCGTCGCCGCCCTGCAGGCAAAATATCCTTCCTCCCTGCCCGGGCGCACATGCGCGCTGCCTACGCCAAGATCAAAAATCACCGCCGCAGGCACGATGGGTACCACGCCTACGCCAACATCCGTGCCGAGATTTTTTTCTTCAAGATATTGCATTGCGCCGGAGGCCGCATCCAGCCCATATGCGCTGCCGCCCGAGAGCATCACCGCCTGAATGCGTTCCACAACGTTATACCCGCGCAGAAGATCCGTTTCCCGCGTTCCGGGTGCGCTGCCGCGCACATCCACGCCTCCGACCGCGCCTCCCTCGAACAAAACGGCCGTGCAGCCTGTCATTGCCGCCGCATCCGTATAATGGCCGACCTTGATTCCCGCAATCTCTGTAATCCCCCTGCTCATGCTTATTCTTTCTCCCTTTCTTCCGATTTTTCCGCATTGCGAAGCGAAACATCCCCGGCTTGAATCGTAAGGAGCGTACCATCCGCCGTGCGCAGAAGGAGCCGCCCCAATGCATCGAGTCCCTCTGCCCTGCCGTAGCGGACGCCATCCACACCCGTTATCTTCACCTGTCGCCCCAACGTGCAGGACAGGCGGCGGTATTCTTCCATCAACACTGCATAGGCCGCATCCTCCCCGCAGGCGGGAAAAAGCGGCGCAAGCGCACACACAACTTCCGAAATCACCCGCTCGAGCGCAACCGTATGCCCTGTTTCAAGAAGGAGCGACGTCGCTGTTTCCGCAAGTTCTCCGGAAAACGCGCGCTGCCCCACATTGATGCCAATACCGCAAACGATAAACGGGCGTTCCCCGCCCTGCATTCCCAACTCCGAAAGGATGCCGGAAAGCTTTTTGCCGCCTGCATACACATCATTCGGCCACTTGATTGCCGCATCCGCACCGAACACGCGGAGCGCGCGGCAAACGCCGAGCGCCGCCGCGATCGTAATGCGCGGCGCCCACTCCGCCGGGAATTCCGGCCGCAGCAGCAGGCTCATGCAGACCGCAGCGCCCGCTTCGCTTTGCCAGGCCCTGCCGCGCCGCCCGCGCCCTGCCGTCTGCCGGTTTGCGAGCACAAGCGTGCCGGATGGCGCGTCCTGCGCTGCGAGCGCCTTTGCCGCAAGGTTTGTTGAGGGCGTTTCCTCTAAAACGACAATGCGTCGCGCAAGGGGGTTCCCCGCAAGCCTCTCCGCCAGCGCGGCGGGGTCAATCCTCGTCATCATCCTCTCCTATGCAAGCTGAAAGGCCTTCCGCATCCCCGAACACGGCTTCAAGCGCTGCACGCGAAGCCTCATATTCAAACCCGCGCCCCACGAGCCTGCGCATCGTGCGCAGTTTCCGCTCCTCCGACTCCAGCGCCGAAAACTGGCGGGCAAACTTTTCTGCAACGGTGCGCGCACCTGCCCACTCAGTTTCATCCGTCACCTGTTCCATAGCTGCATCAATCAAATCCTTCGGCAGCTTATGCGTATAAAGCTGCTCCCTGAGTTTGCGGCGGCTGACGGGCTTTGCCGCAAGGCGGGTGGAAACGAAATCCGCAGCGTACTTTGCATCGTCCAAATATCCGAGTTCTTTCAGACGCTCGACCACCTGATACACTTCATATTCGCCGTAGTTGAGCGAATCCAGATGATCCTCCATTTCGCGCACGGTACGCGCCTTTGCGGTGAGGAACTTGAGCCCAGCGTCCATGGGTGTGTTTCCGACCTTGTTCTTCTTCATCAAAAATTACCAATTCCTTCTCTTATATTCAAATTTCGGAAAAACAATTCCCTCCAAATCTGTTCTGCTTCTATCATAATAATCAACGCGGCGCCGTGCAATACTAAATCCATCAATCATCCATACAAGGAGGGCAAAATGGCAAACAACCAACAGACGTTCAACCCGAACGCTACATTCAATTGGGACACAGAAGCCGGCGCACCGCAGATCGATACGAAAAACCTCGGCATCATCCAGGATCAGATGCATCACGAGGCGCTGGCGTACAAAAAATGCTGCATGTTTACCGAATGGTTTACTGAGCAGCCGCTTAAGGACCTGAGCAATCGCGCGGCGCAGCACCACAAGCAGCATTTTGACGCGCTGATGAACTATCTCAACAGCCACCAATAAGAAGGAGGACTTAGCATGAACAGCACCCGACCCAACATGACAGAGCAGGAATTGCTCACCGATTTCCTTTCCCAGGAAAAGCAGCTCGTTAAGGATTACGCGGGCGATGTGACGGAAGCCTCGTGCGAAAATCTGCGGCAGCTTCTTCTCAGGAATCTGACCGAATGTTCCTCTGATCAACTTGCCGTGTTCGAGCAGATGAAGCAGCGCAACATGTATCAAACCAAGGATGCGCCCGACAACGAGGTGCAGTCCGCCAAACAAAGCATGCAGCAATTGAAACAGCAGACTGGCTTTTAATACCGGCCATGGACGGACAAAAGGCAGCGGAAGGCCCGCTGCCTTTTTTGCTTTCCCGTCAGTCCGTATCCGGATCCGGGCGCATTGCCTCCAGTGGATCAACGCCGCCCGTACCGTTTTCTTCCGCCCCGGCGCGCATGCGCAGCATCATCTGTGCACGAAGCTCGCTCACGGACATCGGTGGCTGTTCGCTCCCCATGCAGTCGTGGCACATAGCGCCGCAGTCCGGGCATTTGCATCCGCTTTCAAGGCCATGCTCAACCTGAACCATGTAGGTTCCGCATACGCGGCAGCTGCATCTCATGGCTTCCGTTCCTCCGTTTCCGTGTTTTCCGAAGCATATTCTCCGGGGTTTTGCTCATTATAATATTCCCGTTCTTCAGGCGCCGCTGCCCCGTTCCCGGCAAGCCGCATCAACGGGCCATCCCCTAAAAGAAAATCCGTCAATTGACTGAGCGGGATGGAAAATTCCGGCCAGCCCGCAGAATAGGTGGCAATCTCATAAGGGCGGTACAAAATCACAAGCGTGCTTTCCGTTACATAAAACGCCTGCTCGTCCGATGCAGGCATTACATCGCACAGAAGCGTAAGTTCCGCCTTTTCAGCCTGCAGCATAACGATATCCGGGATCAGGCCGCGCCAACGCTCATTTTCCGGGTCGAACAGATCTTTCAGCATAAGCCGGCTACAGGCGGCTGTATCAAATGTAAGCGGCGCCACGGCAAGCGTTTCATTTGTAGCAAGGTCGCGCACGGTGATCCGCACCGAGAACACGCCGCAATCGTTGCACATAATGTCGCACCGGGTATAGGTCGGCATATCCATAGCGTCAAGCGCGGCGCGGATTGCGCTCTGAATTGCAGAATTGATCGCATCGTATTCCGCATCCATCAGATACGGATAGCTGATGAAGCTGCTGTCGCCGTACTGCTGTTCCGCCCGCATATAAGAAAGCGGTCCAAGCGAATCGGTTTCAAACCGGGAAAATGCATCTTCGAGCTCTGCGGAGGGAATCGTAAATGCAGCCGCAGGTTCACTTTCCGGCACCTTTTGGGAAGACGGCGCGCCACAAGCGGCACAGCACGCAAAAAGCAACCCCATAAGGCATATCGCAACGCGCTTCACGCGCCGCACCTCCCTTCAAACTTTTTGCCGTTTCCAGTATATCACCACACGCAGCGGCAAAGTGTAAATAAAGGGTAAACCGTCAGTTTGCTTCCACCGCAAGGGTCTCCGTCTTTTCGAGCGCGGTTGCGATCATAGGCGTGAAATCCACCATAGCTTCGCTTTCGCGCAGCTTCTTCACTTCGGGCTTTGTAACCGGATGCTGCGGCACAAACACCGTGCAGCAGTCCTCATACGGCAGGATGGAGGTTTCAAATGTCCCGATGCGCTTTGCAATGGTCACAATGTCCTCCTTGTCAAAGCCGATCAGCGGGCGGAACACGGGCATCTCTACCGCATCGTCCGTCACGCAGAGGCTTTCGAGCGTCTGGCTTGCTACCTGGCCAAGCGCTTCGCCCGTGATGAGCGCAAGCGCGCCGTCGCGTTCGGCGAGCATCTCGGCAATGCGCATCATAAGCCGGCGCATGAGCACCGTTGTTTCCTTCGGCGGGCATTTTTCATAAATTGCAAGCTGAATCTCCGTAAACGGCACGAGGTGCAGCCGCACTGGCCCGGCATAGCGGGAAACAAGGCGCGTCAGCTCCACAACCTTGTCCCGCGCGCGTTCGCTGGTGTAAGGATAGCTGTAAAAATGCACGGCGGAAAGCGTAAGCCCGCGCTTTGCCATCAGATAGCCGGCAACCGGGCTGTCGATGCCGCCGGAAATAAGCAGCGCCGCCCGCCCTGCCGTTCCGCTCGGCATGCCGCCCGCGCCCATGATCTCCGCAGCGTATATGAACGCCTGCTCGCGGATCTCCACGCACACCTTCAGCTCCGGCGCATGCACATCAACGGTAAGGTTTGGGAACCGTTCAAGCAGCACATGGCCAAGCTCATGGTTGATCGTTTCAGAGTTCATGGGGAAGCCCTTGTCCGAGCGGCGGGAAAAGACCTTAAAAGTGACGTTTTTTCCGCCAGCCGCCTGCTCCGTAAGGCATGCTGCAGCCTCCACGATGGCATTCCATTCTTTTTCCACAGCCATGGCGGGGCTTATGGAATGCACGCCAAACACGCGGGTAAGTGCATCCGAAGCAGCCTCCATGCGCTCCGGCGCAATGCCATGCACATAGATGCGCCCCTGTTCGCGGCGTACCTTGGCGCCAAACCCACGCAGCGCGTTGTTGATCCCGTCGATGAGTTTGCGCTCAAAGAAGGGGCGGTTAAGCCCCTTGAGATGAATCTCGCCATAGCGGACGAGCAGTACCTGTTCCACTGTGATCTTCTCTCCTCTGTGTTTTTCTGATGTAAGCTTCTGAAGGTTACCTTCTTTTGAACCGTCTGAGCAGCCCGAGCAGGTCCGCGATTGCCGCAGCGGTTTCGTCCATTTCTCCCGGGGTGTTAAATGCTGAAAAGCTGAACCGGATCGCCCCTTCCTGGCGCTCCCCGGTCACACCCATGGCGTTCAGGATGCGGTTCTTTCCCTTTTTGTGCGCGGAACACGCAGAGCCCGTAGAAACATAGATTTTCTTTTCCTCCAATGCATGCAGAAGCACCTCGCCGCGCACGCCAAGGAAGGATACGTTCAGGATGTGCGGCGCACCCTCCTCCGGCGCCGGGCCATTGATGAACACATCCGGCAGCGCGAGGAGGTTTTCCGCCAGGTGCAGCTTGCACGCCCGCATATTTTCCCACATCGTTTCCTGATTTGCAAGGTAATATTGCAGCGCGGCGTCCATCCCCATAATGCCCGGCGTGTTGGTCGTACCGGAGCGGAGGTTTTTTTCCTGCCCGCCGCCGATTTGCCCGCCCAAAAAACGCGTTCCTTTTTTGACATACAGCGCGCCCACGCCCTTCGGGCCATGGAATTTGTGGCCGCTGACGGTATAAAAATCACAGTTGCGCGCTTCAAACGGAACTTTCAGGAAACCCTGCACGCCGTCCACATGCAAAAGAGCGCCGGGAGCTTCCCGCTTTACGAGCTTATAAATGGCGGGGATGTCGTTGATTGCTCCCGTTTCATTGTTTACCTGCATTACCGACACAAAGCGCGTGCCCGGCGTCACAAGCTGCGCAAGGCCGGCAACATCCACGCGGCCTTGCTGATCCACACCGGCTTCAACTACGTCGTATTCGGGGGAAAGCCGTTTCATCACCTCGTAAACGGAAGGATGCTCCACCGCGCTTACCACAAGCCGGCCTTGTCCGCGCATCGCGCCAAGGGACCCGTAGATCGCCATGTTGTTGCTTTCCGTGCCGCCTGAGGTAAAGACGATTTCGTCGGCTGCCGCATTCATGGCTCCGGCAAGCCGCGCCCGCGCCGCATTCACCGCGCGTTCGCTCTCCACCGCCGGCGAATAGGCCGCCGCCGGGTTAAAAAAGCTTTCGCTCATATAGTATTGCGCCGCCTCCGCCGCCGCGGGCAGCGTGCGGGTCGTGGCGCTGTTGTCCAAATAAATCATATTCTCACTCCTTAAAACCGGAGACAAACTCCTTTTTGTCCATATATATGCCGCGCACGCATATGGCGACAGTTTTGGAACGGCTTATACTGTTTTATCATACCACACCAGCGCGCGTTTGTTGACGCTTTTTTATAAAAACCGCGCAAGTGCAACGGTTGCAGGCGCTCCTGTTTTGCTATAAAATTAAAGCGAACAGACGAATTATCCCGAAAGGACACAGCATGAGCTTTTTGGATCGGTGCACCGAAGGTGCAAAACGCGCGCTCGCTTTGGCGCAGGAGGCGGCGCGGGCGATGGGACACAACTATGTGGGCAGTGAGCATCTGCTGCTCGGCCTCATCCGCGAAGGGGAAGGCGCGGCATTTAAGGCACTCTCCGCCTTTGGCGTGACCGCAAACGCCGTTGCAGAACGCGCGGATACGCTTGTCGGCCGGGGGGATTATCATTTTACCGACAGCTTCGGTTATACGCCGCGCACGAAAAAAATTCTGGAGCTAAGCCTTTATGAAGCAAAATCCCTGAAAATGGGCTATATTGGCACAGAACATATCCTGCTCGCCATTCTGCGAGAGCGGGACTCGGTCGCCGTGCGCATCCTGCAGGATCTCGGCGCGGATGTGCCCGGCCTGCAATCCGTGCTTGCGGGAGGGCGGCCCGCCGGGGAAAGCGCCCCGCAGCCCGCACATGCGGGGCAGGGTACGCCGGTGCTCGATCAATACGGCCGGGATCTGACGCGCGCCGCGCGCGATGGGGAACTCGACCCCGTGGTGGGGCGGGAAGCGGAAATTCAGCGTGTGATCCAAATCCTCTGCCGCCGCACGAAAAACAACCCCACCCTCATCGGCGACCCGGGCGTTGGCAAAAGCACAGTCATCGAAGGTCTGGCCCAACGCATTGCATCCGGTAAAATCCCCGAACTTTTGAAGGACAAGCGGATCGTCACGCTCGACCTTGGTTCCATGCTCGCGGGCACCAAATACCGCGGCGAATTTGAGGAACGCATCACAAACGCCATTTCCGAACTACGGGAGGACGGCAGCACTATCCTGTTTATCGACGAGCTGCATACCATCGTCGGCGCAGGCGCAACGGAGGGCAGCATCGACGCTTCCAACATCCTTAAGCCCGCTCTCGCGCGCGGAGAAATCCAGGTCATCGGGGCGACAACGCTCGACGAATACCGCCGGCATATCGAAAAAGACGCAGCGCTTGAACGGCGGTTCCAACCCGTTACAGTCGGCGAACCCACGCGCGAAGAGGCCGTAGCCATCCTGTTCGGCCTGCGTGACCGCTATGAGGCGCACCACAAAGCCCGCATCACGGACGCGGCCATCCGCGCTGCGGTGGAGCTTTCCGGCCGCTACATTTCGGACCGTTTCCTGCCGGACAAGGCCATCGACCTAATGGATGAAGCCGCAAGCCGCGTACGCCTTCGCGCTTACAACACACCGCCGGACGTAAAAGAGCTGCGCGAGCGCATCGAATCGCTGCGCAAGGAAAAGGAAGAAGCCGTCAACAACCAGAACTATGAACGCGCCGCCGCGCTGCGCGACGAGGAGCAGCGTCTTGCGGCGCAAATCGCAGGGATTGAGGCCGATTGGGAGCGCGAGCGGGACAATGAAGAATCCATCGTTACCGAAAACGACATCGCGGATGTTGTAAACGCATGGACAGGCATTCCCGTGCGCCAGCTCACGGAAGATGAAAGCGAAAAGCTGTTGCATTTGGAAGATGCGCTGCACAGGCGTGTCATCGGCCAGGAAGAAGCCGTCTCCGCCGTTTCCCGCGCCATCCGCCGCGCGCGCGCCGGGCTGAAGGATCCTGCGCGGCCCATCGGCTCCTACATTTTTCTCGGCCCCACGGGCGTCGGAAAAACCGAGCTTTCCCGCGCGCTTGCAGCGGCGCTTTTTGCAGATGAAACCGCCATGGTGCGTTTGGACATGAGCGAGTACATGGAACTGCACAGCGTGAGCAAACTCATCGGCTCCCCGCCGGGCTATGTTGGTTACGACGACGGCGGCCAGCTCACCGAGCGTGTGCGCAGGAGGCCGTACTGCGTTATCCTGCTTGACGAAATCGAAAAGGCGCACCCCGATGTGTTCAATCTGCTTCTTCAAGTGCTTGAGGATGGCCGGCTCACAGATTCTCAGGGGCGCACAGTGGATTTCCGCAACACGGTTATCATCATGACCTCCAACGCCGGCGCGCCGCGCACACAGCAAGCGCATGCCGTCGGTTTCGGCACGGCGGAGGACGCGCTTACGCATGAGCGCCTGCGCGAAACCATGATGGCCGAACTGAAAAAGACATTCCGGCCGGAATTTCTGAACCGCGTGGATGAGATCATCGTATTCCGGCCGCTTGCGCGGGAAGAAACGCGCGCAATCACCCGGTTGATGCTCGAAAATGTGAAAGCGCGGCTCCGGGAGCGCGGCATCGCGCTCACCGTTACGCCTGAGGCGGAGGATCTGCTTTCCGGCGCCGGGTTTGACCCGCTTTACGGTGCGCGTCCGCTTCGCCGTGCCATCCAGCATCAGGTGGAGGACAGCCTGAGCGAAGAAATTCTTTCCGGGCGCGTTTCTCTGGGCGATGCTGTAACAGCATCCGCCGAGGATGGAAAGCTCGTTTTTCACAAAGCGTAAGCATTTTCCCTTCCGCCTAAGTTTACAGTTTATTTATGGATGAGCGATTGCAAAATCCGGCGGAGATGGTAGAATAAAGGAAACTTTAAGTATTGACTTTCAGGAGTTTTGCCGGAAATGCGTTCCTTTCTCAGGCGGTTTGCCGCACTTTGCTGCGTTTTCGCGGTGTTGCTCTCATGCAGCGCCGCGTTTGCCGCGCCCACTATGCCTGAAATTCCTTCTCAGGAAATTCTTTCCGCCGGGGATTTTGGCGAGGATGTGGAAACGCTGCAAACGGAGCTGCGTGCCCTCGGCTTTTATGAAGGGGAAATTACCGGCCTTTTTGACGGAGCTACAAAGCAGGCTGTCATCCGTCTGCAGGCGTTTCTTGGCGTACGGGAGGATGGCGCGTTCGGCCCACTTACTTTTGCCGCCTACTGGAACGCGTTTGAGCTCGGCCTGCTCGCCTTTCCAGAGCAACAATCCGCTAAATCGGACGAAACAGACCGCCTTGCGGGGTATACGATCGGCATTGACCCCGGGCATCAGGAAACTCCGGATGCGGAGCTTGAGCAGATGGCTCCTGGCGTTAATCGTACCAAGGAACGCCAAAGCCCCGGCAGCACCGGCGTGAAAACCGGCGTTCCCGAATACAAGATCAACCTGCTCATCGCTTTTAAGCTGCGCGACCTGCTTGAAGCCGAAGGCGCAACGGTGGTTTTGACGCGCGAAACATCGGACTTTTCGCTCTCCAACATGGAGCGCGCGCTTCTGATGAACGAATCCGGCGTAGACATTTGGTTGCGTTTGCACTGTGACAGTGTATCCTCCGCCAACAAGAGCGGTGCAAGCGTGCTGATCCCTTCCCGCGCATATGGCGCTGCGATTTATCAGGAAAGCCTGCGCCTTGGGCAATGCGTATATGAAAGTTTTTCCGAAGCCACCGGCGCTACGATGATTTCCCTTCGCGCCCTGATGGATCAAACCGGCTTTAACTGGTCTGAAAAGCCGGTGATCGCCGTTGAAATGGGCATGCTTTCCAACCCGCAGGAAGACATCCGGCTCAACCGCGATTCCTATCAGACGAGCTGTGCCGCAGGGCTGTTCAACGGCATCCTCTCCTATTTTGAACAATCCGGCGGCGGGTCTGCTGAAAATGAGGTGCCATCTTGATAAAGCTCCGTTGGAATTCAAAACGCCCTGTATGTTTATGTTGTGCGGCATGCCTTTCGGTCATGCTTTTTTTCGGTTGCAGTGCTGGCAATGCAGGGAACTCCACATCGCCTGTGCTCCCCTCCGCAACGCCGTCTGCCTCCCCCTTGCCTGCGGCTTCCGTTTCCCCCTCCCCCGCCGTGTCCGAACTGCCGGAAGCTTCGCCAACGCCGAGCGCTACGCCTTTTGCGGTAAACCCCGTATACGCTTTCTATGCGGAGTATCAGGCGGACTGCGCCGCACTTCTGGATGCATATGCCGCAGGGCTTTCCGCGCTTCAAAGCGTTGATGGGCTTTCCTATTCGCTGGCGCTGACGGAACACCGTGCGCTGCTTTCTGAAGGGCGCATCACCATTGCAAGGCTCTTCGGCAGCGATGACAGCGGATACAGCGGCACGTTGGAATCCGCCGCTTCCGGCAGCGGAAGCATGTATGGAAGCTCGGAAAAAGGCTATACGTTTCAGTTTTCCTATACAGACGGCAACACGCTGGCGGGAAGTTTATCCGGCGCTGTACTCCGTTTCACCATCAGCTCCCCAAAGGGAGTGGAGCGGTTTTGCAGCATGGAAAAAGCCGGGGACACCTGGTTGTCCACGGCCTGTACTTCCTCATACCAAAGCGAGCTTACAGTATGTCTTTCCCCCGCAGAAGGGGAAACGCCCATCCGGTTCGGCATGCGGACCGGCAATTATCTTCCTGTCACAGAATCCACTGCAGCACCAGAAGGAGAATAACGCCTGGGACGCCCAGCACACCTGTAATCAGCGCATTGAGCGCATTGATCGGGATGGAAAGGGAAAAAAAACCGCCCACAAAATTAAACAAAAACAGGATCACCGCGCCTAAAAGCGCATTAACCACAAGTTTCCAAAGCACCTTGAGCGGGAAAGCGAGCAGTTTGCAGATCAGCCAAAGAACCAAAAGACCCGCTGCAAACGCCAAAATTGAACCGAAGGGATTCATGTCCGTTGACCTCCATCGTTTTGAGGGCGGGCAGGAATCCCTTTTCCGTCCTCACTTTATTCTGCTTCTTCGTCGTCCCGCGCTTTTTGGCGAAGCAGGAACATATACTTGCGCCGGGCAGCCTCCATATCATAAATTGCGTAGTCCATAAGCTCCGGATCGTTTACGCTCTCAAAAAAGCGCGTGGCATCCTTCCACTTTTTCAGAGCCTCACGGATTTCTGCCTCTCCCCTGTGCGCCGCACGTTCCCGCCCCGAAATGCGCGGGAGCAAACCTGTAATCGACATCATACCACCTCCGAAGGAGTCTTAATAAGAGGAAGTATGCTCCAATTTCGGAAGTTTATACATAATTTAGAGCGTGCTTTGTGCCTTTCACCAACCGTGTGTCAGCCGGCAGGGATGATGTATGTCGCCCGAACCACATCGCCAAGCGTAGCGCCATCGGTATAACAAAGGTAAACTTCATCCGCCCGGTGGGAAACCGCAATAGAGGCATACGGCAGGTCCGCAATTGTGCGGCTTTCACCCGAGGCTATGTCGTATACCCAGAGGCGGTAGGGATATGCATCGTTCGCATCTCCCGTGCTTTCCGTCTCCTCTCCCGCGCTGCCGGACAGGCGGTTTTCAATGTAGTAGAGCCTGCTTCCATCATACGACCAGAGGAAAGTATAGACGGAGAATTCATCCGTGATGGTGGTGAGCGCACCGTTATGCATATCGCGAATTCCGAAATGCGTTTCTCCGCCGCCTAACGCATCATCGCCCGATGCGCTGAAGGCCATATATCGTCCGTCGCCTGACAGGGCGAATGCGCTGCCCTCCATGTAACTGCGCCGCGTTCCTCCCTCCGGCTTGATGCGGTAGATCATTCCGCCGCCTTCAAGCGTGGTCTCACAGAAATACAGCTCTCCGTCAAAAAATGCAAGGCTTCCTTCATCCACGCCCTTTCTATCCACAACCGTGTGGCGTTTGCTTTCCGTCGGCACATTGAAGTCATACTGGTGGATGGAGATTTCGCCGGAACCGCCGATGGAAAACACACGCCCGCCCATGCTGTCCCAAACATAAGCGCTGACCGTGTCGCCAAAGCCCATATCCGTGAGGTCTGTCAAAAGTTCTTTGGTGTCGAGATCGAATATGTACAGATGCGCACTTTCGGCCGCACGTTCCAGCACCGCGAGCCTCCGCCCATCCGGCGAGTATTTCGCGGATTCTATGGTCTGAAATTCAAAAGAAAGCAATGGTTTGGAAACCCCGCCCATGCTCTGCACGCAAAGCTGTTCGTATGTATAGGTTTCCGCCAAGCTGCCGCGCGTAATCCGCCTGCTGTAAAGGAACCCATCCCGTTGCGGCGTGACGGAAAGCAGCAGCCCATCCGGGATGAGCGGCGTGAGCGCGGTTTCCTTGCCGTCAATGCGGGCAGGAAGCTGATCATAGGCGGCCATATACTCCATCGTTTCATCATATGCGGGAAGCGCTCCGTTCTTGAGTTTCACAACGCTCCAATCTGACGGCACCGCGCCGGGTTCCTCTGTGAGAATCCGCTCACGCAGGCGTTCAGCCTCCGATTTTGCGGAAACCCCTTCGGAAATCAAGAGCACCGTGCTGTGGTCCGCCGCAAGGACCGGGGTCATTCCGCAGCCGCTCGAAAACGTGCCCGCGCAATAGGCCTCAAATGCATTTGCCACAACATAGTAACGCTCGTCCGCCGCAGCGTACTCATCGGCAACGATGTCAATCGCATCTGCGGCCGGTGTCTCCTGCGCTTCTGGCTCTGCCGCTTGCGCTGCGATGGGCCGCAGGAGGATTTCGATGCTCGTTTCATGTTCAACAACCTGAAAGGCGGCCTCTCCTGCCAGCTGGAAATACAGCGTAAACGCCTCGCTGCCTTCAAATACCGTGCCAAAGCTGCCGAGCAGGAATCCGCTCGCGCTCAGGTCCAAATCGCGCAAATAATCCCAATAGGTGATCGAATCAAACGACACCGCAAGCCGGGTTGGCTGCGGCAGCAGTGTGACGGCATAGCGCGGTACGTTGGCAACCTCACGCTCGTCCGTCCCGCCGGACATGCGGCTACCTCCGATAAACCCAAGGGTCAGGCGTACATCGCCGTTTTCCTCCGCCGCACCAACGGCGTTGATGTTCGCGTTCAGCAGCGTTCCGCCGCCCGTGGCTTCCCCTTCCGTTTGGAATCCTTCAAAGGATTGGGGCGGCGGCGTTCCTTCTGATGCTTCGCGTGCACAGCCGGTGCAAGCTGCAAGCAAAAAGCATGCAGAAAGAATCAGTATCATTATTCCCTTTCCCTTTTGCGTAAGGCACATAATCGTACTCCTGTTCGGCAAAAATCATAGTCCAAAGCGCGATGGGCGTTTTTCGCCTGTTGTGATTATAGCATAAAACTGTGTATGCGAAAACGCCGCATATGCGTTTCGGCTTTATTTCATAGTTTGTTTCCAAATAAAAAGCGTAAAAGTGTTTTCACACTGGGGGAGATTTGCTATAATAAATTGATAATTCCTGTACAGGAGGTTTTTTCGATATGAAATGCAAGGTATGCGGCGCATACAATGAGGATTACCTCGAATACTGCGAAAACTGCGCTGCTCCGCTTACGCCCGACGAGCCGGAGCCTGCGCCCGCTGAGGATTCCTACGTTGCCTCCACAGGCGAAACGCCGCCGGCGTGGGGGTTTGTCCGCGCGCCGCAGTGGCCGAAGCCTGAATTTGATGCCAACACCGTAAGCGAGGAAGATATTCCCGAAACCTATTCCTCCCGCTTCAACCCAAGGCCCGCACAATCCCAATCCCAGGCGGCTGCCCAACAGCCTGCGCCGCCCGTGCCGGGTGAACGCGGTTACAGCAACAATGTGCGCGTGCATGCGCCGGTCAGGGAGCAGGCTCAGCCTACCCCCAGCGCGGCGGACACGCCGCGTCAGGCTGCTCCCGTTTCCGATTTTGATGAAGCGCCCGTGCGCCCTTATACGCCGCAGCGCAGCGCAGCCGCCACGCGGGTGGCCAAGCAGGCGCCGGAGAGGAAGGCTGCCACACACGCGCGGCAGGCTCCCGTTGAAGCGGCGGCATCGGCAGGCGGATACGATGCGCTTGACGATTTTGAGTATGATGTCAAGCCTTCCCGCAAAAAGAAGCAAAACCGGGCCGCAGCAGGTTCCCGCAATTTGCTTTTCATCGCAGCGGTGGCGGTGCTCGTGGTGCTCATCGCTGTGTTTGCGATCATCTACTTAAATAAAAATTTCGATGGCAGTGTGGGCGCTTTCTTTGATTACGCCTTTGGCGGCAACCCATTCCCCAAGGCTGCGACCATCACTGCTGCACAAACAAAAAATGGCGACCCGGCCTATATCGTTACGGTTTACTGCAAAAACAATTACACGGCCCGTTTCACCTCAGGAGAAACCGTAAGTGAGGATGTTGTTGGTGCGCAATCCCGCAACTGCGTTGCCTGGCGCATTCCGGAAGATATTTTTGTGCCCGATGCGCCGATCGCCGAAAGCGAATTGCACATCAAGCCGAACGTCGTAGTCATCAGCCCAAATGGCGAAGAAACGGCAGTGGAATTTGAGGACGAGATCGTAATCTCCATCCCGGCAATCGAGCTGAACGTGACCTCTCCTACCGTAAGCGACTTCACCACGGATACCGCCGTCGTTCCCATTACGGGTACGGTCAGCGACAATACGGCGGCTGTGTACGTGAACGAGACGCAGGTGCCCATCGATGAATCCGGCAATTTCAATACATCCTATACGCTGCCTGAAAGCGGTGTTTATGCAGTCACGATCGAAGCGCGTAAGAACCGCTATCAGACCGCCTCGCAAACCTTTAACATTACCTTTGGCGCAGGCACATCCGGGGATCCCGAAGGAACCGGCACCACAACGCCTGGCACCGTTGAGGGCAATGTGACGTTTGCCGTAAACGATTCCGTTGTGCGGTATGCCACCACTTCCACCATGACCGTTTCCGGCACCATGGAAACAGGCGCAGTAATCTCCGTTTCGGGCGTTGAACTGGAAGGGGATGTAACGCAGGACGCTGCTGCCGGCACATTCAGCTTTACGGTAAAAACGGAAAGCGTCGGACTGTATGCTGCCGTCATCACCGCCACCAAGGACAATGCGGCAAAATCCAGCACGCTCTATCTGGAGCACCGCCCGGATAAAGACAGCTACATGGGCGCCGTTCATGTGCTTGACTACGACCGCATCAAGAATTATCCCGAACATGAGCAAGGCTACAAGGTTGTGGGAAAAGTGGTTGAAGTTTACCAGTCCTCGCCGTTTGTAACCGCCCGCATTCAGACCAGTTCCGGGGATATCGTCTTCAATTATTACAGCGGTGTGTCCGAAATCGCCGTTGGCGACGGCAAAACGTATAACCTCTATGCAGATCCCGCAGGCACATATACTCTTGCTGACGGCTCCACTCTGCCGCTCATGCATGCATGGTATATCCTGAAAGACGGTTAAACCCTCCTGCATTTTAAGCCAAAACAGCTGCTTAGCGGGCGGATGCATGCATCCGCCCCTCTGCTGTCAAAAGGCCGGAACTTCAGCGCACTGTCCCGATTTGGCGGTTTCGCTTGGCAAGCGCATGAATACGTTTTACGCAGCAAAGGGCTACCTTACCCGCACGTATTTTTATTATATAAAGCCTGCGGTGCAAGCAACATATGGGAAATCCCGAAAAGTGAAAAATCGCTTTTTCGACAGCTTTAAAACGGAAAGGAACACCCTGTCTTAGGGTATGGTTGATTGTGCATGAAAATCTGGGCTGCAATTCGTACGGACGGCAAAATCCAACAGGACATCGTAATGGAATTCAGCGATCTATCCCAAGCGCGCATAGAAGATTGGGGGCCGATTATCGGTGAGCTCTGCCACGCGCTTGATCTCGCGCGTCCCGTGCTGCTGAAAAAGCACCTTCATGACCTTGCGCATTTTTCGCATACCGCATTCACAGCTGCTGATTTCATGGAGCCCATTGCGTTTGACAAGCTAACAGTGGAAATTTTTCCGGAGAAAAAGAAATAAACTTCGTGAAAATGAAGCAGGCCGGGATTCCGTTCAAATCCCGGCCTTTTGCATTTTTGCTGCGCTTACGCTTTGGCATTCGCCCTTGCTTCCATCCTGGCCTTTTTGGCACGTTCCAATTTCGATATCCAGATGGCGCAGGTTGCATCGCCTGTAATGTTCAGCGTTGTCCGCCCCATATCAAAGAGCTTATCTACGCCCGCAATGATGGCAATGCCTTCCACCGGAATGCCGATGGATGTTAAAACCATCGCAAGCATAATCATGCCTGCGCCGGAAACGCCCGCCGTACCGACGGAGGCAAGCGTGGCCGTCAGCACAACCATCGCCATGTCGGCAAGGGTCAGGTCAATATTGTAGCAGGCTGCGATAAAGATTGTTGCAACAGCCTGATAAATTGCGGTGCCGTCCATATTGATGGTAGCGCCCAACGGTAGCACGAAAGAGCTGATTTCCGGCTCAGCGCCCATATTGTTGCAGCATTCGATGTTCAGCGGAAGCGTTGCGTTGGAGGAAGTCGTGGTGAATGCGCATATCATCGCAGGCGCCAACCCTTTGAAAAAAGCGATGGGATTCATCCCGCTCAGGAACTTTATGCTGCTTCCGTATACCACAGCCACATGGATGATATAAGCGAGATATGCAACGCCGATCACGAGCGCAAGGGTGCCTACAATCTCCGGGCCGTTCACTGCCACTACATTTGCCATAAGGCAAAATACGCCAATTGGAGTAATCTTAATGATCATCATCATGATTTTCATGACGACCTCATTCATGCAATTCACGATTTCACCGATTTTCTCCCCCTTTTTGCCCGCAGCCAAAATGCCTGCGCCAACGAAAATCGCAATCACAATCACAGGAAGCATGTTCGCGCTGACCATCGGCGCAAGGATGTTGTCGGGGAAAATTCCGACAATAACCTGCATCACGCTGGGCGCTTCTTTTGCCGCATACTCAAGCTCCGCAAGCTCGGCGCTGGGCAGAGGCGGGAAAAAACCTTTGAAGGCGGATGCAAGCGCAAGGCCGATTACAACCGCAACCGCGGTCGTAATCATATAATAAACAAATGTTTTGATGCCAACGCTGCCAACGCGTTTGAGATCTTTCAGGGAAATGACGCCATCCGTAATCGAAAACAGAACAACCGGGACAACCAGGAACTTCAAAAGGTTAATGTAAATCGTGCCGATGGGTTTGAGGTAGTTGGTTGTGAAATCCGGATTTTTCAAAAAACACAGACCCGCCAAGATACCGGCAAGCATGCCTATGAAAATCCATACGGGCAAAGACAATTTCTTCGCTGGCTTCATAGATGTACCTCCTTCAATTGTAGATGTGATGTCTCATTTTAGCATGGGATCGTTCTCCTGTACATGTCGTTTTTTATTTTATTAACACATGTTCCGTTAAGAAACGTTTATACGCTATATAAATATTCTATTTCTTTAATTGTATTTATTAAATTATATTCTTATTTCTTTCCGGCTTTCGTCTGGTTTGCATTGAATTATCGTAATAAATTGCAGGCTTTTTTATTGTTGGCTGTATCCCTTGTTTTCTTTTCGGAATACATGTTTTTAAAAAATTCTCTTTCAAATTATTTAACGATATTTTAGCGCGTATATCCTTTTTCAAATTTCTGCATAGCAGCGTGTTTTGCTGCGCAAGCTATTCACATCACGAAAAAGGAGAAGGAAAACACCATGGATACACTTGCGCTTATTCTCGTCATCATCGGCGCGCTGAACTGGGGTATGGTCGGCCTGTTCCAGTTCGATCTCATCGCCAGCATTTTCGGCGGCATGAGCACCGTCGTATCGCGCATCATCTATACGATCGTGGGCTTGGCAGGAATCTGGGGCATCTCCATCCTGTTCCGCCGCGATGGCATCCGTCATTCCGACGAGAACGAATAACGGCTGAAACAAAAACGGGCTTTCGCGCAGGTTGACGAAAGCCCGTTTTTGTTTCTTCTTATTCCGCTTCATCCGCTAACGTGCGCACATAATCAAGCGCGGCCCAAAGTTGTGCATCATCGTCCTGCTCAATTTGATCGATTGCAAGGCCTTTAAGCTCTTCCGGCAGGTCGATTTCAATATCCGGAGTGACACCAACCCCGTCGATATTCGCACCATTTGGCGTATAGTACGCATCGCTCGTAAGCTTGAGCCATGCGCGGTTGCCCTCAATTTGCTTCGTCGTTTGCACAACGCCTTTTCCATAGGTTGTCATGCCTACAACTGCTCCGGCCTGAAAGTCCTGCACAGCCGCAGCGAGAATCTCGCTCGCGGATGCCGAGTTTTCATTCACGATAACCGCAATGGGCACTTTTACCCCTTTCGCGTTCGATTTATAAACCTCCCCTTCGGACTCCGCTCGCCCGCGTACGCTTACAATCGTTCCTTCGCCAAGAAGCGTATCCGCAATACTCACCACATCCGAAAGGGAACCGCCCGGGTTATTGCGCAGGTCAATCACAAGGGAACGCATTCCGCGATCCGTAAGGTCCTTGATTGCTTCGCTGAATTCCGTAGCACAGTTGCCCGTAAACATGCTGATGCGAATGTATCCCGTGCGCTGATTAAACAGCGCGCTTGTGACGCGGCTGAGGTTGAGCGCCGCGCAGGCAATCTGCAGTTCAAGCGTTTCCTCCCCCCGTTTGAGCGTAAGCGCAACGCTTTCCCCTACCTCACGGTCAATTGCCGCCGCAAGCTCATCCAGCAACATGCCGCCAATGCTCACGCCATCCACGGCAACAATCCTGTCACCCGGCTGAACACCGGCTTGGGCCGCAGGTGTTTCGTCATAAACATCCAGCACCAGCGCACCTTCCGCATCAGGCTGACCTATGAGAATGCCTATGCCGTTATATTGCCCGTTGATGTTAGAAAGATATGCCTCATATTCCTCCGCTGTGTAATATGCCGCATAAGGGTCATCCAAAGCGGCTACAATGCCTTTTGCTGCCGCATCAAGCAACGAATCCCGGCTCGGCGGTTCCTTCAATGAGTCGCTTTGCAGCCGGTTGATCATCTCATCCAAAAACAGCAGGTCGCTGATCCCCGCGTATTCCTCTGCCGAAAGGACAACCACATCCTCCCGCTCCTTGTTCAGAACCGACACCGTTATGCCGGCGGTTACGCTCGCCGTAACGAGAATGACCGCCAGAAAATATAAGATTGTCCTTAACCAGGACTTCATATGGTTCAACCTCCATGCCAGTCGGGCAAAGCCTTCCTGATTCTTATGTCCATGTCCCCCATGGTATGAATAATTAAGGCTTATTTTACCAAACCAAAGCCCATTCGTCAAATAAACGAATTGTGTCCACCACTTTCTGCCATTTCGTGCAGCAAAGCACATATAAAAGCGCCACGTGCACACACGTTTCGACAAAAGCAGGCATAAAAAAGCGGACGCAGAGCGTCCGCTTTTTTATGCCTGCAGCTTTATTGATTTATACCATGTAGGGCTTAATGAACTCCGGCGCATCCGCCGCGTTGCCGCTGATGCTGATGATCAGTTTGACATCGGTGCGATCAGAAAACTTTTCCAACTCGGTGAAAAGCCCTTCGAGCGTTTCGAGGGGGTGGTGCACAATCTTCAGGAAGCCGTCGATAAAAAGATATTCAAGATCAAAATCCTGTGCCGCAATGCCGGAAAGGAACCCATAGAACATCTTGGGGCCGTCGATGTGGAACTCGGATGCATCCACAAAGCGGATGCTGTGCTTGAGCTCAAACATGTACTGGTTGTCGTCATCGATAAACACAATGCTGCCCCTTGCGGTCTTGATCGACTCGTTCGCCATGTCGATGATTCGCTTCGTCTTGCCCGCACCCTTTTCGCCGAAAATCACACGTATCAAGGTAAAAGCCCTCCTTCCGCGCCGAAGCGCTTCACGTAAATCTGATATGTTTATTATAACCTTTTTACACAGCCGGGGGCAACCCTTATTTCGTGGCAAAAGTGTGAAAGCATGATTGCATGCGCCGCTTGCATCGCGTATAATGGAAAAATGATTTTTCTTAAAGGAACAACCGATATGAAACGCGTTCTGGGATGCATCCGCCGCGCGGACGAACGTTACCGCATGATCCGCCCCGGCGATAAAATCTGTGTGGGCGTCTCCGGCGGGAAGGATAGCCTGCTTCTGCTTTACGGCCTCAAATTATATCAGCGCTTTTGCCGCACGCCATTCGAGCTTTGCGCCGTAATGCTCGACCTTGGCATCAGCGACGAGGACTTTTCCCCCGTCTCCGAATTTGCAGAGGCCATTGGCGTACCGTTTGATCTTGTAAAAACGGACATTGGAGATGTTGTGTTCAACATCCGCAAAGAAAGCCATCCCTGCGCGCTTTGCGCAAAGCTGCGCCGCGGTGCGCTCAACGATGCAGCGCGGTCGCGCGGCTGCAACCTTGTCGCGCTCGGCCACAACCGGGACGATGTAATTGAAACCTTTTTCCTGAGCCTGTTTTACGAAAGCCGCCTCAACACCTTTGGTCCGGTGACCTACCTTGGCCGCAAGGATGTTACCGTGATCCGCCCGATGATCTTTCTTCCGGAAAAGCAGGCCCTTTCCATCGCAAAGCGGCTTGAGCTGCCCATCCGCAAACCAAACTGTCCCGTTGCCGGGAACACCAAGCGGGAGGAGATGAAGCAGCTCATTCAGCATTTCACCACCATTGTGCCCAACCCGGAGGAGCGCATCATGAACGCCATTGCAGATACGCACAAATACGGCATGTGGGACAGGCTGCGCCTGCCGCCGCGCGACCTTGCGGAGCTTGGGCTTCCGACTGTCCCGGTGCAGGGGGATTCCGGCGATGCCTGATCCGCGTTTTCTGCTGTTCGGCTATCTTCTGCTGATGAGCCTCGTCCTTTTTGCCTTCATGGGGGCGGACAAGCGGCGCGCAAAACGGCGCGCCTGGCGCATACCGGAGCGGACGCTTTTCTGGCTTGCGGCACTCGGTGGGGGCCTAGGCGGCGTGTTCGGCATGCTTGCTTTCCGCCATAAAACGAAACATGCCGCATTCTGCATCGGCATGCCTCTTCTGATGGTGTTGAATTTTGCAGTTGCCTATCTGCTGCTGCGGTATCTCATTTGAAAGCCTGCTTTAAATACACCATATCCGCAAGCTGAACCCCGCCTTCAAAGATCGGGTGATCGTAATGGTCAATGAAAAAGTTTCTGACGACATGCGAGCGCGTAAACCCACACGCTTCGTAAAACGGAATGGTCAAGGGGCTGTCCCCGGTTCCCACCTGCAGAACGGCGTATTGTGTGCGATATTCCCGCAGGAGAAACGCAATAAGCGCCTTCCCATATCCCTTGCGCTGGGCCGCCGGCTCGACAGCAAGGTTTTTAAGTTCCAGCACACCGTCCCCCTCATCCGTTACAACGCATACAGCCTTCACGCCGCCATCCTCCAGCGCGTACATCTCCCCGCGCTCCAGATAGCGGTCGATCATGTCCTCCTGCTCGTCCGCAAGCAGAAGCAAATCAAGATATTGCTTCCGGTTTTCCGCGATTCTTACGATCTCCATATGCGTTTGTGTTATCCCTCCCAAAACAACTCATCCAGCGTTTCATTCAGCGCGCTGTAAGGTTGATGCCCGATATGCCAGCATCCCATTCCCTACCATATCTCCCTCGGCAATCTGTAAGGCCACAGTGTTGATTATACTTTACTTTTTATCTTATTTATCTTTCTTTATCACATATACAATGTGCGGCATGTCCTTGCCGCGATACCGTTTCACCACTTCGTATTCCGCCCGCATGCCCAGCCGCTCCGCCACCCGGATTGAAGCCGTGTTCTCCGGGCGGATGTCCGCAACAATTTCCTTTGCGCCAAGGCGCTCAAACGCATCGTGAAGTACGGCCTGCGCAGCCTCGGTGGCGTACCCATGCCCCCAGCAATCTTTGCGGAGCATCCAGCCGGCCCCAAGAAGCTCCTTCCCGCCCAGCGTTTCACGGATCATGCCAACCATGCCCACAAATTCGCCCGTTTCCTGCAACTCTACGGCGTAATGGGCAAAGCCGTCCTCTTCATAGCGTTTGAATGTGCGTTCAAGCCACTCATGCGCTTCATCTTCCGAAAAACCATGCTCCCAAGCGTACATTACCTCCGGGTCGCCTAAAACGGAGAACACCTTGGGGAAGTCCTGCTCCATCAGCCTGCGCAGCAGCAGGCGCTCCGTTATGAGCAAGGCGCTCTCGCGCCGCTTCCAGCGCAGCCAGTCTGCGTCAAGCACCGTCGCCTTCTTGCGCCGCAAGAGCTCCCCGCAGGGGAACGCAGCGCATTCACCGCAATAGACTAACCCATGCGCGTCCACGCAATCGGACGTGAAGCAGTCCCCTGGGGCATGCGCAAGGCGGCAGCCCAGGCATTTTTGTGCCGCATAGGAAGGGCAGCTTCCGCAATAAAAGCCGCATTTTCCGATCAGAGCCGCGACTTCGTTCATATCTGCGCGTCCCTTGCAAAGTATTCGCCCTTGAGCATGGAATACACGATCTGATCCAGATACCCGCGCTCGCTCTTATAACTTTGGCGCAGCATGCCGTCCCGGTGCATGCCGAGCGATTCATAAAGCCGGATTCCGGTTGTGTTGTCCGGGTAAACATCCAGCCAGAAACGATTCATGCGAAGCACTTCAAACGCATAGCGCATCGTGCCTTCCATCGCTTCCCGGCCATACCCTTTTCCTTTTATGTCGATGGCAATGCGCCGAAGCTCAAACACATCAGATTTTGCATCCACATGGCAGAGCATGTAGCCGATGCTGTTTCCATCTGCGGTGCGGAACACCGCAAGGATGTGCTCCGGGTCGGCAATTTCCGCAAGATGCTGCTCCTTTGTTCCCTGCCAAATGAAATTGCGGTTTTCCGCGGCATTCTCCATGCGAATGATAAAAGGGATATCCCCCGCCTCCGCTTCCACAGCAGAGATACGTTTTGTCTGAAACAGTGGTTCCATGTTTATTTTCCTCCCTGTTTTGCTCCAAGTTTTGCCCAAAAACGGAATGTCATCGGCCAAAGCACACCGCCTGTGACCGCCATAAGGAAATACCGTACTGCGTCTGTAAACACCGCGCCGTCAAACAGCGCGTAAAACAGCGCTTTGAGTCCCATGCGCAGCGCAATGATAAGCCCGAGGCCAATGATCAGTTTGCAGGCCTGCGCCCACCACACTGCTTTCGTTTCAAAATGCGTGCGCTTATCGTCCATCCACCAGGCGAGCATCAGCCCGCACATGGTGCCGATCAGTGTCCATGCGTTCTTTACGCCGTGCGCATCGAACTCCGCAATGCTTGCTTCCCGCGCCGGAACCAGAAGCACATAAAGCAGCAGGGAAACTGCAAAGGCTGCCGCACATGCCCCGAAAATCAGCTTGCCTTTTCGGCTTTCCTCTATTTGGTCAAACAGGCGCGTCATCAAAACCACAATCAACACACCCGTAATCAGTGAAACACCAACATCCAGCGGCGTATGCACACCAAGATACATGCGTGAAAACGCCGTAAGCAGAATCGCCAAAGCGCAGCAAACCGTGACCCACTTTTTCTTTTGCCATGCGGCAAGCGTGCCGAATACGGTCACAACCGTTTGCGTATGGCCGCTTGGGAACGAATACCCCGTTGCCGCCTCACGTGCCGCCTCTACGATGGTGAAGCTTTCATCCAACACCCACGGGCGCGGGATCAAAAAGATCGCTTTCATGAGTTGGTTCAGCGTATTTCCCACGAGGCCGATGAAGAAGAAGCGGAATCCCCACTTTTTATCAAAGCACCACAAAAGAGCCATGCCTACCAGCATAAACACCGTTTCCTCGCCCAACATAGTAATCACGGCGGCAACACGGTCCAAAAACGGTGAACGGATCGATTCCAACAAACGCAAAAATTCCATGGCTTTCTCCCAATTGATTGAACTGCAACCATTATAGCACAGGCTCCCGCCGCCATGCACCGCCCAAAATACCTGCAAAGGGAAAAGGTTTAAAATCCGTTCATTTGCATTGCGGTTGTAAATGGGATAAAATATATAGGCAAGCTTTCTTTATTTTGGAAGGAAATATGGCATGAAACACAAAAAATGGCTTATCCTCGGTGGCTGCGTGCTGCTCGTCGCGCTTGCGGCCCTCGCTGTGATCCTGCGTGAACGCTCCAACCCATGGGATGCGCCTGCATGCGGCGATCCAAACGCCGATATGAAACCGGTCATCTATCTTTATCCGGAGGAAACCATGGACGTTTCCGTCTCCCTTGATTACGATGGGGTGCTGACTACGACTTACCCTGCTTACGGCGAATCCGGTTGGGCTGTTACTGCCATGCCGGATGGCACGCTGATTAACCGGGAGGATGGCAAAGAATACTCCTACCTGTTCTGGGAAGGCGAGTCCGATGTTGTTTACGACATGACGCACGGCTACGTTGTAAAGGGTGCTGATACCGCCGCTTTTTTGCAGGCCACGCTCAGCCGCATGGGTCTGATCCCCCGCGAATACAACGAATTCATCGTGTTTTGGCTGCCGCGCATGGAGAAGAATCCCTTCAACCTTATCACGTTCCAGACCAAACGTTACACGGATAATGCAAAGCTTTCCATTTCCCCAAAGCCGGACAGCGTACTGCGCGTATTCATGGCTTACAGGGCGCTGGATGAATGGGTTGAGGTGGAAGCGCCTGCCGCTTTACCCCAGTTTGAGCGCAAGGGATTCACCGCCGTTGAATGGGGCGGCTGCGAGGTGCAATAAGCAAATCGCCGCGCAAATCATCACTGGTTTTCGCGGTTTATGAGAGCTTTGGGCGAATCGCTTGACGGAATAAAATGCACAGCTTATGATTGTGCCATGGAACACCGCGGATGGGAGCGGGTTTTCAACAGTCGATAGGGTGAAATGAAACGCCGTGGCAAAGCCGCGGCGTTTCGCATTGTGCAAAGCCCCTTAAGCCAATTCTATTCACCTTAAACAAACCTTATGGACGTGCTCAGTCACCCAGCACGCCATGCTCGATCTTATAGCTCAGTTCGCTCAGGCTGTCGTTCAGGTGTACATTTTCAATCGGCACTGCCGCCACAAGGTCGATTGGCACAAAGTTCCAAATTCCCTTTATGCCGGCGGCAACCATGCGTTCGGCAATTTCCTGTGCAGCGCTCCTGCGCGCCGCAATCACGCCGATGTCAATTTCATGCGTGCGGATAAATTCCTCAAGCTGTGCGGAATCATAAACCGGTTTGCCGTTGATTTCCTTGCCGATCAGTTCCGGAGCTACATCAAACAATGCAAGAACCCGGAATCCTGCCGCAGAGAACCCTTCAAAATTTGTAAGTGCATGGCCGATGTTGCCTGCGCCGACGATGACAGCGGAATGCTCCCGGTCAAGCGCAAGGATTGACTTAATCTCCGAAAGCAGCGTGCGGACATTATAGCCATAGCCCTGTTGGCCAAAGCCGCCGAAGCAGTTGAAGTCCTGCCTTACCTGCGAAGCATTCAGCCGCATCTGCTGCGCCAGCTTCTCCGACGAAATGCGCTCCACTCCCTGGCTCTCCAACATCACCAAATGCCGATAATATCTGGGCAACCGTTTAATTACAGCTTCAGAAACCTTTTTGAATGCCATGTTTTTCCTCCGAATAACCCGCCCATGCGGAATGTACCATTTTTATTTTATCCACTTTTTCTGAATTTCGCAAGCGGGTTGCCCAAAAAGCCTGCGTTTTTTTATATCATTTTGACAGCCGCATCATGCAGTGCAGGCATTTTTATGCCCGCACAAACAATGAGCCGTTTTTCTCTTTCCGCCAATCCCCGTAAATGCCGCAATATGCCGCGCCAAGTTCAAGGTGCAGCATGGCAATCCCGCAATCCAACCGGCCATATCCAAAGTTCTTTGAGGTGTTCTCCACAAGAATCCCCTCCTCCGACGCATGAAAGCGCCAGGGCTGGCTGTTCATTGCAGAAGGTGCGCGCCGCGCACATTCGATTGCCCGCTTCTGCCACACGGAAAGTTCGCCGAACTGCTCCGCCGTAAGTCCTGTCAGCTTTTCGTACGAGCGGCGGGGGCGCGCGGTATATTCTTCATCCGGCACACCGATGGGTGTGATACACACAATGCGTTCCCCTTCGGAAAGCTCCACGGCGGAAAGCGCGGTTTGCTTGTTATAAGATGCGCCAAGCCAGCAGGTGCCAAGGCCCATTGCCGTGCATTCCAACACAAACGCTTCGCCGACATAGCCCACCATCTCAGGCTCTGCATCCTTCTGGGCAATGATGGCGGCAAAGCTGTTCGTTCCGCTTATCTTGCCATACCAGAGGAAAATCGGCCGGAACACTTCCTCCGACCTTCCGAGGGCGATGCGAACGCCATGGGCACGCAGCAGCTCTGCCATGCCGGCAAGCGCTTCAAGCTGCTTTTCCTCCGGACCGTCCTTGTATCTACGCACGGAAAACCGCCTTTGCGATGCCTCATACCAACGCTGCATGCTTTCCATTTCCGTCTCCCCCGTTCCGTTATTCTTTGATCCGTTCTTCGCCCGCACGCTCCAAAATGGGTTTTAAGTATTGGCCGGTATAGCTTCCCGCAACCGCTGCAACTTCTTCCGGCGTGCCTGTCGCAACGACCGTACCGCCCCGATTTCCGCCTTCCGGACCAAGGTCAATAATGTAATCCGCCGTCTTGATCACATCAAGGTTATGCTCGATTACGAGCACGCTGCTGCCGCCCTCGCAAAGGCGCTGCAGAATCTCCAGCAAGCGCTTAACATCTGCCACATGCAGGCCGGTGGTCGGTTCGTCCAACACATACAGTGTGCGTCCCGTATCCTTGCGGGAAAGCTCCGTCGCAAGCTTTACGCGCTGTGCTTCCCCGCCCGAAAGCGTTGTGGAAGGCTGCCCAAGCCTCACATATCCTAAGCCAACATCGTAAAGCGTTTGCAGTTTCTTTGCAAGGCGCGGCAGCGGCGCAAAAAATTCAAGCGCTTCCTCGACCGTCATGTCCAGCACATCCGCAATGGATTTTCCTTTGTAGCGTACCTCCAGCGTTTCGCGGTTGTAGCGCTTACCGCGGCACACTTCACAAGGCACGTAAATGTCCGGCAGAAAGTGCATTTCAATCTTGATGATGCCGTCGCCCCGGCACGCTTCGCACCGTCCGCCCTTCACATTAAAGCTAAAACGGCCGTTGTTATACCCGCGCATACGCGCATCCGGCGTTTGTGCGTACACTTCCCGGATCAGGTCGAACAGTCCCGTATATGTAGCAGGATTGCTGCGCGGCGTCCGCCCGATGGGCGATTGATCAATATCGATGATCTTGTCAAGATGTTCAATGCCAAGGATCTCGTCATAATCCAGCGAACGCGTCCGCGCGCCGTTGAGTTCACGCAGGAGTGTTTTCTTTACAATCTCGTTCACAAGGCTGGATTTTCCGCTGCCCGACACGCCCGTTACGCAGGTAAAGATACCAAGCGGAATATCAACATCGATATTTTTGAGGTTGTTCGCCCGCGCGCCGCGCACGCGAAGGTATTTCCCGCCGCAATCGCGCCGTGTCTGCGGTACCTCGATACGCTGCACACCCGTGAGAAATTGCCCGGTGATGGATTCCGGCGTTTGCATGATGTCCTCCAGCGTGCCTTTTGCAACAACATGCCCACCGTGTTCGCCCGCTCCGGGGCCAATATCCACAATATAGTCCGCCGCACGAATCGTATCTTCATCATGTTCAACCACAATGAGCGTATTTCCAAGATCGCGCATTCCCTGAAGCGTTGCGAGCAGGCGCGCGTTATCCCGCTGGTGCAAGCCGATGCTCGGTTCGTCAAGGATGTACAGCACGCCCACAAGGCCGGAGCCGATCTGCGTGGCCAAGCGGATGCGCTGTGCTTCGCCGCCGGAAAGCGTTGCTGCCGCGCGGGAAAGCGTCAGGTAATCAAGCCCCACATTCACAAGAAAGCCCAACCGCGCGTCAATCTCCCGAAAGATCTGTTCGCCGATCATGCGCTGCTGCTCGGAAAGCGCAAGCGAACTCAAAAACGCACGCGCATCGAGCACGGTCATGTCGCTGACTTCCGCGATGGATTTGCCGCCCACCGTCACGGCGAGGCTTTCCGGGCGCAGGCGTTTGCCGCGGCAATCCGGGCAGGGGATGTTGGACATATATGCCTCATATTCCTGCTTCATGCCTTCGGACTGCGTTTCGCGATACCGCCGCTCCAGATTGTTGCAAATGCCCTCAAACGGGGAATCGAACGTGCCGCTGCCGAATTCTTTCTTGTATTCAATGTGCAGGCGTTCTTTGCCTGTTCCGTACAAAATCGCCTGCTTTGCCGCATGCGGCAGCTCCGCGAACGGCGTTTCCAACGAAAAACCATACTTTTCCGCAAGCGCCGTGAAGTACATCCCCGCGATGGATTCCTTATTCGCGCTCTGCCAGCCGCTCACCGAAATTGCGCCTTTTGCAAGTGAAAGGCTTTCATCCGGCACAACGAGCGCCGGGTCAATTTTCATCATCGTGCCAAGGCCGGAACACGTTGGGCATGCGCCGAACGGATTGTTGAAGGAGAACATGCGCGGCGTCAGTTCTTCGAGGCTCACGCCGCAATCCGGGCAGGCATAGTTCTGTGAAAACAGCAGCTCTTCCTTCTCCACCACATCCACCTTCACAAGGCCGCCGCCAAAGGCAAAGGCAGTTTCCAAAGAATCGTTGAGCCGGCCCTCCACTCCAGGGCGGATCACGAGCCGGTCCACTACGACGTCGATTGTGTGCTTAAGCTTTTTGTCAAGCGGCGGCACATTGCCGATATCGTAAACCATGCCATCCACGCGCACGCGCACGTAGCCTTCCTTGCGGATGCTTTCGAGAAGCTTTGCGTGCTCGCCCTTGCGTCCGCGCACAGCCGGTGCAATGACCTGCACGCGCGTCCCTTCTCCAAGCGCCATCACCTGATCGACCACCTGATCAATGCTTTGCCGTTCAATGGGCCTGCCGCATTTCGGGCAGTGCGGAATGCCGATGCGCGCATACAGCAGGCGCAGATAATCATGGATCTCCGTGACCGTGCCCACCGTGGAGCGCGGGTTATTCGAGGTGCTTTTCTGGTCGATCGAAATTGCCGGAGAAAGCCCTTCGATGGTATCGACATCCGGCTTTTCCATCTGCCCCAAAAACTGGCGCGCATAGGACGAAAGCGATTCCACATACCGCCGCTGCCCTTCCGCATAAATGGTGTCAAACGCAAGGGATGATTTTCCAGAGCCGGAAAGCCCCGTAAACACAATAAGTTGATCGCGCGGGAGCGTAATGTCCACATTTTTGAGGTTATGTTCCCGCGCGCCTTTAATTACAAGCGCGTCTTTCATATCAATCTTTCCTCTGTTTATTGCAAAAATCGTCTCTTCTCACCGCAGGCCGCTTATTTCCTGGGTGACTTGCGCGCTCTGCCGCGCGCCTTCTTTGCGCTGCCCGGTGTGCCGGGCGCAGGTTTTTTCACGGCAGCGCCGTCGCCTGTGAGCGCAAACAGCTCATCGCGCAGCTTGGCCGCGGCCTCGAAGTCCAGTTCTGCCGCAGCCTGGCGCATCTGCGTGCGCAGGATTTCGATGCGTTCCTGACGTTCTGCTTCCGTCATGCCGCCTTCGTCCTGTTTCGCCTTGCGTGAAATTTCAAGCACGTTATGCACGGCTTTTTTCACGCTCCGGGGCGTGATGTTGTGTTCGATGTTGAACGCCTGCTGTTTTTCACGGCGGCGGTTGGTTTCTTCAATCGCGCGGCGCATGGAATCGGTGATCTCATCCGCATACATAATAACCCGTCCGTCTACATTGCGCGCAGCACGGCCTACGGTCTGGATGAGCGAAGTCGTGGAACGCAAAAAGCCTTCCTTATCCGCGTCCAAAATCGCCACGAGGCCGACCTCCGGCAAGTCAAGCCCTTCGCGCAGCAGGTTGATGCCCACAAGCACATCAAACTCGCCCAAACGAAGATCCCGGATGATCTCCATACGTTCGATTGTTTCAATGTCGGAATGCATATAGCGCACGCGCACGCCCATGGAGTCCAAATATTCCGTAAGCGTTTCTGCCATGCGCTTTGTAAGCGTGGTGGCAAGCGTGCGATATCCGCGCGCCGCCATCTGCTTTACCTCGCTCAAAAGATCGTCAATCTGGCCTTTTACGGGGCGCACGCTGATCTCCGGGTCAATCAGACCTGTTGGGCGGATGATCTGCTCCACCGTCTGGCTGGAAAGCCCCAGTTCATACTCCCCGGGCGTGGCAGAAACGCAGATCAGCTGGTTGATGCGCTTGCTGAACTCTTCAAAACGCAGCGGTCGGTTATCGAACGCCGCAGGCAGGCGAAAGCCGTATTCCACCAGGTTTTCCTTACGGGAACGATCCCCGCTGTACATTCCGCGCACCTGCGGCAACGTCACGTGGGACTCATCCACAATCATGAGGAAATCCTTGGGGAAATAATCAAGCAGCGTAAACGGCGGCTGCCCGGGTTTGCGTCCGTCAAAATAGCGGGAATAGTTCTCAATGCCCTGGCAATAGCCGATTTCGCGCATCATTTCGATGTCGTACAGCGTTCGCTGTTCAATGCGCTGTGCCTCAAGAAGCTTGTCCGCAGCCTTAAACTCGTCTACGCGCTTCCACAGGTCGTTTTCAATCTCCCCGATTGCCGCCTCCAGCTTTTCCTTGCCGGTTGCATAATGCGATGCGGGGAACACGGCAACATGCGCACGCTGAAGCAAAATCTCTCCAGTAAGCGGATTCACCTCGCTGATGCGCTCGATTTCATCCCCAAAAAATTCTACGCGCAGCACCTTGTCCGACCAGTTCACGGGGAAGATGTCCAGCACATCCCCTTTGGCACGAAACGTCCCGCGTGAAAAATCGATCTCGTTGCGTTGGTATTGGATGTCCACAAGCCTGCGGATCACCTCATCCCGCTCGATCCGCATGCCCTCGCGCAGGGAAATCGAAAGCTTCAGGTATTCTTCCGGGTCTCCCAGAGCGTAAATGCACGAAACAGAAGCCACAATAATCACATCCCGCCGCTCGTTCAGGGCGCAGGTGGCGCTGTGGCGCAGTTTGTCGATTTCATCGTTGACTGTGGAAACTTTTTCGATATACGTATCAGAGGAGGCGATATACGCCTCCGGCTGATAATAGTCGTAATAGGACACAAAATATTCAACCGCGCTGCCGGGAAAGAATTCCCGAAGCTCAGAGCAAAGCTGAGCGGCAAGCGTTTTGTTGTGCGCAATGACGAGCGTGGGCTTCTGCACGCGTTCGATCACTTTTGCCATGGTAAAGGTTTTGCCGCTGCCGGTCACGCCCAGCAGCACCTGTGTTTTGTCGCCGCGCAGCACACCAGCCGCAAGCTTTTCTATGGCCTGCGGCTGATCGCCCTGCGGTTCAAACGGCGACACCACCTTGAATTCGTTCATACTGTCCGTTCCGTCTTTCCTCAATACGCGCCTCATTCTATTCTACCAAATAACACGCGGAAAGAAAACTCCGCGCGTACATTTTCCCGATATTTTGTTTTGGTATTTCATGAGTTCAGTGTGCGGAAGCAATTGGCGAGGCTTCCAAGCATCTCATATTGTGCATCCCGGCAGCAAAATGATAGCATGTATATACACTGATTTAGGATGTGAAACAATATGGATGCCCTTTTTCTTCTCTATGTCGGCGCGATCCCCGTTGTGCCCTTGATCGGCGCGGGAATTTTTAAACGCCGCAAGGATACCCGGCGGCGCAATGTGTGCTATGGGCTGTTCGCGCTGCAGCTGCTGCTAAGCATCGGCTGCGCGGTTGTGTATTTGCAGCAGCATTGAAACGGGGCGGTTTTCACCGCCCCGCCAAAGTTACTTGTTCATACGGTAGATAAAGTTGAGGCCTTCAAGCGTAAGCGTCGGGTTAAGCACATCGATACAATCCGTTTCTGCTGCGATCATGGAGGACATACCGCCCGTTGCGACCACCGTGGGCGGTGCGCTCAGTTCCTTTTCCATCTGCCGCACGATGTTTTCCACAAACCCAACATACCCATTGATGATGCCGGACTGGATGCCATCCTTCGTGTTTTTGCAAATGGCATGATCCGGCTTGATGTATTCGACCTTGTGCAGCATGGCTGCCTTTTCAACCAACGCATCCGTGGAAACGATAATGCCCGGCCCAATCGCGCCGCCGAGAAATGCACCGTCTTCAGATACGACGGAAAATGTGGTTGCCGTACCGAAATCGATAATCACAACCGGGCCGCCATAGCTGCGGTACGCCGCAACGGCATTGCAGATGCGGTCCGCACCCAATAATTCAGGGTAATCATACCAGATATCCAGCCCCAGTTCCAAGGAAGAACTTACCATCATTGGCTGTTGTCCGAAGAAATAAAGCTGGCACATGTGCTCGATGGTGTAGTTGATCGACGGCACAACCGATGAGACGATGATGCCGCACACATCCCGCGTTGAAAGGCCGAGATGCCCGAAAAACGACTCCATCTGCACGCCCAGTTCATCCGAGGTGCGGTGAAGATCCGTTGTCATGCGCCAGGAATTGAGCAGCCTGCCGTCCTTATAAATGCCGGTTTTGATGTTTGTGTTGCCGATGTCCATCGCAAGGAGCATAATGGTGTTCCCTCACTTATTTTTTACAGCAGTGGATCAGGCGGTGCGCCGTTTCATGTAACTTTGCAGCGCCTTGCCCGCCGCCGTGCAAATCAGAACTGCCGCCACGGCTTCAATTCCGCCGTTTACCAGGCCGGTCGTTGCAAAAAGAATCGCCGCCACCCCTGCGACATCCGTTCCGAACGCCTGCGCAAGCAGCGGCGCCGCAAGCAGATACAGGATGCCAAGGAACAGCACGGTGTTGGTAAGCGAACCTGCGGCGGATGCCACCATCATGCCAAGCACGTTTTTCTTTGGGGTAAGCACGCGGTACAGGAGTGCGCTTACAAACCCGACAAGGATACGCGGAAGGAAGAGCACTGCAAGAACAAGAAGCAGATTGTACAGTCCAAAGCCCGTATCCGCTCCCAACATAATCATGGAAAGCGGTGTGGGAACCAGCAGAGCCCGCAGCAGGCTGGAAAGCCCGAAGAAGAACCCCAGAACCAAACCGCCGCGCAAGCCGAGGAAAAAGCTTCCGAGGATCACGGGGATGTGGATCAGTGTAATTTCGATCGGTCCTGCGGTGATATACCCGATCGGAGTAAGCGCAAGCACAAAAATCATTCCGACAAACAGCGCGTAAAGAACCAGCGTATGAACTTTATTGCGTTCCATTCTATCGCCCTCCTGCGAAGTGTTCTTCTGCAAACCGCTTTGTTACAGCCGTCCGCTGAAAGCATATTATACCTTTATTTTCGCCCACACGCAACCCCGCGCGAGCGTTTTTCATGCCCATGTGCCAACCTGTTTCCGAAGTGTTAATTTTCTGTTTGTGCGCCTCTTCCTCCCACAATGCCCTTTACATCCCCCCTGCCGCGCGATTATAATAGAACAGAAAGCGGCACGCTGCGCGCTCCCGCGACTGATTTCGAACAAAACTATTTTTAATATAATGAGGTAACCGGCAAAATGGCTGAAATTGCAACCGAAAACAAAGCGCCTTCCAGCGGAAAAAAGCTGAAAGTCTGGCTGATTGTGCTCGCAGCCGTGCTCATCGTAGGCGGTGTTGTCCTTTTTCTCAAGATCAAAAGCGACAGAGATGAAGCTCTGCGCCAAAGCATCATCGGTTCCGGAACATTTCACCCTGGCATCACCGTTGCGGGCGTTGATGTTTCGGGCATGACGCCTGATGAAGCGGCGGAAGCACTCAAAGGGGCTGAACAATCGTTGGTTCAGGATGTTTCGTTCCGCATTACCGACGGCGAACATATCTATGCCTTCGATCAGCCTCATTTTGACATCGCGTTTGATACCGAGGCCATTCTGGCCGAAGCAATGGCGCTTGGCCGCGAAGGCGATTTGGATTCATTGCAGGCTGAGCTTGCGGACATTGCGGAAAATGGGCGCAGTTTTGACCTTTCCTATACCGCCGTGCCGCGCGACGCAGAGAGCTTTGTTGCGGAAATGGCAGCCGAACTCGATACGCCCGCCACAGACGCGACATTCAGCGTAAAGCAGCTTGAATTGAACGAAGATACCGAAGCGCTTGATGTGGTGAATATCGGTTTTACCGAAGAAGAGCTTGCCGCAGGTGCGGATTTGCGTGATAAACGTTTTGATTTCACTGAAGGCACAGAAGGCCGCTCCTTGGATCAGGGAGCGCTTGTGGCAGTTATCCGGGAACGTGCCGAAGCACGGGAATACGGCGAAATCACTTTCGAGCTTCAGCCGCTCTATCCCTCCGTTACCGTCGCCACGCTCAAGCAGTCCCTCGTGTTGCGTTCAAGCGCATGGACCAGCTACGCAAAGGGCAACTACGGCCGTGCAACCCGCGTTCACAACATGACGAAAGCCTGTGGGTTGATCTACGGCACGGTGCTGCAGCCGGGCGACGTTCTCTCCTGCAACGATCTGCTCGGACCCCGCTATGAAAAATATGGTTGGCAAATGGCCCCCGCAGTCATTGAAGGCGGTGCTGCCACAGAGGATCAGCCTGGCGGCGGCGTATGCCAGGTTTCCACGACGATGTATAACGCTGTGTTGATGGGAGATTATCAAATCGTCTACCGCCAGGCGCATTCAAGCCGTCTGAGCTATGTGAAGGGCGGTCTGGATGCAACCATCAACACGGGCACAATTGATTTCAAGTGGAGCAACAACACAGAGGCCCCGATTTACGTATTTACCTGGATCGACAAAAATGAAAAGAAAATCTGGTGCGAGATTTACGGTCTTCCGTTCTCCGGTGATTTTGACGAAATTGAGCTGTATTCCGACGAGCAGGAACCGATCCAGCCCACCGCGGACGAATTCATCCCCAACGCTTCCCTCACCTACCCCTACTGGATGGTAAAGAATGCGGCCAAGAAAGGCTATGTTTACGATACCTATAAGATTTACAAAATGGCGGGTGCAGAGGTGCGCCGTGAAAAGATAACCACAACAACGTATAAGATGCATCCAAACCGCTATTTTGTCTGGCCGGGCTATGTTCCGGGCACTCCGCTGCTTCCGGAATACAAATTGACTCCAGTCGTCGAATAAGGCACTGCAAAACGGGACATTTCAGTCCCGTTTTTTTTGTCAATTTATTTCGGATGTGCTATAATATTGAAAACCACCTTAAAATCAACAGAAAGCAGGTGCACTCATGGGAAAATTCCTTGTAAAGCAAACAAAATCCGGCTTTAAGTTCGACCTTAAGGCCGGCAATGGCGAAACCATTGCAACCTCCGAAGTTTACACCACCGAAGCTGCATGTATGAACGGTGTGGAGAGCGTGCGCAAGAACGCCCCCGCCGCAAATGTTGAGGATCAAACCGTAGAAGGCTTCACGGCAGCCACCCATCCAAAATTTGAGGTATATGCGGACAAGGCGGGTGAATTCCGCTTCCGTCTGAAGGCGCGCAACGGCGAGATCATCGCGGTTTCGGAAGGTTACAAAGCAAAGTCCAGTTGCCAGAACGGTATCGAGAGCGTGCGCAAGAACGCCTCTGATGCAGAGGTTGTAAAGGAAGAGGCGTAACACGAAATGGATCTGAAAAAACTGGATTTGGGAAATGCCCTTGAAAAGGCGGAAGAGCTTGCAAAGAAAATCGGCGCGGATAAAACCCTGCTTGCAAGTTTCACCAAGGAACCTGTAAAAACGCTTGAAACCAAATTTGGGGTTGATCTGCCAGATGAACAGATCAACAAGCTGGTGGATGCCATCAAAGCCAAGCTGAACCTTGATAAGGCAGGCGATTTGCTTGGCGGCATCGGCAAGCTGTTTGACAAGCGCTAACTAAACCAAATGACTGGGCGCGCCCTGAGGCGCGCCTTTTTTTATTTTTCTTTTATCTCCCGCTGTGCCTTCTTTGTCAGCTTTGCAAACACCAACTCATAGGACATATCGCACATGGCGCGCAACGTTTCTTCGGGCACGGCGCCATCCAGATACACGCTGTTCCATGTGCGCTTATCCGAATAAAAACCCGGCACCACATCCGCATATTGTTGGCGAAACAGCTCAGCGAGCATGGGATCGCACTTGAGCAGCACCATCGTCCGCCCGGCATGGGGTTTGTACGCCTCGCCCGGCGTGCACACAGCCGCAAACTGCTTTCCGCCTACAAGGTAGCGCAGCCATCCCCATTCAGCCTTGAACTCGCTTGCCGCCCCCGGCTTGCTCAAAAGATACCCATCCAACCATTCATAATTGTTTTTCATCACAACACCTTTGCAAGGAAGTTCTTCAAGCGTTCGCTCTTGGGATGATCGAACAGTTCCTGCGGCGTATTCTGCTCCACAATGCGCCCGCCATCCATGAACAGCACACGGGATGCAACCTCGCGCGCAAACCCCATTTCGTGCGTTACCACAACCATGGTCATTCCATCCCGCGCAAGACCGCGCATTACTTCCAATACTTCGCCCACCATCTCCGGGTCAAGCGCGCTCGTCGGCTCGTCAAAAAGCATCACATCCGGCTTCATCGCAAGCGCACGCACAATGGCGATACGCTGTTTCTGTCCGCCGGAAAGCTGCGCGGGGTATGCATTTGCGCGGTCGGCAAGCCCCACGCGCATAAGCAGCGCCATAGCGCGCTCATTCGCCTCTGCCTCGCTGAGCTTTTGCAGCTTCATGGGCGCAAGCGTAAGGTTTTTGAGAATCGTCATATGCGGGAACAGGTTGAACTGTTGAAACACCATTCCCATCTTTTGCCGGAGTTTGTTGATGTCCGTCTTGGGATCGGTTATATCCACGCCTTCCATCAGAACATGGCCTTCAGTTGGGACTTCAAGCAGGTTCAGCGAACGCAAAAACGTGGATTTGCCCGATCCGGATGGGCCGATTACCGCTACGACCTCGCCTTCATAGATGGTTTCCGTAATATCATCGAGCGCATGCACCTTGCCAAAATATTTTTTCAGCCCTTGAACTTCGATCAGCGGATTACCTTGTGCCATTGCGAAGCCTCCTTTCCAGCCTGGATACGCCCGCCGAAAGCACCACTACCATAATAAGGTAAACCAGCGCGACCGCCAGCAGCGGCATGAAGGGCGCAAGCGTGCGGCTGCGGATGATGTCGCCCGCTTTTGTAAGATCCGTCAGTCCGATGTAGCCGGAAACGGAAGTTTCCTTTAAAAGCGTGATGAATTCGTTGGCAAGCGCGGGCAAAACGTTTTTGAATGCCTGCGGCATCACAATGTGCCACATTGTCTGCCCATAGTTAAAGCCAAGGCTTCTCCCCGCTTCAAACTGCCCTTCGTCAATGCTCATGATGCCGGAACGGAACACCTCCGCAACATAGGCTGCGGAGTTCAGCCCGAATGCGATGATCGCCACCAATACCGTGTCCACAAAAACGGAGGAAAAGATTACGAAATTGATAATAAGCAGTTGTACGACCACCGGCGTGCCACGGATGACGGTAATATACAGCTTTGCGAGCCAATTTAAAAAGCGCAGCCTGCCGGTTTTATCCGCCGTGGTGCGGATGATGGCAAGCAGAGCGCCCAGGATAATGCCGGCAATCGCTGCAAACAGCGCGACTTCAAGCGTAACGCCCAAGCCACGCACCAAGTACTTCCAGCGATCCTCCTTAATGAAGTTCAGGTAAAAATCCGCACACAAGCTGGTCCACGTGTTTTGCAGCCATGCAAGGACGGTATCAAAAAATGTGCCGATGTCGATCGCTACCATGCTTCCTCCTTATTTCAGTTTTTCGTTTTCATTGCAGCGGGAAGGGATATGATGCGTTTAAGGCAACCATGCCGCAGGCAGGAACTGCCCGCGGCATATGGGTTTCTCTGTCATTTTATTATACGGGATGTATCGCGCTCCCCGCAAGGGATTTGGCTTTATTTTGCGCGCACAATGATGACCTGCTCGGAGGTTGTATACGGCTCGGAGAAGTTCACATACTGCAAGCGGTCTTCATCCACCGTAAGCCCGGCCACGCCGATGTCCGCCTTGCCCGTCTGCACGGAGGTCACGATGGAGTCAAACGCAATGTCCTGCACCTCAAGCTCCATCTTGAGAAGATCCGCAATGGCCTGCGCCATGTCGATGTCGATGCCTACAATCTTGCCTTCGCCGCCTTCATAGTACTCATATGGCGGGAACGTAGCTTCCGTAACCATCACGAGCTTGCCGTTTGAATAATCCGTGTTGCTGGAAACATAGGGCATTGTTCCCTTCACGTCATCTTCACCGATGTAGTTGGCGATGATGTTGGCAAGCGTACCGTTCTCCTTCAGGGTCGCAAGCGCCTCATTGATCTTGTCAAGAAGCTCCGTGTTCTCCTTTGCAACGCAGATGGCATAATCCTCCGGCGCGAAGGAACCGGCAATCACCTGCAGGTCTTCGTTGGCTTCAACATAATACTTTGCAGGCTGTTCGTCAAGAATGATGCAATCAAGTTTGCCCTGCTTGAGCGCCTGCACCGCATCGTTGGTTTTCGTGAAGCGTTCCACCTTTGTTTCGCCATCCGTTTCATAATCGGAAGCGTAAACGATGTCACCCGTTGTGCCGAGTTGCACACCGATGGTTTTGCCCGGAATATCGTCCGCGCTGAATACGGTGTTCGCAGGCACGGTGGAGCAGCCCGCAGCCATAAGCAGCATCGCCGCCGCACAAAGCAGGCTCAGCATGATTTTGATCAATTTCATATGTTTTTCCTCCAAATTGTTGTTTCTGTTGTACAGCGAATTATACTATCTCACTGCACGGAATGCAAGGGGTTTTGCAACTTTTTATGCGGAAGTTTTGACTATATATTCTTATCTCCCCCTGTTTTCGGCATATTTCGTGGTGTATAGATGAATTTTTATAATATTCATGTGTCTTTATTCATTTTGCAGCATGTATTTTTTCATGGCAGCACTGAAAAGGGCTTCCTTGCGTTCAAAACGAGCTTCGCATAATATGCACAAAAGAAGAGAGGCCGCCATGCGCCCCTCTTCTTTTGCTCTCGGCTTAGTTTTCTTCCACGGCTGCAAATCGCAGTTCCGCTTTAAACAGATCGCAATCGATTGAAATTCCAAAGTGGCCGCCCTGCAATTCCGTAAGGCTCCGCGCAATGGAAAGCCCAAGGCCGCTGCCCTCGCTTGTACGGGCACTGTCGCCGCGCACGAAGCGTTCCATCAACTCCTCCTCCGAGATGTTCAGCGCATCGCGGGATATGTTTTTCAGTGCGATCACAACCTCTTTCCCCTCCCGGGTTACACCTGCATACACCCGCGTTCCGGGTTGAGCATATTTTGCGATGTTGCCAAGGAGGTTATCGAACACGCGCCAAAGCAGGCGGCCGTCCGCCAGAATAAAAGCCGGTTTGCCGGGCGTTTGCATCACGGCCGTAAGGCTGGCCGTTTGGAAGCGTTCCACATATTCCGCAAGACACTGCCCCAACAGCTCCACAGCATCGGTGCGCCCAAGCTCAACTTTAATGTTCCCTGTTGCGGCTTTTGACGCCTCCAGCACATCTTCCGTCAGTTTTTTAAGCCGGCGCGCCTGCCGGTCCAGCACCGCGATGTATTCGCTTGCAGTTTCACTTGCGGCAGGCTCTTTTTTCAGAAGATCCACATAGTTCAAAATGGAGGTCAGGGGCGTTTTTATGTCATGGGAAACGTTTGTGATGAGCTCGGTCTTTAGCCGTTCGCTCTTTATTCGCTCCTCCACAGCCCGGGTCATACCCGCTCCGATGCTGTTGAGGTTTTCTCCGTGGCGTTTCAGCTCGAAGAACATGTGCTCCGTCGGCACATGGAAAGAAAGGTCGCCCTCCGCGAGGCGCCTTGCTCCTTCCCTGAGCCGCGAAAGCTGCAGCGTAACAAAGCAGACCGCAAGCAGAACCGTCATGTTCACGCCCATCCAGAACAGCGTCGCCATTGGGCTGTAATAGGTTTCCCGGCACACCAGCAGCATCACGAGCGCATATGCGCTGTAAATGAGGATCGTCTGCCAAATCAGCGACATGTTGCGGCAGAGCGTACGGATTCCCCGTCCCATCCAGCATAACGCCCGCCAGCCGAGCCGAAGCACACGGTAAATGACCGTGTTGCGCCAAAGCGTTCCGGTCTTGATGCGCGTTGCCAACGTCATGCAGAATGCGAGCACGATAAGTACAACCGACTCTACCCCGAGGGCGAGCAGGAGCCATGTCATCAAATATGGGCTGTTGAACCCTTCTACGAGCAGGGACGGCATCCTGCCCCAAACTGCCATATCCCAAATTGCGCTCACGACCAGCGCCCCAAGGAAAAATGCCGCGAGCGCATACAAGTCCAACGGGATTCTGTCCTGCAGGTTAAGCACAGCTTCTTCCCGGCCGGCGCGATGGCCGGCGCTGCAGAGCAGGAAAAGGAACAGCGCAGAGCAAGTCAAAAAGCCAAGCACCGTCAGCACAAAAATTGCGGTGCGCTGGCGGTAAAGGAGCGCTTCTCCCTGCGCGTTGAGCGCGGTATCCGCCGGCAGTTCTCCTTCCGCCCAGTAGTATCCCTGCCCAAGCATCATCACGATAAGGCCAACTCCGGCAATCACCGCAAATGAAAGCAGTGCAAACAGGAAAATAGCTGTAATTTTCACGCCGAGGCTATGAGTGAGTTTCATCGTTTGCCTCCTTTTTCAAACTTGTAGCCCTGCCCCCACACCACTTTGAGGTAGCGCGGTTCGGCGGGATTGATCTCAAGCTTTTCGCGGATATGCCGAATGTGCACCGCAACGGTGTTTTCCGCACCCCATGCCGGGTCCTTCCACACAAGCTCATAAATGCGGGCGGAAGAAAACACCTTCCCCGCATTTTCCATTAAAAGTTTCAAAATGCTGTATTCAATCGGCGTAAGGTTCACGGGTTCGCCGTCAAGGGTAACGGTCTTTGCATCATCGTCAATTTCCACGCCGTCGATAGAAATAACGGAAGGTTTCTTTTCTATGCCGCTCATGCCGCCAAGCATGGTATAGCGCCGAAGCTGGGAACGCACCCGCGCAATCACCTCCATCGGATTGAATGGCTTGGTCACATAATCGTCCGCACCGATGGAAAGCCCAAGCACCTTGTCTGTATCCTCGCTCTTGGCCGTGAGCAGGATTACGGGAATGTTGCTTTTTTCCCGGAGCGCCGCTGTTGCGGCGAGTCCGTCGAGTCCGGGCATCATAATGTCCAAAAGCGCAAGATGCACCGTTTCGCGGGAAATGATGTCAAGCGCCTCCCGGCCGCTGTAGGCTTCAAGCGTATGGTAGCCTTCCGCAGTCAGGTAGATTTTCAGAGCGGCCACGATATCGCGGTCGTCGTCACAGATGAGGATGTTGTACATGCATGTTCTCCCCTTTTGGTTTGCACGCTCATTGTATCACGGCGCCGTTTAAATGCGTAGTGGCAAAGGGATTAAGATTTATTTAACAGCATGCCCTCTCGCAGCGCTTCAGCCTCCTGAAAGCTGCGCTTTGTAAATGTGCAAATGTCTCCGCCGGCTTACCGTTTTTCCAAAGCCTTGCCCCTCCTCGCACCTTCCGTGCCGCCAAAGCATAGTATGCAGCAAAAAGCAAGCGAGGTTAACTGATATGAGAACATTGCGACGCGGCGACCGGGGCGAGGACGTTAAGGTGCTTCAGCGCGCCTTAAAGCGCGCCGGATATGATGCAGGAACAATTGACGGTATTTTCGGCCCACGCACGGAAGCGGCAGTGCGCGCGTTTCAGCGGGCGAACGGTCTCACGGTAGACGGCATCGTCGGCCCGCGTACCTGGGCCGCTCTTGCGCCTTACATGGAGGTCGAAGAATCCTGGCTGCGCAAGGGCGACCGCGGGCCAGAGGTACAGATGCTGCAGCTTGCGCTGGAACGGGCCGGCTTCTCCCCCGGCGCGCTAGATGGCATCTTCGGCACGCGCACGGATGCGGCGGTGCGGGCGTTCCAGCGGGCCAATGGCCTGCAGGCGGATGGCATCGTCGGCCCGCGTACCCTTGCGGCGCTCAAACCGTATTTGACCGGCTATGTGGAATATACCGTAAAACGGGGCGATACGCTTTCCTCCATCGCGCGGCGTTATGGAACCACCGTGCAGGCGCTGCTGACCGCAAACCCACGCACCAATCCAAACCTGATCTATGTTGGCGAAACGCTCATCATTCCGCTGCCGTTTGACGTGGTTCCCACCAACATCGCCTATACATCCGAATTGGTGGAACTCATCAATGAAGGCCTTGCCGCACGCTATCCGTTCATTACGCTTACTACGGTCGGCAACAGCGTAACCGGCTCGCCAATTCAGGCGCTTGAAATGGGTACCGGTACCCGGCATGTGTTCTACAACGCATCCCACCATGCCAACGAATGGATCACCACACCGCTCCTGCTCAAGTATCTTGAGGATTATGCGGACGCTTATGCGACAGGCGGACGCATCGGAGGCGTAGCGGCATCCAGGTTATACACCGGCACGATGCTGCATATCGTTCCCCTTGTGAACCCTGATGGTGTGGATCTTGTGACAGGCGCGATCAATTCAGGCGGATATTATCAGAATGCACGGACGCTTGCGGCAAATTACCCGTCCATTCCATTCCCTTCCGGTTGGAAAGCCAACATCCGCGGCGTAGACCTGAACAGCAATTATCCGGCCGATTGGGAAAAGGAGCGCGACATCAAATTTGCGCAGGGGTATACCAAGCCTGGCCCGCGCGATTATGTCGGTCCTTCAGCACTTTCAGAGCCGGAAAGCCGTGCGATGTACGATTATACCCGCGCGAACAACTTTGCGCTCACGCTTTCATATCACACGCAAGGCAGGGTAATCTTCTGGAAATATCAGGACTATGAGCCCGAAAACGCCTATGCAATCGGCCAGCGGATGGCCGCTGCAAGCGGCTATGCGCTTCAGGCCGGCCCGGCCAATTCCTATGCCGGCTACCGCGACTGGTTCATTCAAACCTATAACCGGCCGGGCTATACCATCGAAGCCGGGCTTGGCACAAACCCGCTGCCGATTTCTCAATTCAACACGATTTACCGCGACAACGTCGGCATTCTGACCATCGGCATGGATGCGCTGATCCCGTAAAGAGGCAAGCTGAATGCGGCCCCGGAAAACCGGGGCCGCTCAGCGTGTCGAAAAAGTAGCGGCGGCCACTTTTTCGAGTATTTCATGGCTTTTGCTTCTCGCTCCGCTCCCGGGCAGCAAAAGCCGCAAGGTACGAAAGCCTGAAGGCTTTCATCCGTTTCAGCGTACCTGCCGCCGAAGCCGGATGGAACGTCAAGGGCTGCGCCCTTGACAATCCCGGGTTCGTTGACAGCCTGTGCGGTTTATTCCGCAGCGAGCTTTTTGAATATCTCTACGGCAGGCTCGATCAGCGCATCCGGAAAATCGAATTGTGCCGTGTGCAACTGCGGGTAATCTACGCCCGCCCCGATTTCAAAGATCGCGCCGGGCGCACGCTTGAGAAAGTACCCGAAGTCTTCCGAGCCGCGCTCGGGCCGCTCGATCACCTCGATTGGGTAGCCAAGTTTCTCGGCTGCCTCCCGCACCTTTTGCGTGCTTGTGGGATCGTTGGCAGTCTCCGGGAAGCAATCGCAATATGAGACGTGCCATGCAAGGCCGTAACGCGCCGCTTCGCGTTCCGCCATTGCTTCGATCTTTTCAGCAAGCATATCCAGCTCTGCTTCCCGTTCCGCGCGAATCGTGAGATACAGCTCCCCCTCGCTCGCCTGCGTGCCAAACGCCTTTTCGCCCACCTTTAGGCCGATCACCGTTGAAAGCACAAGCCCCTTCCACGGCAAATCAAGCAGCGCGGGGACTTCGTTCACCATCGTTGCAAGCGCAAACGCGGGATTCTTGCCGCATTCGGGCATGCTCGCATGGGAGGGCGTGCCCACCATGCGGATCGTCATGCCGCGCGATGCACAATTGACCGCTCCATACCAAATGCAAACCGTGCCGAGCGGATAGCCCGGCCAGTTGTGGAACGCAAATACTTCGTCAATTTTCTCCTCCGTGATAAGCGGCGCGCATTTTACGGCGCCGTCCCCGGTCTCCTCTGCCGGTTGAAAAACGAAATATATGTCGTTTGAGCAACCTTCCTTGTCAATTTCCATTGCGAAGGCCGCAAGCGCAGCGCTATGGCCATCATGCCCGCATTTATGGCCAACGCCCGGAATTTTGGATGCATACGGCACATCACATGCATCCTCAATGGGAAGTGCGTCATGATCCGCCCGGAACGCAATGCGCCGCTTCGGGTTTGGCGCACGGTACACAGCATAAAACCAGTCTCCCCGGTCGATCACCGCAAGCTTTGTGTGGGCGCGCAAAAAGCGCATGAGCTCTGCGCGCGTCCACTCCTCCTGATTGGAAAGCTCCGGATGCGCGTGCAGCGCATGGCGCAGTTCCACTGCCAAATCCAAATGGTTCCGATCCATCCTTTTATCCTCCTGTCAGATTTTGTTCCGTTTGAAATGCAAAGCTTATTGCAGTTATGCAAGCAGCATAATTACGCCGATGATCAGAACGACCACGCCAACCATCCGCTCGACTCCAAGCGCCAGTTCAGAAGGCTCTGCGTCCTTAAACCGCCAGCCATAACCAAGATACCAAGCGGTTCGCGGTTTGGCTGCGTTAAATGCCCCAGCGGCAATCAACAGGATAGCCAAAAACGGGCTTGGCCCGGAGGAATCTTTTTCATCGCCGCGCCCCCGGTAAAGCACATCCATCAGCACGCCGCCGGGGATATATTTTGTTTCGTCATAATCATCGCTCCAGCCGCCAGCCCAGCCGTTGCCGGACGTTGTGCGGAAATAGGTGGAGCCGTTCGGATAAGTGATGGTCGTTGTATTGCCGGAAAACGAATAGGCATAAACATCGTCATTGTTGGTAATGGTTTGGTTTGCGGCGTCAATCACAAACGTTTTCCCTGCGTGTTCAATGGAATAGCTCGTTTGCGCCGGGCTTTTTTCCGTGCAGGCTGTGAAAAAAAACAGCGCCAACACACAGCAGGTGCAAAGCTGAATGGCATGCTTCATAGCCGTCCCTCCATCGATTTCTTAAAGGCGTCTTCGTTTCAAGCGCTGTCTGATATGGGTATGCCGCCGGTTGGCACAAGAGGGGCCGCACAAGCGGACTGTGTTCGCTACGATCCATTCCACGTGAGCAGACGGCCGAGGGGGATGCGGAAGCCGAGGCGCTCATACATCTTCACATCCGAGTCCGCACAGCCAACCCAAAGCGATGCGATTCCACGCACCCTGCAATGCGCGAAGGCGGCTTCCACAAGCCGGCGGGCCACGCCTTGCCCGCGAAACATTGGAAGCACATAAAAATCTTCAAACAGGCCGCCTGACGCACACTGAAAGGTGGAAAACGTTTCGCAAACAGAGCACATGCCAACGGCCCGCCCATCGCGCTTCGCCAAAATGAACGTGATCCGTCCGGTTTCTATGGCCGCGCCAAGCGCCGCTTTTTGCGCCTGTGTAAGCGGCTCCTCACCGATATCCTGCTTGTAGCCGCTCATCAGCTCCATAATTTTCGGAATATCCTCTGCTCCTGCCGCAGCACATACAGTGGAGGCACAGTCGGGTTTGTTCCCAGCTTTCTGCATGCCATGCTCCTTTTTTACAGGTTTCTTACAGGATAGCATGCTGCACGTGCCTTGTCCACATCGTCTTGCGTATGGCTTCCGTCATTTTTTGCGAATGTGAACAAATTGTGTTGACAATGTCTGCGAAACATGGCATAATGCGCAAGGTGATGCTTTTAAGTTCGGAACAGAGCTTCCGGCAAGGCGTTGAAACAAGCTAATACAGGCAAAGCAATTTAGCTTAGCGTTTTTCGCCCTGTCCGCTCTTTTCGGACAGGGCTTTTTATAGCTGGAAAGGAGAGCGCATGCAGCACAAAGCGGAACTCATGGATGAAGCGGCCGTGGAACGCGCACTTGTGCGCATCTCCCATCAGATCATTGAAAAGAACCATGGCACCGAACGCCTCTGCCTCGTGGGCATCCGGACGCGCGGCGTGCCGCTCGCACGGCGCATTGCGGAAAACATTCGGAAGATCGACGGAACGGCAGTGCCCGTGGGCGAACTGGATATCACGCTTTACCGGGACGATCTTTCGCGCATTCAACCCGATCCGCGTCTCAACGGCACAAGCGTCCCTTTCTCCGTGCAGGATCAAACCGTTGTGCTTGTAGATGATGTGATCTACACCGGCCGGACGGCCCGCGCCGCGCTTGATGCGGTGATGGAACTTGGACGTGCCGCACGGATCCAGCTTTGCGTGCTGATCGACCGCGGGCATTCGGAGCTTCCCATTAAGGCGACTTACGTGGGCAAAAACATCCCCACTGCAAGGGATGAAATCGTTTCCGTGCGCCTTGCCGAAACGGATGGGCAGACGGACGTTTCCATCCTCCGTCAGGAAGCGCCCGGCGAAAAACAGGATAAGTAAAAGCTTATATAAAAATTACGCAACAAGGAAAGAAGGAGAACGTCACATGAACCTGATCTATGGCATCAAAGACAAACCCAAATTTGTCCAACTCATCGTATTTGCATTCCAGCAGATGCTCGCTATCATGGCAGCAACGTTGGTTGTTCCCGTGCTGGTGAATGCCTACGGCGTGCAAAACCTTGAGATGGACATCGCAGCAGCGCTTCTTGGCGCAGGCATGGGAACCGGCGTTTATATCGCTTTCACCAAAGCAAAGAGCCCCGTATTCCTGGGCAGTTCCTTTGCGTTCCTTTCCGCCATGTATTCCGCCACGGCATTCGGTTATTTCGGCATCATCGTGGGCGCGATTCTTGCGGGCCTTGTGTACGTGTTCATCGCCATTGCCATCAAGGCGTTCGGCACCCGCTGGATCGACAAGCTCATGCCCCCGATCATCATTGGGCCAACCGTTGCCATCATCGGTCTTTCCCTTGCGGGCAGCGCCATCAGCGATCTGACCAATGTGACCACCGGTTCCTATAACCTGATCCACATCCTCTGCGGCCTTGTCACCCTCTTTGTGGTCATACTCTGCTCCGCCTTCGGCAAAAAAATGGCCAAGCTTATCCCCTTCATCATCGGCATTCTTTCCGGTTATGCGCTTGCGGGCATTTTCACAATCATCGGCAATGCTACCGGATGCGATTATCTTAAGGTGCTCAATGTGAGCGCGCTTACTGCGCTGGACTTCGGCAGCATAAGCGGCTGGATTCATGTTCCGCAGTTTGCATTTGTAAAGGCTGCGCAGGAAAGCTTCGACTGGGCCAACCTTGGCACCATCGCCGTGTTGTACATGCCCGTTGCCTTTGTTGTGTTCGCAGAGCACATTGCGGACCATAAGAACCTTTCGTCCATCATCGGTCAGGATCTCGTAAGCGGCGAACCGGGCCTTGCCCGCACGCTGTTGGGCGACGGCATCGGCTCCATGGTCGGCGCGTTCTTCGGCAGCTGCCCCAACACCACCTACGGTGAAAGCATCGGCTGCGTAGCGATTACCCGCAACGCCTCCGTGGTTACAATCATCGCAGCGGCAATCGGCTGTGTCGTGCTCAGCTTCTTCGCTCCGTTCGTAGCGTTCGTGAACTCCATTCCCGGATGCGTAATGGGCGGCGTGTGCATCACGCTGTACGGCTTCATTGCGGTATCCGGCCTGCGGATGTTCAAGCACATTGACCTTGACAAGAACCGCAACCTTTTCGTAGTCGCCACCATCCTCGTCACCGGCATCGGTGGGCTGAGCCTCAACTTCGGCAAAATCACCATCACCAACATCGCCACCGCGCTCATCCTCGGCATCCTTGTGAACACCGTTCTCTCCATCGGCGAGAAGAAGCAGAAGGAACACGAAGAAGCGTAAGCGTGCGGCCTTATGCGGAACCCAGCCTCCCCGCCAGCCGGCAGGGAGGCTTTTTCCCAAAAATTCTCCGGTTATGAAAGGGAAACCATGGAAGAAAAGACAAACGTTATGCGCACGCTGGAGCGTTTGAAGCTCCCTTACCGCCACTATGCTTTCGACACGGGCGGTGCCGCGCCGAGCGGCACAGAAGTTGCCGCACTTCTTGGGAAGGATCCGGCGCAAGTGTTCAAAACGCTCGTGACAGTCGGAAAAAGCGGGAAATATTATGTGTTCATGATTCCCGTAGCAGAAGAGCTTGATCTCAGGAAGGCCGCGCGCTGCGCCGGGGAAAAATCCATTGAAATGATAAAAACAAAGGATCTGCTGCCGCTCACCGGCTATGTGCACGGCGGCTGCTCGCCCATCGGCATGAAAAAACAGTTCCCAACCTTTGTGCATCAAAGCGCAGCGGGATATCCTGTGCTCATGTTCAGCGCGGGCAAGATCGGTTATCAGGTGGAGCTGCCGCTTGCTTCACTGCAAAAGGCAGTCCGGCTCACGCTTTGTGACCTGATCGTTGAGAAATAAAAACGGGCCGGGGCACCTTAAGGCGGATCCCCCGGCCCGGCATCACAGCTGCTTCGTAAAACAGATGATGCGGTTTGCTTCCCGAAAACCAACGCTTTGGTGAAAGGATAAGCTTTCCGTGTTCCCCAGCTCGCAATCGCTGGCAAATTCCGAACAGCCCTTTTCCTTTGCCCAAGCCTCTGCCCGCCTGAGCAGTTCTTTCGCAACGCCTTGTTTACGGCTGGGTTCTTCCACAAAGATTCCTTCCAGATAGCCAACCGGGCTGCTTCGCGTTCCTTCCACATAGTCGAACCGCAGCTGGCATTGCGCAAAGCCGGCCGGCACGCCTTCCTCGGTATAATGCAAAAAAATCGCCGCATTGCCATCCGAAAGAATCGCCCGCATTTCCTTGTGGATGGTGTCGCCCCCCGTTTGGGTGAACAGTTTCAACGCAAGCGCCGCCACATCTTCAAGCTGGTTTTCTGTTGCGTGCACAATCATGGATTTTGCATCCTTTCTTAAGCCCTTTTGCTTCAAACTACCCGTAAGCCCTTCGGCACATGGTTTTTCAACGTTCCCTCCACCGCTTTTCCAAAGCCGATTGGGAATCCGCCCGCACAGACTGGAATGTATCCGCGCCAATCCTCCGGGCAGGGAACCGCCTCCCCCGCAAGGAAGCGCGGCAGGCAGGCATCCGTTAGCGGCAGGTCAAGCGTTTTCCGATATACACCGTCGTGCGCAGCAAGAAACAGGCTGTGTGCAGGCAGGAATCGTCCTTTCCTGATCTCCCCTGCCTGCACGCCCGCAGCAAGCGTCCAAAGCGCGCTGAGGCCATGCGGCAGCGGCGCGCGCAGGATTGCGATGCGGCCGTCAGGAAGGTTGTAAGCGCAGCCTTCCGGCGGTTGAATAAACAGGTCCGCGATTGCGCTGTGGTAGGCGACGTCGCGGCATGGCTTCAGCGGAAGCGCCTCCTGTGGGCAAAATCCATCCCCCGTCCGGCGCAGGCGCGCCACGAAATGCCCCTCTCCCGGGGAAGAATGCGGGTAAAGCCGCTGCATGTGTTCCAGCGAAAACCCCGGATGCGCCGCAAGAAAGCGTTCCACCACGTTTTCGTTTTCTTCCGCTGAAAACGTGCAGGTGGAATATATGAGTACGCCGCCGCCGCGCACCGTTTTTGCCGCAGTTTCCAAAATGGCGCTCTGCCGCGCTGCACAGGCTGTAACATGCGCGGGTGACCATTCCGCCACGGCGCCCGCGTCCTTGCGGAACATGCCTTCTCCGGAGCAAGGCGCATCCACAAGCGTTACATCAAAGTAATCCGGGAATGCTTCCGCGATTGCCTCCGGCTTTGCGCAGGTTACGGCAGCGTTTGCCACGCCGAGGCGTTCCAGCGTTGAGGCCAGCGTCCGTGCCCGGTTGGGCACAATTTCATTTGCGAGCAGGAACCCTTCCCCCGAAAGGCGCGCAGCTATGCCGCCGCTTTTCCCGCCGGGCGCCGCGCAAAGATCCAGCACGCGCATGCCGGGGCGCACCTCTGCCGCCGCGATGGCCGCCATAGCGGAAGGTTCCTGCAAATAGAACAGCCCAGCCAGATGGTACGGGTGGTTCCCGATGCCCGGCGTTTCCTCCGCAAGCAGAAGACCCTCCGGCAGGATCCCCGTTTCCGCGAGAGGAAACGGGCTGATGCGCCGGAATTCCTCCACACCGGTCTTGAGCGTATTCACCCGCAGGCCGCGTTTGGGCGGCAGCCCATAACTTTTAAGGAACGCGGGATATTCCACGCCAAGCTGCGCTTCCATGCGCCGCAGAAATTCAGTTGGCAAATTCTTCTTTTCCATAAGAACAGTATAACGCCTCCCCCCATGTTTGGGGAGAGGCGTTTTCATCTTTTCAGGATTCCCTATGTGCTATGCCATTTATGCCGCTTTCTTCCTCGTGTAAAGCGCAACGCCTGCGCCCGTTACAATGCTGAGAATGGCATAGCCCGTGATGGCTGCCGCGCCGGTTTGCGGCGGGGTTGGGTCAGTGGCCTGTTGCTGCTGACCTCCCACCACAATTCCGCTACCGGTTCCCGTGCCATAGGTAGGCTCCTGCGGCTGTTCGGCAGGGGCTTCTGCAACAAGCTTGATGCGGCCTTGGCCGTAGGGGTTCTCATAGGCACTGCCGACAACACCCCTTAAGGTATCTTTCATGTAGTTGATAAGCACCTGGTTGTCGATCATCACCTCGTCACGCACAACCGTTGCGCCCTTGAACATGGTATAGCCATCGCCGCCGTCCTTAAGCATATAGTTATGGGACGCAAGGAGATATGTTTTGTTTACGTCGATCGGCTCGCCGCCCACCATCACGTTCTTTACACGGCGCGCACCGGTTACCCCGATAAACGACTTGTTGTCATCCAGCTGCACGCTCGAAGGGATATAGGTATGAATTTCATATGTTAACCCCGAAACCTGCAGGAAGCCGCCGCTCTCGCCCGGTGTGCTCGCACAGCCAAGCTCCAATGCATCAAGAATCTGCTGGCCGGTCACTTCGATGGAGCAAGCCATGTTGCCATACGGATGTACCGCAATGATCTGCCCATAGGTAATATCGCCTTTTGGAATCGACGCACGGATACCGCCGCCGTTCACGAATGCGATGTCCGCGCCGAGCAATGTGCGGTATGCATCAGCACAAAGGTCGCCAAGGTTGCTCTCTTGGTTGCGGATGATGCGGTTGCCTGTCTCAGGATCATTCACCACAAGGTCGACGTTCGTCTTGGCAACTACCTCTTTAAGCAGTCCTTCATATTGTTTCTGGATATTCTTCACATAAGCATCGGTATTTTCATCTTGGGTTGTATACTCTTTGGCGGCGATGAGGCTTGTGGACATCGTACCATCCGCCTTGATGACGAGGCGGCCAAGGTTACGGAGCTTATCGCCGGTGGAAGAAAGGATGACATTCTCTCCGTTCTTATTCTGCACAAGTTCCTGCGCAATCGTGCTGTGAGAGTGGCCGTCGAGCACCACGTCAATGCCGGTGGTGTTTGCAATTACATCCTTGGAACGCCAAGGGCTGCTCTGCGCATCCACGCCAAGATGGGCAATGGCGACGACATAATCCGTACCCACCGCTTTTGCCGCGTCCACAGCCGCCTGCACCGCGTCATACAGATCCTTGCCATCGTTGCCGGAGCAGAAGCCGTAGATGTAGTTCCCGTCCTTATCCTGGAAATACGCAGGGGTGGATTTGGTGATCGATTCCGGCGTGGAGATGCCGACAAACGCCACCTTCTTGCCGCCGAATTCCTGAATCGCATATCCGTCCGAAACGGTCTTTGCCGGGTCGCTTGCAATATCCATGAAGTTGCAGGAAAGATACTTGAAGTTTGCATCCTTGGTCAGTTCCTTCAGCCGATCCATGCCGTAATCGAATTCGTGGTTGCCATACACAGCATAGTCATAGCCGGTTTTGTTCATGATGTCAATAAGGTACCGGCCGGTTGAAAGCGTGCCGATGGCATCGCCCTGAATGGCATCACCGCAATCCACGAGCGCAACGTTTGCGGTGATCGCTTTCATCTCCGCCTTATAGGCTGCTACCCCCGCATAGCCCATGTTGGTCGCAGTTCCATCCTTCTCTGCCTGCGCAACGGAGCAATGCACATCGTTTGTGTAAAGGACCACGATGTCCTCCGCTTCCACCTCGCCTTCGGCAAACGCAGCGGGCACAAATGCAAGCGCCAACGCGAATGTCAAAAACAATGCCAACAGTTTTTTCATAAATCCCCCTCCTTAGAATGTTAGATTGGCTGTAATATCGCTGACCGGCCGGTCTTTCGATTTGTGGATGACCGCAGCAGGTCATGTTGGTATCATATCATGGAAATGCGGCACTGTCATCCCCAGAACATGGGATTCGGCATTGTTTTAACAAAAATTTCTTTTTAATTTAAATATGGAAGGAGGGAGCTCCCGCTCCCTCCTTCCATTCGTTTTCAGCTCAGGATTTCGCTTGCCGCTTCCTCGCGGAACTGCGTGGTGTACAGGTCGTAGTAATACCCGTGCAGTTTCAAGAGCTCGCGATGCGTGCCGCTTTCCGTAATCCGGCCTCCGCGGATCACAAGGATGCGATCCGCATTGCGGATTGTGGAGAGCCGGTGCGCCACAATGAAGCTTGTGCGGTGCGCAAGCACCTTTGTGATTGCGTCCTGAATGAGTTGCTCCGTCTCCGTATCGATGGAGCTTGTCGCCTCGTCCAGCACAAAGATGCGCGGATCCGCAAGAATCACACGTGCAAAGGAGATGAGCTGCTTTTCTCCCGTGGAGAGGCGAACGCCGCCTTCGCCTACTTCGGTGTCGTAGCCATGCTCCTGTTTGAGGATGAATTCCTCTGCATGGACCATGCGGGCTGCCGCGCGGACTTCTTCATCCGTCGCGCTCTTGCGGCCATAGCGGATGTTATCCGCAATGGTGCCGGAAAACAGGTGCGGCGTTTGCAGTACATAGCCCAAGCTTGCCTGCAGCCAAAGCTGGCTGCGCTCGCGATAATCCCGCCCGTCGATGAGCACCTGCCCCTCCGTCGGCTCATAGAACCGGCAAACGAGGTTCACGATGGTGCTCTTGCCTGCACCCGTTTCGCCCACAAGGGCAATGGTTTCTCCGGCATTCACATGCAGGCTGAAATCGCTCAGCACCTTTTCGCCGCCTTTATAAGCGAACGAAACGTTTTTAAATTCCACTTCGCCCTGGATTTCTTCCCAGTTTTCGCGTTTCGGATCGAAGCTGTCCCCGTATTTTGCAACAACCTCCGGCGTATCCATGATCTCGCACGGCGTATCGATCAGCGAAATCACGCGCTCCGCGCTTGCCTGCGCGCTTTGAAGCTCTGCAAGAATTCCCGCAAGCTGCTGCACGGGTTCAAAGAAGTTCATCGTATACGAGATAAACGCTGAAAGCGTACCGATCGTCAGAGTGCCGGCCAGCACGCCGTATCCGCCGCGGTAAAGCGCGAGGCCCGTGCCGATGGATCCCAGGGACATTACGATCGGCATAAAGATTGCAGAAAGCACTGCCGCGCGCACGGAAGCCTTCCGCATTTCCCCGGTCAATTCGCGGAACTCGCCATAGTTTGCTTCCTCGCGCACAAGGGTCTTGGTTGTCATTGCGCCCATAATGCCCTCGTTGAAGGAGCCTGTGATGCGCGAGTTCGTCTTGCGGACACGGCGCTGATACTTGAGAATCTTCTTCTGGAAATACAGCGAAATCACCGCAAGCGGCGGGATCACCACAAGCGCAAGCAGCGCAAGCTTCCAATTGAGCACGAGCATCGCCACCATTACGCCGATCACATAAGTGAGCGCCCAAAGAAGGTCCACCATGCTCCAGGCAATCATTTCTGAAAGCCTTCCCACGTCGCTGACCATGCGCGCCATCAGATAGCCCACCGCCGTTTTATCGTAAAACGAGAAGGACAGCTCCTGCAGCTTGCGGAATCCCTCTTGCCGGATATCGTAGGAAACATCCATTTCGATGCGGCCCGCGCGCGCAACGAAAATGTATACGCCGAGCGCCTGAAAACAGATCAGCAGCAGATACAATGCGCTGAACCACGGAAGGCCCTTGGTTGTTCCCTCCGCAATGAAGTGGTCAATCGCATATTTGCTCATCAGCGGATAAACGATGTCCACGAGCGCGATGAGGATATTCGTTATAATCAGGATCGTCGTGTTCTTTTTATAGCGGAACGCATAACGGAAAAGACGCTTCCAAATGGAAAAATCCACTTTTACATCCTTATCGTAATCCTGTTCCAAAATAGCGCTTGCCATTACGCCTCACCTCCTTCGGTGCGAAGTTCGTCCTCGAGTGCGTTTTGAATTTCCGCAATGCGGCGGTAAAGTCCATCCTCCGCAAGCAGCTCTGCATGTGTGCCCTGCTGCACGAGCCGGCCATGCTCGAGCACAAGGATGTTGTCCGCCTCGCAAAGCGTTGTAATGCGGTGCGAGATGATGAACGTCGTGGTGTGCTCCCGGCGCTTTTTGAGCGCCGCGCGGATGGCGGCGTCTGTTTCGGTATCCACGGCGCTCATGGAATCGTCGAAAATCAGGATGGGGGCGTTTTGCATCAGCATCCGCGCGATGGCCACGCGCTGTTTCTGCCCGCCGGAAAGCGTCACGCCGCGTTCCCCGACGACGGTGTCGTACCCGTTTTCAAAGCTTTCGATTACATCATGCACGGATGCCACACGGGAGGCTGCAAATACCTCCTCCTCCCCCGCGTCCGGGCGCACAAGGCGAATGTTTTCCATGATTGTGCGCGAATAGAGGAACGGTTCCTGCAAAACGATGCCGATATTCCGCCGGAGATGCCCATGTTCAATGTCGTTTACGTTCACACCATCGATATAAATCCCGCCTGCCGTGCAGGGATAGAGCCGCTGCAGAAGCTGTACCAGGCTCGTTTTGCCCGATCCCGTAGAACCCAAAATGGCAACAGTTTGCCCCGGTTTTGCGCTGAAGCTGATGTCGTGCAGCACATCGTCGTAGGTGTCGTACCCAAAGCATACATTGCGGAACTCTACACGCCCGCGGATGGCGGGCTTTTCTGCCCGGCCGGGTTCCTGCTCCTCCGGCACAGAAAGGATTTCATCGATGCGGCCGAGCGAAACCGTCGCCTTGCCGAGATCCGCAAGCACGCGGCCAAGCTGGCGCACCGGCCATGTGAGCATCCCGGCGTATGTCGTGAACATCATCAGGCTGCCAAGCGTAAGCTTGCCTTTTACCACAAACAAAATGCCGGTGAACAGCGTAAGCGCAATCTGCGTATACCCCACGGCGTCCGAAGCACCCCAGTAAATGCCCATCAGCTGCGTCAGCTTAAATGTTTTATCCCGGAAATCGGCATTGCATGCGGTAAACTTCTCCACTTCATCCCGCTGTTGGCCAAACGCGCGCACCACGCGCACGCCCGCAAGGTTTTCCTGCAGCGTTGCAGAAAGCTTTCCCTCCGCTTCATCGGAAAGGGTAAACTGGCTGCGCACCTTTTTAAAATACAGGAACGAGGACACGCACAGCACCGGCAGGAGAACCATGGAGATGAGCGCCATGCGCACATCCGTAGAAAACATGATATAGCAGGCCACTGTGACCATCGCAACCGTGCGGACGATTTCAAGAAGCTGCACGGAAATAAACCGGCGCACGGTGTCTACATCGGACGTACAGCGCTGCACCAGATCGCCTGTGGAAACATGCTTGTGATAGTCATACGGCACGTTCTGCAGGTGGGAGTACAGCGCGTTTCTGAGCGTCATCGCCACGCCTTCCGACGCAAGCGCCACATAGCGGCGGCGCAGGTAAGTTGCAAAACCGTTTACGAGTGTGCATGCGATGAGCGCGAGCGCACAGATCCAGATTCTTCCGCGCAGGAATTCCCTGCCGCCCCAATGTTCAATCCACCCCATAACCCAGCCAGGCAGGTTGCTTTCCTTGCTGTCAATCACATAATCCACCGTGAAGCTTGTCACAAGCGGGCCGCAATATGCCGCCATGACTGCCACCAGCAGGAACACCGCACCCAATACGAGGTAGGCCGTATTGCCCTTTAGGATGCGCGCCACAAGCGTTCGGTTCACTTTCTTTTTGCCTTGCTTCTTTTCCGTTTCCAAGAAACATCCCCCCTTTTTCTGTCTTTTTGGCTTGGCGGCGCGTTTCGCCGTTTCGCCGTTTTTCCGAAAGGACCGCCCACAGCGTGTGTCTTTGGGCAGACACAAAAAGGCCGCGGACGGGTGTCCGCGGCCGGATAGCGCGTGAAAGTAGGCCTTTGCCTATGCCACGTCAACAAGCCGTGCGGACATACGGATTCCGTTAAATGCTGCAGTAAGCTGGATGGTTTTGATCGTTGTCATCGTACACGGCTCCTTTCTGTGATAATTTGGCATTGCGCCAAGATTTATTGTAGCACTCCTGCTGCCTGATTGCAAGCAAAAATAATACAATATATAATTCTGACTTTTAACGTGTATATGCCTCAAGCAGCGCAAGCGTGTTCCGCACGCCGTCTATGTGCGTGCGTTCATAGCCATGGGACGCATATACGCCCTGCCCAACCACGCAGTGGCGCACATCGTAGCCCGCGCGCAGCGCCATATCTGCATCGGAACCATAGCTTGGATAAATGTCCACAGCATAATCAATCCCGTTTTCCCGCGCGCACCGGATCAGCGCGCTCGTCACCTCATAATCGGACGGGCCGGAGGAATCCTTGGCACAGATGCTCACCTGCGTTTCGCTGCACGCAAGCCCTTCTCCGATGCAGCCCATATCCACAGCGATCATCTCCTCCGCCTCAAAGGGGATTCCGGAGCATGCGCCGTGGCCGATTTCTTCATAGGTCGTAATGAAAGCGTACACCTTGCGCGAAAGTGTACCGCCGTTTTCCTTCAGCCGCTTTGCAAAGCCAAGCAGGAGCGCAACGGAAAGTTTATCATCGATGAAGCGGCTCTTGATGTAGCCGCTCTCCGTTACCGTGGTGCGCGGATCAAAGCAAACGAAATCGCCCGCGTTAATCCCAAGCGCAAGCACATCGTCCCGGCTCTTCACCTTTTCATCCAGCACGATTTCAAGCGTGTCAAAATCGCGTTTTACATCGGCAAGTTTCGTGTTCACATGCCCGGAAGCATTCACGACCTGGCAGGTGCCTTCATAACGCTTATCGGTGAAGCGCGGAATCACGATGCAGTTTTCCGCCTCCGCGCTTCCGGCAACAATGCCTCCGATGCGGCTCATGCGCAGCCTGCCGTTTGGCTTGACTTCAGCCACCATGGCCCCGAGCGTGTCGATGTGTGCGGAAAGCACAAGCGGCCTGCCTTCTCCGCCAAGGTCCACCAAAACGCAGCCCTTGTTGGTGATCTTGGGCATAAAGCCCAGCTTTTCAAACTCTTTGGCGGTGTATTCCGTTGCCGCGCGCGTGAATCCGCTTGGGCTCGGAATCGCCGTAAGCGCCTTAAACTGATCAACGATGTATTGCATGCTTTCTCCTCCTTTGCTGTACGGCAGCCCGCCGGAATTGTAGATTGTTTTAATTATATTTTTATTGCGCGCATTTGGCAAGAGCCGATGTGCCGCCGCACGGCAAGCCGGCCAACTGCTGTCATGCTCATCTATCCGTTACGCCATTTAAAATTTCAAAGTTGCGTAACAGCGGCAGTTGCACAACTTTCATCCGTACAATATAATATAATTTGACGCAACAAACATCCGGGCGCTTGCCACGCAAGTCGCTTTAAACTGCCTTTCCGGCCTGTTTTGCTCGTCCATCAGCGGCTGCCTGTGCGTCAAATTGGATTTCTCGGGGAGGTGCGCTATGAAAAAAAACGCTGCGGTGGGCAAAGTGCAGGCTCAAATGCTTGCGTTTATGCGCGTCTTCCTTTCCATTTTCGCCTCCATCTTCATCGTTGTATGCATTTTTCTGGGAATTTGCCTGATTTTCAAATTTCCTGCGCGCGCGGTGGAATTCATCGGGCAGCATGCGTCCCTCGTCAATGTTCTCTTTCTTGTTTTTGCTTTTTTAGCCATCATCAGCATCGGCTTTTATGATATGCTCATGCGGCGCAGCATGGCGGTCTCCAGCCGGGAACTGCGCGTTTTGGCACACAGCCTCCCGGGCGGCATCTGTAAATGCATCTCAGAGGGGAATTATGATTTTCTGTTTATCAGCGATGGTTTTTTGGATATGCTCGGCTATTGTGCAGAGGAAATCAAAACCAACTTCCACAACAGCGCCCTTGCGCTGGTTCATTCTGCGGACAGGGAACGCATTGCAGCGCAGCTTGCCCGGGAATCTCATTTTACCGAACCGTTTACACTGGAATACCGCGTTGTCACAAAGGCCGGCAAAACGCTTTGGCTGCTGGACAAGGTGTGTTTGATTCACGATGAAAACGGATCCCCGGTGCTTTACTCCATGCGCATTGACAACACGGCAAAAAAAGAGGCGGAGATGCAGCTGCACGTGCGCAGCGAATGGTTCCGCATTGCGATGGAGCATTCAAAATCCCATATTTTTGAATACAATGTAGTGACGCATTCTTTCGATTCGGTCATAAGCCCGCCGGATTCCATGCAGCCCCTGCTGCCGAAGCACATCGAATCCATGCCGGAAAACCTGATCGATTCAGGTTTTGTCGCCCCCGAAACGGCAGACGGCTTGCGTTCCGCCTTTCGTGCCATCGCAGGAGGCGCAGCCTCCGCCGCCTGTTTGCTAAAAGTAAAAGACGCTGTCACGGACGGATACAGCCTTTGGCTGAGCCTTGCGCTTACGACCGTTTTTGATGAATACGGCATGCCGGTATGTGCAATCGGCACGCTCGAGGACATCACGGAAGCCAAACGCGCGCAGGAGCGCTATGATGAAGAAAAGCGCTATCATGACGCGATGCTTTCCACCACACTCGCTTCCATTTTGTTCGATGTGGAAACGGGCGCCGTGATTTCCGCCCGTATATCAGCCATTTTTTCAAACCTGGAACTGCCCGAAGGCTGCAATTTGGAAGAACGTCTGCCTGAGCTTGCGCGCAAAACCGTGTTTCTCAATGACCGTGCCGAATACATCCGCACGCTCAACCGCCGCAACCTGCGCGAATGCTACAACGACGGGACAAGCTGCGTTACCCTGGAATACCGCACCGTGTTGAGCGACGGCTCCCTGGCCTGGCGGCAAATGACCGTCAACATGGTTAAGGACCCTCAGACCGATACCGTTACCGGCTTCGCTTACTTTACAGACATCGACACACGCAAACGCAAGGAAATCGACCTGTTGTATAAGGCGGAGCACGATTCTCTGACCGGCCTTTGGAACCGCCGGGCGCTTGAAACACGGTTGACTGCTTTCTTCAAAACCGCAGACGCCCACGCGAACCTGCATGCATTTTATATCATTGACATGGATGATTTCAAAGCGGTCAACGACACGTGCGGCCACATCCGGGGCGACGAGGTTCTCTGCGCGATTGCCGCGCAGCTCCGCTCCATCTTCCGCAAAACAGACATCATCGCGCGTCTTGCAGGCGATGAATTCGTAGTGTTCATGAAAAATGCAGGCACCTCCGCGCGCATTGCCGATAAAGCGCGCGAGATTTGTACCCGCATTCAGAATATTGAACTTGGAAGTTCAAACCTTCCGCCACCGCGCGCAAGCATCGGCATCGCCATTGCGCCGGATGCCGGCACAAGCTTTGAAGCGCTTTATGCCAAGGCGGACGAAGCGCACTATGTTGCAAAGCGCGGCGGCAAAAACCGCTATTCCATTTTTCAAGAGCCGCTTTAAGCCTGCTCCCTTCAAACCACCATGCCGTATTCGCCCGGGTTTCCGCTTTTAAAATAGCGGCTGAGGTCGTATGGCGCGTAGATGCCCGAATCGGTCACCACCCCGCTCACAAGCGCAGGCGGCGTAATATCGAACGCCGGATAATACCCCTTTACACCGTCGCACGCCGTCTTTACGCCCATTGCCTGCAGTACAAAATCCGGATCGCGCAGCTCAATGCGCACAGTGTCCACCGTTGGATGCCCATGGTCCGGCGCGCCCGTCACAAAATATGGAATCCCCATGTATTTCGCCGCGATCGCAATCTGGAACGTGCCCACCTTGTTTACCACATGCCCGTCCAGGCAGATCGCATCCGCTGCGCTCGTAAACACATCCACATGTTCCCGCTGCATCACATACGCGGGCATATTATCGGTAATCACCGTAACGTCAAAGCCCATTTCGTGCGCAACGGTCGCCGTGAGCCGCGCGCCCTGAAAATACGGCCGCGTTTCCGGGCAGAACAGCCGGAAGGACTTGCCGCGCGCTGTTGCCACAGCAAGCATTTTCCCCACGATGGTTTCCCCGAAGCATTGCGTCATCACCGTGCCGCCCGCAGGGATCATATCAACGAGATATTCCGCCATCCGGCCGACCTTTGCATAACGCACATCATTGGCCGCAACGGCGTATTCCACAATCGCCGCACTTGTATCCTGCCCGGCCGCAAACGCCTTTTTTGCCGCTGCAAGCGACCCTTCCGTTACAAGACGCATGCGTGCGGCAGTGGTAGGCCGCGCATTCGCGATGACCCGGGCAGCCTGCTCAAGGTATGCCGTCTGCTGCGCTTCTGCAAGCGTCCTGCATTCATAGGCCGCAAGTGCCATTCCCATCGCAGCCGCCGTATACGGGCCCGCGCTTTGGGTGACCATGTCCGTCACCGCCTGCGCCACCTCCTCATGCCGCCGGCATGTCACAAATTCCACGCGGCGCGGATAAACCCGGCGGTCAAGGATGCGCACCGCACCCTTTTCATACCAGGCGATGTTCTCATATTGCAGCATGAATGCAAGCCCGCGATCCTGCCGTTCCATTTTCTTCCTCCTGTGCCGATTATATCTGCTCGATGATGTCCTTCACGTATGCGCTGAACGGCGCCGCGATGCGCCCGGCTGTTTGCTCCACATCTTTCTCTGTGAGCGGCTCCTTAAGCACGCCTGCCGCCATGTTTGTCATCACGGAAAGCGCAAGCAGAGGCAGCCCGCAATGTGCGGCGGTAAGCGCTTCCGTGACAGTAGACATGCCCACCGCATCCGCACCGAGCAGGCGCGCAGCGCGAATTTCAGCCGGGGTTTCAAACTGAGGTCCCGTGAAGAACATGTAGACGCCTTCATGCACGGTAAGGCTGCTTTGCGCTGCGCATGCGCGTGCGATTGCACGCAGCTCCGGCGTATAGGTTTTCGTCATATCAAAAAAGCGCGGCCCAAATTCCGAAAGGTTTGGCCCGCGCAGCGGGCTTGCCCCGGTGAGCTTGATGTGGTCGGAAAGGATCATCACATCGCCGGGGCTGTAGCTTTCGTTAACGGCGCCTGCCGCATTGGTGAGGATGAGCGCGCGCACGCCAAGGAGTTTGAGCACGCGCACAGGGAGGGCGAGCTGTTCGTAATCGTACCCTTCATAAAAATGAAACCGGCCGGACATGCAGACGACCCGTTTCCCCCGCACCGTGCCGAACACCAGCTTGCCCGCATGGGATGCAACGGTGGTCACAAGGAAATTTGGAATATCAGCATAATCGATTGAAACGGAAGCTTCAAGTTCCTGCGCAAACGGCCCCAGGCAGGAGCCGAGCACAATTCCAATCTCCGGCACAAAGGGCGCGCGCGCTAAAACATAATCCGCCGCAGCACGATACTGCGCAAACGTATGTTGCATAACAGCCTTCTTTCATCGTTTTGTTTTTCTTTCAGAAACAGGCGGGGACTCCCCGCCTGCATTGTATCATGCGCCGTTTTTGGCTGTCAAGAAAGCGCCGTTCAGACTACTTCCGCATAGTTGCCGAGGAACACAAACACATCCGGCTCGGCCATCAGTTCGGAAAGCATTTTGAGCACCGTATCGGATAGCACAGAGGCTTCCATATCAAAATAAAAAATAAATTCAAAATCGCTTCCCGGAAGCGGGCGGCTTTCCAGTTTCGTCAGGTTCACGCCGAGCGCAGCAAATTTCGCAAGCACGGAATACAGCGCGCCGGGCCTGTCCCGCGCAGAAAGCATAAGGCTGATCTTGTTTGCGCCGGGGTAGATCTCAAGGTCCTTGCTGATGCAGATAAAACGCGTATAGTTATTGTCGTTGTTCTGTACCCGTTCCTCCAGCACATGCAAGCCGTAAAGCTGCGCGCAGTGAACGGAGGAGATCGCCGCAATGTCCTTTCTGTCGCTTTCCGCTACCATGCGCGCGGCTACCGCGGTGTTTTCGCAAATCGTGATCTTAATTTCGGGATGCGCTTTCAGGTAAGCGCTGCACTGGCCGATTGCCTGTTCGTGAGAAAACACCTCCTTCACATCCTGCAGGCGCACGCCGTGCTTTGCAAGAAGCGCATGGCGCACGCAAAGCTTGATGCTGCGCACGATGTAGAACTTGTGGTTGCGCATCAGATCATACACCTGGGCAACGGAGCCATAGGAGCTGTTTTCAATGGGCAGTATGCCGTATTTGCACATGCCGCTCTGCACTGCCTGAAACACACCGTCAAAATGCCGGAAATACATGATGCGCGGCATGGCGAACAGCTTATCGCATGCCTGTTGGGAATATGCGCCCTCTACACCCTGGCAGGCGACGATCCCCTTCTGCGGGAACAGCGCGGGTGTGCGCTCTGCCGCTGCGCGAATCTCGTGCATGAATTCGCTTGTATCATCCAATAGCCAATGCTGGTAGGAACGGCTCACTTCAAACATGGTTTGATACAGCAGCTTCGCATAAAGTTCCATGCCGTCCCCGGCCCGGTCCATCACATGATCGAGCACCTCGCGCTCGCGGCTGGAATTGAGTATCGCAAGGCCGTTCTTTCGTTTTACGGCGGCAATTTGCCCGGAAGTCTTCATGCGTTGAACGAACAATTCGATGATTTTATCATCGATCCCGTCAAATTTTGCCCGCAGTTCCTTCAGTTCCATCGGTATATCTCTCCTTAAAAATAATTCCTCAAATTCAAGCCCGGCATGTTCCCCGCCGCGCTTTGTCTCGCTGTATCTTTGCACGGCTCACCGTTGTTTTTCCCGTTCATTGAGCAGTTCCTTGCGCACGCGCCCCCGGTGCAGCATCTCAAACAAGCCTTGGCGGTCGCCGCTGCGGATCGCATCCGAAAACGCCTGCAGCCGTTCCACGAGCCCGTCGATCTCCATCGCAAGCGGCTCAGCGTTGTTCAGGAAAAGCTCCGTCCACATGGGTTCGTACAACCGTGCTACACGCGTCATATCCTGAAAGCTGCCCGCAGAAAAGCCCACATGCGAAAGTGAGGCAGGACTCTGTACATACGCGCTTGAAACCACGTGCGCAAGCTGCGAAGTGTAAGCGATCATCCTGTCATGTTCGGCAGGCGTGCAAATGCACATCCGTCCGAAGCCGAGCTCGTAAAACAGAGCTTGTGCACGTGCAAGATCCTCCGTAGGCACATCCTCGCATGGAGTCAGGATCATGGAAGCGCCGCGGAAAAGCTCCGCATTGGATGCGTCATATCCAAATTTTTCCCGCCCGGCCATGGGATGCCCGCCGATAAAACAAAATCCCTTCTCCTTCGCAAGGGGCTCAAGCGCCGCGCAGACACCACCCTTTGTGCCGCAGCAATCCACCACAAGCGCGCCTTTGCGGATGTGGCCGGCCCGCTCGCTTACCGCGCGGATGGCCGTACCGGGATACAGCGCTACAAGCAACACATCGCACGCGGCACATGCTGTGTCATCCAAAATGCCGCCAATTGCTCCATCCGCAAGCGCCTGTGTGAGCACCTGCGCATTCGTATCGCTGCCGAACACCGCATGCGCAGTATAGGCCGAAAGCGCCTTTGCCATAGAGCCGCCGATCAATCCAAGTCCGATTACGCCAATTTTCATTGTTCCGCCCTCCTTCAGCATGTCAGCGCACTGCGCACGCTGTTCACTTTGCGCGCAAGCGCCGCGAATTCAGCAGGCGTGATAGATTGCGGCCCCTCGCATAAGGCATGCTGCGGATCGTTGTGGACTTCCACCATCACGCCGTCCGCCCCCGCAGCTGCCGCCGCAAGCGCCATGGGGCACACAAGCCGCGCAATGCCCACCGCACGGCTCGGATCCACGATCACAGGCAGGTGTGAGAGTTCCTTCAAAGCAGGAACGGCAGAAAGATCCAGCGTGTTCTGCGTATAGGGTTCAAACGTACGGATGCCGCGTTCGCAAAGGATCACATTCTCATTCCCGCCCGCCATAATATATTCCGCGCTCATCAAAAGCTCCTGCATGGTGTTTGCGGAGCCGCGCTTTAAGAGAATCGGCTTCCTGAGGCGCCCCAATTCCCGCAGGAGTTCATAATTCTGCGAATTGCGTGCGCCGACCTGGATCACATCCACGTCGTCAAAATATTCCAGTTGGGCAATATCCATCAGCTCCGTGACGATGGGGAGGCCCGTTTCGCGTTTTGCCGCAAGCAGCAGGCGAATTCCTTCCTCTCGAAGGCCCTGGAATGCATACGGCGAAGTACGCGGGCTGAATGCACCGCCGCGCAGCATCGTAGCGCCCGCCTGCTTAACCTCCCGGGCAATGGTGCAGATCTGTTCCTCCGTTTCGATTAAATACGGACCTGCAATGAGTTGGAACGTTCCGCCGCCAATCTGCGTGCCGCCAAGGTCAATCCTGCTGTCATCGGGATGAAGCTTACGGTTTGCGTTTTTGAACGGTTCCTGAATGCGCTTGACATCATCCACGATATCGAGCGCCCGGATGAGGTCGATGTCCACACAGGATGTATCTCCGATAAGGCCGAGCAGCATGCGCTCTTTTCCTTCGCTCACATGAACATCCAACCCCATGCTGCAGAGCCATTCCACAAGGTTGGTAAGTTCATCCTTGCCCGGCTTTTTTTTCAGAAGTACGATCATTTCGATTTCCTCCGTTATGCTGAAACTTTATAAAAAAAGCTTCGCAGCGATTTCGCTGCGAAGCACTTTACTTCTCAATGGATGGCCGCGCCATGCGCGGATGCGCGACCGTCTATCCAGCGAAACCACAAGTATCCTCGCAGGCAAAAAAGCCCGCGAGGGTAAAGTAATAGTATTCGCTTGTGAACAGACGGTTGGTCATGTTCAAACTCCCGTTTCGTTCAATTAGTGGCATTATACACCCGGCGCGCCGCCTCTGTAAAGGAAAACCTTAAAAAAAGTTTTGTGCCCGGGGGTTCTCCCGGGCACAATTTGCCAAACCAACCATTGATTTCAATCGTCAAAGTCCTTATCCCATTCAAGGATTTTGCCGGTTTGGGCATCAATTTCATAATCGTATTCATAGCCGCCTGCTTTAAATTCAACCTCGTACTGCTGCCGGCCATCCTCCCGGTCAAGTTCCGCCTTCAGTTCCGTTACCTTTTCCCCAGAAAGCCCCGCATGCGCAAGCGCGATTTCCTTTGCCCTGCTTATGCCGATCAAGCTGCCGCCGGATGTGTCCGGCGTACCGGCCGGTTTCCCGTCTGCATCGTCGTCCTGCTCACGTTCCTGTTTGAGCACAGCGCCGGTTTGCGCATCAATCTCGTAACCATATTCATATCCGCCGCAATGAAAATCCACATCATAATGCAGCACTCCATCCTCCCGGTCAAGCTCCACCTTAAGCGCGGTCACATCCGCTTCCTTCACATTCGCGTGCCGGAATGCGGCCTGTTTGGCTGCTTCCTTACCGATTTCATTGCCCGCAGTGGGCTTCGGGGCGCCGCTTTCCCCTGTTTCGCCCCGCACAATGCCCGGTGCCTCATACCAGACGATCTCGCCCGTCTCGGCATCTACATCGTACTCGTATTCCGCATTCGCTGCGTCGAACTCCACCTCGTATACCATGCGCCCGTTTTCGCAGTCCAGCTCTACCTCAAGCCCGGTTGCATCCGCACGCGCAACGCCCGCATGCTTGAGCGCCGCTTCAACCGCCGCATCTGTGCCGATGTATGCTTTATCGCTCGCCTGGCCGACGGAGTTGACATGCGTGAGGCTTACATTTTTTGCAAGCAGGTTCAGCTCGTTGATGGAAAGCCCCGCAAGCTCCTCAAATGTGTAGCGTGCATTGCCCTGAAGAATTTCCTCGATCAGGGCGGCCTTGCCAACGGTGATGCCGTATTCGTTGGCCTTTGCGGAAAGCGCGTCGTCCGCATCGCTGACGTTCTGGCTCAGGATTGCGCCGCTGCCGACCGGGCTCTGCGCAAAGACCGCTTCCACCTCTGCAACGAGCTTGCTTTCAAGCGCCTTTGCGTCCGTTCCATCCATGCCCTCCACAGAAATGAGGATAGAGTTTGCAAGTTCGTCGATATAGCCTAGCTTAAGCATCGAACCTACGATGGCGTTCACCGCCACGTTAAGTTCGGTTCCGGCAAGTTCCATCCCTGCAAGAACCGCCTCGCCGTCCGCATTGTGCGCTTCGGCTGCAAGCACCTTTTCCGTTGCATCCACGCGCAGTTCCACGCTCGGGTTTACATCAAGGGAAATAATCGCCGCAACATCCGATGCATAGAGGGGCGTATGCCCGCTGCCGCGGCCAATCAGCACGCCCATAACGAGCATTGCCGCTGCCGCTGCAATCGCCGCACAGACGCGAAGCGCCTTGTTTTTGCCTTTATTTGTGTTTGCCTTCTGTTCCATCTCAATTACCGTTCCTTTCTTCTGGTCACAGGCGTGCAGAATGTTCTCCAGCACGTCAGGGGCCGCGTTGGAAACGGCGTTTTTCAGCTTGGCTTCGATCTCGTTGTGTTTCATCTTCCGTCCGCCTCCATCGCTTGTTTTAGTTTTTTGACGGCTCTTGCATATTTGGAAAGCACGGTTGCAAGGGGCATTTCGAGAAGCACTGCACTCTCCCGGTGGCGAAGGCCCGCCACAGCGTGCAGCATCACGGTTTGCCGCTCCGCATCAGAGAGCTGCCGGAGTGCTGCCTGCAGCAACAGCCGGTCCTCTGTGGATACGCCCGGTTTTGAAGAAAGATAGCGCTCCCATTCTTCCTCGGGCAAATCGCTCGTGCGCTTTGCGTCCCGCAGGCGCATCCGCGAAAGGTTCTTCGCAATGGTCATCATCCACGCCATCGGCTTCCCTTCCGGCCGGTAACGCTCCGCTGCTGCGTAAACGCGCAGAAACGTTTCCTGCAGGATGTCCTCCGCATCGCTCGGTCTGCGCACGAGCGAGAGCGCAAAACCGTAAATCGCGCCATGCGTACGCTCGTAAAGCATACCAAGAGCCTCTTTATCCCCTTGCGCAATGCGTGAAAGCAGCGTTTCCAGCTCCCGCATCTCATCCCGCGTATGTTCGATTGAAGACGTCATCCAAACCAACATGCTCGCTTTCCTTTCCGTCACCCTATCAATGCATGGGACGGCTGTTTTATTGCACGGTTCACAAAAAAATTTTTATGCCGGAGTTTCCGGAAGCACGATGCCGATTCCCACATTCGTGAGCCCCCCGATATAACTGGCTGCAGCGGGGGTGAGAAGGCCCGTTTTATAATAGCCGATGGATACCGTCAGGTCGGAGCATACGGCAAGCTCCGCTTCGCCGGTATCGCCGTTCATGCCGCTGTTGATATCCACCGCAACGATGAACGTCCCTGCTTCCTTCGCTGCGTTGATGCGCGCAATCGCCGTGCGGGCAAGCCCGCGCACCTCTCCGCAAAACCCCGTGCCGAGGATGCAATCCACCAGAATGTCATATCCCGAAAGGCTGGTTTCCCCGTTGAACGGCAGGATGCGCACGCCGCGCGCCTGCGCCTGCTCCCTGTAAAACCGCCCGTCCTCCGAAAGCTTTTCGGAAACGGCAAACACATCCGGCGGCATGCCTGCCGCCGCAAGGATCCCCGCAAGCGCATAGCCATCCCCGCCGTTGTTGCCGCCGCCCGCAAGGATTGCCGTGCGCCCATGCCAGGCAACCGCGCCGTAAACGCCTTCCGCCGCACGGCGCATCAGCTCCCGCCCCGGCGTGAAATGTGCAATGGTGTATGCGTCCGCCGCGCGCATTTCCGCCACGGTGAGCGCCGTTGCATGTTCTCCGTTTCCCCACACCTGCTTCATTGCGCTCTTCGCTCCTCTCACTTTTGCACTCCAGTATACCGCATCCCGCATGCATTCGCAAAAAAACGTTACAATTTAAGGGGTGAAATTTCCGTGCATTTGTGTGATAATACTGCATGTATCGATTATCATAATGAGGAGTTTTCACCTTGCACACTCTGGCAAAACATCCCTTTTCCGCATGGCGCGCTTTGCTTTTTGCTTTCTGCGCGGCGCTGTTGTGTTCCGGCTGCGCCCCCGTTTCCGCTTCCGTAGCGACGCCTGCGCCCACGCCCTGCGCTTCCGGCGAGCCCGCTGCAGCGCCTGAGGAACCGGATTATGCGGTGCTTTCCGAACGCGCGGATGCGGCGTTTCACGAAGCGTTTTCCATCGATTTTTCCACGTTTATGCTGCCGCAAATGCAGTATATTACGGATCTTATGGCGCAACACGACACCTTCCTTGCCATGCGCAGCGCCATTGATGCCGCTGCGCACGCAGCGTTTGCGGAAGCATTCTGTGCCGTCAGCGGGGAATATGCAACATTGCCCGCCGGACGAATCTCCGTCTCCCTTCCCAGTTGGCAGGAGTTGATGAGCCTATATCGCGCGCTTGGTGACGCGCTTGCCCCGGCTTTGGTTGAACGCTGCGAAACAACGGCCGAACTTACTGCACAAAGCATTTTCCTTTCCGTTTCGTTCGCGCCGTATGAATCGTTCGTCGGCACGAGCGGCGAGGCATTGTTCAGCTTTACGACACTGTATGCATACCTCAACACCGTTTATGATGATGCCGGCTGTGAGAAAGAATATGTGGACGAACCGCTGCCGGAAGCGTATCTTGCCACCCTTTCCGATCCACTGCCCGGCCGCCGCATCAAGGACGGCTGGTATGGCCCGCGCTCCCGGAACACGCGTAAGCACACCGGCACAGACATCCGCGCCGCTGCGGACGAGCCAATCCTTTCCTGCACGGACGGCCTCGTCGTCTGCGTCGGAACGAGCGAGCTTGCGGGCAACTATGTTGTTGTGCTGGATGAATTCGGGTATGAGTACCATTATTACCACATGATCCGCGTGACGGATTTCCTTACGGAAGGGGATCGCGTACGCGCGGGCGATGTAATCGGCAACGTTGGGAACACGGGCAACAGCGATGCCAACCACCTGCATCTTGCAATTGTCACACCCGAAAAGGCGTATATCAACCCTTATCCGGTTCTGCTCGCGGTGCGGAAGCTGGAAAAAGAAGCACAGTCTCGTTGACTCACTTCCTTAGGGAGGGTTTTCAGACAAAAGATAACCTGCAATGTCGGGAATTTTCCTTTGCGGTTTGATATACTGCTCTTACAGCAGGAGGTGCCGCCATGGTATGGGCCGAAGCAATTGGGCAGGCAATCGCATACATTGAATCGCACATCGCGGACGAGCTTTCCGTCGGTGAAATTGCAAAGCAGGTCAACCTTTCTCCGTTCTATTTTCAGAAGGGCTTCAGCCTGCTCTGTGGCCTCACCGTAATGGAATACATCCGCAAGCGCAGGCTCGCACTCGCCGGCAGCGAGCTGGTTTCAAGTGATGCGAAGGTTCTTGACGTTGCGTTGAAATATGGCTACGATTCCCCCGACAGCTTCTCAAAAGCTTTTGCCCGGTTTCACGGGACGACGCCCGCCATGGCGCGCAAGGACGGCACAACGCTCAAATCCTTCGCTCCGCTGAAAATCAAACTATCGTTGGAAGGTGGATATCTTATGGATTACAGAATCGTACAAAAGGACAGTTTTACCGTGCTCGGCGTTTCAAAAACATTTTCCTATGAAAATGCCAAAGCGGAAATCCCAAAGTTTTGGAATGAGTTTTTTGCCGCAGGAAACGGCAAGTACGTTTGCGGCATGTATGGCGTCAACCATGACAAGGACATGGCAGGCGACCGGTTTGAATACCTCATCGCCGACAATTACAACCCGGCGGCAGATGTGCCCGAAGGCTTCGTTACAAAGGTGATCCCCGCCTTTACCTGGGCCGTATTTCCCTGCAAGGGCGCAATGCCCACCGCTTTGCAGGACACCAACCGGAGGATCTTTTCCGAATGGCTTCCGGCCTGCAAGGACTATGAAATTGCGGCGGGATACTGCATTGAGTTGTACGGCGATCCCAGTGAGTATCCGGGCGGCGTGCAGGATGAAAACTATTCCTGCGAGATGTGGATCCCGGTGAAAAAGAAGCAGTAAGCCGCATATGGGCGGTGCGCCCCGGGCGAAAGGCCGGGGCGCACTTTTTGTTTTCGGCTTGCGCGTTGCCGCACGATGCTTTATGATGAAAGCACCAATTCGGTTCGGAGGCAATACGCGATGCAGATTTTCCATATCAACACCAGGAACACGAGCCTTATTCTTGCGGCGTTGCCAAGCGGCCTGCTTTCCTGCCTGCACTATGGCGCACGCCTGCGCCTGCGGCAGGAGTATTCCGCCCTTCTCGAAAAGAAGGACGTTTGCTATGGTGACATGGTCGCATATTCACGGGAGGATGCAGCCCTTGGGTTGGACGATGTCTGCCTCGCTTTTTCCACGCCCGGGCGCGGTGATTTCCGTGAACCCATGGCGGAGATTCTTCTGCCCGATGGAAGCAGCACGACGGACTTCACCTTCGTTTCGCACGAGCTTCTTTCTGGAAAAACGCCGCTTGCAGGGCTTCCTTCTTCTTATTGCGACGGCGGGAACTGCGAGACACACCGTTTCACGCTGGAGGATTCTGCCGCGCGCCTGCGCATACGCCTGTTTTACACCGCGTTTTACGAAAGCGACGTGATTGCCTGCCATGCGGAATACGAAAACCTGGGAGCGGAGCCGGTTTCGCTTGTGCGCGCGATGAGCGCACAGCTCGACCTGCCGGATGCCGCGTTTGATTTCATCACGTTCACCGGCGCATGGGCGAACGAACGTCAGCGGCAGGACAAGCCGCTTTCCACCGGCGTGTATGTGAACGATTCCAAACAGGGCGCAAGTTCCTCCCGCGCCAACCCGTTTGTGATGCTCAAGCGCCGCGGCGCGGACGAGCATCAAGGCGAATGCTATGCCTTCAACCTCGTTTACAGCGGCAACCATGCTGAGATCGTGGAAGCGACGCACTTCGGCAAAATACGCCTGTTGCTCGGCATAAACCCATTTGCCTTCCGCTGGCTCCTCGCCCCAGGCAAAACCTTTACGGCGCCGGAAGCGGTGATGGCCTTCTCCGCAGAAGGGCTCGGCGGCGTTTCCCGCTGCATGCACCGCTTCGTCCGGCACAACATCGTGCGCGGCGTCTGGAAAGAGCGGGAACGGCCCGTGCTCATAAACAGCTGGGAAGGCACCGGGATGGATTTCGATGAACGCAAGCTTCTTTCCATCGCCAAAGTAGGCGCTGAACTCGGGGCCGAGCTTTTCGTGATGGACGACGGCTGGTTCGGCACACGGGACGACGATACGCAGGCCCTTGGGGACTGGACCGTAAATCCGAAGAAGCTCCCCCACGGGCTCGACGGCCTGCAAAAGCGGCTCCGCGCGCTTGGGCTTGATTTCGGCATCTGGGTGGAGCCGGAAATGGTCAATGAAAACAGCGCGCTCTTCCGCGCGCACCCGGATTGGGTCGTGCGGCAGCCGGGGCGCCCGCCCTGCCTTGGGCGCAACCAGCTTGTGTTGGACCTTTGCCGGAAAGAGGTGCGGGAATACCTTGTTGACGCAATGACGCGGGTGTTCTCCGCCGCCGAAGTTTCTTATGTGAAGTGGGACAACAACCGCAATTTTTCAGATGCTTACTCCCCCGTGCTGCCGCCGGAGCGTCAGGGAGAGTTCTTTCATCGCTACATGCTCGGGCTTTATGAGGTGCTCTCCGAGCTGACTGCACGCTTTCCGAACATCCTGTTTGAATCCTGCGCTTCCGGCGGCAACCGGTTCGATCTCGGCATGCTCTGTTACATGCCGCAAACCTGGGCCAGCGACAACACAGACCCCATGTGCCGCCTCACTATCCAAAATGGCACAAGCTACGGGTATCCGCTTTCCACCATCGGCGCACACGTCTCGGCATCGCCCCACCAATCCACGCTGCGGCAAACGCCGGTGGAAACGCGCTTCAACGTTGCATCGTTCGGCCTGCTTGGCTATGAGATGGATTTGACGGAGCTGACCCCGTTCGACAGGAAATGCATTGCGGCGCAGGTCGCTTATTACAAGGCCCATCGCCGTCTGTTTCAGTTCGGCACATTCTACCGGGTGCGCACGCCGGAGCACGACAACCGCCCCGTCTGGCTTGTGGTGAGCGAGGATCGGCGCGAAGCCATAGCCTGCCTGTTCCAATTCCGCGCGGAGCCGGCGCACACGCAGGATATTCTTCGCCTTACAGGCCTTGACGATGCGCTGCTTTATGAGATCGAAGGGAGGGCCCAGTATCTTTCGCTGCGTGCATTCGGCTCCCTTGTGAAGCATGCGCTGCCCGTGAAACTCAACGGGGAAGGCGTGCCGATGGCGATGCTTGCCACCCGCTATCGCTTCCCGATGCCTGAGGAGCAGTATCTTGCCGGCGGGGATATGCTGCAAAAAAGCGGACTCCGGCTGCGCCAACAGTTTGGCGGTACAGGGTACAATGACCGCCTGCGCATCCTTGGGGACAACGGCTCACGTATGTATTATCTTCATGCGGTGGAAGAAGGCGCAGACAGCTAAAGCGCCTTTCAAAGGACAGAATTGATAAACAAGGGCTCAGCGCAATGCCGGGCCGTTGCACTTTTTAGATGACGACATGCCTTTTCACGGGTTCTCCGCTTTCTCCGCTTCGATCTTCTCCGCGCAATCCCGGTTGATTTCGGCGCGAAGCTGCGTCAGATATTCCGAAAAAGCAACTGCCTCGCTTCCATACGTAAAATTAAGTTCATACTCCAGCGGAATCCACGTTTTGATGTCCGCCTCATTGTGTTGAATCAAAGCCTCCATTTTGTCGAGCGCCTTGTACAGCTTTGCCTCCAGCGTTTCCTGTGCCGCCATCTCCGCGAACAGTCCGGTAAGCTCCGCACAGTAAGGCGCAGGCAAGCTTTGCAGCCATGCGTTGACCGCCGCATCCTCCGCAGCGCTGTCCGCATTCGTTTTTTGGAAAGCAGGGATATCGCCCGTAAACGTTTCGCCCAAGTCGTGGCAAAGGCACATCAGGATTACCTTTTCCGCGTTTGCTTCCGGGAATTCGTCCTTAATGAAATACGCCATCAGCGCAAGCCGCCATGTATGCTCCGCAACGCTTTCCCGCCGGCCTGTAGAAGTCCAGGAATGGCGCGGCGTACATTTCAGCGTTTCCATTTTGTACATCAGATCAAGATATTCTCGTACCTTCATTGCTGCCTCCGCTATTATGCATTAATACCATTTGATTAACAAGAATACGCGCGCCACAAGCTGGCGGCATTTCCCGCGCTTCAAAAACGCCTCTTGTTTTTATTTTTCTGCTGTTTTTCCTGTGTTCCCCAGAGAATATCGCATCACGCGATGCGATAAAAATTCCGTAAATTCGCTGTATTCCGTTTGCTTCAGAACGCGCGGCCAGCTCATCACCAAGAGTGGATGCGGTGCGTTTCCTACTCGATACGGCGGGTGCCGGTGTTCATATGGGTTCAGACAAAAGCCCAGCCTTTCATAAAAACCCTTTCGTCGAACGGACGCTTCGTCCGCAAGCGGATCAATTTCGAGCACGCTCAATGGATGCTGTGCGCAAAACGAAGAAAGAATGCCGGAGCCTATTGAGCGTCCACGCAATGCAGGGTTCACCGCAAAGTGTTCCACATAGCAATTACCCGCACCATATTTCCAATAAAACAGCAGCCCAAGCAGCGTTCCCCCCTGCCAAATGCTTTCCGAAAAAAACGCGGGGTCGCTGAGCGCCGCTGCCAGATCACAAAAAAGGCGCTGCTCATGCTCTGGAAAGCTGGCGGCGTAAAGTGAAAGTGCCGCCAAAAGTCGTGGCTCGTCCTGTGAAACATGCCTGTAAAATTCAAATTTCATTGGTTCCATTCTTTTTCATTTGCCGGCGCACATGTTCCTTAATGCGTTCAAACGTAACGTCAGAAAGATCGTGCTCGATCCGGCAAGCATCCTCCCGTGCCGTCTCTTCCTCCACGCCAAGGGCGATGAGCATATCCGTGAGCACCACGTGGCGTTCATAGATGCGCTCCGCAATCTCCATGCCTTTGGACGTAAGCGTTAAAAAGCCCTCTTCGTCCATCTCCACATAGCCGTTTTCCCGGAACTGCTTCATTGTGACGCTGACGGTCGGCTTTGTTACTTCCAGCCGGCGCGCAACATCAATAGAGCGCACCCGCCCTTTTTCCTTTCCGATAATCAGGATACATTCCAGATAGTTTTCTGCGGCTTCCTGAATTTTCATGTCGGGATCCTCCTTTGCCCCGCCCTGCGGAGCCCTCGGTTCCATGTTAGCATCTCAAAACCGATTTTGCAAGGCAAAAGCCCTCCGCGCAGGTACGGAGGGCTTTTGAAACCTTCTGTTTACAATTCCACCCGTGGCAGGTGCCAAAGCTCCTCAGCATACTGCTTGATGGTGCGGTCGCTTGAAAACATCCCCGCAGAAGCCGTATTCATCAGGCACTTGCGGCCAAAGGCGAGGCTGTCCCGGTAATCCCGGTTGGCGCGCAGCCTTGCTTCCATATAAGGGTGAAAATCAAGCAGCAGATAATAATGATCCGGTGCGTGCCAGCTTGCTCCAAACAGAAGCGAACTGTAAAGCTCGCGGAACGCGCCGGAATTATCATCGCTGAACGTGCCGTCGATGAGCGTATCCACCACGCGGCGCATGCGCGCGTCAGCATCATAGAGTGCCTTGGGGTTATATGTATCCCGGATGCGGGCGATGTCCTCCACCCGTGCACCGAAAATATAATTGTTGTCCTCTCCTGCCTGCTCGACGATTTCAATGTTCGCGCCATCATAGGTGCCGAGCGTAACCGTGCCGTTGAGCATGAATTTCATGTTGCCCGTTCCGCTTGCCTCGGTTCCCGCGGGCGAAATCTGCTCGGAAATATCCGCTGCGGGAATGATGTGCTCTGCATACGAGCAGTTGTAGTTCTGCACGAATACCACGCGCATCTTATCCCGCATATCCGGATCGTTATTGATGCGCTTTGCGATCTCGTTGATGAATTTGATGACGCTCTTTGCGCGCCAGTAACCCGGCGCAGCCTTCGCACCAAAGATGAATGCTGTGGGCGTGAAGTCCGTAAGGGTCCCGTCCTTGAGGGAGAAGTAAATATCCAGAATGGAGAACGCATTCAAAAGCTGGCGCTTATATTCGTGCATGCGTTTCACCTGAATATCAAACACGAAATCCGTGGGCAGCTCCACACCCTCACGTTCCTTAATGATGGCAGCGAGCTGGCGCTTTTTCTGATGCTTTGCATCGTTGAAACGGGCAATCAGATTATCGTCAATCTTTTCACGCAGCGCGCCAAGCTCGTTGAGGTCGGTCAGGAATCCATCCCCAATCTGCTCCGCAATCAGCCCGGCGAGCTCCGGATTGCAAAGCCCGAGCCAGCGCCGCTGGGTAATGCCATTGGTTTTGTTTTGGAACCGGCGCGGATATACTTCATACCAGTCCCGGAACACATCGCTTTTCAGAATTTCCGTATGGATGCGCGCAACGCCGTTTACATACGTGGAAGCATACACCGCAAGGCGCGCCATGTGGATGGTGTTATCCGCCACGATCTGCATCCGCGCGCGGCGTTCCTCGTTTACGCCTGCGGCACGCAGTTCCGCGTTCAGCTTGTCGTTAATGCGGCAGATGATCTCGCCGAGTTTCGGCACAACGCTGTTGAACAGCTCAAGCTCCCATTTTTCAAGCGCTTCGCTCATGATGGTGTGGTTGGTGTAGGAAAATGTTTCCCGCGCGATGTCGAACGCCGCGTCAAACTCCAGCCCCTCAAGCATCAAAAGGCGGATCAGTTCCGGGATGGAAACGGTCGGATGCGTATCGTTAAGCTGCACGGCGCAATGCGCGGCAAACCCGGAAAAATCGCATGCGCCGTTCGCGCCGCGCACTTTCTTATAACGCCGGATGATATCCTGCATCGATGCACTCGAAAGGAAATACTGCTGTTTGAGGCGCAAACGCTTGCCCGCATACGTGCTGTCGTTGGGGTAAAGCACACGGGTGATGTCCTCCACGGAGTTCTTTTCCCGCACCGCAAGCGCGTATTCCTGATCGTTAAACAGGCGGAAGTCAAATTCCTCAATCGGCTCGCTTTGCCAAAGGCGCAGCGTGCCGATGTTGCGCGTGCGGTAGCCGATGATGGGCATATCGTACGGTATGGCCAGCACCTTCTGGTCTGCAAATTCCACCGTCACAATCCTGTCGTCCCGCCTGCGGCTCCATGGGTCGCCGAAACGCTGCCAGTCATCCGCCTTTTCCACCTGATAGCCGTTTTCAAAGCTTTGCTTAAAGAGGCCGAACTTGTAGCGCAGGCCATATCCGTCCAACGGAATGTTGTGCGTAGCTGCGCTGTCCAGGAAGCAGGCCGCAAGCCGGCCGAGGCCTCCGTTTCCAAGCGCTTCGTCCTCAATGTCTTCCATAGCGGTAATATCTGCACCGCGTGCACGCAGCATATCCCGGACTTCCGAAAGGATACCAAGGCAGTACAGGTTATTGAACACCATCCTTCCGACAAGATATTCTGCGGAAACATAGTAAGCGCGGCGCACACGCTCATGGGCGCGCCGGCTGTCCCGCCAGTCTCCCGAAAGTTCCATCATGACGGCTTCGGAAAGCGCGTTGTGGAGCTGCACTGTACTCGCTTCATGCAGTTCGATCTGATAATTGCTTTGGAGGGATTCCTCCATGCGCCGCAATATGTTTTTGCAATCCATGCGTTCTTCCTTTCGCTGTGTTCTTCTATATTGCTTGTTCAGGCGCAAAATGCGCGTCATAAGCGCGGCATCCGCCGCGCCGGGCAGCATCCGCCAGCGCCAGTTCCCGCCGAGCGTTGCGGGCTCGTTCATGCGAGCACCCGCGCCAAGGCGAAGATATTCCTGCATCGGAATGATGCAGAGGAGCGCGGTGCTTCCATACGCTGCGCGAATCAGCGCTCCGGCAATATCGTCATCCTCCTGATGCATGCCGAGTTTTCTGCGCGCAAACGCCTTTTCCTCTGTTCCGGCGCCCGCCCACCATTCCACAGTGGTAGCATTATCATGTGTCCCGGTATAAAGCACCGTATTCGCACCGATGTTTTCCGGCAGGTGCATATTGCGCTCATCCGAGTCATATGCAAATTGCAGCACCCGCATTCCCGGAAAGCCGGCTTCCTTCAACAGCGCTTCCACTTCCGGCGTGATCACGCCAAGGTCCTCCGCCACAAGCGGGAGCTCTCCAAGCGCTGCACGCACGGCGCGGAACAACTTCATGCCGGGGCCGGGCCTGTATTCCCCGGAAAGCGCGTTCGCCGCGCCTGCGGGGATGGCATAATACCGCGCAAAGCCGATGAAGTGATCAATGCGCAGCATGTCGAACATGCCGCACATCGCCCTGAGGCGCGCAATCCACCAGGTATAGCCTTCCCGTTCCATGGCTTCCCAATCATAAATCGGATTGCCCCAAAGCTGTCCTTCGGCAGAGAAATAATCCGGCGGCACTCCCGCAACGAAGGATGGCCGCCGCGCTTCATCCATCAGAAACAGCCCCGGGTTTGCCCAAAGATCCGACGAATCGGGCGCCACATAAATCGGCATATCGCCCAGAAGCTTCACGCCGCGTGCGTTTGCATAGGCCTTAAGCGCGTGCCATTGTTTGAAAAACAGATATTGCACGAAACGGATGTACTGAATCTCTTCGGTAAGCAGCGCTCCGTAATGCGCCATGGCCGCAGGCTCCCGCAGGCGGATTGCCTCATCCGGCCATTCCTGAAAAGAAACGCCGCCAAAATGGGCCTTCACCGCCATAAACAGAGCATAATCCGCAAGCCATGGAGCTCCCTTCGCAAAGGCTTCCACTTCTTCTGCAAGCCTGCCGCCTGCACGCGCAAATGCGCGGCGCAGCGCCGTGTCATGCGAAACTATAATGCGCCCGTACTCTACGCTTGCCGGGTCAGAGCCAAACGCAAGCCCCGCAAGATCTTCCTGCGCTAAAATCCCTTCCTGCAGAAGAAGCTCGAGATCGATCAAATTTGGATTGCCTGCGAACGTGGAAAACGCCTGATAGGGGGAATCTCCATACCCCGTCGGGCCAACGGGCAGCACCTGCCAAACGCTCATCCCAGAATCCGCCACAAAATCCGCAAATGCATACGCCGCGCGTCCCATCGCACCGATGCCATATGGCGACGGAAGCGAACTGATATGCAGTAATACGCCGCTCTTCCCCACGGTTTCCTCCTCATTGAAAACGTTTTCAGTATAGGATATAGTGTAGCATACGCAAAACCGATCCGCAATTGTTAAAATCGTCAGGCCCTGATAATAAGGCGGTTGACAAAGCGATGGCTTCCATCCGATAATAAGAAACAAAACAGGATGGGAGAACTTTCCAGAATGACGCGGGAAGAAGTGACTTCCGCAGCTGGGCGCGAATTTCAGGCCCTGCTGCACATTTACAACCTTTGCATGCAGCGCACACTGAGCAAATACGGCCTTTATCCAGGCCAACCGCAGCTGCTGTTTGCCGTACGCGCGCTCGGCACGCCAACACAGAATGAGCTTGCAGAACAGCTTGCCATCAGCAAGGCCTCCGTGGGTGTTTCCGTGCGCCGGCTGGAAAACACAGGCTTTGTAAAGCGCGTTCGGGATAAAAAGGATACCCGCTGCATCCGCATCGCCCTCACGCAGAAGGGGCAGGATTACGCCCGGTGGTGCGACATTGATTTTGAAATGTTTTTCACCACTCTTTTAGAGGATTTTTCCGGCGACGAGCGTGCGGATGCGCTCGACATGCTTGAGCGCATGAACAAAAGCATGCGCGCCTTCCGGGAAAGACTGGAGAGTTGATAAAATGGCTGAAATGGAAAATGCAATTTTCACAAACATGTGTATGGTCTATGATGGCGCGGGAAATATTCTCGTGCAAAATCGCCGTAACCCGAATTGGCCGGGCATCACGTTTCCCGGCGGCCACGTTGAACATGGCGAGTCCTTCTCAGGTTCCGTAATCCGCGAGGTAAAAGAAGAAACCGGGCTTGATATTCAGCGCCCTGTTTTATGCGGAGTCAAGCAGTTCCAAACAAAGGAAGACGCGCGCTACGTCGTCCTGTTCTATAAAACAGACCGGTTTTCGGGCATGCTGCGTTCTTCCGAAGAAGGAGACGTGTTCTGGATCAAACGCAGCGAGCTTGAAACCTATTCGCTTGCCGATGATTTTGAAAAAATGCTGGAGGTATTTGAATCCAGCGAAATCAGCGAATTTTATTACCGTAAATGCAACGGTGCATGGAAAGCGGAATTGCTTTAAATTCCGGGGAAAAGCGCTTCTTGACAGGCGCTTTCTTTGTGCCTATAATATCGTTATATGATATTATTAAACGATATTGTGGTCAGATGAAAGGGGTGTGCGCATGCCGAAAAAGTCGCTGGACGGCCTCACGGAGTCCATGTTTTATGTGTTGATGGCGTTTTGCCGCGGGCCGATGTGCGGCATTGGCGTTGCAGAGTTCATCGATGCAAAAACGCGCGGACGCCTGCAGATTGGCCCTGCCACGCTCTATACCATCCTCGGAAAATTCGAGCGCGAAAAATATATTAAAGAGATCGAAGTGTCCGGACGCAAGCGCACTTACCGCCTTACCGAGCGCGGCCTTGCAGCCTACCGCGAAGAGGTGGAACGGCTCGCCGCGTGTGTGGCGGATGCAGAAAGCGAACTTGATTTTGGGGGTGAATTCCATGTCTGAGCAAAAAACAAGCGAACCGCGTTATGCATACCGCCTGCCGCCCTGCCCCGCTTATGATGTGGAGGCCACGGAAAGCTGGCTTTCGGCAATGGCCCGAAATGGATTTGTGCTGACCAGGGATGGCTTTTTCTTTGGCTTTGCAACCTTTGAAAAAACACAGCCGCAGACCCTGCGTTACCGGCTGGAAGCTTCCGAAAAAAAGCTCGCCCCGCTTTCCGAGGACAGCCCGCCCGAAGAGGCCGAAGAGCTTTACGCCTCCTACGGTTGGCGCTACGTTGCCTCACGCGGGCAGTTCCGCATTTATTGCACGGATTCGGACGAGGCGCGCGAGCTGAACAGCGACCCGCGCGTGCAGGCGCTTGCGCTCAGCATGGTGCGCAAGCGGGAATCCGGCAATCTTGCGATGTCTTTGTTTTGGCTGTTGTTCTATCCGTTTTTCATTTTCCGCGGCGGCATTGTGCGTGCGGCGATCGAAATCGGTATGCCGATGACGATTCTGGCTTTGGGGCTCATCGCATGGGTGCTCGCGCGTTCCGTTCGGGAAGTGGTGCACCTGCATCGGCTCGGCAAGTCGCTCGCGGAAGGCAAACCGCTCGATCATGGGAAGGATTGGCACGCGCACGCCCTGCGGTACCGCGTGGGCAAGCTGCTGCATCTGTTCGCATGGCTCGCGCTCATCGGCTGCGGGCTTTGCGCATGGAGCGCGGATATACGAAACGAAAACGAAATCCCGCTTACGGAGTACGATGCGGCGCTTCCGTTTGCAACAATCGCCGACTTTGCGCCGGAAGGGGATTATACGCTGTACGACATCGGGTACAGCAACACGGTTTCTGCCGTCTCCCGGCTTCTTGCGCCCACGGTGATCGCATACCGCGAATATGCGCACGTTGCCCTGCCGGATGGTTCGCTTCTGGAAGGCGGGCTGGATGTGGAATATTATGAAACTGCATCTCCGCTGCTCGCACGCATCATCGCCCGGGAATTCCTGCGTGAAGCGAAACATGAAAAGCATTATGCGGAATGCGAACTTCCGCCGCTCGATGTGGATTATGCCGCAGGGTATACGGAATATTTCCCCACCGTTGTGCTGCAAAAAGGCAACCGCGTGATCTCTGCGATGTTTTACCAAACGGGAACCTCCTCCATGCCGTATGAAGATTGGGTCAGGATTGTTGCGCAAAGCATAGGTTGAAGCAGAAAAAGGCCGGTGCACCGGCCTTTTTCTTTATGGAGCATTGCACGTTTCATTCCATGATTTCCCCGCAGAGATTTTTGCGCATCAGCGCGCGGAGCTCATTTGGGTCGTCCGTCTGCCCAAGAACCCACATCAGTTTGGTCACGGCGGCTTCGGTGGTCATATCCCGTGCGGAGATCACGCCTGCGTTGCGCAGCGGCTCGCTGACCTCGTAAATGTCCGGCGTGCTTGCCTCATACAGGCATTGGGAGGTCAGCACCACAGGGATGCCCGCAGCGATCAGCTTCTTAATGCTCTCCGTGTGGTCGCGCCGGAAGTTATGCATGCCGCCCAGGCCGAACGCTTCCACCACCACGCCGCGCATGTCGGAGGCAAGCAGGCTTTCCAGCAGGGCCGGGCTTGTGCCCGGCACGAGCTTGATCAGTGCCACGCGCGGGTCAAGCGCATCAGAAAAAGCGAACTCCGCGCCCTGTTCCGGCGCAACCAGCGTATAGCAGCGTCCGTTCGCAACCATTCCGACATATGGATAATTGATGGATTCAAACGCATCAAGCGAGGTCGTCCGCGTTTTGACCGCACGGCATCCCTTGATGATGGCGTTCCCAAAGCAGATGTATACGCCGCCCGGAAGTTCCCTTGCCGCGAGAAGCGCGTTTGCAAGGTTTTTGCGGCCATCGGAATCCGGATAGGCAATGGGGTATTGCGAGCCCGTCAGCACCACAGGTACGCTGATTCCGCGCAGCATAAAGCTGAGCATGGAAGCCGTGTATGCCATGGTATCCGTTCCGTGGGTAATAACGATCCCATCATAATCCCAGGAAGATTTCAATACCTTGCCGGCAATCTTGCGCCATTCCTCCGGCTGAATGTTGGAACTGTCCATATTGAACAGGTCAACACAGTCCACCCCCTCGGCGCCTGCGCCTGCGTAGCTGAGCAAGGCGTGCGCATCCAGCCCCGGTGCGAGGCCGTGCTCCGTTGGCATGCAGGCGATGGTTCCCCCTGTGGCGATCAACCGGATTCGTTTCATGCTGCTTTTCCCCGTTTCTGATGCATGTGTTTCTTCCCCCCAAATTTTAACAGTCCGGCGTGCGGAGCACAAGGGCGCGGGACAATATATTTTTTCTCTGCGCAGTACCCTTTTTCCGCTGCGGATGCTATGATTTAACAGACGATTCATTTTGCCCCAAGGAGGAACCTTTATGGCGCGCCTGATCTTGCTTGAAGGCATCCCCGGTTCCGGGAAAACAACGCTTACCTCCCGGCTTTGCGCGTTGCTGCGGGAAGCAGGAACGCCCTGTGCGGCCTGGCTGGAAGGCCAAAGCGGCCATCCCGTTGAGCTGGAGCACCATGCCTGCCTGACGCAGGAAGAATACGCCGCGCTTTGCGCCGAATTTCCCGGTGAAGCCGGAGCGCTTGCAGCCCATGCGCATGCGGAGGGCGATTTTCTTCTCGTGCGCTATCTTGAAGATAACGCTCCCGTTTTTTCTGGAGCGCTGCTTTCCCATCTCATGGCCCGCGAATTCCGCTATGCGCTTGCGCCATGCATCCCGCTTGCATCCTATACGGCTGTTTCGCTTTCCCGTTGGCGTAGCCTTGCGGCCGAATGGGCCGGCAAGCCGGGGGTTCTTCTTTTGGAAAGCGCGTTTTTGCAGCATCCCGTGCAGGATTTGCTGCTGCATTATGCCTTGCCGGATGAGGAAATCATCGCGTTCCTCCGCCGTGCGGCGGACGCGCTCACGTCGCTCTCCCCCGTGCTGTTCTATCTTGCCCCAAAGGATGTTGACGCAACCCTTGCAAACATTGCAGAACAGCGCGGCGCCCCTGAAATGGCTTATCCCGATTCCATCGCATTCTGGGCACACCGGCAAGCGCTGGAGCTTTCTGCCCTGCCTCAGCTTCCGTTTGATACCCATGTTCTCTGCAACAGCAGTGAAACGCCCGAACAAACGGCACTGCGCATACGCATGCTGCTGCGCGCATAGCATGCCGCCGAAAAAACCGGAAATTGTCAAGGGGCGGCCGCTCTTGCCTTTCGGGCAATTCACCTTCCGCATGCCGGAACGGATGATGCCCCTTAGGGTTTCGCCCGTTGCAGCGTTTGCCGTCCGGGAGCGATCGTGAGAGAAAAACGCTGAAAAAACTCGAAAAAGTGGCCTTTTGCCACTTTTTCGACACGCTGTGGAGGCGGCTGCACCCCCGCCTCCACAGGCTGCCCTCGAAAAGCCCCCTTCGCTTTTTGAGGATTTTCATATCCCTCTTGCGGTTTTTGCGCGGCCGGCCGCGCATTGCGTCCCGAATCCCCTGAATCCTTTGGGCAGGCAGAATCTTCTACCCGCACCTGTATCCGGCTTCAAAAGCGTCAAGGTTGCGTTGCGCGAACTGGGGTTTCACAAGCGCCCGGATGGCTTCCCGCCACTGTTCTGCCGGGAACTGCATCCGCTTTGCAAGCACCCCCAACAGCACAACGTTTGCCGCGCGGAACGTTCCGCATTTTTCGGCGATGCCAACCGCATCGAGCGCCACAGTATCCGCCGCGGCACGCACGCGGGCAAGCGCATCCTCCGGATATTCCGCCGCGCCCGTGATAACGGGCATCGGCAGAATCTGCTGCGTGTTTACGATCATCAAACCATCCTTTTTCAAATAAGGCAGCGCGCGCAGCGCCTCCAACGTTTCAAACGCAAGGATGAAATCCGCCTGTTCCTGCTCTACGATGGTGGAATACAGCCGTTCCGCTGCGCTCATGCGGACATAGGTTGTAACGCTTCCGCCACGTTGGCTCATGCCGTGCACTTCACTTACGCGCGCGTCATATCCGTTTCCCATGGCAATGTGGCCGAGGATTCTGCTTGCAAGCAGCGTTCCCTGCCCGCCGACGCCAACAATCACGATATTCGTTGTCATGCTTCTCACGCTCCTTCCGTTCCAAGCGCCCCAAACGGGCAAACGTTCCCGCAAAGGCCGCATCCCACGCATTGCGTGTGGTCGATCCAAACGCCCGTTTCCATTTTGCGGATGGCCGGGCAGCCGATCCTCATGCACATCCCGCACGCTCTGCACTTTTCCGCATCGCAGGCATAGGGAGCGCGTTTTTCCTTCACAATGAGCGCGCACGGCCGCCGCGAAATGATGACGCTGAGCGCATCGCGTTCCGTTTCTTCCCGCAATACCTGCTCCAGCGCCTTTACGTCAAACGGATCGACGATGCGCACATGCTCGATGCCCATCGCCTCGCAGAGCTTTGGCAGGTCAAGCGCCGGCGCGATTTCCCCGTGGATGCCGCGCCCGTTCATCGGGTTGTTCTGGTGCCCCGTCATGCCGGTGATGGAGTTGTCCGCAACGATTACCGTGCCCACGGAACGGTTATACATCATGTTCAGAAGGCCCGTCATGCCGCTGTGGCAGAAGGTGGAATCTCCAAGCACGGCAACGCTTTGCTTCGCCATCTCAACTCCGCGCGCCTTTTCAATGCCATGCGCAATACCGATGGATGCACCCATGCAAACACAGGTATCCACCGCGCCAAGCGGCGGCAGTGCGCCGAGCGTATAGCATCCGATATCGGAAAACACATGCAGCTTCAGCTTGTTGAGCACATGGAACAGCGCCCTGTGCGGGCAGCCCGGGCAGAGCACGGGGGGGCGCATCGGAATGTCCGGCGTCGTCATGGGGCCATACGCCTTTCCGCCCGCAAACCTGCACGCAACCTTATGTGCGAACAGCTCGCCCTGCACGCCGGTTTCCGCCTTGCCATGGCAGGGAATTCCCATCGCACGGACCGCATCTTCAAAAAACGGCTCCATATCCTCTACGATAACGAGTTCCTCCACCCCCGCTGCAAATTCACGAATAAGCCTTTCCGGCAGGGGGTATGCAAGCCCGAGTTTGAGCACAGATGCATGCGGCAAAGCCTCTTTCACATAATTGTATGCCGCGCCGGAGGTAATGACGCCCAGCTTTCGCTGCACCCATTCGATTCGGTTGACGGGAAGCGCATTTGCATCCTCAGCAAGGCGGCGCTCCCGCTCCTCCACATAACGGTGGCGGGCAATCATGTTTGCAGGCATGGACACATACTTTTTCGGTTCCTTTTTGTATGCAAGCAGCGGAAGCTCCTGCCGCTCGCCGAGTTCCACCGGCGTACGCGCATGCGCTATGCGCGTGGTAAGCCGAACGATTACCGGCGTATCGTACCATTCGCTCAGTTCAAATGCGAGCTGCATGAACGCCTTGCATTCCGCGCTGTCCGAAGGGTCAAGCACCGGCGCATGCGCCGCACGCGCAAGCAGGCGTGTATCCTGCTCGTTCTGCGAAGAATGCATGCCGGGGTCATCCGCCACAACAACTACCATCCCCGCATTTACGCCCGTGTAGGTTGCGGTAAAAAACGGGTCAGCGGCGACGTTGAGTCCAACATGCTTCATGCAGGCCATGCTGCGCGCACCGCCAATGGCTGCACCGAGCGCAACCTCCACGGCAACCTTTTCGTTCGGTGCCCATTCGGAATAGATTTCCGAATAGGCCGCGATGGTTTCGTTGATTTCGGTGCTCGGTGTTCCCGGGTATGCGCTTGATACGCGTACGCCAGCTTCATAAGCGCCGCGGGCAATCGCTTCGTTGCCCAACATCAGCCGTTTCAAATCGTGTTCCCTCCTGTATTTTGTTTTATGCACTCCGCACTGTTTGGCTTTCGTATCTCGTTTTCTCTGGAATTGCCTTTTGCAGATTCATAATTTCATTATACGGTAAAGTGCCGCCGCTTCAAGAGGTGGGCGGAAAGTATAAGATATATTGTGATTGCAACCCGGCAGCGCAGATACTATAATCATGATATGAGACGCAATCGCGTTGTTTCGGAGGTATTCACCCATGAAGCTGAATTACAAACGCACCATTCTCGTCGGCTTTGCCTTTTTCCTCATCTGCACGTTTTGGCAGGCGTATGACACCATTATCCCGAAGATTTTAACCGACAAATTTGGTATGTCCCAGGCAAATTCGGGCATCATCATGGCGCTGGACAACATTCTCGCGCTTATCATGCTTCCGCTGTTCGGCGCAATTTCGGATAAATGCACAAGCCGCCTTGGCAGGCGCACGCCCTTCATCCTCATCGGCACCATTGCGGCTGCCGTGGCGCTCATCGCCCTTTCCTTTACAGACGGCATGCAGCTCAAAAACATCGAAGCCGTGTCCGCCATTGATGATCGCGCAGCGCTTGAGACGCTTTACGACAGCGTTTCCGAAACACCGCTTGAAATGCCGGACGGAACCGAGTTCGTGCTTTCCGAGACCTTCTCGCGCGGGGACTTTGCTTCCATCACCTCGCAGGTTGAGATGGATGGCGCAGCCGTTACCAACCCGGATTACACCAACTATGTTGTGCCTGCGCGGCATGCTTACGCACATGCGGCAACGCGCACAAACCCGCTGCCGCTCATCCTCTTCATCGGGATCCTGCTGGTTGCTTTGATCTCCATGGCAACCTTCCGTTCCCCTGCCGTTGCTCTGATGCCGGACGTCACCATCAAGCCCCTGCGTTCCAAGGCAAACGCCATCATCAACCTGATGGGCACAGCGGGCGGCATTCTCGTATTGGGGATGGGCGTTGTGTTCAGCACGGGCGCGGCGAAAAACGCCCTGATGCCTTATGCAACGTTCTTTGCCATCGTAGCGGGCATCATGCTTCTTGCGCTTCTTGTGTTCATGCTGACCGTCCGGGAACCAAAGTTTGTATGTGAAATGGAGGCGGAAAGCCGGAGGTTCCATATAGACGAACTGCCGGAAGGCGAAACCAGCAAAGCCGCAAAGCGCCCTCTTTCCAAGGGGGAACGCGCTTCTCTGCTGCTGATCCTCGCTTCTGTGGTATTTTGGTTCATGGGATATAACGCCGTTACTTCAAAATATTCCGTCTATGCCGGGAAAGTGCTCGACCTCGACTACAACACAACGCTTTTGCTTGCAAACATCGCGGCGGTTGCGGCCTATTTGCCCGTTGGCATGATCGCCTCAAAAATCGGGCGCAAAAAAACGATCCTTGCCGGCATCGTGATGCTTGCAACCTCGTTTGGCGTGGCCTCCTTCCTGCGGGAGGGAAGCTCTGCGCTTGTGATGAACTGTATGTTCGCGCTCGCGGGCATCGGCTGGGCAACGATCAACGTCAACAGTTTCCCGATGGTAGTGGAGCTTTCCCGCGGCGGAGACGTCGGCAAATACACCGGCTTCTACTACACCGCCAGCATGGCAGCGCAAACCATCACGCCATACTTCAGCGGCCTTTTGATGGATAAGATCGGCATGACAACGCTCTTCCCCTATGCAACGATCTTTGTTGCCATCGCCTTTGGCACAATGCTTTTTGTGAAGCATGGCGACAGCAGGCCGGAGCAGCCGAAATCAAAACTTGAGGCGCTCGGCGGCGAAGAATAAACCCAGCGGTTTGAAAAAAGGGTCCTTGGAGAAAACGCTCCAAAGACCCTTTTTTATCCGTACGCCCAATCAATCCTTTTTCCGATAACTTCATGGTGTTCGCGCTTTTAAACTATACTTTCTTTTCTATCCGGTAATTTTCCGCCTGTGCATTGAACAGCTTGTAATACAGTCCGTCCGCCTTTTCCATGAGTGCCGTATGGGTGTCAAAATCGCTGACCGTGCCGCCGTCAAGGAGCAGGATACGGTCGCAAAAAACGCTTGAGGACATGCGGTGTGAGATATAGATCGCCGTTTTATCCCCGATGAGCGAATTGAAGTTTTCATAGATTTCGGCTTCCGCAAGCGGGTCAAGCGCACTCGTCGGTTCGTCAAGAATAATGACGGGCGCATTTTTATAAAGCGCGCGGGCAATTGCGACCTTCTGCCGCTCGCCGCCGGAAAGCTCCACGCCATTTTCATCGTAGGACTTTCCAAGCATGGAATACACGCCCTCGTTAAGCTCCGCCATTTTCTCATTCAGCCCTACGCGGCGGATGACCGTGCCCGTGCCCACAAGGTCGCTCCCCGGGCGCTTGCCGGTGATGTTTTCATCAATGCTGAACGCAAAAAGCTTATAATCCTGAAACACTGCCGCAATGGAAGCAAGGTAGGAACCGTGTTCGTATTCAAAAATATCCACACCGTTCAGCAGAATGTGCCCCTCCTCCGGCCGGTACAGCCTGGAAATGAGCTTCACAAGCGTGGTTTTGCCCGCGCCGTTCAGCCCCACGATGGAAATCTTTTCGCCGCCGCGGATCTCAAAGGAAACATCGTGCAGCACGCGCGTCTCACTGCCCGGATACCGGAAAGATACATGTTCAAAGCGGATGGATTCAACCGTTTCGGGGAATGGCAACGTTCCGCCAAAGTCGCTTTCCTCCGGCAGGGACATGAACTGCAGAAACGGTTCAAGATAGCCGAGCATCGCCGTGATGGTGACCGCGCTTGCGCCCGCATCCGTGGCGGCCTTTGCAAAGCTTGCCGCAGCGCTTACATACATCGTAAGCGAACCGAGGCTGATCGGAGCCTTCCCGGAAAGGGAACCGAGCACACGCAGCCCGGCGTAGCCGTACGCGAGCGCGGATTGCAGATCGTTCAGCGCACCGCTCAGGCCCTGAAACCGCCCCATTTTTTTATAAAACTGGTCGCACTCCCCGCTGATTTCCCGGCCATAGTCCGTAACACGGCCGGAAATCATGCCGCTCATGTCGTAAAGGCGCACATCCTTTTGCAGTGTATCCTGGAATCCAAGGTTCACATAATACCCATATTTGCGGTTGATCGGGATGAGGCTCGCATAAAATTTGAGTTGATCCTGCATCACGCGGGAATATGCAAACAGGTTCGCCGCCACGCACAACAGTAAAAGCAAAACCAGCACGGGGCTGAGCGTCAGCATCACCGCAAGCGTGGTGATGATAATCAAGGCGCTTTGCAGGAACTGTGCTGTGCTGCGGATCATCTCAAAGGGCGCGCTTTGGTTGTTGAACGCGAACAGGGCGCGTTCCTTTAAATCGAGGTATTCCGGTGTTTCAAGGCAGCCGAACGGAACCTTCATGACCTTTTCCGCCATAACGCGGTCCATCATGTTGTTTACGTAGAGCTCCTTTTCATCAAGCCCACGCTTCACGGCGCTGCTGAGAAGTGCGAGCACAAGGTTCGCCCCCACGATCATCCCCGCATAAAGAAGCAGGTATTCGCCGCGGAGCGCGCCCGTCAGCTCGTCGATCAGGAACTTGGGCAGCAGCACGTTCAGAAGCACCTGCGCCCCCGCAAGCATCACAGAGGACGCCATCAGCAGCACATAAGCATGTGAGGTGCGCCACACGATCGAAAAAAACAGGCGAAGCTTTTCCCACTGTTTCATGCGCCCACCTCCTCCGAAGCCCGGTTGTAATACTTCCCCTGCACGGTGAACATTTCAAAATATTTGCCGCCGAGCGCCATCAGTTCCTCATGCGTGCCGTATTCAGCAAGCCCCTGTCCGTCAAAGAGGGCAATATGATCGCAAAACTTCGTGCTCGCAAGCCGGTGGGAAATATACACTGCCGTTTTCCCCTGCACAAGCGCGGCAAAGCTTTCGTAAATCTCCGCTTCCGCAAGCGCATCGAGCGCGGCGGTCGGTTCATCCATGATGACCATGTTCGCATCCTTATACAGCGCGCGGGCGATGGAAAGCTTTTGCGCTTCGCCGCCGGAAAGCTCCGTTCCGTCCTTTTCGATGATCTTGAGAAGCGTTTGCTCCAGGCCTTTGGGGAACGCGCGCACTTTGCCGCCAAGCCCTACGCGTTCCAGCGCGTCCATGGCGCGCGCCCTGTCTCCCTCCGCATGGCAGGCCACGTTTTCAAGCACCGTATAGGCAAGCGTGTTCACATCCTGAAACACCGCGGAGAACATGGAATACAACGCTTTTTTATTGAATGCGCCGATGGGTACGCCGTTGATGAGGATTTCTCCCTCCGTCGGCGCAAAGAGGCCGGTCATCAGCTTCACAAGCGTGGATTTTCCCGCGCCGTTCACACCTACAATCGCAAGGCGTTCTCCCTTGTGAATTGTAAAATCCAGATTTTTAAAGATGTATTTTTCCGTGCGCGGATATTTGAAGCTCACGTTTTTGAATTCGATCTCAAGCGTATCCCCACTGATCGCCGGGTGTGTGCCACCGTGTTCGCCCAGGTCCTCATCCAAAAAGCGGAACATGTCATAGGCATATTCCCCCTCGCTGTAAACCGTACCCGCCTTTTCCGCGAGCAGCTTGAGCTGCGCCGAAAGGCTCAGCGCCGCCGCAAGATACATCGAAAAATCCGCGATGGGCATCCCGCGCGCCACATCCCGCACAAGGAGGCCGTAGGTCGCCGCATCACTCAGAAGGAGCGTGCCAAGCGCCGCAAAGCCGAGCAGAAATTCCCGGTGTTTGACGCGCGCGATGATGGCAACGTATGCGTCGATCTCCCGTTTGAAATTATCGAGGATACGGGATTGAAACCCGTAAAGCCGCACGTCCTTGCCAAAGGAAAAATCATTGGCGGTGTTGGAATAATACCGCACGCGGCGCGCTGCATGGCCGATTTCTGCATGCAGGCTGTGTTGAAACGCATGCGTTTCCCGGCTCACCCAAAACACGGCGGCCACATGCAGCAGCAGCGCCGCGAGAATCCATATGCTTTTCATGCCGATGAACACAACGTAAGCAAGCACCGTCAAAAGCACGGCGGGGGTTTCATACAGCGCATGGTATACGCCTTCCACGCCGTTGTTGTTGCTGTTTGCGGCATTCAGCGCACGCTCATGCTCGTCATAGAACTTAGCGTCCTCGGTATTGCAATAGCGCATGGTGAGGTTCTTGTTCAGCATGTCTCTGAGGTATTCAAGCCGCAGCAGCCCAAGTTTATGGTAAGAAGCATAGTACAAATAGGTTTTCAGTGCCCCTACGCCGCCTGCTGCAAGGAAGAAGCCCGCCGTAATGAAAACGAGCCGTTCGACAGAAGGCGCCGGCTGTGTCAGCTCCCCGAGCACAAGCTTGGGCAGCGCCACGGCAAACATCGGGTAAACCGCCGCAGCAAGCGTATAAATCCCAAAGCTTGCAAACAGGCGTTTGTTTTGCCGCCATGCGTTCTGCACAAGCCGGGCGAGTGTTTTTCCGATTGGATATGGTTTTTTCATGCTGCCTCCCCCGGAAAATGAGATGGGTTTATTTAATCACAGCCTCCCCCTTTGCGTCAAGCAAGGAGCGGTTGCGCAACCGCTCGAATCCTGTGCGTTTATCGGTTGAATGCTTGTGGTTCTTGCTCTTTAAGTTGAATGCTTGTGGTTCTCGCTCTTTAAATCAAAACGGGCAGGAATTTTCCCGCCCGAAAAACTGTTTTTCTTATTGCCGTCCCGCCGCCTGCAGCGCGAGGTTCGGATAATTCGTGATGACCGCATTCACGCCCGCTTCAATCAGCTCGCGCATTACCTGCGGGTCATTCGCTGTCCATGGGTTCACATCCACGCCTGCCTTACGGCAGCCTTCCAGCATGCCGGGGCAGTTGAGCGCGGCAAGGTAATGCGGATGCAGCGCGTTTGCGCCCACATACTTCGCATAAACCCACGGATCCACCATTGCATCGGAATAAAGAAGGCCGATCTTTGCTTCCGGGTCAAGCTCGCGGATTTTCAAAAGGACATAATGGTTGAACGAGGAATACAGAATGCGCCCCTGCATGCCCATCTCGCGTTCAAGCGCAATCAGATGATCCCATATGCCGTAATAGATTACAACGTCGCACTTGACCTCCACATTGATGGTAAGGTTTGTGTTCCTGAGCAGGCCGTACACTTCGCGCAGCGTCGGGATACGGACGTTCTGATAACCTTCCATGCCGTTTGAAAAATCCAGGCGTTTGAGCTCCTGGCAGGTCATATCCACCACGCGGCCCGTACCGTTTGAAGTGCGGTCCACCGTTTCGTCGTGAATGACCATCAGCTTTCCATCCGAGCTCATGTGCACATCAAGTTCCACGCCGTCTGCGCCCTGCTCCACCGCCAGCTTGAACGCCGGGATGGTGTTTTCCGGCGCATACCCGCTCGCCCCTCTGTGTGCCCAAATCTTTGTTGCCATATCGCCGTTCCCCCTGTTTACGTTTCGCATTTTCTAAATTATACCATCTTTCCTGCGAGAAAAAAACCGGCTAACTGTAAACAATATTGGCATGAAATTAAGTATTATCCTTCTTACATTCTTTCTCGGCGGCACGATCTATGTTCTGCTGGAGCTACTTTGGCGCGGCCGCAGCCACGTTTCGATGTTCTGCGCCGGCGGGCTGGCCCTTCTGCTGCTGCACGGGCTGTTTCTCCGCTTCGCGCTTCCGCTCTTCGCGCAATGCCTTGTCGGCGGGCTTGTGATCACAGCGATCGAATTTGTGGCGGGCGCGATTGTGAATGTGCGTCTGAAGCTCAACGTGTGGGATTATTCCAAAATGCCCCTCAACCTGTATGGGCAGGTCTGCTTGCCGTTCTCGCTGCTCTGGTGTCTGCTTACGCTCCCCATCTCTTTCTTAAGCAGCTATCTTGCAACGCTCTGACAGCTTGAAGCTTTCCTCTGTTTGCGGTATTATAAGGGAAAGATTTCATTTCCGCATGATCCCGCACAAACTGAAAGGAGAGCCCTATGCAAAAAGCAAAGATCAATTCTGCCCGTCTTGTGATGCAGAGCGTCGCAGGCATGGTGCGCCATCCCTATATGGGCGGCCCTTACCGCATCTCCCATGATGGCATTGCCCGCGTTCTGCCCGCCACAGGCGCAATCACTTACAATGTAAAGATTGGCGATTCCGTTTATGCCATGGAATGTGACCATGTGGAGCCGGGCGTTACAGTGCTCAACCCGGACAAAGCCGAAAACGCTGCTTTTAACACGCTTTCCTGCGTAGGCAACACGGCAGTTGTCATCTCCGGCGACGCAAAGGGTGCGCGCGGTTTTGTGACCGGCACGCATGGCGGTGTGGAGCATGTGATCTGCTATTTTCCGGCGGATGCGCTCGAGCGTATGGCCATCGGTGACTGCATTCAGGTGCGCGCCCAAGGGCAGGGCATGCAGATCGAAGGCTTTGAACGCACTGTTTCCTGCATGAACCTTGACCCCAATCTGTTTGAGAAAATGAACATCTCCGTGGAAGATGGAAAGCTGATTGTGCCCGTTGCCGCGCGCGTGCCTGCCTATCTCATGGGCAGCGGCATCGGTTCCGCAAGTTCCACAAGCGGAGATTATGACATCATGACCGCGGATCACGACGAAATCGTCCGCCTTGGGCTTCACAAGCTCCGCTATGGTGATTTTGTGCTGCTGGAGGATTGCGATACCTCCTTCGGCCGGGGCTATCTCGGCGGTGCGCGCACCATCGGGATCGTCATCCACAGCGATTGTATCAAGATGGGCCACGGCCCGGGTGTAACAACGCTTCTTACGAGCAAAACGCCCATCATCGAAGGCAGGCTCGATGCGGGCGCGAATCTTGCAGATTATATGGGGGTGTAATGCGATTAGGACAGGCGTATACATCGGAACCGACTTTGAAATGGAAGTGACCGCGCGATGCGTGGTCACATTTTGTCAGAACCATGTGGGCAATTAATTCTTCTGTTCCAATGGTTTCAAAAACGTAAGTGCAGCCTGTCGCCAAGCCTCGGGCTCTTCCCGCATTGGAGCATGCGCGGAATGCTCGAACCAGACCCATTGCTTTTGGGGAGCCTGCAATGCATCAAGCCATGCTCTTGCAAGCTCGGGCGGCGTGCATTGGTCATGCCGCCCTTCCAACAGGCAGACGGGCATCGGAAGGGATGTCACCTTTTCCGTAAAATCCCACTCCAATATCGAATTCCACAATGCGCGGATGCAGCCTGCGTTTCCATCCCAGGCATGATATAATTCCCGCGGCGTATACGCTCCAGAGCGTAGCGCGGGCAGCAGCGTGTCGCGCCAAAACACGCTCTTTTTCAAGGAACTCCCGCCATATTTTTTCACATATTTGCGCTGCACCCACGCACCCTTTGGCGTGGAATAGCGTCCGTTTTCCGGCGCGCCGATGCGTTGGAGCTCACGCATCGCCTCCGTATCTCCGCGCTGCGCGGCTTCTTCGCAAACGAACTCATAGGAAAGACGCTCCCCTTCCGCACCGTTAACCATTTGCCCCGAGCCCAAGTATGCGGAAATTCCCTCCGGATACGCGCTGCAAAGCAATGTTCCAAGAAGTGTGCCCCATGAATGCGCAACAAGAATAAGCGCATCCTGCTTAAATTTTTTCAGCAGGTATTCCTTTACCTGCCGCGCATCCTCCAATACCTGTGGGAGCGTCATCGGTTCCTTTTCCGCAAGCGTTGGTGCAAAGCTGAGTCCCGCCCCGCGCTGATCCCAGCAGACGAGCGTATAATGCTTTGCCAATGCAGATTGGCAGCCCAATACAAGGTGTCTGTCCGGCGCACCGGGGCCGCCATGCAGAAAAAGCATCAACGGCAGGTTCTCCTCCACCGCGCGATAGCACAGCGCATGGTTCCATCCATTGAGCCGAACCGTTTCCCTTTCATCCAGCGCATACCGCAATTTCATTCCAACCTTTCCGCGCAATGTTCGCCTCTATCTGCGTTTCCAATTGTTCTTCCACGCCGTAATACAGCGCAAGTTGTGTCAAAGCCACCATTGCCTGACGAATCTCGTTTGCAAGATTCTCCTTTTGCGGTGCGCCATGTTTTTCGCATTTTCGTCCACTGCCTTCCCAGAGGTTCACCTCTGCGGCAACTTCTCCACATTCCTCCAAAAGCCGCGTCACAATTTGGAACGGTTCGTTTCCTCCGGGAAAACGCCGGTTTGCGCCGCGCGCCATCCGATAAAAACGCTCCAAGCTCAAATCTCCTCCATCTCCAGCATCACGGGGCAATGATCGCTGCCCGTGACCTCCGGCAGAATGCTGCTTTCTTCAATGCAGCCGCGGATGCGCTCGCTGACGAGAAAATAGTCGATGCGCCACCCCGCGTTGTTGGCGCGGGCGTTGTACATGTAGCTCCACCAGGAATAGGCGCCGGTCTTGTCCGGATACAGGTAGCGGAACGTATCCACAAAGCCGCTGGCGAGCAGTTCCGTGAACTTTGCGCGCTCCTCATCCGTGAAGCCCGCATTGCCGCGGTTGGATTTTGCATTTTTTAGGTCGATCTCCTGATGCGCCACGTTCAGGTCGCCACAGATGACAACGGGCTTCTTTGCATCGAGCGATTTCAGGTATGCACGGAAAGCGTCCTCCCAGTCCATCCGGTAGGAAAGGCGGGTCAGTTCCCGCTGGGCGTTGGGCGTATAGCACGTCACAAAATAGAACGTTTCAAATTCCAGCGTGATCACGCGCCCTTCCGGCGCGAAGCCGAGCTCCGCCTCATCCGGCAGGCCGTAGCTGACCGCAAGCGGCGGGATGCGCGTAAACACCGCCGTTCCGGAATATCCCTTCTTTACGGCGCTGTGCCAATACTGCTCGTAGCCCTCAAACGCAAGCTCGATTTGGTGCGGTTGGAGCTTTGTCTCCTGCAGGGCGACGATATCCGCATCGATGATGCGGAAAAATTCTTCAAACCCTTTCCCCAGACAGGCACGAAGGCCGTTTACATTCCATGATACAAAGCGCATAGCGTTTCCCCCCTCCATTTTTGCCGGCCTTCCCCCGCTAGTCTTCCCGGTAAAAAGTGTTGCCGCCGATGAATTCCCGAAGGATGCTTGTGGGCGGAATTTCGTCCTCCACATCCGCATCCAAAATATAATTGAGGAATTTTACAATATCGCGCGCCTCGGCATAATATTTGCTTGTAGGCAGCACCTCACGCAGAAGTGGATAAACATACTTTTTCAACACGGCAATTTCATAAACGAGCGTTGTGTTAAACAACGCGTCGGCATGCTCCTGATAGGGGAAAATCCACGTTTCCTCGCCCCGGCGCACCGAAGGCCACATGGAAAGCGTGTGCTCCATGGACGCGCCCCGCGTTTCATAATCCCGCACAAGGCGGCGCAGCAGGCGCACATCCGTGGTGCGGATGCGGTTATGGTCGTCAAGGTTCAGCGTAGTAAGCGCGCTTACATACACACGGAATACCGCATCATCCGGCACTTCCTGCGTCAGCAGCAGCGGATTCAGGCCGTGGATGCCTTCGATGATGAGCGGCTGGTCCGCCTTTACGGAAAGCACAATCCCTTCCGGAGCACGTTTGCCGGTTTTAAAGTCAAAGCGAGGTACCTCAACCTCCTCGCCGCGCAGAAGCGCCGCAAGATCGTGGTTGAAGCGCGGAATATCAAGCGTATTGATGTGTTCAAGATCCATCTGCCCATGTTCGTCGCGCGGGATCACATCGCGGTCCAGATAATAATTGTCCAACGAAAGCATGATGGGATCCTGCGCAAGCACGCGAAGCTGCGTTGCGATGCGGTTCGCGCTTGTGGTCTTTCCTGATGAGCTCGGCCCTGCAACCATCACTGCGCGCGCCTTTTTTGCAACGATGGCATCCGCGATTGCCGCATAGCTTTTTTCGTGCAGCGCTTCGCTTACGCGCACAATTTCACGGATGCTGCCGTTTTCCACGCGCGTATTCAATTCGTTCACGGTATCGCAATGCATGAGTTTGCCCCAGGTATCGCTCTGGCGGAATACGGACGCGAGCTTCGTCATGTCCGTATAGTCCGAAGGGACGTCCGGCTCATCCTTGCGGGGCATGAGCATGATCACCGCCCCGTCCATAAACTTGAGCCGAAACACATCCGCATATTCGGTGCCGGGCGCCATTTCGCCGTAAAAATAATCCTTGTAATCCCCAAGGCAATATACGTCGAAATAGCTGAACTTGCGCCACTTCAGAAGCCGTGCCTTATCAAGTTGGCCGTCCTTTTCAAAGAATGCGATCGCCTCGTCAATGGAAAGGCGCCTGCGCTCAAGCGGCAATGCCGCGCGGATAATGAGGCGCATTTCGCTTTCAAGGCGCAGTACATCCTGCTCGGTCAATGCGGGGTCTTTTTCGATTGTAATGTACAGCCCCGGCCCGAGGGAATAGCGCACCTGTACGCGCGCCGCAGGGAAAAGCCTGCGCACCGCGGCAATCAGGATGAACTGCAGCGTACGTTCATAAACGCGGCGGCCCGTTTCTTCCCCATAGCGCAAAAGATGCACGTCCACGTCTTTAAACGGCGTATAGCGCAAGCTGAATACCTCGCCGCCAATCTGTGCCGCAAGCGGGCGTTTGCGCAGCGAAATGCTGTCCAATTCAAGTTTTTTTACCGCATCCAACAGGCTTTCGCCATGCTTGAGTTCTGCGGCGACTCCGTCCACCGTTACCTTCATAATAAACCTCCATCTCTGGAATAGAAACTTCGTGCACTGCTTAGATTATCATTATACCGCAAATCCCCGCTCCATACAGCAAACTGTGGCAAAATTTGAAATATTGCCGAATTTTTCAAACTTTAGCCAATATATCTGCTATAATGGATCGGGGTCGTTTTTCCGCCGACGCGGTCATGCGCCCTTTTGCGCGGCTCCGCCTTCTGTGCGGTCGCACGCGGCATCGTTGTTGAAGCAGGTGTTTTATGGAAAAGAAGCAATCCTCTTTTGTCCGGGGCGCAGCAATCCTCGGCGCTGCGGGCCTTATCGTAAAAATCATCGGTGCGCTGTTCCGTGTGCCGCTTGCCAACCAGGTCGGCCCGGAGGGCATGAGCTACTATGAAGTCGCTTATCCGTATTATTCCGGCCTTCTCGTGATCGCCTCCGCCGGGCTTCCGACGGCAATTTCGAAGCTTGTGAGCGAACGCGTGACCATGCGCGACTACCGCGGCGCACGCGAGGTATTTCAAACCGCGCAAAAGCTCCTTTGCGGCATTGGCATCATGCTGGGTCTTTTGATGTTCCTGTTGGCCAAACCCCTTGCCGCAAGCTCCGGCCTTGATGCAGCATACCTTTCTTTCCAGGCATTCGCACCCGCGCTCCTGTTTGTTTCCATCATGTGCGCATATCGCGGCTATCTGCAGGGCATGCAGCAGATGACCGGCACCGCCGTATCCCAAATTGTTGAGCAGCTCGGCAAGCTTGCCATTGGCCTTGCCCTTGCGGTAAAGCTTTTGCCCAAAGGCCCCGAATATGCGGCTATGGGCGCGATCATCGGTGTGACGGCGAGCGAGCTGATCGCACTTATTGTGATTTGGCTGATGTACCGCCTGAAAAAGCGCAGCTTTGATGCAAAGCTGCGCAGAAGCCCCAAAACGCAGCCGCGCGGTTTCGGCATTATCTCAAAAAATCTTTTGCAAATTGCAGTCCCCGTTACCATCGGCGCTTCCATCAGCTCGCTTGCAGGCATTGTGGATGTGGCGCTCATCATCAATATTTTGACCGACAACCTCGGCTATGAAACGTCGCTTGCGCAGACCGCTTTTTCGCTGCTGCGCACCAATGTAACGACGCTCACCAATATGCCCGGCGTGCTCACCATGGCGCTTGCGATGAGCCTTGTGCCCGCAATTTCGGCGGCAATGGCCAAGCGGGACAGCGCGAGCGTGCGCAATGCTTCCCGCATGGGGCTAAAGCTTGCGCTCATCATCGGCCTGCCGTGCGCCACCGGCCTTTTTGTGCTTGCAAAGCCCATCCTTTCCCTGCTTTATCCGCGATTGACCGAGGCGGAGCTTGCCCTCGCTGCCGATCTGATGCACACAGCTGCCATCGGTGTGGTTTTTCTTTCCATGGTGCAGACAATGACCGGAGTCCTGCAAGGAATGGGGAAGCAGAACGTGCCCGTGTTCAACCTGTTCATCGGCTTTCTGCTGAAAGTTGTGACATTGATTTTCCTTATGAACCTTCCTTCGGTAAACATTCAGGGCGCAGCGGTTTCCACCGTGGTATGCTATGCATTCGCCGGCATCGCGGACACCATCTATACGGCGCGGCGCGCAAGGCTTAAGCTCCCTTTGTTTGATGTGTTCGGCAAACCGCTCTCCGCATCGCTCGCCATGGGTGCCGCCGTACACTTTGCTTATGCCGCTCTGGCAAAGAGCGGCCATACTACGCTTGCAACGCTTGGTGCAGTTTGTGCGGGCGTTGCCGTATACGCAGTGCTTGTCGCGCTGCTTCGCATGTTCTCCTATGACGAGCTTGCGCTGATTCCGGGCGGCACAAAGCTGCGCCGCCTGCTGTACCCGAAAGGACAAAACAAATGAAAACCATTACCATCGCGCCGCTTGCGACGCCAAGAAGCATTTCCCTTGCCGTTTGGGATGCGGTAACACATGCCCCCCGCCTGTTTTTGCAGACGTCGGAGCACCCTTCCGCCCGCCGCATATGCGAGGCGGGCATCCCCTTTGAAAGCATGGATGATCTTTACCGCGCAGCCGAAGACTTTGATGCGCTCAACGCAGCAATTGCAGCGCGCCTTTTTTCGGCACCGGAGGAGGATGTGGTCTATGCCGTGCCGGGCCGCGGTGTGGGGCAAGCCCAGCTTGAAACGATCCGGCAGGCAGCCGAAACGGCCGGGGTGCAGGTGGTGCTGCTGCCTGCTTCCGGCTATGCGGAAGCCGCGCTGGCATCGCTGCCTGTACAGTTTGCAGCGGACAGCCTGCGCATCCTTCCCGCGACCGCACTCCCCTGCCGTTTGGACCCCTATGTGCCGCTGTGCGTTGAAGAACTTGACACACGGATGCGCGCAAGTGAAGTGAAGCTTGCGCTCCTTGAATATTATCCGGATGAATTCCCCGTCTGGCTCTGCACCATGGACGACGCCGGTGATTACTCCGCCCGTTCCCTGCCGCTTTACGCGCTGGACAGGCAGGAAGGCTTTTTTGCCGCAAGTACGCTTATCCTGCGTGCCGCAACGTTTGAGGAGCTTTCCCGTCACGGTCTGGAAGGGCTTGAGCGCGTGATGAAACGCCTGCGCGCACCCGGCGGCTGCCCTTGGGATGCGGAACAAACACACGAATCGCTGCGCAGCGATCTTCTGGAAGAAGCATACGAGGTGCTGGATGCCATCGACCGGGAGGACGTGGACGCGCTGTGTGAGGAACTCGGAGACCTCCTTCTGCAGGTGGTGTTCCATGCGGAGATCGAGGAGGAACTGCGCGTGTTCAACCTTCGGGATGTCTGTACCGGAATTGTGCAAAAGCTCGTTTACCGGCACCCGCATGTTTTCGGCGAAACGCGCGTGAATGGTTCGGATGAAGTGCTTGTCAATTGGGAAAACCTAAAGAAGAAGGAAAAGCATCAGGATACGGTCGCTGATATGATGAACGCCGTGCCTCATGGCTTCCCCGCCTTAATGCGCGCAAAGAAGGTGCAAAAAAAAGCCGCGCATGTGGGATTTGACTGGCCCGACCCAAACGGTGCGCTGGACAAGGTTGAGGAAGAAACGCATGAGCTCCGCGAAGCCTTAGCACAGCAGGAAAGCGAAACCCGCATCAGCGAAGAACTGGGGGATCTGCTTTTCTCGGTGGTCAATGCGGCGCGGCTGCTCCATCTGGATGGAGAGCTTGCCCTTGCTGCGGCGACTGAAAAATTTGTCACACGGTTCACAAAAATGGAGCAACTTGTTTTATCCGAGGGGCTCTCGCTCGAAGCGTTAGGCCTTCCTGCTCTGGACGCATTCTGGGAGCGCGTAAAGGGCTGATTTTATAGGAAATTTGGGCAAAATAGGGCTTGTACAATCACGGAAAGGCTGATACAATAAATGGCGGACAAAATCCGTTTAAAACATCAGGAGGATATAAGACATGAATAAAACCGAATTGATCGCAGCCGTAGCCGAAAAGAGCGGCATCTCCAAGAAGGACGCTGAAAAGGCCGTTAGCGCTGCGCTTACCACCATCACGGAAGCACTTCAGGCTGGCGACAAGGTTCAGCTGGTTGGCTTTGGTGTATTTGAAGTTCGCGAGCGTCCCGCGCACAAGGGTCACAACCCCATGACCGGTGCCGAAATCGAAATCGCCGCGAGCAAAGCCCCCGCCTTCAAGGCCGGCAAAGCGCTCAAGGAAGCTCTCAACTGATTTATTTAAACATAAAAAGCGCGAACCGCAAGGTTCGCGCTTTTTTAAATGGTTTTTGTTCATCCGAGCTTTATATAATCTGTAACAGCAAAGCCAAAGGTACCATTTTGACTCAGGAAGCACCAGCCGTCAAAAATCATATAAACCGTAACAGATGCTTTGCTTGGCATCAGCCGTATGACCTTGCTCGAAGTGCTCATTCCTTGCCTGAGGTTGACTTCTGCAGTAGTCCTGGTTTCGATGGGCGCGACTGTATCGCTCACGCGCGCAATACCTGCCGAGCCAGAGCTTTTGACCTTTACATAGGATTTATAGGCAAAGCCTGCATGTCCATTGTAAAGCACATAATACCAGTCTCCGGTTTCGCCCAAAATTTTGAGTTCTTCCCCCTGTTTAAGCGTTGCAAGCACATTTCCGCCCGTTGTGGAAGGCTTGTCCCTGAAATTGAGTTTTCCCGTGGCCGCACCTGTTGCAAGTTGGATTCCTTCCCCGGAGGACGTTTCGCCCTCCGGCGCGGAACTGCCGCCCTCCGGCGTGACGCTGCCTGCTCCTTCCTCGCTCTGCGCAATCATCTTCACATATTTTGCGTAAAGGTATCCGCGCGTGCCGTTATATTCAGCCGCATACCAACCGTCTGAAAGCGAATAGAGCGTAACCGTTTCCCCGCTTCTGATCTGGCCAAGCTTTTTGGACGAGGAGGAAGCCTGTTCCCGGAAGTTAACCTTTGCCGTAGTTTGTCCCAAGCCGAGGATATCCGGCACGGTAAGCTCCGGAGTTTCCTCTTTGTCGCTGCTCTCCTTCTCTGGAAGCGCAACCGTCACATTGATGTATTTTGAGCTCACATAGCCTGTCCGTTCGCCGACCGATACCCGATACCACCCATCTGTAAGCGCGTGCAGCGTAAGTTCCAAATCTTTTTTGAGCGTTCCGAACGACGGGTAGGATGTCCCCGGCCCTTCCCGGAAATTCACGTTCCCCGTGGTAATGCCTTTGCCCGTCTCCGGCTTGGGTTCCTCCGGCAAAACCGGCCTGCCGTCGCTTCCGAGCGTAACCTTTTCCCCCGTCAGCTCCACATAATCGGCATACAGGAATCCGAATTGGCCGTCCACTGCCGCATAATACCAGTTCCCGCTCTTTTCCAAAACATAAACGCCAGTATTTTTTTCAAGCTGCCGCAGTCTGGCGCTTGCGCTTGAAGCGTCTGCGCGGAAGTTCACCCCGCTTCGCGTCACCAGACCCGCCTCGGCAGAATAGGTCGGCTCCGGCTTTGCGGTTTGTTCAGGCGTAGGCAAAGGTACTGCTTGCGCCAATTTTACGTATTGCGCGCTTACATAGCCGTAAACGCCCTCAACGCTCACATAATACCAACCGTTTTGCAGCGCGTATGCCGTGAGTTCCGTGCCGCGCGCAAGCTTTTTCAGGCTGCTGTAGCTGGTGGCAGGCCCTGTTCTGAAGTTTACATCCTTTGCTGTGATGCTTCCCGTGCCGAGAATGGCAGGCTGCTCCGGCGTGGGTGACGGCACAGGCGTAGCCGTTGGCGCAGGCGTTGGCGCAGGCGTTGACCCTTCCAGCGGAACAAAGTCGACATAGTCGGCGCTGACGTAACCATCATACCCATCCACAACCGAACGGTACCAACTTCCCGACTTTCCATAAACCGGAATCCTGCTTCCCTTTGTAAGTTTCCCATAACTTTCGTATTCCGTGCCGGGGCCTTTGCGGAAGTTCACATTGCCCGTAACCGTGCCATAGCCTGTAAGCGTCACTCCTTCCGGAACCTCAGATGCGTCCGGAGTTTCGCCCGGCTTCACAGGGTCTGCGGGTTCTGAAACCGCAATCGTGGAAAACGATGCGCCCGGATAATAAAAGCGCAGAATGTCACGGTAATTCCAGCCTTCGAGCGCGCGTTGCTGCGCGCCTCGCTGGCTCATTCCCACTCCATGGCCCCATCGTGCATGGTAGATAACATAGCAGCCGGAAGATGCGTCATATTCCCCCCAATACGTACGCAAGGCAGCGTTTGTAAATACGCCGTAGGTAAAAAGGTCGGCCACATTGAAGTCAAGCTCAATGTCATCGTAAAGATACCCGCCCGCAATAACGCCAAGCCTCATTTTCACGCGCGTCATGTTGCGCGTCACATCATTGTAGCGGGGCGAATACACCTCCACAGCCTTAATGAGTTCCAAACCTGTCGGCATCACGCCGATCACTGCTCCCGCTTTGGTCAGAATCATTTCATACAGTGCCCGGCTGATGGAACCCGCCTCGTTAATGGGGATCTTAACTTTTTCAATTGGGCTCATCGTGTTTTTAAGATCGTATTCATCCAGGCTGATGGCATACCCCGCATTTGTGCCCTTGCCTGTGCTCCAAGCGTATGTCACAAGACTGGTTTCCCCGCCATTGCTTGCAGCGTAATACGTGCAGAGCATAGAGCCGTTTACGGTAAGAATTTCACCGAGCGTTTCGTCTACCGCCCGGATTACGTTTGTGTTTGACGACGTATACCCTTTATAGACCTGGTCTGTGGACGTATCGCCGATATAGTATTCCGCATTGCCAGTTTTCATGCAGGTGAGCACATAGCATTTGGCTGCAATGGCCTGCGCCTTGAGCGCCTCAATGGGAAACGTGTTGCTCATTTCATGCCCGACGACGCCATACAGATAATGCGCCAGAGGCACGACATTGACAATCTGCAAAAAGCCGCTTGAAAGGACGCGCACATTGAAATGGCCGAGGTAAGAACGCGAGTTAAAATACATATAACCCGCAGAGGGCTTCATCTGCGCCCGCATAATGGAAACGGACGCGCCCGTATACAGCTCGCCCTCTCCCGAATGGGACACGCTCAACGTGCCATCCAGATTTGCGCGCAACGTAAGCGTACCGCCTTTAAAGGACGCTCCGTTTTCGTTGATAAAATATTCACCTTTTACGCTCATGGAAAGCACGGTAGCATTGTTGGTCGTCAGTTTGACCTTGATGGTGCTGTAATCTGCCGCAGCGGATGCCTGAGGTGCAGGGAACGCTGCCATGGCCACGAAAAAAGCAAATGTGAGAAAAACCGCTGTGAATCGTTTCATAAGCAATCCTTTATTAAATCGTTGCGCCGTTGCGTCTTGCGGCATGCCGCAGCAATTGCAGTTATATAATAGCAGTATAATTTTAGCATGAATGTAATGATTTGTGTAGGAATTCCACGTTTCTTTTCGGATTATTCATATTATTGGTATTATTTCCCATATAAAACCGCAAAAAAGCTGCCCGGCAGTTTGCCGGGCAGCACGTCCGCATGGATGCTGTATACGATTTAGTTCTCCATCTGTTTTCCCATGAAATTTGCGGCCGTTTCGCACGCTTTCAGCTCCGTGGCACTCATCGCCGCCCCTGCTTCGCGGCTCACGAGGATCACCGCGCCGATCGCATCCCCCGCCGCAAGGATCGGCACCACAACAGCCGCCTGATAAATGTCTCCGCCATCCTCCGCCGTAATGTGCGGCACGGCTCCGTTTCCATCCGAAGCAAGCACCTTCTCGCGCCGTTTCATGATCTGCTCTACATCGTCGTGCAGCGGCCTATCCAAAAGCTCGCGGCGGCTTGCGCCTGCAACGGCAATGACGTTGTCTTTATCACAAATGAGCGCGGTGTGTCCCAGCGCCAAATGGAGCGATTCGGCATATTCCTTCGCAAAATCGCCGAGTTCGCCGATTGGAGAATACTTTTTCAGGATCACTTCGCCTTCGCGGTCCGTAAAGATTTCCAGCGGGTCGCCTTCGCGAATCCGCAGTGTTCTGCGAATCTCCTTGGGTATGACCACGCGGCCAAGTTCGTCAATCCTGCGTACAATCCCAGTTGCTTTCAAAACAGTTCCCTCCTGTGCTGCCTTTGCGACAATACTTAAATATTTGGTCGTAGGCCTATTATTTGTAAGTCGAGCCGTTGTATGCGGGCTTTTAACTGGAAAAAAACGGCGCAGGGCCGCGCTGCTCATATCAGGGCTAAACGCTCTGCGCTTTTTTATAAGCCAAAGAGCCCCGCCAGCGGAGCTCCTTCGTTTCATGCGTATTTTGCAGCTTTTAATCGTTCCTGTTGCGCAGGAAGCTGGGCAGGTCGAGGTTGCTCTTTTCCTTTGGGTTATACTCGCCCTTGGGAAGATCCTGCTTCGTGAAATGAGGCGTTACCTCTTCTCCGTCCGGCAGCGGAGAGGTATATTGCGGCGCTTTGCTTCGTTTCTCTTCCCAGAAATTGCGTTTGGGTGCATTTGAGCCGGGCAGGGAAGGCTCGTCCTTCCTGCGCCAGTCATCCGCTACGCGGCCGGTGCTGCGCACGGTTTGCTGCGGCTCCTGTTGTACGGCATTGCGCCGGTTGTTCAAGCGCGTATCTGCGGATTCAAAGCCTGTGGCAATCACCGTGATGCGCACCGCATCGCCCAATTCTTCGTCTGTGCCTGCGCCCCAAATGATGTTTGCATCGCCATCCGCGTATTCCTGAATGAACGCCGCCGCTTCGGAAACCTCAAGGATGCCGAGATCCGCGCCGCCCGTGATGTTGATGATGACGCCCTTTGCGCCGTTGATGCTGGTCTCAAGCAGCGAGCTTTCAACGGCCTGCTTCGCAGCCTCAAGCGCACGTTTTTCGCCAGACGCCATGCCAATGCCCATATGCGCCATTCCTTTTTCGCGCATAATGGTCCGCACATCCGCAAAGTCCAAGTTCACCATGCTCGGCACAGCAATCAGATCGCTGATGCCCTGAATGCCTTGACGAAGCACATCGTCCGCCACGCGGAAGGCTTCCGAAAGGCTTACGTTGCCGACCGTGTCAAGCAGGCGGTCATTGGGGATGATGATAAGCGTATCCACGGAATCCTTCAGGTTCATGATGCCGTTGACCGCGTTGTTCATGCGAACTTTGCCCTCAAAAGCGAAAGGCTTTGTCACTACGCCGATGGTGAGAATCCCCATCTCCTTTGCGCATTCCGCAACGATAGGCGCTGCGCCCGTTCCCGTTCCGCCGCCCATGCCGGCAGTGATGAACACAAGATCCGCTCCCTTGAGCGCTTCCGTGATTGCATCCCGGCTTTCCTCGGCCGCTTTGCGGCCAACCTCCGGATCCGCACCCGCGCCGAGCCCCTTGGTCAGCTTTTCGCCGATCTGGATCTTTTGTCCGGCGCGCGAAAGGTAGAGCGCCTGCTTATCCGTATTGACGGAAATAAACTCCACACCGCGCAAGCCGTATTGAATCATGCGGTTGACCGCGTTGTTCCCCGCGCCGCCGACTCCGACGACTTTCAGCTGCGCAAATTGGCCGCTTTCAAAATCCAGTTCCAAACCGATGGGCATATGGTGTTCCTCCTTAGCTTACTTCACAAAGAAATCCTTGAGTTTTTTCATTAAGCTTCCCTGCGGGCCCGTTATCTCCAGCCGGCCTGCATTGTCTTCGTCCGTTGCGTGCATCACGAAATCCATCACGGAAAATGCGCTTGCATAGTTTGGGGAGGATAGCCTTGGCATCCATGGCATGCGCACTTGGATGGGAAAGCCGATGCATCGCTCCATGTATTCGCAGCTGCCGCGCATGAGCGTGAATCCACCGCCGGTCATGTAAATCGGCAGGTTCTCCGTAAGCGCAACGCCCATATCCCGAATTGCTTCGGAAATGAGCGAAGCAAGCTCCTTTGTCCGCTCCTCAATGATGTACTGAATTGCCGCATGGTCAACGTTCATCACGCCGCCACCCGGAATCCTGATCGTATCTATACTGTCCTGATAATCCAGCGAATAAACATAGCGGCGCTTGACAGTTTCGGCTACAGGCCGTGCAAGGCCGAGCCCGAAGCTTAAATCCCCCGCAAAATGGTTTCCGCCCACATCGATGGTGCGCATTGCAACGAGTGCAGAGTTGCGCATCACACAAACATCCGTATGCGTGGCACCAACGTCCAAAAGCACTGCCGGGTGCGCGCGTTCCTCCTCCGGAATCACAAACAACCCTTCGGAAAGCGGCACGGCGATATACATGTCCGCATCCAGGCCGACGCGCAAAAGCGAATCGGAAACCAAGCGTTTGAATCGTTCCTCCACATAGAGATGAGAAACCGTAGCGCGCAGCGATTCGCCCGAAACGCCGAGCGGCACATCCGCACGAACTACGCCATCCACAGTGAATTCAATGGGCGTACTGTGTATGAGCTCATATCCTTCCGGCGGCTGAAAATCGAGCGAAGCGTTTAAAAGCTCGTCGATATCCCGGTGCGTCACACGTTTGTTGCGTGCGCGTGGGGAAACCTCCCCTTCATGCAGCACAAGTTTGGTGAACGGGGCCGGGACTCCCACGGAAATTTCGCGTACGCGGCGGCGTGCTTCGCCTTCGGCAAGCGCGAGCGCATCCACAACAGCATCGGAAAATTGCTGCTCATCTTCCATAATGCCGCGCTTATATCCCTTATACTCGCGTATCCCTGCACCGTGGACAACAATGCTGTCCTTTCCGTCAGGGCTGCAAATCAGGCATATTACCTTGGAACTGCCAATATCCAGCACGGCAGTGTATTGACTCATGGCGCCTCCATCCGCACACAAATGCACGGCAAGGATATACTTTTCCCAGTATTAAAAGGATACCACAGATACCATATGTTGTGCAATACATTCACTCACTATAATGGAATCTAAAGGGAAATTTTCCAGTTTTATACACCAGAGGCCATCGGTTGCGTCAGCATATTCAGCCGGAATAGGGGTCCTCCGGCACTCCGGTGGGTGTGGGCGACGCGCTGGGTACAGCCGTTCCATCCGGCTCAGGCGTTCCATCCGGCTCAGGCGTTTGGCCCGGTTCCGGGGAATTCTGTGGGTCGATGGGCGCAGACGCACCGGAATCCGGCGGTGAATACACCGGAGATCCCTTTGCACTCAAATCGAGCGTTCCGCTTTTATTGTAATCGTTCTCAATGAGTGCCGGCAATACCATTCGAAAATTGTTCAATTTTTCTTCCGCATTATCCGGCTGGCCCAACTGCACGGCGAGCCCATCGAAGGTCGTCATGGTGATGCTGAGCGGGTTGCTGATATCCAGCGTTTCCACAACATTGAGCAGCTCCGCATTCTCCAAAGCCGCAAGCAGCGTTACAAGCGTGCGGGAATGAAAGTCCGATTCTTCCCCAAGCCTCTGGTTCACGTGATAGCCGCCCGCGCCGGTGCCGTATACCTTAAGCAGCCCTTCATAGCTCGCGCGCGTGCCGATGGAGAGCACGTATCCCTCACCATCGATCACGGCATGCGTGTTCATGCCGAGAATTACCGCCTTTTCTTTGCGTTCCGTCACACGCAGCACCAGCTTGTCCGGATAAACGCGCGTAATTTCCAGAGACGCAATATACGGATCTGCCTCCACAGCCGCCTTTGCCGCGCCAAGCTTTGCAAACCACATATGCTGTCCTGTACTGAGCCCGGAGGCGGCAATGATTTCTTCCTCCGTAAAGCGCTCACAGCCGTAAACCTCGATTTTATCGATAATGAGCACGAAATAGGTCAGCAGCAGCGCTGCAATCATGATTACGGCAAAGGTTGCCGCGCTCAGCAGGCGCACCATGCGCCGCCGGCGCTCCCGGCGGCGTTTTTCCCGCTCGGTGAGCCTTCTGGCACTTTGCTTCGCCTCCCGCACAGTCGGCACGTGCAGTTCTTCCGGTTCGTGATGGCCGGCCCGGCGTTTGTCCCGTGCGCCGTCCTCTCCACCTGCTTCCTTTGCCTCATCCTCCGTCTCAGCCAGAGGTTCCGTTCCAACCGCTTCCGGCTGAGACAGGGGCTTGTCCTCCACAGCCGCAGCATGAGGCGGTTCCATATGTGCTGGGCTGTAAGCATTCGGTTCAACCGGAGCTTTCGTTTGCTCCGCAGGCTCCAGCGCCGCCTCATCCGGCCCATGCTTTTGAAAAGGGCGCAAATTCAGCGTCCCGGAGCCTGCATGCGTAGGCGCATAAACGCGCTCACGCTCCGGAGCGTTTTCACTGTTTGGGTTTTCCCTTTTCCCTTCGTTCATGGTTCCTCTGTTTCCGCATCCTCACGCCGAATCACTGCGCCAAGGGAAGCAAGCATTTTATCCAAACGTTCATATCCCCTGTCAATCAGTTCCGCATTTTCCACAATTGTTTCGCCCTCCGCTGCAAGGCCGGCAAGCGTAAGCGCCGCGCCTCCGCGCAGGTCGCGCGCCACAACGCGCGTGCCCATCAGCCGCTCCACGCCACGGATGACGATGGTCCGGTCCTTCTGTGTAAAGCTTGCGCCCATGCGCAAGAGCTCTGCGCCATGCTTGAACCGGTTTTCAAACACGTTTTCCACGATCATGCTCGTGCCGTCCGCCACGGTGCACAGCGCAAAGAATTGTGCCTGCATATCCGTCGGAAAGCCCGGGTACGGCAAAGTCTCAATCAGCTTGATTTCGCGCGGCCGCGCATGCGCAGCAATGCGGATCACATCTCCTTCCGCACGGATGCTGCATCCCGACTCCCGCAGTTTCGCCATGACGGACGCAATATGCGCCGGCACAGCGTTGCAAAGCGTAACTTCGCCGCCGGTGATGGCCGCCGCGCAAAGCAAAGTACCCGCCACGATGCGATCCGGGATCACGCGGTGCGCAATGCAATCCCGCTCCAAAGGGCCGCCCTCTGGCACATGGTCAGCACAGCCGCAGCCGCCAGAGATGCGGATGGTGGACGAGCCCGCACCCGAAACGCCATAGCCAAGTTTGCGCAGGAAGGTTTGAAGGTCCTCAATCTCCGGCTCCCGCGCAGCGTTCTGAATCACCGTTTCCCCTTCCGCCCGCACAGCCGCCATCATAATGTTTTCCGTGGCGCCGACGCTCGGATAGTCCAGATGGATGTCAGCGCCGGTCATGGAGTGTCCATCGCAAAGGATGAGCCCATGTTCTTCACGGATCCCGACGCCCAACATGGTGAGTCCGCGCAAATGCAGGTCAATTGGCCTGTGGCCGATCTCACACCCGCCCGGGAACGTGCATACCGCATGCCCAAAGCGGGCAAGCAGCGGCCCCAACATGAAGATGGAAGAACGCAGCTCTTTGGAAAGCCCCTGCGGCATAACATACGCATTTGCGGCGGAGGTGTCCAGCAGGAGCTTCTCATCGTCCCAAGCCCAACGAACGCCGAGCGCGCCCAAAATCGCCAGCATGTTCTTCACGTCCCGGAGCCGCGGGCAGTCATACAGTGCAACAGGCCTTTCTGAAAGCAGGCTTGCCGCAAGGATCGGCAGTGCGGCGTTTTTTGCGCCGCTCACACGTATCGTCCCGGATAAAGGCGTTCCACCCGCCACAATCAATGATGCCATGCTCTCTCCTCTCCGCCGCAAGACGGCACATTCCATACTTATGCGGCAAAGGGGCGCAACGTTCCTCATTCTATATTGCGTGAGATATTCAGCAAGATCCCTGCCGCTGCAAGGAAGATCATGAGCGACGTCCCGCCGGCGCTCACAAACGGCAGCGTCTGCCCGGTGGGCGGAATGGAACTGGTCGCAACGGCTATATTAATGGCTGCCTGCATGCCGATGACCGCCGTAATACCGGCCGCCACCAAGCTTCCGAAACGGTCTTTGCAGCGCATGGCAATGCGAATGCCGCGGTAAATAATAAACAGATATGTGAGGATAAGCAGCGTGCAGCCGATAAAGCCCAGTTCCTCACCAATGATAGCAAAAATAAAATCGCTTTCGCCATACGGAAGAAACAGGAGTTTCTGGCGGCTGAAATTTAAGCCCTGTCCGAATACGCCGCCTGCGCCGAACGCGATGAGCGCCTGGCGAAGCTGATACGCACCGTCGAGCGGTGAATTCCAGGGATCAGCAAACATCAGCACGCGTGCAATGCGAAAGTCCTCCATCAGAACCGCCACAACGAGGATCGGCAGCGCGATGCCCGCGAGCAGCAACAGGTGCTTGATTTCCGCCCCGCCAAGAAAGAGCATCACAGCACCCGTCATCATCATGATGACCATCATGGACATGTTCTTTTGCAGCAGCAACACAAGGCCAAACGCACCCATGATGAACAGCATCGGGAACACGCCCTTTGTCAGGTTCTTCATGGCCTGCGGCCGGCGGGACATAAACCCTGCCATGTAAACGATAAGCGCAAATTTTGCAAGTTCGGAAGGCTGGAACGTAAAGCTCGTGCCCGGGATACCGAGCCAGCGCTGCGCGCCGTTGCGGCTCACGCCAAGGCCGGGGACGAGCACGAGCAGCATCAAAAGAAGCGTACCCACGAGCGCGAACACGCGGATTTTATCAAAAAAGTGGTAATCCACCCGGGAAACCACGTACATCGCCACGAGCCCGACCGCGAGGTACATCGCTTGACTTTTCAGGTAAAAGAAGCCGTCGTACCTGGTTGCTGCCGTGTTCTGCGCATAATAGTAGCTTGCGGAAAAAAGCATCACAAGTCCGAAAGCGCAAAGCAGAGCAATTGCAAACAGCAGCGGAAAATCAAGCTGCCCGATATAGAACGGTCTTCTTTTCTCAAGTCGGTTCTCCATATCCGCTTCGCGTCTCCTTTCCGCCTAAACTCGTTCTGTTCCCGCCTTAGAGAGCGCGCACAATCTCTTTAAAAATGCGCCCGCGCTGTTCATAGTCGCTGAACCTGCCCCAACTTGCCGCTGCAGGGGAAAGCAGCACTGCATCACCCGGTGCGGCAAGCGCCTTGGCATCGCGTATCATTTGCTCAAACGTACCGTCGGATACGGTCACATTCTCATATCCCGTGCGCCGCGCGGCTTCCTGCACTGCCGGGATGTTGCAGCCGGAGACGAGCACATGCTTGATGCGGCCGCCGAACGCCTCAAACAACGGCGTAAAATCGCTGTGTTTGTCATAATCTCCTACACCGAGGAGGAGGATCGTCGGGCGCGTCATGGCCTCCACAGCCTTGATCGTGGAATCCGGGTTGGTGCCCTTGGAATCATTGATGTATGCCACCCCGTCCTTTTCCCGCACAAATTCAATGCGGTGTTCAACGCCGGGGAAGGCGCGCAGCCCCTCACATACTTTTTCCGCTTCCATGCCCATGCAAAGCGAGAGAGCCGCTGCACACAGCGCATTTTCAATGTTGTGTTTCCCCGGGATTTGCAATTCCCGCGTATGGATTAAAGGCGTCTCTTTGCCGTTCAGCCGGAATATCATCCTGTTTTCCCGCAGGAACATCCCTTCCGGCAGTTCTTCTTTTTGGGAGAAATAGACCACGCGCGCCCTTGTAAGCCGTTTCATATCACGCACGGTGGGATCGTCATAATTGAGTACGGCGAAATCCTCCTCCGTCTGGTTTTCAAAGCCGCGGCATTTGGCCGCAATATAGTTTTCAAGCTTATACTCAAAACGGTTCAGGTGATCCTCGCTGATGTTGAGCATTCCAAACGCATTCGGCCGGAACGATTCAATGCTTTCAAGCTGAAGCGCCGCCGTTTCCGCCACAACATAGTCTCCCGGGCGTGTTTCCATGGCGTGTGCGCTGATGGGCACTCCGATGTTGCCAAGCACAAAGGTGTGCACGCCCGCTGTCCGGAACAGTTCGCCCGTAAGCGCAGTGGTTGTTGTTTTCCCATTTGTGCCGCTGATGCAGACGAATTTCGTCCCGCGGTCGCAGCAGCGATACCCCAATTCAATTTCCCCGATGACCTCTATGCCGCGTGCGCGCGCCGCCTTCGCAAATGGAGCGAAGATGGGCACAACAGGGCTGAGCACCATCAGGTCGATTCCGTCCAACAGCGTTTCAGGCGCTTTGCCGAGCGCGCTTGTATACTCTATGCCGGCAAGCGCCTCTGTAAGACCGTCAATTTCGCTTTTCATGTCGTTCACCGTCACTTCATAACCGGTTTCATACAAAAGCCGTGCCGCAGCAACGCCGCTGCGCGCCATGCCGACGATAAGCGCCCGCTTTTTCCTGTTTTCCATCGCAGATTCTTCCTTTCCGCAGCCGGTGCTGCGATAAAACCATATGCTTGAGCGCATGGAGGCCATCCATGCGCATGTTTGAAAAAAGAGCCGTTCGGTGCGGCCAAGGGGCTTGAGGCAAAAGAGCCGCGCTCTGCCTCAAGCACCTTACCCTCGTCGTCTGCCGTGCCAAGCGCCAATCAGAAAACCACGGCTTACGTCCACAAGCACCAAACGGCTTAACAAACTCTTACACGTATGCCAAAAGGCATACAAGGCACAGGAATGTGGTAACGATCATGTACACGGACACAATCCGCGTCTCCGAATACCCCTTGAGTTCAAAGTGATGATGCAGCGGCGCCATACGGAACACGCGCTTTTTGCGCAGCTTGTAGGAGCCGACCTGCAGAATCACCGATACGGAGGACGCCACAAAGCACGCGCCCATGATGGGCAGCAGCAGCACGGAGCGGCTGAAGATCGCCATGGCGGAGATTGCACCGCCAAGGGCAAGCGATCCCGTATCTCCCATGAAAATCCGCGCCGGATAGGAGTTGAACCGAAGGAACCCGAGACACCCGCCTGCAACCGCCGCAGCGAAGATGGACATGGAGTTCAGTTCCGCCGCATATTGCGTTTGCGCAGCTTGTCCCGCGTCGCTCGGCAGGATCATTACAGTGGACATATAATAAAAGATAATCGCCATCGTGACAGCATAAATCAGACTTACGCCGGAAGCAAGGCCATCCAGTCCATCGGTCAGATTCACGCTGTTAACCGTTGCAATGATGATGAACATCACAAACGGGATATAGAACACGCCAAGATCCCACTCCACGTCGAAAAACGCAATGTAAATCTTCGATCCCACAAAGGGGCTGTTGTAGGCATATAAAGCAAGGATGAGCGCAATGCCGAACTGCGCGATGATTTTCTGGTATGCCTTAAGGCCCACGGTGTTTTTATATTTCACCTTCAAAAAATCATCCAAAAATCCGACCAGAGAAAACCCCACCGTAACAAGCAGCGCAGGCAGCGCAAGCTCTGTGGCATTGAGGGAGAATGCGAGTGTTCCGACAAGGATGCCAGCAATGAACATCATGCCGCCCATGGTGGGCGTACCCGTTTTTTTAAGGTGCGATTGCGGGCCGTCGTCACGTTCCGTCTGTCCGAATTTCAGCCGCTTAAGCAGCGGGATCAGCGCGGGGCCGAGCGCGATGGTTACAATCGCGGCGAGCAATAGTGCATAAATCGGGTATTGCATAACATCCTCCGTATCCAACCGGGCGATATGCCCGAAACGTTATTTCTCGTTTGTGCCAAGCAGTTCGGCAACGATTTCCTTTTCGTCAAAATGCCGTTTCCCGCTGCCGATCTCCTGATAGTTTTCATGTCCCTTGCCCGCAAGGATGATAACATCCTTGGGTTGTGCATGCTCCAGCGCATAGCGGATCGCTTCATAACGGTTTTCCACCACAACGTACGGACAGCTGGATTTACGGACTCCCTCAAGCACGGCCTCAATAATCGTCATCGGATCCTCCGTGCGCGGGTTGTCGCTTGTGACAACGAGAAAATCCGAAAAGCGTCCGGCAATTTCGCCCATGATGGGGCGCTTTGCATGGTCACGGTCTCCACCGCAGCCAAAGAGCGTTACAATGCGCCCCTCTGCAAAGCCGCGCGCCGTTTTAAGGATATTCTCCAACGCATCCGGCGTATGCGCATAGTCCAAAAGCACCGTGAAATTCCGTCCGCCCGTAGGCAGAGGCTCCAGCCTTCCCGAAACACTGCCCATGGTTTCAATGCCGTTTTTAACGGCAGAAAGCGGGAGGCCAAGCTGAATTGCCGCAGCGGCGGCGCCCATCGCGTTAAACACGCTGAACAGGCCGGGAATCGGCACATACATCCGAATCGTTCCGAGCGGGCAATGCATGTCAAACTGCACGCCGCGGGTGGTAATATCGATCTCGCTTGCCGAAATGTCGGCCTGCTCGCGGATTCCAAAGGTTTTGCATGGGATCGTAAGCCCATTGAGAATCGTTTGCGCATGCGGATCATCCCGGTTCACCACAGCCTGCCGTGCCTGCGCAAAAATGCGCATTTTTGCCGCAAGATAGTTTTCAAAGGTTTTATGGTAATCCAGATGATCCTGCGTCAGGTTGGTAAAGACCGCCGTTTCAAATTCGATGCCGTGCACGCGGCGTTGATCCAACGAATGGGAGGAAGCCTCCATCACCACAAGTTCCACGCCTTCATCCTTCATCTCGCGCAAAATGCGCTGTAAATCCACGCTTTCGGGCGTCGTGCGCTCCGTATCAACGATACGTTCGCCGATGAGGTTGCGAATCGTGCCGATGAGCCCCACCTTTAAGCCGCATTGCTCTGCAATCGCCTTGAGCATGTAAGTGGTGCTGGTCTTTCCATTGGTGCCCGTCACCCCTACGATGCGCATACCGCGCGCAGGATATCCATAAAAAGCCGCCGCCATTTCCGCCATTGCGATGCGCGTGTTTTCTACGATAACCTGAGGTACGGGCAGCGGGAGTTCATGCTCCACCACAAGCGCGGCCGCACCTGCCGCGACAGCCTGCGCGGCATAGGCGTGCCCGTCTGAAAACGTGCCTACGACACAGAAAAACAGGTCGCCTTTCCCGACCTTGCGGGAATTGTATTGCAGCGATGCAATCGGGGTGTCCTTCCCCGTGCATTTTTCATGCGCCGTTGCGCCGGCAAGTTCAGAAAGCAGCATTCTTATTCCCCATTTCCTTTCAGTCCCGCTCTATCCCGTTTGCGCCGTGTTCGCTGGCGCGCATTATCCGTCTCCGATGTTGGTGCTGGAAAATTCCACAAGCACCTCTGTGCCGGCCGGAACGCTCTCTCCGGCCATCGGGGACTGGCGGATGGCCTTTCCCGTCTGGTTTTCCGGATAAATCAAAATTTCAAGCCCCTTTGCTTTCAGCGTATCGCTTGCTTTCAGGCGCGTCATGCCCGACACATCCGGCACAGTAACCAACTCTGGCTCGTCTTCCCCCTCCGTGCTGTATTCTGCGCTCGTGTCCGCTGTGTAAAGCAGTACGCCCGAGCCCTTCACAGCCGCTTGCCCCGCCGCAGGGATCTGCGCGGTAACAAGTTCTGTACTGTCATCCTGATACGTCGCGGTAAGGCCGATGTCCTTGAGTGCCTCTGCGGCCTCCGCGATGGTCATTCCCGCAAGCGGGGGAACCGCCACGGATTCTTCGCTTCCCTCGGGAAGGTATCCCGCATGGCGCAGCGTTTCTTCCAGCATTTGTTTCACAAACGGCGCTGCAACCGTGCTTCCGAAAACTGTGCCGACCTGCGGTTCATCCACCAGGATAAGGCACACGAATTCCGGGTCATCCGCCGGAGCAAAGCCGATGAACGAAGCGATCAGCTTGCCGTCGGCAATTTTGCCGTCCTCATACTTCTGCGCCGTTCCCGTTTTGCCGCCGATGCGGTAACCGGCAACCGCAGCGTTGCGGCCGCTTCCGCTCGTGACAACGCTTTCCGCAATTTCACGCACCAGCTGAGAGGTTTCCTCTCGAATGACGCGCCGCACGGTCGTAGGCTCGTTTTGGAGGATCACCGTGCCGTCATTTGCAACGATCCGGTTCAACACATAAGGCTGCATCAGGTTGCCGCCGTTCACCACCGCAGATACAGCCGTAACAAGCTGCAATGGCGTCATGGCGATGCTTTGGCCGAATCCGATGCGCGCGAGCGTGTTTTCAGTAATGTATTTCTGATGCGTCACGATGCCGCTCGCCTCACCCGTGATGCCGCTCCCTGTGGAGGAACCAAAGCCAAACGCGTAGATGTATTCATAAAAGGTTTCCACGCCCATGGCCTGAGCCATCGCCATAAAGGCGGGGTTGCAGGAATTCTGCACCACCTGGAACAGGGTTTGCTGGCCATGGCCGCCAGACTTCCAGCAGCGTATCTTCTCGCCGTTGACGATGTGGTATCCCGGGCAATAAATGCCGAAGCTTTCATCGATGGCGTGGCTGTCAAGCGCCGAAGCAAGCGTGATAAGCTTGAATGTGGAGCCCGGCTCATACGCATCGGCCACAACGCGGTTTCGTGTGACCGACGCGAGAAGCTCCGCGTCTTTGCGGGGCGGGTCATTCGGATCATAATCCGGCTGCGTGGTAATTGCGAGGATCGCGCCGGTCTTGCAATTCATCAGGATGCCCTGCGCCGTCGCTGCGTTATTGACCTCGAGAGCCTCCTTGCACGCCTTCTCAAGCGACGATTGGTAGACGCTGTCCACCGTCAAAACGAGGTTGTAACCATCCACCGGTTCGATGATTTCCTGCACGCCGTAGGCGAGCGCGTTGCCCTTGCGGTCGGTTTCCGTAATCATGCGTCCGTCCTCGCCGGCAAGGTATTTGTCATATTTCTGCTCGAGCCCCGATTGTCCCACGCCATCCACGGTCGTGAAGCCCAACAGTTGGGAAAACAGGGTGCCCGAAGGATAATACCGCTTTGTGTCAATCGCAGTGCCGACGCCCATACCGAGCTTACGGGCTGCGATCTGGTCAATCACCTCGCGTTCCACGCGGCGGGCGAGGATGATCTCCTGCTTCTTTGTGTCGCTGACTTTGGCGAGCACGGTTTCATATTCCAGCCCCAGAAGTTCCGCAAGCTCCGTTGCTACGCGCGTGCGCTCCACTGCATCAATGCTGTTCGGCCAAATCACGACCTTGTAAGCCGTACCGCTCTGGGCAAGCACCACGCCCGTCGTATCCAGAATACTGCCGCGCGCCGCAGACAGGGAAGTGTCGCGCGTCCACTGCGAAAGCGCCCGCTCCTGCAGTTCATCGCTTTGAACAACTTGAATATAGAACAACCGGCCGATGAGCACCACGAATATCGTGGCGATTACGCCCAGGGCCGCAAGCAGTCTTTTCTTGTAAGAAACGCCGGGTGCTCCCATGTGTTTTCCTCCAAAGGGCGAGAGCACCTCAGTCCGTATTCATGCCCCCATCCGGATTTGTGCTCGCGTCCTGATTTTGGTTGGGCTCCCCATCCGTACCGCCATCATTCTTCTGATAGTTGCCGACCGTTTCACGCACACGCACAATCTGCTCTGCCGTGGGATATCCCAACCCGGCCGCAAGCGCCGCTTCGCGCGCCGCATCAATGTTCAGCGCGTTGTTCAGCTGTACGTTGAGCGCCGCAATGTTGCGCTCGCTTTCAGCGATCCCATCCTCCAAATCATTCACGGCGGAATAGGCCAGCGCGATGGCGGAGTAGCGCACGATCACGCCGATGAGAACTGCGGCAATCAAAAATATGCATGCTACGCTTGCCACTTTAGGCAAAACGCGCTGCTTGCGGCGCTGCCGGGGCGAGGGGCCTTTTTGTACGCGTGTTTTTACCGCAGGCTCCCTGGTTCGCGTGCGTGGTTCAGCCTCCGCGCTTCCGGGTTCTTCAGGCCGGGGCGCCTGCTGCGGCATTTCGTTCGGCAGAGCCTCTGCCGTTGCCGCACGGCTGTGCGAATACACCCGCGAGGGCGCGTACACGTATTCGTCTTTTCTTGCCGCTACTGCCATGGTATTCGTTTCCGCCTTAACTTATAACTTTTGTATGGCGCGCAGCTTTGCGCTGCGTGCGCGTGGATTTTCTTTGAGCTCCGCTTCTTCCGCCACGATGGGCTTTTTTGTGAGCATCCGTGCCGTTGGCTTTTTGCCGCAGGTGCATATCGGGGCGCGCGGATCACAGGTGCAAGGGTTCTCAAACGTTTTAAACGCCTGTTTGACGATGCGGTCCTCCAGAGAATGGAAGGTGATCACCGCGAACACACCGCCGCTTCTCAGCAGATCGTGCGCATCCATCAGCGCATCCGAAAGGCCCGCAAGTTCACCGTTTACCTCGATGCGCAGCGCCTGAAACGTGCGTCGCGCCGGGTGCTGCTGTTCACGCCGCGCCGGGGCGGGCATTGCGCGCTTCACGATTTCCGCAAGGCGCACCGTGCTGTCCAGCGGCGCTTTTTCGCGTTCCCGCACGATGGCATTCGCCACGCGCATGGCGTATCGTTCCTCGCCATATTCCCGGATAATCCGAGCAAGCGCTTCCGCCGGGTAACCGTTCACCACATCATAGGCAGAAAGTGGTGCGGAGGGGTCCATCCGCATATCGAGCGGCGCGTCCTCATGGTAAGAAAAACCGCGCTCCGGGGTGTCAAGCTGATGGGAAGATACGCCAAGATCCAACAATATCCCATCTGCTTCCATGACGCCCTGTCCTGCAAGCAGGCGCTTCATATCAAAAAAATTGCCGCGGATGGCCGTGAACGCTTCTCCAAAGCGGGCAAGCCGCAGGGAAGCCGCTTCAATCGCCGCGCCGTCGCGGTCGATCCCATAGAGCCTGCCGCCTTCCGGCAACCGTTCCAGAACAGCTTCGGCATGGCCGCCGCCGCCGAGCGTTCCATCCACAAATGTGCCGCCGCGCTGTGGCGCAAGCAGGCTGACGACTGTGTCCCGCAGGATCGGAATGTGATGGAACCCGCTCATATGCCAAGCCCCGCAAGGTAAGCGAGCGCATCGTCCTCATCGTCCTCGCTTGCTTCCAGTTGGTTCGCCCACATATCGCCGCTCCAGATTTCGATGCGGTTTCCCATGCCGACGAGCACCGCGTCTTTGTCGATGCCCGCATACTTGCGCAGCGTGCCGGAAATGAGGATGCGTCCCTGCTTGTCCAGCTCGCAATCGCAAGCGTTGGCAAACGTCATGCGCAGGGCGTTCTGCGCCTTGACATCGGTCATTGCAATTTTGTTGTAGCGCTCAAGAAGCATGTCCCATGTTGTGAGCGACATGCCGAAAAGGCACCGCCGATCGCTCTTCCCCAGCATGCCCCGGGTTACGATGATGGTGCTTCCCAAATCCTCGCGCCACTTAGCCGGAATAAAAAGCCGACCCTTGGCGTCCACGTTATGCTCAAACGAGTTGATCAGCATCGCGTACGCCTCCTTCAGTTCTGCGAATCTGCATATGCATACACCTTCGCATCATCTGACCCCATTATACACCACTTCGCTACACTTGTCACCACCTTAATTCATTTTTGCACCCGTTTTCATGGGAAAACGCCTTCGTATTCACGTTGCGTTTTTTCCCCGCCGCGCAAAATCCAGCTATTTTTCCGCAGAAAGTCCGTCGATTATACAGCAAAAGACCCTCGTAACGAGGGTCTTTCTTAAAATGCTGCATTTTCTGATCTTCTTTTGTCTTATCCGTTTTGCCAGTTTCAAACCGCAACGATAAGTTTGGGTTTGAATTCCAAATGATCCGCGGAGCAAAGCGTGTATTGTATGCCATTGCGCTCGCCTTCAAACGCATTCCGGCAAGCCTTGCCGTGCAGGTGGCCATATGCCACATGCTTTGCGCCGTGTTGTTCAAACAGCTCCGTAAACCCGGAAGGCTGCCTGCGCTCATTAAACGGCGGATAGTGCATCATGCAAAGCAGAAGTTTGTCCTTCGGCGCACAGGAAAGAGAAAGCCCCATGCGGATGACCTCGCGGTCATAAATTGGGCGGTCCGCGGCCTCATCGAACCCAACGCTGCCCGGGCACGTCCATCCGCGCGACCCCGCGATGGCAACGTCGCCAAAAATGAACGCATCGTTCTGCAGCGCGTACATCCCTTCCGGCAGAGCCCCGCGCACCTTTGCAAGCGAGTTCCACCAATAATCGTGGTTGCCGCGCAAAATCAGCTTTTTCCCCGGGAAGGACGCAATCGTGTAAAGATCCGTTTTCGCTTCCGCAAGGTGCATCGCCCAACTGACGTCCCCCGGAATCAGCACCAAATCCTCTTCCCCCACCGTTTCCAGCCATGCTTCGCGGATGCGCGCAAGGTGGTTGTCCCATGTGGGGCCAAACACATCCATAGGCTTGTTAACGCTGCCGGAAAGGTGCAGGTCCGCCAGTGCAAATACCCTCATTCCGCTCAAAACGCTTTAATCGTCTTCCGGCTTTTCGTCATCGGAAAGATCATCGGCGTCTTCTTCGCCGAGTTCCTTGTCGATTTCGTCCAGCTCGCTTTCAGGAATCTCTCCATCGGCAGGCAGAGGCACCTCGATTTCATCAAGCGCAACGCTCGTCAGCGAAAGATCGCCGCGCTCATGCATATCATCGGACAGGTTGGAAAGCTTCTCCTGCCGCCGCGCCTCCCTAAGGCAAATCGCGCAGAGATCGGAACCCTTCACAACCGGGTTCTCTCCGCACTCAATGCAAAGCACAACGCCGTCTTCAACATCCGGCTCACCCTTCATTTCTCTTTTGCAAACGTTGCAGTATTTTTCATCGTCGCGAATATAATTCAGTTCGCAGCGGGGACATTTTCTAAGGCCCATCACGGTACCCTCCGGCAGATTGATTTTTCACTCCACTATTATGCGAAAGGGACTTTTATATGTCAATACCTATTTTCATAAACGCGGCAAAACGATGAAAAAAGAGGCCCGGCACAGGCTGCGCAGGCCTCTTTCCTCCATGTTTCGTCACATACCGGGCATGGCGTCCGCAAGAATCGCACCGATACGCGCGCACACCTCCGCCCGTCCTTCCGCGGTTTCCGCGGAATATGGAATCGCATATGGCGGCGCCCCGAGAAGCTTTGCCGCCGTGTTTGCAGCCTGCTGCCGTTTTGAGCGGGCAAGTTTATCCGCCTTGGTGGCGATAAGGGTAAACGGCACGCCGTAATACAGAAGCCACTCGAACATCTGCTTATCCTCCGCCGTGGGTGCGTGCCGGATGTCGATAAGCATGAAAATGTGCGTCAACAGCCCGGAGGAAAGGTATGCTTCCATCAGCCTGCCCCACTTCTCCTGTTCTGCCTTCGGCGCCTTCGCGAAGCCGTAGCCGGGAAGGTCCACCAAATGGAACGCATCGTTAACGCGAAAGAAATTGATCAGCCGCGTTTTTCCCGGGCTTGACGAGATACGCGCCAGCTTGAAGTTGTTGCACAGCGAATTGATGAGGCTGGATTTTCCGACATTGGATTTCCCCACCATAGCAATCTGCACGCCGCCTTCAGGATATGTGCCGCCGAGCCCTACGCTCGTTTCAAACGCGGCTTTTTTGATCGTGAATTCTTCCATATGCCCCCTTAGTCCATCCATTGCTGTTGCTTGGGTTATTGGATTGCTCCCGGCCGGCCATGGGAGGGTACATGCAGCGGCAGCACCTCCGTCTGGGCCACTTCGCTGCCCGGCATGCGCGTGAGCGCTTCTGCAAGCACGCGCATCGCATCCCGTGCAAAGACGATGTCAAGCGTGTCCCGAACTTCTGCCGGAATTTCAAACAAGTCCTTGCGGTTTTCCTCCGGGATAATCACCTTCGTCATCCCCGCACGCGCAGCGGCAAGCAGCTTTTCGCGCAAGCCTCCAATGGGCAGCACGCGCCCGCGCAGGGTAATTTCACCCGTCATGGCCACATCCGCCCTTGCGGGGATCCCCGTGAGCGCGCTCGCAATCGCCGTCATAATCGTAATGCCGGCGGAAGGGCCGTCCTTGGGTACTGCGCCCTCCGGCACATGCACATGGATGTCACGCTTATCAAGCGGCATGGGGATGCCGAGCACCTCCGCATGCGCTTTGAGGAACGTGAGCGCTGCGCGCGCGCTTTCCTGCATCACATCGCCCAGCTTGCCGGTCAGGATGATCTGCCCGCTGCCGGGCACAGCCTGCGCTTCCACTTCCAGCAGTTCACCGCCCACGCTCGTCCACGCAAGGCCGTTCACAACGCCGGCGAGGTCTTCCTTATGGGCAGCCACATCCAGGTAACGCACGGGGCCCAGGTATTCTTTCATGCGCTGTGCAGTAAGCCGCACGCGCGTTTTCCCTTCGCCGATTTCACAGGCCGCCTTGCGGCACACCTTCGCAAGCGTCCGTTCCAGCGAGCGCACGCCCGCTTCGCGCGTGTAGCCGCGGATGAGCTCTGCCATCACGTCATCCGAGATTGTCAGCATGGATTTTTTCAGCCCGTGTTTTTCCATCTGCCTGGGCAACAAATGGCGTTTGGCAATTTCGCGCTTTTCGTTTTCCAGGTAGCTCGGCACTTCAATCACTTCCATGCGGTCAAGCAGCGGCCTCGGGATGGTGTCCGTGCTGTTTGCAGTCGTAATGAACATGACCTTGGAAAGGTCATACGGCACCTCAAGAAAATGATCCCGGAACGCATGGTTCTGCGCGCTGTCCAACACCTCCAGCATAGCGGATGCCGGGTCCCCCCGCATATCGCTTGTGAGCTTGTCGATCTCATCGAACAGCAAAACAGGGTTTACAGAACCCGCCTGCCGCATGGCTGCAATCACGCGACCCGGCATCGCGCCGATATAGGTGCGCCGGTGCCCGCGGATCTCCGCCTCGTCATGTACGCCGCCGAGGCTCATACGCACGAAGTTGCGGCCGAGCGCGCGGGCGATGGATTCCGAAACGGATGTTTTGCCCACGCCCGGGGGGCCGACAAAGCAGAGGATCTGCCCCGTGACCTTGCCCGTGAGGCGGGCGACGGCCAAGTGCTCAATGATGCGGTCCTTCACCTTCTCAAGGCCGTAATGATCCGCATCAAGCACCGCGCGCGCGTGGGCAAGATCAAGGTCGTCCCTGGTTTCCTCCGTCCACGGGAGGTCGAGCATACATTCGATATAATTGCGCATCTGCGGCTGCTCGTGCGAACCGGCGGGCAGTTCCCGGAACCGGTTGATTTCTTTTTGGACGGTCTCGCGCAACGCATCCGGCATGTCCTTCTTTTCAAGGCGCTCAAGGAACACGTCCGCATCGGCCTGCTCCGTTTCACCGAGTTCCGCGCGGATGGCCTTGATCTGCTCGCGCAGGTAGTATTCTTTTTGGTTCTTGTCCACCCTGCGCTTTACTTCCTGCGAAATGCGGCGGTCTACGCGCAGAACTTCAATTTCATCCAACACGAGCGCAAGCGTTTCACGCAGGCGTTCCGGAACGTCAAAGCATTCGAGCACATGCTGCCGCTGCTCCGCCTTCACAAGCGTTACGTTGGCAACCGCGTCCGCAAACGCGCCCACATTTTCCGTGCGCGAAACGTTCTCCGCAGTGTCCGCCGTAAGCTTGGTGGAAAGTGCGGCATATTCGCCAAGCGCTTTTGCGAGGCGGCGGCGCAGCGCCTCTGCCTCGGTTTCGTCATACGGCGGTGCAATGAGCGGCACGGCGTCCACAGTCAAGTATTCCCCGTGTTCAAGGCTGGTAAAACGCGCGCGGCAAATTCCGTACACAAGCACGCGCATTGTATCGCCCGGGAGATTCAGCACCTGACGGATGCGGCACAACGTGCCGATGCGGTAAATGTCGTCCCGTCCGACCTCGTTTTTCCTTACATCCTTTTGCGATGTAAGGAACACAACGCTCTCCTCCTCCGCTGCAGCCGCAAGCGCTTTCACGCTCCCTTGCCTGCCTGCATCAAAATGCAGCAGTTCGCCGGGGAGCACCACAAGGCCCCGCAGCGGAACAAGCGGGATATGTTCATAAATCGTATTGTTTCTTTCCATGGTCTTCATTCCTTTTTTCCGCCGGACGGTTCCGGCGTTGGTTTCATTCAATTATACATATAAACCGTTTGTGTGACAACAATATGAATTTGGTGCAAAAACATAAAAAAGGAATTCACGGGAACAGCATAGCGCAAAAACGCCCCCGGGCGTTGGGAGATGCAGGAAAAACAGTTTCTGGAAATAGCCATTTCACTCATTGCCGATTTTTACGTGCCACATGGCGTATTGGCATATAAGCGTTCCATTGCGCTGCCACTTTCAAAATGATATACTAACGCCTCAGAAGTAGTATAAGGGGCAGGCTTTATGGGAACTGGGATTATTGTGTGTGGGTTAAATGGTTCTGGGAAAAGCACGCTGGGGAAAGCGCTTGCAAAGAGGTTGGATTTCTATTTTATCGACAATGAAGATCTGTACTTTCCAAAGATGGACAATCAATATCCTTATGCTTCTCCACGCACATATGAAGAAGCCAAAAATCTTTTATTTCACGAGATTAAAGTTCATGAAAACTTCGTTTTTGCTTCTGTAAAAGGAAATTATGGGAAGGAGATTAGTCCCTTTTTTCAACTTGTTGTATTAATCGATGTTGCAAAAGATGTTCGGATGCAACGAGTTAGAAGCCGGTCCTTCCAAAAATTCGGCAATAGAATGCTGCCGGGCGGAGATTTGTACGATCAGGAAGAAAAATTCTTTGCTTTTGTTGAATCCCGCGCTGAAAATTCAGCCGAGGAATGGGCAGCGTCTTTAAATCGCCCCGTCATCCGAATAGATGGAACAAAGCCTATCGAAGAAAATCTAAAGATCATCATAGCGCATATACAGCGTTAACTTCCAGCTATTGATCTGCTGTGTTACCGCACAGCGTCCCACCCGTGCCATGGAACGGGCGGGACGCTGTGGCCGTTTTGCGGGCGTCCGCTTCCGGCGGGGACGCCAGCTTCAGTTTGGTTCAGTCTCCGATGGCAAGCTGGCATCCCCCAATCGGGATGATACCATCGATCCATTCCGCATCACGCGGGATGTCAAAGGCAATGCGCATCACTTCCGCAATGTCTTTCACGGGGTATACCGCAGCGGGAAGCTTTGCAAACCCTCCCTCCCAATTGTCGGCCGGAATGACGAGTATCTGCGCGCCGGCCTCCACTGCGGCAGCCAACTTTTCCCGCACACCGCCGACGGGGCGCACCTCGCCCTGCGCGGTAATTTCCCCCGTAAGCGCCAGAAGCGGCACAGGCGCTTTTTCTGCAATGGCGCTCATAAGCGCCACGGCAAGCGCAATCCCTGCAGACGGCCCATCCATCGGCGTGCCGCCGGGTACGTTGAAGCTCACATCATAGTCCCGGCAATCAAGCGCAAAGCGTCTGCGGAACGCCTCGCGGACATTTTCCGCCGAAACGCGCGCCGTGCCCTTGCGGCGGAGTTTGCGTGTGCGAAGGTCAATTTCCTCTTCCTCCACCATGCCGCCCAAATGGAGCGTACCTGCGCCATGCTCCACGCGTGCAGCAGTACACTCGATTTCCATCGCCACCCCTTGCCCGCTGCTTGAAACGGCAAGGCCCGCACAGACGCCTGCGCGTGGTTTTTCCGAAAGGTGGGGCATCAGCCTGCGGCTGTGGCGGCATGTTTCCGCAACCCAAAGCACATCCTCCTGCGTGATCTCATTTCGCCCTTCCGCATGCGCTGCCCCTCCCGCAAGCTGCACAATGCTTACCGCATCACGGCCGGAGGCACAATAGGAAGCGCAGGCTTCAAGCGCTTCCCCTCCCATTGCAATCCCAAGCCGTCCTGCTGCCCCATCCGCGATTGCCGCAAGCTCCGCCTGCCCCAACGGACGAAAAAACAGTTCCACGCAGCGGGAACGAAGGGCGGGCGGCATCTCTTCCGGGCTGCGCGTCGTCGCGCCGATCAGGCGAAAATCGGCCGGCAGGCCATTTTGAAAAATGTCATGAATATGCGGTGGAATGGCGCTGTTATCCGGCGAATAATACGCGCTGTCGAAATACACCCGCCGGTCCTCCAGCACTTTCAGGAGCTTGTTCATCTGCATCGGGTGCAGTTCGCCGATTTCATCCAGAAACAGAACGCCGCAATGCGCGCGCGTTACCGCGCCGGGTTTGGGCTGCGGCACGCCCTGCGCGCCGAGCGCGCCTGCACCTTGGTAAATCGGATCGTGGACGGAACCGATCAGCGGGTCTGCAATTGCGCGTTCGTCGAAACGCACACAGGTAGCATCCACTTCGACAAACGCAGATTCCGCGTCAAATGGGGATTCCGGGTTTCGCTTGGCCTCCTCCAGCACAAGGCGTGCCGCGCAGGTTTTTCCCACGCCCGGCGGGCCGTACAGCAATACATGCTGCGGGTTTTTGCCGCACAGGGCCGCGCGCAGCGCGCGAATGCCGTCCGCCTGCCCCACGATATCCTCCATACTGGCCGGCCGTGCCAATTCCGTTAGCGGCATATTCAGCGCCCGGGCACGCTGCGCGCGTAGTTCATGCAGTTCCCGCGTTTCGCCCTTAGGTGCTGCGCGCCGCGCAACGCCCATTTCCCGGTCACGCCGCGCGCTTACAAACCAAAGCAGCCCGCCGAACAACGCAAGCTGCATGACAATCCATACTACGATCTCCATACCGTTCCTCCGAACACTTTATCGGTACTAGTATGGATGTGTTTTCTGCAAAATAGAACAGTTAAGAGTTGGCAGAACCTTGCATTTGCAGTATGCTGTGTATGAATGAATGGTGATGCTGCGTCCAAACCGCTTTATACTTTCTGCATGAAAAGGAGGATGCTTTCATGCTGTTTGAACAGATTTTTCCCGTTTGGGACAAACTTACCGCACAGGAAAAGGAAACGCTCCGGAATGCGGCATTCAAGCGCACGGCTGCCAAGGGAAGGCTGATGCACAATGGTGCATCGGATTGCGTGGGGCTTATTTTGGTTTGCTCCGGCCAGCTCCGCGCGTTTATTTCTTCAGATGAGGGCAGGGAAATCACGCTCTACCGTCTGTTCGCGCATGACATGTGCCTGTTTTCGGCATCCTGCATGATGCGCAGCATCCAGTTCGATGTAGCGCTGGAGGCCGAGAAGGACGCAGAACTTTGGATCATTCCGGCGGATGTCTACAAAACGGTTATGGAGGGTTCCGCCGCCGTTGCAAATTACACGAACGAGCTGATGGCTTCGCGCTTTTCCGAGGTCATGTGGCTGATTGAGCAAATCATGTGGAAAAGCCTTGACAAGCGGCTGGCGGCATTTCTTCTGGCGGAAAGTGCAGTGGATGGCAGTGAGGCTCTGAAGATTACCCATGACAGAATCGCCGCGCACATGGGAACGGCGCGGGAGGTGGTCACGCGCATGCTGCGTTATTTTCAAAGCGAAGGAATGGTAGCTTTAACACGCGGCAGCGTGGAGCTGATCGACCGGAAAAGATTGAATATGCTTGCAAAATAGAATACCGCCGCTCGCTTTTTCGGCGAACGGCGGCACATTTATGCCAACATGGATCGGATGCGGTCCTTTGTCTGCACGCCCACGGAGCGTTTTACGGCTTTGCCGTTTTTTATGACCACAAGCGTAGGAATGCTCATGACGCCGAACTGTGCCGCAAGCTCCCGCTGCTCATCCACGTTCACCTTTCCCACCTTGATCCCTGCGGTTTCTTCGCCGATTTCGTCAATGATGGGAGAGAGCATGCGGCAAGGGCCGCACCAGTTTGCCCAGAAGTCCAACAGCACAGGTTGGGTGCTCTCCATAACCTCTTTGGAAAAGTTATCTTTCGTAATTGTTAGTATCGCCATTTTGAGTTCTCCTTCGTTTTTTTATTCCAGTGTCAGCGCCTTCATAGGGCAGAATTTTACACATTTTCCGCAGCGGATGCACTTGCCCTGATCTGCTGTGGGAGCACTGAATCCGTTTTGGGAGAGTGCGCCTACGGGGCAGACTTTGACGGACGGACACGGGTGGTTCTGTGGGCAGCGGTTTTTGTTTACCACAAGCATTTTTTCCTTTTGCTCTTTTGCCGCTTCCTTGCGGCTTCCAAATAATGTCACGTTCCTCGCCTCCCTTATTCTGATTGTATTGTACACGTATTTCCTGCATCATTCCGTGACAAACTCACGCTTTTGCCTGCTTTCGCTTTGCAGATGAGCTGCGTCATCGTGCCCATGGGGCAATAGACACACCAGGAGCGGGGTTTAAAGAAAGCCATAGTGATGATTCCCAGGACGGTGGATGTGAGCATTATGCTGTAAAAGCCAAAGGAAAACTGAACCGCCCACGGAGCAACTGTTTCCCCGTGATAAGCCCACTGCCACGGCAGCTTTATCGTCCAGAGCAGCTTTACCACCTGATGTAGGCCCTGTGCGCCCTCAAACACCAGCCACGTGTTCCACAGCATCTGGAAAAACATTATGAAGAAAAAAGCCAGGAAGCCATAGCGGAACCACTTGCTGCGCAGAAATTTTGGCGGATCCTTTTTCCGGGAAAGGCCAAGCCGACCGCCCAACAGCGCAAACAGTTGGCCGCGCCCACAGTAGCGATTGCAGTATGCTTTTCCGCCTCCGGCAACGGAGATAATAAGCGGCAGGAAGAAGCAAACGAGCCCGAGCCACGCAAAAAGAATGTTTACAAAGCCAAAAAGGAAATAAACGGAAGAAGCGATCCAAAGATAATCATACCAGCGTTTTTTCATGCCGGCACCTCCGCAATGGCAATGACTGCTGCCGGACATTCCCTTGCACATTTTCCGCAGCCTATGCACTTTTCCGCATCCACGGCGGCAAATATGCCGCCAACTACCGCTATGGCATTTCTTGGGCAAACCTTAAGGCAGCATCCGCAGGCGACGCATTCAGCCTGCAGCACAAACGCCACCCTTTTTCGTTTTCCTGTTTCCCGCACAAAAAGCACCTCCAGTTTTAATGACATAAGTATACAGGGTGGGTGCATCCCCATCCGTGACAAACTCACGGTAGGCCATCATTCGTTTCGGGCGAAACCGCCCCCCCACGGCCTCACTTCTTTTAAACCTGTAAATCCAGAATATTATCAATTAGTATAGGCAAGCGTTGGCAAAATCGTGTATTTGCAGTATGCTATTCATGAATGGAGGTGTTCGTCATCGGGCAGATACCAAACATTTTAAGCATGCTGCGCATTGGAATTTCGTTCTTGCTTTTCGCGTTCAAGCCGTTCTCTGCTCCATTTTTTGTCCTGTACCTGATTGGCGGCATCACCGATGCCGCTGACGGTTTCCTCGCCCGCAAGCTGCATGCACAAACACGCCTGGGTTCAGCGCTTGACAGCGTGGCAGACTTCGTTTTCTTTTTTACGGTGATTCTCCTTTTCTCACCGTATTTGCCGGATACAGCCGCGGCATACGCCGCGCTCTGTTCGATCCTGCTGCTCAAACTTGCAACGCTTTGCATCGGCATCTTGAAATACCGTAAGCTGCCGTTTCTGCACACATACGCAAATAAAGCAGCTGGCATTGCGCTGTTCGCATTCCCCTTTTTGTACGTCTGCACCGATATTTGGATTGCCTTTTCCGTCATTGCCATCATCGCCGGCATTGCAGCGTTTGAGGAACTTATCATTACCTTAAAATGCCCTGACTTTGTGCCGGACCGAAAGGGACTTGCGATACGAAGTGCCGGCGGGAGGAGTGGCAGGCAGTAGCGTCCTGCGATGTTTGGGCTTATTTTTTAGATTTTTTCATGCAAAGCGGTTCGCCAAACAGCGAACCGCTCTCATTGTTTTACTTCTTCATTTAGTTATACTGCAGTCCCCTCGGGCAGCGCAGCCGTTTCGGCCGGCGCAAGCTCAAAGCGGGGCGGAGCGACCTTATCAATCACGTCCTTGGTGATGATGCAGCGCTTCACATCCGTGCGGGATGGCAGGTCGTACATGATGTCGAGCATCACTTCCTCGCAGATCGCACGCAGGCCGCGCGCACCGGTCTTGCGTTCAATCGCTTTCTTCGCAATTTCAATGAGTGCGTCATCCTCAAACACAAGCTCCACGCCGTCCATCTCGAACAGGCGCTTATACTGCCGCGTGAGTGCATTCTTTGGCTTGGTAAGGATATCGATGAGCGCATCCTGATCCAGCTGGTGCAGCGTTACGATGATCGGCATGCGGCCCACAAACTCAGGGATGAGGCCGAACTTAAGCAGATCCTCCGGCAGGATGTTCTTCAGGATCGCTCCGACATCCTTCTCCACATTGGATTGCACATCCGCACCGAAGCCCATGATCTTCTTGCCTGTGCGTTTTGAAATAATGTCCTCGATCCCAGCGAACGCTCCACCGCAGATAAAGAGGATCTTGGTGGTGTCGATCTGGATGAACTCCTGATGCGGATGCTTGCGCCCGCCCTGCGGCGGTACGCTTGCAACCGTGCCTTCGAGGATTTTCAGCAGCGCCTGCTGCACGCCCTCGCCCGAAACATCGCGCGTGATGGAGGTATTCTCGCTTTTGCGGGCAATTTTATCGATTTCATCAATATAGATGATGCCCTTCTCCGCGCGCTCTACATCGTAATCCGCAGCCTGAATCAGCTTGAGCAGGATGTTTTCCACATCCTCACCCACGTAGCCCGCCTCTGTGAGGGAAGTTGCGTCCGCCATAGCGAAGGGGACGTTGAGGATCTTCGCCAACGTCTGTGCAAGCATCGTCTTTCCGCAGCCGGTTGGCCCAAGCATGATGATGTTGCTCTTTTGCAGCTCGACATCGTCAGCAGCTGCCCCCGCATTAATGCGTTTATAGTGATTGTATACCGCAACGGCAAGCGCACGCTTTGCGTTCTGCTGCCCAACGACGTACTGATCCAAAATCGCGGAAATATCATGCGGTTTCGGGATATCCGCAAGATCCACCGGCGCCGCATCTACGTCGTCTTCCAGGATTTCGCGGCAAAGCTCAATGCACTCGCTGCAGATGTAGACGCCCGGCCCCGCGATAACCCTGTGCACCTCATCCTGCGATTTGCCGCAAAATGAGCACTTCACGGTGCCTTTTTCGTCAGATTTTGCCATTCCTTTACCTTACCTCCTTGGAGGGATAATTTCGTCGATGAGGCCATAACGCAGCGCGTCCTCGGCCGTCATGAAATTGTCGCGTTCCGTGTCCGCCTGCACACGTTCGATGGGCTGCCCCGTGCGCGCGGCGAGAATTTCGTTCATCTTCTTCTTGGTGCGCAGCAGCCAATCCGCATGGATCGCCACATCTGTAGCCTGGCCGCGCGCGCCTCCGAGCGGCTGGTGAATCATGATCTCGCTGTTGGGCAGCGCGCGGCGCTTGCCCTTCACGCCCGCTGCAAGCAAGAACGCACCCATGCTGGCAGCCATGCCAAGACAAATGGTGGAAACATCGCACTTGATGTACTGCATGGTGTCATAAATCGCCATGCCCGCCGTAACAGATCCGCCAGGGCTGTTGATGTAAAGGCTGATGTCCTTGTCAGGGTCATCCGCTTCCAAAAAGAGAAGCTGTGCCACAACCAGATTGGCCTCCTCATCGGTGACCTCGCCGCCAAGAAAGACGATCCTGTCTTTCAAAAGGCGCGAATAGATATCATAAGAACGTTCGCCGCGGTTGGATTGTTCCACAACCATCGGTATGAGGCTCATTATACTTCCCTCCTTGATTCCATGCAATGAATTCCTGCCGGTTTATTTTTCCACCGCGTTGTCCATCAGCAGGGCGATGGTCTTATCCAGCACGATCTGATCCGCAAAGTAAAGCTTATCCTCATCGGTTAAGCCGGTTTTGAAGCTTTCCGCTTTGTCGCCAAACTGTGCGGCATATTCGTTCAGCTTTTCTTCGATCTCCTCAGCAGCGGCCTCAACAGCCTCCGCTTTGCCGATGGCCTCAAGAACAAGCTGGCTCTTCACGCGCTTTGCCGCATCCTCGCGCATTTCCTTGCGCATGTCTTCAATGGAGGTTCCCGTATATTTGCAGTAATCCTCCAAAGAAATGCCCTGCATGCTCAGGCGGTAACGGATGTCGTTGAGGATGTGATCCATCTGGCGTTCAATCATCGCCTCGGGAATTTCCACGGCCGCATTCTCGCACGCCTTCTCGATCAGCTCGTTTTCGCGCTGATTCTTTGCGCGCAGCTCCGCCGCTTCTTCCAACTTTTTGCGTTTGTCTGCACGCAGCTCAGCGATGGTATCAAATTCGGAAACATCTTTTGCGAATTCATCATCCGCCTCGGGCAGCACAGTCTCTTCGATTGCGTTCACCTTCACGTGGAACACGGCTTCCTTGCCCGCAAGCTCCTCGGAATGATATTGCTCCGGGAAGGTCACGGTGATGTCCTTCTCTTCGCCAACGTTCATGCCGACCATCTGCTCTTCAAAGCCCGGGATAAACATGCCGGAACCGATTGTAAGCTCCTGATTTTCCGCAGTGCCGCCGTCAAACTTCACGCCGTCCACGCTGCCGGAATAATCAAGGTTCACCTTGTCGCCGTCCGCAACGGCGCGGCCCGTGACCTCCACAGTGCTCGCGATTTTCTCGCGCTCCTTCTGGATCTCGGCCTCGACCATTTCGTCCGTAACATTATACTCCTGCTTTTCTACTTCTATACCCTTGTAGGCGCCGAGCGTAACCTCAGGCTTCACGGCAACTTCCGCCGTAAACACGACAGGGGCGCCCTGCTCGCAGGAAAGGATGGAAATTTCCGGCCGGTCCACAGGCGTAATCTCGTGCTCCCGCACGGCAGCCTCGTACACTTCGGGGTAAGCAATATCGAAAGCATCATCAAAGAACACAAGCCAGCCATATGCGTTCTCAATCACCTTGCGCGGCGCATGTCCCTTGCGGAAGCCGGGAACATTGAAGTTCTTTTTTGTTTTGAGGTACGCCTTCTCAACGGCCTTTTCAAATTCGTCCGCCGCGACCTCGATCGTCAGTTTTACCTTGCTCCCTTCGAGCTTTTCCATCGTTGCCATAAAACCCTCCGAAAATATAATTAAGCTACACAAACGCAGCATGTACATGCCATGGACATACCGCCGTCAGTATAGCTTATCACAACCATCCGGGTTTTGCAATTCAAATTCGGCGCCCCGGGACAACCTTTTTTACCATTCTATTTCATATTTTGGCCGGCAGGTTCCTTTTGCGCCTCCGCAGGCTCGCCTTTTTGCGTCTGCGCCTTTGCAGCGGGCTTTTTTTGCGGTGGGGCGGGCTTTGCGGGAGCCGCTGCGGCAAGGCAATCTTCCACAACGAGCTTTCCCATCAGTGCTGCAAGCGCCGCGCTTTGCGCCACAACCGCCGCTTCCCCCTCTGCAGCCGGAGGCGCCACCCATTCCTTATGCGTAAACGCTTTCACAAGCGCATTCTCCAACGCGCTGCAAAAGCTGTCGTACGCCTCCTGCGGGGAAAACCGTGCAATCATCAGCTCCATCAAACCGGCAATCTCATTGATGGAAAGCACCTTTTTCAGCAGACATACGACCATGAGCTGCGCAAGCTGCTCCCGCCCATATTTTTTCTGAACGGGCGGCAGGATTACCTTTTGCTTTACATAGTTGTTGATCATCGTGGAAGTCACAACGTTCTCTTTCTCCTCCACAAACAGGGAAAGCGTTTCCTCCAGCACCAGGATTACCTGATCCATGTAAAGCAGGAGTTTGGGCAGTTCTTCCCACCGAGGGCAATGAAATGCACTTGCCTGTTCCGGCGTGATCCGCATGTTCTTCCTCCCAGTCTGCACACCCTCCGGCGCACATTTTTAAAAAGTATAGCATATGATGGCAAAAACCGTCAATCTTACTTGACTTTGCAATATATCGATATTATAATCTAATTAATCTAGTATTTAATACTAGATTGTGGCGAAACTATTAACGAAATTTGGATATACTATGGCACAGGAGGTGGCACATATGAAAGAAGCAATGCAGGCAAGGATTTACGGGGATTCCGTTATGAAGGGCACAGTGATCGACCGCGCGTACCGCTACCACGCGCTGATGGAGGAATACCTTACAAAATTCCGCGAAAAATTCAGCATAGAAACGGAAAACCGCTCTCGTTTCGGCATCACGGTAGACAAGGGCTATTCCCTGCTTCGCCAGGATTTGGATCAAGGCGTTGCATGTGATTATGCGCTCGTCGAGTTCGGTGGGAACGATTGCAACTTTAAGTGGAACGAAATCTCCGTTCTTCCGGAATCGGAGCACGAACCGCTCACACGGCTTTCCCATTTTAAAGAAACCTATCACAGTATGGTGCGAGACCTCAAGCGGGCGAATATCCAGCCCGTGCTGATGACGCTCCCGCCTATTGACGCGGAGCGTTACCTCGCCTTCCTCGGGCGCAATGGAAACGACTCAAAGCAGATCCTCCGCTGGCTCGGAGATGTGCAGCGCATCTACCGTTTTCACGAATCGTATTCCAACGCCATTGTGCGTATCGCAGAGGAAACAGGATGTCCGCTTGTGGATGTGCGCAGCTATTTTCTTGACCAACCCCGTTTCCGGGATCTCATTTGCATTGACGGCGTGCATCCCAGCGAAGCCGGTTATAAGCTTATATTTCAGGCCTTTACGGATTTTATCAGCAACAATCCCGCAGCTGCTTGCTAAACCGTTTCCGGGATGGTATAATTATGCATTATTGATGCCATCCCGGAGGTTTATATGGAATTTGGATTTCATTTTCCCACAAAAATCCGTTTTGGGCGCGGCGCAGTGCAAAACAACGGTGCGGCGCTGCGTTTGGGCGAACGCGCGTTTATTGTAACAGGCAAGCATTCCGGCCGCGCAAGCGGTGCGCTTGCAGATGTAATTGCAGCGCTTACCCATGAAAAGATCGAATGCAGCGTGTTCGAGGGAATCGGCAACAACCCCGATGTAGAGCAGTGCCGGGTGGTTGGCGCACAGGCGCGCGCATTTCATGCGGATTTCATCATCGGCATCGGCGGCGGTTCCCCGCTTGATGCGGCAAAGGCTGTTGCCGTATTTGCTGCAAACGATATTCCTGCGGAACAGCTTTTTACAAACTCGTATGAAAGCGGGGTTCTGCCCATCGTCGCCGTCCCCACTACCTCCGGCACCGGAAGCGAAGCAACGCCGTGGTCCGTGATGACATGGCACACGGTGAAAACCAAGCGCTCTTTCGGGAGTCTCCAAACCTATCCCTGCCTCGCGCTGCTTGACCCCACGTATACCGACAGCCTCCCCCTTGCCATTACGCGGAGCACTGCGATGGATGCATTCACGCACTGCTTTGAAAGCGTGATTTCCGTGAAGGCATCTCCCCTTACCGATGCGTTGAGCTTTCATGCGCTCGAACGGTTTGGAAAGCTGATGCCGCAGCTTGAGCTGGGCGATGTGGCTTCCCTTCGGGATGAGCTGATGCTTATTTCGTTGCTCGGCGGCGTTGCGATTTCCCATACGGGCACAACCCTCATGCACTCCATCGCCTATCCGCTCACCTACTTCCACGGCACGCCGCATGGCCTTGCGAACGCTTTCGTGCTGCCGGTGTATCTGAAGGAGCTTGCCGCCTACCGGCCGGAGCGCCTTGCTGCGGCGCTTGGCGCGCTTGGTATGTCGCAGGCGGAACTGGCGGCTTATGTGCAGCGCAATTGCCCGATCGACTTTACGCCGGACCGCACCATGTTCCCTCTTTGGGCTGAGCAGACGGCTGCGCAGGGCGGCGCGCGCAACACCGGCACCCCGGTGGATGCATCCCATTTTGAAGAGCTCTATGCAGAGATTTTCCAATAATAAAGCCAAAAACACAAGGAGGGCGGTGGTTTCCCCTTTGGAACCGCCGCCCTCCTTGTGTTCGCCGTCCGTTTTTACCCCGCAATCATTTGGATAAAATTATACAACAGCTTCAAGCCATAGAAAATGATGACGCAGCCACAAACGATATTAATGACACGCAGCACCTTGTCGTTGAATTTTGCGCTGAAAAGCGTAATCAGCGTGGTAATGCCGGAAAACCACAGGATGGATGCGGAAGCGGCTCCCATCACAAAGGGAAGCTCCAACCCCGCAGGCAGCGAAGCGTGAAACGCGCCGAAAAGCATTGTGCCATCAATGAGCGCCTGCGGGTTAAACCAGGTTACTACGCACGCTTTTCCGGCAAGCTTCAAAACCGGCATGTTCACGTCCGCCCGGCTCGTATCAAGCGTAGCCTTGCTCCGCAGCAGCCCAATTCCAATCCAGCAGACGATGAGGCTCCCCACGAGCAGAACCCCTAGTTGCAGCCAGCGGAACCGTTCCATCAGCGCACCCACGCCAAAGAAGCACGCGAGCATCAGCGTAACATCGAAGAACGTGACGATCAGCGCCGTCAAATATGCCCGCCCGCGCTTTTGGGTGAGCGCAGAGTTAATCACGAACAGGTTTTGTAGGCCGATGGGTGCAACGTAGGCAAGCCCAATGGTCAGCCCTTGCAGGTAGCATTCCATAAAACCGTTTTCCTTCTTTACTCCGTTTTTCTTATCTGCTATTATTATAATATCTTTTTTCAGTTACGCAAGAACGAACCTTTTTCTGACTAACTCAGGAGGTGCTTACCGCATGGAGAGCATTCACGCCAACTGCCCCTGCATGGAAACCTGCCCGCTGAACCGCGCGCTCGGGTTGATCGGCGGCAAATGGAAGATGCAGATTCTCTGTTCGCTGCATAACAACGGGACCTCGCGTTATAATGCGCTGCGCAAGAGTCTGGACGGCGTGTCGAACACCGTGCTTGCAACTGCGCTTAAGGAATTGGAGCAGGACGGGCTCATCGCACGGCAGGAATACCTCGAAGTCCCTGTGCGCGTGGAATACAGCCTTACCCCGCGTGCTGAAACACTGATGCCGATCCTCGAAGCGCTTGAGGATTGGAGTATGGCCGAGCTTTATTGAACTTCATTGCAATCAAACAGGAGGGTAAGAACTTGGAACGCGGACTGGAGGCCTCTGCCCGCCGCTATGCGGCGGAAAATGAAACCGCGCTGATCGAATTGATTGAAACGCTTTGCGGGATTCCCGCCCCTTCCCATCAGGAAGCGCAGCGTGCGCAGTTTGTAAAAGCCTGGTTTGAAAAAAATGGATTTCCGGATGTGACCGTTGATGCAACGCAAAATGTCATCGCGCCCGTGAACTGCACACCCGGCTGTGAGGTTGTGGTGTTTATGGCGCACACGGATACCGTTTTTCCGGACCTCACCCCCATGCCCCTGCACCGGGAAGGCGACCGGCTCTTCTGCCCCGGCGTTGGGGATGATACGGCAAACCTTGCAGCGCTGATGCTTGCCGCGCGTTACTTCCGCATGCAGCCGCAAACGGCGGATTGCGGCTTTCTGTTCGTTGCAAATTCCTGCGAGGAAGGGCTTGGCAACCTCAAGGGATGCCGCCGGCTGATGCAGGATTACGCGGGCCGCGTGCGGGAAGTCATCTCGTTTGACGGCGGGCTCGGAGGCATCTGCAACAAGGCAGTCGGCAGTGCGCGCTACCGCGTCACCGTGCGCACCGAGGGCGGCCATTCCTTCGGCGCATTCGGCAACCGCAACGCAATCCATCTCCTTGCTTCCATGATCAGCACGCTTTATGCCGTGAAGCCGCCCGCCGAAGGTGACAGCAAAACCACCTACAACGTCGGCACGATCGAAGGCGGAACCTCCGTGAACACCATCGCGCAGGAAGCATCCATGCTCTTTGAATACCGTTCGGATTCCCGCGCCTGCCTGGAAAAGATGAAAGCCATGTTTGAAAGCATTGTTGCGGCATACCGCAGCATGGGCATCGAAGTGGAAGTTGCGCTTTTGGGGGAACGCCCCTGCATGGGAGATGTGGACCCCGCCCGTCAGCAGGCTTTGGAGGAGCGCATCTCCGCTGCGACCCGGGCAGAGGCAGAGCTCACACCGTCCTTCCATTCCGGTTCCACGGATTGTAACATTCCTTTTTCGCTTGGCATCCCGGCGGTCTGCACCGGCGTTTACCGCGGGGCGGGCGCGCATACGCGGGAAGAGTACATTGAACTCTCTAGCCTGCCCGCAGGCTTCCGCATGATGCTCTCGTTTTTGTTAAGCTATTTGCCCTAAGCCTCCAATGTCATATCGATGAAAAGAGGGGCAGCAATTCCGAGCTGCCCCCTTCTTTCATTTCGTTCCTTCCTTCCCGAGCAAAGCCTGCGCCCGCGCGGCCAGCTTGCCATAAAGGTATGCATCATCCGCACCGAAGTGCGCTTCGTCGATCTGCGCAAGCGGGAACCAGGCCACGGCCGTGTTCTCGCCGGGGCGGGCGGCAAGCGGCGCAGCCTCGTCCGCGACAAAAAGGTAGGCTGCCGAAAGGTGCAGATGCGTGCTCACCCACCTGCCGTGCTTCACATGCGCGTGCACATGCAGTACATCAAGCGATGCAATGTGCGGAGAAAGCGGGCGCAGGCCCGCAGCGCCGGTTTCCTCCTCCGCCTCGCGCAGGGCAACGGCGAGGAGGTTTGCATCCCCATCCGCATGGCCGCCCGGCCACGCCCAAACGCCGCGTTGGATATGGTGCGCCATCAGCGTTTTGTTTCCCGCCGCATTCACCACAAACGCCGAGCTTGTGATGTGTGCAACGCGGTTTTCCCGTGTGAGCACTGTATCCGGGAACCTCAGCGCATAGTCCAGAATCACGGCCTTCTCCTCTGCCTCACGCGCATCCGCCGGCACATAGGCCGCAAGCTCCGCAAAAAAATCCGGCTTCATGCTCCACCCTCCTGGAATTTTATTGACCTATCATAACACAATTTGGTAGTACCCGCAAAGCGATTTCTCTCCGCCTTGCCTTGTATCATAACGCATCCGTTTTGCTGCACGTATTTCGTTTCTTTTGCTTGAATTATTTGGATTCTGATGATACGCTGAAGTCTGCCGCCATACGCTCTCTTCATTCTATCCCGGAAGCGGCGGCCGTGCAATGATATCCATGCAGGGAAAGGATCTCGTTATGGAAATTCGGAAGCTGACTTCTTATACGCCGGCAGAGCTGAATCTGGTATCGGGCTGGATGCAAGCCTGGTGGGGCGAAGCCGGAGGATATTCGCCGGAGCAAGTCCGCGCATACCTGCTGCACGCAGCCTGCGAAAACCGGATCCCGCAAACGTATGCGGCCTACCACGGCGGCTTGCTCGCCGGAATCTATCACATCGCCATGGAGGATCTGTTTGTCCGGCCCGATCTCTATCCTTGGCTGTGCAATGTCTATGTTTCGCCCGCACACCGGGGCTGCGGCATCGGCCGCGCCCTGCTCCAAAGCGTCCCCGGCGCCATGCGGAGCCTTGGGATCGAAAGGCTGCACCTTTATACAACCCATGAATCGCTGTATGAAAAATTCGGTTGGACATATGCGGGGCCGCTTCATACCTTTGAACAAATGCAGGATCTTCAGCGCCTTTACATTCTTCAGTTGTAAAAGAAATTTGACATCGGAATGTATCTATGTTATACTCCTCATGTAAAAACCTTTTTACATAAAGGAGGTTTTCCCATGGAGGCTGCCACACTTGTCGTTTACATCCTGCCAGCCGTGTTCGCCGCATCCATCGCACTCATTGTTGTGATGCTTGTTTCGCTCGCCAAACAGGGCGATGAACGCAGGAGGGCAATTCTTGACAAAGCCTGCGTCAGCACGTTTTATATCACGCTCGGTATCCTCGCTGCCGATGCAATCCGCAGCGCCATACTCGTTTTTATTGACGGGCGGGAATGCAGCGCCATTCCTTCGTTCACGCTGCTTGCCCTCATCGCGGCGGCATTTGCGGCCGCGCTTGCGGTTTTCAAGCGGAAATACGGAGATTAAGCGTATGAACAACCAAATTCGTTCGCTCCGCACGGAAAAGGGACTTTCGCAAGAAGAGCTGGCAAGGCGCTGCGGCGTCACGCGGCAGACCGTCAACGCCATTGAAAACAACAAATACGACCCAACGCTCTCCCTTGCCTTCCGCCTTGCGGATGCGTTGGGCACCACTGTGGACGCCCTCTTTTTGCGGGCATGATTTGGAGGTGTGTAATTCCATGAAAAAACGGATTCTGCTCCCGCTTCTCCTCGCGGCTGCACTGCTCGGCCTGTTCTTTTTTACCCGCTATGGGCTGCCGCAGTTTTATACGCCGGAATGGGCGGCGCGCCATGTGTTCTGGGGCTGTGCACTCATCGTTTTCCTGCCGTCCATATTCGGCAGATATCGTTTCCCCGCCTGCGCGTTTGCAGGCTATGCGGCCGGGCTCGTTTTCGGGGAACTGTTCGGCGGCTTCCAAGCGGACATTCCGCCCCAATATTTGCATTACGGTTGGTTGATTTTTCTTTGTGTGTTTGCGCTCTCCTGTGTGCTCGGAGTCTTTCTGGAGCGCCGAAAAAAGCAGAGCAAAGAATGACTTGCGCTGTAAAGGCCGCCCAAGAGGGCGGCCTCATAATTTTTTGCCTTTTATTTTGACATTGCGCCAGTGCGGTCCTTGAGAAGCACATCGTGCGCGCCGCCTTCCACAATACTGACGGAGGAAACAAGCGTAAGCCGTGCCTTCTCGCGCAGCTCCGGAATGGAAAGCACACCGCAGTTGCACATAGTGGAACGCACCTTGGAAAGCGTCAGGGAAACGTTATCCCGGAGGCTTCCGGCGTAGGGCACGTAGGAATCCACGCCTTCTTCAAAGGAGAGCTTCGCCGCGCCGCCCATATCATACCGCTGCCAGTTGCGCGCGCGTGCTGAACCTTCGCCCCAATACTCTTTCATATAATTTCCGTTGATCAGCACACGGCTCGTGGGGCTTTCGTCGAAGCGGGCGAAATAGCGGCCCAGCATGCAGAAATCCGCGCCCATCGCAAGGGCGAGCGTGATATGGTAATCCTGCACGATGCCGCCGTCCGAACAAATGGGGACGTAAATGCCCGTCTCTTCAAAGTATTCATCCCGCGCCTTGGCAACTTCGATCACTGCCGTGGCCTGGCCGCGGCCAATGCCCTTGGTTTCGCGCGTGATGCAGATAGAACCGCCGCCGATGCCCACCTTTACAAAGTCTGCGCCCGCATCCGCAAGGAAGCGGAACCCATCCCGATCCACAACGTTGCCCGCGCCGATCTTCACCGCGTCGCCGTAGCGCTCCCGCACCCATGCCAGCGTGCGCTTCTGCCATTCGGAATAGCCCTCGGAAGAATCGATGCACAACACGTCCACGCCCGCTTCCACAAGCGCGGGAATGCGCTCAGCATAATCGCGCGTGTTCACGCCCGCGCCCACGACATAGCGTTTATGTGCGTCCAAAAGTTCGTCCGGGTTGCCCTTGTGGATGTCGTAATCCTTGCGGAACACGAACGCGACCAAATGGCCCATCTGATCGAGAATGGGCAGCGCGTTAAGCTTATGATCCCAGATGATGTCATTGGCTTCTTTCAGGCTTGTGCCTTCCGGTGCGAAAATGGTCTTTTCCACGGGCGTCATGAATTCAGAAACGCGTGTCGCGCGGTCCATACGGCTCACACGGTAATCGCGGCTTGTGACGATGCCAAGGAATTTGCCGGTGCCAGTGCCGTCATCCGTAACAGCCATGGTGGAATGCCCAAGGCGCTCCTTAAGCGCAAGCACATCCGCAAGCGTCTGGTCCGGGCGGATGTTGGAATCGCTCACAACAAAGCCTGCCTTATAGTTTTTTGCATGGCGCACCATCTCTGCCTGACGCTCGATGGTCTGCGAACCGTAAACAAACGCAATTCCGCCTTCCTTTGCAAGCGCAATGGCCATCTTATTGTCCGAAACGGCCTGCATCACCGCCGAAACAAGCGGGATATTCATTTCAATGGCGCTCTTCTCGCCTTTTTTGAATCGCACGACCGGCGTTCTCAGCGTGACGTTCGCCGGGATGCATTCGGCTGAAGAATAGCCGGGGATCAAAAGGTATTCGCTGAACGTATGCGAAGGTTCTTCGTAAAAATAAGCCATGGTTTCTCCTCTCGTCCTGTTATATGGTTTGCTGCGCCGCCGCACGCACCGTGTTCTTCATCAGCATTGCGATCGTCATCAGGCCAACGCCTCCGGGCACAGGCGTGATAAACGAGGCCTTTTTCTCAACGGCCTCAAAGTCTACATCGCCCAGAAGTTTCTTTTCCGCCATGCGATTTACGCCGACGTCGATCACCACAGCGCCTTCCTTGACCATATCCGCCGTAATAAAGTGCGGTTTTCCAACCGCTGCAACCAGAATATCCGCTTCCCGTGTCACAGCCGCAAGATCGCGCGTTTTGGAATGGCAGACCGTCACCGTACCGTCCGCCTGCAAAAGCAGCGCCGCCATAGGCTTCCCCACAATATTGCTGCGGCCAACGACAACACACCGTTTGCCTGCAACGGCAACCCCCGCATAGCGCAGCATCTCCATCACGCCTGCAGGCGTGCAGGGCATCAAATCCCTTTCGTCAGCCGAAATGCGGCAGGTGAAGCCGTCCACATCCTTTTCAGGGCGCACTGCACGCACGATGGTCTGCTCGTCAATCTGCTCGGGCAGCGGAAGCTGGCAGAGAACGCCGTGCACCGAAGGGTCAGCATTGAGCGCTTCAACCCGTGCAAGCAATTCCTGCTGCGTTGTCTCCGCAGGGAGGTGAATTTGCAGCGAACGGATCCCAAGCTCTTCACACTTCTCCTTCTTTTTGCGTACATACACTTCAGAAGCAGGGTCATCTCCCACGAGAATGACCGCAAGGCAGGGCGTGATGCCCCGCGCAAGCAGCGCATCGACCCCGGCCCTTACGTCTGCAAGCACATGCTCGGCCACTTCTTTTCCTTTAATGATGGTCGCCATAGTGTTTCAAATCGCCTCCTCCAGGTTAAATTTTAAAGTAATCCGCCGCAGATGCAAAGATTTGCATGTCGTAGCGGCCTTCCACATTCTGATACAATCCCGTGCCAATACGTTCGGAATGCCCCATTTTTCCGAAAACCCGGCCATCCGGCGAGGTCAAGCCCTCCACCGCCCAAACAGAGCCGTTCGGGTTGAACTGCACCTGCATGGCAGGCTCGCCCGCAAGGTCGACATACTGCGTGGCGATCTGCCCGTTTTCTGCAAGCGCCCAAAGCTGCGCATCGCTACAAAGGATGCGCCCTTCGCCATGGGAAACCGGGACGGAATAAACCTCGTCCGGCACGGTGCGCATCAGCCACGGAGACTTGTTGGAGCACACGCGGGTACGCACGATCCTAGATTGATGCCTGCCGATGACATTGTAAGTCAGCGTTGGGCTTTGTGCGTCCGCATCGCGGATTTCGCCGTATGGGATCAGGCCAAGCTTGATGAGCGCCTGGAACCCGTTGCATACGCCGCACATCAGGCCATCCCGCTGCTTCAGCAGTTCATCCACGCTTTCGCGGATGCGCGGATTGCGGAAGAAAGCCGTGATGAACTTTCCAGAGCCATCCGGCTCATCGCCGCCGGAAAAACCGCCCGGGATAAAGATGATCTGCGCTTCCCGCGCGCGCTGCGCGAACTCCGCAGCGGATGTGGCAACATCGTTTGCCGAAAGGTTTCTGAGCACAAGAATGTCCGCTGCGATGCCCGCTTTTTCAAATGCACGCGCCGTGTCATATTCGCAGTTCGTGCCCGGGAACACGGGGATGAGCGCGCGTGCCGCAGCCGTGCGCAGGCGCGGCTTCGGCCATGAAGCGGCCATGAAGCGGGGCGCGGGCAGCACTTCTTTTTCCATGGAGATGTTGCAGGCAAACACGGGCTCGAGCTTCCCTTCATAGATCGTCTCAAGCTCCGCAAGCGGGATGCGCGCGCAGCTCAAGGTAAGTTCCGGCACATCCAGAACACGGCCGAGCAGCGTCCCTTCCGAAAGCATGTCTCCGGCCGCTTCCACAATGAAGCAGGCGGGGTGTTTTTCAAAGAGAGTTTCCTTTGAAACGCCGTCCGCAAAGGCAAAGCCGAAGCCGTTGCCAAGGCACATTTTCAAGACAGCCTCCGCCGCGCCGCCCTGAACGCACACATAAACGCTTGCAGCCTTCCTCTCCCGAATGAGCCGCTCCACCGTTTCAAGGCAGGTCAAGAGGCTTTCGGGCACAGGCAGCCCGTCCGCATCCAGTTCTGCCGCAATGCGGTACACCGGCGCGCCTGCGCGCTTAAACTCCGGAGATACGATGTTGTTCACATCACCCGAAGAGATCGCAAAGGAAACGAGCGTGGGCGGTACATCGATGTCGTTAAACGAGCCGCTCATGGAATCCTTGCCGCCGATTGCGCCGATGCCAAGGTCAAGCTGCGCTGCAAATGCGCCGAGCAGCGCTGCCGCAGGCTTTCCCCAGCGTTCCGGTTTATCGCCCAGTTTCTCAAAATATTCCTGGAATGTCAAATAACAGTTCCGAAGGGGCGCGCCCGCTGCAACCACCTTCGCAACGGATTGCACCACAGCGGTATAAGCGCCGCGGTACGGGTCTGCCTCGCTCACATACGGGTCGAAGCCCCATGCCATCACGGAGCAGGTGGTCGTATCCCCCTCGCGCACGGGGATCTTCGCCGCCATCGCCTGCGCGGGCGTGCGCTGGAATTTCCCGCCGAAGGGCATCAGCACGCTGCCTGCGCCGATGGTGGAATCGAAGCGTTCCGCAAGGCCGCGCTTGGAACACACATTCAAATCGCCGGCAAGGGCGCGGTAAGCTTCGGCAATTCCCTGCGCGGAACGCGTTTTCTCCGCCCTCGGCGCGCCGACGCGCACCTTTGCTTCCTTGGGCGCTCCGTTCGTATCAAGGAATGCGCGGGAAAGGTTCACAATGCGCTTTCCTTTCCAGTCCATCGTCATGCGGCCGTCGTCCGTAACGGTTGCCACGATGGTCGCTTCCAAATTTTCTTCCGCCGCAAAGCCGCAGAACCGCGCTGCGTCCTCAGCCGCCACAACCACCGCCATGCGCTCCTGCGATTCGCTGATTGCAAGCTCCGTTCCATCCAGCCCTTCGTATTTTTTCGGCACCGCGTCAAGGTCGATGCGAAGGCTTTGTGCAAGCTCGCCCACGGCCACGCTCACGCCGCCCGCGCCGAAATCATTGCAGCGCTTGATGAGCAGCGACGCTTCCGGGTTGCGGAACAGGCGCTGGAGTTTGCGTTCCTCCGGCGCGTTGCCCTTCTGCACTTCCGCGCCGCAGGTTTCAATGGAACTCGTGTCATGGGATTTGGAGGAACCTGTCGCGCCGCCGCAGCCATCGCGCCCGGTGCGCCCGCCAAGCAGGATCACCACATCGCCCGGCGCGGGCGTTTCGCGCCGCACGTTTCTCTGCGGAACCGCGCCCACCACCGCGCCGATCTCCATGCGCTTTGCGGCATATCCTTCGTGATAAACTTCATCTACAAGGCCCGTTGCAAGGCCGATCTGGTTGCCGTAGGAGCTGTACCCCGCGGCGGCCGTCGTCACAAGTTTGCGCTGCGGGAGCTTGCCCGGCAGCGTCTCCGAAACGGGGCGGAGCGGGTCGGCCGCCCCCGTCACGCGCATGGCCTGATACACATAGGCCCGGCCGGAAAGCGGGTCGCGGATCGCGCCGCCGATGCAGGTGGCTGCGCCTCCGAAGGGTTCGATCTCCGTTGGATGGTTGTGCGTTTCATTTTTAAAGAGCAGCAGCCAAGGCTCCGTTCCGCCGCACGTTTCCACATCGATCTTCACCGTACAGGCGTTGATTTCCTCGGATTCATCCAACCGTTGAAGTTGCCCGGTTTTCTTTAAATATTTTGCCGCCCGCGTTGCAAGATCCATAAGCGTAACGGGTTTTTCCGCGCCCATTTCATTTCGGATGGCCTGATAGCGCGCATAGGTTTCCGCCGCGCGCGGATGGTCGAAAGCGATGTCCGTCAGCCGCGTACCGAAGGTCGTGTGCCGGCAGTGATCCGACCAGTAGGTGTCGAGCACGCGCACCTCAGTGATGGTCGGGTCCCGGCGCTCGGTTTGGAAATACTTCTGGCAGCAGAGCAGGTCATCAAGATCCATCGCAAGCCCGAGGCGCTTGTGCAGCGCAGGGAGCCCCTCCCGGCCGAGCGCCGTGAAGCCGGAAAGCATCTCCACGCCATCGGGCGCTTCCAGCTCCGTACGCAGCGTTTCCACCGGCGCAAGCGAGGCCTCCCGGCTTTCCACGGGGTTGATGACATATTGCTTCACGGCCTGGAGCACGGCTTCGTCCACCGCGCCAAAGAGCATGTATACTTTTGCGGCGCGCACGAGCGGACGCTCCCCCTGAGAAATGAGCTGAATGCACTGGCTTGCCGAATCCGCACGCTGGTCAAACTGGCCGGGCAGGGATTCCACCGCAAACACGGCGGCAGCGTCCGTTTCCGGCAGCGCTTCATAGGTGTCGTCCACCGGCGGTTCGGAGAACACGTTCGTCACACACTGGCGGAACAGCGCTTCGGATACGCCCTCAACATCATAACGGTTAAACAGCCGAAGCTCCGTAATCCCGGAAAGGCCGAGGAGCGTCTGCAGCTCGCCCAGCAGTGTCCTTGCCTCGTTGGCCTGCGCGGGTTTTTTTTCAACAAAAATACGGTAAACCATGCTTCTCCTTATCCGGCGTGTGCCGCAAGCGCGCGTGCGCCGATGTCCTTCCTGTAATATGCGCCCTCAAACGAGACTCCCTCCGCCGCACGGTACGCCTTTGCAACGGCCTCCACGAGAGAGGGCGCCGCAGCCGTAACGCCCAGCACACGGCCACCTGATGTTACGAGCGCGCCGGCTCCGTCCAGCTTTGTGCCGGCATGATACACCGTTGCTTCCCGCAAGGCTGGCGTATCCGCAAAGGAGATTGCCTTGCCGCCCTCGTAGCTTCCGGGGTATCCGCCGGAGGCAATGACCACGCAGCAGGCTGCACCTTCCGAAAACGCGACCTCGGTTTCTGCGAGGCGCCCTTCTTCCACAGCCTGCATTACCGTTAAAAGGTCGCTCTTCAAGAGCGGCAGGACGACCTGCGTTTCCGGGTCGCCAAAGCGGCAGTTGTATTCAATCACCTTTGGGCCGTCCGCAGTAAGCATCAGCCCGAAATACAGGCACCCGCGGAAGGGTCTTCCTTCCGCCGCCATCGCACGGATGGTGGGCAGGAAGATCGTTTCCATACACACATCCGCGATTTTCTTCGTATAATACGGGTTTGGCGCAACGGTCCCCATGCCGCCCGTGTTCAGGCCGAGGTCGCCGTCAAGCGCCCGCTTGTGATCCATGGAGGAGACCATCGGCACAAGCGTTTTCCCATCCGTAAACGCGAGCACGGACACCTCCGGCCCGCTCAGGAATTCCTCCACCACAACGCGGCTTCCGCTTGCGCCGAATTTCCGCGCACGCATGATGGAATCGATCGCCGCCTCCGCCTCGCCGTAGTTCTGCGCAATGATCACGCCCTTGCCGAGTGCAAGCCCATCCGCCTTGATGACGGCAGGATAACTTGCTTTTTTCAGGTAGGCAAGTGCAGCCTCCGCTTCGGAGAACACCTCATAAGCCGCCGTGGGAATGCCATAACGCTTCATCAGGGTTTTGGCGAACACCTTGCTACTTTCGATCTCCGCTGCCTTTGCGTCCGGCCCAAAGCAGGGGATGCCAAGCGCGTGAAGCCTGTCCACTGCGCCCATCGCAAGCGGATCATCCGGCGCGACAACGGCAAAATCCACCGCCTGTTCCTTTGCAAATGCCGCGATTTTGTCAATTTCCTTTGCGCCGATGGGTACGCATACCGCATCCGCCGCAATGCCGCCGTTTCCCGGCAGCGCATAGATCGTTTTTACCTTCGGATTCTTTTTGATTGCTTTTATGATAGCGTGCTCGCGCCCGCCGCCGCCGATGACCATGATTTTCATGCAGTGTGCGCCTCCTTTAATGGTGGAACAGCCGAAGGCCCGTAAATGCCATGGCGATCCCGTATGCGTCGCATGCTTCAATGACAAGGTCATCCCGCACGGAGCCGCCGGGTTCTGCGATGTAGCTGACGCCGCTGCGCTTCGCACGCTCGATGTTGTCCGAAAATGGGAAGAATGCATCGCTCCCGAGCGCGACGCCGGAAACGCGATCAAGGTAAGCGCGCTTTTCCGCCTTTGTGAAGGGCGCGGGGCGCTCGCTGAACAGGTTCTGCCAGCGGCCGTCCGCAAGGACTTCGTCCGGCTCATCGGAAAGATAAACGTCAATGGCGTTGTCGCGGTCCGGCCGTTTGACGCCAGGCAGGAACGGGAGTGCAAGCGTTTTTTCATGCTGGCGCAAATGCCAAAGGTCGGCCTTGTTGCCTGCGATGCGCGTGCAGTGGATGCGGGATTGCTGGCCAGCCCCCACGCCGATGGTCTGCCCATCCTTTGCAAAGCAGACGGAATTGGACTGCGTATACTTAAGTGCAATGAGCGCAAGGATCAGGTCGCGCTTTGCGTTTTCGGGAAGCGTTTTGTTTTTCGTTACGATGTTTGCAAAGGTTTCTTCCCCGAAAGCCGCGTTGTTCCGCCCCTGTTCAAACGTGATACCAAACACCTGTTTCCGCTCGACGGGGGCGGGTTCATAAGAAGGGTCGATCTGTAAAACAGTATAGTTTCCCTTGCGTTTGCCTTTGAGGATATCAAGTGCCTCGGGCTCATATCCGGGTGCGATCACGCCATCGGAAACCTCATGCTGCAGCGCGCGGGCCGTGGCCGCATCGCACACATCCGAAAGGGACACAAAATCGCCGAAGGAGGACATCCGGTCCGCGCCGCGCGCACGCACATAAGCCGTTGCAAGCGGGGAATCCGCAAGCCCCTCAATCTCATCGGCAAAGTAGATTTTTCTGAGCGTTTCGGAAAGCGGCACGCCAACTGCCGCACCCGCAGGGCTCACATGCTTGAACGAAGTGGCCGCCGGAAGGCCGAGCGACGCTTTGAGTTCCCGCACAAGCTGCCAGCCGTTGAGCGCGTCCAGCAGATTGATATAGCCCGGGCGGCCGTTGAGCACGGCGATCGGAAGCTCTCCATCTTCCATGAATACGCGCGCGGGCTTCTGGTTTGGGTTGCAGCCATATTTCAGTTCCAGTTCTTTCATGCCGTCCTCCTCATCTCTGGTGTTTGTTGAAAACATGCGTTTCTGCCGCCCCGCTTTCAAGATTGATATAGCGCACAAACAGCGCAATCTTGTAGCGGGCATCCAAATTTTCCCAAAGGAGCGTTCCAAACGTACTGCCGTCTTCCGGGATCTCGATCTGCTCCGGCTCGCCCGCGAATGTGGGCAACGGGTTGCCGTCCGTTTTATAGGTGTGGATGAAATGTCCGATGCCGGACAACGGCTCCGCATATTCAAACGTTTGGCGCAGGCAGGCGCTCCCCGCCGCATCTGCACTTTTGAGAATGGAGAGTTTGTAAGCGCAGCGGCCGGGCGCAACCGTCATCATGCCGCTGATGCGCGGGGTGAAGTTCGGCGCATCCGGTTCAAAGCAGCGCGTGCGAAGCGCGGCTTCAAAGGGTTTACCCGCGGCAAGAAACTCGTAAACCGTGTCGGTCTGATCCCCGTTGGTAACGATGGTGCTTTCTCCGAACACGCGCACGGGCGCATAAATGATGAGGCTTGGGTCTTCCACTTTGCTTTCATCAAACGGATGGATGACAAGCTCCTCCCCCTTTTCGATGAATACGCGGTTCTGGCTGTTCTCGCTGCGGCCCATGATGAAATAAGCCATTGCGGCCTTCTTGCCGGAAGGGCTCATGCCCATCAGCACGCCGCGGCCGACATAGCCGTTTTCTTTTAAAATCGTTTCTATTTTTTGCGTTTTCACGTTAAATCTCCCTTCCTTCCGAAAGCGCGAGGCACACAAGCTCCGCCGCACGCGGCAGGAGCTGCCATTCCGCTTCTTCCATCACGCGGCGCTGAAGGGTTTGCGGCGTGTCGCCCGGTTGCACCTCCACCGCCTTTTGCAGCAAAATTTTCCCGCCGTCCGGCACCTCGTTCACCAGGTGCACCGTGGCCCCCGTCACCTTCACGCCGTATGCAAGCGCACGCTCGTGTACATGCAGCCCGTAGCAGCCTTTCCCGCAGAACGCGGGGATCAGCGAAGGATGCACGTTCAGGATCCGGTTCGGCCAGCGCTGCACGAACGCGGCGCTCAGGATGCTCAAAAAGCCCGCAAGCACAATTACGTCAATCCCATGCTCCTTCAGCAGCGCCTCGATGCGCGCTTCAAACGCATCTGTTCCAAGCGCCTTTTTGTTTGCGACCGCATGCGCCACGCCGTAATTTTCCGCGCGCGTGAGCGCATAAGCTTCCGGGTTTGAGGCGATGACAAGTGCGATCTCGCCATGCGGAATCTGCCCCGCGCGCTTCGCCCTGAGCAGCGCCTCAAGATTCGTTCCGCCGCCCGAAACAAGCACGGCGATGCGCTGCTTCAGCATATTTTAATGCCCTCGTCCGCTGTGACCTCGCCGAGCGCATAGGCATGCACCCCGTTTGCTTCAAGGCAGCGGATGGCCGCATCGGCCTCCGCCTGCGGGACGACGGTGCACATGCCCACGCCCATGTTGAAGGTGTTGAACATGTCACGTTCCGGGATGTTGCCAAGCTTCCCGATCATATCGAATACCGGCAGCACCTGCACTGCACTGCGCTCAATCTTTGCGCCGCGCCCTTTGGGCAGGCAGCGCGGGATGTTTTCATAAAAACCGCCGCCGGTAATATGCGCCGCAGCCTTTACGGTTACAGCCTGCATCAGCGCAAGCAGTGGCTTTACATAGATGCGCGTCGGGGTGAGCAGCGTTTCCCCGATGGTCGCGCCGAGTTCATCCGAGTACACGGAAAGGTCGCGGTTCTCCACATCGAACACGCGGCGCACAAGCGAAAATCCGTTGGAATGCACGCCGCTTGAAGCAAGCGCAATGATCGCATCCCCCTCCTGCACGGTATCGCCGGTCAGCAGCCTGGATTTGTCGCCAAGGCCCACGGCAAACCCCGCAAGGTCATACTCTTTTTCGCCGTAAAAGCCCGGCATTTCGGCCGTTTCGCCACCGATCAGTGCGCAGCCTGCCTGCACGCAACCTTCCGCCACGCCGGATACGATTGCGGCAACACGCTCGGGCTCGTTCTTGCCCACCGCAACATAATCGAGAAAAAAGAGGGGCTTTGCACCCGCGCAGGCCACGTCGTTTACGCACATGGCAACGCAGTCGATGCCCACAGTGTCGTGCTTATCCATCAGAAATGCGATTTTAAGCTTCGTGCCCACGCCGTCCGTGCCGCTCACAAGAACGGGCTCGCGGATGCCGGTAAGGTCCGGCGCAAACAGGCCCCCGAAGCCGCCGATGTCCGAAACCACGCCCGGAATCATCGTGCGCGCAACATGCTCTTTCATGAGCGCAACCGCCTTATACCCCGCTTCAATGTCCACGCCTGCGGCGCGGTAGCTTTCGCTGTGGCTCTGCTTATTTTCCATGCTTATGCTCCTCGTTTTCGCTGATTTTGTAGGCAAAGCGGTCCTTCTTCGCCGTGGAAGGCTCCCGGGTTGGGTACCCGCCGCCGAAGCATGCCGTGCAGAAGCCACGCTTGCAGCCCACGGCAAGTTTTGTGACATTTTCAAGGCTCAGATACCCGAGCGTATCCGCACCGATGATCTCTGCAATCTCCGGAATCGTGTGGTTGTTCGCAATGAGCGTCTCCTTGGAATCGATGTCCGTGCCATAATAGCACGGGTTCACAAACGGCGGCGCAGAGATGCGCATGTGCACCTGCGTTGCCCCCGCATCCCGAAGCAGCATTACGGTGCGGCGGCTTGTCGTGCCGCGCACGATGGAGTCATCCACAAGCACCACGCGCTTGCCCTCCACAACGGAGCGGATTGCGTTCAATTTAATTTTCACCTCATTTTCGCGCAGCTCCTGCGTGGGCGAAATAAAGGTGCGGCCAATATATTTGTTCTTGATGAGGCCAATGTCATACGGGATTCCGGACTGCCGGGCAAAGCCAAGCGCAGCATCAAGCCCCGAATCCGGCGCGCCGATGACGATATCCGCCTGCACGGGGTGCTCGAGCGCCAGAAACGCGCCAGCGCGCTGGCGTGCAATGTGAACGGAACTGCCGTCCAGCACGGAATCTGGCCGGGAAAAATAGATGAATTCAAACACGCAGAGCGTTGAATCGCATTGATTGCAGCGCCCGGTGATTGAATTGACGCCGTTTTTGTCGATCACAACGATCTCGCCCGGCTCAATGTCCCTGACAAAACCGGCGCCTACCGCATCCAGCGCGCAGGATTCCGATGCAAGCACATATGCCCCGCCCCGCGTTTTGCCCAGGCAGAGCGGCCGGAATCCGTTGGGGTCGCGCACGCCGATGAGCTTGGTGGGCGAAGTGAGCACGAGGGAATACGCGCCCTCGAGCTTATCCATCGCGCGGCTCACCGCCTCTTCGATGGAAGCGGACTTGAGGCGTTCCTGCACAATGACATAGGCAATCGCTTCTGTATCGCTCGTAGTTTGGAAAATCGCGCCGCCGAGCTCCAGTTCCTCGCGCAATTCCTGTGAGTTGACGAGGTTCCCGTTGTGCGCAAGCGCCATGCGCCCTTTGCGGTGGTTCACCACGATGGGCTGCGCATTGCTGCGCTGGCTCCCGCCGGTCGTTCCATAGCGCACGTGACCAACCGCAATGCTGCCCTGCCCGAGCTTACGGAGCGTTTCCGCGCCAAACACTTCGTTTACAAGGCCCGTGTCCTTATGGAAGTTGAAAAGCCCATCGTCGTTCACGACGATGCCGCAGCTCTCCTGCCCCCTGTGCTGCAGCGCATACAGCGCGTAATATGCAAGGGAAGCCACATCCGCGCGCTCCGGCGAGTAAACGCCGAACACGCCGCATTCTTCATGAATCTGGCCCATGTCAGTTCTGCCCGCCCGCATTGTGCGCCAAGAGGCGCTTCATCATTTCTTGATATGCTTCCTCCACGCCGCCAAGGTCGCGGCGGAACCGGTCCTTATCAAGCTTTTCGCCTGTTTTCGCATCCCAGAAGCGGCAGGTGTCTGGGGAAATTTCATCTGCAAGCACGAGCGTTCCGTCGTTGGTGATTCCGTATTCCAGCTTGAAGTCGATCAAATCCACACCGATTTCCTGAAAGAACGCGGTCATGATCTCATTGATTTTGAAGGAGTATGCTGCGATCTTTTCAAGCTCTTCCTTCGTGGCAAGGCCCATGGCGTAAACGTGATAATCGTTGATCATCGGGTCGCCCAAGTCATCGTTTTTGTAGCAGTATTCAAGCACGGTGCTCTTGAGGCGCGTGCCTTCCGCAAGGCCCAGGCGCTTTGCAAGCGAGCCGGCGGCCACGTTGCGCACAATCACCTCAATGGGCACGATTTTCACATGCTTGACAAGCGTCTCCCGCTCGGAAAGTTCCTTTACGAAATGCGTCGGAATGCCGTGCTGCTCCAAAAGCTGCATCATGCTGTTGGTCATGCGGTTGTTGATTGCGCCCTTGCCGGCGATGGTGCCTTTTTTCAGGCCGTTGAACGCGGTTGCGTCGTCCTTGTAGTCCACGATGAAAAGGTTCTCATCGTCCGTTTTGAACACCTTTTTGGCTTTGCCTTCATAAACCTGTTCGAGCTTTTTCATTGCAGTCTCCTCCGGTAAAAATATTAAACTATATAAACTTTACAGGGTTTCCAGTTCTTTTTGCAGGCGCGCGTCCTTCTCTGCGATCTGCGCGCGCATGGCGGCGCGCTTTGCGTCCAGTTTCGAAGCAAGCACTGCATCTTCCATTGAAAGCATCTGCACCGCAAGCAGCGCCGCGTTCGCCGCGCCATCGATGGCCACGGTTGCCACCGGCATGCCCGAAGGCATCTGCACCGTTGCAAGCAGCGCATCCAGCCCGTCGAGCGTTGAAGATTTCACCGGAATGCCAATGACCGGCAGCGTCGTGTTGGCGGCCACCGCGCCCGCAAGGTGCGCTGCCTTCCCTGCTGCTGCGATGATTGCGCCGAAGCCGCGTTCCCGCGCCGCAGCGGAAAATTCCCGCACAGCCTCCGGCGAGCGGTGCGCGCTCATTACATGTGCCTCATGCGGAACGCCGTATTCCCGGAACAGCGCAAACGCTGCCTTCACAACAGGCAGGTCGCTGTCGCTTCCCATCAAAACCGCAATCTTTTTCATGCCTTCTCCTTTGGTATTTTCTTAATGCTTAAAACCGTGTTTTGCCCTACAACCGTTTTCGCATCACGGTGTGCTTTACCATGCCGTCGACATAATATTCCGCGCAATAGAGCACCGGCGTGCCTTCAATGTCGTAGTCCACCTCGTCCATGTAAAGAAGCGGAGCGCCTTCCTGCACGCAAAGCAGCTGTGCAAGATGCGCATCCGCTACGGCGGGGCGAATCTCCGTGAGATCCATATATGCTTCCACGCGACAGAATTCGCGCAGAAAATCAAAAATCGGCCGGGTAAAGTCCGCCTCTTCCGAGGGGCGCTTTATCAGGCCGCACGGCACATGATCCTCGCAATAGATCGCAGGCTTCCCGTCCGCGGTGACGAGCCTGCATACCTTGAGAACCATTTCTCCCTGTTCAATTTTCAGGCGTTCGGCCACATCGGCACCGCACGCCACGCATTCGGCCGCAATAAACGCCACGCCCGGTTCCTTCCCGGCCTGGCGGATCATGTCCATGAATTCAACTTCGATGTCCATGCGGGTGCGCACTGCAAGCACGTGCCGGTTGATGATGGTCCCAACGCCATGGCGACGCGTAATAAATCCTTCGCGCTCCAGCGTGGCAAGGCTGTCCCGCAGCTGGGTGCGGCTGATGCCAAGCTGTTCCGCCAAAACGCTTTCGCGCGGCAGGCGCTCGCTGTGCGCAAAAATCCCATCCTGCATGGCCATAAGTAGGCGCGTGCGGACGGGGTTGCTCTGCTCCGGCGCTTGCTGTTCCACGCTCCGTTCCCTCCGAATTTGAAATAGGTATTACCTTAAAGGTATTACCTTTATGTGCGCTATTATACTCCCTCTTTTGCACTTTGTAAAGGCTCTCTGCTCGTTATCTTTTTGGCACTTAAATCAGACTGCAAACCGTGCATTGACCGAACCGGTCAATCATGGTACAATATCGTTGACCGTTTCGGTCAACGATTGGAGGAACAGGCTTGAACACACGCTTTTTTGAACTTCCCGAAGAACGGCAGGCCGCGATGCGCAATGCCGGCCTTGAAGTATTCGCAAAACAAAACTATGCCAAGGCTTCCATGGAGGAAGCTGCACGCCTTGCCGGCGTTTCCAAAGCGCTGCTGTTCCACTATTTTGAAAACAAACGGGGCTTTTATCTTTATCTTTACGAATACGCCACAGGGCTCATGATACGGGAAATGTCCGCCGCGCACGATTATTCCGAAACGGACTTTTTCAACATTCTTATAAACGCGCAGCTTTCCAAGATCGCTATTTTGCATGCGCACCCTTATGCGATGCAGTTTATCACCAACGCATATTTTGAAGAGGATCCCCGCGTGCGCCCCGCCCTTGCAGACAGCTTCAGCGCAATCGTTGCGGACAGCAGCGTGCGTTTTCTTGCTCGGGCGGATGCTTCCAAGCTGCGGGAAGGCGTTTCCGCAGAGGCGTTGCTCAACATCGTGCTTTGGATGGCGGACGGTTTCATGCGCAGCAGAACACCGGAACAGCTTCAGGATCTCGATGCGCTCAACGATGCGTTTTTGGCGCACGTTGGGCTGCTCAAAAAGCAATTTTATAAGGAGGAATTCCTTTAATGGATGCGATTCTTAAAACGGAGGATCTGACCAAGCGCTATGGAAAAGCGCGCGGAATTGAAGCGCTCAGCATTTCGGTTGCCGAAGGCGAGTTTTTCGGTTTCATCGGGCCAAACGGCGCAGGCAAAAGCACAACCATCCGCACGCTGCTCGGCCTTATTTCCCCCACTGCAGGACGGGCTGAGCTTTTCGGGCTCGATTGCGTAAAGCGCCGGAAGCAAATTCTTGCGCAGGTCGGCTATCTTCCCTCCGAAGCCGCTTTTTACCCCGGCATGCGTGCAGGCGAGGTCATTGCTTTTTCCGCAAAGCTGCGCGGTGTGGACTGTGCGCAGGAAGCTGCCACGCTTTGCGAACGCCTTGCACTTGACCCGCGCCGGAAGGTGGAAGAGCTCTCGCTTGGCAACCGCAAAAAGCTGGGCATCATCTGCGCGCTGCAGCACAAGCCCCGCCTTTCCATCCTTGATGAACCGACGAGCGGCCTTGACCCACTGATGCAAAAAGAGTTTTTTGCCATTTTGCAGGAGCGGCACCGCGCAGGCGCCACGGTGTTTCTTTCCTCTCACGTGCTTTCTGAGGTCCAGCGCCATTGCAGCCGTGCCGCTATCATCCGGGAGGGGCGGCTCGTTGCCTGTGATACGGTGGAGCGCCTCGCACGCACAGCTGCGCGGCGCGTAAACGTGCGCGGCATTTCAGCCCTCGCCCTGCCCGGCATGGCCGATGTTTCGCGCACGGAACATTCCGTCAGCTTCTTATACACCGGCGAAATGCCCGCGCTCATTGCAGCGCTTCAGGGCCTTGCCGTTGCAGACCTCACCATTACAGAACCAGATCTTGAGGAGGTTTTTCTGCATTTTTATCAGAACGGAGGGACACCCGATGACCATTTTCATGCATGAAATGAAGCAGAACGCAAAACCGCTTGCCGTATGGTGCGCCATCGTAGGCGGGATGATTTTCCTTTGCATGATCCTCTTTCCGGAGATGTTAGGGCAAATGGACAGCGTAAACGATCTGTTTTCCGAAATGGGCGACTTTACCGCCGCCTTCGGGATGGATCGAATCAGCTTCGCAGAGCCGATGGGGTTTTACGGCATCGAATGCGGCAATGTGCTCGGCATTGGCGGAGCCTTGTTTGCAGCCTATCTTGGCGTGCGCCTCCTTTCCAAAGAAGAAGGCGGGCACACGGCAGAATTTCTTCTGACGCATCCGGTCTCACGCGCGCGCGTTGTCGCGGAAAAGCTTGCCGCTCTGCTCGTGCAGCTTGTGCTGTTCAATGCGGTCTGCATCTGCTTATCGCTGCTTTCCTTCACAGGAATCGGCGAAGAGCCGGCAGCACGGGAGTTTGCGCTGTTTCATCTGGCCCAGTTTTGCCTGCAGTTGGAAATCGGCTGCATTTGCTTCGGTGCGTCCGCGCTTGCGCGGCGGGGCAATGTCGGCGCGGGACTCGGCCTTGCGGCGCTTCTGTACTTTCTAAACCTCATCGGCAACATTTCCGAAGCGGCGGAATTTCTGCATTATATTACCCCGTTCCACTACGCAGAGGCGGCAGATATTCTCGGGGATCGTGCGCTCAACGTGCCGCTGCTCCTGCTCGGGCTTGGCTATGCGGCGGCGGGCGTCTGCCTTGCGTTCGCACGCTATACCAAAAAGGATATTGCAGCGTAGCAGCGTTTTTCATCAACGGAGCGAAGCGCCTCCAGTCGAGGCGCTTCGCGCGCTTTCTTATTTATTCTTTTTTCCGCGTTTCCGGTAATCCTTTTCAATTTCCAGGTTCCAAGCCTGCGGCACCGCTCCCGTTTCGCGGAAGCAGGCGACGGTTTCCGCCGTAACTTCGTAGTTGAGCCGCGTTCCCGCGCCATCCGCATGATAGCTCTGCGCGCGGTTCGGCGCAACGCCAAAGCGCCCCGCAACCTCCACCGCATCGATGTTCGCGCCGAGGAAAATGAATTCCCACCCAAACTCCTGCTTTTGGCATTCCACCATGGCCTTGACCTTTGTGTAATCAAACGTGTGGGACGCGTTCTCCATCCCATCTGTAATAATGATGAAAATCACCTTGTCCGCCCGATAGGGCTTTGCCGTACGCTTCTGAGCGTTGCCAATTTTTTCGATTGTGCTTCCGACGGCATCGAGCAGCGCCGTTGAACCGCGCACAAAATATTCCTTTTCCGTGATGGGCGCGACGGCGCGTAAATCGATGCGGTCATGCAGCAGCTCGTATTGGTTGTCGAAGAGCACTGTTGTGACCCGCGCTTCCCCAGGAACGGCGCGCTGCTTTTCGAGCATTGCGTTATATCCGCCGATCGTATCCGCCTCAAGCCCCGCCATGGAGCCGCTCCTGTCCAAAATAAATACCAGTTCCGTGCTGTTTTCCATGTTTTTTCAACCTCCTGTTCCTGTTTGCAGGAACAGGATACCGCGTTTTTGCACGGGCCAGGTCGCATGGCGGGCGACAAATCAGCTGCCGAGCAACGGTTGATCGTAATGGAACAGCACCTCGTTGATCTTAAAAATATCATAGGTTTGGTTTGAAATGAAGTATTGCACGATCACATCGAGTTTCTGACTGCCCGAAAGTGCATATCCCGCGCGGGAGAGCAAATCCCGCGTTTCAGCTTCCGTGAGTTCCAGCGCCACCGCGAATGCGAGTGCCGTGCGCTTGCCCGGCATGTAGTTTGGATTGCTGCGGATTTTTGAAAAGTGTCTGCGGTCGATATTCGCGCGCTTGTAAACCTCTGCGTCCGTTTTTCCCTTTGCGTCGATCAGGCGCAGGAGCGTTTCGGAAAAGGATTCATCCAGCCTGCCGACAAGCGCGTCCAGCCCCTGCGCTTCCTCTGTCTGTGGCTTTGGTGCGCGCGCTGGCTTCCGTTTTTTTCCCGCCTGTTCCGGCGCGGAAGCATACGGCTGCAGGAGCGGGGCGGAAACCGTCTCCGCACTGCGCAGCCGGGCAAAGCGCTCCGTCTGCTCATCCACATAGTTTTGGTCGATATACTGCTGCACCGCGCCGAGAAGCGCCTGCGAAACGGCGAGCGCCGCACGGTCAAACACGGCAAGGTACACCGTCATCTCATGTTCCTGCAAAAACGACGCGATAGCGGCGGCCGCAACACCGAATGCTTCCGATTTTGGATAGCCATAGCTCCCGCTTGAAATGAGGGGGAACGCAATGGACTGGCATCCTCGCTCCGCCGCAAGGGTAAGCGCGTTGAGATAGCACGCGCGCAGCAACGCTGCTTCTCCATGCCTGCCATCCCGATAAACCGGCCCGACGGCGTGCACGATATATTGCGCAGAAAGCCCGAATCCGGGCGTTATCACCGCCTGTCCCGTCTCGCATCCGCCAAGCGCCGCGCAGGCTCTTGAGAGTTCTTCTTCCCCGGCAGCGCGAAAAATCGCCCCGCATACGCCGCCGCCCATGCAAAGCGCCGGGTTGGCAGCGTTGACAACCGCATCCACATTCATTTTCGTGATGTCGTTCCGAACGATTGTAAAAGGCATGCGCTGCTCCTCCCTGCAATGTACCGGGCTTCTCCACCCATTGATGAAGATACCTGTGGTTTTGTGGTATCGGTATTATAGCATATCAACCTATCACTGCGCATCACAAAAGGGCTGTCCGCGAATGATTCAAGCAGAATCCAAGGAAGGGCAGCCCCTTTTAGCGTTCAATCATTTTATTCCACGCGCTTCCCGCCAATAAATACGGCGGCCGTTTGGGTCAGATAATGGAACGGATGGCCGCTGAACACGGCGATGTCCGCATCCTTGCCCGGCTTAAGGGAGCCTACCCGATCTTCCACACCCATCGCGTGCGCGGCGTGGATGGTAATGGCGCAGAGCGATTTTAATTTTATTTTATGAAACAAACGCCCCTTGAGCGCAGGGGGCTTTCTCTATTCCGTGGCAATTTCGGGGATCCGTACACGCAGGGTGCGTTGAAGCCGTCCGCGCCGTCAAGCTCGCGCTGTAAAACAAAAACGCACAGAAAAGGAAGCACGGAAATCTATCCATCCAGGCTGGCTTTCCGCGCTTCCTTTTAAAACTTTCCTCAGGATTCATGCCGCAACGTTCGGCGAATCTATCTTCTGCAAGCTGATGCATAGCTGGCAGATCCCCTGCCTCTGCAGCTCTTCTGTACCATTTGTAAGCTTGCTTGAAATCGCCTTCTGTATAAAAACGAGTGCCCAACAGTCTTGCCGCTACGCTGTTTCCGTTTTCTGCCTTTTCGCGAAGCGCTGTTTCAAGAAGTTGGGAGTATTCCTGGGGGCTAAGATTCGCTTTCTCTAATGCTCTTTCCGCTTCCTCATTACCGCATGCTGAAAGAAATACGAGTTCCTTCACCCGCTTTTGATTTTCAATGTTTTGCTTCCTGACCACCAAAGCCAGCACAACCACAAAAATAATTACCACTAGAGTCGCAATAAACACGTTGCCCTCCCATTAAGCCAAATGTAGATAATTCAGTTTTCATCGTTCTGTTGAGTTATATTATAAGTTTTCTTGTCTATATTTGTAATACATTTGATGTATATTTTATATTTCAAATGAGTAGTATTATTGGAGTATGGATAAGAAGGACAACAATTTGCAGCATTTTGATGTGCTTTCGCGCTTGACTTCCCTTATGCACGCAAAAGGATGGACGCGCTACCGCCTCGCAAAAAAGGCCGGCCTTTCGACAACAACCATAAACAACCTTTGGCTGCGCAACAACGTCCCCACCATATTCACCCTGGAAGATATCTGCCGTGCGCTTGGCATCACCATGGCCGAATTCTTCACCCTGCCCGGCGAAAAGGCTCCGGCATTCACGGCGGAGCAACAGGCACTGCTCGCCCGTTGGGACATGCTCACGGCAGAGCAGCGCGCTGCCTTCCTGCTGCTGATGCAGGGGTGCTCCGAAAACGCGGATCCGTAAACACCGTCTCAGCCCCGCGGGGCTTTTTTCTTTCCCACTTCCGTTCTGTCGGCGCATTTGTGAAAGACAGCATATCTAACCCAAAAGTTTAGGAATACTATATTGACAAGGTTCGCAAAACATGGTTTAATATCGCTGGTTGGTTTAGGAATTGTAAACTTAAAGTTTATTTATGCTTATTGGGAGGGATTCAATTGATCGATATCGGCGGCAAAATCAAGCGCAGGCGCATCAAACTTGGCTTGACGCAGGAGGAGCTTGCCGCGCGCACGGAGCTTTCCAAGGGCTTCATCTCGCAGCTTGAACGCAACCTCACCTCCCCTTCCATCGCAACGCTGGGAGACATCCTGGAAGCGCTGGGCACCAACCTTTCGGATTTCTTCTCGGAGCAAACGGAGGAAAAAGTTGTGTTCGGCGCGGACGATGTGTTCGTGAAGGAAGACGCCGAAGCGGGCCATGCAATCCATTGGCTTATTCCCAACGCGCAGAAGAACTCGCTTGAGCCCATCCTTGTTACGCTTGTGCCCGGCGGGCGCACGTGGGAGGATGATCCGCACGAAGGGGAAGAGTTCGGCTATGTGCTTGCGGGCAGCGTTGTGCTTCGGCTTGGCGAACGCAGCTTCCGTGTGCGGCGCGGTTCCAGCTTCTGCTTCAAGCCTTCGAGCGTGCACTTTATTGAAAACCCGGGCAAAACGGAAGCGCGTGTGCTTTGGGTTTCCACACCGCCGAGCTTTTAAGCGCGGCTTCATCGGAATCATTACTTAAATATTATGAGGTACCGTTATGTCCAAGCATCTGATCGACCTGATCGACATCCGCAAATCCTATGGCACGGAGGACGCGCTCAAGCGCATCAATCTTTATATCCGGGACGGCGAGTTTTTAACGCTGCTCGGCCCTTCCGGCTGTGGAAAGACGACGCTTTTGCGCTTGATTGCCGGGTTCACCATGCCCACGGAAGGCCGGGTTTTGATCGATGGGAAGGATGTTTCCGCCATTCCGCCCTACAAGCGCCGCGTGAACACGGTGTTTCAGAAATATGCTCTGTTCCCTCATTTGAACGTGTACGATAACGTCGCGTTCGGCCTGAAGATTCAGAAACTCCCAAAGGATGAAATCGACCGCCGCGTAAACGAGATGCTTGAGCTTGTGAACCTCAAGGGGTATGGCAAGCGTTGGATCGAACAGCTTTCCGGCGGACAGCAGCAGCGTGTTGCCATTGCGCGGGCACTGGTGAACCGGCCGCAGGTGCTCCTTCTGGATGAACCGCTCGGCGCGCTGGACCTTAAGCTGCGCAAGGGCATGCAGATTGAACTCAAACGCATGCAGCAGCATCTTGGCATCACGTTCGTGTTTGTGACGCACGATCAGGAAGAGGCGCTCACCATGAGCGACACCGTCGTCGTCATGAATGAGGGCGTGATCCAGCAGATCGGCACGCCGACGGATATTTACAACGAACCGAAAAACGTGTTCGTCGCCAAGTTCATTGGCGAAAGCAATATCCTGCCCGGTACGATGAAGCGGGACCTGCTCGTGAATTTCCACAGCATGGATTTCACCTGCGTGGATAAAGGCTTTGCGCCCAACGAACCGGTGGACGTCGTCATTCGCCCGGAGGATATCGACCTTGTCGCGCCGGATGCGGGCATGCTGCGCGGCGTCGTGAAGAGCGTGCTGTTCATGGGCGTGCATTACGAGTTCCGTGTGGAATGCGGCGACGTTATGCTGACTGTGCATTCCACGGACTACGTGGAACCTGGCTGCGAAGTAGGCGTCGTGATCCTTCCGGATGCGATCCACATCATGCACAAGAGCGACGCGCCGGATGCGGCGGAACCTCTGCCGCAAGAGGATCTGCCGGAAGATACCCCGGAGCTTTTGCCCGAAGAATAACGCCGGAAGGAGGATGCGCGGATGAAACGCACCGTTTTTGCTTACCCCTATGTTGTATGGATGCTGATCTTCATCCTGGCGCCGATGTTGATGATCGCTTACTATGCGTTCACTTCGGATGGCGCGTTTACCCTTGCAAACCTCACCGGTGCGCTCACGAATGAAATGTACATGCAGGTGCTGCTGCGTTCGGTCTGGATTGCCCTCAAAGCCACGGTTGTCTGCCTGCTTTTGGGTTACCCGATTGCCTACCTGCTTTCCAAGATGAAACGGAGCACTGCATCGCTGCTTTCCGTGCTCTTCATTGTGCCGATGTGGATGAACTTCCTGCTGCGCACCTATGCATGGCAGGTGCTGCTCTCCCCAAGCGGCATTCTGAACAATCTTCTCAAAGCGGTTGGGCTGCCCGCACAGCAGTTCCTTTACACCGAAAGCGCGGTGATGCTCGGCACGGTCTACAATTTTCTGCCGTTCATGATCTTGCCGATTTACACCGTACTTTCCAAGATGGATCAATCGCAGATCGAAGCGGCACATGACCTCGGCGCAAACGGGCCCACCACGTTTTTCAAGGTGGTGCTTCCGCTTTCCATGCCGGGTGTGATTTCCGGCATCACAATGGTATTCATCCCGGCCATCACAACGTTTGCGATCTCCCGCCTCCTGGGCGGCGGCAAGTTCATGCTGTATGGCGACCTGATCGAAAACCAGTTTATTACGCTCGGCGTGGATGCATGGGGCAGCGGAAGTGCGCTCTCATTCATCCTGTTGGTTCTGGTGCTCATTTCCATGGCGGTTATGCGCCGTGCAGAGCGCGAAGCGGGTGAGGAAGGAGGCGGCAAGCTGTGGTAAAGAAACTGCGCACGTTTTTCAAGGGAACCTACCTTGGCCTGATGCTTGTGTTCCTGTATGCGCCGATCCTTGTGCTGATGATCTTCTCCTTCAACAGCTCCAAGACCATGGGGAACTGGACGGGGTTTTCGCTGCGCTGGTATGAGGCGCTTGTAAACGATTCCACCATCATGAACGCGCTTTGGGTGACGCTCTCGGTGGCGGTCATCTCCGCAGTGGTTTCCACATTCATCGGGACGTTTGCGGCCATCGGCCTCAATTCGATGAAAAAGCGGCCGCGCGCGGTGATCGAAAATATTTCGCAGTTGCCTGTTGTCAACCCGGATCTTGTGACCGGCATCAGCTTTATGATGCTTTTCGCGTCCCTTGGCATCCGCGATGGCTACACGCGCATGTTGATCGCCCACATCACGTTCAACATTCCATACGTGATCCTTTCCGTGATGCCCAAGCTGCGCCAGAGTTCCAACATGCTGTATGAAGCAGCAATGGATCTCGGCTGCACGCCCTGGCAGGCGCTCACGCGCGTTGTCATCCCGGACATCATGCCGGGCATCGTTTCCGGGTTTATCATGGCGTTCACACTGAGCCTGGATGATTTCGTCGTCAGCTGGTTTGCAACAGACGGCATTCAGAACCTTTCAATTTACATTTACTCCAGCGCACGGCGCGGCATCAGCCCGAAGATCAACGCGCTTTCCACGCTGATGTTCGTAGCGGTTGTTACGCTGCTGCTGTTCATCAACCTAAAATCCATCCGCGAAGAGCGCGAGGCGGATATCCAAAACAAAAAGCTCAGGGCCAAGAGCCGCTGAGCCGCCCCACGCAAAAGCGCGCCGGGGCAACCCGGACGCTTAAAATAAAACAAAACGAATGGAGGATTTCATAAAATGAAAAAAAAGCTTGCTGTATTCCTTGTCCTTGTCTTTGCCTTGTCGCTCTGTGCCGCCGGTTGTGGCAACAGCGGCAAGGTAACCATCAATGTGCTCAATTGGGGTGATTATATCGATGAAGACCTTCTTGATCAGTTCACCGAAGAAACCGGCATTGAAGTAAATTACCAAACCATGGCCACCAATGAGGAGATGCTCGTAAAGCTGGAAGCCTCCGACTGCATTTACGACGTTTGCTTCCCTTCGGATTACATCATTGAAAAGCTGATTGAGAAGGATCTCCTGCACGAGCTTAACAAGGAAAACATTCCAAACCTCGCCAACATCGACGAGCGTTTCCTCGACCTGAGCTTTGACCCCGAAAACAAATATTCCGTGCCTTATATGTGGGGTACGGTAGGTATCCTTTACAACACCACCATGGTGGATGAGCCGGTCACGAGCTGGGACATCCTTTGGGATGAAAAATACGACCAGCAGATTTTCATGTATGACAGCATCCGCGACACCATCGGTGTGGCACTTCTGAAGCTTGGCCTTTCCATCAACACGCGTGACGAAGCGGATATCAAGGCCGCCGAAACCGCGCTCATTGAGCAGAAGCCCCTTGTACTGGCTTATCTGGGCGACAACATCAAGGAAAGCATGATCAACGGAGACGGAGCGCTCGCAGTGGTCTATTCCGGCGACGCCATGTGGTGCATTGACCCCGAGGAGGGCAACCCGGATCTTGATTACGCCGTGCCGGAAAGCGGTTCAAACCTTTGGTTTGACAACGTCATCATCCCGAAATCCAGCCAGCACACGGCGGAAGCCGAAGCGTTCATCAACTTCCTGTGCGATGCAGAGGTTGCCAAAGCCAATACGGAATACATCGGTTATTCCACCCCCAACAAGGCTGCGCTCGCCCTGCTTGATGAAAGCTACACCGAGAACCCCATCTACAACCCGCCGCAAGAGCTTCTTGACAAGTGCGAGATTTTCCATGATCTTGGCGACTTCATCAACGTTTACAACGATGCCTGGAATAACATCAAAGGACAATAAACACCCCTAAGAACACACAAGGGGAGACGTGCAGGATGCGCGCCTCCCCTTTGCTTCATGTTTGGTGCTTTTCCGCACATGAGTGGCCTACGGGTTCTATCGCCTGGCAAACTGTTCTTTGGACATAGCGTAACAATACTCATACAAGCCCTTTGATGTTTGCGGGTGTGCAATTTTTCGTTCAAATGAAAAGCCACAACTCTCAATACATTTTTGGCATCGTATGTTATAGTCCTCTGTAATTGCAAAAATAAGGTCAGCATTCTGCTCCTTAAATCCAAACTCCAACAGTCTTTGGACAACCCACCTGCCTATACCCTTTCCCCAAAGCCTTTTTTCATAAATTGTGGCATCAATTCTCTTTGTGTTTTTATCACAGTATTCTTGGCTTATTTCAGAAAGGTTCATATCCTGAAGCCAACAGTCCCCCACGGCTATACCGTTGGCAACAATGATAAACATGTGTGCTTTGTGAGAAATGCTGCTATAGATATTCCTTACATCCTCTTCACTGTTTGTAAGAACATCGTCACCCTCGCACCAATAAAGGACTTCCGATCTCGTGTTCCATTCATATAAAAGCGGCAAGTGCGTGTCCGTCATTGGGATCAATCGTATATCTCGCTCCTGCTGCTTCCCCCCTAAAACGGTGTTATGCGATCTGATAATGCTCATTTCATCTTCTCCATCCCATACAAATATCAATCAGTTAAAAATCACCCTTTTCCATATACCACGCCAATGCATCCTGCTCCAAACGCTTCACAAATGCGTCCTTTCCATCACAGTATCCATCGTTATCATAGGGAAATGCCCCCGCCAAAGCCGTCTTTAATTCTCCATAGGCATTTGCAGCCGCCGTATGCGTGCGAAGATAATCCCGCACCGCCAAATGGCGCACAATGTCTTCCCGGTTGCTTTCTTCAAAAATGTGGATATGGTAAAGGTCGTCCTCGCCCCACACCTTTCTTAAATACCGCCTGCCGGGAATGCCGTATTCTCCCAAATATTCATATCCGATCGCCTCAAATTCGCGCTTATGTGGGTCGGCTGTACCAATCTCGTGCACGACCGGCATGATGTCGATTGTTGGCTTCGCTTTCATCCCTTTCACCGAAGTGCTCCCAATATGATGCACAGCGACAAGGGTTTCGCCGAGAATTGTTTGGATTTTTTCCGTCTCCGTTTCAAACAGGGCAGGCCATGCCGTGTTATATTCCGTTACGATAATATGGCGTTTCATGATGTTGTTTCCGGCCGTCCTTTCAATGCTGACCTGTCGTTCGTTTAAAGTATACCATACCCTTTGCCGCGCCTGCCAGCCGTACTTTCATACCGGTGCTTTTCAGCCTGTTTTCAAACCGCCGGAAGGCACCCCTTCGCTTGCCTTTCCCTTAACCGGAGGCTATAATTAATATATAAATGCATTCATTATATTTCTGTCATTCTTTTGTATGGCAGCATGAGGTTCTGATGTTTCGCATCCTAAAACGTTTTTTTGATCCGGAAGCTCTCGTTCACCCTGCGCTTGCCAAGGGTCCCTTGCCCTGCATGCAGGAAGCATACCGGAATTGTCTTTCCCTCGCCTGGCCTTCTGCACTTGAAAGCGTGCTCATTGCGCTTGTTTCCTCCGTTGATACCATGATGGTTGGCGGGCTCGGAGCTGCGGCAATCTCAGCGGTCGGCATTACATCCCAGCCCCGTTTTTTACTGATGACGCCCATCATCGCGCTCAATACGGGCGTTACCGCCATCGTTGCCCGGCGCAAAGGCGAAGGGAACATTGAAGGCGCATGCCGTTCCCTGAAGCAGGCTTTGATGTTCTGCCTGTTTTTCTGTATCCTGATGGTTGCGGGCGCACTCTTTTTTGCCCGGGACCTGCTTACCCTTGCGGGCGCTCAGGCAGACTTCATCAACCTCGGTGTGGAATATTACCGCATCGTCATGTGCGGGCAGTTTTTTGCCTGCCTTGGCATGACGATCAATGCGGCGCAGCGCGGCTTTGGAAACACGAAGGTCAGCATGCGTTCCAACGTTGCCGCCAACCTCGTAAATCTCGTTTTCAATTATTTTCTCATCAACGGCCACTGGATCTTCCCGCGGCTTGCAACGCGCGGCGCGGCCATCGCAACGGCAATGGGTTCCGTTGTCGCGTTTTTAATGGCGCTTGCTTCCGTGCTTCATCCCCCCACCCCCGGGGTCTTAACGCTGCGCTCCGGCGCGCCCTGGCGCTTCGACCGCCGCACTGCGGGCAGCATCTTTAAGGTCGCTTCCAGCACCTTTGTGGAGCAGATCTTCATGCGTTTTGGTTTCTTTACCTATGCTTCGCTCGTTGCCCGCCTTGGCACCGTTGAATTTGCTACGCATCAGATTTGCATGAACATCATCAACGTCAGCTTCGGCTTCTCGGATGGCTTCGGCATCGCCTCCACAAGCCTCGTCGGCCAGCAGCTCGGCGCAAAACGCCCCGACCTTGCAATGCTTTATGGCAAAATCGGCCAACGCTGCGCGATGTGTATCGGCGTGCTGCTCGCGGTGTTTTTCACCCTGTTCCGGCGCGAACTGATTCTTTTATTCAACGATGACCCGGCTATTGTGACGCTTGGCGCGCAAATTATGCTTATCGTGGCAGCAACCTGCCTCGTGCAGACTTCGCAGGTTGTTGTCTCCGGGTGCCTGCGCGGTGCGGGTGATTCCAAATATGTGGCTCTCACCTCGTTCATCAGCATTGCGCTCATCCGTCCGGCGCTTTCCTGGCTTCTCTGTTACCCGGTGGGCTGGGGGCTGATCGGCGCGTGGATCGGCCTGTTCGGGGACCAGTTCATGCGGCTTATACTGAATTTCATCCGCTTCCGGGGCGGAAAATGGTCCACGATTGAGCTGTGAATCCGCTGCAGGATTGCTTGACTTTATGCGGCTTCATGGTATAATCAATGGCGAACGAATTGAATACCACTGCTCACAGGTGCCGCCCGTTTCAAGCGGGCGCTGAAAATGGAAAACGGTGCAAAGCCGTTGCAGCCCCCGCTGCTGTAAGGCCGATCTCAAACGTAAATGCCACTGTGCCTCCGCATGGGAAGGCGCGTTTGTGAAACGAAGCCAAGCCAGAAGACCTGCCTTTGGGTGAACGGGATTTCTTCGGTGGGAAGGAACGCGCCTGTTTGCCGATTTTCGGCATGCCCAACGGCTCTATGCTCCTTTCCAAAAGGGGCTTTTTCTTTGCCCAAAAAACTTCAGGAGGAATGACCACCATGAAACGAACCTTTGCGCTGATCCTTGCGCTCGCGCTCATGCTCGCGCTTGCTGCGTGCACGCCCGCTGAAACCACCCCGACTGCTGAACCTACCCTGGAGCCTACGCCGGCGCCGACTGCCGAACCTACGCCCGAGCCCACGCCTGAGGCTACCCCCGAAGCCGCCGTTCTCACGGACATGCTTGGGCGCGAAGTTGCGCTTCCGGCAGAGGTAAAAACCATCGTTTCCCTTGCCGCAAGCAACACGGAAATTCTGTATGCCATCGGCGCAGGCGAAATGCTTGTCGGCCGCGATGCTTACAGCAACTATCCCGAGGCCACCGCTGACATAGCCGTTGTAGGCGATTTCAACGGTCCCAATATTGAAGCCATCGTTGCCGCCGAGCCGGACGTTGTGCTTGCTTCCTATTTGCAGGACGATGTGTTGAACCAGCTTACAGAGCTTGGCATCGCCGTATTCTGTACCGAAGCCTCTGATTATGAGGGCATCTATACCTCCATTGAGCTGATCGGCGCCATCTGCGGAAAAGCGGAGGAAGCCGCCGCCCTTTGCGCTGGAATGCGTGAATCCATTGGAAAAGTACAGGCTGCCGCCGCAACGGAAGCTCAGCCAACCGTATATTATGTCATGAGCTTCGGCGAGTACGGCGAATGGAGCGGCGGCCCCGGCAGCTTCATCAACGCGGCAATTGAGCTTGCGGGCGGCATACCCATCACAAAGGATATGGGCGAAGTCTGGGTCAACCCGAGCATTGAACAGATTGTTGCGCTCGACCCCGATATCATTCTGCTCTCTTCTCTCTATACCATAGAGGACCTTTCCGCTGCAAACGGCTACGCTGATATGCGCGCCGTAAAGGAAGGGCATGTTTACCTTGTGAACCCCGACTGGGTAGAGCGTCCCGCTCCGCGCATTACCGAAGCTGTGGCCGAGTTTAGCGAAATCTTTGCCGAATTCCTCTCACTGAACCAGGCGGCCTGACGAATGCATGGGGAGTCCGCAAAAAAGGCGCGCGGTGCGCGCGCCTTAATATCGGTCTCGCTCCTGCTGGCGCTCAGCGTTTTTGCGCTGCTTGCGGCAGTTGCCTGGGGCAGCACCGGCTTTAAGGTTCGAGAGGTTTTGGATTATCTCATTTCGGGTACGTCCAATGCAGAAGTGATCCTCTTTAAGATCCGCCTGCCGCGCGCGCTGCTTTCCTATCTCGTGGGCGGAGGCCTTGCCGTGGCGGGCTGTTGCTTGCAGGGCGTATTCAAAAACCCGATGGCGGACAGCCATATTCTTGGCGTGAGTGCGGGCGCAGGCTTCGGCGCTGCCGCCTGCATCGCGCTTGGGATCGGCGGGGCTTCCTTCGGAATTGCAGCGCTTGGGCTTGGGAGCGTAGCCGTTTGCGCCCTTTTGGGCGGCGTCCTCGCTGTAATGCTCGTTACACAATTTGCACGCGTGGGCAGCCGCACTTCCGCCTCGGCGCTTTTGCTTTCCGGCGTAGCGGTATCTTCGTTGTTTACTGCGCTGACTTCAGGAATCATGATCCTGCATCGTGAAAGCATGGAGCAGGTCGTGTTTTGGACGCTTGGAAGCTTTTCTGCTGCATCGTTTGAAAAAGTGCGTTTTGCAGCGCTGCTCATCCTGCCCTGCTCGGCGCTCTGCATGCTGTTCGCGCGCCCGCTCAACATTATGCTGCTCGGTGAAGAGGATGCCCGCATGCTGGGCGTAGATACCGCGCGAACCACCCGTGTACTCATCATCCTTACAACGCTGCTTGCTGCGGGTTGCGTAAGCGTTTCCGGCATCGTGGGGTTTGTCGGTCTGATGCTGCCGCATATCCTGCGCCTGATGACAGGGCCGGATCACCGGCTGCTCCTCCCCTGCTCTTTTCTGGGCGGCGGCGTATTTCTGTGCCTTGCCGATATGCTCGCGCGCAGCCTGTTCCCGCCGCTTGAAATCCCGGTTGGCGTGCTTTCCGCGATCTTCGGCGTGCCGTTCTTCCTGTATCTGCTGCGTAGGCAGGGGAAGGGAGGCCGCACATGAGCAGGCTTTCCGTTGAAAACGTATCGTTCACCTATGGGGAGAAGCCCATTTTAAAAAACGTTTCACTCGCTGTGGAGCAGGGAGAGCTCGTTGCCATCCTCGGCCACAACGGTAGCGGAAAAACCACCCTTTTGCGGTGCATCAGCGGCTATCTTACCCCCACGGCGGGCATGGTGCGCATTGGCGGACAAGCCGTTTCCAGCCTTTCCGCAAGAAAGCTCGCGCAGCGCATGGCGCTTGTGCCGCAAAACCCGGTAATGGAATTTGACTTCACCGTGCGGGACATTGTGCTTATGGGCCGCAATCCGCACCTGAAGCGTTTTGCCGGTGAAACGGATGCGGACTTCGCTGCCGCCGATGCCGCCCTTGCACGCACCGGTATGACGGCGCTTTCCGGCCGCTCCGTGCTGACGCTTTCCGGCGGCGAATGGCAGCGAACAATCATTGCCCGCGCGATCTGCCAAAAATCCGACGTGATGCTGCTTGACGAGCCGGTTGCGAGCCTGGATGTAAAGCACCAGATTGAAATTTTGCGACTGGTACGCAGCCTTTGCCGTGAGAACGGAATATCCGCCCTTTGCGTAATGCACGACGTAAATCTTTCCGCGCATTATTCCGACCAGATCCTGCTGCTTAAAGGCGGAGAAACACTTGCCTGCGGCAGCCCGTACAACGTCGTTACCGCGCCGCTTTTGCAGGAAGCATACGGCATCGAAGCCGAAGTGCGCGAAGTGCAGGGACATCCTTTCATGATCCCACGCTACGATTGATTTTCTCTCAGGAAAGCCGGGGCCGCGGGCGCTGCCCGCCCGCACCCCTTGCTTGCTCCGATTCGGAGCCGTCCGTCGCGGACGATACCGTGTTCAGTTTGCTGGCAAAAAGGACGGCCTATGCCGTCCTTTTTGCCATTGACACTTTTGATTGGGAAAAACGCTTCTGCCAACGCCCTCACCGCCCCGAGAAGTGCACCATATAAAACAGAAAAGCTCCGAAAAACAAACGTTCTTCGGAGCTTTATGTTTGCCTTCGACCATATCGATGTACCGCAGCACGGCGAAACCGAAAAAAGTTTGCAGCGACAGCAAGGCGTTATGAATACGCGCGCTTACAAACGAACAACGGAGCGTGACTTTTTGCGAAAAGGGAGGAGCAGCGGCATGCACTTGCTCCGACGTGGCGTGGTGGTGTTGAAGTAATAATTAAAAACATATTCAAAACGGCGGCTGTGACAGAAGGTGTGACAAAACATAGGCTATTTTAGTCACACCTTTTTGAGTATTCCACGCTATAATAAATTATGGATTTATAAGTCAAAAGATCAGCTTCAAATGAAGAGGCGCCAAAGGATGTGAAGCCAATGCTATTGTTTAGTGAATATCTGCGGGAGTTAATGCAGACAAAGGAAATGAATATTTCCGTATTATCACGATTGATAGGAATTGAGCGGACTCTGCTTTCCAAAACACTGACAGGGCAGCGTGTGTTGCCTTACCATGCGTTGGATGATCTAATCTATCATTTAAGACTTACGCCCGGAGAAGAAAAACAGCTCCGCTCCTATTATGATACCCAATTTGAAAAAGAAGGCATTCGCTGTTCCCGTGAAATGATAGGAAAAATGTTTTCGGATATGGCTTGTCTGGATTTATCTGCCCCGGCTTTTGAAGAAACCAGGCTGTTGATGAATCTTGAGCAATACGCTGGAAGCAAACTCATTTTTTCCGGAGAAATGAATGTACAGTTTCTTCTTCGAATTGTGATTTCAGAGGAAATCGAACGTATGGATTCCTGCCTGGAATTGACCGTTCCCCTTATTGATACTTTTTGGAGCTCAGAACTTCTTCAACGTTTTTTGAACCAGAAAATATCCATGGAAATCCATCATATCGTCTGCTTTGATGCATCGGGAGCGGCTGAAGACATTAACCTTCATAATCTTGAATGTTTCTGCCACATTTTACCCATAAGTCTGCTTTCAAGGCAGCAATATCATCCGTATTATTACTATGCCAACAGTATCATCAGCCGTTATGCCAATCCATTTCCATACTTTATTGTGGCACATAACTGTGTGGTGCTTCTGTCAGAGGATGGAACCTGTGCTATGCTGCTTCGTGATCCAGAACAGATTGCATACTACCAAAATTATTTCCGGCAGTTAAAAACGCAATGCCACAGTCTGCTGAAATACACCAATGACCCCATGGAAATCATCAATTCCTATCAAAATTGCACGGAGCCGGACGGTTTCTATATGGTAATGGATCAGCCCTGCTTTGGACGTTTTTATACAGAAGAATTTGTGCAGTCACATGTTCGTCGGGAGATACCGGGCTATGAGCTGATTCTTCAAGCAACACAGGAACGTTTTTCACTTCTGCGCAGTGTGGACAATTTCTATTCCATATTCTCGCTGCCCGGATTAAAACGCTTTATGGAAAACGGCACGCTGGATGATTATCCTGTCGAACTGGTTACTCCATTTTCTATGGAAGAACGCTGTGATCTGATGTTACATATGGCTGCGGCGATTAAAGCCGAAGAACTGTCCGGACGGATCTTCCGGGAAAATAGTTTTCCTAACTATCTGGCTCTGTGCACAACAGTAGAACATGGGATAGGTTTATTTACGACACGTCAATTCCCGATGGCTGATAATCTGTGCTCTGTCTGGATACGGGAAGCAAATTTATGCCGGGCATTTCATGGCTGGCTGACCCACTTGCCGGGAAGCAATCAAACCATGACCGTACAGGAAACAGCAGCGGTATTGGAAGAGCTGGCACACAAGAAAGAATGAAATTTCTTCTCCACTCATCTCAAAAACGTATTTACAGGGAGGACAACTAATTATGAGAAACATGAAAAAATTGCTGGCTGCTATGCTTGCATTGACGATGCTTGCATCAATGACCGGATGTTCCGGCTCGGAAAAGGCAACTTCTGAACCAGCTACAGAAACGAAAGCAGATGTGGCAGAAACCGTAGGACAGAAAGCGAATGATGAAATTGCAATCACGGAGGTGAAAGAGCCACATAGAACTCTGCAATGGGAAGAAGGTACGAATTACGGTATTGAGCTTTACAACGAAGGCGATTTAGAAATTGCCTGTATGTCTTTGGGCTTGGGGGATGCCTCCAATATATGCAGACTTGTTATCCGAGTGAACGAAAATGCACAGGACCAGGTTTTGGAATGGGAAGATGTCCGCTTATGGAAGGAATCAGTTCCTTTCAGGGGTGAAAAGAAAGATTCAAAGAGCTATTTGCTTAAAGCAGGTCAGTTCTATTTAACGGATTTATATGTTGAAGAAGATGCACTGAATGGGAAAAGTATATCCGATTGTGAAGATATCGTAATACAGGCGAAGTATGGAGATAATTCGTTTGAGATGACAGTTCCTGTTGCAGAGGTGAATGCACGAACCAACAGAGAACACGAAAGCGAGCAAGCGGAAGAAAAGAAAGTCCTTTTTATTGAGGAGCAGGAAATCTATAATGATAATGGACTGTACGCAATCATCCCTGAGCAGGAATTAAATGGAGGCGCACTTCAGATTAGTATTGAGAATAAAAGAGGCAGTTCCATTTGCATTAGCTTTATGAATGTACTTTTTAATGGAGATCTGGTGTATGAAGGAAGTCGTAACGGGTCTGATATGGTGCTGAACGCTGATGAAGCAGATAGCGGATGGATTTATCTTGAGGACGGTTTAGTAACAAAGATGCTCGAATCCGGTACAGAAAATGGAAATATTTCTTTTACATTATTTTTCACTGAAAATCAAAGGGATGCATTGGCCGATCCAACCATTACCATACCTATTTCCGTTAAAACCGGTGATTGATTTAAAAAGCAAGAGACTGGAAAGGGTGGAATCACATTGAAAGTAAACAGAATTTTTCTTATTGTTGTTTTATCTCTTGCGCTGATCTTCAGCATAGCAGGCTGTTCCAACGGCAGTGATTCATCAGCACCAGCAGAAACCATCGGTGCTGCCGGGGCTGAGCTTGATATCTCTGAGGAAGCAGGAATTATTTCGGAAGAAACACCGGCTGTGGAAACAGAAACTCCAAAAGTGGCAGCCACAGAAGAACCGGCCGCAGAAGAACCGAGAGAAATCGTTCCTTCTTACTATGAAGAACAGCCGGACATTCCGACTGTGGACAGCATCACCGTGGCTCCGATTGGCGGTAGCGGTGCGATGGGACCTATGGAAAACGGAAAATATCTGGAAATTCACTACAGCTACCGCACGGATGCAGATGGGAATGACAACACGGAAGCTGTGATTTCTGACTATATTTCCTTTGTTTCAGAACAGGGCTTTACCGTGCAGGAAGTCACCTCGCCGGATGAATATGTCGCCTTGAATGCCGACTATCACTCCAGTAATGTTAAAGACGAAACGGAAATTTATCATATTTTCAAGGATGAGGAAATTGCAGCTGTAATATCCTATAGTGAGGAATATCACAGATTGACGATTTATCTGATGGATGCATGGAAGCCGGGCACAAAGCCGGATGAAGCCGAAATGAATGCCCCCAAAGATACTGCCTACAAAACCGGAACTGTCTATATGGCAGCCCGAAAGGGACATGCGTTTTATGATTTCAAATTCACAGACGGTAAGCTTGTTTCTCAAAGCTATGAGGATGAAGACGGCAAAGGTGGATTTGGAGAGGATTCATCCGTTGGAATTGAGTACAGTAAATTCTATGGAATGACCGTAGAAGAATTAACTGAGGAACTCCAAAGCGAAGGATACACGGTTGTCACCGGCAATGACCTCTACGATGTAATGATGAAATTGCTCTAGGAATCGCGCATTGATTAGTCTCTGAATGAACATTTCAAAAAAATTCCCGCCTGATTCTTATTGGGAACCAGGCGGGAATTTTCTATGCACCCGAAACCCGTCAGCTAGCAGTTGATAAGTGAATTCGTTCCTTATCACTGTTAAGCCACGTTCTTCGGAGCTTTATGTTTGCCTTCGACCATATCGATGTACCGCAGCACGGTGAAACCGAAAAAAGTTTGCAGCGACATGCGCTTGCGTTTACTTCCAAAAAGAAATCGGAGCAAGCGATATAAAGCTTGCTCCGACGTGGCGTGCCCGACACGATTCGAACGTGCGGCCTACAGAGTCGGAGTCTGTCGCTCTATCCAGCTGGGCTACGGGCACACGCATAGGATATTATAGCATATTCCCGAAAAGATGCAAGGGGGCTCCCATCATTTTCCGGTTCCGGTCAACAAGCGGACCGCATCCGCAAGCGTTGTCACCGGGGTAAGCTTTACGCCGTCAATGCGGGGCAGTTTTTCGCTTTTAGGAACGATGAGATGGGTATATCCCAGACGCGCACATTCGCTGATTCGCTTATCAAGCCGGCTCACCGGGCGTATTTCGCCCGTAAGCGCTACTTCGCCGATATAAGCCGTCGCCGGCGGGAGCGTAACTTCCAACAATGCAGAAGCGATGCACATTGCCTCCGCAAGATCGCTTGCGCGCTCCTCCAATCGAATCCCCCCCACCACATTCGCATAAACATCCTGATTCGCAAGGGAAAGAAACGCTTTCTTTTCCAACACAGCAAGAAGCAAAATCAAGCGGTTCCCATCCAAACCGGCAGCCATGCGGCGTGGATTGCTAAACGCGGATGGAGAAATCAACGCCTGAATTTCCACAAGCATCGGCCGCGTGCCTTCCATGGCACAGGTTACGGCGCATCCGGGGGCGCGCGTTCCGGAAAGGAACAGCCCGGATGGGTCTTTGATCTCTGCCATACCCGTATCCCGCATTTCAAACACGCCGATCTCATTTGTAGAGCCGTAGCGGTTCTTCACCGCACGCAGCAGCCGGAATGCGTCGTGGCGATCCCCTTCGAAATAAAGTACCGTATCCACCATGTGCTCCAGGACGCGCGGGCCGGCGATTGCGCCTTCCTTCGTTACATGTCCAACGATAAACACCGCGCATGCCGTACCTTTTGCAACGCGGGTCAAAAGGGCGGTTGCCTCGCGCACCTGCGTGACCGAACCGGGCGCGCTCGAAATTTCGGCGCAGGCCATCGTCTGGACGGAATCAATAATGAGAAATGCCGGATGTATGCGGTTGATTTCCGCCTCAATGGCTGCAAGGTCGGTCTCCGCAAGCAAAAGCATTTCTCCCGTTACGCCAAGGCGCCCCGCCCGAAGCTTGAGCTGCGCTGCGGATTCCTCGCCCGTGACGTAAAGCACGGTGCCGATCTCGGTTAGCCGTGCGGCAGTCTGCATCAAAAGCGTGGATTTCCCGATGCCCGGATCGCCACCCAGCAACACCGTAGAACCCGCAACCACCCCGCCGCCCAACACGCGGTCAAGTTCCGCCATGCCGGTGGAAATGCGCCGGGCTCCTGTGGTTTCCACCTGCGAAAGCGGCAGAGCGCGCGCCGGTGCAGCTGTGCGCACAACAGGGGCGGGAACCGCCTCCACCAACGTATTCCAACTGTCGCAGTTTGGGCAGCGGCCCATCCATTTTCCGCTTTCATAACCGCATTCACCGCAGACATAAATCGTTTTCGGCGCTTTTGCCATGGCACCCTCCATCAAAGCTCATTAAGGAATGGCTGCAAACTTTACAATATCGCGCGCGCGCGTTGTCACATCCATCCAGCTCACTCTGTCATCCGAAACTCCGAGGAACTGCGCCAGCTCCTGTTCAGCCGAGATGCGGTATGTGCGCCCATTGTCGAACATGTATGCCCAAATCGCCTCATCCTTGGAATACACAACGAAATGGCTGCCGAGGCCAAACTCTACCACGCCTTCCGCAATTTTGACGGGCTCCCCTTCATTTTTTGAATAATACAGCGCACCATCCGGCGCATGATGGCTGTCCATCCACACGGAATACGTTCCATCGCATTCCGGGTCATGCACATAGGTGCCGGGAGAGTAAGCCCGCACCGTAGAGGAGGAAATGCGGATCGAATAAATTACGCTCGTATCCGCCCCTGCCCCGCCTTCGCTTTCAGCATCCGCCCAGCAGAGCAGGCCGTTTCGCAGGGAAGGCAGACTCTGCCCGTACACAGAATTGCTGAACATGCTGAGCGTTGTCGTTTCCATGGTGTTGAGATTGCACACAAAGAGCTTGTCCATCCGCGTTCCAGTGCGTTCAATCCAAGCGACCGTATCCCCATCGAGCATCGGCTCCGGCTGCCCGGTGTAGATTTCTTTTATCAGCACAGGCTTTGCGCCGGGAACGGTGCGGTCAAAGGCCATTAAGTATCCGCCGCCATCCAACCGCGCGTCCAGATAAATCAGCCACTTTTCGTTAAACTTCGGGAACATGAAATGCGCGTTTTCCAAGGCAACCGGAACCTGCTCTGCAGTGCGCGTTTCAGGATAAAAGAAATACAAATCCTGCATCACAGCATAGGAATCCACCAGTTTTCCCGCTGAAAGCAGCATTACGCCGTCATAAAAATACGGATCTCCAAACCATTTGTAATCGCCCGAGTTTTCAAACACAACCTCGTTTTGCGCTTCCGATGGCACAAAGTAAGACATTGGGTGCGGCGTGGGCGTGGGCACAGGCGTGGGGGCAGGCGTGGGCGTGGGGGCAAACGGCGCACGGTACTCCACCCCAATGAGCGGGAGGAGTTTTGGCAGTGCAACAAACACCACGAGCGCAATTACAGCAAGCACCCCGAGCACCGTCCCCGTGAGCGCGAGAACGGGTCCCCAGTTGCTTGCGCTCAAACTGGAGCGGCGGCGTCTGATCCTGCGCCTGTTGCGCCGGCTGTATCGCTTCATGGCAGATTTCCCCGAATTTAGAATTGAATTCATTATAGCATAGCCCCTGCGGAACATTCAATGCGGGCAAATGTGAATAATCTTTCCCATGCGGGCGCGGCATGCTATAATTCAACTATGAAAAAGCATTCTAACCTTTCTATTCTGCTGGCACTTTGCATGGCGCTGTTGCTTCTGCTGCCGGGCGGCTGCGCGGGAACGACCCCGCCGCCGCAGGAAACGGAAACGCCTGCGTCTCCTGTGCCCGTGCCATCAGAGCGTGAAACGCCTTCCCCGGCTCCTGTTGAAAAATGCGGCACCGCACTTCGCGTCTGGCTCATCAACACCGGCGAAAGCGACTCCCTGCTTTTCCAAACGGAATCCGGGGCATTTCTGGTGGACACCGGCCTCAAAGGGCGCTTTGACGCGGTGGAAACCGTGCTCGCTCGTGCCGGGGTTTCCGAGCTTGACGCAGTCGTTCTAACCCATGGGCATAAGGATCATATGGGCGGGCTGAAGAAGCTCCTTAAGCTCTGCCCCGTGGATACCATCTATACCGCCGCGGTGGACGACGAAACTTATTCCGAAAAAGAACTTGAAACCATCGCAGAATCGGGCGCACAGCACATGGTGCTTAGCAAAGGGGATTCCTTTACGCTTTGCGGTATTTCTTTTGCCGTGCTTTCCCCGGAGCGCAAATATGTGGAAGAACTTGGCGAGGATGACAACGATAATTCGCTCGTGCTGCGCCTCACGGCAGACGCGTTCACTTTGCTGCTGATGGGGGATGCTACCGCCAACATCGAGCGGCTTCTGCTCAGTGAAGACGCTGCGCTTGATGCGGATGTGCTCAAGGTAGGCCATCATGGAAAAGACGATGCTTCGCTTGCAGAATTTCTCTCCGCAGTTTCCCCGCGCGTTGCGCTCGTCACGGGCAGCCACAGCGACGGGGACACCTCCCCCTCTCAAGCCGTGCTCGCCCGTTTGGCGGAAGCTGGCGCTTTGGTTTACAGCAATGATACGGACCTGCTTGCGGTGGAACTCATCCTTGGCAGCACAGGCGTGCTTGAAGCGGTGGAGCATGCATGGTGAAAACGGTTGAATCCATGCAGCAGGCTGTGGTATGATGATAGCGTTTTGGCGGAGCTGATGCGTGGCGCAGATGGCGGATCGCGTCTTCTCCGGTTTGTTTGATTTGAAAGGTGTTTTCTGAAATGATTGCAACACTTGTAAACAGCATCGCGATCGTCGCAGGCGGGTTGATCGGCCTTCTTGCAAAAAAGGGTCTTCCGGAGCGTGTATCCAAAGGAATCATGACGGCCATCGGGCTCATGCTGATCTGCACCGGCGTAAAAGGATACTTTGATGGGAACAGCACCATCGTCGCCATTCTTTCTCTCGCGCTCGGCACGGGCCTTGGCGAGCTGCTTCGCCTGGAGGAGCGGCTCAACCGCCTTGGCGAACACATCGGCGCACGGGTTTCCCGAAATGGCGGTTCCCGCGTTGGGGAAGGATTGGTGACGGCTACTCTCCTGTTTTGTGTGGGTGCAATGGCGGTGCTCGGTGCGCTGCAAAGCGGCCTCGCAGGCGACCATACCACGCTTTACACCAAATCCCTCATCGACTTCATTTCTGCGATTCTGCTCGCCTCAACCTATGGCGTCGGCGTTGCGCTTTCCGCAATAGGCGTTCTCGTGTATCAGGGCGCAATCACGCTGCTTGCGGGCTTTCTTGCGCCCGTGATGACGCCGGCCGCCACTGCGGAACTTTCTGCCGTAGGTTCCATCCTGCTTGTCGGCCTCGGGCTGAACCTTGCCGGCGCCGCCAAAGTGCGCGTGATGAACATGGTGCCTTCCATCTTCATCGCAATCGCGCTCGCACAAGTGATTCATTGAGTCATTGTTGAACAAGATACAAAAGGGCAGCCGCGGCTGCCCTTTGTTTTCCGTATCAACTGCGGCATCCCTCTGTTCGCAATGCATCAAACCGTCCTCCCCGCGTCCCCCTCATCCGGCAGCCGCTTGCTCCTAAAACTGCATCAAAACCGCCGCCCGCAATGAGGGCAGCGTATACCGAATATGCTTTTTTTCAAAAGCACTCTGCAATAAGGGCATTGTCCATACGCCACACAACGCTCTTTATGTTTCTGCACCTCACTGCGCAGCGTGGCAAGATGCTCTGCGTCAAGCGGCGTGATGCTCTTTTTCAGAAGAAAATTATGCAGGATCGTTCCATCTTCCACCGGAATCCGTGTCACAAGATGCCGCCCTAAAGCAAAGAAAATTTCAGCGCCGGGGTACGCAGGCATCCATGCGTGCTTCGGGTCATCTCGGGTGCTCCATTCGGAATATTCCTCCGAATGTGTATCATAAAAATACGTGATCCCTTCCGCGTTCAGCGTTGCGGCGCAGGAAAAGCCATACTCCATCGCTTTCTTCATGCCTGCACTGAACGAACCGTAAAAATCGGCGGTTTCTCGGCTCATATGGTCATTCCAATATTGAAATTCATCCAAAGCATATTTCCCGCTTATCAGATTTTTTGCGGCATCTTCCCAAAAGCGCAGCCAAGTACGCTTTATGCCATCGAGCGCCGCCTCATCCTTACAAAGGGTAAAGACCCGCCGCAGCGTTTCTTTCATGTTCCGCATTTCCTCCGTGCGCGGAACTGTGCGATCTTTTTCGCACGCGCTGAGTCTGGCTTCCAGTTCGCCCCACCAAACACGGTAATCCGCCGCATATTCCTTTTGCAGCTGCGCATAAGAAGCCATCGCCGCCTGGTAATCATGAAGTTTTGCCTGCGTTTTTGCATTCGCAAGCTGGCGCTCCAGTTCCGCGCTTCCCTTCACAATTTCCACCGTGCCGGAAAGCATCGCCCGTGCCTGCTCTGCGGTGTATTTACAGCCGCAATGCTGGCACTGGTACATATTCTCCCCGATTTTTACAATATCCACGCTGTTGCAAAGTTCGCACTGAAGTTTTTTCATGATGATTTTCCTCCTTCACACCAACACGAATGCTTTCCGATTTTCGTCACGGTCCATTGAAACATTTTGTCGTTTGCAACCTCAATATAGCATATAAAAGGCCGTGCCGCAAGGAATTCCCATGCGGCACGGCCTGCGCTTCGTCAATTCAAATCCCGTTTTACTTTGCCTGGCTCACAGCAACGGCGCACGCAACGGTCGCGCCCACCATGGGGTTGTTGCCCATGCCGATGAGGCCCATCATCTCAACGTGCGCCGGCACGGAGGAGGAGCCTGCAAACTGGGCGTCGCTGTGCATGCGGCCCATGGTGTCGGTCATGCCATAGGAAGCGGGGCCGGCCGCCATGTTGTCCGGGTGCAGCGTGCGGCCCGTGCCGCCGCCAGAGGCAACGGAAAAATACTTCTTGCCGTTTTCAACGCACCACTTTTTGTAAGTGCCCGCAACGGGATGCTGGAAACGCGTTGGGTTCGTGGAATTGCCGGTGATGGAAACATCCACGTTTTCGTGACGCATGATGGCAACGCCCTCGTTCACATCGTCCGCACCGTAGCAGCGTACCTTCGCGCGGTCGCCGTCGCTGAACGCGGTTTCCTTTATAATGCTCAGCTCGCCGGTGAACTCGTTGTAATCCGTCTCCACATGCGTGAAGCCGTTGATGCGGCTGATGATGTAAGCGGCATCCTTACCGAGGCCGTTCAGGATGACCTGCAGCGGTTCACGGCGCACTTTGTTCGCCGTGCGCGCGATGCCGATTGCGCCTTCTGCGGCGGCAAAGCTTTCGTGTCCTGCGAGAAATGCGAAGCAGCGCGTCTCCTCCCGAAGGAGCATCGCGCCAAGGTTTCCGTGCCCAAGGCCAACCTTGCGCTGGTCTGCAACAGAGCCAGGGATGCAGAACGCCTGCAAGCCCTCGCCGATGGCCTCAGCGGCTTCCGCAGCGCTCTTTACGCCCTTCTTTACGGCGATGGCCGCGCCAAGCGTATAGGCCCAAACGGCATTTTCAAACGCGATCGGCTGAATACCGAGCACGATCCCGCGCACGTCGATGTCCTTTTCCTTCAAAAGCGCGTCCGCAGCTTCGAAGTTTTCGATGCCGTATTGCGCCATCACGCCGCTGATCTTTTCGATTCTTCTTTCGTATCCTTCAAACGTAACCATGGCTCTTCCTCCTTACTGATGGCGGGGATCGATGACCGTCGCGGCTTCGGCAAAGCGGCCATAGGTGCTGATGTTCTTCTCATATGCGTCCTTGGGGTCGATACCCTTTTTGATCGCATCCATCATCTTGCCCAGGTTCACAAACTTGTAGCCGATGATTTCGTTGTTTTTGTCAAGGCCGATGGCAAGCACGTAGCCTTCCGCCATTTCAAGATACCGCGGGCCCTTTGCACGCGTGCCGAACATGGTGCCGACCTGCGAACGCAGGCCCTTTCCAAGATCCTCCAGCCCCGCGCCCACGGCAAGGCCGCCTTCGGAAAACGCGCTTTGCGTGCGGCCGTAGACGATCTGCAGGAACAGTTCGCGCATGGCGGTGTTGATCGCATCGCACACAAGGTCGGAATTGAGTGCCTCCAGGATGGTTTTCCCGGGCAGGATCTCGCTCGCCATTGCGGCAGAATGCGTCATGCCGGAACAGCCGAGCGTTTCAATGAGCGCTTCTTCAATGATGCCGTTTTTCACGTTGAGCGTTAGCTTGCACGCGCCTTGCTGCGGTGCGCACCAGCCCACGCCATGGGTAAAGCCGCTGATGTCGCTGATTTCCTTCGCCTTGACCCAATTTCCCTCTTCCGGGATCGGAGCCGGGTCATGCTTTGCGCCTTTTGCGACGCAGAACATTTCTTCAACTTCGCGCGAATATTGCATGTGATGCGTTCCTCCTCTGGATATTTAACCTTCATCCAATTGTTTTAGCGCCGGAAAGCCCCTAAATTGCGCCAATATCAGTATACCACAAACCTATCAAGATCAACGCATAAGTTTTTTTCGGGGCTTGAAGATTTGGTATAACGTTCACAAGCCCATCCCCTGTTTCAGCGGCCGGGAGCAATGCGTTTGCCGTTCAAGCGCGCCGTGAGCGCACGGATGAACGGGGAAGGTGTAAGCGGCCCGCAATACCCCCGTGACGCGCACACAAGCTCAAGCTCATCCCGCGCGCGCGTCACCCCGACATAGAACAGGCGTGCCTCCTCTTCTTCCGCATCTTCTCCGCCAGGGCGCCATGTGTCTTCCTCTGCTTCCGCGGGCAGGATGCCTTCCTGCAAATCAATCAGGTATACACGGTTGAACTCGCGTCCCTTTGCGGCGTGGATCGTGGAAAGGGAAACGCAAGCGCCGGGCGCCGGCTTGCCTTCCCATGCGCTTAAACGCTCCGCACAATCGAGCAGCGCGGAAGGGGTCTTGCATCGCTCCCCCAGCGCGGAAAGAACATCAAGCTTCTGCCGGTCATCCGCGCTGTCCGGCGTACCGTTTGCAACGTGCCATGCTTCCCGCACGGCAAGCGGCGTCGAGAGCCGCGCGATGGCGCGCAGCTCCGAAATCCGCTCCCGCACCCGCTGCTCACGCCGCGTCCCGGCAGAAAGCGTTGCAAGCACCTCGAGCGGCGGGCGGTTATCCCCTTTCGCCCGGGCGGCAAGCACAGCCTCGCATTCCGCGCGGGAAGCATAAACCCCAAGCCTGTGATACACCTGCACAAAGGCGCTCTCGCTTTCCGGATGCAGTGCAAAGTGCAGCACGCCGAGCGCATGCCGCACGCGTGCGCAGGAAAAGAACTCTGCGGCGCGGTCTCCGCGCGCTTCAAAGGCAATGCCCGCCTCCGCGAGCGGTTCCAACAGCGGCAGGACGGATTCGTTGTTGCGGTAAAGCACAGCCGCAGTTTGCCCCGGCGGAAGCGCCGCAAGCTGCCGCACAAGGTAAGCATACTGCGCCCTTTTGTGCAGGAACTCCGTCACGCGGATCGCGGCGCCTTCCGGCCTTGCCGCGCGCATTCGCTTCTCGTTCCGGCGCTTATTGCGGCGGATAAAGCGTTCGGCCGCGGATGTGATCACGCTGCTTGAGCGATAGTTCGTCTCCATCCGGAGGAGCGCAGCGCCGGGGTAAATTTCCGTAAAACGCAGGAAAATATCCGGATAAGCGGCGCGGAAGCCATAGATGCTCTGGTCCTCATCCCCAACCATAAAAAGCTCTCCCGGCTTTGCCAACAGGTAGATGATCCTGTGCTGCACATAGGAGGTGTCCTGCGCTTCATCCACGTTCACATAGCGGAAGCGCGCCCGCAACGCCGCCAGCAATTCAGGTTCCCGCCGGAGCAAGCGGTAAGCCATCAGGAGCTGATCGTCAAAATCCATGCGTCCCCTTGCGCGGTTCTCCGCCTCATACGCCTGATAAAGCGCTTGAAAATCGACCGTTTCAAGGTCAATCGCAGCGATCTGTTCCCGTGTAAGCAGCATGTTCTTTGCATAGGTAATGCGCATGTCAATCGCCCGCAAAAGCGCATCGTCCGGGTATTCCGCATCCGGGAACAGCGCAAGGTACAGCGCGCGCAGCACGCTTCTGCGCTCAGGCAGCAGCTCCGGCAGCGCGCTTCCCTCCGCACGGCAGTGCATTTTTAAAATGCTGCGGCAAAGGCTGTGGATCGTTCGGAATTCAGGCGTCTCCGCCGGAGGCAATTCAAAGGTTTCCGCAAATCGGCGGCGCATCTCCGCTGCAGCAGCCCTGGAAAATGTGATTGTCAAAATTTCGCGTGCGGGGATGTTTCTGCAAAGAAGCAGATACCCCGTGCGTGCGGCGATCACGGCAGTTTTTCCGCTGCCGGGTACAGCGAGCAACAACGCATGCCGTCCCGCGATGCGCATGGCAGCGCGCTGCTCTTCATCCAGCGTGATATGGAACTTTTCCAAAAATTCCGTTTCGGTCATGATTCTTCTTTCTGAAAGCTGCTTTTCTTCATAGTTACAGCAATATTATAGCCAAAGCGCCCATACGCTGCAAATGCTATGCAGCGCGTTCGGATTGTGGTAAAATAAAAACGATTTAAAGCCAATGAATGATAGGAGACCACAATCATATGCGCATTGTCCTGGCCATCCTGTTCGCGGTTCTTTCCCTCGTTCACCTTTACGCCTGCTATTTCAAGCTGAGCCGCCTGCGTGCTGCAACAAAGCCGGGCCTGCTCCTCCTGCTCGCAGTGTTCTACGCCGCGTATGCTCCTCTTTGGAAGCCCACTGTGTTCCTTGCGCTGCTATTCGGCATGGCAGGGGATATCCTGCTGATTACAAACGGAAGACAGGCGCGCTTCGTCATTGGTGCGGTTTGCTTTTCCATCGGGCACATCCTGTATTCCTACACGTTGTATTACATGACGGGTGCGTTTGCCGAAAGCCCGGGCCTTTGGCTTCCGCTCGCGCTTGCCCTGCCTTATGCAGCCGCCGTAGCGCTTGTTGCGCGCGGGCTGTTCCCTTACATCCGGGAGCGGCATCTGCGCGCGCTGATGCCGGTTTATCTTGGCCTTGTTGGCGTAGTAAACGTAGGCGCCTGGCTCACGTTTCTTGCCGCGCTCCGTGCGAACCTGCAAATGCAGGCTTTTGCGGGTTCGCTTCTTGTGTTGGGCGCGCTGCTGTTTCTCGTGTCGGATACTGTGCTCGCCTGCTCCATGTTCATGCGCAAGCCCTCGCGCGCCAATTTCTGGGTAATGCTTACTTACATTTCCGCGCAAGCGCTGCTTACCGCCGGCTTTATGCTGTACTTCCGGCCATAGCAGCAGAAGGGGTTTCATTCTATGCCGCTAAACAGCTCAAAAGCGCTTTTCGTGCTTGATATTCTGCGCAGGGAAACCGATGTGGAGCACCGGCTCAGCGCGCCTGCGCTGTTGAAGCGGCTGGAGGAACATGGTATCCGTGCAGAACGACGGAGCATCTACCGCGCCGTGGACGCGCTTCGCGCACATGGCGAGCGGATTGAAAAAACGCCCACGGGGTATTATTACGCCCGTGAAGCGCCGGATAAAAATGACCTATACGCGCTCACCGCTGCCGTTCAAACGGCAGGTTTCCTTTCGGATGCACGTAAGCAGGCGCTGTTCCGCGCGCTTGGCGCGCTTTGGGGCGCCCGCGCCGCGGAGGAGACGATTTCCTGCGGCGCAGCCATTGTTGCGGCGTCTGCCCGGAATGATGCTCCGTTCATGGCTATGCTCACTGCAAGCCAGGCTATTGCGGCAGGAAAACAGCTCACATTTTCGGCATCCCTGCCGGAACCCGGAGGATGCGCCCGCCTGCGCGTAAACCCATATGCCCTCTTTTTCAAGGAGGGCGCATGCTGGCTTGTCTGCAACGTGGAAGGGGAGTATGGGCTTTCCCGCTTTCCGCTTTTCCCGCTTTCCGGCGCACGGGTGGAGCGGCAGCCGCGCCGCCACATTTCCGAAGTCAGCCCATACAAAGTGCGCTTTGACGCAGAGAAAGCCATGCAGGATCTGGCGCGCTAGCGTTTCTGTCTTCGCAATGGCCTTCGCCCAAGCACATTCTCATTGACTTTGTTTGGGGCATGCATCCGTGCGCCTGCACACCCTTCCGACGTTGCAAAATGCAGGCACGCAAAGCGAGAAGCAGCGGAACCGGATACAAAAAAGCCAAAATCTGTCCGATGCTTGACAGCATGCGGGAGTTGGCATATGCTTATATTGCTGTAATATCAGCAAAGCCGCATATGCGGCTTTGCTTATGTGTTTTGTGTATGGAGCGAATACAAAATGGCGGAAAAACGATATGAAATGGATATGTGTTCAGGGCCTCTCCTGAGCAAAATCCTGGCCTTTACCCTCCCTCTGATCCTTTCAAGCATGCTGCAGCTGCTGTTCAACGCTGCGGATGTTATTGTTGTAGGCCGGTATGCCGGAAGCACTGCGCTTGCGGCAGTGGGTTCCACAGGCGCCCTTATCAATCTGATCGTCAACCTGTTCATGGGGCTTTCCGTTGGCGTAAGCGTAACCGTTGCGCGCCATTATGGCGCGCGGGAATATGCGGATGTGACCACCACAGTGCATACGGCAATCCTCATGAGTATAATCGGTGGAATCGCAGCCGGGGCATTCGGCTTTTTTATGGCAAAACCGCTGCTTGCGCTCATGGGTTCCCCTGCAGATGTCATCGATCAGGCGGCGCTGTATGTGCGTATCTACTTTATCGGCATGCCCGCCTCCATGTTTTATAACTTCGGGAGCGCCGTTTTGCGCGCCGTGGGCGACACAAAGAGGCCGCTCTATTATCTCAGCGCAGCGGGCGTGCTCAACGTGCTGCTGAACCTGCTTTTCGTCATCCGGTTTTCCATGGGGGTAGCCGGCGTGGCACTTGCGACCTCCATTTCGCAATACCTTTCCGCCGCGCTTATCGCCATCTGCCTGATGCGCTCGGAAAGCTGTTACCGGCTGCATTGGGATGAGCTTGCGCTTCATAAGGACAAAGCCCTCCCCATTATCCGCATCGGCCTGCCAGCAGGGTTGCAGAGCTCCATTTTTGCCATTTCCAACGTGGTGATCCAATCCTCCATCAACAGCTTTGGCTCCATTGCAATGGCCGGAAGCGCTGCCGCCGCAAACATCGAAGGCTTCGTTTACGTTTCCATGAATTCAGTTGCACAGGCTTCGCTTTCCTTTGCAAGTCAGAACATCGGTGCACGCCGGTATGAACGGATCAGCAAGATCAGCCGCACCTGCCTGCTGCTTGCGGCCCTCTTCGGGCTGGTGCTCGGCAACGGCGTTTATTTGCTGCACGATACGTTCCTGCGTTTCTATTCTCCTGATCCCGCCGTAATCGAAGCGGGCGCCTTGCGCCTTTCCGTAATATGCACCACTTATTTTCTTTGCGGGCTGATGGATACACTCGCCTCCATCCTGCGCGCGATGGGGAAATCCCTGTTGCCGATGGTGGTAACAATCCTCGGCGCCTGCGGCCTTCGGGTTCTTTGGATTTACACGGTATTTCCTCTGGACCGCACGTTTTTCACGCTGTTCCTGTCTTACCCAATCACCTGGGGCGTGACGGCTGCAGTGCATGCTGTGTGCTATTTTTTCACAAAGCGCACGACGCTCCGGCGCGCGCAGGCGAGCGCGCCTTCGGAAGCAAGCAGCACTTAGCATCTCCAGATGCGCTTTTAACGGTTTTTTAGCAGAATTTTGTGTTATGATAGGATGCATACATAAGCAATCGTATGAAATTTGAGCGGAGGTTGCGTGCAAGCAGGGTTCGTCACAGTGGATGTTCACGGCAAAACCAAGCCACAGGCCAAGGTTGCCATTGATGCAGCCCTGCGGCGCTGCGGGCCTTCCGTATATCGTTTGCGCGTCATCCATGGCTTCAACCGCGGCACAGAGCTACGCGACATGCTGCAGCGGGAATACGGCGGAAGCCACGCCCGCGTAAAGCGTATCGTCCCCGGCGGGAATCCGGGCATTACCGAGTTGGTGCTCCGGGAGCTTTGATGCGGCCCGGCACATGAACAGGGAGTTTTTATGAAAATCGTAATCGTAGGCGACGGAAAAGTGGGCTATACGCTCACAAAGCGCCTTTCTCAGGAAGGGCATGACATCGTTGTAATCGATAACAATCGAAGCGTCTTGCTGCAATCCCAGGAAGCGCTTGATGTGGCCGTTGTGGACGGCAACGGCGCAAGCGTTGAAGTGCAGCGCGAGGCAGGGGTCGGGTCGAGTGACCTTCTCATTGCTGCTACCTCGGGCGATGAGACAAACCTGCTTTGCTGCATGGTAGCCCGCAAGCTTGGCTGCAGGCATACAATCGCGCGCGTGCGCAACCCGGAATACGATCAGCAAACGCGCTTTTTAAAGGATGAGCTCGGCCTTTCCATGGTGATCAACCCTGAAAAGGCGGCAGCGCTTGAAATCTTCCGCCTGCTTCAGTATCCATCCTTCCTCAAGCGCGATTCTTTCGCCAAGGGGAGCGTGGAACTGGTCGAGCTCAAAATCAAGGAAAACAATGTGCTTGCCAACACGCGCCTGGATCAATTCCGAACGCTCTCCAATGTAAATGCGCTCGTTTGCGCTGTGGAGCGGGGCGGAATGGTCTCCATTCCAAAAGGGAGTTTCTCTTTGCAGGTGGGGGACAAGCTCACCATCGCCACCGACGCGGGAGACCTTGTCCGCCTCATTAAAAACCTCGGCGTTTATACCCCGAAGGCACAGCATGTGATGATCATCGGCGGCAGCCGCACGGCGAAATATCTGGCGCAGCGCCTTATTTCGAGCAAGGTAAAGCTCACCATTATCGAAAAGAACGAAAAGCGTTGTCAGGAGCTTTCCGAAACCCTTCCGGAAGCCACCATCGTACATGGCAACGGCACCGAGCAGGGGCTTCTCATTGAGGAAGGCATCCGCAAAATGGATGCTGTCGTCACGCTCACCGGCATGGATGAGGAAAACCTCATCGTATCCATGTTTGCGGATTTTATCGGCGTGCCGAAATCCGTTACCAAAATCAACCGCACGGAATACAACAACGTTTATGAAAACAAGGGGATTGACAGCATCGTAAGCCCCAAGCTTCTTACGACAAACGAAATCATCCGCTATGTACGCGCAATGGACGACACCACGGGCGGCTCCGTCGTGACGCTTTACCGCATTGTGGATGGAAAGGCAGAAGCCCTGGAGTTCTCCATCAAGAACGATGCGCCGTACAACAACATCCCGCTGCATAAGCTCCGCTTGAAGCCCGACATCCTGATTGCGAGCATCATTCGGGCGCGCAAGGTCATCATCCCTTCCGGTAACGATGAGATTCGCAAGGGGGATACCGTGATCATTGTAACAACAACGGACCATGCCATCGCGGAACTGCGCGATATTTTCATCAGGGACGACGCATGAACATCAGAGCCATCGGATTCTATATCGGCCATATTCTTCGGATCGAAGGCGTACTGCTCGTTCCGGCGCTGCTTATTGCCCTGTTTTGCCATGAGCGGGAGTCCCTTCACGCTTTCGGGATCACCATACTCATCCTCGCTGTACTGAGCATGGCTCTTCTTTCGCTCGGGCGCCGCGGGCCGTTTTGGAAGCGCCGCCGTGATGCGGAAAATTCACGCTTTGGCGAAGGCATCCATGCGCGCGAAGGATTCGTAATCACCGCGCTTGGTTGGATTGCACTTTCCTTGTTCGGCGCGTTTCCGTTTTACCTGAGCGGTGCAATTCCCAGTTTTGTCGATTGCTGGTTTGAAACCGTGTCCGGTTTCACCACGACTGGCGCCACCATCCTTTCTGAGATTGAAGGGCTGCCCAACAGCCTTCTTTACTGGCGTTCCTTTACGCACTGGATCGGCGGCATGGGCGTGCTGGTTTTCCTTCTTGCAATCATCCCCATGTCTAAGGGAAACGGGGAAACGTTCCATTTGCTGCGCGCAGAAAGCCCCGGGCCTTCCGTTGGCAAGCTTACGCCCACCATGCGCCACACGGCGCGCCTGCTTTACGCGATTTATGTGGCGCTCACCGTCATCATGATCGGTTTTCTGCTCGCTGGCGGCATGCCGTTGTTTGACAGCGTTGTGCACGCGTTTGCAACGGCCGGCACCGGAGGTTTTTCCATCAAAAACGCCAGCATTGCGGCCTATGGCAGCCATTATCTGCAAACCGTGATCGCAGTGTTCATGGTGCTTTTCGGCGTAAACTTCAATGTGTTCTATTTAATTCTGTGCGGGCGGGCATCGCAAGCGCTGCGCAGCGAAGAATTGCGGACTTATCTCGGCATTATTTTCGGCGCAACATTCCTCATCGCACTCAACATCCAGCCGCAGTTCTCATCGTTGGGCGATGCGTTTCACCACAGCTTCTTCCAGGTTTCTTCCATCATGACGACCACCGGTTTTTCGACGGTGGATTTCAACCTTTGGCCGGAATTTTCCCGCATGATCCTCATCGCGCTCATCATCATCGGCGCATGCGCAGGTTCAACCGGCGGCGGCATCAAGGTTGCGCGTGTCATCATCCTCTGGAAAGCGCTCAAGGGGGAAATGCAGCGCATGCTGCGCCCGCGCACCGTAAGGGTCGTGTGTATGGACGGCAAGCAGCTCGACAGCCATGTCATCCGCGGCGTGTTCGCCTACATGACTGGGTTTATCGCCGTATGTCTGCTTTCTTTCCTCTGTATTTCCATTGAAAACTACGATATGGAAACCACCGTTACTTCCGTGTTGACCTGCATCGGCAACGTTGGCCCGGGGCTTAGCATCGTCGGCCCAATGGGGAATTTCAGCCATTTTTCCATTGTGAGCAAGCTGGTGCTCTCTGCCGATATGCTCATCGGCAGGCTCGAGATCTTCCCCTTCATTCTCCTGTTCTCCCCAACGACTTGGAAAAGCAGAACCTGACAGCCCACCTTTGCAGGAAATGGCGGAGGAATTTTCCTCCGCCGTTTCTTATGTTTCTTCCAATTCTTCGAGATGCGCCTGAGCTTCCTCCCATTTTCGGTAAAGCCCTTCAAGCGCCTGCCGTTTTTCGTCCGCGGTTCGGGCAAGCTCGCTCGCTTTTTTGTAGTCTGAAGCCACATCCGGCAAAGCCAGCTCGGCTTCAAGCGCAGCAAGCTCCTCCTCCGCAGAGGCAACGCGTTCTTCCGCGCGGCGTACTTCTCCTGCTGCGCGGTTAAGCGCGCTTTGGCGTTCCTTTTTTGCGCGGTAATCGTTCTGCTTCGGCGCGGCCGCTTCCTCTTGAAAAGGCTGCTGCGCATGCGCCTCGTGCAGCATGGCGCGCCGCGCCCGCTCGGCAAGGAATTCCGTATAGCCGCCGATATATTCTTCCACGCCCTCCCCCGTGAGGTACAGCACGCGGTCAGCCAGGCGGTCCACAAGATAGCGGTCGTGCGTTACGATGAGCAGCGTCCCGTCATATTCCTCCAGTGCACGCTCAAGCGCTTCGCGCGAGGCAATGTCGAGATGGTTCGTCGGCTCGTCCAGCAAAAGCAGGTTCGCTCCGGAAAGCATCAGCTTTAAAAGCTGCACGCGCGCGCGTTCACCGCCGGAAAGCAGGCCCAGCTCCTTGTGGACATCATCGCCGCGGAACAGGAACGCGGCAAGCGCTGTGCGAATGGCTGTATCGTCCATGCGCGGATACGCCTCGCGCACTTCCTCAAGCGCGCTCAATGCATCGTTCAGGCCGGTCATGTGCTGTTCATAGTAGCCGGGCCGCACCTTGGCACCGAAATAGAAGGTGCCTGCATCCGGCCGTTCCCTGCGCATCAGGACGCGAAGGAGCGTCGTTTTTCCACAGCCGTTCGGCCCGAGCAGGAACACGCGTTCCCCCTTGCGCACATGCAGGGTCACATCGCGGAACACCGGCGCCTCATATGCTTTGGAAAGCCCTTCTGCGATGAGCACATCGTTCCCGCCCACCTCGTCCGCATGAAAGCGGAAGCGGATGCCTTCCGTTTCCCGCTCCGGCGCAACGAGCGTCGCGCGCAGTCGGTCCGCCTGCTTTTGTTTGGAGGCCGCGGTAATGAAGTTGCGTTCCTGCCCCCAGCGGCGCTGCTGGTCTACAATGCTTTCGATGCGGCGGATTTCCTTTTGCGTGTTCAGGTATTTGCGGCGGAGCATCTCCTGCTCGTCCGCCATCAGTTCCATATGGCGCGTGTAATTTCCTTCGGAAAGAAAAAAGCGCGTGTTCTTGATCTCCATGGTGCGGTTTGTCACCGCATCAAGGAAATACCGGTCATGCGAAATGACGATAAACGCGCCCGTATAGCCCCGCAGATATTCTTCCAGCCAGGCGATGGCGTCAATGTCAAGATGGTTCGTTGGCTCATCCAAAAGAAGCAGGTTCGCTCCGGAGAGCAGCACCCGCGCAAGCTGCGCCTTGTTGCGTTCTCCTCCGCTCATGTTGGAAAGCGGTTTTTGCAGTTCCGCCTCCGTGAAGCCGAGCCCGAGGAGCGCCGCGCGTGTGCGGCTGCGGAAAGTCAGCCCTCCGCCGTCCTCATAGCGTTCGCGCAGGGAATGCTGGCGGCGCACAAGCGCATCCAGTTCTTTTTCCGGCGCGTGCTCCAAGGCCGCATTTACTTCCTCCATCGCTGTCTCAAGCTCCATGAGCGGGGCAAACACCGCAAGCGTCGCCTCATATACGCTTGTGTCCGTGTTTTCGATGCTCTGCGCCATGGAGACTACGCGCGCGCCGCGGTTTTTGTAAATAGTTCCCTCATCAGGTTGTTCCTGCCCCAACAGGATGCGGAACAGCGTCGTTTTTCCACAGCCGTTCACGCCGACGAGGCCAACCTTGTCCTTTTCGTTAATTTCAAAGCTGATGTCTTCAAAGAGCAGCCGCTCTACGAATGACTTTTTAATATGATGGGCAGCCAATACAGGCATGGGTTTTCTCCTTTGGTTGTTCATTCATCCGCCTGTGGTGGGGGAATCCTCAGTACCGATTTCTTACCTTTTCCGCGAAGCCGAGGAAATCCTTAAGTTCAAGCGCCGTGCCGTCATCGAGCACAGCCCTTCCTGTGAAACGGCCAAACACCTGGTGCTGATCGCTTTCTATGATGAGCGCATTCGTGCGCGCCGCGCGGTCGATCACCGGCACAAAGTCCATTTCAAAGCGCCCGTCTTCCGAAGAGAATGTCCATGGTTTTAAGAAGCTCTCCTCCGGGATGTTGAACTGCACCCTGGAAAGCTTGTGCGCAACGCCGCCGTAAAGGAGCAGGTTCTCACTTGCGGCGCTTGTGTTGCCGAAGCCGTAACCGATGTTGAAGCCAAACGGTTTGCCGTTCACGATCCCGTTCCCGTTTCCCCAGTACCAAGTGTTGTCGTAAGTCCAAACGCCACGGCCCCAATCAAGCGTACCGAAGCTTGTTTCCGGCGCAAATTCAAAACGGCGGCTTCCGAGCGTCATCACGCCGGAGGCAGGCATGCAATTGATCTTTTGATTGTAATAGAATGCACGGGGCGCATCAAAGGGGGTTGCGATCACCATGGAATCCATCGGCGGCTGCGCAAGTGTAAGTTCAAGTTCCAGCGCGTCTTCTCCAAGGAAGCGCGCAAACCGGCAGGAAAGGCGGCGTTCGCCGGGCTGCACCCGAAACGCCATCTGCACACGCTTATCTCCATAAAGCGTATCGCCCGCGCTGCTTGTTTCGGGCAGCCTGTATTTCCCCATCGGGAACGCGGTAAGCACCGTGGTGGTTTGTTCCCACGTTTTTTCAAACTCCAGCACCGAAGCGGAAATCAGCCCCATATAGGAATTGTCCGCAATGGTGAGCGCAACGCCAAAGGAATCGTTCGTGATGATGTAATAATCCCATTCCTTGATGCGCAGCTTTCCCGCCTTCACATCCGCACGGCGGTAGTCAAGAAGCAGGCTCCGCGCCCAACCTGGCTCGCGCAGGGTGCCGTTCGCATTGAGGAGCGGGCCGTTTTGCGTGATTTCATGCTGCATGGAATGGAACCTCCTGTTTGCTTTTCCATTACAGTATATCGTTTTGGGGCTCCAAGGGCAATCTTTTGCCCGCATTTCGGGCACCGATTTGTAAACAAAATGCCGTGCTGCTCGACAAATTCCGCAGCGCTTAGTATAATTGCGATATGGAACGTAAATGGCAAAAAAAGTATAACCGCGAAACAAAGTGGAAAACTACGCTGCGCCGCGTCCGCATCCCGCTTATAACGGTGAGCGGCGCGTTTCTTGTGGCACTTGTCGGCTTCCCGCTTCTCCTCAATGGCATGGAAAGCGAAGCGCTTTCCGCAGGGAGTCTGCCTGTGAGCGCCCCCCTGGCCACGCCGCTTCCGTTGCCTACTGAGGCGCAGCCCATGGCAGCCGGCCAGATTTTGCCGGAAGAAACGCCGCTCCAAGCGCCCGAAGGAGCCTCGCCCTCCGCTTCCGAGACGCCCGCCGGCACGCCTGCGCAGACGCCGGATCTTTCCGGATACGTATCGCTGCAATCCGGCGACGAAAGCCCTGTGGTCGCCCAAATCCAGGTCCGTCTTTCTGAGCTGTACTACCTTGATTCGGATGAACCCACCGAAACCTTCGGCTCTGCGCATGAGGATGCGCTCAAACGCTTCCAACGCACCAACCACATGAAAGAAACCGGCGTTGCGGATCCGCTCACGCAACAGCTTCTTTTCTCTGAAAGCGCAAAGCCTTATATCCTTGAAAACGGCTATTCCGGCGCGGATGTGCAAAGCCTGCAATACCGGCTGGCCGAACTCGGCTATTATTGCGATAAAACCAATGGCTATTTCGGTGTGGCAACAGCCCGCGCGCTTTCCGCTTTCCAAACCAAAAACGGGATCACAGCGGATGGCCGGGCCGATTTTGATACACGCGACCTGCTGTATTCGCCGGATGCCCGTCCTGCGGTCGATCCGACCCCTTCCCCCACGCCGAGTCCCACGAAAACACCGAAACCGACAAAAACGCCAAAGCCAACCGCTACTGCTGCGCCGAAGCCTTCCAGTACGCCAAAATCCTCTGCAAGCCCCGCGCCCGCCACAACGCAAAACGCCTGGTGGAGCCCCGATGGCGACCCCGAAACGCCTGCGCCGACTACCCCGCAGCGCACAACTTCCCCCTCGCAGAGCATCCCGCAGACGGGGAGCGGTGTTTCCGCTTTCATTGAAGCGGCTCTTGCACAGCAGGGCAAGCCGTATGTGCTGGGCGCCGAAGGCCCGGATTCGTACGACTGTTCCGGCCTTGTATATTATTCCCTGCGCTCTGCCGGCGTAAAAATCGGCCGTTACAGCGCACGCAATTACGCCAAGGTGGATTCCTGGGAAACGATTTACGGCAAAGGGAACCTTGCCCCGGGCGACCTGCTGTTCTATAAGTCCAGCGGCACGAGCGATACCACGATCACGCACGTCGGTATTTGGCTCGGCAGCAATAAGCTCGTCCATGCGTCTTCCAGCCGCAGTTCTGTTGTTGTAACCTCCTGGTCCACCTGGTCGGACGAAAACTTCCTGTTCGCCAAGCGCGTATTCTAAGCACGCACAATGTAAGCGAGCCGCCCCCCGATATCTCGGAAGGCGGCTCTTTTTATGGAGGGAAAACGCTGGTTTCGCTGCTTTTCTAGGAAATCATGCCGAGGATGCGCTCACAATCCTCCACGCTGCGCGCAAGATCCCTGACATACGTGCCAAGTGCGGGCGATTTCGCCGCGTTCGCTTCACCGAGAAACGCGCGGTTCACCTCCATCATCTGACGGAACAGCGCAAGGAGCTTGCCGAACCGTTCCCGCTGCGCGGCAAGCGCATGGTCCTGCATGGCGAGCCGCTCGCGCAACTCTGAGCATTGTGTTCTGAGCCGTGCGGTTTCCTGCTTGGCTTCGTATCCCGCAGCTGCCGACGCAAGCGTGGAAAGCGTGCCAAAAAACGTCTCTGCATCTATGCCTTTTATCCCGGCAAGCGTCTCCGCCGCCTCGTTTGCAAGGGATGCCGCGCCGCCTGCCTGTTGCCGTTTTGCGCTTTTCCGCGGGGATTCAAGCGCATATGGATCAAATGCGGGAATGCCTTCCGCCTCCAGCTCCGCGCGCACCTTCTGCACAAACTCCGGATTTGTGCGGATCAGCGATCTGTACTTGTTCTGATACCGCAGCATTGTTTTGGTATCGCCCTTCCCCATGTTGAGTGTGCAGGCGCGCACGGATATGCCTTTCGCCTGCTCGGCAAGCACCGTGCGCAGCAGCGCGCGCATCTCATCCTCGCTGAAGGGCACGAATGCCGCGCTGTGGAACGCCTCCGAAGCGGCCATACCGCTTTCCTTTACGCGAGCATAGTAATAGTTGCGGATGCTGTTTGGCTTCCTTCCCGTTTGGGCTGCAACGCGTTCAAACACAGCTTTAAGCGGAAGCCCCGCCGCGCGGCCGCGTGCTACCTCGCTGAACAGGAATGCTTCCTCGCCGTTTTGCCAGCCTGCACGGTTTGTGGTGCCGGTAGGCGGCGCGCCCGCAGACAGCGCTGCGGCAGTCAAGCCTGTATCCATATTTCTATCGATCCCCCTTGAGATGAATTTTGATTCTATTATTTCCCGGTATTTCAATAATATACCTATTCAATGCAAGGGAAGGAAAAAACAGAAATATGACAATCGATCCCCCTATCGCATCACTTTCACAGGCCGCCGTAAAAGCAGCCATTCTATGCCCCGAAATCCTGTTGCCCGCAAACAGATTCGAACGCGCCTTAACCGAAATTGAATTTCCGCGATTCCTTTTTTGCATCAAAAAATGCTGCCCTGAACCCCGCAGAGCAGCATTTTACGTTTTCGGCAGAACTTACACCACACCGGCGGAAACGCCTTCTGCGGCAGCTTCTCTCCGAAGCACGCCATCCGTCATGCGGTAAACTTCATCGGCATATGTAAGGATCGCCGGATCGTGCGTGACGATGATAACGCAATACCCTTCCTCATGCGCGAGATCCCGCAGGATGCGCACGACGGTTTCGCTGCTCGCGGTATCAAGGTTTCCCGTCGGCTCATCCGCCAGCAAAAGCCTGGTATCCATCGCAAGCGCACGGGCAATTGCCACGCGCTGCTGCTCCCCGCCGGAGAGCATGGCGGGATAGCGGTGCAGCACATTTTCCGGCAACCCAACGCGCGCAATCAGCGCCGTTGCCCGTTTTCTTGCTTCTGCGCCCGGCACTTTGCGCATCTCCATGGGGTACATCACGTTTTCCATAGCCGTCATCAGCGGGAACAGGCGAAAGCTCTGGTAGATCATTGCAACATGCTGCCTGCGGTAATCGTCCAGCCGCATGGAACCGGTAGCCTTCCCTTCAAAAAGTACCTCGCCGCCTGTGGGCAGATCCAGCCCGGCAATGAGGGAAAGCATCGTCGTTTTGCCGCTGCCGGATTTTCCGATCACCGCGTAGACATGCCCGCCTTCAAATGTGCAATCGACGCCACGCAGCGCCTGCACCTTCTGATATTTGCTTTCATATGTGTACGTTACGTTCTTCAGTTCAAGCATGGTGCGTTCCTCCTCATTTCATCTCTCATTCCCGTTCTCCCAGGATCTGCAGGGTACTTGCCCGGTTTAGCACGCCGATTGCAAGCGCGCATCCCAAAAGGTAGCAGCCGACAAACAGCGCGATCTCCTGCCAAAAGGCGAATGTGCCGTGGTACAGCAGGAAAGCGGCTGCTCCCGCCCCCGTCCCCGCAAGGCAGAGGAGCGCCTGTTCCAAAAAGAAGGTGCGGAACACGCGCATGCGTGAGCCGCCCACGCCGCGCATGATGGCCATTTCCTCCCGGCGCGCGCTTACCACAAGGTAGGAAACCGTCACGCCTACAATGCTGATGATAGCATACAGCACAGGATAGAGCATTTCCATATAGGTAATGCGTTGATTGAGATCCCGCACCGATTCGCTGAACGCCTTATCGCGCAGCGTAATCGCCACACGGATAAACGATTCCGCATGCGGCCCGCTGAAACCAAGCTCCGTAAGCGCATCCTTAAACGCACCGAGCGCGCTCGCGTCCGCAAGCTCAAAATGGCATGCGTTCAGGTACGCTCCGGAAAGCAGGATCTCCGCATCGGAAGCTTCATAGCCGGTAAAAGCAAATGCGGAAATCTCCTCCAACGTATAGTTGAGCGGCACATAAATGTTATCCAGCGCGCTTTGCGGGACAAAGCTGCCCGCAATCTGCAAAGGCCAGAGCGTGTAGCGGTATCCCATAGCGGTTTGGCGCATACATACCACGGTAAACGAATCGCCGAAAGAAAGCGCATGCGTTTCCAGGAACTGCTTTGAAACAAGGCAGGGAAGCGTTCCTTCCGGTATTTCAGGATAAACGCCGGAAAACATTTCCGCGTCAAAACCGTCTGCATACGCAGCGATCGGTGTAGAATAGCGGAATTCGGGCGCAGTGCCGAGGCTTGTCGTAAACACCAGTTTCGGCGCACTGTAAGCCGCATTCGCATGGAGTTCCATGGCATACGGGTCGCTTGTGATTACGACTCCCCCTTTCACAGCGGCTGAGTCATCCGCAAGCAGCATATATGGCTTGGCGATCGCGTAGCTCGCTTCTGACAGGAAACCCGAATCCTGAAGCGTCTGAACATAACGCGGCAGGATCGACAGGTTGCCGGTCAGCTTTCCATTCATTGCGGTGAAATCGCCCTCGATCTTCGCGGTATCATACAGCGCATCCAGCGCTTCGTTGTACGATGCGCCGGTTTGCGCAAGCGTCAGCAGAAACAGCGTCAGCGCAAGCGCCGCAATCGGCACCGCGGCCGAGCGCACACCGCCGCGCCGAATGGAGAGAACGGCAAACTTCCATGCGCCTCCGGGCAGATGGGATGAACGCTTTGGCGGCTTCACCGCGCGGGCGCGCTTCTTCCGTTTTTTTGCAACCCGATGCAGGCGCACGACCCGCTGTGCAAAGAAAAGGCAGAAGATCAGGGCGGCCGCAAAAACCACAAGCACAATGGCAAGCGCAAACAGCGGCGAAGTCTGGGACATGGGCGTAAATTCACGGACGACACCACTGTATCCGTTGCTGTACCGCAGGTCGATCGCCTGCAGCGCGCAAACCATTCCATATGCGCCTTGAATCAGCCTGTCGCTGAGCAGGCTTCCGGCGCATGCGCCAAGCGCGGCCGAAAGCAGCACAAGCAGCGCCGCGCCAAAGAGCAGGTACCCGTATGCTGCACGGCGGGGCGTGCCAAGATAAAGCATAGTTTCCACGGTTTCCCGTTGGCGCATAATGAAGAGGAACCCGAACAGGGCAAGCACTACAAGCGCTGAAACAGAAGCTGCAATGGTCAGAACAACGGCGGTTTGCCGGATCATTGCAATCGAATCCGCAACATCCTGATACCCTTGGTCATAGGTGGAAAGCAGCATGCGGTTTGTCAGGTGCGGCGAAAGCGCTTCCTCAAATGCAATGGCAGAACCGTTTTTCAGCACAGCCTGGCCAAGCGTGTAAAAATACTGGCGTTCGCCGAGCGCCACCACGGTGTCTTTTGGCTGCGGCACATAGATGTTGTACTGGTAGCCCTCCACGTAATTTGTGATGCCGACGATTTCGTATCGTTCGGTTGCCGCGATGCTCTCCTCCGTCCAGTAGCAATCCGAAAGCGGCAGGCCCGATGCGCGGAACAGCTTCACTTCAATGAAATCCCCGATGCCACGGCCTGTGCAGGCGGCGACCGTTTCCGAAACCACGCAGACCTTTGCCCCCGCATCAGCCTCCTCAATTGTGAACAGCCGCCCTTCGTTTAGCTTCACGAGTTCCTGATAAAATGGATTCAGAACCGACAGGTCATAGGTGAACTGCACGTATACCTTGTTGTTCATCATCCGGTAGAAATCGGAAATTTGCATGTACGGGTTGGTTTGATCCGAAAGCAAGGCCTCCACATCATCCACTTCGGCGAATGCGGCAATGCTGGAGACGCCTGCCGCAGCGGCGGCAGCAGAATAAAACGGCGTTGGGCGAACTGTCTTCGTGGGCCGTATCAAGTCAGTATATTCCCCTGCGATGACATAGCGCTTTTCCGGATCAAAGGTATAGAGCGGAGGATAACTTGTGATCTCATGCACCTCCCCGTCAAAGGTTTTTTCTTCCGTGACGGGATGCTCATAATCCAACGGGAGATCCAAAAAAACATGTTTGCCGCGCGCTTCTTCGGTGAAGCTATACGGCGCGGCTACGATATCGCCCCAGTAAGCGTCGTACCCGTCCACATAGCGGATATTTTCAACGACCAGCACGCATCCGGAACGGTATGGAATCTGCTGGGAACGGGCCGCCATGCCTTCCACCGAGCCTACGCTCAAGTTCGTCTGCTCCCAGGAAAGCGCATGCTCGCTGCCGGTGATGGAGCTGTAATCAAAGGCCGCGGCTGCAGCCTGCATGTCGGGATCGTATTCCGTTTCGCCGGGATAATTATCCCCGATGTACTCAAGAACCGCGATGGTCGTATACGCTTCATCGCATTCGCGCAGCATGCGTTCGCTGCTGAGCCACGTATTGCCTGCAAGGTACAGAAACATGGTTGCCATGGCGGTCAGAAGCGCGAACAGCACAGCCTTCCAGCCCATGCGCAAACAGCTCTTGCAGCTATGTTTCCATATCATCCGGCCGGTTTCCTCCTCTCGATATATCATTTACTTTTTTCGGCCTCCAGGGCGGGTTCATACCTTTCCGTCCTGATTCGAGTTGTTGCATTCATCTGCGTGTGTCTAAATTATATCAGCAGCCCCCGCATATGGCAATTCCCTCCGATGCTGCACGCGGACGCCCCGCCCTTCCCTGGGCGGGAAAACGCATCAAAAAAGCACCCCATACAGGGTGCTTTTTGATGTTGGAGCGGGTAAAGGGACTCGAACCCTCTATCTCAGCTTGGAAGGCTAATGTGTTACCATTACACTATACCCGCATGCTGAAAAAAGGAAACTGGTGCGGGCGAAGAGACTCGAACTCATACACCTTGCGGCACCGGAACCTAAATCCGGCGCGTCTGCCAATTCCGCCACGCCCGCATTCGCGCCGAATCGAAAGAAATTTGGTGACCCGTCGGAGATTCGAACTCCGGACACCTTGATTAAAAGTCAAGTGCTCTACCGGCTGAGCTAACGGGTCAAATCTGGCTGGGGTGGCAGGATTTGAACCTACGGATGCGGGAGTCAAAGTCCCGTGCCTTACCGCTTGGCGACACCCCAACGACTCCGGCGCACCGCCTTATAAAAAATGGGGTGAGTGGTGGGAGTCGAACCCACGACCTCCAGAGCCACAATCTGGCGTTCTAACCAACTGAACTACACCCACCATAACTGGCGCGCCCGCAGGGATTCGAACCCGGGACCTACGGCTTAGAAGGCCGTTGCTCTATCCTGCTGAGCTACAGGCGCACATCCCTTTTCCAAAGCGCATGCCGAATTCGGCGGTTCGGCAGCGGTGCTTCTGCCGACAGTAATGTATTTTAACAGAAAGCACGGAGGCTGTCAATGCGCAGAATGCAAATAATCTCCATAAATTGAGCTTGCAGGCATGTGCCGGACAAATTGCCGCCGCTGCGGATTGAAGCCGCCCTTTCATTTCCTTTATTTTAATGTTTCCTCCAGCACAACAGGTTCGCGCGCCTGTATTCCATCCAGCTTAAAAGCGCGGACCATCCAATCTCCAAGGCTGGGGGAAAGCGCGTCCGCAAGCACGAGCAATTTGCAGGGGCCAAACGGCACAAGCATCTCCTTTTTCCGTTTCAGCACGCACTTTACCATGGCGTTTGCCACGAGCGAAGGGTCCGCCTTCGGTGTAATCCCAGGGCAGTCTACATGCGCAATCTGCGGCGTATCCGTCCTGCTTGGGAAGATCGCCCCCACGTGCACGCCGCTGCCCCGCAGCTCCTGCCGGAGCACCTGTTGAAATCCGTTGAGCGCAAACTTTGTTGCGGCATATGCCGCATCCGGCGGGACGCCCTTCTTCCCATCCATGGAGGAGGTTATCACAATGCTGCCCGCACGCTGCGCGAGCAAGTGCGGCAAAACGGCATAAACGGTGTTGAGCGTGCCAAAAAAATTGGTTTCCATGATTGCACGGATCTGCACCATGGAAAGGTCTTTGGCCGGGCAGCGCAGATAGATCCCCGCATTGCAGAGGACGGCATCCAGACTTCCAAAGCGCGCAAGCGCAGATTGGACCGCAGCCTCTATCTGCGCCTGATCCGACGTATCCGCAAGGTACGGCTCCGCCGCCACACCAAGCGCGCGCACCTCCTCCGCAACCGCCTGCAAGCGCTCCGCGTTGCGCGCAACGAGCGCAAGCGATGCGCCCTGCCGCGCAAATGCAAGCGCAGCAGCCCGGCCGATGCCGCTGGAAGCGCCGGTAATGAGCACCGTTTTTCCGTTCATCCGTATTTTCATCTTAACCGCTTTCTTTCATAGCTCCGCTTTGTTTCCTGCGCTGAGTATAGCAGACGTGCGGCCATCGGTCAAACCAGCGTAAAGCTCTTGACATGCCAATGCACCGTGCAGTAGCATATATTATATATTTGTGCCTGTCTTGCCACATGCGGGGCAGGCTTTCTGATATGTTTGCTGCACGCGCATAAAAGCGGCGCATGTTATTTCCGCATTTAGAAAGGAATCTCTGTTATGCTCATTCGGGAGCTGCTGCAATCAAAACCCTTAACGTTTTCCTGTGAACTGTTCCCGCCAAAAGCCGGAGCCGACCTTGCCCGCGCAGACGAGGTTGTAGAGCAAACTGCCCGCCTCGCGCCGGATTTCATCAGCGTCACTTATGGCGCAAGCGGCAACACTTCCCACAATACCTTGCGCATGGCGCGCCATATTGAGGAACAGAACTGCACTGCCCTTGCGCACCTGACCTGCGTTTCGGCCACGCGTGCAGACATCGGCGTGCGGCTTGACGCCATGTTGGAAAGCGGCGTTCAAAACGTGCTTGCTTTGCGCGGCGACCTTCCCGAAGGGGAAACCAGGCCGCAGGATGCCTGCTTCCAGCACGCGGATGCCCTTGTGCGCGAAATCCGCACACACGGCGGTTTCTGCGTGGGCGGCGCATGCTACCCGGAAGGGCATGTGGAAAGCGCTTCTCAGGAGGAGGACATCGCATACCTGAAGCAAAAGGTGGAAGCAGGATGTGATTTTCTGACCACGCAGATGTTTTTTGACAACAATGTGCTTTACCGTTTCCTTTATAAGCTTTATGCAAAGGGAATCGCCATCCCGGTGCTTGCTGGGATCATGCCCGTGACCAACAAAAAGCAAATCGCCCGCATCGTCCGTTTAAGCGGCACTTCCCTGCCGCCGCGTTTCCAGAATATCCTTGACCGGTTTGGCGGCGACAGCGCCTCCATGGAGGAAGCCGGCATCGCATATGCAACGGAGCAGATCATCGACCTTGTTGCAAACGGCGTGCGCGGCGTGCACCTTTATACCATGAACCGGCCGGACATCGCCGGACGCATTATGGCGAACCTTTGCCACATTTTGGGTAAAACCGAATGAAGTTCCGCGAAGAGGAAGCGCTGCGCTATCTCGGTGCAAAGGGCGCTCCGGATGAACAAACATCCGCATTGCTGCGGGATGCGGCGGCACAGCTCGATGCAATTGCGACGCCGCGCCATGCCGTGCTGCGGGTGCGGGCGGAGCTTTCCGGTACAAGGGTAACGCTCGGTGCGTTTCAGGCTGATTGCGTGGCACTCGCCGCACACCTTGCAGGCTGCGGTGCGGCATATCTGTTTGCGGCAACGCTCGGCGCCGAGGTGGATCGCGCCATGGCGCGGCTTGCCAAGCTGGACGTTGCGCGCGCTTTTGCGCTGCAGGCCTGCGCTGCAAGCGCGCTCGAATGCTTTTGCGACGATACCTGCGCCGCCCTTGCACAGGAGTGCGCAGCGGAGGGGCTTTATTTGCGCCCGCGTTTTTCGCCCGGTTACAGCGGTTTTTCCGTTGCGCACCAAACAGACCTGCTCCGGGCGCTCCAAGCGGATAAACGGCTCGGCCTCGCTGAAACGGACTCGCACATGCTCACACCGCTCAAGTCCGTCACGGCCGTAATCGGCCTCTGCCCGGAAAAACAGCCCTGCCCGGAGCACAAGTGCGCTCTGTGCGATAATCTTACCTGCAACTACCGAAAGGAACCGCAAAAATGAAGTTAGAGAACCTGCTTGAACGGCAATTGCTTTTTTTTGACGGCGCAATGGGCACCATGCTGCAAAGCGCGGGCCTCCCGGCGGGTGAAGCGCCGGATGTTTGGAACCTTACCCATCCGGATATCGTGACTTCCGTGCATGCGGCCTATTTGGAAGCCGGATGCGATATCATTACCACCAACACCTTCGGCTGCACGGCGCACAAGCTCGCGCGCACGGGCCATTCTGCCGCTCGTATCGCAACGGCTGCCGTGCGCAATGCGAGGGCGGCAATCGCGCAGGCCGGCGGCCGCGCCCGCTTCGTTGCGCTCGACATCGGGCCGACGGGAAAGCTGCTGAAACCCCTGGGCGATCTCGGTTTTGAAGACGCTTTTTGCATGTTCCGCGAAACCATCGAAGCGGGTGCGGCTGCGGGCGCTGACCTTGTTCTGATCGAAACCATGTCCGATGCTTATGAGCTTAAAGCTGCGGTGCTCGCTGCAAAGGAATGCTGCACGCTCCCCGTCTGTGCCACGGTAACGCTCGACCGGCGCGGAAAATTGCTTACCGGCGGCGATATTGCAAGCATAGCCGCGCTGCTTGAAGGACTGCGCGTGGATGTGCTCGGCTTCAACTGCGGTTTGGGCCCGCGCGAAATGCTGCCATTTCTTGAGGAGCTGCGCGCGGTATCCAGCCTCCCCATCCTGCTTCAGCCAAACGCAGGGCTTCCGCGGGAGGTCGGCGGTGAGACGGTGTTCGATGTAAATCCCGGGGAGTTCGCCGCATTGATGGAGGACTGCGTCCGCCGCGGTGCAAGCCTTCTCGGCGGCTGCTGCGGCACAACTCCGGCGCACATCCGTGCGCTCACCAAGCGCTGTGCGGGCATTGTGCCTCTCCCCGTAACGCAAAAGCGCTTCACCGTGGCCTCCTCCTATGCGCATGCCGTTCGCTTTGGGGAAGGCAGACCCGTGCTCATCGGAGAGCGCATCAACCCCACCGGCAAGCCCCGCATGAAGCAGGCGCTCCGGGATGGGGATTACGATTCGATCCTCCGGGAAGGCATTCTGCAGCAGGAACAGGGCGTGGACGTGCTGGATGTAAACGCCGGCCTCCCGGAATTGGATGAACCTGCCGTGCTCACCGCCCTCACGGAACAGCTCCAGGCCGTGACCGATCTCCCGCTTCAGCTCGATTCGGCGGATCCCGAGGCGCTTGCCCGTGCGCTGCGCGTATACAACGGCAAAGCGATCATCAACTCGGTCAACGGCAAGGAAAGCAGCATGTCCGCCGTATTTCCGCTTGCAGCGCGCTACGGAGGCGTGGTCGTCGCCCTTACGCTGGACGAGCATGGCATTCCTGAGGACGCGGAAGGCCGCATTGCCATCGCACGGCGCATCCTTGCGCGCGGCGCAGAATACGGCCTCAAGCCGCATGATTTTCTGTTCGATCCATTGACGCTTACGATCAGTTCCGGCAGTGAAAATGCGCGCGTTACGCTTGAATGCGTGCGCCGCCTGCACGATGAGCTTGGCGTCTGCACTTCGCTCGGCGTTTCCAACGTTTCCTTCGGCCTTCCTGCGCGCGGATACCTGAATGCAAACTTTTTCGCGCTTGCATTGGGCGCAGGGCTTTCCGCCGCCATCCTCAATCCACATGCCCCCGGCATGATGGAGGCAGCGCGGGCCTGCACCGCGCTGCTCGGCGCAGACAAAACCTGCGCTGCATACATTGAAGCTTACGGAGGTACGGCCGCAGCGCCAGACCCTGCTTCCGCCCAGCAGCAGATGAGCCTGTATGACGCGGTGCTCAAGGGGCTCCGCCAGCCGGCACAGGAAGCGACCGAACGCGCCTTGCAGCAAAAAGAACCGCTTGCAGTAATTGAGGAATCCATGGTGCCCGCGCTCAACGCCGCAGGGGAACGCTTTGAAGCCGGAACGCTCTTTCTGCCGCAACTTTTGATGTGTGCGGAAGCCGCAAAGGCGGCGTTTTCGATCATCCGCACGCGCATGGGCGATGCTGCGGGCGCGGGGCGCGGAACAGTCGTTGTCGCCACTGTGCAGGGGGACGTGCATGACATCGGCAAAAATATCGTGAAAGCGCTTTTGGAAAACTACCAGTTCCGCGTGATCGACCTTGGAAAGGATGTGCCTCCGGAGGCGGTTGTGGAAGCGGCCATTACGCACGGAGCGCGCCTCGTCGGCCTTTCCGCGCTCATGACCACAACCGTGCCCAGCATGCGGCGCACCATCGCAGCGCTGCGCGAATCCGCCCCCGGCTGCCTTGTAATGTGCGGCGGCGCGGTGCTCACGGAGGAATACGCACACGACATCGGCGCGGATTTCTATGTGCGCGATGCAATGGAATCCGTCCGCCGCGCATGCGAGGTATATCCCGGAGCATAACCCGCGCGCCTCCGGTGTTTTCTCTTGCAAAAAAGCGCGATGGCATGTATCATTTTTAGTTGGAAGAACCACTGTGAAAGTACGAAAGGAAACTTTGCCATGCCGAAAGAACAAAGCAAAAAAAACGTCTGGCTCATTCCCGTTTGCATCCTCGCTGCGGTTGCGCTCATTGCAGCCCTCGTATTTGCCTCCTCTGCCGAGCGTAAGTCCATCGTCAAAAATACGCTCAGCACGTTCTATCAGGCCCTGTATATCGAAAGCGATTTCGATGCGATGACGCAATGCCTCGCGGAAGAATCGCGCAGCGGCTTTGAAGCTGTGATGTCCATGGCAGGCATTACACCGGGCTTTTACCGGAATTATGCGCAGGATGCAGTTGCGGAAGTCGGGCAGGATTTCACCATTGATGTGCGTCTGAAGGAGCTTTCCGAATATGGAACGGCAGATGTTGCAACGCTCCAAAAAACCTTCCCCAACACTGAAAAGGCAGTACTTGCGCGTTATGAAATCGTCTTTATCTCCCAAAAAGGGCTGGAGAGCGTTTATACCAACGAAATGATTCTTGTGATGGTGGGCAACCGCTGGTATATGACCACCTACCTCACGCTTCCCATCGGCGCGAATATGTCCATCAGCAACGAATAACCGTTCGTTTTTCAAGCGGCCTGCACTGGGCCGCTTTTTCTATTGCCAAAATTAATGGGTTCATAAGTACCTAATATGTACGCTTATAGGCAAACCGTGGTATGATAGCCATGGAGCGGTGCGGAATACCGCATCGCTCATGATTGATAAAATGGAGGAAACAGCAATGGCAAACTGCGCGATCGTAGGCGTGAACTGGGGCGATGAGGGCAAGGGCCGCATGGTCGACCTGATTGCAGAGGAATATGATGTTGTCGTCCGCTATCAGGGCGGAAACAATGCGGGCCACACCGTGATCAACGAATATGGCAAATTTGCCCTGCATCTCATTCCCTCGGGCATCTTCCGCCCGGGCGTCGTTAACGTGCTTGGCAACGGCACTGTGATCGACCTTGAGGCGCTCTGGGGCGAAATGGAAACGCTGCGCCGGGCAGGCGTTCCCGTCACGCCTGAAAACTTTAAAATCAGCGACCGGGCAACCATCGTTTTCCCTTACCACAGGATGCTGGACGAGCTGGAGGAAGCGCGCCTGAAGGACGCAAAATACGGCTCCACAAAGCGCGGCATCGCGCCTGTTTACAGCGATAAATACCAGAAAAAGAGCCTGATGATGGGCGAGCTGCTTTACCCGGAATACCTTAAGGCCCATCTTGCGGGCGTGCTCGCCTGGAAAAACCTGACCATCGAAAACGTATATGGGGCGAAACCTTTTGCGCTTCCCGATCTGCTTGCCTGGGTAGAGGAGTTTGGGAGCAAGCTCAAGCCTTATGTATGCGATGTGGGCACGTTCCTGCATGAGGCACAGGGCGCGGGCAAGAGCGTCCTCTTTGAAGCGCAGCTCGGCGCGCTGCGCGATATCGATTACGGCATTTATCCCTACACCTCCTCCTCCACGCCGCTTGCAGCCTATGCCCCCATCGGCTGCGGCCTGCCGAGCCTCAAAGTGGATACCGTGCTCGGCATCGTGAAAGCATATTCCACCTGCGTGGGCGAAGGCCCATTCACAGCAGAATGGTTTGGCGAAGAGGCAGAACGCCTGCGTGAAGCCGGCGGGGAGTATGGCGCTGCAACCGGCCGCCCGCGGCGCGTGGGCCCGTTCGATGTTGTCGCCACCCGGTATGGCGCGCGCGTGCAGGGCGCAACGGAAATCGCCCTCACCAAACTCGATGTGCTCTCTTACATGAACGAAATTCCCGTTTGCACGCAATATGAGCTCGGTGGCCGCCGCGTGGATGAGTTCCCCTTCCCTGCCGCCCTTGCGGAGGCGAAACCCGTGATCGAGTACCTGCCCGGCTGGGGCTGCGATGTCAGCAAGGTGCGCTGCTTCGGCGACCTGCCTGCCGCCGCGCAGGAATACGTCCGTTTTGTGGAAAACGCCATTGGAACCCCCATCACCTATGTTTCTGTAGGCGCGGACCGCGATGCGATCATCCTTCGCTAAAGGGAGGCTGTCATGAAGGACCGCTACGAAAGCCCGCTGTGTTCCCGTTACTCCTCCGAGCGCATGCAGCGCCTGTTCTCCGCAGATACGCGGTTTTCCACCTGGCGCAGGCTTTGGGTGGAGCTTGCGGATGCACAGCGCAAACTTGGCCTCCCCATTACGGAAGCGCAGGTGGAAGAGCTGCGCGCGCATTTGACCGACATCGATTACGAGGCGGTCGCTGAGCGGGAAGCCGCCGTACGGCATGATGTGATGGCTCACATTTACGCCTACGGCCTCTGCTGCCCGAATGCAAAAGGCATTATCCACCTCGGCGCTACAAGCTGCTATGTGACCGACAACGCGGACCTTGTGATTTACCGGGATGCGCTCCGGCTCATTCGGGCAGAAATCGTGACCGTGCTCAAAGACCTGGCCGCTTTTGCAGATCGTTACAAGGCGCTGCCTACCCCAGGGTATACGCATTACCAGAACGCGCAGCCGGTGACCGTGGGCAAGCGCGCCTGCCTTTGGATGCAGGATCTCGTGCTGGATCTGGAGGAGCTCGACGCAGTACTTTGTGCGATGCGTTTTCTCGGATGCCGCGGCACTACCGGCACGGAAGCAAGCTTTATGGAGCTGTTTGACGGCGACACGGCAAAGATCGATGAGATGAACCGCATGATCGCCAATGCATTCGGCTTTGAACGCTGCTATGCCGTTTCCGGGCAGACCTACCCGCGTAAGCTCGACAGCCGGATTCTTTCCGCGCTTTCCTCCGTCGCGCAGAGCGCTTACAAGTTCGGCAACGACCTGCGCCTTTTGCAGCATGACCAACAGGTCGAGGAACCGTTTGAAAAGGATCAGATCGGCTCCTCCGCCATGGCCTACAAGCGCAACCCCATGCGGAGCGAACGCATCTGTTCCCTTTCGCGCTATGTGATGGCAAACGCGCAAAACGCGCCCATGACAGCTTCCACCCAGTGGTTCGAGCGCACGCTGGACGATTCCGCCAACCGGCGCATCGCACTGCCGGAAGCGTTCCTCGCTGTGGACGCGGCGCTTCGGCTTTACCACAATGTTGCTTCCGGCCTGCATGTGAACGAAAAGGTGATCGAAAAAGCAATGGAGAACTTCCTGCCCTTCCTTGCGACGGAAAACCTGTTGATGGAAGGCGTCAAGCGGGGCGGCGACCGCCAGACTCTGCATGAGGTCATCCGCACGCATTCCATGGCCGCAACACGCCGCATCAAGGAAGGCGAGCGCTGCGACCTGCTTGATCGCCTCGCGGCAGACCCTGCCTTCCCGCTGGGTGAAGCAGAGATTCGCCAAGCGCTTGACCCCGCTGCATTCATCGGCCGTTGCCCGCAGCAGGTGACTGCGTTCCTCGCCGGATGCGCACCGCTGCTTGCAGGCGAAACCGCAGAAATGCAGAGCGTAAAGGTGTAAAATCCATTCTTTCTGTGCTATACTGAGGCTGCGCCGGCATTGCCGGCCAGCCTTTTTCAGTTTCGCAAAGGAGCGTTGATTCATATGAAAGACGGATTCATCAAGGTTGCCGCTGGCACGCCCGCCATCCGCGTGGCGGATTGCACTTATAACGCAGCGCGCATCATCGCGCTCGCCCGGGAAGCGGACGCTGCGGGCGTTCGTCTGCTCGTTCTGCCGGAGCTTTGCATCACCGGCTACACCTGCGGCGATCTTTTCCTGCAGCAAACGCTGCTTTCGGGCGCGCTTTCAGCGCTTGCACGCATTCTGGAGGAAACCGCGGAGCTGGATCTGCTGCTCCTGCCGGGGCTTCCCTTCCCCTTCGGCAGCAAGCTTTACAACTGCGCCGCCGTATGCCACAAAGGAAAGCTCCTCGGCCTTGTACCGAAAACACACATCCCCAATTACGGCGAGTTTTATGAACGGAGGCATTTCGCCTCCGGCGCGGGGCTTTGTGAAACGGCTGCACCCTTCGGATATGCCGTGCCGCTCAGCGCAAACCAGTTGTTTGCCTGCAGAGCGCTCCCCGCCTTCACGTTTGGCGTGGAGATCTGCGAGGATCTTTGGGTGCCGGATGCGCCTTCCAGCCTGCTTTGCCGCGAAGGGGCGGCGGTCATCGCCAACCTCTCTGCCAGCGACGAGGTGATTGGCAAGGCGGAATACCGGCGCTTGCTCGTATGCACCCAGTCCGGCAGGCTCGTGTGCGGGTATCTTTATGCCGATGCGGGCGAGGGTGAATCTACAACGGACATGGTCTTTTCCGGCCATAGCCTCATCGCGCAGAACGGCGCGCTGCTTGCTGAACACGCCCCGTTCTCCCAAGGCCTCTGCATCGCGGAATTCGACGTGCTATGCCTTGCCTCCGAGCGCCGCCGCATGACGACCTATCCGCAGCGACAGGGTGGCTGCCAAACCGTCTTTTTTGACATGGAACTGCGCCCGTGCGCGCTTTCCCGCCGCGTAAGCGCATCGCCCTTCGTTCCGGAAGGCGATGCAGAGCGAGCGGAACGCTGTGAACTGATTCTGCGCATGCAGGCAACGGGTCTTGCAACACGCATGCAGGCTACCCATTGCGCGCAAGCAGTCATCGGCGTTTCCGGCGGGCTGGATTCCACGCTGGCGCTGCTCGTCGCCGCGCGCACGCTTGACCTTTTGTCTTTGCCGCGGAAAAACCTTGTCGCCGTTACCATGCCCTGCTTTGGCACCACGCGCCGCACGCGCACAAATGCACACCGGCTCGCCCAGGCGCTCGGTGCAACGCTGCGGGAGATTGACATCACCGCGGCTGTAGCGCAGCATTTCAAGGATATCGGCCATGATCCGGCCCTGCATGACACCACGTTTGAAAACTGTCAGGCGCGGGAACGCACACAGGTATTGATGGACATTGCCAATCAGGTAAATGGCCTCGTCATCGGCACGGGCGACCTTTCTGAGCTCGCGCTGGGCTGGGCCACCTACAACGGCGACCACATGTCCATGTACGGCGTAAACGCTTCCGTGCCGAAAACGCTCGTGCGCCATCTTGTGCGCTACGCCGCGGACACTGCGGAGGACGCGCTCCGCACGACGCTCCTTGATGTGCTTGACACGCCCGTAAGCCCGGAGCTTCTCCCCGCAAAGGACGGAGAAATCAGTCAGGTGACGGAGGATCTTGTCGGCCCCTATGCGCTGCATGATTTCTTTTTGTATTACGCGCTGCGCTGGGCCTTTCCCCCGGAAAAAATCCTGCGCCTTGCCGAATCCGCATTTGCAGGCGTGTATGACAGCGAAACCATCCGAAAATGGCTGCAAAATTTCTACCGGCGTTTCTTCCGGCAGCAATTCAAGCGCTCCTGCCTGCCGGACGGGCCGAAAATCGGCTCGGTCACACTCTCCCCGCGGGGGGATTGGCGCATGCCGAGCGATGCTTCCGCTGCGCTTTGGCTCGCTTGGGCGGAACAGAAATAACCAGACTTTTTATTAAGCGGCAAGCGTCTCTCTATCCAGAAAAAGCGAGCCGCATGCCTCGCTGTCCGCGATTGGAACGCAAAGGTTGCCCCCTTGACAATTCAGGAAAAACTTTTGGCACGCGCGTACCCTTTTGCCCTGCAAAACCGCGGGGCAATTTTTTAAAAAAGGCCTTGACCTTGCCGTAGCGGCAACCCTTATACTCGGTTCTGTCAGGAGGTGAATGGCATGGAATACACGGTAAAGGGAATTGCGGAACTCGCGGGCGTTAGCCCGCGCACGCTGCGTTGGTATGATAAGACCGGGCTCCTGAAGCCTACGCGAGTAAACGAAGCCGGGTATCGGTTTTACGGGGCAGCGGCAGTGGACCGGCTCCAACAGATTCTCTTTTTTCGGGAATTGGGCTTTTCACTCGCCGAGATCAAGCGCATCCTCGACAGCCCGGACTTCAGCGAAACGGCGGCGCTGCAGAGCCACCTTCTTGCACTGACACGGCAGCGGGAGCGCATCGACGCGCTGATCCTGACGGTACAAAAAACATTGGATGACCGGAAAGGAGAAAACAAAATGAACGATTCGGAAAAATTTGAAGCCTTCAAGCGCGGCTTAGTGCGCGAGAATGAAGAAAGGTATGGCGCGGAAAGCCGCGCATCCTACGGCGATGGCGCGGTGGATGCGGCCAACTCCGCTGTGCTCGGCATGCGTGAGGACCAGCATGCCGCCTGGACAGCGCTGGATGAAGCGATCCATGCGGCGCTTGCAGAAGCTGTGCGTGCCCAATGCACACCGGATAGCCCGCAAGGGCAGAAGATTGCTCAAATGCACCGGGAATGGCTCAGCTATACCATTCCCCGTTATGATCCCAGGCAGCATGCGGGCATTGCAGCGCTGTATGTGGCAGACGCACGCTTCACCGCCTACTATGACAGGGACTTGCCGGGCTGTGCGCAGTTTCTGTGTGATGCAGTGAAAAGCTATACGAAGCGTTTATAAGCCGCAAAGGGCGGGGATTCCCGCCCTTTTTCATGTGCGTTACAGGCGCGTTTCCGGTTCGCCGTGCGCTTCGGGGCGCCTTACCGCCCGCACGCAGGGCGCATATCAGCGCATTTGCACATGGCATACGCGCACAGCTGCCGGAATCACAAGGCGCTGCTCCTTCAGGCGTTTGAGCAGCGCGTCGCACCCTGCGCAAACGTCCGTATAGGTTGCGTCAAAATCGCCCGTATACCATGGATCCGCAATATCGCGCGGATTCGCTGCGAAATCCAACAAGCGGCAAATCTTTCCGTCCGGATCACCGCCCGCAATGCGGCGCATGTCCGCAACATTCATTCGGTCCATGCCGATGAGGTAATCATACGCTTCGTAATCGCTCCGCTGCATTTGCCGCGCGCGCTTTGCGGAACAATCTATCCCCAACGTATCAAGAATCGCCGCCGTGCGTGGATGCACGGGGTTTCCTGTTTCTTCCGCGCTCGTTGCTGCGGAATCAACCAGAACCGATTCTCCAAGCTCCAGCCCGGCCACCCTGCTGCGCAAAATATATTCCGCCATCGGCGAGCGGCAAATATTGCCGTGGCAGACAAATAAAATCCGAATCTGTTTCTCCATAGCGTCAATTTCCAATGCTGTTTGGTTCGTGGTGTCAAGAGATGCCATGCAGCCGGAACAATGCAAGGAGGTTCCCGTTCACAAGGCGTTTTCCCATCAGCTCGCGCGCCTTGTATGTTTTTTCCTTCCCCGCAAGGCGCAATGCAGAGAGTTCTTCGCCCATGGTTTCCTGCTCTGCCATCAGCGTTTCATACAACGTTTCAAACGCGCCGAGGCGGTCGGCTGCCGCTTGTGCATTTCCGCAAAGGGCATAGCTTCCGTCCTGCATCCGGCAGGTCAAACGTTGCATAAAAGTCACCTCTTGAAAACTGTATTCGCATGATACTATATCACAGCATGCGCTTTTCCTGCAAGCGCATGGCCCGCATCTTTTCGGGCAAAAGCCCCGCTTTTTCCGAAAAAATGCATCCGTTCTGCATTTTAGCTTGTTATTACCACAAAAATGATATAAAATCTGTAGGTATTATATATGCTTGGCATTTTGCCGGGCGCCATTTTATTTTTGCCGCGCATGCGGCGCATCTGCAAACCTACAGGAGGAAACGCAATTATATGGACTTATTCGCAAAATGCACCAATCCCTATGTTGATGAGATCCGGGCGGCGGACATCTATCCTTACTTTCACAAGCTCGAATCGCGTCAGGATGTTGAGGTCGTCATGGAGGGCAAGCGCCGCATTATGCTCGGCTCCAATAACTATCTCGGCCTTACCACGCACCCGCGTGTAATCGAAGCGGGTCTCAAAGCGCTTGAGCGGTATGGCTCCGGTTGCTCCGGCTCGCGTTTTCTCAACGGCACGCTGGCGCTGCACGTGGAGCTTGAGGAAGAGCTGGCGGATTTCATCGGTAAGGAATCCGTTATGACGTTTTCTACAGGCTTTCAAAGCAACCTTGGCATCATCAGCGCCATCGCGGGCAAAGATGACTATATTCTCTGTGACAGGGAAAACCACGCAAGCATTTATGATGGCTGTAAGCTCAGCTATGCCACCATGCTCCGCTACCGCCATAACGACATGGCGGATCTTGAAAAAAAGCTGCAAAGCGTCCCCGAAACCGCAGGCCGGCTGATTGTGACCGATGGCGTATTCAGCATGGGCGGCGACATCTGCAACCTGCCGGAGATCGTCCGCCTTGCCAAGCAGTACGGCGCACGCGTCATGGTGGATGATGCGCACGGTCTTGGCGTGCTCGGCGCGCACGGGCGCGGCACTGCGGAGCATTTCGGCCTTACGGATGAGGTTGATATCATCATGGGCACATTCAGCAAATCCCTTGCGAGCCTCGGCGGCTATATGGCTGCGGATGCGCGCATTGTGGACTATGTGCGCCATGCCTCGCGCCCGTTTATTTTCTGCGCTTCCATCCCGCCTGCAAGCTGCGCCACAGCGCTCGAAGCCCTGCGCGTTCTCAAGGAAACACCGGAGCTTCCGGCACGCCTTGCTGCGCTTTCTTCCTACATGCGCCGCGGCCTGCGCGAGCGCGGCATCGCCATCCGCGAAAGCACCACGCCCATTATCCCCATTTATACTTACGATACCATGAATACGCTGAAAACGGCCAAGCGCCTTTATGATGAGGGCGTTTATGTAAACCCTGTGCTGCCGCCCGCCACGCCCGCCACGGAGTGCCTGCTGCGCACGAGTTATATGGCTACGCTTACCGAACCGCTTCTTGATGAAGCGCTGGATATTTTTGAAAGGGTGTTGAAGCAGGATGCCGAATAAGGTTGCAATCATCACCGGCGCTTCGGGCGGCATCGGCCTTGCCACAGCAGCTCTGTTCGCTGAAAAAGGGTACGCGGTTTACGGTCTTTCCCGCAAGCCCTATGACAGCGGCCCCGTAATCCACATCCCCACGGATGTAACGGATGCATCAAGCGTGCGGGCTGCGGTTTCCACGGTAATCGCCGGGGAGGGCCGGATTGACGTGCTCGTCTGCAACGCGGGCTTTGGCATCTCCGGCGCGATTGAATTCACGGAGCCTTCCGATGCGAAGCGCCAGTTCGATGTAAACTTTTTCGGTTCGCTTCACTGCATTCAGGCCGTGTTGCCGCAGATGCGCGCGCAACACAGCGGCTGCATCCTCTGCGTAAGCTCGGTGGCCGCAGTGCTTTCTATCCCCTTCCAAAGCTTCTATTCTGCGGCGAAAGCGTCCATCAACGCACTTTGCGCAGCGCTTGCCAACGAAGTGCGCCCCTATGGGATCCGCGTTGCGGCACTTATGCCGGGAGACATCAAAACCGGCTTTACCGCTGCACGGGAAAAGAGCTTTGCTGGCGAAGACGTGTACCCTGCCCTGCCGCGTTCTGTGGCCACAATGGAGCACGATGAGGCAACCGGCATGGAGCCTGTATATATCGCCCATAAGCTATTCCGCCTTTCACAGAAGCGTGCGCTTAAGCCGAACTATACGGCAGGGCTTCAGTATCAGTTTTTCGTGATGCTGCGCAAATTTCTGCCCTACCGTTTTATTAACTGGCTTGTGGGAATGCTTTACGCAAAATAGCGGGTTGTTGACGTGCTCCGTTTCTTGGGATAAAATAAAATCCGAACCCCCATCTTTTTGGAGGTTCGGATTTTGTTCTGCAGCGCAAGCCATCATTCGGTTTATTGGAGGTGTAACCCCTTGGAGAAAAGGCTTCTGCTCGTTATGAACCCCTGCGCAGGGATCAAAAAGGCCAATCGCTACCTGCCAGACCTGCTCCGCCTGTTTTCCGATTACGGCTATGTAAGCACCGCTTATATGACCGGGAAACGCGGCGATGGCACTGAATTCGCACGAACCCACGCGGCTGAGGCCGACCTTATCGTTTGCATCGGCGGCGACGGCACGCTTAACGAAGTAATTGAGGGTTTGCTCAAATCAGGCGCGGGTTGTCCGCTTGGCTACATACCTGCCGGCAGCACAAACGACTTTGCGACAAGCCTCAAGATCTCTTCCAATGTCATGCAGGCTGCACGCGACATTATGGAAGGCAGGCCGCGCACAATTGACCTCGGGAGCTTCAACGGCCGCTGCTTCTCCTATGTTGCCTCCTTCGGCGCGTTTACGGAAGCCGCTTACAGCACCCCGCAGGAAGTTAAGAACATGCTTGGGCACCTGGCCTACATTTTTGAAGGCATGAAGGATCTTGCGAACATCCGCCCCATCCATCTGCGGCTTGAAACGGACAGCGGCAATGCGTTTGAGGACGACTATATCTTCGGCGCAATCAGCAACTCCACCTCCATCGCCGGCTTTTTAACGATGGATCCCACGCGCGTCATCATTGACGACGGGCTTTTTGAGATTACGCTCATCAAAATGCCGACGGCTCCGATGGATTTAAGCCGCATTCTCTATTCGCTGCAAACGCAGCAATATGACGATAAGCTGATCCATGCCTGCACGGCCGCCCGGGCAGTGATTCATTCGCCCGCCGCCGTTCCCTGGACGCTCGATGGTGAATACGCAAGGGGCGAAACGGATATTATTGTAGAAAATCTGCATAACGCATTGAGGTTGGTGGTTAACGAAACATGATAAGACGGATTTCCAACTGGCTGAAGCAAAACAAGCATGCATGGCTTGCGCTGTATCTGCCGATTTATCTGATTGGCTTTTTCTGGGTGGAAAGCTATGTGCCTTCCGATTCCAATTACTGGGTATCCTATACGCCGCTGGACGACCTGATCCCCTTCGTGGAATACTTTGTGATTCCATATTACCTTTGGTATCCGTTCATGGTCGTAACCGGGCTGTATCTGCTGTTCCACGATGCGCCGGCTTTCAGCCGCTACATGATTGCAATCGCAGTCAGTTTTACTGCGAGCATCCTATTCTTTGCCCTTTTCCCCAATGGGCAGAACCTGCGCCCCGCCGATTTTGAGCGGGACAACATTTTCACACGCATGATGGGCCTGATCTACGCGGCGGACACCAACACAAACGTTTTGCCGAGTATCCATGTGATCGGGTCGGCACTCGTCGTGTTTGCTTTGTTTGACACAAAGTGCTTTAAGGCCCGGCGTTTCGCCTGGATGAAAGCAGGGGCCGTCCTGCTCGCCATCCTGATCACCCTTGCAACGGTATTTGTTAAGCAGCATTCCGTGCTTGATATTTACGCAGGGCTGATCGCGTGCATCCCGCTTTACTTCCTCATTTACAACAAGAAGATGCGCGCCTGGACGGATCGGACTTTTGGAAAACCCGCTGCTGGGAAACCCGCTGCGGCATAAAAAGAGAACTGAAAAGCGGAGGATGTTGTCCTCCGCTTTTTAATTTGCAATTCGTTTATTCGGCAGGCGTCACCACGGAATAATCCACGATGCAGCCGCAGGGGCAAACCTTTGCGCATTCGCCGCAGCGCGTGCACTTTTCCGGATCGATCCTTGCAAAGCCGTTTTCAACCGTGATCGCATCGTATTTACAGGTCTTTACGCAGCGCTGGCAGGCAATGCACGCCTTCATGCAAGCGGCACGCGCTACGCGGCCGGAATCGCTGTTCCGGCAAAGCACGATAACCTTCGTGTCTGCAGGTGTAATGCGGATAACATTGCGCGGGCACTTGTCAACGCAGTTGCCGCAAGCCACGCACTTGTTTTCATCGATCTTTGCAATGCCGTTTTCCATGCTGATCGCACCAAACGCACACACACGCGCACAGTCGCCCAAGCCGATGCAGGCAAAGCGGCACTGTTTTGGGCCGCCCGCCACACCCGCCGCGGTTGCGCAGCTCTTGTAGCCATCGTATTCATAGCGCTCGGTTGCAACGCCGTTGTGACCCTGGCAGATCACGCGGGCAACCATCTTTTCGCCCTGCTCAACCGAAAGGCCCAGCACCGCGCCAACGGCCTCCGCATTTGCAGCGGGGCAGCCGCTCGGCTTTGCCTTGCCTTCCACAACGGCTTCGGCAAACGCATCGCAGCCTGCAAAGCCGCATGCGCCGCAGTTTGCACCGCCCACGAGTTCGCGCACCTGCGCAATGCGCGGGTCGGTTTCCACTTTCAGCTTTTTATCCGCGAACTCAAGCACAAGGCCGAAAATCAGGCCGATCACGCCCAGCACGGAAAATGCCAGTATAACGGGAATCCAGTCCATGTCTTTACCTCCTTAATTTCCAAGGCCCGAGAAGCCCATGAACGCCACTGCCATCAGGCCTGCCATGATGAGCGAGCCGGAGAAGCCCTTGAGGCATTGTGGGACCTTCGAGGTTTCCAGTCGCTCGCGCACGCCGGCCATCAGGACGATCGCAAGCAGGAAACCGAGCGCGCCGAACGTACCGTTGAGGATGGAATAGAACAGGTTGTATCCGCTGTTGATGTTCAGGATGGTCACGCCCAGCACCGCGCAGTTGGTGGTGATAAGCGGGAGGTAGATCCCCAGTGCGCGGTAAAGCGACGGGCTCGTTTTCTTCAGGAACATTTCAACCAACTGCACAAGGCTTGCAATCACGATGATAAATCCGATGGTGTTCAGATACTCGAGCGAAAGCGGCACAAGCACAAGGTCATACAGCAGCTTCGTGAACAGCGAGGCGATTGCCATAACAAACGTCACCGCAATGCCCATGCCCGCCGCCGTTTCCACCTTATTGGAAACGCCGAGGAACGGGCAGCATCCCAGGAAGCGGGAGAAGATGTAGTTGTTGGTAAGCACGCAGCTCACCATGAACAAAAGGATTTTTGCAATCTCGCTCATGCGTGGATGACCCCTTTCTCATCCTTTTTCTTCTTTTCAAAGTGCTGGGTAACCAGATTGGATATGGCCAGCACGCCGCCGAACACCATAAAGCCGCCCGGCGCAAGGATCATGAGAAGCATGGGCTCATAGCCCGCTCCGAACACATTGAGGCCGAAGATGGTGCCGTTGCCGAGAAGCTCACGGATGATGGCGATGCAGGTGATTGCAAGCGTGAAGCCGCAGCCCATGCCGACGCCGTCCACCGCGGAAGCCAACACGCCGTTTTTGCTTGCGAACGCTTCAGCGCGCGCAAGGATGATGCAGTTCACCACGATGAGCGGGATGAACACGCCCAGGCTCTCGTACAAATCATGCAGGAATGCTTGCATGAACATCTGCACAATGGTCACGAATGTGCAGATAACTGCGATGAACGCAGGGATGCGCACCTTATCCGGGATGATGTTGCGCAGCAGTGAAATTACCACGTTGGAGCCGACGAGCACGAACGTGGCTGCCGCTCCCATGCCGACCGCATTGACCGCGCTCGTTGTGGAAGCGATGGTGGGGCAGGTGCCGAGCACCAGCCTGAGCGTGGGGTTTTCGGCGATGATGCCGTTCATGAACACGCTTGAAAGGCTCTTTTCCTTCTTAGGCATTGGCGGTTCCCTCCTTCTTTTGCTTCTTCAGGCGGCCGTAAAGCCGGGGTTTGTCGTACTTGTCGATCAGCGGAGTCACGATGTTGCCGATGAGGATGGCATAGGTGACGCCCTCAGGGTACGCACCGAAGTTGCGGATTACGCAAACGAGCACGCCGCAGAGCGCAGCATAAATGAACTGGCCGCGGGGGTTCATGGGGCTCGTGGTGTAATCCGTTGCCATAAACACCGCGCCGAAGAGCACGCCGCCCATCAGCAGCTCATTGAGTACGTTTTGGCCGACCAGCGCCGAAAGCGCTGCGAACACCGCAAGGAAAGTAACGGGGATACGCCAGGAGATCACTCTGCGCACAAGCAGGTAAATGAGGCCGAGAAGGATCGCAGCCTTGCAGACTTCGCCGATGCTGCCGGGAATGTTGCCAAGGAAAAGATCCATGGTGCTGGCTTCATAGCCCGCAAGCGGCGTTGCAGAAGTCACGGCATCCGCACCGCTCCAACAGGTGGGCAGCGCATAGGCGGTCGCGCCCGTCATACGGGCCGGCCAGCTTGCAAGCAGCACCGCGCGTGCGAGCAGCGCCGGGTTCAGGAAATTGTCACCAATACCGCCGAAAAGCTGCTTGGTGATGACAATTGCAAACAGCGCGCCGACTACGGGCATCCACCAGGCTGCGGTGGAGGGCAGGTTGAGGCCGAGAATCAGGCCCGTAACGGCTGCCGAAAGATCATAGATACGGATGGGCTGCTTCGTGATGCGCTGCCAAAGATATTCAAACAGCACGCACGAAAGGATGGAGACGGCAATCACCATCGCGGCGGAAAGGCCGAAATAGTAGATGCCCGCTGCCGTTGTGGGGAGAAGCGCAATCAGCACATCGCGCATCAGCACCTGCGTGTTGGCTCCGCTGCGAATGTGCGGCGCCGTGGAAAGGTAAAGCTTCATGGTTACTTCTTCCTCCTTGCTTCAAGCGCAATCGCGTCCTTTGTGTTTTTGAAGGACGCCGTCAGCCAGCGCCTTGCCGGGCAGTTGTAGGAGCAGCAGCCGCAGAGGATGCAATCCATCACGTGGTGTTCCTTTGCGGAAGCAAGGTCGCCCCTGTCGCAATAATGCTTGATGCGATAGGGATCCAGGCCAATGGGGCAGGCCTCAACACAGCGCCCACAGCGGATGCAGGGAGATTCATCCACGCTGCGCGCGTCTTTTACGTTATACACTACGATGCCGTTGTTTGCCTTGGTCATCGGAACATCCGTATCCGGAACGCAAAGGCCGGTCATGCCGCCGCCAAATACGATCTTGCCGGGTTCTTCTGAGAAGCCGCCGCATTCGCCGATCACATCGGCGATGATTGTGCCGATCCGAAGGCGCAGGTTGGCAGGATGCTGAACACAGCCCGTCACCGTTGTGATACGGTCGATCAACGGCCGCCCGTCGATCACCGCATCCGCCACAGCCGCAGCAGTTCCCACGTTCATCACGATGGTATGCACCTCAATGGGGAGCTTGCCGCTCGGCACTTCGCGGCCGGTTACCGCCTTAATGAGCTGCTTTTCACCGCCCTGCGGGTACTTGGTGCGCATCACGGCGATTTCCACACCCTCGCGGCCGGAGGCCGCCTTGCGCATGGCTTCAATCGCCTCAGGCTTGTTATCTTCAATTGCAATGACGCCGCGCTTTACATTGAGCGCCCGCATGACGGCGCGCAGGCCATCCACGATTTTGCCGGAATGCTCTATCATCAGGCGGAAGTCCGCTGTGAGGAAGGTTTCACACTCGGCGCCGTTGAGAATGATGGTGTCGCAGGTCTTTCCTTCGGGAAGGGACAACTTCACATGCGTGGGGAAGGATGCGCCGCCCATGCCGCAGATGCCGGCAGCTTTCACGGCCGGGATAACAACTGCAGGGTCAACGGTTTCTACATTGCCATAGCCCTTGATGCCTTCCACCCATTCATCCGCAAAGTCGTTTCGGATCACAACGCACATCACGGGAGCTGCGCCCAGATGCTGGCGTTCCTCCACAGCCGTGACCTCGCCGGAGACGCTCGCATGCACAGGCAGCCCAAGGCCGCCCACAGGCTCGCCAATCACCTGGCCGATCTTTACAAGGTCGCCCTTGTTCACGCAGGGTTTGGAAGGAGCGCCCAGATGCATTCCCATGGGAATGCATACCGTATCGGACACAAAGTCTCGAATGGGGATGTTTCGGGTTGGCATCTTCCCCTCATGCTGACCATGCATGGGGTGTACGCCGCCCTTGAATGAATACTTCGGCAAATAAAGCACCAGCCTTTCGGAGTTGAATAAAATCGCTCATATAGTAATTGTATGAACAGAATTTCCAAGCGATATTATAACACATATATTTTCGACTTGCATCAAATTTGCACGATTTTTTGCCACAATTCTAGAATTTTTGCGATTTCAGATGTGTGTTTTCAATGACGTTCCTGTTATTTTTTTAACCTTTTTCCAAAAGCACGCAGGCATGCCAAAAGGATTAAAAATCCGCCGAACATCCTCCGGAGCCATGGTGCGTCAATCCTGCCCGCAAGGAAGGATGCGGCGAGAGCGCCCAGCGCCCCCGCAAAGATAATGGGCAGGCAGGCGCGCAGGTGCAGCCGCCCCGCCTTTGCATGGATTACAAGCGCAGCCACGGCCGCAGGCAGGAATGCGAGCACGTTTACGCCCTGCGCGGCATGCTGCGGCAAGCCAAGCGCAAGCGTCAGCACAGGGATCAGCAGCGTTCCGCCGCCCATGCCCATGCCCGCTGCAACGCCTGCGCAAAGCCCCGAAAGGATGTACCAGAGCCAGTTCATGCAAGCACCATCCATATGCCCGCAAAAAACATCAGCGCAGTAAAAATGCGGTTCAACCAAACGGATTTCAGCTTGCCCGTTAAAAATGCGCCGCCTATGCTGCCTATTGTAAGCGCGGGCGCAACATAAATGAGCGCCTGCCAATCCACCGCCCCCTGCAGCGCATAAATCGTCCCTGTTACAGCGGAAAGCGGCAGAATAATGCTGATGGCGCTCGCGTGGGCGCTCGGCGCTTTCATCCCGCACACCTTTTCAAGCATTGGAACAGCCACCATGCCCCCTCCACCGCCAAACAGCCCGTTACAGGCGCCGGTCAAAAGTCCGACCGCCCATTTTTTCCAAACCGATTGTTTTTTTTCCATGCGCTTAGTATGCCGCGCGGGTCAGGTCAGCATGCGGGCTTTACAATCCTGCCGCAGCTTGGTATGATAACGACATGTTCTACTGAACCTATTTAAAATCGGGCGCTTCACAAGAGCGCACGTGAAGGAGATCTGCATACATGACCGAAAAAGAATACGTTAGTTTTTTGCTCTTGTTCATCCTATGCGTGCTGGGCACCGCTTTTAAGCTTTGGGATTATTTCCGCGTGCGCAGCGCTGTGAAGGCCGAACGTGCAAGGGTTGGTTCGCAAACCGGGCGCATCGTTATCAAGGCGGACTGGCGGGCCTGGCTCAGCACGCTTCTTCTGTTGCTCGGCGTGCTTGCGCCGGTAGTCACAGGCTCTATCCTTAATCCCGTTCCGCTTGCAATCTTCATTCTGTTCGCGCTCGCCGCGTTGTATTATTTTTTCCACGGCCTTCTTTGGCGCGTTACTTTGGAGGAAGAAACCTTTACCTGCCGCACCATGACGGGCAAGGAATCCACCTACCGCTACGACGGTGTGCGCCGCATCGTCCCTATGGGAAAAAGCAAGCGGAAGATGGACGGCACCCGCCTTGTGATGCGCGACGATACCGTTGTCTTCATCGACCGCACCCTTTATGGCCTCGAAACGCTGGAGCGCCGCGTCAGAGATGCGCTCGGTGAAAGCTTTATTGAGGAAGCATCGCTGAATCCCATCAAGCCGCTGCGGTAAGGCTTGCATCAAGCCTAGCGGTAAACCTCCGTCAGGGCGTTATACTTGCCTTTTTTCGTTATGCCAAGCACACCGCGGTAAACAAACCGCCCATAGCCGCGTACGGAAAGCAGATCGCCTTCGCGCGGCGTAGCCGCGCCGCTTTCACAAAGCCGCCCGTTCAGAAACACGCGCCCTGCGCGGAACAACGCAAGGCTTTCCCCGCGTGAAAGATTCCAGACATGGGCGCAAAGCGCGTCTGCGCGCACGGACGCGACCTGCACCGTTTTCGGTTCCAACCGGAAGAGCGCGCCTTCCGGCGGCGCCTCCGCGATTACACAGCGCACATGCGTGCGGCGTACCTCGTTCAGGGTTTCCGTTAAAAAGGGGGCAAGGCGTTCCTCACAGAACACATATGCCTCGCATTCGCGCACCACGATGTCCCCAAGCGTATCGCGTTCGATGCCAAGGCCCATCAGCGCGCCGAGAAAATCCCGGTGCGTAAGCGGCTCCGCAAATTGTGCGCTGCGCGGCCGCACAGCGATGCAGGCAATCGGGAATGGCTGCTCATATCCGCAAAGCCCCTCCGAGCCGAAGCGCACCATTCTGCGTTCGCAGCCCTTCATACCACCGGAAGCCTCCCAGGGCACAGGGGGAAGCATTTTCTCCATTTTGTAAAACACGCTCTGCTCCTGAATTCCCAAAAACGGCGTAAATACATACGTCCCATTTTGATACGCCCGTTCTGCAAGCTCCAAAAAACGCTTTTGCAATTGTTCCGGCCGTTCCTCCATGCGTCTCCCCTTTTCTTTCCCTTTTCCCTTTATTTTAACACATCCACCCGCCGCTTTCATCCTGGCGTACGCGTCGGGATTATATTGTATGCCTTGTCCGCTTTATTGATTTATCGCTCTACTTGACTAAAGCGGCGATGTATGCTATACTTGTGCAAACAGTTTGAATCAGGAGGGCAGCATGAACACACCGGCCGCGCGCAAACGCAGCGAACTCGCCATATTGGAGCTGCGCGCACTGTATGAACAATACGGATACCGCGAATTCCGCATGAGCAGGTTTGAGGAATATGACTTTTACGCCGAATACCGCAGTTTTTTGCAGGCTGAAAACATCCTCACCTTTCACGACCCGAGCGGCAAGCTCCTTGCGCTTAAGCCGGACATCACGCTTTCCATTGTGCGCAGCGTCAAGGAAGGCGCTTCCCTGCCCCAGCGGCTCTGTTACAGCGAAACGGTATACCGCGCTGCCGGCGATGCACGCTCCTTCCGTGAGATCCCACAGGTTGGGTTGGAATATATCGGAGAAATCGGCCTTTATGCCATGTGCGAGGTGCTCTCCCTCGCCCTTGACAGCCTTGCTGCACTTTCGCCCGATTTCATCATGGATGTTTCGCATGTGGGCCTTGCAGGAGGGCTGCTTGCGGAAACCGGCCTCCCCGCTTCGGAGCAGGCGAAGCTTTCAGCCTGCATCCGCGCAAAAAATGCGCACGAGCTTGCAGCATTGTGCGCGGCAAACGGCGTGCATGCAGCGCTTGCGGAAAAGCTTGCGCAGCTTTCCATGCTTTACGGCCCATCCGGCGCAATGCTCCCTGCGGTGCGCGCGCTCGATGTAAACGAAGTCACCCACGCCGCAATCGAAGAGCTTTCCGCGCTTTGCAGCGCCCTTTCCCATGCGGGCTGTGGCAGCGTAAATTTGGATTTTTCGCTTTTGAGTGACTTATCCTATTACAACGGCGTGATCTTCCAGGGTTTTTTGCCTAAGCTTCCCGCATGCGTGCTTTCCGGCGGGCGCTATGACAGCCTGTTGCAGCGGATGCATAAGCCCGGAGGCGCCATCGGCTTTGCCGTAAATGTGGGGCTTCTCGATGCCCTTGGAACGCCGCCCGAAGCGTATGATGCCGATGTGCTCCTGCTTTACGGCACGGACGCAGAGGCTCCGGAGGCGCTCCGCCGTGCGCGGGAACTTGTTGGCGCGGGCAAGCGCGTTTCCGTGCACAAAGCAGAGGACGGCGCAGTGCGCGCCAGGGAAACGCTCCGCATCGGAGCGGAAAAAAACAGATAACAAGGGGACAACGGCTTTGAAGGATTGGATCAGCGTCGCTCTGCCAAAGGGCAGACTCGGCGAAAAGGCTTACGATTTATTTGAACGCATCGGCTTCGGCTGCCCCGCCATCCGCGAGGACAACCGCAAACTGATCTTTGAAAACGTGGAAGCGCGCGTACGCTATTTCTGGGCGAAGCCCTCGGATGTTGCGATTTACGTGGAACGCGGCGCTGCGGATGTGGGCGTTGCGGGCAAGGATATCCTGTTGGAATATGCGCCCGAAGTGTACGAGCTTTCCGACCTTCGCATGGGCAAATGCCGCATGATGGTGGCAGGCCGCCCGGGCGCACTCCGGGAAGCAGGGCGCGCCCTCCGCGTCGCTACCAAGTTCCCGCACATTGCAAGCGCGTACTTCGCTGCCCAAAGCCGTGATATCGACATCATTCAGCTCAACGGCTCCATTGAAATCGCGCCGCTGCTCGACCTTTCGGATGTGATCGTGGACATCGTGGAAACGGGAACAACGCTGCGGGAAAACGGCCTTATTCCGCTGGAGGAGGTCGTTCCCATCAGCGCCCGCTTTGTCGCCAACAAGGTAAGCTATAAGTTTAAAAATGCGCGCGTGCGTGAAATGCAGGAGCGTCTTGGCGCGCTCACCGCGCTGAAATGAGGGGTTTCACATGATACGGATTCTTGATTCCAACAAGCTGGGCGCGGAAGCCGTGCTTGCACGCCGGGAGGATGCGCCGGATGTGTCCGCGCAGGTTGCGGACATCCTTGCCGCCGTGCGCCGGGAGGGCGACACGGCCGTGCAGCGCTATTGCGCCGCGTTTGACGGCATGCCGGAAGACACAGCGCTTGAGGTGCCCATGGAAGAACTTTTCGCCGCATGTGATGCAGTGGAGCCGGAGTTCCTTGAAATTTTGCAGGAAGCCGCCGAAAACATCCGTGCGTTCCATAAGCGCCAGGTGCGGGAAGGGTTTGTGGTGAGCGAACAAAACGGCGTGGTGCTCGGGCAAAAGGTGACGCCGCTTGCACGCGTGGGCCTTTACGTGCCGGGCGGCACGGCAAGTTATCCTTCCACCGTGCTGATGGACTGCATCCCGGCAAAGCTTGCAGGCGTGCGGGAGGTCATCATGGCAACGCCCGCAAAAGGCGGCAAAATTGCGCCGGAGCTCCTTGCGGCGGCAGCCGTTGCCGGCGTGGACCGCGTGTTCCGCATCGGCGGTGCGCAGGCCGTCGCCGCGCTTGCATACGGCACAAAGCACGTTCCCCGGGTGGATAAAATCGTCGGCCCCGGCAACGTCTATGTTGCGGAAGCCAAGCGGCAGGTGTTCGGGCTTGTGGATATCGATATGATCGCAGGGCCGTCCGAAATTCTCATTCTTGCGGATGGCACCTGCAACGCCCGCTTCGTGGCGGCGGATTTGCTTTCTCAAGCGGAGCACGACGCAAATGCTTCCGCCGTGCTTGTAACGACGAGCGAAAGGCTTGCAAAAGCCGTACAGGCGGAGCTTGAACGCCAGCTTGCGCAGCTGCCCCGCGCAGAGATCGCCCGGGCTTCCATCGAAGCCAACGGAAAGATCATCCTCGTGCCCACGCTCGCCGCCGGCATTTCTATCGCAAACGAAATCGCCCCGGAGCATCTGGAGCTTTGCGTGGATGAGCCGTTCGCCTATCTCGGGCAGATTCAAAATGCCGGTTCCATATTCCTCGGGAAATATTGTCCGGAGGCGCTCGGCGATTATTTCGCAGGGCCCAACCACACGCTGCCCACCAACGGCACGGCCCGGTTTTCAAGCCCCCTTTCGGTGGATGACTTTGTGAAAAAATCCCAGTTTTCCTATTATACGCCGGAAGCGCTTGCCCGCGTTTGCGAACGGGTAGCCTGCTTCGCGCGGAAGGAAGGGCTGGATGCGCACGCCAAAAGCGCTTTGATCCGATCGGAGGAGGGGGCAGAATGAGCCGTTTTTTCAGCAGCCGCTTCGCTTCTCTTGCGCCCTATGTCCCCGGAGAGCAGCCGCAGGATCAGCAATATGTGAAGCTCAACACCAATGAATCGCCCTATCCCCCCTCCCCGCGCACACGCGCCGCCGTTTCGGATGCGGAGCTTGCGCGGCTGAACCTTTATCCTGACCCGACAGGCACGCGCCTGCGTGAAGCGCTTGCCGCGCGTTACGGCGTGAAGCCCGCAAACGTTCTTCTTGCCAACGGCTCGGATGAAATCCTCTCTTTCGCTTTTATGGCCTTTTGCGACGCGGAAACGCCCGTTGCATTTCCGGACATCAGCTACGGGTTTTATCCCGTTTATGCGGCACTTTATGGGCTTGCGGCCGAGGAGATCCCGCTCAGAGCAGATTTTTCCATGGATGTGGACGCATTTTGTGCTTCGCGCGGCATGCGCGTGCTTGCAAACCCGAATGCGCCGACGGGCATGGTTCTGCCGCTTTCTGAAATCGAACGCATCCTTTCGAGCGATCCGGACCGCGTGGTGCTTGTGGATGAAGCCTATGTGGATTTCGGCGCGCAAACGGCGCTTCCCCTGCTTGCAAAGTATGAGAATCTCCTCGTCGTACGCACATACTCCAAATCCCGCTCCATGGCAGGCGCGCGCCTCGGCTTCGCGCTTGGGAGCGAAGCGCTTATCCGCGACCTTGAGACGATCCGCTTTTCCACAAACCCTTACAACCTGAACCGGCTCACCCTGCTTCTGGGCGAAGCCGCCGTTGCGGACGATGCGTATTACATGGAAAACTGCAAAAAAATCGCCGCAACGCGGGAACGTACCACCGCACGCCTCAAGGAACTCGGCTTCACGCTCGCTCCTTCCCAGGCGAACTTCCTGTTTGCAAGCCATCCGGCGGTTTCCGGTGAAACGCTTTACAGCGCCCTGAAGTTGCGCGGCGTACTTGTGCGGCACTTCAAAAAGCCGCGCATTTCGGAGTATGTGCGCATCACCATCGGCACGCCGGAACAGATGGAAGTGCTTTTCGCCGCCATTGAGGACATTCTGAAAGGAGACACAGCATGCGCACCGCAACGATAAACCGCGCAACAACAGAAACGGACATCCGCCTTTCGCTTGCGCTTGAAGGCGCGGGAAAAGCCGAGATCAATACCGGCTGTGGGTTTCTGAACCACATGCTGACGCTTTTTGCCGCACACGGCCGCTTTGACCTTTCCGTTTCCTGTAAGGGCGATACGGAGGTGGACGATCACCACACCGTAGAGGATGTCGGCATCGCACTCGGGGAGGCTTTTGCGGAAGCGCTTGGCGGCAAGCGCGGCATCTGCCGCTACGGGAGCTGCATTTTGCCGATGGATGAAGCACTCATCCTCGCCGCCGCCGATTTTTCCGGCCGGAGCCTGCTCTGCTGTGACCTTTCCCTTCGGAGCGAAAAGGTTGGCACGTTTGACACGGAGCTAGTGAAGGAATTTCTGGTTGCTTTCACCCGAAAAGCGGAGCTTACGCTGCACATAAAGCAGCTTGCTGGAGAAAATTCGCACCACATCATCGAAGGCTGCTTCAAAGCGCTTGCGCGCGCGCTCCGCGCCGCTGTAAAGCTCGACCCGGAGTGTCCCGATGAAATTCCCTCCACAAAGGGGGTGCTCTGATGCTTGCAATCGTCGATTACGGCGTTGGCAACCTGTTCTCGCTCAAAAGCTCCCTTGCGCGCATCGGTGCTTCCGCCTGCGTCACCGGCGATGCGGACGAGCTGCGACGGGCGGACCGCATCATTCTGCCGGGCGTGGGCGCGTTCGGCGATGCGGCAAAAAAGCTGCGGGAAAGCGGCCTTGCTTCAGTTGTAACGGAAGAAGCGCGGCAGGGCAAGCCGCTTTTGGGCATTTGCCTCGGAATGCAGCTTCTGTTTGAAAAAAGCTATGAATACGGCGAGCATGCAGGGCTTGGGCTTTTGCCCGGCAGCGTACGCCCCATTGCGCCCGTGATCGGTCCGGGACACAAGGTGCCGCACATCGGTTGGAATGCGCTTTCCTTCCCGGAGAACAAGCCGAAATCCCCGCTGTTTGCACAGGTGGATGCCGGCGAATGCGTATATTTCGTCCATTCTTTCGCAGCGATGGAATGTGATGCCGTCGTTTCTGCCACAGCTGAATACGGCGTACCGCTCACCGCTGCGGCCGAGCTTGGAACCGTGATGGGCGCGCAGTTTCATCCCGAAAAAAGCGGGGATGTGGGGCTTCGCATCCTCCGCGCGTTCTGCGCGCTGTAAGGAGGGCAGAGCATGCACATTTTTCCGGCAATCGATTTGCTTGAAGGCAAAGCCGTGCGCCTCGTGCGCGGCGATTATGCCCAAATGACCGTTTACAGCGAGAATCCGCCCGCTCTGGCCGAAGCGTTTGAGCGCGCGGGCGCGGAGCACCTGCACCTTGTGGATCTTGAAGGCGCAAAAAGCGGAGATACGCCGAATTTTAACACGGTGCGCAGCATCCTTGCCGCAACAAAGCTCAAAGCCGAACTCGGCGGCGGCGTGCGCAGCGAGGAAGTGATCGAGCGCTATCTTGACGTGGGCGTTTGGCGCGTGATCCTCGGCACGGCGGCGCTGTGCGACCCTGCTTTCCTTGAACGCGCGGTGCGGCGCTTCGGCGCGCGCGTAGCCGTGGGCGTAGACGTGCGGGATGGTTTTGTCGCCACGCACGGCTGGCTTGAAACCTCCTCCGTCCGCTGTGAAGAATTTCTCGCCCGGCTTGCCGGCCTCGGCGTGCAGGGCGTCATCTGCACGGATATTTCCAAGGACGGCCTGCTTGCCGGCGCAAACCTTGCGCTTTATGACCGCCTTGCCTCCTGTTTCCCGCAGCTTGCGCTCGTCGCCTCCGGCGGGGTAACCACCCTTTCGGATGTGCGCGCGCTCACGGAGCTTGGGTTGTACGGCGCCATTCTCGGAAAAGCGTTGTACGAAAAGAAAATTGACCTCGCCGCAGCCGTCGCGGCAGCAAAGGAGCGCGCATGATCGCAAAACGCATCATCCCCTGTTTGGATGTGAAGGACGGGCGGGTCGTGAAAGGCGTGAATTTTCTCGGCCTTGCCGATGTTTCCTCCCCCGTGAAGCTCGCTTCGTATTACAGCGCCTGCGGCGCGGACGAGCTTGTGTTTTACGACATTACGGCCTCCGCCGAAGGGCGGCAGCTTTTCACCGAAATTCTCGCTGAAGTCGCCTCCACGGTGTTCATCCCGCTCACGGTCGGCGGCGGGATCAACAGCGTTTCGGATTTTGACCGCGTGCTCAAATGCGGTGCGGATAAGGTGAGCGTCAACTCCGGCGCACTGCGCAACCCTTCGCTCATCCGCGATGCGGCAAGAAAGTACGGCGACCAGTGCGTCGTCCTTTCTATCGATGCAAAGCGGGTAAACGGCAGTTTCCGCGTGTTCGCAAAGGGCGGGCGCGAGGATACCGGCCTCGGCCTGATCGAATGGGTAAAGCGCGGCGTTTCTTTGGGCGCGGGAGAGATTGTGCTCAACAGCATCGACACCGACGGCGTGAAGCAGGGCTTTGACCTTGAAATGCTCTCCGCCGTATGCGAGGCGGTGTCCGTCCCGGTGATCGCCTCCGGCGGCGCCGGCAGCGCGGCGCACTTCATCGAACTGTTTCAAACGCTTCCCAAAGTGGATGCGGGGCTTGCCGCCTCCATCTTCCACTTTGGCGAAGTGAAAATACCGGATCTAAAGCGCGCGCTTTTTGAAGCGGGCGTCACCATGCGAATGATAAAGGAGCAAACATGCTGAACCCCAACGAACTGAAATTCGACGCAAACGGTCTCATCCCCGCCATTGTCGTGGATGCGCAGAGCCAGAGCGTACTGACCCTTGCTTACATGAACCGCGAAAGCCTTGCCATCAGCCTTGCAGAAGGCAGAACCTGCTTCTGGTCCCGCTCCCGCAAGGAGCTTTGGCGCAAGGGCGAAACCTCCGGCAACGTGCAGCACATCGTGAACATGAAAGCGGATTGTGACAGGGATGCGCTCGTGGTCTACGTGAAAAAAGACGGCCCCGCCTGCCACCTCGGCACGGATTCCTGCTTTAACGACGATGTATTCGGGAACGAACCGTTTTCCATCAAGGCGCTGTACGCGCTTCTTGAAGGCCGCAAGGCAGAAAAAAAGGAAGGTTCCTACACCACCTATCTTTTTGAAAAAGGCATCGACAAAATTCTGAAGAAGGTTGGTGAAGAATCCACTGAGGTCATCATTGCGGGCAAGGCAGACGACCGGAAGGAGACCGTGTATGAGATTGCAGACCTTGCGTATCACGTGATGGTGCTGATGGTGCAGATGGGAATTTCCGTGGAAGATGTGCTCGCTGAACTTGCCTCCCGCCATGTGATCGACAAAAAGGTGAAACAGGAGAAGATGACGGAATGAGCGTCCGCGCGGATTTTCATGTGCATACGACCTTTTGCGACGGTGCGGCCACGCCGCGTGAAATGGCGGAGGCTGCGCGTTCGGCAGGCCTTACGGCTCTGGGCTTTTCCGGACATTCGTTTGTGGAATTTGACCCTTCCTGCGGCATGAACGCGGAAACTGCCGGCCGATACCGGGTGGAAATCCGCGCCCTGCGCAAAGAATATGCGGAAGCGCTCCCCATCTTCTCCGGCATCGAAAAGGACGTATACGGCGAAGCCGATACGGCTCCTTATGATTACGTGATCGGCTCCGGGCATTACGTCCCGCTGCCGGGAGGCGGTTTTTCTCCGGTGGATGTAAGCCCGGAGACGACGATTTCTGCAATTCGGGAGCACTTTTCCGGCGACGCCTTCCGCTATGCCGCCGCCTATTATGAAGGGCTTGCTGTGCGCCTGCTTACGGAGCCGCGCGTGGACATCGTAGGGCATTTCGATCTCATTGCCAAATTCAACGAGGGCGGCCGCCTGTTCGATGAACGCAACCCCCGCTATCAGAGCGCGGCGCTCGATGCGCTTGAAGTGGTCGCCAAAGTGCATCCGCGCTTTGAAATCAACACGGGCGCCATGAGCCGCGGCTGGCGCAGCGCGCCCTATCCCGCGCCGTTTTTGCTCAAACGCCTGAAGGAACTTTCCGGCCGCATCGTCCTCTCAAGCGACAGCCACAGTGCGGCGGCGCTGCTCTATGGCTTCCGGGAGGCGGCGGAGCTTGCAAAGGCTTCCGGGTTTGCGGAGGCGGATCTATTTTCCGAACATGGCTTTTATGCGGTAAAATTATAAAGGACGGATCTTCCGCCCTTTTTTCGTTTTTGCTTTAAAGCACAATCGTTTCCAAGTCATCCGGCACGAACACCCGGCCGGAAAACGCTTCCTTTGCCTCCGCCGTATAGCGTTCCTTGCGCGTTGCAAGTGTTTTATCCTCCGTGTGGTACAAAACAAGGTTTTTCACGCCGAGCGATTCCGCCATGCGCCCGGCATCCAGCGCTGTGGAGTGGTGCTTTTCGTATGGATGAAAGCGCGCGCGGTCCGCATGCAGGCAGAACGCCTCTGAAAGCAGCCAATCGCTCCCTTCGGCGCGCGCATCAGCGGCGGGGTTATACGGCTCATCGCCCAGGCAAGTGAGCTGTGTTCCGTCCGGCAGCTGCGCGGCAAAGCCGAACTGCTTTGCCTTGGTGGAAAGGATGTCAAACGTGCGGACACGCATGCCGAGCGCTTCAAATTCCCCCCCGGGTGAGATGGGCAGGATGCGGATGCCGTTTCCAACATAGCGAAGCTGCGCGGGCGCAAGCGTCATTTTGCAGAAAGCATTGAGCATTTCAGCCGCTTCCTGATGGCAGCGGATCACAAACTCCCCCGCATAAGCGCCCTTTTTCATCAGCTCCGCCATCTTGCGCACAATCCAAATCGCACCGAGAATGTGATCCGTATGCCCATGGGTGATGAACATCCCCTCAATGGATTCAGCAGGCAGTTGTGCAAGCTCCAGCTGGCGCAGGACGCCGTTTCCGCCACCCGCATCCACAAGGAAGCATGCCGCACCGCTGCGCAAAGCAAAGCAGGTGTTGTAGCACCGGGTTGCCATGGCGTTGCCGGTGCCGAGCAGGGTCAGTTTCATCCGCATTCTCCTATCTTTCGTCCTCGTCCTTTCCCTTCCAGTCCGCCGCAATCAGCCGCACGGCGGTGGCAATTGCAAACACAGCAAGCGCCGCGAACACCCACTTGCTCATTTCGCTCGTCATGAAATCCATGAACTCGTTGAAGCGGTCGATCACGAAAAACGTGAGCGTCATCATCGCCAGGATGATCGTGATGTGCGGGATCAATCTTTTGAGCTTCATTGCGTTTCCTCCTCGCTCTCCGGTTCGGCAATATACAGGATGTCGCTGACCGCGCGGCCGCTGCCGAGGCGCGGGTTCACAAGTTCGTTTTCCCAGACCATCTCAGCCGTTTTTCCGCCGTCAAGGTTATATGCGGCCTTGCAGCCCATAGCGGCAAAAAACGCGGAAAGCTCTTCAAGGGTCAGGCCTGCAGAATCGTTGCTGCGTCCTTCCACCATCACAAAGCAGTAGTGGCCGGGTTCAAAATAGCCGATCGCGCTGCGCGGGTTGTTTGTGCGGATGCCCGATCCGCGGAAGGATGCAATTGCCGCACCGGATTCATCCAACAGTGCTGGGCCGAAGCACCAGGCCTGGTATGGATTGCGCGCAAGGATCGCGTCCCGGTCGAACGTTTCATCCGTAACGGTTTCCATCACGCCATCATAATACAGCACGCAGGTGTCATAGCCCTTTGGCGTCTTGTCAACATAAACCTTGCCGTTTCGGATAATGAGCATGCCATGGTTCAAATGCGCGGAGAAATAGTCTCCCGAAACAGCGGTAATCGCATCCGTTTGCTGCGCCATTTCAAGTGCGCGCATCGGCGAGTCCCCAAATTCATCGTACACCGCTGTGCGGAAGGATGCGATATCCTGAATGTAAATATCCGCCACATGCACAATGCTTTCGTAAACGCGCTCCGTCCGCAGTTCGATCGCCACCGTATCGCTGCGATACCCCGTTTCGTCGAACACACAGCCGGAATCCGAAAATTTCTCCGCATACTTCCCGCCGAGCAATCCGGAAGGCGTGGGTTCAGGCGTGCCCTCCGGCGCCGGAGTGGCCTGTGGAGCGGACGTTTGCATGGGTTCCGGAGTCGTCTCAGGAAGCTCCGTGGGCGTAAGCGGGGCTACGCGCACATGGTGGAAATACGCAAACACCACGAGGCAAACGCCGAAGGCAAGCGCATCCGAGAGCACCATGCGTGCAATGGCGCCGGCCTTTTTCTGCTTCTTCTTCATGTTTTTTATGAAATCCTCTCTCCCCGCGCAAAGACGAACCTTCGCTGCAGGTAAAAACTTAACGGATACAAAGCCAACTCCACAAGAAGCTTGGCAAGCGCAAGCGGCATCACCCCGGAAATGAGGGACAGCAGCCCGTAATTTGCCGCCATGATCCCGGCTGCAACAAGGTAATACCGGAACACGCTGCGGCGCGAGCAATCCTCAAACACAAGTTTGCGGTTCAACATATAGTTCAGGAAAGAGCTGATGACGCGCGCAAGTACAACGCTCCACAAAAGCCCCTGCGCCTGCTTTGCAAACAGCGCCGAAAGCGACAACACAAGAACATAATCCACAGCCGCTGCCAACAGGGAGGATGCCGCGAACAACAGGATCATTTTATAGATCCGCCAGGAGTCCCGCATGGGATGAAAATGCGAGGAAGCATTGTCCGCAATATACACCGTCTCAATCGTGACCTCACGGATGGGCATGTGCTGCCGCGTTGCATACAGCAGTACGTTGATTTCATATTCATAGCGCTCGCCGCGCATTTCAAGCATCATGGGAATGCTGGAAACCGCAAACGCACGAAGCCCGGTCTGCGTGTCATAAACCGAAACGCCCGTTGAAAGGCGGAATACCACGCGCGTAATGGCGTTTCCCGCCCGGCTGCGCCATGGCACGGTTCCGGTAAATCTGCGCGAACCCAACACAAGCGCCTCCGGATGCGCCTCCCAATCCTCGCTCACGCGCACGACATCCGCGGGCAAATGCTGCCCGTCCGCATCCACGGTCACAATCCCTTCCGATTGCGGGAAATGCGCCGCGATGTATTCATATGCCGTCTTAAGCGCGCGGCCCTTGCCCCGGTTTTGCGCGTGGCGCAGCAACGTCACGCCTTCGGGCAGGGCGGCAAACACCGGTTCCGCCGCTTCGGAGCTCCCGTCGTTTACTACAACGATAGCGTAATCCGTATCCCGTTTGAGTTCCGCGACTACGCGAAGCAGCTTTTCGTCCGGCTCATAAGCCGGTATCACAACGATCATGCGCGTTATCCTCATAAAAAATAAAGCTAGTATATGCTTCCTCCGCCCATCGCTTTCAAGGCAGTCGCATACCTGTATTATTCTACTGCATCGCCGGTTGAATGAAAAGCGTTTCCTTCCGTTTTTTGTCAGTTTTACGCCGTCGCACAGTACAAGCCGCAATTGACCTTTTCGGCGTTTTTTGATACGCTTGTATGGTAGTGAAATCGTCACGTTGACGAAATGTCTTGAATTTTGACGGAGGTACGCATATGAAGCAGCTTGGTTTTGGCACGATGCGCCTGCCTGTGGCACATGGGCAGGTTGACCTGAAGGAAACGGAAAAGCTTTTCGACCGCTTTTTGGCCGCGGGTTTCACTTATTTCGATACCGCATATGGATACCATGATTATAAATCCGAGCTTGCCGTGCGGGAAGCGCTTGTGAAGCGCCACCCGCGTGAAAGCTTCCTGCTTGCGGACAAAATGCCGGTTTGGCTTGCAAAGGAACCCGCCGACCTTGACCGCCTGTTCAACGAGCAGCTTGAAAAGACAGGGGCAGGCTATTTTGATTACTATCTGCTGCATTCGCTCGGCGGCAAAAACCTCGAAGCTGCCGACGCCGTGGACGCATGGAGCTTTGCGCTGAAAAAAAAGGATGAGGGGTTGGTGAAGCGCGTCGGCTTCTCGTTCCATGATACGCCCGAAACGCTTGAAAAAATCCTCTCCGCCCATCCTGAGATGGAGTTTGTGCAGCTCCAGATCAATTATGCGGACTGGGAGAGCGAACGCGTCCAATCCCGCCGCTGCTATGAAACGGCGCGCCGCCATGGTAAGGATGTCATCATTATGGAGCCTGTGCGCGGCGGTTCCCTGGCGCAGCTCCAGCCTTCCCTCGCAGCCCCGTTTGAAGCCTATGCACCCGATGCGACGCTTGCATCCTGGGCGCTGCGCTTCTGCGCTTCGCTCGACGGCGTTATCATGGTGCTCTCCGGCATGTCTGACATGGCACAGGTGGAGGATAACATAAAAACCTTCTCGCCGCTCTCTGCACTGGATCAAGCGGAACGCGCTGTTGTGGAGAACGTGCGCGAAGCGCTTGCGCAGATTCCTTCCATCCCCTGCACGCGCTGCAATTACTGCACGGAAACCTGCCCTGCGGAGATCCCCATTCCCGCGATCCTGCGCGCGCTCAACGACAGCCGCATTTACGGTGACGCATACGCTGCGGCGCAATATGCAAGCGCCTGCAAAGACAAAGCGCAAGCCTCCGCCTGCCTCGGCTGCGAAGGCTGCATTTTCCGCTGCCCGCAGCATATTAAAATTACAGAGCATCTGCGTGAAGCCGCGTCCAAATTCGAGCGCGGAGACGATTGATGCGCCATTGCTGGCCGCTCCTTCCCGGAGCGGCCTTTTTTTGTTTCCCCCTTTACTTTCCAAAGCATTTCAGGTACAATCGGAACGAACAAAGGCAGAGTAGGTTGCCGCGCGTTATGCCGCCCAAACAGGCGGTGAGTGCCACCCGGTCAGGGAGATCGTCGGGTGGACGAAAAGCCTCGCGCTTGCGGTGCGGTACCCGAATCCCGCTGCTGCATATAGGAGGAGCCTCCTCTATGCGGTACGAGTAATTGCCGCAATTTCTTTTTGAGGAGGTTTTTCTATGTCTAAAAATGCGCACCGTCATGTTATTACGCTCGTTGTCTGTGGCCTTTTGACCGCCCTTGGCGTGATCCTCGGGGGACTTTTGAGCATCCCCGCCGTACCTTTCGGCTCCTATTCGCTTAAGATCGGGTTCGGCGTGCTGCCCGTGATCCTCTCAGGCGTCCTGTTTGGTCCTGCTTATGGAGGCATCGTAGGGGCGCTTACAGATCTCATTCAGGCGCTTCTGTTCCCCAAGGGCGCATATATGCCATGGTTTACCGTGGTGGGCATTTTTTTCGGTTTAGTGCCAGGCCTGTTTTTCATGAAGAAGCAGAAGCCCACATTCGTGCGCCTGCTCGCGGCTGTGGCCGCCGGCCAGCTTTTCGGCAGCGTCTTTTTAAATACGTTGCTGCTTGTGGAGCTTTATGGAAGCCCATGGCAGCTCATTTGGGTGCGGCTTGCGAATCAGGCCGTGATGATCCCGCTTTACGCTGCGCTGCTGTACGCCGTCTGCAAGCTCCTTGCGCGCCACAAGGTGCTGGACAAACTGGAACGCATATGAGGAATTCATGCGCGGGTTATTGATCGTTAACGGCTTCGTTCAGGAAGCCAATTTCCTTGCACTGCGGGATGCACTCTGCGCAGCTGCGCAACCGCAGGGGATCTCCCTTGATGCGCGCACAAACGATGCGCTGCTTTTCGACGCTTCGGCTGGCTTGCCGTTGTTTGACGCTTCCGGCTATGATTTTGCCATCCTTTGGGATAAGGATAAATACCTCGGCATGCAGCTTGAGGCAAAGGGGCTTCGCGTGTTCAACAGCGTGCGCGCGCTTTCCCTGTGCGATGACAAGGCACTCACGCACATTGCGCTTGCGCGCCACGACATCCCCATGCCGCGTACCATTCTCGTGCCGCGTACCTACCGCTTCGTCGGGTATGGGGACATGGCGTTCCTCGACCGTGCGCTTGCCGTACTCGGCCTGCCGCTTGTTGTAAAGGAATGCAGCGGCTCCTTTGGCAAGCAGGTTTACCTCGCTCACACGCGGGAGGAGGCTGCCGAACTGCTCCGCGCGCATGAGGGAACCCCCATGTTGCTGCAACAGTTTGTGAATACGAGCTTCGGGCGTGATGTTCGCGCTTATGTGGTTGGCAACCGCGTTGCCGCCGCCATGGAGCGGCGCAATGAAACTGATTTCCGCGCAAATGTGGCCCGCGGCGGAAGCTGCGCGCCCTATACGCTTTCCGAAGCGGAAGAGAAGCTCGCACTCCGCACGGCGGCGCTGCTCGGGTTGGATTATGCGGGGGTAGACCTGCTCCACGGCCCGGATGGCCCGCTCGTGTGCGAAGTCAACTCCAACGCGCATTTTCATGGCCTTGCCGCCTGCACGGGCGTGGATGTTGCGGGAGCAATCCTTGCGCACATTGCCGCAAGCATTATGAATTTCCCTTTTCAAGCGCAAACTTGAAGTAACTATCATGAAATAAAGGAGAAAATGCCATGAGTGAATCATGCAGCCACGATTGCAGCAGCTGTTCCTCCAATTGCGGAGAGCGCACCGCGCCGCAAAGCATGGTGGAGCAAGTGAATCAGTATTCAAGCGTCAAAAAAGTCATCGCCGTCGTAAGCGGCAAAGGCGGCGTAGGGAAATCCCTTGTCACCTCCCTGCTTGCAGTGCTGATGCGCCGCCGCGGGCACAAGACTGCCATCCTTGACGCGGACATCACCGGCCCTTCCATCCCGAACGTGTTTGGCATACACCAAAAGGCCGAAGGCAACGAGATGGGTGTATTCCCCGCCACCACAGAGTCCGGCATCGAGCTGATGTCCATCAACCTTTTGCTTGAGAATGAGAACGACCCCGTCGTCTGGCGTGGCCCGGTGATCGCAGGTGCAGTGAAGCAGTTCTGGACAGAAGTCGTCTGGGGCGATGTGGACTATATGTTCGTTGACATGCCTCCGGGAACTGGAGATGTGCCGCTCACGGTATTTCAGTCTCTGCCAGTGGATGGGGTGATCGTGGTCACGTCGCCGCAGGAGCTCGTTTCCATGATCGTGGAAAAGGCCGTGAAGATGGCGGGCATGCTCAATGTGCCCGTACTCGGCATCGTGGAGAACATGTCTTACTTTGAATGCCCGAGCTGTCACGAAAAGCATGCCATCTTCGGTGAAAGCAACGTGGATGCGGTGGCAGCGCGCAACGCCATTACACATGTCGCCCGCCTTCCCATTGCGCCGGCACTCGCCGAGGCCTGCGACCGCGGCATGATTGAACGCGTAAGCGCGCCTTGGCTGGAGCCTACGGTAGATTTGATTGAGCGCAGCGCAAAATAAGCGCTTCTTTGCAGGCAGATACCTTCCGTATCTGCCTGTTTTTGTTTTCTTCGTTAAGATTTTGTGAAAATGCGTTAACGTTCTTAACGCCCATTTTCCTCGCTTTGTTTTCATTTGTGTAACATTCGGGGGTTCCATTCCCTGTTTGGTCTATGATATATTAAATAATACAGGAAGAACTACGGAGGCTGAAAACGTGAAGTTAATTCTTGCGATCATCAACCTGGATGACGTTGCGGGCGTCATCAAACACCTCACCAAAGGCGGCTTTTCTTCAACCAAGCTAACCTCCTCGGGCGGCTTGCTCAAGGAAGGGAACGTCACCATCATGACCGGCGTAAGCGAAGAACAATTGGAAGAAGCGCTTGAAATCATCAACAAGTATTCCCACAGCCGCACACGCCTCGTGCCAACGCCTTCGCTGGAAGGGCTTGATTCCCCTTCCACGGAAGTAACAGTCGGCGGCGCTACGGTATTCGTGCTCGATTGCGAGCAGTTTTTGAGGTTTTAGCCATGGTTTTCGCCGCGCTTATTGCCGGGATCGCTTGTGGAATCGGCCAATTTTTCCTGCTTCGCCGCGTCCTCCGGCCGATCTCCGAAGGGAAGAACCCTTCTGCCCTGATGCTGTTTTCTCAGCTTCCCATCCCAGCCGTGCTGCTTTTTGGCTGCGCAATGATAAACGTGAAGCTCCTGCCCTTTGCGGGCGGCGGCTTCTGCGGCGGGCTCGTCCTTTCGGCCGCCGCCAATCTGCTGATCGAAAAAAAGAAAAAGGACTGATTGGATGCATTTCCGCGACTTTATCCCCTCTCTCGTCGGCCTTGCGCTTGCGCTCGCCGGTCTTTTGCTGCGCCAAAAGGCCCGGAAAAAGCTTTCGGCCGCATCTGCCGCCAAAGTGCCGGCAAAATGGCTCAAGCGCCGCAAAACGCTTTGGACGGCCATTTCGGTCATCGGCTGCTGGATTTTTATCGTCAACATCCTGACGCTTGTTTTTGGGGACCTTCCCCATGAGGAGCTTACCGTAAGCATCATTCCCCCGCGGGCGGAATTCTCTATTCTCGGTTATACACCGAGCACCACCATGCTCGTGGGCTGGGGCGTGATGGCAGCACTCATCGTAATTGCCGTGCTGCTGCGCATCTTCGTCATTCCCCGGCTTGAAAGCGTGCCGCGTGGCGTGCAGAACGCGTTGGAGGCGGTCGTGGAGCTTGCCGAAGGCTACTCCTCATCCAAAACAGTGTATCTCGGGCAGCCGATGTTCGGCTATATTTTCACTGTCGGCGCGGTGCTGATCGGCTTTGCCTTTGCGGAGCTGTTCGGCTTCCGTTCTCCTTCTTCTGACATCACGTTCACCCTTGCGCTCTCCCTCATCAGTTTTGTGATGGCCAACTGGTACGGCATCCGCCAACGTTCCGTGCGCGGCAGGCTCAAAAGCCTTGCGAACCCCAGCCCGCTATTGATGCCCATCCGCATTGTTACGGATCTTGCAAACCCTGTTTCTATGGCATGCAGGCTGTTCGGCAACACCGTAAGCGGCATGATTGTGATGGATCTGGTATACAGTTTCCTGGGTTCCGCCGCAGTTGGCATCCCGAGCGTGCTCGGGCTTTACTTCAACGTGTTCGCCGCCCTTGTGCAGGCGTTCATCTTCATCACGCTTACGCTGATCAACATCAACGAAGCGACGACCGAATAACCGAAAGGAGTTACAACACATGGATCCTCAAATCTCTTTAAGCGTTGCGCTCTGCCTCATCCCCGCCGCCTGCTGCGGCATCGTCGAAGGGCTTGCCACAGGGAAAGCTGTTGAAGCGGTTGCCCGGCAGCCGGAAGCCTCCGGTAAAATCACCTCCATGCTGATGATGGGCCTTGCGCTTACGGAAGCCTCCTCGATCTATGGCTTCGTCATCGCGCTCATCATGCTGTTCAGCTGATGCCGCGTTTCCATTTACATATTTTAGCAAGGAGGCTGTATGGAAGGACTCAACCCGCTTGATATTTTAATTCATATCATCAACTTCATCGTGACCTTCGTGCTGCTCTACCTGCTGCTCTATAAGCCTGTAAGCAAGTTTATGCACAAGCGCAGGGAAAGCGTGGAGCAGGCGCTTGCAGACGCTGCGGCAACGCGCGCCGAGGCAGATGCGTATCTCGCTGAGGCAAAGGCCGAACTTGCTGCAACGGGCGAAAAGGCACGCCGGCTTTCGCACGAGGCCATTGAAAACGCAGCGCTCGATGCAGAACGCATTGTGGATACCGCACAGGACGAAGCGGATGCGCTCCTGCAAAAAGCGCGCGAGCAGATGCGTCAGGAAAAGCAGGCGGCCATCGAGCGCGCACATACGGAGGTCGTCGGCCTTGCAAGTGACATTGCCGCGCGCATCCTCTCCCGCGAGGTCACGCTGAAGGATAACCGGGAAATCGCGGAACGCTTTTTCCACGGAACGGAGGGCGGCGCATGAGCACCGTTCGGAAAAACCCGATTCTCCGGATCGCCCCGCCGTATGACGACGCACTGCTTCGGCGCATCGAAAAAGGCTTTGCAGACATGCTCGGCTTCGGCGTGCAATTCGATGTGCGTGAGGATCCTTCCCTGCTTTGCGGTTTCATTGCCTACATTCGCGGCACGGTTTACGATGCGAGCGGAAAAACGCAGCTTTCAGGCGTAAGCGCATACCTTGTGGATGCGATGAACGCGCCTGTACACGCGCCGGAACAGGAGGGAAGCGCATGAGCATTCGCAGCGATGTGGAACGCGCCGCCTTAAGCGCATTCCTGCATGAAAAGGTGGGGCAATACAAATTCGAGCCCTCCGTTTACCGTTACGGCGTAGTGCAGAGCGCAAAGGATGACGTCATCACCATCCATGGCCTTTCCGGCTGCCGGTATGGTGAAATTTTGCAGTTTGACAACGATGTTTACGGCCTCGCGCTCGATCTTTCCGAGGATACCATCGGCGCAGCACTGCTCAACGCGGATGCGTTCGTTGCCGCCGGCTCCGTTGCACGCGGCACGGGAAAGGTTGCGGATATTTGCGTTGGGGACGCCGTCATCGGTCGCGTTGTAGATCCGCTCGGCCGCCCGCTGGACGGGATGCCGCTTTCCACCATCGAAACGCGCCGGGTCGAAAACCGCGCGCCGCGCATCGTTGACCGCGCACCGGTAAAGCGCCCGCTTGAAACCGGCATCCTGGCGGTGGACAGCATGATCCCCATCGGCCGCGGGCAAAGGGAACTCATCATCGGCGACCGGCAAACGGGCAAAACCTCAATCGCCCTTTCCGCCATCCGCACCCAACGCGACAACGGCGTGATCTGCATCTATTGTGCCATCGGCCAAAAAGCAGCCGCCACGGCGCGCATCGTGCACGCGCTCAGGGAATCCGGCGACATGGATCACACCATCGTAGTCGCCTCCGCTGCGAGCGACAGCGCTGCAATGCAATATTTAACGCCGTTTGCAGGCTGCGCCATTGCAGAGCACTTCATGTATCAGGGGCGGGATGTGCTCATCGTATACGACGACCTTTCCAAGCATGCCGTCGCTTACCGCACAATGTCCCTGCTGCTGCGCCGCCCCGCAGGGCGGGAGGCCTACCCCGGCGACATTTTCTATCTGCACAGCCGCCTTCTGGAGCGTGGTGCGCAGCTTTCCCCCGCGTTGGGCGGCGGTTCCATGACGGCGCTGCCCATCGTGGAAACCGTGGGCGGCGACATCTCCGCTTATATCCCCACGAACATCATCTCCATTACAGACGGGCAGATTTACCTTTCTTCCGACCTGTTTTTTGCGGGGCAGCGGCCAGCCATCAACGTGGGACTTTCCGTTTCCCGCATCGGAAGCTCCGCACAGCACCCTGCCATCAAGTGGATCGGCGGCAGGCTTCGCCTTTCCATTGCGCAATACCGTGAGCTTGCGGTATTCGCACAGTTTGGCGCCGAAATTGACGCCGCCACAGCCAACCAGATCCACCGGGGCGAACGCATGATGGAGGTATTAAAGCAGGGGCAGGAAGAAACGCTTTCCGTCGCCGCAGAAGCCGTGCTGCTGCTTGCGCTTACGCACAACGTATTTTGGGATATGCCGCTTAGAGAGATCAGCGCCGCCAAATATGCGCTGCTTGATTATGTGCGTGCCGCATGCCCCGGCTCCCTGCGCGCCATTGAAGCCACCGGCGACTTGAATCCCGAAGAGATCGCCACCCTGAAAAAAGCGATGGACGCATTTTTGGAGGAGCGCAATGCCGGATAACCTGTTTGAAACCCGGCAGCGCATCAATGCCGCCGCACAAACGCGTAAAATCACCCGCACGATGGAGCTTGTAGCCTCCTCGCGCCTGCAGCGCGCAAAGCAGCAGCTTGCGGCGTTCGCGCCGGCACTGCGCCACCTTTCCGAGGCCGCAGCCTGCCTCCCGGAAGCGTATTTCACGCCCGACCCGGATCGTCCGAAGCGGCGGGCGCTGCTTGTGTTTGCCGGCGCGAAGGGGCTTTCCGGCGCATACAGTCCGGCGCTTCTCCGCTTTGCGGTGGAACACACAAAAGGCGCCGTTCTTTTTGCGGCGGGCAGCGCGGCAGCCGCAGAATACCCCGACGCCTATTTGACATTTGGGGATGACGCACCCTCCCCCGCTTTCGCGCAGGCTCTGTTCAATGCGGTGGAAGCGCCCTACAAAAGCGGTGAAGTCAATGAGGTATGGCTTGTGTACACCGAAGGCTATACCCCTGTAAGAAAACGCCTGCTCCCGCTGCCTGCGCCTGAATCCCCGCATGCCGCCGGGCAGCTGATTCTTGAGCCGTCCCCAAAGGCGCTCTATTCCACCTTGTTTGCCTTCTATACACGCGCGCTGCTGTATGAGGCACATTTGCAGGCATACACGGCGGAACAGGTGGCACGCGTGTCCGCAATGGATCATGCCACGCGCAACGCAGAAGACATCATCAACGAATTGCAGGCGGAATATAACCGCATCCGCCAGGCGTCCATCACACAGGAGATCATCATGGTTTCCGGCGCCGCAAATGCGATAGGAGAGGATTAACCCCATGCAGAATAAAGGAACCATCATCCGCATCACGGGGCCGGTTCTGGATGTGCGTTTCCAGAACCGCCTTCCCGAGATCAACGAGCTTCTGATCTCGGAAAGCGGCATTCATATGGAAGTTGCAGCGCATGCTTCCACCACCGACGTGCGCTGCATCGCGCTTGACCCCACGGATGGCCTGCTTTGCGGCGAAGGCGTAACCGCGACGGGCGGCTGTATTTCCGTGCCCGTGGGCGAAACCGTGCTCGGCCGCACCATTGACGTGCTCGGGCGGCCCATTGACGGCCAAGGGCCGATCACCGCAGAGCGTTGGAGCATTCACCGCGATCCGCCGCCCATCACGAAGCTGAACCCGCGCACGGAATTCTTCGAGACGGGCGTGAAGGTTATAGACCTTTTGACCCCCTATGCAAAAGGCGCAAAGATCGGCCTTTTCGGCGGTGCGGGCGTGGGCAAGACCATCCTCATTATGGAACTCATCAATAACGTTGCGCGCAATTCGGGGGACTATTCCGTGTTCACGGGCGTTGGCGAACGCAGCCGTGAAGGCAGCGACATGATTCTTGACATGGAATACACCGGCGCTCTTTATAACACCGCCCTTGCTTTCGGGCAAATGAACGAGCCTCCGGGCGCACGCTTGCGCGTGGCGCTCACCGGGCTCACGCTCGCGGAATACTTCCGGGATGTGATGCATCAGGATGTGCTGCTTTTCATCGACAACATCTTCCGCTATGTGCAGGCCGGAAGCGAGGTTTCGGCCCTGCTCGGGCGCATGCCATCCGCGGTGGGCTATCAGCCTACGCTTGCCAACGAACTTGGCGCATTGCAGGAACGCATTTCTTCCACAACGGATGGCTCCATCACCTCCATCCAGGCGGTATACGTGCCGGCGGACGACCTGACCGACCCCGCGCCGGTCTCCATCTTCTCCCACCTGGATGCAACGACCGTGCTCTCCCGCGCCATCGCGGAAACGGGCATCTATCCCGCCGTCGACCCGCTGCAATCCCATTCGCGCATCCTCGACCCGCTCGTTGTAGGCCGGGAGCATTACGAAACGGCCCACCGTGTGCAGGAATGCATGCAGCGCTATACCGAATTGAAGGATATCATCGCCATTCTCGGCATGGAGGAGCTTTCCCCGGAGGATAAGCAAATCGTGAATCGGGCACGCCGCCTCCAGCGTTTTCTTTCCCAGCCGCTTTCCATGGCGGAAGCATTTTCCGGCATTCCGGGAAAATACGTAACGGTGGAAGAAAGCATCCGTTCCTTCAATGCCATCGTAAGCGGCGATTGTGACCATCTGCCGGAATCCGCATTTTTCATGTCCGGCAATATCGACGACGTCTATGCAAAGGCAAAGAAGCTATGAAATCCTTCGCATTGAAAATCCTGACGCCTGAGCGCACCGCGTTCGACGGCATTGTGGAATGCCTGACCGTCACCGATGTAAACGGCCTTGTAACGGTGCTTTCAGGCCACGCGCCGATGGTATCCGTGCTCGCGCCGGGGCCGCTTATGCTCCTTGCGGACGGCAAAAAGCGCATAGGCCAAACCTCAGCGGGGCTTCTGCACGTAACGCGGGAGGAAACCGCAGTGATCGTGGATTCGTTTGAATGGGATGCAGAGCCAAAAGAATAAAGGCGGCTGATGCCGCCTCAGGCTGTCAAACAGCCCCGGGATTGTCAAGGGTCGCATCCCTTGACTTTCAATCCGGCTCCGACGGCACTGCGTCGGAACAGATGACCCTCTCAGGGTTTCATTCTTTTCAGAATTTCCCGCCCGGGAGCCTATAGGGTGATAGGGAATTGCTGTAACCTCAAAAAGTGGCATAAGCCACTTTTTGTCTGTGATTAAAGCTTGGCGTGCCCATTTTCTCCGCGATTCTTATGGGGTTCCTTTATCCGTTTCCGTAACACGGCGTGCCAAAAGCTTTTTCATGACGCACGCATGGATGCAAATCGATGTCAGCGCGCCGGCCGTATCTGAGATCGCCTCCGCATAAAACACCGCTTCCACTCCGAAAAGCGCAGGCAGAACAAAGAGCGAGGCAAAGTAAACCGTTTTTCTCCAAAAGGACAGCGGCCAGGAAAAGCGAACCTGCCCGATTGCTGTAAAGCCATCCACAATTTCATACTGCAGCCCCAGCGGAATCAGGGCCAATGTGCATATGCGAATTGCCCAAACCGCTTTTTTTGCAACAACAGGGTCTGTGGTAAACAGGCGGACGAACAACGGTCCCGCAACCCGTGCCAGCACAAACATCAGGCTCGTATACGCCAAACACCAAAGGAAAATTCTGCGTTGGGCGCTCATAACCCGATCCACCCTGCGCGCGCCATAGTTGAAGCCAAGGATCGGCTGCGTCCCTCCGCTGATGCCGCCAAGCGGCATGGTCACCACCAGCATAAAGCTTTGCACAATGGTTGCCACCGTAATCAGCAGATCCCCTTCCCGTATGCCGCCATAGCGCTGGAGCACAGCGTTCATCGCGATGATCATCACATTATCTACCGCAATAATCGAAAAGGGCGTCAGCCCCAATGTCAACACCCTTCCGGCGGTGCTGGGGCTATAGCCTTTGAAGGTAATCGGGATCTGCGCGCGCCAGCCGAACAGGAAGGAAAGCACATAGGCGCAGCTGGCCGTTTGCGAAAGCACCGTTGCAATGGCCGCACCCCGAACACCCATATCCAGCACAAAAATAAACAGCGGATCCAGAAGAATGTTCATCACTGCGCCCAGCACCACCGACAGCATCGCCTGCTGTGCAAATCCCTGCGCGACAACAAAGGAATTCAATCCTCCCGCCAAAAGAGCAAACACCGTTCCGAACATATAGTACAGGAAATATTCGTTCGCATACGGCAAAGTTGTTTCACTCGCGCCGAAAAACAGCAGCATTGGCCGACGCAACGGAATCACCGTCGCCATCAGTACCACTGAAAACAGGCACAACATCAGGAAGCAGTTGGCCAAGATCGCACGCGCGCCTTTTTCATCGCCTTCGCCCAGGCAAATGCTCATCAGCGGCGCGCCGCCTACGCCCACCAACGATGCGACCGAACCGATCATCGTCACCACCGGCCCGCATATGCCCACGCCTGCCAGCGCCAGTTCTCCCACTTCCGGGATATGCCCGATATACATGCGATCCACAAGGCTGTATAAAACGCTTACAAACTGTGCGAGCATGCTGGGCAGTGCAATTCTTCGCACCAGCAGCCGAATATCATCCCGCCCGAGATCGTTCTCCATCCGGGTTTTCTCTTCGTTCCCCATCGGGTTCACCTCCGTCATTTCCGCATAGAAAAAGCCCAGTCTCGCGGCTGCGCCCCTCTCCCGGTGAATCGAAGATCAAGGTCCTGCGCCTCTGCACAGAACCTTTACTTTAACCTTTATTATGTATTTGGTGTGTATAAAAGTCAATGTCTTCTTTTATGCCATGTATATACGCTTTGCTATTTTCCGTCTTTTTTTGTATAATCAGGTCAGAATTCTTCTGATTCGGAGGCTCCGCCATGCAAAACGATGCCGCGCTCAGCGCGCTCTCCCGTGACGAACTTGAACAGCTTGTTTCAATTTATGCGAAGAACTGGCTTGCAATGGACGGATACTGGTTTCAAGCCGTGGAGCGCAAGCGCGGTATGGATGAAGCCATGGAGCACGATGTTGCCGTCTGGCAAGGGTTCACGCGCACCGAGGCGCGGCGCATCAGGGCGCTGCTCAGGTTGCCGGAACAGGCAGGACTTGACGGGCTTGAAAAAGCGCTTGCCTGCCGAATGTACGCCCGCATCAACCGGGACGAGATCATCCGCGAAGGCGATGCGCTCATCTACCGCACGCTCGAATGCTATGTGCAGCGCGCCCGTGCGGAAAAAGGCATGCCATACCACCCCTGCAAGGCGGTCGGCCTTGTGGAATATGCGGGCTTTGCCAAAGAGATTGACCCGCGCATCCGCTGCGCCTGCGTGAGCTGTTTCCCGGATGTGACGGATGAAAGCTGCAACTGTGCCTGGCGGTTTTGGATGCAAGCGGACTGAACGCAGGAGGGCATCAAATCCAAAGCGGAGGGTAAGTCCTCCGCTTTTTTAATCCGGTTCTCCTTATTCCAACCCGTCCGCCCTCTGCTGAAATTCCTGAAACAACATCGCGCAATGGTAGCCGTCGTTTACCGCATGGTTGCAATACGCGGAAAGCGGAATGATGGTTTTTTCATCCCGTTCCTCGAATTTGCCGAAGGTAAGGATGGGCGGATAAAACGTAGCGCAGTATTGCAGGCAAAACGAAATGCCTGTTGTTTTGATCCACGGCACGGCGGATATGTTCACGGAATTCTGGGGGAACGCACCTTGCGGAGCATATTTGTTGACGTTTGCATACTGCGCGCGCACGCGTTCGATTTCCTTCACCTGGCGCAGCGCGTCCGGAACATATTCCGCCACAAGGCATTTCACGTTGCCGCTCTCCATCACGTCAAAGAACAGCGGGTGCATCGTTTCATAGTAGCCGAATTCGTCCTCCTCGCTCCAACCGCAGCGGAATTCGCGGTGCGCGTTCACAGCCTGTGCCGCCACGGCAACGAGCATGGGGTACAACTTTGCGCCGTGCGCCTTTGCATAGCGCCGCAAATGCGTAATGTCCAATTCCGCAGTCACCGTAAACCCGCAGCCGCCGCGGCTGAAATATTCGTATTCCTCCCGGCGCTCCCAGGTTTCCAGATCAATTTTATGAAATGTCGTGTCCATACTTCTCCTTTTGTTATACCGCTTCAAATTGGGAGTGATACAGCTCCGCATAGAAGCCGTTCTTCGCCATCAGTTCCCTGTGCGTGCCCTGTTCCACAATGTCGCCCGCATTCACCACAAGGATGCGGTCCGCATTCTGGATGGTGGAAAGCCTGTGCGCAATCACAAAGCAGGTGCGCCCCTGCATCAGGCGCAGCATTGCATCCTGAATGCGCTGTTCCGTGCGCGTGTCAACGTTTGAGGTCGCTTCGTCCAGAATCAGCATCGGGGAATCCAGCAGCATCGCCCGTGCGATGGTTAAAAGCTGCTTTTGCCCTTTGGAGATGTTCGAGCCGTTGTCCGTCAGCACCGTGTCATAGCCCTCCGGCAGGGACATAATGGTATCGTGAATCTTTGCAGCCTTCGCGGCGGCCACGACCTTTTTCATCGTTGCATCCTCCCGCCCATAGGCGATGTTCTCGAATACCGTGCCGTGGAACAGCCAGGTATCCTGCAGCACCATGGTATACGCAAGGCGCAGGCTTTTGCGGGTTACGCCATAAATATTGCTCCTGTCAATCGTGATCGTCCCGCTGTCAGCATCGTAAAAGCGCATCAGCAGGTTGATGATTGTCGTTTTTCCCGCGCCTGTGGGGCCGACAATCGCCGTCACCGAGCCGCGTGGCGCATCCAGGTTCAGGTTGGAAAGAATGACCTTGCCCGGTTCATACCCAAAGCGCACATTTTTGAGCGCAACATCGCCTTTCACCTGCTTCAGCTCCTCCGCCCCCTCTGCGTCCGCAGGCTCCGGCGTCTCGTCAAGCAGGCGGAACACGCGTTCGGCCGCAGAAAATGCGCTCTGCATCTCCGCAAGAAGGTTTGCGAACTCGTTGATCGGCCCGGAAAACTTGCGCGAATACAGCACAAAGGAGGAAATATTGCCGAGGGAGATCACCCCGCCCATATAGAGCAACGCGCCGAACACGCTGATGAGCGCAAGCGAAAAGTTGTTCACGAAGTTCACCGAGGGCCCCATCACACAAGCATAATAATCCGCATTGCAATAGGCGTCAACCGCTTCCTTGTTCTTCACATCAAACCGGTCGATCATCACCTGTTCGCGGTGATAGGCCTTTGTGGTGCGCTGGCCGCTCGTGACCTCTTCCACAAAACCGTTGAGTTCGCCGAGCTTTTTGGAGCGCAGGCGGAACAGCGGCCGTACTTTTTTCGCCCGATAGCGCGTGATGAGCACAGAGACTGGGATCGTCACTACGAACACGAGGATCAGCACGGGCGAGATTGAGAGCATCATTGCAAGCGAGCCGAGCACCGTGATGAAGCTTGTGCAGATTTGCACGATGTCGTTGGAAAGCGAAGCATTGATGGTATCCACATCATAGGAAATGATGCTGATGACATCCCCCGTCTGGTGTCTGTCAAAAAATCCGACAGGCAGCGAAACAAGCTTTTCAAAGATGTCCCTGCGCATGCGGTACACAATATTGCGGCTCAGGCGGATCATCAGACGGGCCAGAGCATAGCTCATGCCGGCCGAAAGCGCATAGAACAGAGCCATGTATTTCGCATAATAGAACACGGTGGCAAAGTCCACTTTCCCCGGCCCCGGCTCAATCGCATCAATCGCAAGGCCCGAAAGCTTCGGCCCCACGAGCGCAAGCGCGTTGCCCGCAAGCGTAAGGAAGATCGCAAGCGCAAGCAGCCATTTGTACTCTTTGAAGTAACGCCAAAGGCGGCGCAGGATATACGTTTTTTTCAGCTTTTGCCCCTCGCCATGCAGGGATCGCATCGCCGTGGAGAGCAGGTTTGCGTTTTGTTTCTGTTCCATGCCTTTCCCCCCCTTATCCCACTTCGCCCATCTGAACATCGTAGATTTCACGGTAATCCGGGCAGGTTTCAAGCAGCTGTTCATGTGTGCCCGCGCCGATTACGCGCCCCCCATCCAGCATGAGGATGTGATCCGCATTCAGAATGGAGCTGATGCGTTGGGCGATGATGACGGTCGTCGTATCGGCGAAATTGTGGTACAGCGCGCTGCGCAGCGCTTTGTCGGTCTTATAATCAAGCGCGGAGGAGCAATCGTCCAGCACAAGGATCTCCGGCTTTGCGGCCAGCGCGCGGGCAATCAGGAGCCGCTGCTTCTGCCCGCCGGAAAGGTTTGCGCCCTTTGCGGTGAGCATGTGGGAAAGCCCTCCTTCCTTTTCTTCGATAAATTCCGCCTGGGCAAGCCTGGCTGCGAGCAGGAGCGCCTCGTCGGAAAGCCCGCGACCAAAGTCGATGTTCTCGCGGATGCTGTCCGCAAGGATAAAGTCGTTCTGCAACACCACGCCGAACATGGTGTGAAGCTCCTCTTCCGGAATTCCTTCGATGCGCCGGCCACCGATGCGGATCTCGCCCGCATCCGCATCATAAAAGCGCATCAGCAGGCTCACAATGGTAGATTTGCCGCTGCCCGTGGACCCGATGATGCCGAGCGTCTGCCCCCGGCGCAGCGCAAAGCTTACATCCGAAAGGTCATCCCGCGTTTTGTTCTTCGCTTTGTTGTAAGAAAAGTTCACGTGCTTGAACTCCACATGGTATTGGCTTGTGCGCGGCGCCGCTTCGCCGGGAACAGGCTCCAGAGGCGTTTCAAGGATCTCCTCGATGCGCTTTGCACTGGCCGCGCCTTTGGAATAAATCATAAACAGGCGGGAAACCATCATCAACGCATTCAGGATAATGGTGAAGTAGCTCAGAAACGCAATGATTTTCCCCGCCTGGGAAACGCCCGCGTTCACGCGGAACGCGCCCACAACCACCACCGCCGTAAGGCCAAGGTTTAAAAGAAGGCTCATCACGGGGTTCGTCGTCGCCATGACCGCGCCCGCATGCTGATCCCGCCGGACGACCTCGCGGTTCACCTCGTCAAAGCGGCCCTTTTCATATTCCGTTTTGGAAAGCGCTTTGATCACGCGCACGCCCGTCATGTTCTCCTGCACCTTGCGTACCATGGCATCCACCGCCGACTGCACCCGCACATACAGCGGCACGCCCCTGCGCGATACGCTGAACACCACCACCCCAAGCAGCGGCAGCGTTGCGACAAGCACAAGCGTGAGCACGGGCTCAAGCGTAAACGTGACGATGATGCCGCCGAGCAGCAGGATCGGCGCGCGCACGCCAAGGCGCTGCATGCGGTCTACCATTTGATGCACATTGTACGTGTCGCTTGTAAGGCGTGAAATCAGTGACGAAAGCGTAAAGCCGTCGATCTGCCGGCTGGACAGATAGGAGACGCGTGCAAATGCATCGTGCCGCAGTTTTTCTGTAAAGCGGCGCGAAATGCGTGTGGACATGCGGTTGGCGATCACGTTGCCCAAAAGTGCCACCGTTGCCGCAAGGAGCATAAAAATCCCCCAAAGATAAACCTGCGGCATATCTTTTTGCGGCACAACATCATCGAGAATGTGTGAAAGCATCCAAGGCAGAAAAAGCTCCGTGATGGTGCCGATAAACTTGATGGTGAGCTGCAAAGCAAGGCGCGCATACTGCGGCCTGAGGTATTGGAGTACGGTTTTCATTGCACGTTATTCCTTCTTCATTTCATCCAGACGCTGTTGTGCGCGCTCCGCAGCACGCGCGAGCAGATCCTTGAACTGTTCCTTCTCTTCCTCGGTGAAATCCGCCGTGATGCATTCATTCCATTCGCGGAGCACTGCACGCACCTCCGGCAGCACCGCAAGTGCTTTTTCAGTTGGGTATACTTCCATGGCACGGGAATCCGTTTCGCACGGGCGGCGCTCCACAAACCCATTTTGTTCGAGCGCCGCAAGCTGGCGCGTGACGTTGCTTTTGTTCACGTAAATTTCCCGGGCGATCGCATCCTGTGTGGTGCCCGGCTCGCGGCACACGCGCAGGATATACGCGCAATGCTGCCCACAGAGGCCGGTGTCCCGCAGCCGTTCCGAACGGAACTGGTTGCTGCACCGGGCAATGGTCATAATATAGCGGTTGATGCTTGGCATGTTCGGCTCCTTCCTGAGCATCTAAAAAGAATTGGATTAGCACGATACGTCATTCTGTTGCGCCCGCAACAGTTGCGTGCGCAACGATCTTTGACAGTGTACCATGTATGCCCCCAAATGTAAAGGGCTTCATGCCAATCCCCCCATCGCCCTGTTTCGCCTATGCCGACTAATTGACACAGCCGGGTGAACATGCTATATTCAAATCATGAACTGGACAAAATCGGAATCCGCCGTTCTGGCGGAGCTTTCGCGGCTGCTTCGTGAACAGGGAAAGATCCTTATTGCTGTCGATGGCAATGCCGCTTCGGGAAAAAGCACGCTGGCCGCGCGCCTTTCAGCATATTTTGCGCCGCAGTGCAGCGTGAATGTATTTCACATGGATGATTTCTTTCTGCCTCCCACGCTGCGCACGCCGGAGCGTTTGGGCGAGCCGGGCGGCAATGTGCATTACGAACGTTTTCTGGATGAAGTGCTTGCGGGCCTTGCAAGCGGCGCTCCGTTTTCTTACGGCGTGTTCGATTGCAGCGTGATGGCGCTGACGCACCGCGTTACGGTGCAGCCTGCAGCACTCTCCATCGTAGAAGGCGCTTACAGCATGCACCCATATTTTAGGGCGCCGTATGACTTGCGCATTTTCATGAGCGCATCTGCCGAAACGCAGCGCACGCGTATTTTAGCGCGCAACGGAGCTTCGATGCTCACCCGCTTTGAAACGATCTGGATTCCCATGGAAAACGCATATTTTTCTGCGTTCCGCATCCGGGAGCAATGCGATTTTGTGCTTCACGCAGAAGATCTTTAGTTTGCTTTGGCCTGCAAGCCGTCCCTCTGTGCAGTTTAAGCCGTTATCGCTGCTGCATGTTCAGGGCGCACAATGTACCAATCCCACGCAGCTGCAAAACAAGCCTTAGCCCCTTTCCAGCTTCACCCGGAAGCTGATGCGCCGCTGTGTGGGCAGGATGTCGAACTGCACTGCATACGCCCCCTGCGTGCGGTCTACCGCAACGATCGTCCCCTCCCCCATGATGGCATGGCGCACGCGGTCGCCCGGCCCAAAGGGAACCTGCTCGTCCGCCGGAGCAAGCAGGCGTTCGCTCGCTTCGATATGCCGGAACGCATCCCGAAGAAGGCGCGCATCCGTTTCGCCGTCCCGCAGAAGCAGGGCCTCATCAATGTTGAAGAGGAAGCGGGAAGGATAGCGGAACGAACCGTCAAAATTCCGTCCTTCGGATTCCGATAACGCAAGCGAACGCTCCGCGCGCGTGACCGCTACGAAAGCAAGCCTGCGCTCCTCCTCCATGGCCTCGATGGTGGAGGTTTTTTTTGAAGGGAACACGCCTTCTTCCAGACCAACCAGGAACACATGCGGAAATTCAAGCCCCTTTGCCGTGTGCACGGTCATCATGCGCACACGCGTGCCGTTTTGCTCCGCATCGGCATTGGAAAGAAGCGCTACGCGCGCAAGGTAGCCCTCAAGCGTCGCTTCCTCACCGCAGGTAGTCTCGAACTCATAGATCGCCTGCTTGAGCTCGGCAAGGTTGTCCAGCCTGTCCTGCGCGCCTTCTGTGCGGAGCATGGTTTCATAGCCGCTTTGGTCAAGCACATCGCTCAAAAGCTCGGATACGGGCGTTTCCGGGCTGCGCGCGCCAAGGCGTTCCACAAGATCCACAAATTTACGCGCCTGCGTTGATTTCAAAAGCTCATGATCAAGGTTGTGCGTGAGCGCCGCATATAACGTGCATCCGTTGGCCTCCGCGTATTCCTGTAAAAAGCGCATGCGTCGTTCCCCGATGTTGCGCTTCGGCACGTTCGCCACGCGCAAAAAGGAAAGATCGTCCCGGTACGCCACAAGGCGCAGATAAGAAAGTGCATCCTTGATCTCCATGCGGTTAAAGAACTGCACACCGCTGAAGATCGTGTATGGAATTTCTTCCTTTAAAAAAACTTCCTCAAGCGTGCGGCTGATATGGTGCGCGCGGTAAAGGATCGCGATGTCCCGCAGCGGCACGCCTGTATCCGCAAGCGCCTTGATGCGCGCAGCAACCCACTTTGCCTCGGCTTCCGCCGTCTTTGCATGATGCCATGTAACAGGCGCGCCCGCGGGCAGCGTTGGGAGCAAATCCTTTTTGACGCGGAGCCTGTTTTTTGCAATCAGTGAATTCGCCGCAGCAAGGATTTCCGGCGTTGAACGGTAATTCTGCATCATATAGATCGTCTCTGTGCCGGGGAAGCTTTTGTCAAATTCCAGAAGATACCGCACGTTTGCGCCGCGCCAGGTGTAGATGGTCTGATCCGGATCCCCAACGATGAAAAGGTTTTTGTGGTATGCGCAAAGCGCTTCCATCAGCTCGTATTGCAGCGCGTCGATGTCCTGAAACTCATCGATCATAATGTATTCAAGCCGCTTCTGCCATTTCAGGCGGATTTCGGCATCGTTTTCGAAGATATAGAGCGTATATTTGATCAGGTCGTTATAATCAAGGCCGAAGCATTTCTTCTGCTGATACAGATAGCCGTAAAAGATGATATCCCGCGGCGTTTCGGCCGCAAGATATTTTGCGCGCAGGCCGTCAAGCGGCATGGCGATCATGTCCTCATAATAATTCGGGTTTTCGGTGGTTTTTCGGATTTCGATCATGTCCCGCGCATTGGAAAACGTCATATGCCGGAGGGTAAGCCCCCGCTCTTCATAGATGATTTTCAGCATGGCATCAATATCGGAATTGTCCAGCACAAGGAAATTCTTGGGATATTGGACGGCATAGCTGTCCTCCTGCAAAACGGAGACGCAGAAGCTGTGGAACGTGCAGACATAGCCCGTGTCGTTATCGCCGGTGAGAAGATGGATGCGCTGGCGCATCTCGTTTGCGGCCTTGTTGGTAAAGGTCACGCAAAGGATGTTGGCGGGAAGGATGCCAACATCGTTTACAAGATATGCAAAGCGGTGCGCAAGCGCACGCGTTTTTCCGCTGCCCGCCCCCGCAATGACACGCACATATCCTTCCGTGGCCGTGACGGCACAGAGCTGTTCCGCGTTTAAGCCTTCCAAAATTTCCATAGTGAGTCTCCCCCATGCGCCGGTGTGCTTGCTTATTATCGTAACCGCCGCTGTGTAAATCGTCAAGGCCAGAGATATATGCCTTTCTTTTAAAGAACTTCCCATAGAATACATGCCCTGGCCCCGCTCCAAAAAATATGTAATTTCATCTTGACAACGTGCCTGTAATGCGCTAGAATATGCAAGTGTCCGGCGGGAACGCATGGACAGCCCCCCAAAGGAATGCGGGAGTAGCTCATTTGGTAGAGCGCCGCCTTGCCAAGGCGGAGGTGGCGGGTTCGAGCCCCGTCTCCCGCTCCAATATGCACCCTTAGCTCAGTTGGTAGAGCACCTGACTCTTAATCAGGGTGTCCAGGGTTCGAGCCCCTGAGGGTGTACCAAGCAAAAAGTCAGATAGCATCTGGCTTTTTTGTTACATTCTTCCGTTTTTCCGAAGTAATCTCTTTTCGTCTTGTTTTCAGCGTTGCACCCTTTTTCTCCGCGCCATTCGTTTCCATGGGCTTTCTTTCGTCAAAGTCCTGTAGCAAAGCAAAAGTACCGCACACATTTAAAATGATGTAGTTAGTTTAAAGGAGGATTTTCATGAAGACGTCGAAAAAATCCGCCGTATTTCTTACGGATGCATTGAAAAAGAACTTTATTTTTCCGTTGGGAATCATCGTCTGTATCGTGTTCAGCGCGTTACTTTCTTCTGTAATGCCAATATTTTTTCAGCGAGTGATAGATAATCTGGCGCGCTTGGAATTTCCGGTTCTTGCGCTTTATGTGGTGATTATCATGATCATTCCCGTCATATGTTCATTGCTGGATATCGGGAAAACAAAGCTCTCTTTTATGCTGACCAACAAAGTGGGAAAGGCAATGCGTGAAGCACTGTACGATCACCTGCTGAACATCAAAATGCGCGAATTTTCCAAGGATAGCGTGCAGGGCTTTCTTGCCACAGTCACGCGGTCCGTGGGAAAAATCTGTGACGTGCTTCTCGGGCAGGACGTGCTCAATTTCATTGCAAATACCGTACAGATTATTACCGTGTTTCTGTTCTTGTTAGCGCTGGATTGGCGGGTAACTTTGGGCTGCCTCGTGGTGACTCCGATTCTGTTTTTCGTTATCAAATCCCAACGAGTCAAAGTAGACCAAAAGCAATCGGAACTGCTTCAGGTCCTGCTTGAAGGAGAAAACCTCATTGTGCAAACGCTGAAAAACATGAAGATTGTCCGCATGTTTTCCGGCAAGGACCATGAAAGAGAAAGGTTCTCGAATTGGAATGACAAAAATATCAGCACGGGTTGGAGCGTCAGATTTACGCACGCTATGGCGATAAATATTCTTCCGCGTGCAGTCGAGCAGCTAATGTACGGCATTGTGTTTGTGTTCTGCATCGTCACCGTGAAGCGAGGAGCTATGACTGCCGGAACCTTGGTCGCTGTTCTTTCTTATGTGCCGCTGTTCTACCGTTCCATGAGCGGCTTGCTGTCCGTGCAAATCGGCTTGAGCGCAGCTGCCAAGCCTATGCGGGATCTGGACCAGCTCTTTGCCCTGAAACGCGAGGAAGGCATGCAAGCGCTGTCTTTCCACACATCACAGGCTTCCAACGTGCCGTTAGTTCAGTTTCGTGATGTGTTCTTCACCTATGGCCGCGTTCCATGTAATGTATCGATCTCCAACCTTTCTATCAATTTGGGTGAGCTTATCGTTATCGTCGGCGAAAGCGGCGGCGGGAAAACCACGATTTTCGATCTCATCTGCAAGTTTTTCGATCCGATCGAAGGCTCAATCCTCTTTATGGGAAAAAACATTCAGGCAGTCCGTCCGGATGACTTGCGCAAGCACATTTCGCTCATGCCGCAGGAATCCTTGCTGTGGGATGGCAGCATCCGGTCCAATATCTGCTATCCTGAGCAGACCTGTGATGAGAAAAAGCTGCATAAGCTCGTGCAGGATACAGCCTTAAGCGAACTTTATGAGCGCCTTGATGCCTCAGGGAGCGATACTATCGGCGAATCCGGCAGCCACATTTCAGGTGGTGAAAAACAAAGAGTGTCCGTTGCCCGGGCAATGAACCGAGATGCACTGCTTTATCTGTTTGACGAGCCCACCTCGCTTATGGACAGCATCACTGCAGAATCGGTGTTTCATAGCATCCTTGCAATGCGTGATGCGCACAAAGCGATTCTGGTGGTAACGCACAATCTTGCACACGCGCAATACGCAGACCGGGTGCTTGTGTTCAAAGGCGGTCGCATTGAAGGTTTTGATACCTATGAAAACCTTTTAACATCCTGCAATTATTTCAGCTCGCTCGTCAAGAGTCATTCCAACCATGTAGAGGGCGAAGAAGTTACTGCGTGACAGCAATGAAAATCAGCGCTCCTTCCGGAGCGCTGATTTTCATTGCTGCATATGTTAAGTGTTTCAACGCCAAACGGCAAAAATTTTATCCGGGCGGGTCCATTTATATTCAATGAACGGATTCTCACGGATGTTGCCTTTCCGAACCCAGAACCTGCGCTCTGTGGCATCGATGATAAAGCAGGCAAGCGTCGCGCACTGCTCAATTTCTTTGTCGCGCGGGTTGCGCTGATTCAGGACGGATTCGGGCGCGCCGAAAGTGCTGTTGAGCGCGGCAATCATGTCCTCGATGCCGATCTGCTCCTTGTCCTTCAGAAGGCGGCGCAGCGTATTGTAGCGGTTTACGCTGCTTCCCTTTCTGCCGTGGAGCAAATGCCCGGGTGAAAGGAAATGGTTTGTGTGGTAGAGGAGGCCATCCTCCGGATAGAGGATCTGCGCCCCTGCGGCGCCGGCCTCAAGGCACATCATATCGCCCTGCAAATTGCCGTTGGACACGAGGAAGTTCATCGGCGCCATATGGCGGATGGAGAACAGGATGTCCAAGCATTCCGACCAGCTTCCGGTGCTGATGAATTTGCGGCGCACAACCGCGCTTGGCACGCCGATAGGATCCGTTTCGATCTCTCGCGGCAAGCTGTTGATCGCAAGACCAATGCCCGCCTGGTTCATTCCATAGCGTGCAAGCTGGCCCGCTTCGGTCAGGCAGAAACAATCTGGCCCGTCCTCCTGAAGGACTTCCAGCACAACGCCGTGTTCCTCCGCCCAGTAATACATATCCCAGTTCTGTGCCGTCATAACATGGCCGTTCTTGGTGCGTTCAGGCATCACGCCGATGCAGGAACATTCATCCGAAGCTCCGCCGTCGTGGGATCCTTCAAAGCGCAGCAGCTCTGAACGGCAGTTCACTGCAAGAATTTCGTCAAACGAACGGTTTGCCCCTTCCGCAATGCCGCGCATCTCCTCCATCAGTTCCGGCGCAAACGCTTCGATTGCCGGGATGAATTTCTGAGCCATTTCTTTGACATAGCTCCAGGAAAGGTTTTTCTTGTTATCAAAATAGCGGGTATAATCACTGATCGTCCGTTCGATCAGCGCCGCGCATTCCCGGCCATATGTCACGCCCCGCTCGCGCGGCGTGCCGGAAAGCACAACTTTTTTAAACACATTCACGGTAATTGTTTTACCTCCTAACTACTTTCTTACTGCTCGATGAGATGACATGCGGCAAAGTGCCCGGGCTCAACTTCGCGGAGCTCCGGCTGTTCTTTGCGGCAAATCTCCATGCAGGAGGCGCAGCGGCCGGCAAACCGGCAGCCGGGAGCGGGATTAACCGGGCTCGGCACATCCCCTTCGAGCAGGATGCGTTCCTTGCGCACATCCAACCGCGGGATCGGAACCGCCGACAGCAGAGCTTTGGTATACGGATGCATCGGATTTGCAAACAGCGCTTTGCAATCCGAAAGCTCTACCATCCGGCCAAGATACATAACCGCAATACGGTCTGAAATATGCTTCACAACGCTCAGGTTATGGGAGATAAACAGATACGTCAGCCCCATATCCTTCTGCAATTTCTGCATCAGATTGAGCACCTGCGCCTGAATGGAAACATCCAGCGCGGAAACCGGCTCGTCCAGCACGAGGAAGGAAGGGTTCAATGCAAGTGCACGCGCAATTCCGACACGCTGGCGGCGGCCGCCGTCCAGCTCATGCGGATATGCGTTCACGAGGCGCTCTGCAAGGCCGACGGTTTCCATCAGCGTGTACACGCGCTTCTCATATTCTTCCTTGGTTTTGCAGATCTTCTGGATAATGAGCGGCTCGCCGATGCTTTCAAAGACGCTTTTGCGCCCATCCAGCGAAGAATACGGATCCTGAAAGACGATCTGCATCTTACGGCGCAGTTCGCGCAGTTCCTGCTTATTGAGCTTAGTGACATCCGTTCCATCCAGCAGCACTTCACCGGAAGTTGGCTCATGCAAGCGGAGGATCGCGCGGCCGATGGTGGATTTTCCGCAGCCGGATTCACCCACGAGGCCAAGCGTTTCGCCTTTGGCGATGCTGAAGCTCACGTCGTCCACCGCATGCAGCAGGCCGGCCTTGGTATTGAAATACTTCTTAAGGTGTTTGACTTCCAACAGCGTTTCAGACATTGTCATTTCCTCCGCTGCGCGCCAGATGGCACGCGACATAATGGCCAGGCTCGATTTCAAAATTCGCAGGGTGTTCCTTTGCGCACTGCTCCGTTGCGTAGGGGCAGCGTGGATGGAACCTGCATCCTACCGGCAGATCCGTTGGATCCGGCGTCAAGCCGTTGATGGGCACAAGCTCGTTCTGCTCCGTAAAAATGTCCGGGATGCACGCGAACAAGCCTTTCGTGTAGGGGTGGCCCGTGTGGTTGAAAATATGCTCGCGCGTTCCATACTCAACGATCTCGCCTGCATACATGATCGCAACATAGTCGCAGATTTCTGCAACAATGCCGAGGTCGTGCGTAATCATGACCATCGCTGTCTGGTACTGCGCCTTGAGCTTCTTCATCAGCTCAAGCACCTGCGCCTGAATTGTCACATCCAACGCCGTTGTGGGCTCGTCCGCGATGAGGAAGCGCGGGTTGCAGGCAAGCGCCATAGCAATAACCACGCGCTGCTTCATGCCGCCGGAGAACTGGTGCGGATAATCGGAGCCGCGCTCCGGCCGGATTCCGACAAGCTCCAGCATGTCGCAAGCCTTTTTATGCGCCTCCTTTTTGCTGCATTTTTCATGCAGCCGGATGACCTCTGCGATCTGTTCCGCCACGGTCATAACCGGATTGAGGCTCGTCATCGGATCCTGGAAAATCATGGAAATCTGCTTGCCGCGGATTTTGCGCATCTCCTTAATGGGGAGTTTGAGCAGATCCTGTCCGTCAAAGAGGATTTCGCCGGAAACGATTTTCGCCGGAGGCTCCGGCAGGATACGCATCACGGATTTAACCGTGGTGGTTTTGCCTGCGCCGGTTTCTCCCACAAGGCCCAGCGTTTCGCCGTGCCGGAGCGAAAGATTCAGGTTTTCCACGGCATGTACCGTTGCATCAAAGGATTCGAAATGAACCGTCAGGTTTTTAATCTCTAAAAGTTTTTCACTGCTCATTGCATTTCTCCTCCTTAGTCCTTCAGCTTGGGGTCAAGCGCGTCGCGCAGGCCGTCTCCCACAAGGTTCATGCTGAACACCGCTGCCATAATTGCAAGGCCGGGGAATATACACACATGCGGTGCATCGCGCAGGAAATCGCGCCCGGTGGAGAGCATGCTGCCCCACTCCGCCGTTGGCGGCACAATGCCAAGGCCCAGAAAGCTCATGCTTGCACAGGAGAGAATCGCCGCGCCGATGCGCAGCGTCGCCTGCACGATCAGCGGCGCCATGCAGTTTGGCAGGATATGGCGCGTAATCAGGAAAAAGTCGCTCGCGCCCGCCGCGCGGGAAGCTTCAACGAAATCCTGATCGCGCAGGGAAAGAATAGAGGCGCGCACGATCCGGCAGTAGCCCGGAATGCTGGAAACGCCGATGGCAATCATAACGTTCTGCAAGCCGGATCCAAGCGCCGCAACGATGGAAATGTTCAGCAGGATCGTCGGGATGGAAAGCAATACGTCCATACACCGCATGATGATGTTATCTGCCGTTCCCCCATAATACCCCGCGATCGCGCCGAGCGCTACACCGCCGATCAGGGAAATGCAGATGGCGATAAGGCCGACTGACATTGAAATGCGTGCGCCATAGATGATGCGGCTTAAAATATCGCGGCCAAGCTCATCCGTGCCGAACCAGTGCTCGGCGGACGGTCCTTGAAGGCGGTTGCGCGGGTTCTGCTCGTTGGGGCCGTAAGGCGCAAGAATCGGGGCCAGCACTGCGCAGAGCACCAGCACCGCTACGATGCCAAGGCCGACGACAGCGCGCGTGTTTTTTTTGAACCGGCGCCAAATTTCCTGCGATTTGCTGCGTTTTTTCCCGGCAGCTTTGGATTGTTTCGCAATTGCGCTCATTGCTGCTCCTCCTTATTTATACTGGGACCGAATACGGGGATCGACATAAGCGTACAGGATATCGACCACCAGGTTGACCAGACAGAACGCGAGCGCAATCACAAGCACGCCGCCCTGCACAACCGGGTAGTTGCGCGCCTTGATAGCGTCCACCATCATTTTGCCCACGCCTGGAATCGCAAAGATGGACTCGATCAGCACTGCACCGCCAAGCAGCATGCCAAACTGCATGCCCACGGTTGTGATAACCGGAATCAGCGCGTTTTTGAGCGCATGGTTTGCGATGACCTTTACTTCGCTCTGCCCTTTTGCACGCGCCGTGCTGATGTAATCCTGCCGGATGACTTCCAGCATACTTGAACGGGTCATGCGCGCGATAGACGCTGCGGAATTCAGCCCAAGCGATACGCCGGGCAGAATTACACAGGCGAACGTATCGAATCCAGAGGCGGGAAGCCACTTGAGCTGCACGCAGAAGAGCAGCATCAGCAGAAGTCCGCACCAGAAGGATGGCATGGAAATCCCGATCATGGAAATACTCATGACCACGTTATCTACAAATGAATACTGTTTTATTGCAGAGATCACGCCGAAGGTCAGGCCGAGAATCACGGCAAACACCACGGCGAAGGTTGCAAGCTTAACGGTGTTGGGGAAGGTTTGCGCGATGCGCGTCGCCACATTCAGGTTCGTGGCATAGCAAATGCCCATATCGCCCTGAAGCAGCCTTGTAATGTAATTATAAAAGCGTTCGAAGTAGCCGCCGTTGAGGCCAAGCTCCTCGCGCAGGGCTTCGCGCGCTTCAGGCGTTGCGTTGTCGCCCAGAATGGAATCCACAGGGTCGCCGGGCGTGATATACATCAACGTAAAAACGACCAGGATCACGCCAAGGAGCACAGGGACCAGCATGAGCAGGCGCCTTGCAATGTATTTGAGCATGGAATTGCCTCCTTCTGGATTTCGTGGCAGGAACGACGGGTTTTGCACCCGCCGTTCCTGCCGGTCCGTTTACAAGGGGTAAAACGATCAGTCTTCGTTGACGAAGTAAAGCTTGGAATAGTCTTCCATGTCATAAGGAAGCACGGAGAGGCCGCGTACATCGGAACGCACGCCGTACACACGCCAAGGATGGCAGATGTAGATCATCGGGCAAAGGTCATGAATCAGGGCCTGTGCTTCATACACCAGCGCATTGCGCTCTTCCGCATCCAGCGTCGTTACGATCTTATCCAGAATCGCGTCCACTTCAGGATCGTTGAGCCAAGTACGGTCGGTGCTGCTGCCGCGGCTGCTGCTGTGGAAGAAGGAATAGAGTCCTTCGCCGGCATCGCACATCTTCATATCGGTTGCAGCGGTGCCAACCTGATAGTCGCCCGCGTTGAGCATGGTGGAAAGCGTGCCGCTTTCAGTGGGCTGCAGAACCAGGGTCACGCCAACCTCGGCCCACATGGCCTGAAGCATTTCAGCGAACATGTTGTTCGTGGTATTTGCAAGGTAGATGAAGGAAACTTCAAAACCGTTTTCAAAGCCTTCCGCTGCAAGCAGTTCCTTTGCCTTCTCGGGATCGTAGGTGTACTCAGGCAGGTCATTGTTCTTGCCGGGGAACGTCGGCGGCACAGGGCCAGTTGCCTTTTCGGAGCTCTTCACGCCATAAATGGTTTCGCGGATCAGCTCGGTATCAGTTGCGTGATACAGCGCCTTGCGCACGTTCACGTTGTTGAGCGGCTCAACAGAGGTGTTGAGGCAGATGTAACGCAGTGTGTTCTGCGGGCCGGCAAGAACATAGGTGTCCTCGCTCTCGTCCACACGGTCGATGTCGGTAACCTGCAGGCGGCAGTTCAGGTCGATGTCGCCGGTTTCAAGGTTCATCGTGCGGGAGGTGCCCTCGGTCATAATCTTAAGAACAATATTCTTAAGAGGAGCAGCTTCACCCCAGTAGGTATCGTTGCGCTCAAGGGTAATGCTTTCGCCGGCAACCCAGTTGCCAACCTTAAAGGCACCGGTACCGACCGGCGCGCGGCCATGCGCTTCTTCGCCCATATCGGTGATCGCCTTTTCGTTCACAATGCTCATGACAGCCTGGCAAAGCTGAGCTTCAAGGAAAGCATAGGGTTCCGTGGTTTTGATCTTCACAGTATAATCGTCAACTGCTTCCAAGCCGGTGAGGTCGATATGCGTGAGGGCGCTCGGGCCGGTCGTTGTGGTTGCAAGGCGGTTGAACGAGTACACAACGTCCTTTGCAGTGAAGTGTTCGCCGTTGGTGAAATACACATCCTCACGCAGTTTGAACTGCCAGGTGGTGTCATCAAGGGCTTCCCACTCAGTTGCAAGGTTTGGCTGCGGGGTGGCAGTCTTGTCAAACTTGAGCAGAGTATCCATGGTATTCATCATCACGATCTCGGACACGTTGCTCATCACGCCGCCGGGGTTCAGCGTCGCGGGTTCGCGGTCCACCGCAATGTTGATGGTATCCTTGTCGGAGACGGTTTCCTCTCCCGTCGGGGTCAGTTCCGTGTTTGCCGCAGGGGTTTCTTCGGGGGCAGCAGGATCGGTGGGCGCAGGCGCATCGGTGGGGGTCGTTTCGCCCGGATTGGAGCACCCGGTCACCATCGCGAACGTCATCGCGAACACAAGGATCATTGCCAGATACTTTTTCATGTCGTTCTCGTTTCTCCTTTATGGAATTGTAGGGTTTAGGGCAAGTATACAATGCATAAAACAATTTGCAAAATACTTCTTTTTAATCTTAATGATTTGTTTTTTAAATTGTTATTGTTTTATCCAGTATTCCAGGGGGTTTTTTGCTTCGCTGTTTCCCCGAAATTCCACAATTTTTTTCTTCCCCCATTCTTTGGAACCGCTTTATTCCCTGCTCTGTGCAGCAGGCTCCGCGCCTGAATCCCTGTGAAAAAGTAAGGCTTTCTATAAAAAGTCTTGCTTGACGCGGCAAATGCAAATGCAGTATAGTGAATCCGGAGTTTAATTATTTATTATTTAAATATTATTTGTTGATTTCATAATTCATTATTCGAGGTGGATTTTATGAACTTGCGGGAGCAACAGTACGTATGTGCCATCGCAAAGACGGGGAGCCTCACGGCTGCCGCAAAAATTCTGCGCACTTCACAGCCAAACCTCAGCCTGTTTCTCAGCAATTTAGAGCATTCGCTCAACGTGCAACTGTTTGACCGCATCGGCAAGCAGTTCCGCCTGACCTATGCCGGGGAGCTTTACGTTGCTAAGGCACAGGCCATGCTGAACCTGAAGGATGAATTTGATGCGGAATTGGCGAACATCTCTGAAAATGCGGGCGGCCGGCTGCGGATGGGATTTCAGTTTTTTCGTTCTTCGCGGCTGATCCCTTCCCTGTTGGCGCAGCTTTCTGCGGAATATCCGCGTGTGGAGCTAAGCTTTGTGGAAGAAACGTTTTCCAAATTAGAAGCAATGCTTTCCGACAATACAATAGATCTGTTTTTCTGCAACTGTCCATCGAAAAAAACGGAGTATGAATACCATCCGCTCTACCATGATTCCGTGCTGTTCATGACAAGCCTGGATCACCCGCTTACCGCGGCCCTTCCCGCGGCAAGAAGCGGCGTCCATCCGTGGGTAAGCCTGAAGCTGTTTGAAGATGAACAGTTTTTCCTCAGCCGCCACGGCGGCAGCCTGCGGGAATTTATCGACCAGATTTTAGAATCGACGCATGTAACGCCACGGCATGTGATGACCTTTGACAAAATTGAAACCATCATGGAGCTCGTTGCGCAGGGACAGGGCGTTGGGTTCTGTGCAAACAGCTACCAGAATTTCGTCGGTCTTTCCCGTCCCTTGCGCCTTTTTTCCGCCGGCAATGGCGAAAAACGGATCGAATTCTGCGCGGTAAACCTTAAGGGGAAGGTGCTGCCGCCCTATGCGAAGCGCGCAATGGAGCTTGTGCGGGGCTTAATGGCAGACCGTTCCCTGCTTCCCTAATGCAGCGGACAGGCAAAAGCAGCCGTCACAAAGACATATCGTTGAAGTCGTTTGCCTCCTCGCTTGAAGCGGTCTCTCCCACACGGCCTGCAAGCAGATAGCGGTCGTTGATGGGATCATAGAAGTACTTTTTGATAAGACGGAAATTCTCCACGCAGCCAGTGCTCGGCACATGTGTGCGCGGTCCTGTGCATTCGTGCAGATGTTCCCCGATGGAAATATGCTCTTCATCCACATAAGAGATGGGAAGGTCCTCAGCAATCGCCTCCTGCACGCGTTTTTCCAGTGCATCAATATCAAACTCCGGCATCTTGCCATCAAACACCAGCACAAACCCGTGCTTGACATCACTGTGGTGGCAGCGCCGGCAGTCTTCCGGCGGCATATAGAACTCCGCAAGGTCTTCCGCCGTGTGCGCCATGCGCCGGAAACGCACGGATTTGGAGACAATGTTATAGATTTCCTGTGGCTGTGGTCCAAACACCGTGGGGCGCGTGATAATGACCTCCTCCCCCATGCCGATGAGCAGATGCGCGTTTACACGCAGGAAGGGATAGATCATGTCGAAATGTTCAACAATAACGCGCTTCCCTTTCTGCACGGCATGCAAAATTGCATCTGCAAGCTCATGCATCTGCGTAAACGCAGCCTCGAAGCGGATGTCCAAATGATAGGTATGCGCGGTAAAAAAGCCGCCGTCGCTGTCCTGATCGAGGATCGGCAACGGACGCATGTTCACCCCTCCGTCGTCATTGGTCAACTCCAGCCCGGGAAACATGCCCTTGATGAGCATGCTTTTGCCGGAGCCCGATTCCCCGATGATGCCAATGAGCTTATCAAATGGGCTTAAATACATCTGCGCGATCTGAATGCCAAGGTCATAGATGCGGTCGCGCCCGCGCGGCGCAAAAAAAACGCTGTACAGATGGTTGTTGAGCATTTTCGCGGAATAAGGCATGCGTACCTCCGGCAGAACTGTATTTTAATGTTATATTTGAAAGTATACCACATCCCGGAACCGGGCAAAAGCGTTGATTCCTTTTAAAATGTAAAAAACATATGTGCCCCGCATGAAAAGCGCCCCATGCGCAGACGGGAAAGTCACTGCATGGGGCTTGCGGATCTCATTTTGCGGATGGCTCAGGATGCGCCCGATTTACCGTCGGAGCATGCCGCGAAAAACGGGACAAACGCATCGCGGCAGCCGGCGGTAAGTCGGTATTCCTTACCTTCCAGATACACATGCCCGTTGTCATCCACGCTGAAGGAGGCGAGCCTGTTCGCACTTGGGTCGGTTGGATAGACGCTGTATAAGGTGATCCCTTTCAAATCGATGGAGCCGTATCCGCCCACATAGGTCACCTTGGCCGTGCGGATCACCTGCGCAAGAGCGCTGAGCGCCGCAGCATCGGTGATTGTCACAGCGTCCGCGCTCATTTTTCCGCTGACCTCTACAATTGCGGACGAAATGCTGAATTCGTCCGCATCGGGTGAGATAAGGGCACTAAGCTCCTTTGGCATAAAAAACAGGATCGCGCAAGCAACGGCAGCGACCGATGCCAGCGCAAAAACAATTCTCCACTTCCGCAACATTGCAGCTTTCCTCTCTTTTCAAAAATAATTGAATGGGTTTAAACCTGTTCAAAATGATAATCGGATTCCCCCTGTACTAATATAATTTCCTTCGACACCCTCTTGTGTTTCTCCTTCTGTGTTTTAAAATTCTAAAGAAACAGATTGCCGAAAGGCCGGAAGCGCACAATCGACCCTCAGAACGAAAAAGCGATCGTTTCGGTTGCGCGAAAGCACCGATAAAATGGCCGGCAAGGAATGCTCCGCACTCCACTTCTTCCGATATACCTGTATACTTTCCGTTTCATGCCGCACAGCGGTTGAAACGCCATTTTTAAGGGTATATAATAGGTGAGAATGAGCCGCCGCGAGGGCGTTGTTTTGTGTGCCCGCGTTTCATGTGCATTCAGGCGGCACCGCGAAAGGAGAAACGTTTATGAGGAGATCCATGCTGTTCCTGCCCGGCAACACGCCAAACATCATCATCAACGGCGATGCACTGGGCGCTGACTGCATCATACTGGACCTGGAGGACGCCGTTGCGCCGGACCAAAAGGACGCCGCGCGCCTGTTGGTCTGCAACGCCATCGGCGAAATGGGCTTTGAAGGCTGCGAAGTGACCGTGCGCATCAACTCGCTTGAAACCGATTACTGGAAGGACGATCTTGACGCGATGATCCCCCTTCGCCCGGACATGATTATGCCTGCAAAGGTCAGCCGCCTTTCCGACATCCTTACCCTTGACACCTACATTTCAGGGCTTGAAGAAAAGCACGGCATGGAGCCAAACACCGTGAAGCTGATCCCGCTCATCGAGACCGCGCTCGGCGTGGAGAATGCTTTTTCCATCGCAACCGCAAGCCCGCGCGTAACGGCACTGTTCCTTGGAGGCGAGGATCTGAGCGCCGATTTGCGCTGTAAGCGCACCAAGGGCGGCGAAGAAATCCGCTATGCGCGCGGCAGGATGGTCATGGCGGCACGCGCCGCTGGAATCGACGTATATGATACGCCCTTTACAGACGTGAACGACGACGAGGGCGCGCTTCTCGACGCACAGTTTGCGAAGAGCCTTGGCTTCTCCGGCAAGGCGGCGATCTCCCCGCGCCATGTGCCGCTCATCAATGAAGCGTTCAGCCCCACGGCGGATGAAATCGAATATGCAACCGAAGTGTTTGCCGCAATCGAGCAGGCAAAGCGCCAGGGACGCGGCGCAATTTCCCTGCGCGGCAAGATGATTGACGCGCCGATCGTCGAACGCGCGCGGCAAACGCTTGAAGCGGCCCGCCAGCTCGGCCTGGCCTGATAAGGAGGAATCAACGATGAACAAGCTTACTTCTTCTTTAACGGAAGCCATCCGCAACAGCGGCCTTCAAAGCGGCATGACCGTTTCTTTCCATCACCACCTGCGCAACGGGGATCATGTGCTCAACATGGTCATGGCCGAAATTGCGGCGCTTGGGATCAACGGGCTCACCGTGAACGCAAGCTCCCTGTTCGATGTACATGCGCCGCTTGCGGAACACATTCGCCGCGGCGTTGTGCGCAAGCTGCAAACCAACTATATGTCCGGCGTACTCGGCCGGTTTATTTCCGAAGGGAACATGGAAGAACCCGTTGAGTTCCGCACCCACGGCGGCCGCCCGCGCGACATCGCAGCCGGCATTACGCCCATTGACGTAGCCTTCATCGCCGCCCCCGCAAGCGACCCGATGGGCAACTGCTCCGGCAAGCTTGGCCGCTCCGCCTGCGGTTCGCTCGGCTATGCCATGCCGGACGCCATGCATGCAAAACATGTCATCGTCATCACGGACGATCTCCGGTCGTATCCGCTCATCGACTGGTCCATCCCCGAAACACAGGTCGATCAGGTGGTCGTCGTCGATTCCATCGGCGACCCGAAAGGCATCGTTTCCGGCACAACGAAAATCACGCGCGATCCCGTGGGCCTTGCGATGGCCATGGATGCGGTGCGTGTCATCCGCGCTTCCGGTCTTTTGCAGGATGGGTTCTCATTCCAGACCGGTGCGGGCGGCGCCTCCCTTGCCGCCGCAAAGTTCCTGAAGGATGTGATGCTGAAAGAAAACATCCATGGCAGCTTTGGCCTTGGCGGCATCACAGGCTACCTTGTGGATATGCTGAATGAGGGCTGCTTTGAATCGCTGATGGATGTACAGTGCTTCGATTTGAAGGCTGTGGAATCCATCCGCGACAACCCGCGTCACCAGGAAATTTCCGCGACGCATTATGCCTCGCCCGATGCAAAGAGCTCTGTTGTGGACAGCCTTGACGTCGTCATCCTCGGCGCAACGGAAATCGACACAGACTTCAACGTGAACGTGCACACAGATTCCTCCGGCTCCATCATGGGCGGCAGCGGCGGCCACAGCGATACGGCCGCAGGCGCAAAGCTTGCGATGATTATCGCGCCGCTTTCCCGCGCCCGCCTGCCGATTGTAACGGATCGCGTCACCTGTGTTTCCACCCCCGGTTCCACCGTGGATGTACTCGTGACGCAAAAGGGTGTTGCCGTGAACCCGGCAAAGCCGGAGCTGCGCCAGCGCCTTGTGGATGCGGGTGTGAACGTGAAGGATATCCACGAACTCAAAGCGCTCGCGGAACGCATCAGCGGTGTGCCGGGTAAGCCCGCGCACGGTGAGCGCACCATAGCAAAAGTCATCTACCGCGACGGCACGCCGCTTGACGAGATCAAGAGCGTACCCGTTCAGGAATAAAGGAGCATCCATCATGAGAGAAATTCAGGCAAGCGCACTCACGGAAGTTGTAAAGCGTCTCTGCATTGAGGCGAACTGCCATCTTCCGAAGGATATGCAGGCACGCATCACAGAAGCGCGCGCGGGGGAAGATTGGCCCGGCGCATGCGAGATCCTTGATCGGATCATTGAAAACTACACCATTGCAGACGAGCGCAGCGTTCCCATCTGCCAGGACACCGGCGTGGCCTGCGTATTCCTTGAAATCGGGCAGGATGTGCATGTTTCCGGAAGCATCGCGGACGCGGTGAACGAAGGCGTGCGGCAGGGATATTCCGAAGGCTATCTGCGCAAATCCGTGGTGCGCGATCCGCTCAACCGCGTGAACACCGGCGACAACACGCCCGCGATGATCTATTACGATCTTGTGCCCGGCGACGTCATACGCATCACCGTCGCCCCCAAAGGCTTTGGCAGCGAAAACATGAGCCAGCTGAAAATGCTTAAACCTTCCGACGGCGTAGAAGGCGCAAAGGAGTTCATTGTCCGCGTTGTGGAAGAAGCGGGCCCGAACCCCTGCCCGCCTATTGTTGTGGGCGTCGGCATCGGCGGCACGTTCGACAAATGCGCGCTGCTTGCGAAAAAGGCACTCATGCGCAGCACGGACGAGCGCAACCCCGACCCATATTATGCTGCGCTTGAAACGGAGCTGCTTGCGCGCATTAATGCGCTCGGCGTAGGCCCGCAGGGGTTCGGCGGAAAAACCACCGCGCTCGCGGTGAACATTGAAGCCGCGCCCACGCACATTGCAGGGCTTCCCGTTGCGGTCAACATCAACTGCCACGTCACGCGGCACAAAAGCGAGGTACTTTGATATGGCGATCCGAATCGAAACACCACTGACGGAAGAAAAGGCCCGCGCGCTTAAGAGCGGGGACAGCGTGCTGCTCTCCGGCACAATTTATACCGCGCGCGACGCAGCGCACAAACGCATCGTGGAAGCGATGGAGGCAGGCAAGCCCCTTCCCTTTGACCCCGAAAACGCCGTGGTCTATTATGTGGGGCCCACGCCCGCGAAGCCGGGACAGGCCATCGGCTCTGCAGGGCCAACCACAAGCTACCGCATGGATGCCTACTCTCCCGCCCTCATCGCGCGCGGGCAGCGCGGCATGATCGGCAAGGGCAAGCGTGGCCCCGCCGTGGTGGAAGCCATGAAACAGCACGGCGCGGTTTACTTCGGCGCAATCGGCGGTGCAGGCGCGCTGCTTTCCAAGTGCGTGCGCACAGCGGAAGTGATCGCCTATGACGACCTTGGCGCGGAAGCAGTGCGCCGGCTCACCGTGGAGGATTTGCCGCTCACCGTTGTCATCGACAGCGAGGGCCATAACCTGTACGAGACGGGCAGGGAGGCCTATCTTGCCGCCCGGCAAAAATAAAGCACGGATTTCATATTGACACATGTGGTTCATTTTGTCATAATTGTACTATTATATTGTGGTACAAATTTGAATGACGAGGTGAACCGCATGTTTTTTGCGATTGATCCGCAAAGTGACACCGCCATTTATCAGCAAATCGTAAACGCCGTTTGTGCGGATATCCGGGCAGGCAGGCTTCCCTATGGCACCCAGCTTCCTACGGTGCGGGCGCTTGCGGACGAACTTGGGCTCGCGCGCGGCACGATCAAGCGCGCTTACGACGAGCTCGGCAAGCTCGGCATGATTGAGATGACGCAGGGCAAGGGCACGTTTGTCTGCTTCCGCGAAACACAGGCGGACAGCCGAAAGGAACGTGCCATGCAGGCCATTGATACGCTGATTGGCACGCTGGAATCGCTTTCATTTTCCCCGGCGGAAATGTCCATCTTCTTTGACTTGAAACTGCGTCAGCGTACAAGCCGGGATTGTGATGTGCGCGTCGCTGTGGCGGGCGGCCCTGCGGAACTTCTTTCGGCCATGGCGGATCAGCTTTATGAGCTTGGCGGCGTAACTGTATATCAATATGAAGAAAGCGTTCTCCCGGCGGATGGCAGCGTGGATCTTACCGTAGTGCGCGCAGGCCGGCGTGGGGTGCTCCCACACGAAGAATCCGGCGGGGTGCTCCTGCCTGCCGCAACCAGCACGGAACCGCAAACCGTTGCGCGCATAGCGCGCCTCACGCCGGGCAGCACCGCACTCGCCGTGGCGCAGAGCGAGGAATATCTGGATCTCATGCGCAAGAGCTTCCGCGACTTCGCGCCGGAGGTATGCCTCCGCTGCATGTTTGCAAACGCCATTTCTCTCGCAGCGTTGCTTGAGGCGGAAGCGGTATTCGTGCCGGCCGGGTTTGAGCGCCTGTTCCCTCAGGCTGCTGTAGAAGCGCTCAGCGCATACTCTGCCGCGCATGCGCTGCATGAATACACAGAGCAAATCGACGGCGGCTCCATGCTAAGCGTGCGCGAGGCCGTATCACGTTTGCAGGCCCAGCGCCGCCGCGGAATAATTTGATTGTTTTACAAGCGCCCTGTTTCGGGCGCTTTTTTATTTTCCTGCATGTATACATGGATACTTCTTGACAAATGGCATAATACAATATAGTATATTGAATTAGAACAAGGCACTATTTGTGAAACAGAAAATAGGAATTGCGAGGACAGAAAGAATGAGCAACCAAAAGAAGCTTGTCATCGGCGTAATCGGCGCAGATGTGCATGCTGTCGGCAACAAAATCCTCTACCATGCATTCACGGATGCAGGGTTTGAGGTTATCAACCTCGGCGTGATGGTTTCGCAGGAAGAATACATCGCCGCTGCAATCGAGTCCAACGCGGATGCAATCGTCGTTTCCTCGCTCTATGGCCAGGGCGAATTGGACTGCCGCGGCATGCGTGAAAAGTGCGATGAAGCAGGCCTTGAAGGCATCCTGCTTTACGTCGGCGGCAATATCGTAATCGGCAAGCAGCCGTTTGACGAGGTCGAAAAGCGTTTCAAGGCCATGGGCTTCAACCGTGCATTCCCGCCGGGCACCCCGCCGGAGACCACCATCGAAGCGCTTAAGGAAGACCTGCACGTAGAAGGCTGAGCCGCAGGAGGGGATGCATATGAGACCCATCCTGCTGATCGATTTCGGCAGCACCTACACCAAGGTAACTGCTGTGGATGTGGAAAACGCGAAGCTGCTTGGCTCAGCCGCCGCTTACACCACCGTGCAGACAGATGTGAACGATGGGCTTGCAAACGCAGTTACGCGCCTTGAGGAGCAAACGGGCAAGCTCGATTTTGCGGAGCGCTACGCGTGTTCCAGCGCTGCGGGCGGCCTTCGGATGATCGCAAGCGGCCTCGTGCCGGAGCTTACGGCGGAAGCAGCTAAGTGCGCAAGCCTTGGCGCAGGCGCAAAGGTTGTAAAGACCTACTCTTTTGAGCTGACCGAGGATGACGCTGCGGAAATCCTTGCCGCAAAGCCGGATATTTTTCTGCTTGTAGGCGGCACGGACGGCGGCAACAAGGCCTGCATCCTGAACAACGCGCATGTGCTTGCGGAAGCGGGCGGCAACTTCCCCATCGTAATTGCGGGCAACCGCAATGCAGCGCGGGAGTGTGAGCGCATTCTGGCCGGGCGTGAGGTTTACGTTTGCGAAAATGTTATGCCCAAGTTCGGCACGCTGAATATCGAGCCTGCACAGCAGCGCATCCGCGATATCTTTTTAAGCCGCATTGTGCGCGCGAAGGGGCTTACAAAAGCAAGCGAGCTCATCTCCGGCATCCTGATGCCCACGCCTTCTGCGTTTCTTGCAGCCATGCGCCTGCTTGCGGACGGCACGAAAGCGCAAAGCGGAATCGGCGAGCTCATCGCCGTTGATGTGGGCGGCGCAACCACGGATGTTTATTCCATTGCTGCCGGCATGCCGGATCACCCCGGTACGATCCTCAAAGGATTGCCGGAGCCCTATGTAAAGCGCACTGTGGAGGGAGACGTCGGCATGCGTTACAGCATCCATGGAATCGTGGATGCTGCAGGGCTTGATACGATCGCCGCCATTTCCGGCCTTGCGGCGGAGCGCGTAAAGGAGCTGGTGGACTTTCTCGGCACACATACGGATACACTGCCGAACACGCCGGAACTTGAAACGTTGGACGAGGCGCTTGCAGGCTGCGCCATCCGCACAGCCGTTACGCGCCATGCAGGCCGCATTGAAGAAACCTATACCATGATGGGCCTTGCCTATGCGCAAACCGGAAAGAACCTGATGAACGTGGAACGGCTTGTCGTTACGGGCGGTTCGCTCATCCACACGAAGAACACCGGGAAGATCGCTTCCTATGCGCTGTATGATCCCAAGGATCCCGCCTCGCTCAAGCCGCGCAAGGCCGAGCTTTTGGTGGATCGAAAGTATATTTTAGCTGCGATGGGCCTTTTGAGCGAGCATTATCCCGAAGCGGCGTTGACCATAATGAAAGAGGAGCTTGAAAACGATGGACTTGCAGAATAAACGCATCCCCGATCAGGAATTTTACAAAATCCGTGAAGAAGTGCTGCAGCAGTGGCCTACCGGCAAGGCGGTAAACCTGGATGAAGCCATTGCTTACCACAAATCCCTGCCGGACAAAAAGGTGTTTTCCAAGAAGCTGATCGACGCAAAGAACCGCGGCGTAACGCTGATTCAGCCGCGCGCCGGCGTAGCGCTCATCAAGGATCAAATTGAGCTTCTGACCTATTTGCAGAACAAGGGCGAGGCGGATCTTCTGCCCACCACGATTGACAGCTATACCCGCCAGAACCGCTACGAAGAAGCCGAAACCGGCATCCGCGAATCCTTTAAAGAGGGCCGCTCCATGTTGAACGGCTTCCCGGCTGTAAACCATGGCGTTGCGGGCTGCCGTCAGCTCATCGATAGCCTCGATACGCCCATTCAGGTGCGCCATGGTACGCCGGATGCGCGCCTTTTGACCGAAATCGCCTATGCGGGCGGCTTCACAAGCTATGAAGGCGGCGGCATTTCCTACAATCTGCCTTATGCAAAGAACGTGCCCATGGAGCGCACCATCCGCGATTGGCAGTATGTGGATCGTCTGACCGGCCTGTACGAAGAAGCCGGCGTTTCCATCAACCGCGAGCCTTACGGCCCGCTGACCGGCACGCTCGTGCCGCCTTGCGTTTCCCATGCGGTCGCAGTCATCGAAGCGCTGCTTGCTGCGGAGCAGGGCGTAAAGAACATCACCGTTGGGTACGGCCAGTGCGGCAACCTTGTGCAGGACGTTGCAGCCATCCGCACTCTGGAAGAGCTTGCGGATGAATATATCCAAAAAAGCGGCCATAGCGATGTGGTCATCACCACGGTGTTCCACCAGTGGATGGGAGGCTTCCCGCAGGATGAAGCCAAGGCATTCGGCGTCATTTCCTGGGGCAGTGCCACGGCCGCGCTTTCCAAGGCCACGAAGGTCATCGTAAAAACCCCGCACGAGGCCGCCGGCGTGCCCACAATGGAAGCCAACGCGCAAGGCCTCCGCTGCACCAAGCAGGTCATCAGCATGCTTGCCGACCAGACCTGCACCGCCGCAAATCTGGAGCAGGAGAAAGAGGTCATCCGGCGTGAAACCCGCGCTCTGCTCGATAAATGCTTCGAGCTTGGCAACGGTGACATCGCCGTGGGCGCTGTGCGCGCCGTGCAGGCGGGCGTGTTGGATATCCCGTTCGCTCCCTCCCGCTTCAACGCGGGCAAGATGCTCCCCGCGCGCGACAACACCGGTGCGATCCGCATCCTCGAGCCTGGCAACATGCCGCTGCCCAAGGACATGCTGGACTTTAACCGCGCCATGATCGAGGAACGCGCCAAGGTAGAAAAACGCAAGGCCTCCTTCCAGATGGTGATCGACGATATCTATGCCATCAGCAAGGGCCGCCTCGTTGGCCGGCCGCAGGGCATGCGCTAAAGCACTTGCTTTTTGAAAGCGCATTGCGCGTATTTGCAGAAACTGGGGCGCCCGAAACGCGCCCCCCTACAATATTTGTTTTACAGAAAGGGTACTATCATGAAAATCATCGATGTCGTTTGCTCCGCAGGCCGTACCGGTTTCTATTTTGACGATCAGCGCGCCATCAAGGCGGGCGCGGATCACGACGGCTTTACCTATGTCGGCTCTCCCGTCACCCCGGGCTTTGCGGCTGTGCGTCAGGCAGGCGAGTCCATCTCCGTGATGCTTGTGCTTGAAGATGGCCAGGTTGCCTACGGCGACTGTGCGGCCGTTCAGTACAGCGGCGCCGGCGGACGCGACCCGCTCTTCCTTGCCAAGGACTTCATCCCCGTGATTGAGAACAACATCAAGCCCCAGCTTGTCGGCCGCGAGGCGGACAGCTTCAAGAACCTTTCCGAGATGGTAGAAGCCATCACCGTGAACGGCAAACGCCTGCACACTGCAATCCGTTACGGCGTGACTCAGGCAATTCTCGATGCAGTTGCCCGTGCAACCGGCCGCATGATGTGCGAAGTTGTGGCGGATGAATATGGCTGCACCGTAACCGATCAGCCCCTCAACATCTTCACGCAGTCCGGCGACGACCGGTATTCCAATGCGGACAAGATGATCATCAAGGGCGCACAGGTTCTGCCCCACGCGCTCATCAACAACGTAAAGACCAAGCTTGGCGAGCATGGCGAGTTGTTGGCCGAGTATGTTGGTTGGCTGCGCGACCGCGTGCTTAAGCTCCGCCGGGATGAAAGCTACAACCCCATCTTCCACATTGATGTGTATGGCACCATCGGCGCCGCCTTTGGCAACGATAACTACAAAGGCATGGCGGATTACATCGCTGAGCTTGAAAAGATCGCCGCTCCGTTCCATCTGCGCATCGAAGGCCCCATGGATGTTGAAGACCGCGAGAAGCAGATGCTTGCATTGAAAGCGCTCACCGCAGAGCTTGACGCACGCGGCATCAACGTAGAAATTGTTGCGGATGAGTGGTGCAACACGCTTGAAGACATCAAGTACTTTGCAGACAACAAAGCCGGCCACATGGTTCAGATCAAGACTCCCGACCTCGGCGGCATCAACAACACTGTAGAAGCCGTGCTGTATTGCAAGCGCCTCGGCATCGGTGCATACCAGGGCGGCACCTGCAACGAGACCGACCGTTCCGCGCAGGTATGCGTGCAGTGCGCCATGGCAACCCGCCCGGATCAGATTCTGGCAAAGCCCGGCATGGGCGTGGATGAAGGCTACATGATCGTCTACAATGAAATGCAGCGCATCCTCGCATTGCGCAAGGCCAAGGCCGCGCGCAAATAACCCCGTTCCCTTTCATTGGGGCTGTCCGGAAAAGCATTTCGGGCGGCCCTTTTTCAAGCAAGTACATGCGCATGTTTGAACGTTATGATTTTATAACTTTGTCTTATGATACTTGACTTTTAATTGACGGACTTACAAGTATATATTATAATATATGCATGGACTACCCGTCTTCCGCAGCGAGGCGGAGGGACGTTTCAAAGGAGAAAACTTATGGCGTTGTTGTTTGATACCCATGTGCAAAAAATGAAATACAATGTGCTGCGTGAAGTCGCTAAGCTGGCCTACAGCGATGAGTTGACCAGTGCGAAGCTGATGGAAGTCTCAAAGACCATCATTCCGGACGGCAAGCCGATGTTCCGTTGCTGCATTTATAAAGAGCGCGCCATCATCAATGAGCGCGTCGGCATGGCGCTCGGCGGCGAAGAAGATGGTACCGTCGTGAGCGTGCTCCCCATCGCGTGCGACGAATGCCCTGTGGACGGCATTCAGGTTTCCGCCGCCTGCCGCGGCTGCCTTGCGCACCGCTGCATGGATAATTGCCCGAAGGGTGCGATTTCCATCGTCAACCACCGCGCTGTAATCGACAAGGAAAAATGCGTGGAATGTGGCCGCTGCATGGCTGTTTGCCCCTATTCCGCCATCGTTAAGCATACGCGCCCCTGCGTAAGCGCCTGCAAGCCAAAGGCAATCCATATTGACCCCGAAACGCAAAAGGCTGTAATCAACAAGGAGAAGTGCATCTCCTGCGGCGCGTGTGTCTATCAATGCCCCTTTGGCGCAATTACCGATAAATCCAGCATTACGCAGGTAATCTCGCTCATCCGCAATTCGCATGATAACAAGGATTATCATGTGTATGCCGTTGTCGCGCCCTCCATGGCCAGCCAGTATCCCAATGCCGTGCCGGAGCAGGTTGTTGCGGGCATCCGCAGGCTCGGCTTCCATGCGGTTGTCGAAGCTGCATGGGGTGCGGACATGGTCGCCTGGCTTGAAGCGCAGGAGCTCGCCGAGAAGGGCTTTTTGACCTCCTCCTGCTGCCCTGCATTTGTAAGCTATATTGAAAAGAATTTCCCCTCGCTTGTGCCGAATATTTCGCACAACCTTTCTCCGATGGCTCAGATTGCGAAGTGGCTGCATGAAACCGACCCCAGCTGCCATGTGGTATTCATTGGGCCATGCATTGCCAAAAAGGCCGAAACGAAATACACGAAGACAAAGGAGTTCGTGGATTATACCATCACCTTTGAGGAGATGCAGGCCATGTTCTCTGCACGCGGGATCGATGTTACAAAAATGGAAAAAGCCGAGCTCGATAACGCCTCTTTCTTCGGGCGCATCTTTGCGCGCTGCGGCGGCCTTGCGACCGCAGTAGAGCAGGCGCTTCGCGAGCAGGGCGTCACGCCGGAGGAATTTACGCTTAAGGCCACTTCCTGCAACGGCATTGCAGAATGCCGCACAGCGTTGCTGAAAGCACAAAAAGGTGTTCTGCCTGAAAACTTCATTGAAGGCATGGCCTGTGAAGGCGGCTGCATTGGCGGCCCCGCCTGCCTGAGCCATAGTTCCAAAAATGCCGCACAGGTGGACGCTTATGGCCGCTCCTCCATGGAGCAAACCATTTCAGACGCCATCGGAGTTTTGCGGCTGAACGAAACAGCAAACCACTAATCAGGAGGTTCCCAGTATGACGACGATTTCCGTATGCATTGGCAGTGCGTGCCATAAGCGTGGTTCCTATGCCATCCTCAATCGGTTTAAGGCGCTTGCCGCTGAAAAAGGCGTTTCCGAAAAAGTCACCGTGGCACCGGCCTTTTGCCTTGGCGAATGTAAGAACGGCGTTACGGTAAAGGTGGATGAAAAGCTCTTTCTCGGCATGACGGAAGAATCCGCGGAGGATGTATTCAACCGTTATGTGCTGCCCAAATTGGGCTGAAGGAGGCTGGATCGATGGGCATCCTGCAATTTGAAAGCGTTAACTGTAAGGACTGCTGCAAGTGCATCGGCGTTTGCCCGGTGAAAGCCATTGAAGTTAAGAACCATCGCGCCATGGTCGTAGAGCGTGACTGTATCCTTTGCGGCAATTGCACGGTCGTTTGCCCGCAGAATACCAAGCATGATGTGAACGATGTTGCAGGCATCCGCGCGCTGATTCACGATGGACGCAAAGTCGTTGCAAGCGTGGCCCCTTCCTATGCCGCGTATTTCAACGGCTGCGGCCTGCCTGCGTTGCGTGCAGCGCTGCAAAAGCTCGGCTTTGCGGATGTGCGTGAAACTGCGGAAGGCGCTTATCTCGTTAAGTCGGAATATGAAACTCTTCTGCGTGAGAAGCGCATGAGCACCGTGATCTCTTCCTGCTGCGCCACGGTGAATGCCTATGTGCAAAAGCACTGCCCGGAGGCCATTCCCCTGCTCGCGCCCGTCCTTACGCCTATGCAGGCACATGCAAGGCTGATTCATGCCGAAGATCCAGATGCAGTCCTCGTGTTCATCGGGCCATGCATCTCAAAAAAAGCCGAATGTCTTGAGGATGCCTCTGACCTGGCCTATGCCGTTACGTTTGGCGACCTTGCCGAATGGATGCGCGACGTCAATGTTGAGCTTGAACCGGCGCCCGCCTCCGAGCGCCGCCTTTCCCGCTTCTTTCCCGTTGCAGGCGGCATTCTGAAAACCATGGAAAAATCGCCGGATTACAGCTACATCACCGTAGATGGTCCCGAAAACTGCATGCGTGCCCTGCATGATGCGGCTGCCGGAAAATTCCCGAACTGCTTCATTGAGATGAATTTCTGCACCGGTTCCTGTGTAGGAGGCCCGGCATTCCGCAAGCGTGAGCTTTCGCTTGCCGCGTCTACCCTCCGCGTTGCACGCGATGCAGTTGAGAGCGATGCTGCCGAGCAGGGGGCTCCCGATTACAGTTTTGGTAAACCAGGCGACCTTGCCGCCGCTTTCCGCGACGAGCAAACCTGCTATACCATGCCAACAGAGAAGCAAATCGCCTCCATTTTTAAGAAAATGGGCAAAGAAAGCCCGGCAGATGAGCTCAACTGCGGCATGTGCGGCTATTCCTCCTGCCGGGAAAAGGCCATTGCAGTCTTCATGGGGCGTGCGGAAATCACAATGTGCATGCCTTATATGAAAAAGCGGGCCGAATCTTTTTCGGATAAGATTCTCAGCATTACGCCGGATGCGATCCTTGCAGTTGATCTTGATCTTCGGGTACAGCAGGTGAACCACGCTGCCTGCCAGATTTTTTCCGTGGAGCCGCAGGACATCCTAGGTCAACCTGTAAGCCGCCTGATCGATGAATTCGATTTCATAGAGCTCATTTCCAGCGGCAACAAGCAGTCGGAAAAATTCACTTTCCTCGCGGAATATAACCTTTACCTGAAGCAGTCGTTCTTTTACGATGCGGCAAGCGGCATCATCATCTGCATCATGAAGAACATTACCAAGGAAAAGCAGAAACAAAACCAGTTGATGCGCCATAAAACGCAGGTGGCCGGCATGGCGGATGACATTGTGGAAAAACAATTGCGCATCGTGCATGAAATTGCCTCGCTCCTTGGCGAGTCCGCTGCCGAAACGAAGCTTGCGATTTCCGAACTTAAGGATGCCGTCATGATGGAAAACGAGGAGCAATGATCCCATGGAAAACTTTTTCATCGAAAGCGGGCATGCAAGCGTCAATAAGCATGATGAATCGCTCTGCGGCGATTCCTATTACATCACGAAGGACGGCGGTAAGCTGACCGTTGTTCTTTCCGACGGGCTGGGCAGCGGCGTGAAAGCCAACATTCTTTCCACGCTGACTTCCACCATCCTTTCCACCCTGATGTCCCGCAAGCTCCCGGTGGATGAATGCATTGAAACCGTCGCCTCTACGCTTCCCATGTGCCGGGAGCGCAAGCTTGCCTACTCCACCTTCACTATGCTGCAGGTGGAAAGCATGCAGGCTCGCCTTGTGCAGTATGACAACCCGCGCGCGATTCTGCTGCGCAACGGCAAAAATGTGGATTACAATACAACCGTGCGCTTCATTGGAGAAAAGGAGATCCATGAAAGCACGTTGTATCCGCAGGAAAACGACCTGCTTGTTCTGATGACGGACGGCATCACGAACGCCGGCATCGGCAAGGTGATGCAGGATGGCTGGCCGCGCAAGGATGTGATCGAATGCCTGGAGCGTTGGTATACGCCGGAGCTTTCCCCGCAGCACCTTGCGGCAATGCTCGTGAATGCGGCGCTCTCGCTTTGTCTGGAATCGCCGGATGATGACATCACCGCGCTTGTGTTTAAGGTGCGCAGGCGGCAGGCCGTGAACGTCATCATTGGCCCCCCAGCCGACCCGAAGGATGATGAGCGCGTGCTCAAGCTTTTCTTCGCCAAAGAAGGGCGGCACGTAGTCTGCGGTGGTACCACGGCACATACCGTAAGCCGGTATTTGAACAAGCCCATCGTGCCCATTGCGGACAGCGGCACAGAAACCGTGCCCGCCATTGCCGCGATTGAAGGGGTAGATCTTGTAACGGAAGGCGTGATAACGCTGCAGCAGGTGGCGGATCTTGCGGAAAAATACGCTTCAAATAACCGCATTTCCCTTTCCATCAGCGAAAAGACGGACGGGGTATCCCGCCTCGCTTCCCTCCTGTTTGAGCAGGCAACGGATATCACCATTTTCCACGGCCAGGCTGTAAACCACGCGCATGACAGTTTGGATATTGATTTCGATTCCAAAGCGCTTCTCGTCAAGCGCCTTGCCAAGAGCCTCACAGAAATGGGAAAAAACGTAAAAGTCAGCCGCTGCTGAGCCGCTGCTCCTCCCGAAATAAAGAAAGCCTCCCAACAAAATCGGGAGTTCGCAAAACGGTAGAAAATATCCTGCCCATGATTTTCACAGGGCAGGATTTTTGTTAACGCTCTCCGTTCCACGAACCAGAATCTACGCCATTCAATCATCATAAGTTCTCAACAAAATGGTTGATATGCGTATCCCAATATTTTTTATATACAGCCCCGTCATTGCCGTCAAAATTAAGTTGATACATTCTAAATGTGACAAGAAAATTTTTCGGCTGCCACATTTCTTCATAGGAATATTTATAACGCATCCCGAGAGCCTGCATAACATTCCCGCTGCGGGGATTGTTAACATCGTGTGTCGCTGTGATATACGGCACGCCATCTTTTTTTACTTGCTCAACGACCGCCCGGCCCGCTTCACGTACAATCCCCTGATGCCAAAATTCCTTACGCAGCCCATAGCCGAGGTCATAGCTTTCATCTGTGCCTACATTGATATAGCCAATGGGGACATTATCGTTTTTAAAGCAAATAGCGTATCTGTAACCCTCAGACTTCGCATAGTCCGGCGTATATCTTTCTTCGAAAAACGTTTTTGTTTCCTCCATTGATTTAAGCGGAAACCACGGCAAATATTTGTTTACATCTTCATCACTGTAAATATCGAATAATTCCGGCAAATCATCTTCCATAAATTTTCTAAGCACCAAGCGCTCTGTTTCCAGTACAGGCGTATTCATAACGTTATTTCTCCGATTCATTCATATTCATCTATAATTTCGCTTAACCTATATTTGCATTTTCAGCTACAATGCATTTGAAGAACTGCGGGTAATAAGACCTTTTCATAATGTCCATTCTTTTATTCAACTAGCTGCCTTGGTATCCGATCCTGTAAAAGTGCGTTCGGCTTTCTTCATCAAGGCAAGCCCGCGCCATTGCATAGTCGCAGGCAGGGCACCAGTTTCAATAGGCTACCATTTCTTTGCCAAAATGAAATGTTCTGTATCCATGCTCGTTTACAGTGCGGTATATAAAACTAAGGTCAGGCACTTTGCCTGCCTCCAGCTTTGCGTATAACGCGTAACAAGCGCGGAGGTTTTTTGTAGCCTCGCTTTTACATTCCACCCTGCACGGCTGCAAGCGCCATGCGCGCGGCACCGATTGCAGCGGAAGTTGCAAGGAGGAAGGATTCAAGCTCCGGATACAGCTCACCCAACTGCGCTTTTACGCCCTCCGTTACGTAGGCGTCGTTTTTTAGCACACCGCCGGAAAGCGCCAAACGCCCCCGCTGAAGTTCCAACCGCTCGATGACCGTGGATGCGAGCAGGCAAAGCTCCTTGACCGCCCTTTCAAGGATGGCGCAGGCTGCGGCGTCCCCTTGGGCAACCGCTTCCGGCAAAAGAAGCGCATACTTAGAAAGATTGCCCCGTTTGTCCCCTTCCGTATAGAGCGCCCGAACCAGCTCATCCAAATTCCGCGTGCCGATCTGTGCAAATACAAGCTCTGTCAGCACCGTTGGGCGCGACCGGCCATCCTGTGCGCGCACCACAGCCGAAAGGATATCCCGGCCAATCGCATATCCGCTGCCCTCGTCATCGATCTTGTATCCTTTTCCACCCGCGCGTGCTGTAATTCCACGCGTGTTACGGCCAAAGCAGATAGAGCCAGTCCCCGAAATCAGCACGGCTCCGGGGCCTGCGCCATGTGCTGCGTAAAGAGCGGCCGCTTGGTCGCCTGCAAGCATATATGCGCCTTCATAGCCATCCGCACGGATCATGCGCTCCAACGTCCGGCGAAGCTCCGGATTGCTCATGCCTGCGCAGCCAACGCAGAGCATGCGGCAAATTCCACCTTGCGCGCGTACCCTTTCGATCACGCCGCGCATGCTTTCCGCCATTTCCGCTACCGGCCTGCTGTTCATGTTCAGGGAGCCGAACAGGCTTGTGGTGATTACTTCCCCCTTCAGGTTCATCAGCACACATTCCGTTTTGGTTCCGCCGCCGTCTATGCCCGCAACAAATTCCATTTTCATTCCTTTCGTTGCGCCTGAACGTTCAGGTATTCCAAAGCCCTGTCTACGCGCATATCCGCATTCACCAACGCGGTTTCTGCCTCCGCCTCGGTTACGCCCGCCGTTTCACACAGGATACGCACCGCGCGGCCACGCAGCTTTTCGTTTGTCGCGGCAAGGCTTGTCATTACGCCGCCCCTCGCATATCCGAGGCGCACCATGGCCGCGGTGGAAATCATATTAAGCACAAGCTTTTGTGATGTGCCGCACTTCATGCGCGTTGAACCCGCGATGACCTCCGGCCCGACAACCGGCGCAATGCAGAGATCCGCGCACGCACCAAGGCGTGTGCCGATGTTGTTCACAATCGCTGCTGTTGCCGCGCCAAGCGCCTTTGCACGCGCCACTGCGCCGATCACATAGCGCGCAGAACCGCTTGCGCTGATTCCGATCACAAAGTCAGCCTCTCCCACGCCAAGCGTATCCATCAATGCGGCGCCCGCCTCCGGATCGTCCTCAGCGCCTTCCACAGCATGGCGCAGGGCAATATCCCCGCCCGCGATAAACCCCTGCACCAGCGTAGGCGGCACGCCGTATGTAGGCGGGCACTCGCTTGCGTCCAGCACCCCGAGCCTTCCGGACGTTCCTGCGCCGACATAGATCACCCGGCCGTTGTGCGCAAGCGCCGAAACCGCAAGTTCAACTGCCTCCGCAATATGAGGAAGCTCTGCCTCCACCGCAAGGGGAACCAGCTTATCTTCCTCGTTCATCAGGCGCAGCAACGCGGGTGTATCAGCCGGATCAACCAATCCGGTGCGCGGATTTTTTGTTTCTGTTGTCAGCATATCAGTCCGGTATTCCATCCCCGTCAATGTCCACAAATTCCGGCGGCGGTGGCGGCATATCGCCAGGCTCATGCTCACATTCATCGTGGCGCATCCCAGCGCTGGCCGTACCGTAAATTTCCTTGCCGGCAAGCCCCTTCTTCATGCGCTCACGCTCCACGATGTTGGAAAGGAACCTGCGCACTTTTTCCGGATGCTTGATGTTCTTCAGGTCAACCGTATGGTGGCTTTGGTCTGCGCTGAACAAGGTCACGGTTCCTACGCCGAAAATCTTCTGCCCTAGTGTACGCACCATTTTAATATCCAAAATACGATAGAGCAAAATCTCATCCGTTTCCGTGCGGAAAAAGCCTTTGCGCAGGATAAAACGGTCATCCGTTACCTCGTACACGGTAAAACTCAGCGGCATGCCAAGAACCCGTTTTCTGTCGTGCCACAGCACGGCATCCTTTTCGGATTCAATCGCCTGGTTAACGTTTTTCTTTGCCATATGCGCCTGCTCTCCTTCATCTCGTGTTTTGTTGCTTGCGCCCGAATTGTCTTTTTTGTATTGTATCACAGGATGCCGCTGAATTCTACAGCGGCATCCGAATCGCGCCTCGGGGTAAAATCAATTCCCGCGCGACGCGCCTGTGCATGCTGAAAACGGCGTTCGATGCGGTAGTGCCTGCTGTCTTTTATAAAATTTGCGCCCGTCTGCTTAAAGCGGAACGCAATCCCCGCTGCAACGCATTGGGCGCGCAGCGCCAAAAGCCACGCATAATCGCATGGACGCGCTGTGTTGCCCGATTCTCCGCCTGCAATTACCTGCTCCACCCACGGCCCCAAATGCGGCGCAAGATCGATCCGTTCCAACAGCGGCTCACAGGCGAGAAACTTATGCCGGATGGGCGCATCCCGAAAAATCGGAAGCCGGTACTCCGCCATGGCCTGATTCTCCACCGTGCATCCGACCACGACGTTCGGATACCCATCGCCCCAGTCTGGTGGAAGCGCCTCTGCAAAACGGTCGATGCGTTTGGTGATGAACAGGAAAACAAGGTCCGCACGGGCGCGCATCATCGCCCATGCTTCCGGCCGCCATGCATCCGCGTCTTCCAGAAGAAAGTCCGAGGTAAAGCACGTATAAACCATCGTACCCGGCTGAAGCTTGTATTCACCGCCGCGCGCATGGCGCATGGGCAGCGTAAAATCCCCCGTTTTTTTCACGATGGATGCATCCCGCTCATGCCGGGCATCCATACGGTATACATAGCAGTTCATGCAGCCGGGAGAAAGCTTATGGCAGCCATGCCAAGGATTCCAGCCTGCCTCTTTTTCGCGTTTTCCGTTCATAGCCGTTTTACTGTATATTGGTTTATGGTTCTGCTTTTCTCCTTGTATTTCAGCAAAATCCGCATTACTCACGCGGCCCGATGCCAAGTGCTTCCATCTCGCGCCGCATGCCGCGGATCACAAGCTCCATTACGTCCGAAAGCTCCATTCCAAGCATTGCGCATCCCTGTTCGATGACTTCACGGCTGCACTTGGCTGCGAATTTTTTGTCCTTAAACTTCTTTTTTAGGCTTTTCACTTCGAGATCCGAAATTCCGGTGGGGCGCATCAGCGATGCTGCCTGCACAATTCCTGTCAGCTCGTCCGCCGTAAAAAGGCTCTTTTCCAGATCTGTCTCAGGCCGCACATCGCTGCAAAGGCCATACCCGTGCGAAAGAATTGCGCGAATATCCGCCTCGTCCACGCCTTCCGGCGCAAGCAGCGCGTGCGTGTGCTGCAGGTGCTCTTCCGGGAATTTCTCGTAGTCTACATCGTGCAGATAACCGACCGCTTCCCAATAAGCGCGGTCCGCGCCGAAATGCTCCGCCATCGCACCCATTGCAGCGGATACCGCAAGCGCATGCGTAAGCAAATGCGGTTCCTGCACATGCTTTGCGAGAATCGTTCTCGCCTGATCCATCGTAAGTGCCATCTTTTGTTCCTCTTTCAAAGCATATTTCAATCTATATTATACTTCGGAATGCGCCGCGGCTCAACCACCTCCCGGCATCTTAACAGCCTTGCATGCTCCGTCCGTAGCCGCAATAAGCTCTGATACCGTTACAAAACGGAACCCCTTTGCAACAAGCGCCGGAATGATTGCATCCATCGCTTCTGCCGTAGAGCTCTGTTGGTCATGCATGAGGATTACGCAGCCATCCTCGGCCTCCCTTACAACGGCGTCAGCAAGTTCCGCCACATTTCTGGGTCTCCAATCGTTGGTGTCAACCGTCCAGAGCACAAGGGGATACGGCACATTTTTGCGGACGGCAGCATTATAGAAACCGTAGGGCGGCCGTACGACCGAAGCAGGGTGGCCAAGCGCACGTTCAAATTCTGCATTCGTCTTATCAATTTCCTCTTTGCACTGTTCCGCAGAAAGCCGTGTCAAATCCGCATGGCTGAACGTATGGTTTCCGATTTCGCAGCCGAGCGCCTCCATGCGCAGCAGAACCTCCTCCCGCCCCTCCACGCGGCTTCCGAGCACAAAGAATGTAGCGCATACACCGTGCTTTTCCAGCACGTCAAGAATGTGCGTCGTGACCTTTGGATACGGCCCATCATCAAACGTAAGCGCAAGCAGCGGTCCGTTTTCATTTACGGTAGTTGCGGTTGGTACGGCATCCTCTCCGCGGCTGCTCAAAAGAAACAGGAACAGTGAAAGCAGGCAGAGCATAGCGGCTGCCGCCTTGCGGTTTTTTTGCGCAACTTGTGCATTCTTCTTTACCTTTTCCATAGCACAAATCTATGCGCCGGAAAAACGCACTATGCGGCGATTGCATCCACATCCACACCGTGCTATGATGTGTTTTAGAAGGGAGCATGCATGTTTATGTGGATCATTTATGCGTTTGCATCTGCTTTTTTTGCGGGCGTAACATCCATCCTTGCAAAATGCGGCATTCGGAAAACGGATTCCAATGTTGCCACTGCAATCCGCACCATCGTGGTGCTGCTGTTCTCCTGGGTCATGGTATTCCTGGTCGGCTCGCAAGCGACGCTATCTAAGCTGACCGGCGAATCGTTGCTTTATCTTGTTCTTTCCGGCCTTGCGACGGGCGCTTCCTGGCTTTGCTATTTTAAGGCGCTTCAGCTGGGGGACGTGAACAAGGTCGTTCCGGTGGATAAATCTTCCACCGTACTGACCATCCTGCTCGCATTTTTCCTGCTGCACGAAGAAATTACCTGGCAGAAGGCCGTAGGCGTTGCCGCCATCGCGGCCGGAACCTACCTGATGATTCAGAAAAAGGAAGGCAGTGTTCGGAAATCCGGCAAGGGGTGGTTTCTGTATGCGGCGCTTTCCGCTGTGTTTGCAAGCCTCACTGCAATCCTGGGCAAGCTCGGAATCGCAGAGGTCGAATCGAATCTCGGCACGGCAATCCGCACAGGCGTAGTCCTCATCATGGCATGGGTTGTTGTGTTCGTAACGGGGAATGGGCCCGCCGTAAAAAAAGTGCCCAAAAATGAGCTAAGCTTCATCTGCCTTTCCGGCCTTGCGACGGGTGCTTCCTGGCTTTGCTATTACAAAGCGCTGCAGGATGGGCTTGCAAGCGTTGTCGTGCCGATCGACAAGCTGAGCATTCTCGTAACGATTGCCTTTTCCTATTTTGCGCTGCATGAACGACTTTCCAAAAAAGCGTTGCTGGGCCTTGTGCTGATCGTTGCAGGTACGCTCGCAATGCTGGTTAAAGCGTGAACCTTTCCCTGCCTCCTTTCCTGCAATGGCAAAGGAGGTTTTTTAATATTGTTCATGCATTAAAGCGTTTACTTTATATTTTTCTTTATTTTCCATTATTTTGGCATATTGTGCATGAGTTTGCTTTACTTTTTTAATAAATCTATTATAATAGATTTATCACTTATCTTATCGCGGAGGGAAAAGGCATGTATCGAAACACATCCATCTTGGCCTTGCTGGCCGCCCTGCTTCTGACGTTTTCAGCCTGTGCTGCGTCTGTCCCAAGCGCTACGGAAGCGCCTGCCGCCTTGCCGAACACCGCTGTGGAGCCTACCATTGTACCTGAAGCAATTGCCGATGAAGGGCGTATGCTTTATGATGAAGCTCCCTCCAAATATCAATACGGCATTTATGTCAACATGAACACGTCCGCGGGGGATGCTTTGGCCGATTATTCCGTGGCGCTGAACAATTTTGCCGACCGCAACGCATATGTTTTCTATTCGGAGCTTGGATTGACTCATGTCAAAGAAAAGCTTTCTACGTTGGATGAATCCGGCCTTGAAGCGCTGGTCTCCGAAAACAAGGCATTGAAAATCAGCACCAACGATGGATTTCATCCGCTGACTTCGGAACTCACCAGCTTGGACGGACACCCCTTTAACGCAGAAGAAAAGGATATTTTCTATTACATTTATGCAACTTACGTTGGCAACGAAGGCATTGAAGTTGAAAAAGCGGGGCGCTTCCTTACTCCCAAGGACGGACCGGAAGCGCTTGCGCAATACAGTGCTGCTGAAATCGGCGCAATCGTTCCTGCTGGTGGTGCAACCTCGGTGTTTGCCGAATCCTCCAGCTATTCGCAGGGGTATGTTGACGCGTTGATGCAAGGCGCACTGGAGGCACACATGGAAACGCCTCGCATCGCGGTAATCGAAACCACCATTGGTTCAGAGCAGGAAATGTATGACGATATGTACCTGCCCGATGGAGAGTATGCTTCCTTCTCCGATACGCTGCGCGCCCGGGGCATGGAGCCCGTATACATTCCGCTCGGCATCGATAACTATCGGGATGTGCAAAACACAAAATACTTTGCAGACCTGATCCGCAGCTGCCATATTGTTTTCTTCACAGGCGGTGATCAAGCCTATTATGGACTGGCTCTCGCCAATCCGGATGGCTCGCCGTCCCTGGTTGCGCAGGCGATCACCGATGTGCTCAAAAACGGCGGAACGCTTGGGGGCAGCAGCGCTGGCGCAGCCGCCATGTCCGGCACTGCGCTCACCAACGGTGCAAGCGGTTCTTATCAACCTTTATATTGGAATCAAGCGGAAACCGTTGACATCTGCTCTTTTACCTCCGAAACCATAGCCGGCAACGCCACCGTCAACGAGGGAAACAACATGCTCTATGACAGCATCGGCTTTATCGAACCCGTGCTCGGCCAGGATATCCTTTTGGATACCCATGTAGATGCGCGTGGCCGCATCGGCAGGCTGATCATCGGTTTGCGGGATTCAAATCCCACAGGGCTTGCCATCGGCATCGATGAAACCGCAGGCATTCGGATTGATGGGAGCACCGGCATCGGCACCGTATTCGGCTCGAGCGGTGTGTATATTATTGATGCCGCAAACGCCGTTTGGAATGAGGCAGGCACCGTGGGCACTTTTGGTGCAACAGGCCTCGTGCTCCACTATCTGACTGTAGGCGACAGGTACGATTTCGTCAATAAGGCGGTTGTTCCCGCCGAAGGCAAATCCGAAATTACGCTTCCTACGGGCGAAGCGCATAGTACCGAGGACCTGTTCGGCACGGATGAGACTGGAACGACGCTGCTTTCTTTCGCCCACAGTGCCGCCAAGAGCATCACTGCAGACGTTGCAAACACCATGACGCAGCCCTTCCTTTCCGGCAGCCTTTATACTTTCACCTTTGAAAAGGCAGCCAATACGAAATGCTATGCTTCCAACGAACTTTTCCCAAACCCAAAATACTTTGGAAGCTTCCTGCAAACCACAATAGCCGGCCTTCAGGTTTCCGTCACGAATGGCCCCAGTAAATTCGACCCCAACGCCGGCGGTGCGTTTGCGCCGCTCTCCGCTGCCGGGGAGGATAATGGCTACGCTGTCGGCGTTACCTTCTCCGGGCCGCTAAGCATTGGCTACGAAGGCAACAACCGCTACTTCCTTGACTGTGAGGAGCCGGAGAACATCCCGGATGACTACGTTGCAGTATGCGATGCCAGCGGCGCGCCTAAGGCGCAGGATTGCGTATACACCTTCCGGGTAGACAATGAAATGACTCTGCGCATCGTGCTTGCCGAGGATGTCTATTTCGCCGAAGGCGACACCCTCCTGCTCAAGACCGGTATCACCAGCCTGTATGGCGTTGCGCTTGCCGAAGAAACCACATTCCGTCTCACGGGCGGCCAATGGGTCATGGAATAAGCGCAGGGAAACCGCTCAAAAACAAAGTTCTTGCTTCCAAACAATACACGGGGGCGCGCCAGTAGGCGCGCCCCCGTGTATTATAAGGTTTTTCCCTTAAAATTTAAAGTTTTTGATAATGTCAACGATCTCTGCGCCAACGCGCTTTTGCGCCTCGGCAGTTTGTGCGCCGATGTGCGGCGTGCAGGAAACGGTCGGGAAATCAATCAGCTCCTGATTCTTGGCGGGCTCCTCCGCAAACACGTCGAGACCCGCACCGCGCAGCTTGCCGGACTTAAGCGCCGCAAGTAGGGCAGCTTCATCCACATTGTTGCCGCGGGAGGTGTTGATGAGCACCGCGCCATCCTTCATCTTGGCGATGGTTCCTTCGTTGATAAGGGGCTTGCCGTCAATGCTCGGCGTGTGAACAGAAACAAAGTCCGAATTGGCGAGCAGCTCGTCCATTTCAACGTACTTCATGTTCTCATTCTCCAGGCCTTCCACCTTAAAGATATCGTAGGCAAGCACCTTCATGCCGAGCGCCTGCGCTTTTTTGCCAAGCGCCTGGCCGATGCGGCCGTAGCCGATGACGCCAAGGGTGCGGCCGGAAAGCTCAATGCCCTTGTAAGCCTTCTTCTCCCACTTGCCTTCGCGCATCGTGTGGCCGGCAGCGGAGATGTAACGCGCCACGGAGAACATGTGCGCAAGCGCAAGCTCTGCAACAGTGTTGCTGGAGGCGCGGGGCGTATTGCGCACGGCGATGCCGTTTTCTTCAGCATACTTTACATCGATGTTGTCCACGCCAACGCCGCCGCGGATCACAAGCTTGAGCCGGCCCGCTTCCTTTGCCGCGTCGATGATGGGAACGCGCACCTTTGTGGCACTGCGCACGACAAGCACATCATATTGCTTGACCTGCTCCGCCAGTTCGGCGGGCTCATAAAACTGTTCAACAACCTCGTGGCCTTCTGCCTGAAGCGCCGCGATAGCGGATTTATCCATTCCGTCGGATGCAAGAATACGCATGGCTTTCCTCCTTATTTTCTGTCGCTGCTTACTTGTTTTCCGCCTCGAACTTCTTCATGAAGTCCACAAGGCATTCCACACCTTCATATGGCATGCAGTTGTAAATGGAAGCCCTGAGGCCGCCTGTGGAACGATGGGCTTTCAGGTTCGTCATGCCGGCGGCAACGCTTTCCTTCACAAACTTGGCATCAAGCTCCTCGTTGGGCGTGTTGAAGCGCACATTCATGATGGAACGGCTTTCCGGCGAAACATTTGCGGCATAAAAATCGGTAGAGTCCAGATAGTTGTAGAGAAGCGCAGCCTTCTTGAGGTTGCGGCGCTCCATTTCCTCCAGACCGCCGATGGAAAGCAGCCAATCCAGCACGCGCTTGCAGATGTAGATCGACCAGCACGGCGGCGTATTGTGCATGGATTTTGCTTCCGCGTTGATGGTGTAATCGCACATCGTGGGGCAAACGGGGTTCACGTTGTGCAGCAAATCCTCACGGATGATCACAATCGTAAGCCCGGCAGGCGCAACATTCTTCTGTGCACCGGCATAGATTACGGCAAACTTGGAAACGTCAATCGGCCGGGAAAGGATGCAGGAGGAAAGGTCTGCAACAAGCGGCACATCGCCCGTATCGGGGATGTAATCCCAACAGGAACCGTAGATGGTATTGTTAAAGCAGATGTGGACGTAATCTGCATCCGGGCTGAGCTTGAGCTCCTCCTGGCGCGGGATGCGGCAGAAGTTTTCGCCCTTGCCCGTCCATGCAACGTTGACCTCGCCATACTTCTCAGCTTCCTTTGCAGCCTTGCCGGAGAAGTTGCCGGTCACGACATAATCCGCCTTATGGTTCTTGTTCATCAGGTTGAGGGGAACCGCTGCAAACTGCAGCGTGGCGCCGCCCTGCATGAAAATGACCTTATAGTTATCCGGAATGCCCATCACCTTGCGCAGCTGCGCTTCAGCCTGCACGATGATGTTATCAAACACCTTGGAACGGTGGCTCATCTCCATGACGGACATACCGCAGCCTTCAAAGTTGACCAGATTATCTCTTGCACTTTCAAGCACTTCAATCGGAAGCATGGAGGGGCCGGCGGAAAAATTGTAGATCCTGTTGTAAAGCATTACGAATTCTCCTGTTCTTTCATAGTGTGGTGCTCAATGCAGCGGTGCGCCGGCCAGGGCCTGCGCATCCTTCCATTTGTTGTTAATTATACCCCCTGCATGCAATAAAAAGCAATCCCTGCGCCCTGAATCATGATTATATATCTTCTTTTATCATAAAAGCTATAGACACATTCACCAAACGCATGTATAATTTAATTGTATATTCACGGTTAATATTCATTCCAATTATTAATGTTGCAGGAGGATGACATATGGACAGACTCGTAGAACAATTTTCCGAGATTGGGCGGCTGCAAACTGTGCTTCTGCACAGGCCTGACATTGAAGTTGCACAAATTATGCCTGACTTTTTTGATGAAATGCTGTTGGACGATATGCCTCATGTGCCTCTGGCGCAGGCCGATCACGACACATTTGCGGAAACGATGCGCAAAAACGGCGTAACCGTGCTTTATCTCAGCGAGCTGTTTTGCGAAGCGATTGCGGACGAGGCCGTGCGTCATGCCTACATTGAAGACTATGTCGCCGCAAGCCACATTAAGGGTGAAACGGTGAAGGAGGCAGTGAAGGAATATCTTTGGCCGCTCGGCCCGGAAGCGCTGTTCCGCGCCGTTTCCCGCGGGATCGTTCGGCAGGACCTTGCGTTTTTCAAGCCTGTGCCCATCCCGCTTCAGGTGAGCGACCCTTACCCGTTTGTGGTGGACCCAATGCCCAATATGTATTTCACGCGCGATGTTGCAATCAGCATCGGCAATGGGCTTCTCATCAGCACCATGAGCATGCATTCCCGCGAGCGGGAAACGCTGTTCATCCGCTATATTCACGATCATCACCCGTTGTTCCGCGCGGCAGACGTTCCGCTGTGGTCGGATGCTGCGCTCGGCTATGGCATTGAAGGCGGCGACGTTCTTATTCTCTCCGACAAGGTGCTTGCCATCGGCTGTGGTGAGCGCACGAGCATCGCGGCTGTGGAGTGCCTTGCGAACCGGGTGTTCGCGCATGGCTATGAGCGCATCCTCGTGTTCAATAACCCGCGTTCACGCACGTTCATGCACCTTGACGTGCTCTGCACCATGGTGGATCGGGATACGTTTTTGACCCATCCCTGCATCTACGAAAAGCAGTTCGATGTTTATGAATTAACCGGCAGTCCAAACCGCCTGCATATTTCGCTCACCACGGATCCGGTGAACAAGATTTTTGCCCGTGCACTTGGAGAATCCTCAGTCCGCTTCATCGAAATGGGAGGAGGCGATCCGATCATCGCTGCACGGGAGCATTGGAACATGGGCAGCAATTCGCTTACGCTCTCGCCCGGCCACATCATTACCTATGACCGCAACGATGTAACCAACAGCCTGCTCGTCAAGGCCGGCATTGAGGTCGAAACCATTCCGGGCGGCGAGCTTTGCCGCGGCCGGGGCGGCCCGCGCTGCATGTCCATGCCGCTCAAGCGGGAAAGGCTTTGATATTAATTAAGTTGAAAAAGGCGGCCGCAAGGCCGCCTTTTCATTTAATCATTGCATTCACGTTCTCAAGCCCAACAAGCGCCGCCATGCGGTAATATGCCTTTGCCGTTTCTTCCACATGGACAGCCAGGCGGAACGCATCATCCACACCCCGCGGCGATACGGCGATCATGCCGTGGCGCGCGAGCAACGCAGCCATGCCGCGCTTTCCCAGCGTTTCCACGATGCTTTTTGCAAGCGCATCCGTACCCGGAGGCGCATATGGCGCAAGCGGGCAGCATCCGCCATAGAGCAGTGCCTCGGTGATAACAGGCGGAATTTCCCGGCCAAGTGCGGCAAACACCGTTGCATACGGCGCATGCGTGTGGCAGATGCCGGCGACATCCGGCCGGGCGCTGTATATCGCAAGGTGAAACGCTGCCTCCGAAGTCGGCTCCACGCCAAGAGGCGCATCCAGCACCTCACCGGCAAGGTTCATGAGAACGATCTCCTGCCATGTTTTCGCCACGCGGTCGAAATCATGCGGCGTCATGGCAATAATGCCCGCCGCCCGGTCAATCATGCTGCAGTTGCCCGTTCCGCCGGTGCACAATCCGGCTGATTTCGCCGCGCGCGCCGCGAGGAACACCGCCTCGCGCATCGTTTTATAAGAGGCTGCGCCCTTTTTTTCTTTCCGTACACCCATGGCTTTCAGTAAAACAGCGTCGCTACGTCGTAAAGCTCTTTTCCGACCTTCTTGCGCTCCGTAACTGCACGGTCGAGGTCCGCAACCGCAATTTCTGTGCCGCGCAAAGAGACCATGTTGCCATATTCCCCGCTCACCACAAGGTCACCCGCTTTTACGCCCATGCGTGTGCCGAGCATGCGGTCAAACGCACTCGGTGCGCCGCCGCGCTGCAGATGGCCAAGCACCACGGAGCGCGCCTCGAAATGCTCCCGGCGCTTGTCCAGCGTTTCATCGCTGCGGATGGCCTTTTCAATGCGGTCTGCAAGGTGACGCGCAAGCTCCCGATGCAGCAGGAGCACGTTGCCGAACATATCCCGCTCAAGCTCTTCCAGCTTTTCGCCCGTAAGCTCAAAGCCTTCGGCTACGGCAATAATCGTATAACGTTCACCACGCAGATAGCGGCTGCGTACCAGATCATAAATCTCATCGAACGACATCGGAAACTCCGGAATCAGCACAAGGTGTGCATTTGCCGCAACGCCCGCCTGCAATGTGATCCAGCCCGTGTGCCGCCCCATACACTCCACAACAAAACAGCGCTCGTGGGATTCTGCCGTGGTGTGCAGGCGATCGATCTCCTCCATCGCAATGTTGGAGGCCGTATCGAATCCAAACGTCCAATCCGTGCAGGACAGGTCGTTGTCGATCGTTTTCGGCACACCGATCATGTTCATGCCAAGCTTGCGCAGCGTGTTCGCCACACCGAGCGTATCGTCTCCGCCGACAGCCACGAGCCCCTCAAGGTCGAGCCGCTCCATCGCCTCCCGCACAACCTCGGGCCCATTTTCAAATTTCATAACATTGGTGCGTGAGCTGCCAAGAATTGTCCCGCCCAGCGTCTGGATGCCTTCCACATCCGCCCGGGTAAGCCAGCGCCCTTCGTTTTCCAATACGCCGCGCCAGCCCGCGTAAAAGCCGAACACCGCAATATCCTCCCGCATGCAGCGTGCCACCACGCCGCGGATTACGGCGTTCAGGCCGGGGCAGTCTCCGCCTCCGGTCAGGATTCCGATCTTTCTCATGTGGTTTCTCCTTCGCAATTTATAAAAGCCAGAAAGGGATTATACAATAATTCCGCGCGCCTCTAGGGCTGCAAGGACGGCCGCGCCGATTGCTTCAACAGGCATCAGCCTGCCTTCAGACATGCATGGAATCACAGCAATATCGTCATACCGCGCGGCATAGGCAAGGTATTGCTCCATTGCGCGGGCCTGGATGTCGTGAGAAGCCTCGTAGACGTCACGCCCTGCGCCGACATACTCCCGGAACCCCTTTTTGCCCACATTCGCCTCCGCTTCTGCGGGCGCGATGGAAAACACAAGGTTCACATCCGGCCGCGGAAGACCCAAATGGTTATATTCAAGCGCAAACACCCATTCCGCAATGTCCGGCTTGCCGAGATCAATATCGCGAATGCTCTGGTATACCGCGTTGGAGAGTACGTACCGGTTCAGGATCAAAATATCCGTCGCCCCATCCCGGTAATCCCGAAAGCTCTCAAAGCGGTCCAGCGCAAACCAAAGCGCCATGCTTTTCCCATCCACCTGATCCGCTCGTGTCCCCTCCGCACCGGAGAGGAGCTTTCCGATTTCCCCACCAAAAAAGCTATCATAGGCAGGGAAGTCACGCGTGGCAACGGTGTACCCGCGCACAAGCAAAGCATCGCGCAGCAGGCGGTACTGCACGCCTTTGCCGCTTCCGTCAATCCCTTCAATTGCGATAATTCTGGTTTTTTTCATCAAATATGCACCTTTTTCGGATTCTTCAACTGATTTTATAGTACCATAAAACACAGCGGTGCAACATTTATTTTTTCTTATCGGAACAGATTTTGCTATTGACAAATAATATTATACAGAATATAATATTGCTCGTAGAAAGGAGTGAGGTGCATTGACATTCCAATTGGGTTCCGCCCTGCTTGACGCCTGCGTGCTGGCCACACTCAACCGCGAAGATACCTACGGCTATGTGCTCACGCAAAGCGTCAAGGCAGTTGTTGAAATCAGTGAATCCACGCTCTATCCCGTTTTGCGGCGGCTGCAAAAGGAAGGCTGGCTTACGACGTACGATCAGCCGTATTCGGGCAGGCTCCGGCGGTATTACGCCATCACCGATGCAGGGCGCGAGGCGCTTGCGCGCTACCGTTCCGAATGGGACATTTACAAAAAACAAGTTGAAAGCATGTTGTTTGGAGGGTAAAATGGTGAATAACAGAGTACAATTTAACCGGCGGCAGGAAAGCCGCAGCCCCGAACTCCGGCGTGACGAAGCAAAATTCTTTTCGGAAAACACGGCCTGCATCGCACAGGATCTTTATTATGCCTACGCCCGGGCATTGGGGAGGTGGCTGTGATGACGCGAAGTGAATTCACACGCGCATTCGAACGCGCGCTGTTGGCTCTGCCGTGCAAGAGCGGCAAGTATCTTTCGGAGGATGAGCGCGCCGCCGCGCTGCGCTTCTATGAGGAGTATCTGGATGATGCGGGCATCGCTCAGGAAGATCCTGTGCCTGTGGAGCTTGGCGATCCCGCAGCACTCGCGCGGCAGATCATTGCCGAAGCGGGAGAAGATGCCCCGCAGGCTGCGCATGAAAGGCAGGCGGGCGACTGCCCTCAGTTCCGTTCCGTGCACATCGAAGTTGCCAATGCAGGCGTCGAATTTCTGCTTGGCAGCGAATATCATGTGCAGATTGACTATCCGGACGGCGCGCCTGTGCCCACCGTTGAAATGCACGGGCAGACGCTCTTCATTGAGGAAAAGCCCCTGCGCAGCATATTCAAGCGCTTCTCCTTCCGCCAGTGGAAGGGCGGGATGATCCGCATTACCGTGCCGCAAAGGCCCGCAGCCGGATTTGAATTGTTCCACATCGAATCGGTAAACGGCGCAATTGTGTTGCCTGCGCTTGCGGTTGAGCGCGTATACTGTGAAACCGTGAACGGCGCGGTCACGCTTGCGGGCGTAACTGCGGACAGCTTGCACGCGGAAAGCGTAAATGGCGCAGTCTCCGCCACCGGTTGCTATGCGCATGCGTGTGCGCATTGCGAAACGGTCAACGGCTCCCTTACACTCTCGGGCGAGCTGCGCGGCGAAACGCATTGCGAAACCGTGAACGGCGGCATTCGCGTTGCAACGGCGCTTCCCGTCACCGAATACACCCTTGATCTTGAAACCGTTTCGGGCAGCGTATATTTAGACGGCGAGAAGCACCGCAAAGAGGTGCATATCGCACATCATGCGGGCAATTCCATTCACGCGGAGGCCGTGAACGGCTCCATTCGGTTGGAATTCTGCAAATAAACAAGCGAAGGAGAGATTCCTGCGATGGAACGTCAACCCCTTTGGACGCGCAATTTTACGATACTGACGCTCGGCACCGTTGTTTCGATGCTCGGCAACGCCATTTCGGGCTTTGCGCTCAGCCTGCTGATTTTGGATTATACAGGCTCCACTTTGCTGTACGCGATCTTCATGGTGGTTTACAACCTCCCCAAGATCATCATGCCTTCCATCGCAGGGCCGTATCTCGACCGCTTCTCCCGAACGAAAGCGATATGGACGCTTGACTATCTTTCCGCCGCGCTCTACCTCGTCATTTTCTTCCTGCTGCGCGGGGGACTGTTCAACTACGCGCTGCTGCTTGGCCTTTGCATTGTCATCGGCACGATTGACAGCGTGTATCTCGTTGCATATGACAGCCTGTATCCCATGCTCATCAGCGAAGGGAACTATGCCAAGGCGTATTCCATCTCCAGCATGATCTACCCGCTTTCCGCGTTGATGGTGCCCATTGCCTCCTGGTGTTATGAGCATGTGGGCCTCACGCCGCTGTTTCTCTTTAATGCGGCTACATTCGCCATCGCAGCCACGTTTGAAACGCAGATCCGCGTGAAGGAAACGCAGGTTTCCACGACAAAAGAACCTTATTCCCTTTCCCGTTATAAGGATGACTTCAAGCAGGGCATCGCCTATTTGAAACAGGAAAAGGGATTGCTTGTCATCACAGCGTATTTCGTGGTATCGATGATGGTGGGCAACGGCAGCGGTACGCTCATCCTGCCTTACTTCAAATCGCAGGAAAGCCTCGGGGTAATGACCTATACCTGGGTGATGGGGTGCTCGGTTTTGGGAAGGCTTGTGGGCGGCGCCGTACATTACAGGTTCCGTTATCCGACGGCGAAGAAATTTGCGATCGCGCTCTTCGTGTACATTGTGTCCGCGCTGATTGACGCAAGCTACCTGTTTGCGCCGGTCATGCTGATGATGCTCCTGCAATTCGTAAGCGGGCTCATCTGCGTCACAAGCTACAACATCCGCATTTCCTCCACGCAGAATTATGTGCCCAACGAGATGCGCGGCCGCTTCAACGGCACATTTCAAATGCTGACCACAGCGGGAGCAATCCTGGGGCAGCTTCTTGCAGGAGCGCTCGGCGATGTGCTCCCCATTCGCCCGGTGATCGTATGCCTGAATGCATTTTCCATCGTTGCCGCGGTTCTCATCATGTATCGTGGGCGCAGGCACGTGGCGCCGATCTATAATGTGGATATCTAACCCAAACAAATGCAAGAAAGGCCATGCACCTCCTTTTGCGCATGGCCTTTTGCTTTTCCCGCCTTTACCCCTGCATTTGCTGCAGCATGCTTTTTTCCCGCCGGTGCGTATAGACCACCTCAATCACGACGCCCAAAGCGATAATCAAAAAGCCGATCAAGCCAATCACATCCGGGTACTGATGCAGGAAGACCGCTACCCATAACGGCCCAAATACCATTTCAAGCGGCGTAATCATTGCCGCGCGCGTGCCGCTGATCTTCCGGAGGCACAGGTTATAACAAACATACCCACCGCCAAACTGGAACACGCCCAGGATGAGCATGATGACCCATTCCGATGCGCGCATCGTTTTCAGCGCGCCGAGCTTCCCCTGTGCAGCACAAAGGCAAAGCAGCACAGCGGCCATAAAAAGATTGTTCAGGCTCACCGTGCCAAGCGGGTTTTCACCGCCCACGCGCTGCATCGCAAGGGTTAAAAGCGCAAACCAGATGCCCGTTGAAAGCGCAATGATGTTCCCAAGCAACGTCACCTCACCCGAGCGGGAGCACATGGAAACGGCAACGCCGACTGTGAGCACGCCAAGCGAAACCAGATGGCTTCTGGATACCGCCTCGTGCCTTAGCCGGGCAATCAGGTAAAGCCAAACCGGCGCGGTATACTGCATGCCCACGGCAATGGCTGCGCTGGTTTTTTGCAGCGCGACTACAATGAACAGGCTTTGCAGCGTGAAGAACACCATCATCGAAACCACCGGCAAACCCCATTTGATCTTTTTCGGCCGAAGGAACGGAAGGAGCACAACGCCCGCAATCAGCGCGCGCATTCCCGCCACGAGCGTCGCGTCCAGCGAAAGGCTTTTGATCAATGGCGCATTGGTGCTCCAGAGCAAGGCCGCCATGAGCGCAAGCACCGTTCCCTCCGTTTGGCTATTCCGTTTTTTCTGCGTCGCTTCCATCGTTCCCTCCGAGGATTCGTTTGAGCTTATGCATAGCGCTTTGGGGAAGCTGTGCGCGGATACGCGTTCCATCTTCCTCATGCGTTTCTGAAAGAATACGCCCCTCCGCGCGGATGAGCGCCACGGCCTCGTATTTATCGTAGGGGATCAGCAGCTCCGCCATGGTTCGTTCCGCGCCGAGCGCGTGCTCTGCACGTGAAAGCAGCGCCTCAATCCCTTCCCCTTTTGCAGCGGAAATGAAGGCTGCTTCTCCCTTTGCAGCAGGTTGTGCCGCCAGCTTGTCAAGCTTATTGTATACGTTGATGCGCGGCGTTTCCGCTGCGCCAAGGCCTGCAATGACGTCCTCGACAACCGCCATCTGGCTGTCGTAATACGGGCTTGATGCATCCACTACATGCAGGATCAAGTCTGCGCGCACAACTTCGTCCAGCGTCGATTTAAACGCCTCCACCAGATCATGCGGCAGCTTGTTGATGAAGCCCACCGTATCGGACACAAGCGCCTGCGTACCACCCGGGAGCGTCACCTGGCGCACAACCGGGTCAAGCGTTGCAAAAAGCTTATCCTCCGCAAGCACGCCCGCATCAGAGATCGCGTTTAAAAGCGTGGATTTCCCGGCGTTGGTATAGCCCACAAGCGCAATGAGCGGCAGCGGGTTCTTTTCCCGCCTGTCCCGCCGGAGCGAACGCTGTTTTTCAACCTCCTTAAGCTCCTCGCCCAGCTCGTAAATGCGGCGGCGGATGCGCCGCTTGTCCACCTCAAGCTTCTTTTCGCCCGGGCCGCGCGTTCCGATGCCGCCGCCCTGCTGTGAAAGCGCAAGGCCCTGCCCTGCAAGGCGCGTCATACCGTATTTGAGCTGCGCAAGTTCCACCTGAAGCTTGCCTTCGCGGGATTGTGCACGCTGTGCAAAGATATCAAGGATAAGCGCCGTGCGGTCGATTACGCGCACGCCAAGCGTGGTTTCAAGATTGCGCTGCTGCATGGGGGATAGCTCATCGTCAAAAATGAACAGGTCGGCTTCCAGTTCGCTCCCGAGCAGCGCAAGCTCTTCCGCCTTGCCGCTGCCGATATAGGTTGCGTTATCTACCGGTCGCCTGCGCTGTTGCTCCCGCGCTACAACGCTTGCCCCTGCGGTCTTTGCAAGCTCTGCAAGCTCCGCAAGCGTATCATACCCTTCCGCGTTTTCGATGCCAACCAAAATCGCCCGCTCCGGCCGCGCTTCCGCCGTTTCCTTCGTGCTGCTTTTCAGCCGCTCGTCCGCAATGCGGATCTCATCCATCAGCTGGCGCTGCGGCAGGCGGTAAGGCCTGAGCGGCCCAGCCACAAGCACCTCGCGCTCCTCCTCCCGCATCTCACCCAGAAAGGCTGCATAAAATGACGTTGCCTCTCCCGCCTCGTTTACGCCGAGCGCAGCCATCGCGTCAAGCCGCATGCTGCGGAGCGTTCCAAGGTCCACGCCGGAAAGCCGGCCGTCCCCGCTCGGGTGCGTATGTATGCAGCGCACGCCAGAGAGCCTGTCCGCATTGCGCACAAGGCGCATATTCGGCATGTTTACCTTGCCTGAATCACCAATGGAAACATCCTCCACCGCGCCGTCCCTGCCAATATAAACGGAAATTTCCCGCCGGATGAGGCCCGTAAGCGCAGCGAGTTCATCCACGAGCGCGTGGGACGCAAACTCTCCTGACGCCATCTTCAAATCGTAAACTGCGGCGATGCGCGTGAGTACCGTTGTCCGGATACCCTCCGTATTGCCGTTGACCTGTTTTTTCATAGGGGTAGTTCACCTCATTTCGTTTGGGAAATTCTTTGCTTTTTCCGCATGTATTGTATCACAGATGCCTGCGTTTGGACAGACGCCGCAAGGCAATATATTCGTCCGTTTCCCGGCGCACCTGCGGCGCGAGCGCAAGAAGCATCACCAGGTTTGGCAGCGCCATCAGCGAATTGAATGCTTCGCCCATCCGCCACACAGGGGCAATCTCCATCACAGCACCCACCAGGGCACAAGCCAGAAACAGGATACGATATGCCCGTATTCCCTTTGCGCCCAGCAGAAACTCCGCCGCGCGCACGCCGTAAAGCGACCAGCCGAGCATGGAGGAAAATGCGAACAGCGCCACGCAAACTGCAAGGAACGCGCCCGCTTCGCGCTTGGGCACGACTGTGGCAAGCGCATCGAGCGCAATCGCCATGCCGGAAGCATCCACATCCCCATACGGAATGGGAACGCCTGAAACAAGCACCATCAACGCGGTCAGCGTGCAGATGAGGATTGTATCCACAAACACCTCAAAGATGCCCATCATCGCCTGTTCCACGGGATCCTCACACCGCGCGGATGCATACGCCATAGGCGCCGCGCCGATCCCTGCCTCGTTGGAAAACACGCCGCGCGTCATCCCAACGCGGAGTGCACGCGAAAGCGTAAACCCCACCGCGCCTCCCACAGCCGGCCGAAGCCCAAATGCGCCGGAGAAGATCATCCGCAAAACCTCCGGCAGGCGGTCTGAAAAGCGGAGGATCACCCAAACCGCCGCCCCGATATAGAGTGCGCTCATCACGGGAACCACATACGCACTTGCGCTGCAAACGCGCTTGGCCCCGCCAAGGAGCACAGCGCCGAGCGCAGCCGCCGTAACCGCGCCTGTGATCCATGCAAGCAAACGCGCATCCGCCCCGGATGCCGCCGCGGGCGAGATGGCCTTTGCAGCCTCCGAAACAGCGGATGCGATGGTGTTCACCTGCACCATGTTGCCGCAGCCGAGGGATGCAAGCAACGTGAACGCCGCAAACAGCACCGCAAGCGGTGCGGCTCCTTTCCCCATGCCAAGGAGGATGCAATACATCGTGCCGCCCACAGGCGCTCCGTCCGCACCGCGCTTGCGGTAGCGCATTGCGATGAGCACTTCCGCATATTTTGTAGCCATGCCAATCACGCCGCTGATCCACATCCAAAAGATCGCGCCCGCGCCACCGATGGCAATCGCGGAGGCTACGCCTGCGATATTACCCGTGCCAACAGAACCGCCAAGCGCTGCGGAGAGCGCCTCAAACGGGCTGATTTCGTCCTGCTTTCCGCCTTTTCCGGGGCGAAACAGCCGCAAAAGGCCGCGGCAGACGGTTTTGACGCGCAGCGGAAACAGCCGCGTCAAAACAAGCATATACGCCCCCATGGCGATGAGCAAAAGCGCTACGGCAAGGTTGAAGGTTTCGTCAAACATTAAAAGCACCCCCGCTGTGTTTTATGCGGGGGTGTGCCACTTCATGCGGATTACTTCAGCTTGATGCCATAAATGCGCTGGCCGCGCGTGCCCACAACGATCATGTTGTCATATGCTGCAGGCGAAGCTTCGATGTTGCTTTCGATGTTGATCGTGTCCAGCACCGCGCCGGTTTTCCCGTCAAGCAGGTAGACGTTTCCTTTGCGGTTGCACTGCACAAGGTAACCGCTGCCCGCTGCATCATAGAGCATCACCGGGGAACTCCAGGCATAATTGCCCATATCGTACTCCCAGACCGTATCGCCCGTTTGCGTATCGAGCGCGTAAATCACGCCGCGGTCATCCCCGCCGTAGCTGGCAACAGTCGTAAAGAGCATGCCCTCCACATTCCCTTCGCCGAGCACTGCGCTCGACATGATGCCGCCCGTCACGTTCTTGGTCGTATACACCTTGAATTCCTTCTGCCAGATGATTTCGCCCGTTGTTGCATCAAGCTTGAAGAAGGCGACGGGGCCGTACCCGTTCCCGTCCGCCTTGTTGTCGAGCGTGGAGCCAACGTAAAGATACGCCCGGCTGTTTTCGATATCTTCCTCAAAGGCGGCGGTGGCGTTCGTGTCATCCCAGATGTCCTGCACCCAAACGGTTTCCATCGTGTTGGCGTTCACGCAATGCATAAGGCCGGAGTTTTCCGTCAGGAACAGATATTCCCGCCAGCCTACGGCGCTGCCCTCATAGCCAACCCAATAGTCGTTTTCACCGGTGCGCGTTGCGCCATAGCGGTATTTCACCGGGCGGGAAGGGCTCATCGCCAGCGTGCCCGCCGCTTCATCATATTGCGTGTTCAGCTTCACGCGGTAAAGCAGGCCGTTTTCGCCCGGATAGATCAGCACGTCGCTTTCGGCGCACACAAGGGCAGAGCTGTCATAAGCATGCCAGGAGCGGTCCGCAAAGCTGTCCGGCTTGTTGCCAAAGGAAAAAAGGATCTCGCCCGTCACGAGGCTCACAGCCATTGCGCGGGATTCTCTCCCCGCATCGCGGTAATGGTCGCCGGAACCAAGGTACAGCACGGGGATGCCGCGCGGGTCGAGCGAACCTGCGCCCTTGAACGGAACGCCGATGTTGATTGGATCGCGCGTTTTTTCACCCGTTTCCAAATCAAGGAAATAAATCTTTCCGTCCATCGTGGCATAAATGACTTCTACAAGCCCCGCTTTGCTTTTCGCGGAGTCATACATGTTCATGATTTTTTTCGTTGCTTCCGGCCATTGCACAAGGATTGGCTGGCCGGACCAGCCGCTGCCCGTCCACGAGCCGGAATAGCCGCCGCCTTCTCCTTTGCCAAGGCTGCCGCTCGCAGCATACCAAACGGCCTCGAGTTTCTTTTCCGATACGTTTCCGGCCGTGCCGTAATATGGGTTCTGCCGGTAATTGCTGCCGCGGAAAGTTACTACGCCGGGAAGCTGTGCATACTCCGTGCCGCTTCCAAAGTTGACCTTGTCTGCCTCTGCGGCCGCATATTGCTCCGCTAAAGCTCCGTCCACCTCAATTTCGGAATGAAAGCCCCATTTCGCGCCGGTCGTGTCCGCCGTGTCCGATGCAACGGAGGTAGGGTTCGGTATGGGCGTAGGCGTGGGCTCCGGTGTGGGTTCCGGCGTCGGCTCCGGCGTAGGTTCCGGCGTTTCGCTGTTGAACAGCCCATCCAAAATGCCAGGCTTCTGCGTGGGGGAGGACTGCGGAACGCCATCCGCGCCCGGAGTTCCGCTTCCCACAAGCGAAGAAATTGCAAGAATGCCCATCAGCACCGCTGCAATGAACAAAATCAGGATAATCAGGAACTTGGGGGTAATTTGTCTGCGCCTTCTGCGGCGGCGTTTCACCATGGATGCACCTCATAGAAATCAATCTTGCTTGCTATTATACCTGTTTTAGCAGAATGCGGCAAGTGGAGGGGATTTTCCACACATGCGCATGTGCCTTTTTCTTTCACAGGTTCGAGCCCAATTGGTTCAATTCCTCAAATGATTTCGGTTATTTAATAAGTTTAAAATTTCGCAAACGCGGCATTTCATAACATGACACATCTTTGTGATTTATAACCACTACTTCCAACCCTCTCGAAACGGCATACTCCACACTGCATTTTGTGCTGCCTGCTTCTCCACCGTTACAGACAGCAATCATGTGCGTGGAACTCTCCACCATATAGCGGCTGCATGCACATATGCACCCCTTGGTATAGTGTGCTTGAAGTACAGTTTCTTCATCTGCCTTTGTAAACACATTATAATATCGTTCCCGAAAGTCAGGACTCCATCTGTTTGCCTGCCCTTCAAAAGGAATGGCTAGGAATGGCTGCATATAGTTTAATTTCACCATGTGGGTAGTCCTGCTTTAAGCTTACAACGATTTCGGCCGCCCACAGCGCAACGCCCATTGCCATATTGCTCATAAAGGATTTAACACCCTTTTGCCGCACAACGCGCTATTCAACAGCGTGAATCTGCCGGTGCATGGAACCGGAATAATACTTTGAGCGGCGCTGCCGCATCAGGAGCAGCAGCCCTCTCACGCAAAGCTCTGCGGCCATGGCCGCCCACACGCCGTGCAGCCCAAGCGGGACGACCAGCAAAAACGCCAGCCCAAGCCGCACGACCCAGATGCTTGCAAGGTTCAGGATGCTGGGAACCAGCGTGTCCTCCGCGCCGCGCAGCGCCCCGGATGCGGCAATCGACACAGCATAAAGCGGCTCCGCAATGAGGCCGATGCGCAAAACTTCCGCCGCAAGCGTCCGGACGGAAGGGTCCGGCGTAAGCATCTGAAACACCAATGGACAAATAAAATACATCACAATCCCCATCAGCGTCATGATTGCACAGCCCATCCCGATCGCAATGTTGCCGTAGCGTTTTGCGAGCTTGTATTCCCCTGCGCCGATGTTCTGCCCGACCAGGGTGGTCGCCGCGGCGCCGATGCCGTAGCCGGGCATATAGCACAGGCTTTCGGCCGTAATGGCAAAGGAATTCGCCGCAATGGCAACCGTGCCAAGGGGGGCGACGATCATGGTGGTTACCACCATTGCGCCGCTCATGGCGATCTGCTCCGCACCGACGGGGCTTCCAATCCGCAAAGCCCGCTTCAGAATCTCCCGATCCGCTCTGCAGTGCTCTTTTCGGTTGAGACCCAATTCCGGCGAACGAATAAAGCAGGCCCACATCATCACAATGGCTACAACCGCCGTTGCGAGACCCGTGCCGAGCGCCGCGCCAAGTACGCCGTAACGGGGAATCAACAGCGCGTTGAATCCCACATCCAGCGCGCAGGTGATCGTGTTAAGGATGCTGGGGGTAACCATGTTCCCGCTGCATTGAAGGCTTGCGGATGCAAGCCAGCTCAGCTGCATGAAGGGCAGCGTGCAGGCATAGACGAGGAAATAATGCGATGCATCCCGGTGCAGATCTTCTTCGCCGCCCAACCACACGGGCAGGGGGCCGCTGATTGCAATCCCGGCAAGCATGAGAAGCACGGAAAGGATCACCGCCGTAACGATGCCGTGTTTGAGCACATCGCGTGCCTTTTTGTTATCCCTGGCCCCCACATGGTGCGCAATCTGAACGGAAAAGCCGGCCGATACTGCGGAACAAAGGCCGCCTAAAAGCCATGTGCTGGTAGCAACAAGGCCGATTGCCGCCGATGCATCCGCCCCCAGATTTCCAACCATGGCGGAATCGATATACTGCATCACAATGGAGGAGATCTGTGTCAGGATCGCAGGCACGCTCAGCTGCCATACCCGCCTGATCTGTTGGGGAAGTTCCGTGGATTGAAACGCTCGCATAGTTTCCGCTCCGCTTTCCTTGCAGTTACCGGTTTCCGGTTACTTCAGCTTTACGCCATAAATCTTGGAGGCGCGCGTGCCGACGACGATCATATTGTCGAACGCGGCGGGCGACGCTTCAAAGTTGCCCTCGAGATCAAGCCTGTCCAGCGTTTCACCGGTGCGCCCATCGAAAAGATACATGTGCCCTGCAGAGTCGCACTGCACCACATAGCCATCGCCATTGTCGTCATAAAGAATCAGCGGGGAGGACCATGCATACGCGCCGAGGTGCTTCTTCCAAACCTCCGTTCCGTCCGCCTTGTTGTAGGCGACGAGGAGGCCGCGCGTCTCGGTTTCGGTCGTCATCGCATAGGCGACATAAACAAGGTCGGAAAGCTTGCCCTTGCCAAGCGCGGCTGTATCCTGTATGCCGCCGGACACATTTGACCGCGTGCAGCGGTAGCCCGGTGCTTTCCATACGACTTCACCCGTGAGTGCGTCGATGCGCCAGAACGGGATCACTCCGGTATTGTTGCCATCCACAGTCCAGTGCAGCGACGTGCCCACATAGATGGAAGCCTCCCCGGTTTCTTCGTTCAGTTCAAACACGGGCGTGCAGTTGGTGTCGTCCAGCACATCCTGCACCCAGACAACCTCCATCGTGTTCACGTTAAAGCAGATGAGGTCGCCGCAGTTGTCCGTAACGTACATGTAGTTCTTCCAGAAAATCGGGCTTGATTCAAAGCCAAGCCAATAGGTGTTGTTCGCCTGTCCGTCCCGGCTGCGCTTTGTCGTATAGCGCCACTTGAGCACGTCGCTCGGGTTGATGGAAATCGCCCCCGCAGCCTCGTCGTACACCGTGTTGAGTTTGAACTGATACACAATGCCCGTCTCCGAAGCGTAAGTGACGGTATCGCTCGCCGCATGGACGATCGTTGCCGGGTCAAACCCGAAGAAGCTGCGCACGGAGTATTCGTCCTTCGCGCCATAGCTGTACAGCTTTCGGCCGTCAATCAGGCTGATGATCTGGTTTTCCGCCGGGCCGTTCGGCCCCTCGTCGCCTGCGCCTACGTAAAGCAGCGGGTAGCCGCGCGGGTCGAGCGAGCCGGAGCCTTTATAGGTCCACTTGCCGTTGATGCGGTCGCGCGTGCTGCTTCCGTCTGCAAGGTCAAGGAAATAAATGTAGCTGTTTTCGGTAGCGTAAATGATCTCAACAAGGCCGTCCTTGTTCTTTTTTTCATCATACAGGTTCATGATGCGGCGCGTTGATTCCGGCCAGCGGACGATGAGGGGCTGTCCTGTCCAGCCCACACCAAACCACGTTCCGTCCGAAGGATTCCCCTTTGCGATGGAGCCCGGAATCTCTTTTGTCCAAGCGAGCTCAAGCTTTTTTTCGTTCACCGTACCCGCCGTGCCATAGGTTGGGTCGTCGCGGTAGTTGTTGCCGCGGAACGTAATGACGCCCTCAAGCGCAGTATATTCTTCAGCCTCAGGATACGTTAAATCAGCAGGCGCACGATAGCTGCTCACCGCACTTCCGTTGAGCTGCATCTCGCTTTCAAGCCCGAAATCCGCAGCGCTTGTTCCTGCGGTGGAGGTTGGGCTCGGAATGGGGATGGGCGTGGGCGTAGGTTCCGGCGTAAGCTCCGGCGTGACGGTGGGCGTAGGCTCCGGCGTGCTGCCGCCGAACAGGGTGTCAAATAAGCCCGGTTTGCCTGTGCCCTGCGGTTCATCCGCAGGGGTCTTTCCGTTTTCAACCAGTGCGGAGATCGCCAAAATGCCCATCAGCAGTGCTGCGATAAACAAAATCAGGATAATCAGGAACTTGGGTGTAATTCTTCTGCGCCTTCTGCGGCGGTGTCTCACCATTCTGCAGTACCTCTTCATTAACCAGAATTGTCTTATTATACCCTTTTTTGCACACCGGGACAACCGAAGGCTGGCCACAGGATATGAATTGACTGTTAACTCTTGGGTATGTTTGCTTTGCTTGACATAGCTTCCATTTTTGCATTATACTAAGTAATGCAAAAACCTTTGGAGGCTTATCATGCTCCTGCAATTGGATTTCTCCAGCGATCTGCCCATCTATCTGCAGATCCGCAATCAGATCGTGCTTGGCATAGCAAGCGGAGCGCTTGTGCCGGGCGAGCGTCTGCCGACGATCCGTACGCTTGCGGATGAAGCAGGCGTGAACATGATGACCGTCAGCAAGGCGTATCAGCTGCTTAAGCAGGAAGGCTATATCCGCACGGACCGGCGCAGCGGCGCAGTGGTCAGCGGAAACTTCAGCGCGCAGCACGGCCTCACCGCCTCCATGCAGGATTCGCTGCGGCTGACCGTATCCGAAGCGAAGCTGCAAGGGGTTCCCTGTGAAGAGTTTCTCGCGTTCTGCAGGGCGCTTTATGATGAAACAAAGGAGAACCCGTCATGAAGTATGTTTTGTTCCCCATACTGTATCTCTGCCTTATTCCAGTCTACTTCATGCTGCGCAACGAAACGAAGCCCAAGAAGAACATCATCCTCGGCGTGACGCTCCCTTACGAAGCGCGGCAGAATGCAGCCGTGCTGGCCATCTGCGAGCAGTTCCTGCGGCAGCTGAACCTCGTTGTGCTCATCCTTGCCCTGCTGCCGGTCGCGCTGCTCCCGGTCAAGCGCACATCCGTTTTCCTTACGCTCTGCTTCATCTGGATCATCGCTGCGGTGATCGTCCCCTACATCCCCTATGTACGGTGCCACAAGCGTCTTCGTGCCTATAAGCAGCAAGCCTGCCCGCCTGCGGAGCGCAAGGGCGAAACGCTTGTGGATCTCCGCCTTGCAGCGCTCCCGAAAAAGGTTGTGAGCCCCCTGTGGTTCTTGCCTCCGCTTGTGATGGCGCTCGTGCCCATCCTCCACACGTTGGCAGCAGCGCCGAGAGACGCAGCCTTCCCGTGGATGCTCTTTGGCTATGGCATAAACTTACTCATGGTGCTGCTCTTCACCGGCCTTTACCGGCTCATCAACCGCCAGCGCGCGGAGGTCGTGGATGAAAACACGGCTCTGACCGCGGTCCTGACCCATGTGCGGCGGTACCAATGGGGGCGCGCTTGGATTGCTTTCTCCTGGCTCACAGGGCTGTTCAGCCTCGGTTTCTGGCTCCTGATCGATTCCGTCACCGGCATTCTCCTGCTTGCGCTTGGGTACGTCGGGATCCTCATGATCGTCTGCATCCGCACGGAGTTTGCCGCACGCCGCGCCCAGGAATCGCTCACCGCAGAAAGCGGGCAGGGCTTCTTCGCGGATGATGACTGCTACTGGATCTATGGGCTGATCTACTGCAACCCGAACGACAAGCACCTGAGCGTGAACAACCGCGTCGGCATGGGGATGACATTCAACTTCGCCCATTGGGCCGGGAAGCTCATCCTCGGCATTTCCGCCCTGCTGCTGCTCGCAATGCCGCTCCTCGGCGTGTGGATGATCCGGCTTGAGGCCACGCCCATTACGCTCACGCTGAACGAAAATGAGCTGATTGCAACGCACACGAAGGAGCTCTGCCGCCTGGAGCGGGCGGAAATCCGCTCCGCAGCGCTGCTTGAGGCGCTGCCCGACGCAGTCAAGCTTTCCGGCACCGGATTTGACACGTTCCTTCAGGGCAAGTTTCGCGTGGAAGGATATGGCGTATGCGAGCTTTGCCTGAACCCGGAAACACCGCCCTTCCTCCTGCTTGAAACCGCGGAGGAAACCTGGCTGCTCGGCGTGGAAAGCGAAGCGGAAACGCGAGCGATCTACGCGGAACTGACCGGAAATCAATAAGGGAAGGCCGCCGGAATCCCGGCAGCCTTCCCTCGGCGCATATAGATTTTTATTTTTACCCGCCGCAATCCGGCGCGATAAACAGAAAACCTGCGCAGCGCTATGCCGCTGCGTTCATATCATAAACATACAGCTTGCCCTTGTCCGCAACCCGCCTAGGCCCAGGTTGCCCGGCCCGCTGCACCTTCCGTGCCTTTTGCCGCTTACGGCGCTGCAGCTCCTGATGTACGGCAACTGCACCCATACTGCCTAAAAGGATTCCCGGCAACATAAAGGAAAAAAACATACCGAAATAATTCATCGTCAGCCTCCTGTGCGAGCCATACTCATAAATTTCTTGTAGGGATAATTTAATTGCCTTAAAGGAAATTATTTGCTATTCTCATCCCGTCAACGACATTATAGTATCTTATCAGGATACTGTCAAGGATATTTTTCGGGCTTTTTAAGAAATTTTTGCTTGCCTTTCATTTCCGTGGGGGCTACAATAAATAGGAATCATCATCAGAGTTCCGGAGGGCCTTATGAGCAGATTGAAGCAGTTGCGCAAAAGTCACGGAATTACTCAGGATGAGCTGGGCGAAATTCTGGGGGTTCAAAAGGCCGCAGTTTGCAAATATGAAACCGGGCGTGTGCCGCTGCCGCATGAAGCAATCGTGAAGCTTTGCGACCATTTTCACGTAACGGCAGATTATCTTCTCGGAATCGACGGGCCGGAGGCAGCGCCTGCGCAGGTCACGCCGCTGTTCAAACAGCGTGCTGCCGCATCGCCGCACTTCCTTCCCATCGGTGAAACGGTGGGCGTTCCGCTCGTTGGGCGCGTACACGCAGGGCTCCCCATCCTTGCGGAGGAAAACATCTCGGAGTATATCGGCGTACCCGCAGGCGATGTTGTCGCGGGCGAGTATTTTTACATGGAAGTGGAGGGCGACTGCATGATCGGGGAGTTCATTCCCGAGGGCGCACTCGTTCTCGTGCGCCTGCAGCCGCGCGTTGAAAACGGACAGATTGCCGTTGTGCGCGTGGAGGATGAAGTGCTTTTGCGCAAGGTAAAATACATGGGTTCAACGCTTATGCTCATCCCCGCGAACACGAAATATGAGCCAATGATCGTACCCGGCGAGCTGGCTGAAATTGTGGGGCGCGTTGTGGAAGTGCGCATTCGCGGCCTGTAATCGCAGGACGGAACATAAATAACGCCTTTTCTTGCGGGAAGGCGTGCAATAATCAGGAGGTTTTTCAGTATGGCATTTTGTGGTAATTGCGGCGTCCAGATCAACGATGGCGCAAAGTTCTGCCCCGTTTGCGGCACGGTTCAAGGCGCGCAGGCGGCCCCCGGCCAACAGCAGCAACAGTCCGCTCCGGCACAGCCTGCAGGCCCGCGTACGGATGAGGAAAAATACCGCTATCTTGCGGCGCTTTCCTATCTTAACATCATTTTCATGATCTTGGGCTTGCTTGTCGGCAATGCCTCCAATTATCTCAGGCATCACGCCAACCAATGCGTTTGCCTGATAATCTGGAACATTTGCTGCGGGCTTGTTTGCATCATCCCCTTCATCGGCTGGTTAGTGGGCATTGTCGGCTTGATCGCCGGGTTCGTCATCATGATTATCTGCATCGTAAAGGCGCTCAAACGCGAATATTACGAAATTCCGATCTTCGGCAAAATTCGTATCATACCGGAAGTGTAAAGCGTCCGGCTTAACAAATGCCCCGGCAGTTCTCTCTGCCGGGGCATTTGCATGCCAGGAAAGCGGCAATCCGCCACTTTTTCGAGTTTTCTCAGCGTGCAAAACCCTGAAGGGTTTCATCCGTTCCGGCGTGCGCCGCCGGGTCCGGAATAAAGTCAAGGGGGCTGCGGCCCTTGACAATCCCGGGTTTCTCGGCAGGCCGCTGCATTGGTTGCCTTTCTTTTTGCGAAACACAGCTTTACATAGTTTTAACTTTCCCGTGCTTTTGCGCTTAACCTGAAAGCCGTATGATATGTCCGTAAAAAAGAGGAAACAATAACAAAAAGAAAGAAGGATTTTACAATGAAGAAGCTTATCGCACTTTGCATGGCAGCCCTGATGCTGCTCGTCGTGGCCGCAGGCTGCAACAACGCCTCAGAAAACACCGCGATTTATGTCGTCTCCCGCGAGGACGGCTCCGGCACGCGCGGCGCGTTCATCGAATTGTTTGGCATTGAACAGAAGAACGAAGCGGGCGAAAAGATTGACCATACCGTTGAAACCGCTGAGATTACCGACAGCACTTCCGTTATGATGCAGACCGTCGCCGGCAACAAGGCTGCAATCGGCTATATCTCCCTTGGCTCTCTGAACGAAACCGTAAAGGCTCTGCAGATTGACGGTGTGGATGCAACTGCCGAGAACGTCAAGAACGGTACCTATAAGGTTGCCCGCCCCTTCAATGTGGCTACAACGGCAACTGTCAGCGCAGAAGCGCAAGACTTTTTGAACTTCATTCTGAGCGCAGAAGGCCAGGCCGTCGTTGAAAAAGCCAACTGCATCAGCGAAGGCAACACCGGCGCTTTCACAGGCGGCAGCGTCAGCGGCAAGATTGTTGTCGCAGGTTCCTCCTCCGTCACCCCGGTCATGGAAAAGCTCAAGGAAGCGTATAACGCCATCAACCCCAACCTGACCATCGACATCCAGCAGAGCGACTCTTCCACCGGCATGACTTCTGCAATCGACGGCCTCTGCGACATCGGCATGGCCTCCCGCGACTTAAAGGACAGCGAGCTTGAAGCCGGACTTACCCCCACCGCCATCGCCCTTGACGGCATTGCGGTCATCGTAAACAACGAAAGCGAAATGACCGGCCTTACAAGCGAGCAGGTGCGCGCCATCTTCATGGGCGAAACCACCGACTGGAACGAAGTAAAATAAGGAAACGAAGCGGATCAATCGCGGGCCGGCCTTCCGGCCCGCATTGGCATGACTTGGATAAGGAGCGTTTATGACAGTGAAAAAGCATGCGGAGCGTGTGCGCCCAAACGCCCGGCAGGTGCGTGAAACTCTGATGCGTATCGTGTTTCTGGTTACGGCCTGCATTTCCATCCTCGCCGTTATACTCATTTGCATCTTCATGTTTGCAAACGGCATCCCCACCATCGCGGAAATCGGCCCTGCCAATTTTCTGCTCGGCACGAAATGGAAACCGCTCAATGGCATCTTCGGCATTCTCCCGATGATCGTCGGAAGCCTGTATGTGACGGCGGGCGCCGTTCTCATCGGTGTGCCGGTCGGGATTCTCTGCGCCGTGTATCTTGCCCGTTTCTGCTCAAAGAGGCTGTACCGGGTGCTCAAGCCCCTGATTGACCTGCTCGCAGGGATTCCTTCCATCGTGTATGGATTCTTCGGCCTCGTTGTCATCGTGCCTCTGATTCAGCAGCTCACGGGGGGCAGCAACGGTAAAAATATCCTCACAGCATCCCTGATGCTCGGCATCATGATCCTGCCCACGATCATCAGCGTTTCAGAAAGCGCAATCCGCGCCGTCCCGGAAAGTTATTATGAAGGCGCGCTTGCGCTTGGCGCAACGCATGAGCGCAGCGTATTTTTCGCCGTACTTCCCGCCGCCAAATCCGGCATTCTCGCCGGAGTAATTCTGGGCATAGGCCGCGCCATCGGGGAAGCGACCGCCGTAAAAATGGTGGCAGGCAACCAGCCAATCCTGCCCACAAGCATCCTGAGCGGCGTGCGCACGCTGACTTCCAACATCGTTGTGGAAATGGGCTATGCCGAAGGCCTGCACCGGGAAGCGCTGATCGCCACGGCCGTCGTGCTCTTTGTGTTTATCCTGTTGATTAACCTTTCCTTCTCAGCCCTTAAGAAAAAGGAGGGATAATTATGGAAACCAATGCGATCAACCGGGAAAGCCGCAGTGAACGCTGGCGCGCTTACAAGCGCAGGCCGCTCTCCCTGCTGCTGCGCCTTGCGGTAACGCTTTCTGCCGCAGTCACGGTATTTGTGCTCGTAACGCTTGTGGCTTATATCCTGATCAAAGGTATCCCCAACCTCAAGCCTTCTCTGTTCGCGTGGGAGTATACCACGGAAAACGCTTCTATGCTGCCGGCGATTATTAATACGCTCACCATGACGGTGCTTTCGCTCCTCATGGCAGTGCCTGTTGGCGTATGTTCCGCGATCTACCTTGTAGAATATGCGGGGCGCGGAAACCGGCTCGTATCGCTCGTGCGCATCACGGCGGAAACGCTTCAGGGCATTCCCTCAATTGTATATGGCCTCTTTGGCTTTCTGTTCCTCGTTGTGGCCTGCAAGTTCGGATACTCGCTTCTAAGCGGTGCCATCACGCTTGCGATCATGATCCTGCCCCTGATCCTGCGCACAACGGAAGAAGCGCTCAAGGCCGTTCCGGACTCCTTCCGCGAAGGCAGCTTCGGTCTCGGCGCAGGGCGGCTCCGCACCGTGTTCCGCATCGTTCTCCCCTCGGCCGTGCCGGGCATCCTCGCAGGCGTAATTCTCGCCATCGGCAGGATCGTTGGGGAAACAGCCGCGCTCATTTACACCTCCGGCACCGTTGCGGGCGTGCCGGAAACGCTCATGGGTTCCGGGAGGACGCTCGCCGTTCACATGTATGCGCTCCTCTCCAACGGTTTATATACAGAGCAGGCATATGCTACGGCAGTTGTACTTCTCGTGATGGTCGTAGGCATCAACGCGCTCTCCGCCTGGCTCGCCAAAAAAGTTTCAGCAAAGCAAAGGTAACGAATTTATGGATAAATTTTCGATCAACGACCTCAACTTGTATTACGGCGATTTTCATGCGCTTAAAAATGTGAATCTGCACATCGGTGCAAACGAGATCACCGCTTTCATCGGCCCTTCCGGCTGCGGAAAATCCACGCTGCTCAAATCCCTGAACCGCATGAACGACTTGGTGGAAGGCTGCCGCATCACCGGGGAAGTGCTGCTTGACGGAACGAGCGTTTACGGCGGGATGGATGTAAACCTGCTCCGCCGCCGCGTGGGCATGGTATTTCAAAAGCCCAACCCGTTCCCCATGAGCATTTATGATAACATTGCGTATGGCCCGCGCACCCATGGTGTGCGCTCCAAGGTGAAGCTGGACGACATCGTAGAACGCTCGCTGCGCAGCGCTGCCATCTGGGACGAGGCCAAGGACCGCCTGAAAAAAAGCGCGCTCGGCATGTCCGGCGGGCAGCAGCAGCGCCTCTGCATCGCGCGTGCGCTTGCCGTAGAACCGGAGGTGCTTTTGATGGACGAACCCACAAGCGCGCTCGACCCCATCTCCACCTCCAAGATTGAAGACCTTGTCGTGGAGCTGAAAAAAGACTATACTATTGTCATTGTTACCCACAACATGCAGCAGGCGGCCCGCATTTCGGACAAAACCGCGTTTTTCCTTCTTGGCGAGGTCATTGAGTTCGGCGATACAGAAACCATCTTTTCCGTGCCCGAGGACAAGCGCACGGAAGATTACATCACGGGGAGGTTCGGATAATGCGCAACCAGTTCGACGAGCAGTTGGAACTGCTCAATGTGGAGCTAATCAAAATGGGCGCGCTGTGCGAGGAGGCCATTGGCCTTGCGACGCGGGCGCTTTTGGAAGGCAGCGCCGCTTCTGCCGAAAAGGCCGTGGCGGTGGATGCCGAAATCGACCAAAAAGAGCGGGAAATCGAGCAGCTTTGCATCAAGCTGCTGCTCAAACAGCAGCCTGTGGCACGCGACCTCCGCGTGATCTCCGCTGCACTCAAGATGATTTCCGACATGGAGCGCATCGGCGACCAGGCTGCGGACATCTCTGAAATCACAAAATACATCCGCAAGAACGACAGCAAGAGCAAGGTGCATATTGCGGACATGGCAAAAGCCACCGGCAAAATGGTGACCGACAGCATCGATTCTTTTGTGAAAAAAGATCTTGAGCTTGCCTATTCCGTAATGCGTTATGACGATGTGGTGGACGATCTTTTCTCTGCCGTGCGGCGGGAGCTGATCGGCCTCATCGGTGAGGATGGCCGAAACGGCGAGCTGTGTATCGACCTTCTGATGGTCGCAAAATACTTCGAGCGCATCGGTGACCACGCGGTGAATATTGCAGAGTGGGTTGAATTTTCGCTCACAGGCAAACATACGTCAAACGAAGGGGTGTAAGCGCATGATCTATCTTTTGGAGGACGATAACAGCATCCGCGAATTCGTCATCTATACGCTCAACAGCCAGGGCCTTGAAGCGCAGGGGTTTGAGCGTCCTTCCGCTTTCTGGGCGGCGTTGGAGCAGCGCCTTCCGTCGCTTGTGCTGCTCGACATCATGCTGCCGGAGGAAGACGGTCTCAGCGTGTTAAAGCGCCTGCGCAGCGCCACCGCCACGCGCCGCGTTCCCATCATCATGCTCACGGCAAAAAGCACTGAGTTTGACAAAGTGGTGGGCCTGGACAGCGGCGCAGACGATTACATTCCCAAACCTTTCGGCATGATGGAGCTGCTCGCGCGCATCAAGGCGCTCCTGCGCCGCACGGAAGAGGAGCATGTGGAACGGGACTATTCGCTCGGCGGGCTTTACGTTTGCCCGGTGAAGCACATCGTGCGTGTGGACGGGCAGAATGTAACGCTGACGCTCAAGGAGTTCGAGCTGCTGTGTATGTTGCTTGAAAACAGCGGCATCGTGCTCACGCGCGCGCAGCTTCTTGACCGCATCTGGGGCTATGCGTTTGACGGCGAAAGCCGCACTGTGGATGTGCACGTCCGCACGCTCAGGCAAAAACTCGGGGCATGCGGCGCGCTGATCCAAACCGTGCGCGGCATCGGCTATAAGATCGGAGGGGACGAGGCATGACAGCAAGAATTTTCCGCTCCATTTTCCTTGTTGCCACAGCGGTGCTGCTCGCTTGCTTCATCCTGATTTTCGGCATGCTTTATGAACACCTTGGCCAGCAGATTCAGGCGGAGCTGCAAACCGAGGCGATTTACATCGCCCAGGGGCTTGCACAAAGCGGCATGGAATATTTCAACGGGCTTCGTGGCACAAACCGCATCACTTGGGTTGCCGCGGATGGCACCGTGCTTTATGACAGCGATTCCGAAGCCGCGGCCATGGAAAACCATGCGGATCGTGAAGAAATCCAGGAAGCGCTTACGGGTGGTTCCGGAGAAAGCACGCGCTATTCCACAACGTTCGATGAACGGCGCATCTACTTTGCCACCCGGTTGAGCGACGGCACGGTTTTGCGCGTTTCCTCTGCGCAGCATTCCGTTTGGGTGCTCATTATGGGCCTGCTTTCCCCCGTAATCATGATTTTCGTGCTGGCGGCAATCCTTTCCGGCGTATTGGCATCCGCGCTTTCAAAGCGCATCCTGCGCCCGGTGAATGCGATCGACCTTGAGCACCCGGAACAGAGCGAGGTTTATGAAGAACTTTCCCCCCTGCTCTCGAAAATTTACAATCAGAACCGTGTGATCGACAGCCAGATTGAGGAGCTTCAACGCAAGCAGGCGGAATTTACGGCAATCACCGAAAACATGAGCGAAGGCTTCCTTGTGATCGACGATCATACGGATCTGCTTTCCTATAATTCCGGCGCGCTTCGGCTGCTTGGCGCGGAAGCGGAGATCAGCCGGCGGAGCGTGCTTGCGCTCAACCGCAGCGAGGGGTTCCGCAAAGCCGTTGAGCTCTCACTTTCCGGGGAGCACTGTGAGCAATTGTTCGAGCGGGAAGGACGTTATCTCCAGATTATCGCCAATCCCGTTTACCATGAAGAACGCGTGGCAGGCGCGGTGCTTGTGATTCTGGACATTACGGAAAAGCACGCCCGCGAAAGCATGCGCCGCGAGTTTACCGCAAACGTATCCCATGAGCTGAAAACGCCGCTTACCTCGATTTCCGGCACAGCGGAGATCATTAAAAACGGCTTTGTAAAGCCGGAGGACATCCCTCACTTTGCCGGGAACATCTACGACGAAGCGCAGCGGCTCATCACGCTCATCGGCGACATCATGCGCCTTTCCCAGCTTGATGAAGATTCCGTTCCGTTTGAAAAGGGGCCGGTGGATCTTTATGAGCTTGCTTCCTCTGTACTGTGCAGGTTGGAGGCGGCGGCCGGGAAAAGAGGGATCTCCCTCACGCTTTCAGGCGAGCATGCAATGGTAAACGGCGTTTCACAGGTGCTGGATGAAATGGTGTTCAACCTGTGCGATAATGCGGTGAAGTACAACCGGGAGAATGGCCATGTGCACGTTTTCGTTTCCGAAGGAAACGGCCATGTGGCGCTCCGCGTTGAGGATGACGGCATCGGCATCCCCGCCGCCGATCAGGTTCGGGTCTTCGAGCGGTTTTATCGCGTGGACAAAAGCCATTCCAAGGAAATCGGGGGCACAGGGCTCGGCCTTTCCATCGTCAAGCACGGCGCGGCATTCCACAATGCCCGGGTCGCGCTTGAAAGCGAGCTCGGCAAGGGCACAACCGTAACTGTGACATTCTAAGCCACGAAGCAGTTTGATAAGTAAAAAGGGCGGCCGATACCGCCCTTTTCCATGTTATGCAAGTGCAAGGGTTTCACGCACCCGAGTCTGATTCAAGTGGATAGAAATCTGCGTTTCCATTCGCGGAAGTCAGCGTAACCCCACCTTCCCCGGAGGCGATGCGCGCAACCTCCTTCACGGGCACAAGGGTAAAGTCCACAAAGCTCTTCGCAGCCAGCTCTGCGGCAAACACGCCGATCCCTTCGCCGTCTGCGCGCAGCACAAGCTCGCCCCCGCTTTCCTGCCCGGAATGCGCATACGCAAAGTCAAACATCCTGACTTCCCTGCGCGCGGGATCAAAGCATCCGGCCTGTGCGCGGTGCATGCCGGAGCCCCAGGAACAGGTGAAATACAGTTCCTCTGCCCCATCCCGGTTCAGATCCGCAACCGCCGCATCCGTGAAGCCGATACCGCCGAACCATGTGCCGAGCGAATAGACGGCGCCTTCATATAACAGATAGGACGCGCAGGATTTTTCAAATTTGAAGATCTGAAAGCGGTCAATCCATACCGCAGAGACTTCCGCCGGCGTAACGTTATGGCAGGCGTCGTTTTCATATCCTGTGTTCATCACATCGGTGCCCGCTGCCGCAAGGAATTCTGCAACCCCTTCCTCCGAAGGCGAGATCACAGTCTCCCACGCCCAGCGTGCCGGAACGGGGCCGATGTAACGGAAGATCGTGCCTTCCTCTGCACCCAAGCCCGCTTCAAAGCGGAGCGCTTCACCGCCTTCTTCAAGGGTGAAGCGGCAGGTTTCCTCTTCTGAAACCGTAAGCGTGAGCACACCGTTTTCGCAGGCCCACACACCCTCCGGCGCATAGCTCATCGCAATGTTGCGGATGAACTGAAACGTTCTGTCCTCATGCAAGTCCAACCATGCCATGCCATCTTCCGTGGCATAGCGACCGGCGCGGAGCTGGCGTGGCGGAAGCAGCAGCCCGGAACCCGTGGGCGAAAGCGATGCAAGATCAGCAATTTTGTTGAGCCGGTACAGGCTCCACATGTATTTTTCTCCTTTGCGGGCACCGCCGTGCGTACCGGTTTTCCCGAGCCATAGTTCATCATCCATTTTGTAAAGCACATAACCACCGCCAAGCTCGCATTGCAGCCGGGTTTCGTATTGCGAAAGGTCGGGGGCTTGCGGCATAAAGAGCGCGGCAAACGCCTCCTCATCCACCGGTTCAAATGCCCAGTCCACCTTTCCAAGTTCCTGCTTTACCTCCTGCGTCTGCGAATCAAGGATGGTGAATCTGTCCGTTTCAATCCGGTAAAACTCCGCAACGCCTTCAGTTATAGGTCTGCTGTCGGAGCTCAGCGGCGAAAGGTACAGACATTCATCAAACGAATAAAGTTCCCAGTTCACGGGCGCCAGTGTGCCCTCCGCGGTTTTTCCAGGCGCGACGGTATCGTTCGCATTCGTTGCGCAGGCCACAGCCACGCAAACGCATGCCGCTGTCGCAAGCACAGCAAGCCATGCTGCGGGCTTTTTGAAGGAAAGCACATTTTGAATGCGGCGCTTCACGCCGGTTTCCCCGAAAGCGAGCGGGCTTGCAAGCGCGAAGTGCCGCCCCATGCTGAGCGAAAGCAGGGACATGCTGTAATCCGCGCGGCGTTCTGCCGGGAGCATGCCGAGCACAGCCTCGTCGCAGCGCATTTCAAGATCGGTGCACATGCAGAAATATGCCGCCCATACGAACGGATTGAACCAATACACAGCCGTAAGCAGAAATGCAAGCGGCTTCACGATGTGATCCCCCCGGCGCAAATGAAACCGCTCGTGCGCAAGCACATGCGCACGTTCCGCCTCGTTCAGGCGGAACGGCAGATAAATCCGCGGCCGGAAAAAGCCGAGTACGAACGGCGTATGCGTGCTGTCGCACTCATACACGTCCTCTGTACCCGCCATGCGCACCGCGCCGCGCACACGGCGGTAGAGCCCCACAAGGGAAACCGCAGCGTAAACAACCAAAGCCGACAGCCCCAAAATCCAAACCGCTGTTCCGATGAACTGTAAGATCTGCAGGGGATTGGCGCTTGCTGCAGGCATGGGGGCGGGCAGGCTTTCTGTGATGGCCGCGTTCAAATACGGAATGCCGACTGTCACGGACGGTTCCTGCATCGTCCCGATATTTCCCGGGACATAAATAAGCTCTGCGCCCTTCGTTGCCGCCGTCATGTCGAATATGCCGATGTTAAAAATGCTCAAAAGCGAGGAGATGCTTACCGGGCAAACCAGCCGAAACGCAACTACTGACCAAAGCGCATAGGAATAGCGCTTCGGCAGCCGCCGCAGCAATAGCCGCACAAGCAGCACTGCAAGGGTCACATAACTTGCCGTGATGCTCATGTTCAGGATCTGCAAAAACGCCGGCTCCAGCGCGGAAATAAACTGATCCAGCCATGCGAGAACGCTCATGTTTCCTCCTCCTTTTTTCGGTGTGCGTCGATCAGCGACTTTAGTTCTTCCGCTTCCTCTGCCGAAAGCGCACGGCCCGAAAGGAACGCCGTAAGGAATTGCGGCAGCGAGCCTGCAAATGTGCGCGCTATGAAAGCTCCGCTTTCTTCGGTCTGCACGCGCTCCTTGGGCACCAGCACGGTAACAAGTGCCTCTTCATTTCGGATGAGCCCTTTTTCGCACATCTTGCGGATGGCATTATACGTGGTGGATTTTTTCCACCCAAGTTCCGCCGCACAAAGCTCCACGAGCTTCCCGGAACCGATCGGCGCATTCTCCCAAACGATGCACATAAACCGGTATTCACTGTCCCAAATCTGATATTCCGCCATGCTGCTCTCCTTGGTTTGTTTTTATAAACCTCATATCGAGTTTATAATAACAAACCAATTCTGTCAACTGGAAATATTTTGCCCACGCTCGAAATCCTGCGTCACAAAATCATGCTCTTCACGGAAGTTCATGCCCATTCCATCCGGATACGCAGCCGCTTTGCCCGCTTTGGCATGCGGTCAGCATACAGACCGTCCGCACGGAACAGCGCAATCAATCCTCCCGCCAGAGCGAGATTTGCCGCAAGCGCCAGTTCGCCGCCTGCGAGGAGGGGCAGGGAAAGCGGCAGACCGCCGAGCAGGCCAAAGTTCACCGCACAGTATACAAGTGCCTGTGTTGTGAAAAACATGCATACCGCGCCCGCAAGCATCCGCCCCAGAAGGTTTCTCAGACGAAATACGCGCCAGAAGGCCGCTCCGATAAAGCCCAGCGGCACTGCAGCGGCGGCAAGTGCGGCAAGCCAACCATAGCGGTGCAGAATAGCCGCCAGCAGATAACTATTCGCGGAAAAATCGTTCCCGCGCCCTACCACCGTCAGCTCTTGTATGTTTGCAATGCTGTTCACCATTCCCCGGCCGATCAGGCGCGCCCCATCCACTACATCCTGCACCGTGCTGAACCCCGGTGCAAGCGCGACTACAGCCGGGCCTTCCCCGGGGTGGAACAGCTTCATAAACTCCTGCATGCGGTAAGCATGCATAACAACAACGGCTCCTGCCGCCAGCACAACACAGACAACGCAAAAGCCTGCCGCAAGGAAACGCCGCCTGCCGAACGCTCCGGAAAGCGCGGCCAGTACAGCGGCAAACAGGCATCCCGCAAGGATTCCCGCCGCATACAGAAAGGTCTGCATCGACCAACGCGCCATCAGCACCCATGTTGCGGCAACGAGCGCAGCAACGCAGGCAAGCAACGCGGGAATCCCCTTCCCCCGCAAAGAATAAACAGCTCCGGCGAACAGCAGAGGCAGAAATGCCGCCGCATGCCGCACGAATGTCCCACCGAGTTCGAGCGCGGCCACCAACAGAAAACCTGTGAACAGCATGCGTGCAAGCCATGCACGCCGGGCAAGGTCATACAGATTCAAACCGCAAAACAGCGCTGTGCTGCCGCAGCCAAACGCAAGTGCAACAAGGCAACGCCATTGGAAAATACCGCCCGTGGCCACCCGGAACGCAATTCCCGTCAGCACCGCCAATGCCATCAGGCCTGCCATGCCCCACTGCTGTTTGGGCCGAAAGCATGCGTTGTATGCAAGGCCAACCTCCTCCGGATCCCCCATTTCACGAATCGCGCGATGCAGTGCCTCCTGTTCCGGCATTCCTTCCGCCGCATAAGCATCTGCTTGATCCCCAATGTGGTCCGCAAGCTCCATACGAATGATGCGGTGTGCCTGTTTCCATCGTACCTGTGCGCATACTCCATCGAGATACCTTGCCTTTTCCTCTGATTCACGCAATCCCCGTTCCCCCCTTCAACACGCGGTTTACTGCCCCTGCAAACATGTCCCACTCCGCCTCTTTTTGCACAAGCGTACCGCGCCCCGCCTTGGTGAGGCTGTAATATTTACGCATGCGCCCGTTTTCCGCTTCCAACTCGTATACGCGGATCATTCCCTGTCCTTCAAGTTGGTGCAGCAGCGGATAGAGTGTACCCGCTTTTAGGGCAAAGACATTGTCCGACCGGCGCGCCAGCTCTTCGATCATCCGGTATCCATACATGTCTTCCTGCTCCAAAAGCTTCAACACCAGCAAAGCGGTGCTGCGCGTTACAAGGCTTTTCTCTACAGCCATATGTATCCCTCCAAATATATAGGAATTCTATATATTATTATATATTGATTTTCTATATATATCAAGCAGATGTTTTTACTGTTTCAACGCGCAAAAGCGCCCCGGTTTCACCGGGGCGCTCCAATTCAAGCCTGTTTCACTTAAGGATTTTAATGCCGCCAATAATCGGCAGGGGCTTCATTTCACCTTTTGCAGCGTTGACGATGCCAAGGATGGAGAACACCAGGAATACAATGCCAAGGATCCAGCTGATTACGCCAATAACCGCAAGGAACCCCAACGAATAAGCAGCCGTTGCAATTGCCGTGAGAATTGCACTCAGGATCCACCACGCGATCTCAACAATCGCAAGCACGAGGCCCTGATTGGTATGATACCGTGCAAACGGGGATTCCTTCGCCGCAATCCAAGGAACAATCACCAGCCAGGACAAATACGCCAGTATGCCCATAACCTTGTTCTGCTGCGCATCGCTTTGCACAGGGGCGTATGCCTGCTGTTGGGGCTGCTGATAGGTCTGCTGCTCGGAGCCGGTCGGCGCACCGCAGGATGGGCAGAATTTCGCGCCATCATTTAATTGTGCGCCACATTTTCCACAAAATGCCATGTTATGATACCTCCTGTTTAATAATGCATATCAAATGCAAATGAAACTGTCCTATGCTTTTGTGCCGCACTCGGGGCAAAATTTCGCGCCTTCCGCAAGCTCTGCGCCGCAGGCAGGGCAAATGCGCTTCACGGGCGCTGCAGGGCTGCCGCATTCCGGGCAGAACTTTGCGCCGGAAGCAATCTTTGCGCCGCAGCTGGGGCAGAACGTGCCTTCTGCAACCGGCGTGGAAGCTGCAGGCACAGCCGCAGCGGGCGCGGGTTCCGGCTTCTTTTCGTTTTCTTCCTTGATACGTTTGATCTCCGCCTCGAACCCCGCGATGGCTTCAAACGATCCTTTAATTTTCGCACACAGCTCAGCCGCATCATCGTCCAGCTGTGTACCGGCTTCAAATTTGGCCCAATACAGTGCGCCGAGCTCAGCCTTCACAGTTTCAATGGCCGTCCGCTCCGTTTTGATTTTGGAATTGAGTTTGTTGATTTCGATCATGTCGTTGGTTTTGTCGCCAACGTTTTTGGTGATCTCGCCCAGTTTATCAAAAAACGCCATTGCCTATCCTCCCAATCCAAGATTTAGCTTCACATTTAATCGTTTTTATTATAGCATTTCGTTAAGTTAATGTATATCCCTAAAGTTAAGGATATACCATTGAACCCCCTTGCATTTGCGAGGTTTCTCAGCAACCTGCATCAATCTTGCCTCAGGTTTTATATGATACTATTTTGTAAATAATCTCTGACATATCGCGGTTTTCATTGAATTTCACATGAAAACCCTCTAAAATATTGGAAACGGGTTGTCCGCCCCGGCGGCTGCCCTGCAACTTGATTGAACGGAGCTTACCCGATGCAGGCATTTTTTAAAAACTTGAACCGCACATGGAGCCGCTTTTTGAAGCGAGCGCGGCGCGCGGGGCTGCGCGCCTCCCGCACGCTGCGCCGGCTTCCTTTGCGCGGCAAGCTGATTTTGGGAGGCGCTCTTACGCTTTTTGTGGCGTTCATGATAGCAGGCGCCGTTCTGCTTTCCCGCGGCGGCAACGCAGAAGCGGCCGAGCAAGCCAGGGATGTGAACGTCGGAGGAGTTGCCGCGCTTGCGCTCTCCCAGGGAGTGCCGGAAGGAAGCACGCACTCCATTGACATAACGCCCCCGCCAACGCCCTCCCCTTCCCCCACGCCGATCCCGACGCCTACACCCACGCCCGACCCGACGCTTAAGCGCGGTATGGAATGCGAAGCCGTGCGCGATCTGCAGGAGCGGCTGATCCGTTTGGGTTACCTTGACCTGGATGAAACCACGATCAAATTCGGCCCGGCCACGGAAGATGCCGTGCGCTTCTTTCAGCGGCAGGTGAATTTCACCACGGAGCTGGGCATAACGCTCGATGTGGACGGCGTTGCCGGAGTTCAGACGCTCGCGCTTATTTACAGCGACAACGCTCCGAAGTACTGCGTCAAATTCGGCATGGAGGGCAGCGACATCACCGACATGCAGGAACAGCTCAAGGATTTGGGCTATATGAAAGCCGTAACCGGATATTACGGAGAAACTACTGAGGAATCCATCAAGGCATTTCAGGACCGCAACGGTCTTTCCGCGGATGGCCTTGCCGGAGAAAAGACCGTAAGCCTTCTGTACTCAGCAGATGCGAAGGAAAGCGCTACCAAGGCCAAGGAAGCGCGCACGAAGGCCAACATCGACAAGATGATCGCCGTTGCAAAAGAACAGTTGGGCGATCCCTATGTGCGCGGCGCAAGAGGCCCCAAGAGCTTTGACTGCTCCGGCCTCGTCTACTACTGCCTGAATCAGGCGGGCAGCAACCGCCGCCGCCTGAATGCAGCGGGATACTCCCAGGTTTCGGACTGGACGAAAATCAAAGATATCGACGATCTCAAAAAGGGCGACCTTATCTGCTTCTACGATGATGACTATACCAAAGTAGGCCACATCGGTATCGTCATCAATAGCAGCGGCGAAATGATCGACGCCTCCTCCAGCAACGGCAAGGTCGTGCGCCGCACCTACCTCTCCTCCTACTGGCGCAAGCATTTTTACTGCGGCCGGCGCCCATGGTAATTCATTCAGGGAAAGGAGCCTTCCGATGCAACGCCTTCTTTTGAAAAACCTCCGTGCTATCGTCACCTGCGATGATGGCGGCCGCGTGCTTAGGCATGCCGACCTGCTCATAGAAGACGGCGTAGTCCACGCTATGGGGCAGGGGCTTTCGGCAGACTGCGAAACGTTTGACGCTTCGCACATGCTCTGCTATCCGGGATTGATCAACACGCATCACCATCTGTATCAGATTTTTTCCCGGAACCTTCCTGCCGTGCAGGGATTTGAGCTGTTCGATTGGTTGACGGCACTCTATGAAATCTGGAAAAACCTTGACCGGGAGGTGGTGCGCCTTTCCTCCCTCACAGGGTTGGGCGAGCTGCTGAAAACCGGTTGCACCACCTGTTTTGATCATCATTATGTTTTCCCGCGTGCGGCGGGCGACCTTTTGATTGACACGCAGTTTTCTGCCGCGGAGGAGCTCGGCATCCGCATGCACGCTTCCCGCGGAAGCATGGATCTTTCCAAAAAGGATGGAGGTCTGCCGCCGGACAGCGTCGTTCAGCCGATTGACGCCATTCTCCGGGACAGCGAACGCCTTGTTGCTGCGTATCATGATCCGTCGTTCGGTTCTATGCGGCAGGTTGCCCTTGCGCCCTGTTCACCGTTTTCCGTATCAAGCGAGCTGTTGCGGCAATCCGCGTTGCTTGCGCGGCAGCTTGGCGTGCGCTTGCATACGCATCTGTGTGAAACGAAGGATGAAGAACGCTTTACGCTTGAAGCATTCGGCATGCGCCCCTTTGCTTACATGCAGTCCCTTGGTTGGGCGGGCCCGGACGTCTGGTATGCCCACGGCATTCATTTTAACGACGCGGAGCTCGGCCTTCTTGCCGAAACCGGCACCGGCGTGGCGCACTGTCCCATTTCCAACATGAAACTCTCCTCCGGTGTGGCGCGCGTCCCCGAAATGCTGCGGCGCAACGTGCCCGTGGGCCTTGCAGTGGACGGCAGCGCCAGCAATGACGGTTCAAACCTTTTGGAAGAACTGCGCGTGTGCTATCTTCTGCACCGCCTCACCTCCGGCGAGACTGCCCCCACCGGCTATGATGTGCTCAAGCTTGCCACACGCGGCAGTGCACGCCTGCTTGGCCGCAGCGATATCGGCCAGCTTGCCGAAGGCAAGTGTGCGGATTTCTTCCTGGTGGACAGCCGCCGTTTGGAGCTTGTTGGCGCGTGCGAGGACCCAAAGGCCGTGCTTGCGACGGTCGGCCTCAAAGGGCCGGTGGATTATACCTTTGTCGGCGGGCGCATGGTGGTTGAAGGCGGCAGGCTTACGGGTGTCGATGAGGGCTGGCTTTCCTATGAGGCGAACGCTCGGCTGCAGAAATATTTGGGGGGCTGAGGCCATATCAGCTATAAGGAGGGCGTTCTATGAAGCTGTTGTTCCAGCAGCGATTCTTTTCATGGTTTGACAGCTATGATATTTATAACGAAACCGGCCAAACATTATATACCGTTAAGGGGCAGCTTTCTTGGGGGCATTGTTTGAAGATTTTTGACTCCCGCGGAAACGAGGTCGGCATCGTAAAGGAACGGCTTCTTACTTTTCTGCCAAAGTTTGAGCTTTATCTGGGCGGCGGCTATATCGGCTGCATCAGCAAGGAACTTTCCTTCTTTAAGCCAAAGTACAATGTCGATTGCAACGGCTGGCATGTGGAAGGCGATTTCTTTGAGTGGGATTACAGCATCTTCAGCGCAGCCGGGCAGAAAGTGGCCGCCATATCCAAGCAGTTTTTCCGCTGGACGGATACCTATGTGATTGACGTTCTCAATCCTTCGGACGCCCTTCCCGCGTTGATGCTCGTCCTTGCAATCGACGCGGAAAAGTGTTCAAGGAACGATTGAGGGGGCAGCACTGTTTTGGGATGCGATGGAAGCTTTAATGTGAAAAGGCCGTCCCCTTTCGGGCGGCTTTCGTGCATTAAAAAAGGTTATAAACCGTGAACACTTCAATCTCTTTTAGATACGTGGCGATGTTAATGACCCGTTCCAGTTCAAATAAAATCTGCTTGTCCTCCTGCACCTCAATCAACCGCCGGCAACCCATGAGCGTTGCATCCAGCTCATCCAGATCCTCATGATCCAAAAACAGCTTTAAGCGTTCCTTTTTCTCCTGAAACGCATCGTTAACCGCGTTGATTCCGGCGTTTGCCTCCGCCCAATCCCCCGCCTCAATCATGCCAATCAGTTCATTTGCCCCGGCGCAAATCCTATCCGAAAGCTCTGTGAGCACCATGCGCGGATAGATGAACAGAAACAGCAGGAGCGCAAGTGCAGCGAGGCAGGCTGCAAGGTTAATACGCGTGAATGCAGAAGGGCTCATTTTTCTTTCTCCGTTCCTTTTCTTTCGGTATGAATGTACACCGCCTCACCACCGGTTTCATGCTTGCGCTGGATGTGTAGAATACCATCGCTGCCCAGAAAAGCAAAAAACACATCGTCTATGCATGCCGCGCCGCCTTTTTTCAGTTGCTTGTGCAGCCATGTCTCGTCATACCCTGCCTGGCTGAGCGCCTCGTGGTGAATTTCGCCGTCCTGCACCAGCATGAACGGAGGGCGCGCCTCTGGCGAGGGGATGTGGAGCGCCTGATAGGTCGGCGTTTGCTGCGGGCCCTTCAGGAGTACGGAAAGCTCCCCATTGGTTTCAAGGATGGCATATTCTACGTCCGCAAGCTCAAAAACATCTTTGCTGCGCAGCTGTTCCATCAGGTCGGACAGCGTATAGCGAGAGCCCCGCAGCGCAATTTCCTGCACTATGCCCCGGGATACCAAAACCACGCTCTGCCCGCAGACCAGCTTGCGCACGCCTTCGCTTTTGAGCGAAAGAAACGAGATAAACTGCTGCAGCAGGAACAGTGCCAGAATGGGAACGATGCCATAAATCAGCGGAACGCCCGTGTTTGAGGCGGGTTCCGAGGCAAGATCGGCAATCAGCAGCGTCACCACAAGATCGAAGGGCTGCAGCTCGCTCAATTGCCGCTTGCCGGTGAGCCGAAGCACAAAAAACACAAGCAGATACAGCACAATGACCCGGACGAACAAGATCAGCATAAGGAACCTCCTTCCAACTCAGGGATAGCATGCCGATTTTGCCCGCGGTTCATGCGCGCCGGTGCGCTGCAATTTCTCTTTTTCTGATTTCTACCGTGTGAAGCTCTGTTGCCGTTTTAGGTTAGAAAGCGGATATAAATGAAATGTCCCAATTTTGCGGCGAATCACCGTCCTTCTTGCGGCTCCGCACCTGCGCCGCCCGGAGTGTTTTCATCCTCCCGCATGCAGCGCTTAAGGCCCGGCCTGATTGCGCAAGAAGCCGCAAGCAGCGCAAGCGCAGGCAGAAGGAATATGGCGAGCGGCAGCGTAACCGGAAAAAACAGCACGGACGCCCCGCCGCACAGCACTGCTGCAAGGGTTGCCACAAGGTTGCGCCAGCGTTCCGAAACGGCAAGGATGAGCGCGTTGCGCAGCATGTCCTGCAGGGAAAGCCTGCACATGGCCAGCATGGAATAAAAATAAAGGCTGAAGGAGAAAAGAGCCGCAAAAATCAATGCGGCTGCGATGAGTGGAAGCAGCGCAAGCGGGTTTGCTTCCATCATTACGGCATATGCATACACGCCGAACCCAGCCAGCGCCTGCAGCAGCGTAAGCGCCCATCCGCAGGCCAGCGCGCGTTTCCATTCACCAAAAAACGCGCTGCAGAATGCGCGCCAAAGCGGGGGCTGTTTGCCTGCCGCAAGGCTGCTTGTGATGCGCAGCCCTGCCGTAACCGCCATCGGAACCGTCACAATTGGGATGCAGGCCGTGAGGAACAGAAGATTCAGTTTGAGCAAATACCAAAGCTCTCCGAACGCCATGACGCAAAACTGCGCAAATTCTGTTCTTTCGGCTTGTATTTCCTGTTTTTTCTGCTTTTGTCCGCCCATTTCCCCGCCTCGTTTTTTTGTTTTCAGTATAGCAAACACCGGAATGGAAGTAAAGAATCGCTCCGCCTATGCGCCTGTTTCTTTACGCGCATGGTTGCAGGGCTTTCCTTCTTTCTAACCATCGCAGCTGTTCGTGCGCGCTTTTGTTGATCCCGGGACAACATTTAACCTACATTTAACATTCGTTTCGCTTGGTTCTTTACATATTTCCTGTATAATTCATGCTGTGAAAATACGAAGGTTGGAAAAAGGGAGTTTTTAATGGATATTTTTGACGCTCTTACGCTCGTAGGCGGGCTCGCATTATTTTTGCTGGGTATGAACCTGATGGGGGATGCGCTTGAAAAGAAGGCCGGCGGCAGGTTGAAAACCATCCTCGAAAATTTAACGAGTAACCCTGCCAAGGGATTCCTGTTGGGTTTGGCCGTAACGGCCGTGATTCAGTCCTCCTCCGCGACCACGGTGATGGTTGTGGGTTTTGTCAGCGCGGGTGTAATGACGCTCCATCAGGCGATTTACATCATCATGGGCGCAAACGTGGGAACTACCGTCACTGCATGGCTTTTGAGCCTTGCCGGAATCGATGGGTCAAGCTTTTTCATCACCCTGCTTAAGCCATCTTCCTTTACCCCGGTGCTTGCACTTATCGGAATTGTGCTTTACCTGTTCTGCAAAGCGCCAAAGAAAAAGGATACCGGCATGATTCTGTTGGGCTTTGCGGTGCTCATGACCGGCATGAGCGAAATGTCCGGCGCGGTAAGCGGCCTCAGGGACGTTCCGGAGTTTGCGAACTTCCTTCTGCTGTTTTCCAACCCGCTTTTCGGCGTGCTTGCAGGCGCGCTGCTTACCGCTGTCATACAATCTTCGTCTGCCTCGGTTGGCATCCTGCAGGCGCTTTCTTCCACCGGAGCGGTTACCTATGCCATCTCCATCCCCATCATTATGGGGCAAAACATCGGAACCTGCGTCACGGCGCTGCTCGCCTCGGTAGATGCAACGAAAAGTGCAAAACGCGCCGCAATGGTGCATCTTTATTTTAACATCATCGGCTCCGCTGTGCTGCTTGCCCTGTTCTATGGTGCGAATGCAATTTTTCATTTTGACTTTGTGGGCCAAACGACGGATGAAATGGGAATTGCCATTGTGCATACAGCCTTCAACGTGCTTTGCACCCTCCTGCTCATGCCGTTCGGCGGCCTGTTGGAAAAACTTGCCTGCCTTACGGTAAAATCCGAGCGTGCTGAGGAGGAAATCCGCATGCTGGATGAGCATCTGCTGGCCGTTCCTACCGTTGCGGTGGAACGCTGCCGCGCAGCCGTGGAGGCTATGGCCAAACGCTCTGTGGAAACCTTCAACAGCGCCATTCACATGCTGCAGCGATACGATGCGAAAGCTGCCGAAGAAATTCGCCGGAACGAAGACCTTGTGGACCGTTACGAGGACAGGATCGGCACATTTCTCGTAAAAATCTCGGCTGAAAACCTTTCGGACGAGGACAGTTTTGAATGCACGAAGCTGCTCCGGCTCATCGGTGAATTTGAGCGCATATCCGACCATGCGGTGAATCTTTTGGAGTCCGCTGAGGAGATTCAGGAAAAGCAGATCAGCTTTTCTGCAGAAGCCGAACACGAACTCCGGGTCATCACCCGCGCAGTTGAGGAAATTACCGATGTAACGCTTGATTCCTTCTGCAGCGGAAATCTTGACGAAGCTTCCCGCGTAGAACCTTTGGAGCAGGTGATAGACGAGCTGCACGACCAGATCAAACTCAATCATATCCTGCGCCTGCAAAAGAATGAATGCACGATTGAACACGGGTTTATCCTTTCAGATATCCTCACCAATCTAGAGCGCGTATCCGACCATTGTTCCAACGTTGGTATCTGCATTGAGGAAATGTCCAGCCACAATGCGCTCGGCGCCCATCAATATGTGGATGCGCTCAAGGCAGAACAACCGCAGTTTAAAGCGCAATATGAAGAATACCGTGAAAAATACGCCTTGGCGGCCGTATAACGGCGCATCTTGCGGCAATGGATGAAATGGGCCGGGCAAAGGACAGGATTCCTTTGCCCGGCCGCTTTTTTCCTGTGGTTATTTGCCGGAGTCATGTCCGCCGCAGGCATGGCTTCCGCAGGCGTGCGCTTCTTCATGCTCCTTGCAGCCATGCTCGCCGCATTCATGATGCGCCCCATGATGGCTGCATTGCACGGCGGGGTTATATGCGAGCGTGCCGTTGAGCAAAGCCGCAACCGCATCATCCGCATTGCCTGTTGCGCCGCCATAAAGCCGGATTCCGCATTCCTGAAGTGCACGTTGTGCACCCGCGCCGATTCCGCCGCAGATCAGCGTGTCCACCTGAAGCTTTTTCAGGATGTCCGCAAGCGCCCCATGGCCGCTGCCGTTTGTGTTAACAACAGCAGTAACGCTGACCCGGCCGCCTTCCACATCATACACCTTGAAGCGTTCCGTGTGGCCAAAGTGCTGGAAAATTTCCCCGTTTTCATAAGTTACCGCAATTCGCATGCTTCTTACTCCTTTTTATGTAATGTTTTTCGCCTGCGCATTTTGTGTTTCTGCCGGCGCTTTCTCTTCTTGCCGCATGCCGCAGCAACGCCGCATGCACCCATGGCCGGAGCCGCACCCTTTTGCATTGCCATCGCACAGCACATATGGGCCGCCCTCAATCACAAGCTCCATTCCCGCCACCAGGCACTCCGCAAGTTTGCTCCGTGCCGCAGCATAGATTGCCTGCGCAGTGGTGCGTGCCACCTCCATCCGTTCAGCGCACGCCTCCTGCGTTAACCCTTCGTAATCGATCAGGCGGATCGCTTCAAATTCGTCCACCGACATTATGACGCGCTGCTCCGCGTTCCCTTCAACCGGGCCGAAGCGCCCGCAGCCAGGCATTGCACAAACGCGGCGCCGCTTGCATGGTCTTGACATGGCCGGCCTCCTTTTCTGACATATGTTGAATATAGTTTTAGTATACTCCTTTGTCGGCATATGTCAATAAACAATTTCTGTTTTTGCGATTTTTCCTCTCCCCATCCTTAAAAGCCCTGTGCAGTGCCCTTTCCTTCGGAAGCTTTCATCGCAATTTGCAGCAGGTGCATCCGTTGTGCAAGAGGGCGGCGCCGAAAATATGGCGCCGCCCTCTTGATCCGTTCGTTTGTAATTCATTGTGCGGGCTGCACATAGGTCATCACCCAAAGGTCATCCGCAAAAATATATCCGCAGGGGACAATGTTCATCACCATGCCAGATTCGGGCGCATAAACCAACGCTTCCTCCACAGTGCCGATGCACTGCCCGCGTTCGACCCGCATCCCCTTCTCCACCTGTGGCCGCCAAAGCCCTGCCTTCGGTGCATCCATATCCTTGAGCGGGCCGTAAAAACGTGGCGCCTCGCCCTGAATGTTTCCTGCCACCACGCCCTCCGTACGCAGAAGATCCAACAAAGCTTCATAACACTGATTCGCAACAGGCAGGTTGACCGCTCCGCTTCCCGCACCGGAGGGCAGTTCTATGATGCATGCTGCCTGCCCGCGCTTTCTGCAGGATTCTGTAAACAGCTGCCCGGGCGTTCCTTCGGAATGCACGGCGACCGGCATCGTGATGCGCTCCACAAGCCCGCGTGCCGCTTCGGATTCATTGTAAATGGAAAGGATATACGGCATTCCATGCTGCCCGCAGCAATGAAGGTCAACCAGAATCTCCGCATCCGCAGTTTCGGCATAAACGGATGCCGCAAGCCGGTGCGACAGGCTCCCCGCTTCGTTCCCGGGGAAAACCCGGTTCAGGTCCTCTTTGTCAAACGGACTTCTCCTCTGCATGCACCGCATTGCCGTAGCATTCACGGTTGGGATGATCTTCACAGTGCCGCGAAGGGGCGGATTTTTTTGGAAATATCCGATCAGCTGCTGCGCAACATAGATGCCGCTGACCTCGTTGCCGTGCACCCCTGCAGTAAACGTGATATGCGGTTCCCCTGCGCCAAAGGCGTACACCTCATAAGCTGCGCAAACGCCGGACTCTGAAACTGTGACCGTTCTCATCAATTGACCTCCTTGATATGGTGTGATACAATTTTTATACTACCGGTTGGCAAGGCACCATTGCACAAGCTGGTGCAATTCGCTTTTTGATTGGGGTTCCCCTATGGTTCGTTACGCTTTGAAAAAACTTCTATTCCATTTGGGCGTTTGCCTGTTGGTTTGGTTTTTGATTTTGCGCTTTTCCCTGCATGGCAAGCTGTACGCGGGCTGGTTCGCAGGCGTTCTCGCAGCCTGCTATCTGCTTGCGGGCTGGCTGTCTTACCTGAAAAGCCAAGGCACTGACCTCGGCAAGCTGATTCGCCGCAAACGCGCGCCGGAAACGCCTTATTACCTGCGCAATGCGGCCAAAGAGCGCAAGCCGCGCCAAGGGCTTGCGGGAGCGCGCCATGTTTTTGACGATGACCTTTCAGAAACCGCCGAGGAGCAGTCTTCTGTTGTTCCCGGGAACGCGCGCAACCGCGCCAAGGCCATAGCCCTTGCCATAAACGGCGTTTTGATGTTCGTCCTGTCCGCCCTTTAAGCAAATGAAAAAGCCGTGGCAGGGGCGGAAAAGCCGTACCTGCCGCGGCTTTATTTTACAGCCTTATTTTCACGGTGTCGATCTCAACCTCAACATCGGCAAATGAAGCGTGCTTTCCCATATACCCCCGCGTCTTATCGCCCTTAAAATATTTCAGCACCACGAGATAGGTTTCGCCGTAGGCCTCATATAAAACGGCGCCTTTAATATATGGGAGATCCTTCTTTTCACAGCGATACATGCTTTCCTTTTGGCCGCGCAGCAGGTAACGGTCAATCATGGCGTCAAATACAGGGCTGTTGATGATGCCGTCTGTCACATAATCCCTGTAAAACTCCCGCTCCTGCGCAGCGCTTTCCTGCGCAAACGCCGCCGTATCGGAAGCAAGCTCATACCGGTCTCCCTTCTGGATGGCGCCAAACTTCAGCCCATGGTAGCAGCCGTTTCCGGTTTTTTCTGCGTTTCTGCAATCAATCAGATATACGCTCGCGCTGCCGAGCACCTCGATTGTGCCCGCGTGGTAAACCAAAGCGGTGTCCTCCGAAACCGCGTATCCCATGCGGGTATTCTGCTTGTTGCACAGGCACGCTTCAATGATTCGCAGCAGCCTCGGGCGCTTATTGAAATGCTGATCCACCACGCCGTGAGGGAAGAACCCCAGCCCTTTGGTCACAATCAGCGGCTCGCACGGATCGTCAATCTCACAAAGTTCATCGTAGGTATCGTATCCGTAAACAACATCCCGGCTGAGTACGCCGCGGTTGTTGCCATCGCCGATCATGACTTCGCTCATGATCGCAGCCCCTGCGCTGGATCCGCCGATTACGCCGCCGTTTGCATAGATTTCACGCAGCTTTGCCAGCAGGCGGGTGTCCGAACCATCCTTGCGCAGGAAGCAGCCTGCGGTGAAGTACTGATCGCCGCCGGTAAACCATACGCCCGTCACGCCCTCCAGCAATTCGCACAGGCCGTCCGCATCGCCCGTAAAAGCGTTATACCCGCGTTCGTCGCGCACATGCTCTGCATACAGCGGAATAAGCACGCAATGGTCTTCCGGCACGCCAAGGCGCACGAAATCATCCCGGTAGGAACGATAGGTCTCATCCGGGCCGGAGCCGGAGGCTGTCACGATAAATGCAAACCGGCTTTGCGGCCCGCCGGCCTGCTCAATCAAGGCGCTGAAAACTTCATCGGCGCTTTCTGACAAACCGCCGCCAACAATAAACAAAGTACCTTCCATGTAAATCCTCCTTCTTATTCCACCCGCCGGAAGGGCAGCCACATGGCGAGATCCGACGTTTCAACAAACAGTCCGCCCTCCATGCGCCGCAGCTTCATATAATCCGGAACGGGATCCTCCTCACATGCGATGATCTCCTCATCTTCCGTCACACGCACCGGCGCATGAAAATTCCCATAATCCAGCCATACCGCTCCATCGCGTTCAGCCACCGTGAAATCATCGTATGCCGGGTGAAAGAAGGTTCCGCACAACCATGTGCAGGCTTCACTGTCCGGCATGGTTCCGGCGTGTACCTTTTCAAGCAATGCGGAGTTTTCGGCCATAGACCTCCGCCACGCGCTCAGCCTGGGCGCAACAGGTTCCGGCGCAGCACCGCACAGCTCGTCCAGCAACAGGTCGCGCAAAATCGCCGCTCCTGTGGTCGAGCTCGTATTCAGCAGCACCACAATGCCTTTGTTTTCCTCCGGAAAAAAGGCTACATGTGACTGGAACCCGGCAATCGCCCCTCCGTGATACACAAGGCGCTTGCCTCGGTATGCGCTCGTACGCCATCCCATGGCATAGCTGCAAAGCAGCTCATGGCCTCCTTCGCTTTCCGTCGGAACATTCGGCACAAGCAGAGCCTGAAACGCCTGCGCCGCGCACAATGGCGCGCCGGAATCAAGCAGGCAGCGCAGCCAGGCAATCATCCCGAGCAGGTTTGTGCGGATGCCCCCGCATGGGCCCGCCACAACGTTATCCGCATAAGCGCAGCGATATGCGCCGCCCTTGCCATCCGGGCGGTGTGGAAGCGCACAATCCAACCCGCTGAAGTCACAGTCACGCCCGCGGAACCGCATCTCAATCCCAAGCGGCCGCGCAATGCGTTCCAGCACAAGTTCGCGCCACGGGCGGCCATATACACGCTCCATCACATGCCCAAGAACAATGAACATGTGGTTGTTGTATTCGTAGGACTCCCGAAAGCCGCGGGACAGTTCCATATACCGCGTCCTGCGCGCCATATCCGCAATGGAAGTGTACACCCGCGCGCGCATGAACTCATGCCGTGCCAGCCCGCTGCGGTGGCAGGCCAAATCGCGCCCCGTCATATGCGCAGCGGCATACTCGTCCAGCATTGAAAATTCGGGGTATTGCTCCCGTACGGGCGCGTCCCAGTCAAACCTGCCCTCTCCGGATGCAATCGCGCCAAGCATTGTGGTGAATGCCTTGCTGTTGGACGCGATGTCGAAAAAAGATCGTTCCGTGACCGGGCGGCACGTTTCCATGTCAGCATAGCCAAAGCACTCCGTCCGGGTGCTTCCGCCTTCAATCACTGCATAAGCGCCGCCGGCCAAACCAGTTACATGTTGAATTTCCCGGATTGCATTTTGCTCCGCTTCCGTCATGCCTTCCTCCGCGTTTTGCTGGAAATTCTCTTATTTCAGGCGCGTGCGGTATTCCGCAAGCTCCGGGTCGTTCGCCCAAACGAAATGCCCGGGCCGCACTTCGGACCAATAGGGTTTTTCGGATTCGTAATGATGCACGGAAGGATCGTATACCAACACTTCCTTATCGCGCTCAATGTCCGGATCCGGCACGGGAGCGGCCTGCAAAAGCGCATTCGTATATGGATGCAGCGGGTTTCTGAACAGCTCCCCGGTTTCGGCGAGTTCCACAACCCTGCCCTTGTACATGACTGCGATGCGGTCGGAAATAAAGCGCACCACGGAAAGATCATGCGCGATGAACATATAGGTGAAGCCCTTTTCATTTTTCAGCCGGTTGAGCAGGTTGATCACCTGTGCCCGGATGGAAACATCCAGCGCAGAGATCGGCTCATCCGCAATGATGAATCTGGGCTCGACCGCCAGCGCGCGGGCAATCCCGATGCGCTGGCGCTGGCCGCCGGAAAACTCGTGCGGGAAACGGGTTGCATATTCCTCCAGCAGGCCCACGCTGTGCATGGCCGCCGCAACCTTCTCCTTGCGCTCCTTCTCATTTTTATACGCATGGAAGTTGTACAAACCTTCCGAGATGATGTAATCCACCTTCGCCCGCTCATTCAGAGAGGACATCGGATCCTGAAAGATCATCTGCACGTTTTTGCGGAAGTCCGTAAGCTCGTGGCCTTTCATTTTGCGGTTGATCTTTACGCCGTCATAATAAATCTCTCCGCCGCTCGTATGGCAGATTTTCATAATGGCTTTTCCGGTCGTCGTCTTTCCGGAGCCGGATTCTCCAACCAGCGAAAATGTTTCGCCCTCGTAAATGTCGAACGACACATCCCGCACAGCGCTGAATTCCTTGCGTCCAAGCTTAAAGTTGACCGTCAAATTCCGTACGGACACAAGCGGCTTCGCGTTTGAAAAATCCTTCGGCGGAACTTCCGCGTTTTCCGCACACTTAGCGCTCGCCTGCGCAAGCTCGCTGCAGTATTCCTCCGCCTTATCGCAGAGCAGCCAGGTCTTTGCATAGTGGGTTTCACTCGCTTTGAAGAACGGCGGCTCATATTCATAATCGATCTTCATTGCATCTGGATTGCGCGGTGCAAAGGCATCGCCCTTGATTTCCTTATACAGGTTCGGCGGCGAGCCTTTGATGGAATGCAGGTCATGCCCTCTTACGCCCAGCTGAGGCTGGGAAAGCAGCAGCGCCTTCGTATATGGATGCCGCGCATCCTTGAAAATTTCATGTGCAAGCCCATATTCGACGATTTGCCCTGCATACATGACTGCAACGCGATCCGCCACGTTTGCCACCACGCCCAAATCGTGCGTAATGTAAATCACCGACATGTTGAGCTCCTTCTGCAGTTTTTTAATCAGATGAAGGATCTGTGCCTGCACGGTCACGTCAAGCGCGGTGGTCGGTTCATCGCAGATGAGGATTTGCGGGCGGCAGGCGATCGCCGTTGCAATCACCACGCGCTGCCGCATTCCTCCGGAAAACTCATGCGGATACTGCTTATAGCGCTGCTCCGGGTCGTTGATGCCGACCTGGCGCAGAAGTTCAATCGCCTGCTTTTTCGCCTCGGCCTTTTCCGTGCCGAATTGGTAGGAGATGACCTCGCGGATCTGCTCGCCCACGGTTTTTACAGGGTTGAGAGACGTCATGGGGTCCTGAAATACCATGGCGATCTTCTTGCCGCGCACCTGAAGCCATTCCTTCTCCGATTTATACCGGGAAAAGTCAACTCCGTCCATGTACATGCTGCCACTTTCTACCCAGCCGTTCTTATCCAGCATGCCGATGAAGGACTTTGTGAATACGCTCTTTCCGCTGCCGCTCTCGCCCACAATTGCAAGCGTTTCTCCCTGATACAGGTCGATCGATGCGCCGCGGATGGCGGTCAGCGTGCGTCCGCGCAGGTTGAATTTGACTACAACGTCCTTTGCTTCAAAAATCTTTTCTTTCACGCTTCCGCCCTCCTTATACGTGGTTGCGCGGATCGGAAGCATCCGCGAATTTGTTGCCGATGATGTAGAAAGAAATCGTGATAAAGCAAAGGATCAGCGTCGGGCAAATCATCTGGTACGGATACACAAGGAACGCGCTTCTGCCCTGGTTCACAAGGTTGCCCAGGGTGCAAAGATCCTGCGGCAAGCCGACGCCAATAAAGCTCAGGAACACCTCCGACCCGATGGAGGAGGGAATTGTGAGCGCCGCATCCATGATGATAAGGCTTACAAGGTAGGGTACCACATTGCGGCTGATGATCCGCTTTGGCGGTGTCTTCAGGCAAACGGAGGCCACATTGTAATCCGCCTCGCGCAGCGCGAGGATGCGGCTTCGGAACCACCTTGCTTCGGAGATCCAGCCCGTTGACACGAGCGCGATGATAATTGTAAGGATGCTGGGCTTCATGATGTAGGCAATCAGAACGAGATAGATCGTGCTCGGGACGTTTGTGAGCGTGTTGTAAATTGCGAACATCAGCGTATCCAGCTTGCGGTAAAAGCCCCAGATTGCGCCGACAATCACGCCGATGCCGACCTGGAACACCGCCACGGCAAACGAGAGCAGCAACGACGTGCGCGTGCCGAACCAAACGCGTGCCCAAATATCGCGGCCAACACCGTCCGTGCCGAACGGATGTTCCTGAGAAGGCGGCAGGTTCCATTCCCGCGCAGAAAGGGCGACCGTGTACGGATCGCGGTCGGTCACCATCGGATAAATGATCGTATAGGCAACCAGCAGCAGCATCAAAATCACGACCACTTTCACGACGTTGCTTTTAAAGAACGTGCGGAACGTGCTGCGCCAATAGGAATAGTTGGAGAATCCAGTTTCTTCCGAAAGCTCCTCATGGAACTCCGCGCGCGTAAACAACCCCTGCGGGAGATCGCAAATTTCAGGCGTTTTAATGGTTTCCATCGCTCTCCCCCTTTCTAATCGTTACTGGCAACCAGCTTGATGCGCGGGTCGACCAGAGACACAACAATATCGCCCAGGAACACACCGAATACCGACAGCGCCCCATAAAGCAGCACCAGAACCTGAACCATCGGATTATCCATGGCCGTAATCGATTTAATAAGCAGGCCGCCGGTGCCGGGGATTGCATACATGCTCTCAATCACAAGGGAGCCGGAAAGCATGAGCAGGAAGTCGGAGGGGATGTTGATGGCAATGGGCACAATCGCGTTGCGGAACACATGCCGCCACATGATGAAATTGCCCGGCAGCCCCTTCACTCTTGCGAACTTGATGTAATCCTTGTTCTCCTCATCCACAACATAGCGGCGCAGCCATGTGGCATATCCCGCGATGCTGCCGATGGACATGGAGATGATCGGCAGAAGCCATGATATGGGCTGGTCCATATAAAACAGCATCGGCAAATCAAACCATTTTGAAAGGAAAACCTGAATAAAGAAGTGAATAATTATGGAAGGAACCGCACGGATTACAACGACATAAAACGTGCCGAGCCCATCCACAATGCCGCTCTTGTTCTTCGCCATTGCAATGCCGAGCGGCATCCCTATGATAGCGGCCGTAAACCAGCTTATAAAATTCAGCAGCAGGGAATATGGTATTTTTTCCGCCATAACGTTGGAGATTTCCATGTTGGGATAGAGCGTGATGCTGCGCCCAAGATCTCCGTGGAACAATCCGACTACGAAATTCTTCAGCTGTACCGGCATTGGATCAAGCACGCCCAAGTTGCGCAGATAAGCAGTCTTTTCCGCATCGTTCATGCTCTTGTACTGTTCTTTTGAAAAATAACCCGCAGTGGGCATGAAGCGGAGCAGCGTGAATACGACCAACACCACCAGCACAATGGTAACAACCGCCTGCCCCAGCTTTGAAAGCAAATATCGTGTCATAGGATAAGCCTCATTTCAGATGAGGGGGATGGGAGCCCATCCCCCTCCAGGAATGGAGATTTGAATTGTGTTTCAACCGGCCTGCGCTCAGCCGTTCGCCAGCGCCGCCTTTTCCGCATCATACTGTTCCTTCAGCTGCGTATGCTGCTCGCTCGTAACGGGCGTTTCCTGAATGAGCGCACCCTTCATCTTGTATCTGCCAAGGCCGAAGTAACCGCCCGGCGTGGAATACGGCACAAGGCGCGTCATGTTGTAGGAACCGCCGCCGCTCATGTAAGGCTTAATGTAAGCATGATCCAGCAGATAAAGCTCAGCTTCAGCATAAGCGGCATAACGCGCGCCGATATCATATGTAGCATCGGCCGCCGCAACCATCGCATCGTATTCCGGGATGTCGTAAGAACTGCCGCAAATGTCATAATCGCTCGTGCAGCGGTTGAGGTTTGCGGAAGGATCCGCATAACGGAAGCCGTAGCTGTCATCGCAGATGTCCCAGTTGCCAAGATCCAGCACTTCCGCGCTGAAGCTGTTGCTGGAATAGCCGAGGATGACATTGATGTATTCTTTGCCGAGATAGGTTTCCAGCATGTTCTTCACAAGCGTCGCCTTCTTCATCTCGGTATCGCTGCTGCCGGAAGCATACACGATGTCGATCGGAAGCTTTCCATCCACATCGAACTCGGTGATCGGGAGCATGTCGACCTTGCCCGGTGTGACGCCCTTGAGGGTAACGCCATCCGCCTCGCAAAGCTCAGCCACAGCCGCCTTCATGTATTCAAGCGCTTTTTCCGTGTTGAAGGGATCGGTTTCCTTGTATTCCTTCAGGCGGCCATAATCGGTGTAATCCTTGCCTTCATCATCGAACATGCAGTTCTCAGGCAGAAGCGTATAGCGGCAGAAGAACGCAGGATCGTTCGGTTCCCAGATCGCAGAGAGCGTGACCGCGTCGATTGCGGTGAAGATCGCCTTGCGGAAATTCTCGTTCTGTACTGCAGAAGCCAGCTCCGGATTCTTCGATGCGAAGTTGTAGCAGTACCAATAAGTCGTTACGGTCTTCTCGGAAAGGTAGACGTAATCCTCCCAGTCGCCGCCGCGGATGCTCGCAACTTCTTCCGAGCCCAGGGAGACTGCGGTAACATTCCCGCGCTGGAACATTTCCAGCTTCGAAATGCTGTCTGAAATGAACTCCCATTGCAGCGTATTCAGCGTGAGACTGTCCACATCCCAATAGTGCTCGTTTTTCGTCATCACAAACTGCTTGTCAAGATCCCACGCGGAGATATAGTAGCCGCCGTTGTAGAGCAGCTTTTCACGGGAAAGGCCGTAATCCTCGCCGACCTCATCCAGGAACGCCTGCTCCACGGGGAGCGTCAGATCAAGCTGGGCATAAGAAAGGAAGTACGGGCAGGGGCCGGTGAGCGTGTACTCAAGCGTATACTCGTCAAGCGCCTTCACGCCAACCGTTTCATCAAATGATGCGAGGACTTCCTCCCGCGTTTTGCCGATGTCTTTGCCGTCATCGATGTCGACGAGGTTATAGTAATAGTCTTCCAGGCCCGCAATGATGCCGCGGATCGTGCTGAGGCTGCTGGCGCTGTGGTTCGGCTCGGCAATGTAGCGCATGCCTGCGACAAAGTCATCCGCCGTGACTTTGTATTCGGTCGTTTCGCCGTTGCAGTCTACCCAGTAAACATCCGGACGGAGGTGGAACGTCCAAACGCTGAAGTCCTCGTTGGCTTCCCAGCTTTCCGCCATGCAGGGGACGGATCTTCCATATTTATCGGTCTCAACGAGGCCTTCTATGATGTTAGCGATGAATATATACTCGGACGTTCCGCCAGTGCAATACGGATTCATGGACGTGATGGATTCGGAGAAAGTTGATTTGTAGGCATCGACATAGGCAGTATCCGGCTGATCCTGCGTGGGTTCAGGCGCACCGCTGCCGTCCGTCGTCGTGGGTGCCTGCGTTTGGCTGCCGGCGGGGTCACCGCTTTGCGGTTCACCGGTACAGCCGGCCAGCGTACCGACGAGCATGACCAGGGCAAGTAACAATGCAAGTATCTTTTTCATGCTTCTACTCCTCCAGAATTGTTGCGATAACCCGTGCGGGTATATCTTTTTATTATTATCTTAGCACACGCGCTATTAATTGTAAAGTGAAAACATTATTTTTATGTTTATTTTTAAATGCAATTTGCTGTTTTTGATTATTTTACCATCCAAATCCCTTGATTTTGCATAAGTAATCGTTTATAATAAAGCAAATGCTTCATTTTTCATCATGGAGGTTCTATGCCAATCCTCGATGCAATTCGTGCAAAGCTCGATACGCTGACCGCTAAGCAGCGCTCGATCGCGCAGTATCTGCTTGAAGCCCCGGATGAGGCTTCCTACTTGTCATTAAAGGAATTAAGCGTGCGCACGCAGGCTTCCGAGGTGTCTGTCCTGCGGCTCTGCAAAGCGCTGGGGTTTGAAAGTTTTGTTGCGCTCAAGGAGGCGTTGCGAACGCATACACAGGAAACGTTCCGCGCTATCTCCCCTTCCGGCTTTCTCATGTGTGCCGAAAAACGCCCGGACGGAACGCCGGAGCAACAGCTTGCCCAGATCTGCCTTGACGATCAAAACAACCTCGCCAGCATGATCGGCCAGCTGGACCCCGCACTGCTTTTCCGATGCGCGCGCAGCCTGCTTGCGGCTGAAAGAGTCGTCATCTTCGCGCATGATAAATCCTATCTGTTTGCAGATTATTTGTGCTACAGGCTCAATTTTTTGCGAATCAAGGCTTCCTCCGTGCAGCTCGGGGATGGCGATACCGTTTCAACCGCGCTTGCAAGCCTGGGGAAAAGCGATTCCGTGATTCTGTTCTCTTTTCCGCCCTACCACCTGCCCATTCACAATGTCGCAAGCTATTGCCGCTATCGGGGAACTCCGATCCTTGCAATCACCGACAGCCCGGATTCCCCCGCTGCCATCGAGGGCAGCAGCGTGTTCCTTTGCCGCACGGGCGCGCGCTATTTTTTCAACTCTCAGGTTGCCACCGTATCCTTTATCAATATACTTGCATCTTGCATTGCCATCGAAATGGGGTCTCTTTTTGATGAGATCCTGGCAAACGAACAAGATGTGAACGATTTTTTGCGCAACAACAGCGGGCATGACAAGGAGGAATGAAATGATGAACCAATCACACGCAATTGAAATGATTGCCCAGCTTTCCAATGCCTATGGCGCGCCGGGGTTTGAAGATGACGTTCTCTCCGTTGCGCGCAAGTGGGCCTCGGGCTTTGGCGATATTTCTTCGGACAGCATGCGCAACCTTTACGTCCGGCGCAGCGGAAACACCGGGCGGAGGCCCATGGTGCTTTTGGATGCGCATAGTGATGAAGTCGCCTTCATGGTGCATTCCGTGCGGGACAACGGCACGCTCAAGTTCATCCCGCTGGGCGGTTGGGTGGACTATACTCTGCCTGCGCATACGGTGCGCATCCGCAATAAAGAGGGGAAATGGATTCCCGGCGTGATTGCAAGCAAACCGATTCATTACATGACGGCCGAGGAGGAAAAACAGCCCGTTCTCCAGCCTAACATGTCCATTGACGTTGGCGCCCGCACGCGGGAGGAAGCCATTGCCGTGTTTGGCATTCAACCGGGCCAGCCGGTCGTTCCCGACACCGTTTTTTCTTACGATGCGGAAAACGACCTGATGTGGGGAAAAGCGTTTGACTGCCGCCTCGGCTGTGCCGCTTTGCTCGGAACGCTCGATGCGCTTCAGGGCGAACCGCTCTCCGTTGACATCACGGCCGGCATGGCCACGCAGGAGGAGCTGGATATGCGCGGTGCTGTCATTACCGCGCGCGTTGTAAAGCCGGATGCCGCTATCGTTTTTGAAGGCTGCCCCGCGGACGATACCTGCGTGCCTGAAGCGGAAATGCAGACCAGAATCAAACACGGCCCGATGCTGCGCCATATTGACGGTGCGATGCTGACAAACCCCCGCTTCATGCGTTTCGCGCTGGATACGGCTGCCCTGCATGGCATCCCGGTGCAGGATGGCGTGCGCGAACACAGTGCAACAAACGGCGCTTCCATCCATCTTTCAAACGAGGGCGTGCCGACGATTGTCATAGGCCTGCCAATCCGCTATATCCATACGCACATCGGCATCGCTGCATATCAGGATTATATGCACGCCGTTCAATTGGCTGTCGCGCTTCTTCGCGCGCTGAACGCCGATACGATTTTTGGTTTCTAGGAGGTTCTATGCTGAAGCTGTGGAAAAATTGTGACCTTTATGCGCCCGCGCACCTCGGAAAACAGGACATCTTGGTGCTGGGCGCCCAAATTTGGAAGATTGGTTCCGACCTGTCCGCATGGGAAGCCATTCCGGAAATCGAAGTTCTTGATTTGGGCGGTTCGATCGTCTGTCCCGGCCTGATCGATCTTCACGTACACGTAACAGGCGGCGGCGGAGAGCAGGGGCCGGCCTCCCGCACACCCGAAATTCAGCTAAGCGAGCTGACAAAGAACGGCGTTACGACCGTTCTGGGCCTTTTAGGTACCGACGGCATTTCCCGCAGCCTTGAAAACCTGCTGTTCAAATGCTGCGCGCTGGAGCAATACGGCCTTACGGCCAAAATGCTGACCGGGAACTATCGGTATCCTTCTCCAACCCTCACGGGCGACGTTGCGCGGGATATCGCCCTGATTGACCGAATCATCGGTGTTAAAATCGCGGTTTCTGACCACCGCAGTTCCAACATTTCCGGCGAGGAGCTCGCGCGCCTTGCCACGGAAGTGCGGGTCAGTTCCATGCTAGCAGGCAAAGCCGGGCTCGTCGTCATGCATATGGGCGGCGGTGAACAACGCATGGCTCCGCTGTTTTGGGCCCTTGAACATTCCAATGTGCCGCCGGAAACCTTCCTTCCCACTCATTGCTGCCGTTCTCCGCAGCTGATCCGCGACGCGGTCCGCTTCAATAAAATGGGCGGCACAATTGATTTCACCGCCGATGTTGCCGAAAGCGAGGCGGGAACCGCCGCCGCAGTTTATTCCGCCTTGCAGCAGGGCGCCGATCCCTCACGCATCACCATGAGCAGCGATGGCTGCGGAAGCCAGCCTGTTTTCGATGCCCATGGAACATGCACCGGCCTGACCTACTCAACCCCCGCTACCCTTCTGCAGGAATTGCGGCGGATGGTTTGCCTGAACGGCATTTCCTTTGACACCGCACTGCGCTTCTTTACGGAAAACCCCGCCCGCGTAATGGGGCTCGCAGGCATAAAGGGTACGCTCCGCCCCGGGGCGGATGCCGATCTTCTCGCATTGGATAACGGGTATGCAGTGACTCATTTGATGGCGCGCGGAAAGCCCTTTGTGTCTTTCGGCAAGGCGGTATGCAAGGGCACCTTTGAACCGTAAAGCGCTTTTGTATCGAAAAAACAAAAACTGCACCGTTTATCACGGTGCAGTTTTCATAATCTTAGCCGACAGTTTTTCCCGCCCCGTATTGTTATATTTTGTATTGAATTATTATGTGATAAGATATATACTATTAAAAAAAGGAGTTTAACGCATGAAAATATTAATTGTTGGCGGTGTAGCGGGCGGTGCGTCAGCAGCCGCAAGGCTGCGCCGGCTAAGCGAAGACAATGAAATCACCATTTTTGAACGAGGCGACCACATTTCCTATGCCAACTGCGGGCTGCCTTATTATGTTGGCGGCGTCATCGAGGATGAAGAAGATCTATTATTACAAACCCCGGAAAGCTTCTATGCCCGCTTTCATGTACAAGTTCGGCTTCGCCATGAGGTGATTTCCGTCTTGCCCGATAAAAAACAAGTTTTGGTGCGGGACCTGCAGAAACGGAGAGAATACTTGGAGGAGTATGATGCATTGCTGCTTTCACCCGGCGCAAATCCCATCAATCCCTTTGGGGAGAATGCCGTTACCCTGCGCACTGTGGAGGATGCGCTTTCCCTGCGCGTCTTGTGCGAAAACGGCCAGATGGAAAGGGCTTTGGTGATTGGCGGCGGGTTTATCGGCCTTGAAGCTGCCGAGAACCTCATTGCTTGCGGCATAAAAGTAACTTTGGCAGAAAAGATGAACCATGTGATGCCTAATATGGATCGGGAAATGACTCATCTTATTGAAAAAAAGCTTAAAAAGATGGGGGTTGACCTTCGCATTGGCTGTGGCGTAAAGGAGCTTAGAAGGGGGGAAGCCATTCTGGACAGCGGCGAAAAGCTAAGCTGCGATCTTGCTGTTTGCGCTATCGGCACCCATCCTTGCACTGATTTTTTGAAGAGTTCTGGCATTGCCATGACCGAAAAGGGAGCCATTCAAGTTGATAGCCGGCTGCGCACCAACTTGCCGGATGTATATGCCGTAGGTGATGCAGTAGCTATCCCCCACAAAGTGACGGGGAAAACCACGAACATTCCTTTGGCAGGGCCGGCCAACCGTCAAGGCCGTTTGGCTGCGGATGCTATAATGGGCCGGGAAGTTACCTACACAGGAGCACAGGGTGCTGCTATTTTGAAGCTGGATGACATGACGGTTGCTTCTGCAGGCGCTTCTGAGAGTCAGCTCAAAGCTGCAAATATTCCTTATACAAAAAGTTACACCCATTCCTTGCCTCATGCAGGGTACTATCCCGGAGGGCGCATGATGAGCGTAAAATTGCTTTTCGCCCCAGACGGGAGTCAAGTGCTTGGAGCGCAAATTGTTGGATACGAAGGCGTTGATAAAGCCATTGATCTGTTCTCCACTGCAATCAGCCGGGAAATGAGCGTATTCGATCTTGCAGAGCTGGAACTAAGCTATGCGCCGCCTTTCTCTTCCGCCAAGGCTCCCGTAAACATAGCCGGGTATGTTGCCTCCAACATTGCCGAAGGGCTCCACGAGGTATTCTATTCCAGCGACATTCCACATTTGGATCCCAACACGGACCTGCTTGTTGATATCCGCACGCAAAGTGAATATGATAAAGGCACTATCCCGGGAGCCATCCTGCTGCCTTTGGACGAAATCAGGGCGCGCTGTAATGAGCTTCCCCGGGACAAAAACCTTTACATTTTCTGCCGTATAGGCCAACGAGGCTATTACGGATACAGGCAGCTGAAATTACTGGGCTTTGAACATGTAAAGAACCTCAGCGGCGGATTTATGAGCTATATGGAGGCGCAGGATTAATGGAGAGCCTGAAAAAACTTCTGGAAAGCGGATTTGGAAAGGCGGATTGCTACACCGCTGCAGAAAAAGAGCTTTATGGCGACGTAAACATGAACTGCTGTGAGCGCATTTTGTATGGCGCCAATCAGGCATATGCTTTGGGGTTGAAAAAGGAAGACCTCCGCCTTGCAGCCCCCTTTGGCGGCGGGATGGGCGTCGGCACCGTTTGCGGTGCAGTTTCCGGCTGCCTTATGGTTTTAGGCCTTCTCTATTCCGGAAAACTGGAAAAAGAAACCGCATTGAAAGAAAGCATAACAATTCCATTCCTTCAGAGGGTAAAGAAAAAGCAAGGCGGCCTGACCTGCCATTACAACAAAGCGCATTATGCTATCCAGGAACCCGTATTTGACTGCAGTGCCGTGATTCTCTCCCTGGCAGAATGTTTGGACGAAACGGTTGCGTCTTTGAACGGATAAATGAAATGCGAAAGGCCTGCACGCGCAGGCCTTTTCTTGTTTTTAATCAAATAATCAGCTTAAACCGATCGCTGTTGATGTATTGTTGCGTGCGGTGAGATGGCGTGTTTGCCATGTCATAGGTGAGGCTAGAAATATACAATAACGGATAATCCCTGGGAACGCCCAAGTAGGTAGCCATTTGGTAACTGGCACGCTTTACTTCAATCACCTTTGTAGCATGGGAGAAGCGGATATCGTGCTTGTCTCTTAAAACCGCAAACAGCGAGGTATTGTTCAGATCCTCATTTAGCAAAAACTGGTAAGTTGAAGCCGGGTAACGGCTAATTTCTATTGACACGGGAACATCGTCCGCATATCTGATGCGCTCAACGGCAATAACCTTATCCTCCGGAGTAAGGTTCAGTTCGGTTATGTCTTCCGGCTCAATGTCTTCAATCACGCATTTGATGGTTTTAGCGCCAGGTTTCATGCCGTTGATATTGCAGATGTCCGTAAAGCTATATATGCCGGACATGCTTTTATACAGCTTTTTGGATGCAATAAAAGTCCCCTTGCCTCTGCGGCGCATCAGCAGGTTTTCTTTTACCAGGATGTCCAACGCGCTGCGGATGGTAATACGGCTGACCGAGTAGATTTCACTGAGTTCCTTTTCCGTCGGGATCCTTTGTTCAGCGCTATATTTCCCGTTCTGGATATCCTCGCGGATAATATAGGCCAGCTGGATATACAATGGTTCTGCGGAATCGCTTTCTAAACGCATGTCTACCCCTTTTCCCAGTTTATAGCATATTGTGATAGTACAAACCAGTATCCATAAAAAGTATACCTTGATACTTGGTAAAAAGCAACTTCTTTTGCATTTTTACCTAGCTAGGTTATCCCGGATCCGATCCAGACACTCCCTGACCACCGTTCTGTCTGTGGCTACGTTGATGCGGGCAAAATTCTCTCCGCTCTTTCCGAAAACCATGCCCTCATCCAAAGCAACCCTGGCTTTTCCGCGAAGGAAACTGCGAAGTTTTAGGCCGCTTAGCCCAACGCCTGAAAAATCAATCCAGGCAAGGTAAGTTGCCTCAGGTTTTGTCATCTTCAGCTTTGGCATATATTCCTTAAGGTAGGCATCAACAAACTGGAAATTCTCCCAAATATATTGTTTTACTTCGTCCAGCCACTTATCTCCCTTGGCGTAGGCTGCACTGATGCCCGTAATGGAAACGGGATTATTGGGGATGATGCCGCACTGGGATTTGGAGCGGCGGGTGAATTCCTTGCGCATGGCTTCATCCGGAATAAAAATATTAGCCATTTTAAGGCCGGCCATATTAAACGTTTTGCTGGGAGAAGTGCATACGGCCAGCTTGCTATAATTCGTCAATGTGCCCACAGGAACGTGCTCTGCTTTAAACACAAAGTCCATATGGATTTCATCAGCGATCAGATAGATATCGTTTCGGGAACAAATGTCGATGACGCGCCGCAGCTCTTCTTCCGTCCATGCGCGGCATACGGGATTATGCGGGCTGCACAGCAACAGCATTTTGTTTTCGGGGCAGGCGGCCTTCTCCTCCAGATCTTCAAAATCTATGGCATAGTATCCTTCTTTTTCAATCAGCTCATTGTTCACAAGCTTGCGGTCATTGTCCTGAATGCACTCTTCAAAAGGAAAATATACGGGCTTCTGAATGATTACGCCATCGCCCGGCATGGTAAACGCCTGCACGAAAATGTTCAGGGCGCTGACTACGGTCACACTTGTGACCAGCCATTCCTTTTGGACCGTCCAGTTATGCCGGCGTTGCATCCAGCCCGCGATGGATTCAAAGTAGCTGTCGGGCAAAACGGTATATCCAAAGATACCATGGTCGACTCGTTGGCGCATTGCCTCAATCGCTTCTTCACAGCAGCGGAAATCCATATCGGCGATCCAAAGGGGCAGCAATCCCTTCTCGGTAAACATTGAGGACATGTTGTCCCATTTGGAACAACTCGTGCCTTTGCGATCGGTCATTTTATCAAAATCGTACATAATGCCTCCTTGTTATATTTTATATTGTTGTAACATAGTACAATATGTAGTAAAATAGAGACAATCTCTAAGAGGAGTAAACCAATGAAGCCTTTTCTCCGCCGCAGCCTGCCCTTCCTGATTGGGGGCACGGCTCTGACTTTGGCACTCTATTTCACCCTTTTTCAATCCAGAAGCTTCTTCGCAGGCCTCTCCGACGGTTGCTTTGTGAGCGGCACCGTTCTTGTACTCATCAGCCTGGTTTGCGTTGTAAGCGCATCCGGGTTGTTCGACCGGGCGGGGTACAGCTTCTACAGCTTCCGCCGTATCTTCAAGCGGGATGATGCAAAACCCGCCACCTTTGAAGAATATATGCAGAAGCATAAGGGCCTTAAAAGGAACTGGGCTCCTGCTGCTTGCGGTCTGGTTTTCCTGATCCTATCCATCGTGCTGGGGAGGCTTAGCTGAAGGCTTTCGCCTGCTCCAAATATCCTGCATATTCACTTTCGGTACACAGAATGCTATGCCCTTCTTCTACCGGCCGCATCTGCAGCTTCTCGTCCGCATCATAGTGATAAAGAGAAGGGTCATAGCTGATACGCACCCTCCGCTTTTCTCCATGCGGGTTGGGCAGCGGGATAGAGGAAATCAGAGACTTCGTATACGGATGTAACGGGTTGCGGTACACCTTGTCCGCTTCACCCATTTCCACGATTCTGCCCCGATACATAACGCCGATCGTATCGGAAAAGTACTTGACCACAGAAAGATCATGGGCGATAAAGAGGATGGTTAGCCCCATCTCTTTTTTCAGGTCGTTCAACACATTGATTACCTGGGCCTGAATGGATACGTCCAAGGCGGAAATAGGCTCATCGGCAATGACCATGGTAGGCTTTACGATCAAGGCTCGGGCAATGCCGATGCGTTGGCGTTGGCCGCCGGAAAACTCATGAGGATAGCGGGTTGCATGCTCTGGCAGCAGGCCGACGCGATAGAGGGATTCTTCCACCATCCGCTGCACTGCCGCTTCATCCTTAATCCCCTTAATCTTCAGGCCTTCCGCAATGATTTCCTGCACTGTCATGCGGGGGTTCAAAGACGCAATGGGGTCTTGAAATACCATGGCAATATTGCTTGTTAGGAACTTTTGCAGTTCCCCATCCTTTTTTCCGGAAATCGCTTTTCCGTTAAATACCACTTCTCCCGAGGTGGGGTTGTACAGCCGGATGATGGTACGGCCCAAGGTAGTTTTTCCGCAGCCGGATTCACCCACCAAGCCAAAAGTTTCTCCCTTTTTAACCTGAAAGCTGACTCCGTTAACAGCCTTAACCGTTACCTTGTTTTTGCCGTAGCCTGAAGTAAAGTGCGTATGCAAATCCTTTACATCCAGAAGGATATCATGCTCATTGTTGCTCATACTTCTTATCCTCCTCAATCATGCGCTCAATGCGTTTGCGCAGTTCTTCGGGCATTTCCACTTTAGGTGCATAGGGATGCAAAAGCCACGTTGCAGCATAGTGTGTATCCGAGAGCCTGAAGAAAGGGGGTTCTTCCTTAAAGTCGATATCCAGCGCGTACAGGTTTCGAGGCGCAAATGCATCACCTTTGGGAGGCATAAGCATGTTGGGCGGCGCACCCGGGATTGAAAAAAGCCTCTCCCTGCTCTCGCTGTCAGGCATTGCAGACAGCAAAGCCCAGGTATACGGATGGGCGGGGTGATAAAAGATGTCATCGCTAGTCCCAAATTCTACGATCTTACCAGCGTACATAACGCAGATTCTATCCGCCATGTTCGCCACCACACCCATGTTATGTGTAATGAAGATGACGGAAAGATCACGCTGTTTTTTCAGGGTTTTAATAAGATCCAGAATCTTGGATTGGATCGTCACATCCAGCGCTGTGGTGGGCTCGTCGCAAATCAGAATCTCCGGATTGCAGGCCAATGCGATAACGATAACGATGCGTTGACGCATACCGCCGGAAAACTGAAAAGGATACTGATTAAACCGCTTTTCAGGCTCCGGAATGCCCACAGCAGCCATAAGCTCGATGGCACTTTTCTTGGCCTCCTCATGGCTTAAATTCTGGTGGATGCGCAAAGTCTCCGTGATCTGCTTTCCCACCTTCATAATGGGGTTCAGGGCAGAAAGCGGATCCTGAAACACCATGGCGATGCGTTTGCCGCGGATCTGGCAGAACTGTTTCTCCGTTAGCTTGGTCAGTTCCATGCCGTCATACAGGATTTCTCCCCGCTCAATGACTGCATTTTTAGAAAGAATCCCCATGATGGCTTTATTGGTAACAGACTTACCGGAACCCGACTCACCAACAATGCAAAGCGTCTCCCCCTTGTTCAGATCAAAGTTGACACCTCTGACCGCCTGCACCTTTCCCGCAAAAGCATTAAAGCTTACAGTCAAGTCTTTCACTTGAAGAATAGGATTTTGCTCTTTCATACAAACCTCCTTAGGTGCCGCGCTGAGTGGGGTCAAAGGCGTCTCTCAACCCGTTGCCGAAAAGGTTAAAGGAAATCATCAGCACGGAGATGAGCACTGCCGGGAAAACCGTTTGATAGGGATACTGCAGCAAAACTGTCTGCGCATGGCTTAAGAGAACGCCTAGGGAAGCTTCCGGCGCCCGAATCCCCAAGCCGATATACGCCAAAAAGCTTTCGGCGAAGATTGCGCTGGGGATCGCGATCATCGTTCTGGTCACAATGGGGCCGATTGCGTTGGGAAGGATGTGGCGGAAAATCAGCATACGGTCCTTTGTGCCCAAAGTGCGGGCCGCCAGCACGTATTCGCTATCCTTAAACCGGTAAAACTGAGCACGGATCAACGTCGCGGTTCCCACCCAGTCCCGCACCACAAGCGCCATGATGATAGCAAACAGGCCGTTGCCGAAATACATAATGAATAACGTCATCACAACGATGTTTGGAAACGCCTGAATGATCTCTGCAATGCGCATCATGACCATATCCACCATGCCGCCATAGTAGCCAGCTATGGAGCCATAGATTACGCCAAAGCCCACGTTTGTCAGAACCGCAGCAAATGCGATAATCAAGGATATGCGGCAGCCGCGCCACACGCGTGTCCAAAGATCGCGTCCAAGATAGTCCGTACCAAACCAGAAGTAATCATCCCCATAGCCGGAATAAATATAGGTGTCTATGCGGACATCGCACATTTCCACACCGTTGACAACCGACTCATTGGTAATCTCCAATATGCATCCCTCGGGATATTTCTCGGTGTTCGTCAGGTTGTCCTTCCGGCGGTTTTTCAGCACAGTGGAGCCATTCAGCAGGTTGATTTTCTCACAGCCCGGAATACGGGCAGGCAGGTTCGCTCGGTTCAAATCCTGATCGTTGTACCCATACTCATTCATCATTGGCCCCAGGATTGAGAAAAAAGCAATGATGCAAATGATTATGAAGGCAATAATGGATGCCGCATTTTTGCCGAACCGCAACATGGCATCCTTAAAGAAGCCAACGGACTTTGTCTCAAACTTCGCATCATGGATGGCATCATCCCGCTCATGGAGCTTAAAATCTTCCTTTTGCAGAGAGGAATATTCCGGGGCTGCATGTTCAAAAGTCCTCATTGTTTCTTTCCTCCCATACGGACTCTGGGGTCGATCACTGCATAGAGCAAATCAACGATCAGCACAGTCATCAAGGACACCAACGAGTAGATCAGCAAAATGGCGATGGTCAGATAGTGGTCGTTGGCGTTAATGGATTTTATCATAAGGCTACCCATTCCGGGGATAGCAAAAATGTTTTCTACAACAAGGGAACCGCCAAGCACATTTGCAAACATGGGCACAATGATGTTGAGCACCGGGATGCAGGAATTCCGGATAGCATGGCGGAAAATGGCCTTGGACCGGGTAAAGCCCTTGGTTCTGGCCAACAGGATATACTCTGAATTAAGGGACTCGATCAGCTCTGCTCTCATATATCTGGCTACCTTTGCCATGGGATCCAGGGCAAGAGAAAGCGTAGGCAGAAAAAGGGAAAGATACTTAACAGCCGCTACATCCGACACGGTGTAAGTAATGGGAAACCAGCCAAACTTATAGCCGGCAAAGTATTGCAGCAGCGTGGCATAGATAAAGGAAGGGATCGAAATAAACAGAATGACGAAAAGAGAGATCCCGTGGTCTGTTAATGTATTTTTTCGAATCGCCGCAATAGCGCCGAAAATCAGGCCTATGGGAATGGAAGCAAGCAAAGATACCACGTTGATAAACAAAGTCAGTGGCACCTTCCCTCCCAGCACTTGAAATACCGGCACGTTGGGCTGGATTTTCATGGAGATGCCCCAATCGCCCTGAAACAACACGTTTTTCATAAAAATACCGTACTGTTCAATGAGCGGCCTGTCCAGATGGTATTTCGCCTGGATCATGTCCAGAACTTCCGCTGATATGGTGGGATCATCGTAAATGGAGGTGGGCATAAGGCGGATAACCAAAAATGCTACGGTCACAATAATGAATAAAGTGAGGAGCATGGCTAAAAGTCTTTGCAGCACATAACGAGCCATGGCAGAGGGCTCCTTTCATAGGATGGACGGATGTTGCGCAGGGCTCCCCTTTCAAGAAGAGAGGGCCCCGCGCTTCAGGGAAACAGACTAGTCTGCGTCAGTTACGGAAGCATAGATCCAGCCGAAGCCAACGCGGTTTACCCATTGATCGGCAGCCAGCTGCACCCGGTCAGCCTTCAGAGTTTTATCAATGAGCTCGATCACGGGGATACCGGACACGTTGTCCAGCCAAATGCTTTCCATTTCGGCTACATAATCCAACCTCTTCTCGTGGTCAAAGCGCTCTTCGCTGCTGTTGGCCAAAGTCCAAAGCTCGTCATAACGCTCGGAAGTGAAGGTGTCGTACCTGTTTGCCCAAGCGCTGCCGTATACCTTCAGGCCGTTCCAAGGAGCCAGTTCGTTGGTGGACCAACCAGCAAAGCCCAGGTCAAAGGAGGTAGCGTCTGTCTTGGCAGCACGGATCTGCTCGTTGGATTGGCTGGTGGGCAGACCATTGAGAATCAGTTCGAAGCGGTCGGCGCCGAAGATGGCGGGCCAGCTGCTCTGGAGTGTTTCAGCGATCGCGGTCATATCAGCATCGTCATTCCTGTAGGTCAGTGTCAGAACGACTTTGTCCTGGCCGGCATCGGTTAAAGCCTGCTCAAAGAGCTTTACAGCCTGTTCAGGATCATATCCGCAGTAATCATCAGGGATGGCGCTTCCCTGCTTGCTGTTGCGGTAAGATTCGCCGGTGGTGACATCTGCGATGAAGCGGGTAGAGAGCAGATAATTTGCAGGCTTAGCGTTCAGCAGCTTTGCAATGGACTCGCGATCCACAGCGAGGAACAACGCCTTACGGAAGTTAACGTCAGAGAGGATGGGCGTGTCGGGATTATTCACGTTAACGGGCATATATTTCACATAGATGCTGGGGGAGTAGAGCACGCGGGGGTCTTCTTCATAATCCTTAAACTGGGACGAATTGAGCTCTACATAATCCAGCTCGCCGGCTTCAAACATCTGCAGCTGCGTTCCGCGGTCGGGAATGATCTTCATGACCAGATTCTCAATTTGGATTATTCCCTGATTGATGTAGGCAGGGTTCTTCTTAAAGCTGATTTCAGCGTCTCTTTCCCATGCATTGTAGGTGAAAGCACCGGAGCAGACGACCTTTTCGATCTCAGTACCATAAGTGGTAGCGGTGCGATCGGCATTCATCAGAGCCTCATACATTTCCTCGTATACGGGAACGGTCCATGCATAAGCAAAGTGGCTCATAACTTCGGTGGCATCCTGTGCGATGGAGGTGGTTATCTCCAAAGTCATATCATCCACCTTCTTGATGCCGACATCTTCCCAAGTGGGGACAGCGCCGTCAACTTCGGTCTGCGTATAATAAGCCTTTGCATTAAGGATCTTAATGTAATCTTCCGCAAATGCGCCGCCGCGGCCGTTGACCAGTTTGGGATCCAGCAGCATCTTAAAAGAATACATGAAGGTATCAGCGTTGATGGCTTCACCGTTGGCCCAACAAGCATCCGGGTTAACCTTGATCTGCCAGACGGTGCCGTCGTCGTTCATCTTCACGGGCTCTCCGTCAGCCAGGCAAGCGCGCAGAGAAACGCCGGTTTTGTCCTCATTGTAAAAGTAACCATACAGCGCAGCGCCAGTGTATTCAATGCAGCAGCTCTCGATATCAGAGGTGTACATGTGAGGGTTCAGCGTAGCGATAGACTCTGTGCGCGCAAACGTCAAAGTTCCCTTACCGGTCTTCGAAACTTCTTCTACTGCTTCGCTGGGGGCAGGTTCGGGGGTCTCAGTGGTCGTATCAGGTGTCTCTGCCGGAGCAGAAGGGCTTTCTTTGGGCTCAACGGTCTGCTGTGCGCAGCCGGCCATAATGGCGGCGGACATTACAACAGCCAGAATCAGGGAGAGAATACGCTTGCTGTTCATGTTTAATCCTCCTTATTTAAATAACTTTTCTGGGGTGGGTTGGTATGCGATGATCTTATCCACAAGGCGTTCCAAATAGTCGAGCACCTCATTGGTCATTGCTTCACCGATTTCAGCAGTGGCCTTACGGGCATCGCCCAATGCGCCATTTAACGTCACATCGTGCTTCCAGTTCCAAACGCCCTGACCGCCGCCCGGCACGAATGCAGTTCGGTCGGTGAAAATGCTGGTCTGGTTGATTCCCTTTTCTCTCTTTTCCCGCACGATGTCCGGCCGCAGATACATGCATTGCGCCGTCTCCATCTCGCATGCATGGCCGAAGTTGCCGGGCTGAATGCCAGGAAATACTTCTGGATGCCACCTTCCAACAGCTCGGATCCAACCGGAGTCCAAAACGCTGTAACATCATGTTCCTGCTTCAAAATCTGCACAGCAGACATCAGGCATGGCTTGTTTCCCCCGTGAGCGTTTACAAACAAAACCTTATCAATGCCATAATGGACAGCGGAAAGCGCTGTATCAACCAACACGGCAGTCAAGGTGCTCACGCGCAGGGTCGCAGAGCAAGGGAAATCCATGTGGTGCGAGGAGATGCCATAGGTGATAGGCGGGAAGCAAATCACTTTATGGCCGCAGCGGCCAGCCAAAAGCTTGGCAATCCGATAGGCCCTTACGGTATCGGTCACAAATGTGGTGTTGGGTCCATGTTGTTCACAGGAACCTACCGGGATAAGCGCTACCTTGATCTCAGGCAGCACTTCAGCCACTTCCGGCCAAATCATGTCCTCCAGAATCAGACGGTCCATTTTTTAATTCCTCCTTTTCAGTGCCAATGGGGTTTGTCCCAGATCTTCAGCTTTTGTCCCAACCCTTTTTCAAGGGCATTGTTGTAAAGGTCATGGCCCCAGGCTACGTCTTCGATGGGGAGTCCCCCTACAACAAGCAACAGTTTATCTTCCTCGTTTTTGCGAGGCAAAGCAGTTCCAGCAACAACTTCTCCAAGGCTTACAATGTTATCCTCTTTCAAAAGGCCCTGCTCATACAGCATCAGCATGTCATACGAAGATGCCCAATCCCGGATGCCTTCTATGCCCTGGTCGCACATCTTACCTTCTTCGAGATAGTCCAAATGCATCTGCCAGTTGTCTACGGCTACCCGGTTCTTCAGATACATTTCCTTGGGCAGATCAGCAGTTCCGGTAATGGTCAGCAGCGCACCAGGTTTCAGCATTTCAGGCGTGATATGCACTTTCACCTTTCCGGCAGTAGCTACACTGATCACATCTGCATTCTTCAGTACATCTTCCAATGTGTCGCAAACCACATACTCTGCGTTCAATTCCTTCTCCATATCCTGTTGAAAAGACAGTGCCCTGTCCCGGTTGATGTCATACAGGTACACCTTGCTGACCCGTCCCATGCCCTCAGCAATGGCCATAATGCAAGCATGGTTAATAACGCCGCATCCAATCACGGCAATATTCTCAGCCGTTGCACTCTTAAGGTACTTGGCTGCAACCCCAGGCACAGCCCCGGTCCGGGCAGCGGAGAGCAAATTGGCAGACATAATTGCCATGGGCGCACCAGTGTCCGCATCGTTCAGGGAAAACATCAGGATGGAGCGGGGCAAACCCTTTTTAATGTTTTCAACATTAGAGCCATACCATTTCTGTCCGGTCACATGAAAGCGTCCGCCCAAATAAGCAGGCATAACCATATAGCGGCGATCCGGTCCAGCTTTGGGCATACCTTCAAACTCCGGCTCATCCGGATACCAAAGCATAATTCCATGGGAGTCTCTTTTCGGCCCTCCCATGATGTAATCGCCTTTTCCCGCCAAACGGAACATGTCCTCGATGGTTTTGACGCACTGTTTCATATCCAGTACACCGGCTTCCAACATATCCGGTTCGGACAGGTACAGGAACTGTAATCCTTCTTCTTCCATTTTCATTGTTCCTTTCCGGGTATTACACCCCAATCTGTTAATTTCTTGTTTACGCTTTTAAGGGAATGATAGGCATCTTCCATGATAGACCGAAGTGCAGCATATTTTTCTCCCAATTCCGGGGCAGGCTCGCTGACGGTTTCCACCTTGTGAAAGCTCTTTACAACGGATATGTCGGGAAACAGCCCCGCGCCTACGCCTGCTAAAACAGCGGTTCCCAAACTGCCTGCGTTCAGATCCACATTGGTCTTTACGATAGGTTTCTGGAACACATCTGCCAAAATCTGTTGCCAAACTGAACTCTTTGCTCCCCCGCCTACTATACGAACGGAATCCACCTTATCGAGCTTTTCGATCCGCTCCAGAATAATTCCCAGGTGAAGCGCTACGCCTTCCATTATGCTGCGGCTTAAATCCGCTTTCGTGTGCGTGGCCTTTAATCCCAGGAATGCGCCTTTCACTTCCGTATCAAACCAAGGGGCGCGTTCCCCTAATATGTAGGGCATGTACAGGAGGCCGTTGGCGCCGGGCGAGGAGGCCCTGATCTGCCTTTCCACCTCCGCGTATGGGGCTTTTGCCTCATTTTCTGTGGAATCGTTTCCCCAAAGGTTCTTGACGTACCAATCGTAGCTCAACCCGCCTGCCTGCATGGTGCCGCCGTTGATATAGTAACCTTTCTTTAAGGATAGCCCTTTGTACAGCCCACTGTCCGGCTCCATATTCAGCTTGTCGGTTGCTGCCGAAAGCCAGCTGGAGGTTCCAAGGCACACATAAGCTTCTCCTTTTTCAAGGATACCAGCCCCCAGCATTGCTGCCCGTCCGTCCCCCGCTCCCTGTACGACAAGCGTACCGGAGGAGAGCCCGCACTGGCTGGCGGCAGTACTAAGAACACCGCCAATAGGAGTCCCTGCCCAAACCACATCCGGAAGCTTTTCGCGCGGCAGCCCTACTGCATGCAGAAGCGTATCGGACCACTGGCCGTGAAAAATGTCATAAAGGTGCGTATGGCCTGCATCTGAGGCATCTGTCAAATAGCGGCCGGTCAGGCGAAAGTTGATATAATCTTTGGGTTGTAAATACTTGTGCGCCGCCTCAAATACATGGGGCTCGTGCTTCTTCAGATACAGTATCTTGGGAGCTGTATAATTAGCACTGGGATTGTTTCCTGTAATGGAATAGAACTCCCTTTCTCCCACCTTGGAAGCGATATATCCATACTCTTCCTTAGCTCTTCCATCCGCCCAGATCATGCAGCGTCTGAGAGGCTTGCCTTCCTTGTCCACAGGCAGGCAAGCCATCATCTGACCGGATACGGCTACCGCTGCCACTTCCTTTGGATCACGTCCTTGCAGCAATATCCGGTTATTCGTGCAGAAGGCCTGCCACCAATCCTCCGCATCTTGCTCGGCGCAGAGACCGCCCTGCGCATAATGCACGGGGTAGCTTTGCTCGCTATGGGCTACCAGTTCCCCATTAAAAGCGTACAATGTCGCTTTATCAGAGGAAGTTCCCAAATCGTGAGTCAATAAGAACTTGGCCATGGCTGCCTCCATCGGGTTACTTACTTCGCGTTTGCTTCCTCAATGATCTTAACTGCGCTCTCCAGGCCAACGCCGAAGCGCTCTACCCCCAGGTCGAGCATCTTTTCCACAGTCTCAACGGTGCGTATGCCGCCGGCAGCTTTGATTTTGGCCCTTCCTTTGCACGCCTGCGCCATAACTTCTACATGATGCAGCGTAGCCGGGCCAGCTTTGCCTGTGGAGGTCTTTACATAGTCCACACCGCCTTCAATCAGCAGATCACATGCATGACGAATTTCGTCATCGTCCAGATAGCAAACTTCAAGAATACATTTATACACTATATCGGGGCCAATAGCATCCCGAACGGCTCTCACATCATGAACCACCATCTTGTCCAACCCGGACTTAAAAGCACTTATATTCATAATGTTCTCAATTTCCTGAGCACCGTGGGACAAATGCCATTTTGCGAAGTTGGCTTTGACTTCAGCTGGGTCTGCACCGGTTATGTTGCTGCATCCAGCCCCCACCAATACATCGGTTCCCTTAAGCCCCTCCACCATTTCATCCAAGTAGCACCGCTGCCCAATTACGGAATAGAAATGATATTTTTTCGCAATCTCCACCATGTCCGCCATCTCCTGATGGGTGGCTGTTGCGCCAGTTAAGGTTGCATCGCACATCCGTGCAAATTCAAGTCCACTGATCCCCATGATTTATCCTCCATGCTGGTAAAATTAGTGAAAGAAAGGATTGAGGTCATTATATGTCTTATTATGTCATATTGTCAATAGGTATTTTTAAAGATTCACAAAAGAAAAATGGCCCCGCAAGCTCAGTAGGCCATCAGATAAGTAATGTTTAAACATATTATAATATAAGTTAAATTTATTTTGCTTTATGCTTTTTGAAACAGGTACCACGAAGGCGTTCTGTAGCTTATCTGCTCCATGGCCACCTCAATTGGAACAACTACATAGGGAGGAGCCATGTGAAAAAGCCCGCGTCTATATGGCTTATCATACTTTTCCTGCCGAAAAGAAGGATCCAACACATAAATATCCTCCTTCTTCGCCGCTGCTGCCAAAACAAAGTGCCCTCCATCAGAAAATAGCCCCTGGGGTTTTCCCGCATGGAGAATCGCGGCTGCACCTGCATGCAGTCCCTCCAGCAGTTCTGCCCGTTCTGTTCCAACAGACAGGTTTAAATTGTACAGTTCCGCTATTTTCGCCGAAAACAGCTGCATATCCGTACCAAAATGATTTGCTCCTGCTTCTACAGAAATGCGCACCGCTTCCTCAGGTTCCAGTTCTTTTTCCGTAAGGGCGCTCACCAACATGCAAGCGCAAATCAACCCGCATCCCGCCTTTGCCACAGAGGGATACGGCTCTCGAGGCGCTGTTCCCTGCTCCAACGAAGTGGGATACAAAATATGTTGATAGTCCATCTGATTTAAAACCCGAATCATGCATCTCTCCAAAAGCTATAATATAAACATATATAACATATATTGCATATATAGCATATGGAGACGAACTTGTCAATGTGGACTTTCGTGATAAACCCTATATTATTATATTTCATTTTTCTTTTCTCAATGCTATACTACCAAGCGAAAGGGGTGGATACTATATGAACCAACAGGCAATGGACGCGATTTTAAACAGAAGAAGCATTCGGCAATACACATCTCAACCGCTTTCGACGGGCGAAATTAAGCAATTGCTTACAGCGGCTATGAGCGCGCCAAGTTGCATGAACTGCCGGGACTGGTCTTTTATTGTCGTAACAGATAAAGACATGCTGCAGCGTATGGCTGCAGGAAACGGCAAGCCAGCAGATCCTTTAAAGCAGGCTGCCGCTGGAATCTTGATTTGCGGCGATCTGCTCCGTACCTTTTCAAAGGCCCCGGAGTATTGGATCATCGACTGCGCCATAGCGGCAGAAAACATTTGCATCGCTGCTCAAGCCATGAACATCGGCAGCGTATGGTTGGGTACATGGCCGCAGATGGAACGCGTAAAGAATCAGTCCGCTCTTTTTGATTTGCCGGAACACATCGTTCCCCACTCAATAATCGCCTTGGGTTATCCTGACGGTGATCCCAAGCCAAGGCCCTGCATTTACGAAGAAAACCGTGTCCACTTCGAAACGTGGTAAAATTCTCCTCATATAAGACCTTTTTTGACGGATTGAGGGCCGGTTTTACCGGCCCTCACCTCATGAAAAAGCTTATAGCTATCAGCCTTCAATATAAGCGGTGCGGAAGTAGACAAAGCCAAGGGGCGAATAGAGGAAGCCCTTCACATTGGTCTTGGCTAAGTAGGGGTTGGTGTAATAATAGATGGGAATAACCGCGTAGGTGTCCATCAGAGCCTTTTCTGCCTGGTACATAGCGTCCGCACGAGCCTGCATATCGCTGGAGGTCTTGATGGTGGTGATCAGTTGCTCATAAGCCTCGTTCCAGGTCTGGGATCCATTGCCATAAACCGCTGCGCTGCCAATGGCGCCATCCTTGCCAAGGCGGGGATGGTTGTTGCCGGAAGCGGCCACATAGATTTCAAGGAAAGTGATGGGATCGATATAGTCTGCAATCCAGCCAAGGCGGCTCATGGTAAAATCGCCATTTGAAAGAGCAGTCTGTATCACGGCCCAGTCGCGCTGGTCAACAGAGACGGTGATGCCATAGTCATCCCACATATCCTGAATGGCAGCGCACATTGCAATGTTGCCGCTGGTGGGGTTGACGCTGTATTCAAACACGGGGAAGTCGGTAAAGGTGCCGGTAGCCTCATCAAAGGTGTAATACTTCTTCAGGATATCCAGCGCCTCAGCGACGTTGGCTTCCTTATCGGCAGGATCCACGCTCCACCATTTTTCGGCCTTGGCACGGAACTCCGTACCGGTGCCATCGTCCATGCCTGCAGGAACAAAGCCATATGCGGGAAGCTGGCCGCCCTGGGTGATGGAATCCACAATGTAGTTTCTGTCAATCAGCAAGCCCAGCGCATGACGCACTTCCGCATTCTGAGCGGGGGTCCAGTCGGTCCAGGCGGCGGGGTCATCGCTGACGTTGCCGATGCCGGGCTTGAAGCTCTGCTCCACGTTGAACTGAAGGAAGTAAGTGCCGCTGTAGTCGCCAATGAAGAAATCCACATTCATGCGATTCGGGTCATTCTTCAAAACGGGGATCTGGCTGATGGGAACCGTGGTGGTATACTGATAAGTTCCGTTCTCGAAGTTGGCAAAGATTGCGTCGTCATCGCTGGAAAGGGCGAAGGTGAGCTTATCCAGCTTCACATTGGCGGCATTCCAGTAGTTTTCATTGCGCACAAAGACGATCTTGTCGCCCACGGTCCACTCTGCCATCTTGAATGCGCCGTTGCTCACATAGGTATCAGCAGAGAAGGTCCAGTCATCGGGGTTGGCTTCCACGATATCCTTGCGAACCGGGAAATAGGTGGGGAATGCCATCAGCTGATCGAAGTAAGGGCACAACGCGCTGGTCACGATGGTGATGGTGCGGGCGGCATCATCGGCCTCGATTGCCAGCTCGGGGGTGGTGTCACTATAGCCTGCGATTACGTCGAAGATGTACTGATAGTCGGACAGGGTGTTAGGATCCACGGCGCGGTTCCAGGAATAGGTGAAGTCAGAAGCCTTCAGTTCAGTGCCATCGCTCCATTTAAGGCCTTCCTTCAGGGTAATCACATACTGATAGGTGCCGTCATCAAGCTGGGTGGGCTTAACAACCTCCTGTGCGCAGTCTGCGATGATGGTCTGCGTGCCGTCCTCATTGGTGTGCCACTGATAGAGGCCGGAGAAGGCATTGGACAGCATGATTGCGCCATCCACGGAAGAATTGAGGGCAGGGTCGATGGTCTCGGGATCGGGTCCGGTGCAGACCGTCAGCTCCTGCGCCACTCCACCGGCAGGTTCCCCGGGCGTGGTTCCGGGATCGCCTCCGGGCGTGGTTTCGGAATTGTTTCCGGGCGTGTTGCCGCTTTGTACACAGCCGACCAAGCATGCCGACAGCATGAGAACGGCCAACAGCATGAGAACGGCCAACAGCAATGAAAACAGTTTCTTCATGAGTTGATTTCCTCCTTGTTTATTTGTTTAAGGCGTCCTGCGCCAAAAAACCTTTGTTCAACGATACGCGCACTGTATAGCGCTATGAATCATAATTTCATTTATTCCAACATGCCACAAGATGCTCGCCGCCACGGTCCTCCAGGGGAGGGGCTTCCTGTGCGCAGCGCTCACCGGCAAAACGGCAGCGCGGGCGGAAAGCGCAGCCGGAGGGCAGGTTTAAGGGGCTTGGCACATCCCCTTCCAGAATGATTCGCTTGCGCTGGCGCTCGCGGTTGGGGTCCGCCATAGGCACGGCGGAAAGCAGCGAGACGGTGTAAGGATGCATGGGGTTGGTGGAAAACTCCGAGGCATTGGCAATTTCCACGATTCTGCCCAGATACATAACCGCAATGCGGTTTGAAATATGCTCCACAATGGAAAGGTCATGGGCGATGAAAAGATATGTGAGCCCCCTCTCCTTTTGGAGATCCTCAAACATGTTTATCACCTGAGCCTGAATGGATACGTCCAGCGCCGAGACAGGCTCATCACAAACGATAAATTCCGGATTGACAGCCAAAGCTCTGGCAATGCCGATGCGCTGCCTCTGGCCGCCGGAAAACTCATGGGCATAGCGGGTGGCGTGTTCGCTGGAAAGATCCACCGCATCCATCAGTTCCTTAACGCGGGCAGCCCTCTCGGCCTTGGTGCTGCAAAGGTTGTTCACATCCAGCGGCTCTGCGATAATGTCCCCCACAGTCATGCGGGGATTCAGGCTTGAATAGGGATCCTGAAACACAATCTGAGCCCGGCGGCGCATTTCGCGCACCTGCTGCTTGGTTTTGATATTGACCCCATTAAAGGTGATGTCTCCGCCCGTAGGTGGATAGAGGTGCAAAATCGTGCGGCCCACAGTGGTCTTTCCGCAGCCTGATTCTCCCACAAGGCCCAGAGTTTCTCCGCGCTTAATGGAGAAAGTCACTCCATCCACCGCCTTGAGAGGCTTGGATTTCAGAAAGCCTGTGGTAATATTAAAATACTGCTTGAGGTCTTTGACCTCCAGAATGGTATCGCTGCACTTTTCCATGTTATTCCTCCTTGGCGGGCGTTTGCGTCCCCCCCGCTGTCGCGTTGTCGCCCCGTTTAATTGCCTCCAGCACGTTGAGCCAACAGGCCGAGATGTGGCCCGGCTCCACCTCCATCCCCTCAGGCACCTGGCTTAAGCAAATTTTCATGGCATTGTCACACCGGGGCGCAAAAGCGCAGCCATCGGGCATGCTCAGCAGGTCCACAGGCGACCCGGAAATCGGCTTAAGCCTTTCCTTCTGTACGGAAGAATTTGGGATGGAGCGCAGAAGGCCTTTGGTGTATTCATGTTTGGGCGCATAGAAAATCATATCCACAGTGCCCCGCTCCACGATTCTGCCGGCATACATTACGATGATCTCATCGCACATTCCGGCAACCACACCCAAGTCATGAGTAATGAGGATGATAGCCATGCCAAGCTTTTTCTGCAAATCCTTCATCAGCTCCAGTATCTGAGCCTGAATGGTCACATCAAGCGCGGTGGTGGGTTCATCCGCAATGAGGATATCCGGCTCGCAGGCAAGGGCCATGGCGATCATTACGCGCTGGCGCATGCCGCCGGAAAGCTCATGGGGATATTGCTTCACGCGCTTTTCCGGCTCATTGATGCCCACAAGCTCCAGCATTTCAACGGCTCTTGCTGCGGCCTCCTCCTTGGTGCGGCCTGTATGGAGCAAAATTGCCTCCTCCAACTGGTTGCCGATGGTAAAGACCGGGTTAAGGCTTGTCATGGGGTCCTGAAAAATCATGCTGATTACATTGCCCCGAATCGAGCTGATGGTCTTTTCATCGCAGCCCACCAGCTCCCGGCCCCGCAGTTTGATGCTGCCGGATACGATGCGGCCGGGATGGGACAGAATCTGCATGATGCTATAAGCAGTCACGCTCTTGCCGGAACCGGATTCTCCCACGATGCCCAGTACCTGGCCGGGCTCCACATCAAAGGAGGTATCGTTCACGGCTTTGACTTCGCCGGCATCGGTAAAGAAGGATGTGCGAAGGTTACGAACTTCCAACAGGCTCATTTTATTCCTCCTTCAGCTTGGGATCGAAGGCGTCCCTGAGGCCGTTGCCCAACAGGTTCAGCGACAGGATAATCAGGAAGATCGCCAGCGCCGGCACGATAAGCAGATAGGGCCGGATAATCATCTGGCTGCGGGCGTCTGCCGCAAGGGAACCTAGGCTCGGCATGGGGATTGAAACGCCCAGGCCCAAGAAGCTCAGAAAGCTTTCCGTAAAGATGGCGGATGGGATCTGCAATGCTGCGGAAATGAAGATGACGGAGATGCAGTTTGGCAGCATGTGCTTGCGGATTATGCGGCTGGGCTTTGCGCCGATGGCCTGCGCCGCCAGAACAAATTCCTGTTTTTTAATGGAGAGCACCTGGCCGCGGACCAGCCGCGCCATGCCCACCCAATAAAGCAGGCCGAACACAACGAAGATGCTCACCATGCCGCTGCCAAGCTTTGCTACCGCCGAACCCGCCAAAGGCCCGTTTGTCAGCACATCCTTGATGGAGACGGATAGGAGGATAATCACCAGCATATCCGGCAGGGAATAGATGATGTCCACTATGCGCATCATCACAAGGTCAACCTTGCCGCCGAAATAGCCGGAGACGGCGCCGTATATCACGCCGATGAGCACGACGATGGCTGCGGCGATGATGCCCACCAGCAACGAAATGCGCGTGCCGAAAATGACGCGGGCGGCGTAATCCCGGCCCAGCTCATCCGTCCCCAGAATGTGGGGGAACACATGTCCGCCGCTGTCGATTATAGCCTGCTCGGCCGGGCTGTATTGGAACGGGGCTAGATAGTTGGTGGTTATGCTGTTCTTGCCGGCGCTGGTGGTGGCGTAATCATAAGGATAAAAGGAAGGCACAACGAAGGCGATTATCATTATGATTGCCAATACCACAAGGCATGAAATGGAAATCTTATCCTTTTTCAGCTTGCGGATACCATCCTTAAAAAAGGTGGTGCTTTCCCGCATGCGGTCCTGTTGGCGTTTTTCATCCGCAGTGGCAAGCTCGAACCTGCTTAAATCCATCTGCATACTCAGCGGCGATTTCTTCGGGAGTTCATTTTTGATTTCCATATTCTCCCCCTTTACTCAAAGTCGATGCGCTTATCGAGAATTTTATATATTACATCACTGATAAATGTCATAAAAATCATGATAAGCGAAAGGAATATGGTGGTGCCCATAATCATGGGATAATCCGAACTTTGGATGCTGCTGACAAAGTACTTGCCCAGCCCCGGCACGGAGAATATCTGCTCTACCACAAAGCTGCCGGTAACGATGTAAGCAATCATAGGGCCTGCATAGGTGACCACGGGGGTGAGAGCATTTTTGAGGGCATGTTTGAAGAGCACGTTCTTCTGATGGACGCCTTTTGCCCGGGCGGTGCGGATATAATCCTGGCCAAGCACATCCAGCATGCTGGAGCGGGTGAGCCTTGTAATATATGCGGAGGGATACAGCATCAGCGCCAATACCGGCATGACTAGTCCCCCCGGGTCGGTGCCCCGGGTTGGCAGGATGGCCCACCAGACACCGAACGCCCACAATAAAATTATGGCCACCACAAAGTTCGGCAGTGAAACCGATGCGGTGGTCAGAACCAGTATTGTTTTGTCCAGTGTGGTGTCCCTCTTAATGGCCGCGAGTGCGCCCAGTACCACGCCCGTGACAATGGCAAGCATCGCTGCAATCAAGCCAATTTTTCCGCTGGTCTTAAAGCCTTCCCCCACGAGCGACATCACAGACCTGCCTCTAAAGTTTATGGAGTCGCCAAAGTCCAGCTTGAGCACATTGCCCAAATACTGCACATATTGCTGACCCAAGGGCTTATCCAATCCATATTTTGCTTCCAACGCTTTTTTAACGGATTCTGTAAGAGCCTTTTGTTTGTTGAACGGGCTGGATGGAACGGCATGCATAACAAAAAAAGTTATTGTTATGATCAAAATGATTGTGAACACCGCCAACAGCGACCGTTTCAGGACGTACCGTAGCATTTTGGAATCCATTGGTCATCCTCCTGTAGATCTTGTCAGAATTGTAAGTGTATCCATGGATATGTATATGTCATTGCGTGTTGTTCATTTACACAAAGTCAATTATAGACAATAATTGTATGTGATCATTGGTTCAAATATACAATATATCGTCCAATACGCTTCGCTATGATATGGCGATTACAAAATACCCTATTTTCTTCCCGGGCGCAGCCCACAGCCATCCGTCTTCCCCTCCGCAGGTGAAAAGCGATATGTTAAAATGTTGCACTGTTTTTTCTCAGCAGAAGAGGGTGACGTTGAAAATGCAGCGAACATTGTGGAAGGTGTTTTCTCCAAAATTCTGTAATCGTGTACTTTTGCGTGTACTTCGGATATATAAAAACGCCCGAATCCTTATAGATTCAGGCGTTTTTCACTGGTGGAGCTTAGGGGATTCGAACCCCTGACTTCCACACTGCCAGTGTGGCACTCTAGCCAGCTGAGCTAAAGCCCCGGTTCATAAATTGGCTGTCCGCTTTGGTATTCCGAGCGAAGGCCCCACGCATTCGCGCAGAATTTATTATACTGTATCCCCCGCGATTTGTAAAGCGTTTTTTATGAATTTGATTTTAAAAGCGCATTTCATATCGGGATGTTTTCAATGCCCATTTGGTCGGGCCGCAGGCAGAACGATCGCAATTTCCAATGGCCGCAAAACCGCCCGGCAAATTTCCTCGCTCTCCATCCCTGCGCTGTTTCCAAGGCTCCTTGTATGCCCCCCCTTGCATTGCCATATCTGAAACTGCGTGCACCTGCAAGCGTTTCGTCACCGAAAATACTGGTACAGCGTGCAGGGCATGCCGCCGTTTGACAGCTTGCGCCGCTTCTTCGCACGGCGGCCGTATACGCGCTCGAACTCCGGATATGCGGTGATGATGCTCTTTCGCCAGCCGGAAAGTGCATCAAACGCCGTGCGCATCTCGCGATACAGGCGTTCTGCCTCGCTTTTTTTGAACATACGCTCGCCATAAGGCGGGTTGCAAACAAGCACGCCGCCCATCTTGTCGCTCGCAAGCTCGCGCACGGGGCGCACCGCCCAGTTCACCATGATTCCTGCCTTCTTGGCATGTTTTTTGCATAGATCGATGGAATGCGCATCGATATCCGAGCCGAGAATATCCACTTTGGGGTTTGTGGCTGCATCGCGCGCTTCCTCGCGTGCAAGGGTGAATGCGTTTTCAGGCAAAAACGGCCATTCTTCCGCCGCAAAAGCACGGTTAAGCCCGGGCGCCCGGTTGCCCGCGATCATCGCAGCCTCAATTGGCATGGTTCCGCTGCCGCACATCGGATCGATAAACGGCTGCTCCGGCACATACCGCGAAAGCAGCACGATTGCCGCGCCAAGTGTTTCCGAAATGGGAGCAGCAACGTTGAACGTGCGATAGCCGCGTCGGGAAAGCCCTGCGCCGCAAGGGTCGAGCGCAAGCGTCACCCAATCCTTCAGGATTCCGACCTCCACGATGACCTCTTTCCCCGTTTCGGGCAGGGTTTCCGTGCGGTAAGCTGCACGCAGGTTTTCCACGATCGCCTTTTTCGTGATGCTCTGGCAGTCGGAAACGGAAAACAGCGTGCTTTTCGCGCTTTTTCCATTCACATGAATAAATGTATCCCGCGCGAGGTACTGCTTCCATGGCAGCGCCTTCACCCCTTCGAACAGCGCATCAAATGTTTTCGCCTCGAACGCGCCGACTTCCAGCAACACGCGCTCCGCCGTGCGCAGCCAAAGGCACGCGCGCGCCATGGCGGAAAAATCTCCCCGAAACGTAACCCGTGCGTCCGCAACGGCTTCCGGTTCGATTCCAATCCGCCTAAGCTCCGCGGCTACAAGCGATTCCAGCCCCAATTTGCAGGTTGCGATCAGTCTCATGCTTTCTCCTTCGGTTTCATCAGCTTTGAAAGCGCGTTGTTGAAGCGCAGCGCCGAAACGCCATATTGTGCGCAAACATCCGCACGCGCGGTTTTTTCGCCGCATTCCCGGCAGGCAAGGTACTCGAGCGCCGCTGCCATAGCCACGGCCTGATGCCGGTTCAGGCGCGGATATTGCCCGGAAAGCGGCGTTACATACTCAGCCCAGAGCGTTACGGCGGCAATCAGCACATTTTCCGGCCGTCTGCCATACATTTCGCCGATGCAGGTCGTTATCACCTCTCCATACGCTTTGGGCAGGTTGGCGGGGAACCCCTTTGCAAAGCTGATGCTGCTTTCCACAAGGTTGCCGCCGATATAGCCGACAAACGGGCCTTCCGCACCCATCTGCGCAAGCATGGCGAACGCCTCCTGTTTGAGACGGTCCGGTTGATCCATGCGCAGCGCAAACTCGCGCAGCATCGCCTCCGCCTGCGCATCGGCAAAGGATGCAACAAGCGAAAGCAGCGCATGCTTGATGCCTTCCTCCGGCATGCTGAACCCCCATTCTATAAGGTTCTTCAGCTCGTCATCCTCGCGCCAACGCGCATCAAGTTCCTCCTGAGGCAGACTCAGGATCGCATTCAGCCGGTTCACGCGCGCAAGCATTTCATCCACCGGCACTTGATAGTTGAACAGGAACTTCCGCTTTCTCCCATGGGGCGCGCCGCCCGTCTGCGCTGCGCGGCAAAGCCCGCGGTAATACCGCGCCACCGTATCCCCCGCATTGATTTTAAGAAGCTTATCATAGCATTCCGTCGCTTCCCGGTAACGCCCCGTTTCGTAAGCACATACACCCAAGCGGTGCACCGCTCCCGTTTCATATGGATAATAGCGCACAAGGCGCTGCATCACTTCATATGCCTGCTCGAAGCGGTCAAGATCCATCAGCACAAGCGCCATGCGGTTGAGCTCCTCCGGATCCTCCGTTTCCTCCTGCAAAAGCGCATCCGCCATGCGGTTTGCCCCTTCATCATCATGCGCCGTATGCAGAATCATGGAAAGATTGCACATCGCCTGCACGTTCTTCGGATCCTCCCGCAGCACAGCGCGTGCCTCCGCCGCTGCACGCTTGTTATCCCGCATGCAAAAATAAGCAAGGGAAAGGTTGTTGCGTGCATATGCAAGCTTTGGCGCAAGCGTGAGCGCATGCTGAAGGGCCTCGACGGCCTCCTCATAGCGATCCTGTTCCAAAAAGCCGCGCCCTTCATCCGCAAGGTCGTAGGCCCTGTCCTCTTTTGAAAGCGCAACAAGCCCGTCGCCATGCTCCTCAAACTCTGCATCGTCCAACGCGTCAAGCATATCGTATGCATCGTACAGGAACGCGCCATCCGGTTCAAGTTCCAGGTATCGTTCAAAGGAATCCCTGGCATGCCCGTAATCATACAGGCCCACGAAATTGCAGCCCATGCCGAAGTAGCATTCCGGATCCGCCTCCGCATCTGCGCCGCCGCGCGTGAGCGTGAACAAAATGCGGTTGGATTCCTCAAAGCGGTTCATCTCCGTAAGAACCTGCGCCATGGCGATGCGGATCTCCCTGTTTTGTGGATCGCATTTGAGCGCCCTGCCGTAATACGCCATGGCATCCGGCAGGTTGTTTTTGTCGAGCTTTTCCAGCCCACGTTTATAGAAGAAATCGCCCGACTGGGCAAAGGGCAGCACTTTGCCGCGCCCGGCAAGCGCCCGGATGTCCCGTTTCACGCGTTGTCATTTCCTTTCGCTTCCGCGAGCAAGCGCCGCAGGTCATCTTCATTAAACTGATATTTTTTGTTGCAGAAGTGGCACGTAAGCTCCGCGCCATGCTCTTGCGCGATCATGTCTGAAAGTTCCGCCTCTCCCAGTGAAATCAACACGCGCTCCAACCGTTCCCGGCTGCAATCGCACCGGAACTCCGGGTGTTGGTTGGCCGTGATGGCAAAGCCCATCCCGCCGAAAAGCTTCATCAGCGCATCCTTTAAGGATGTGCCGCGCTCCAGCGTGGAGGTGAGCGTTTCGATTTCCTTTGCCTTTTCCGTCAGCGCGTCAATCACCTCGTCCGGACAGCCGGGCAGAGGCTGCGCCAGCAAACCGCTTGCCGCGCGCACGGCGCCGCTTTCCGCATCCACACGCACGCCGAGGTACACAAGCGACGGCTGCTGTTCGGATACGGTGAAATACCGCGCGAAATCCTCCGCGATCTCGCCGGACTGAATCGGGCAGGTGCCAACATAGGGTTCCTTGAGCCCCATGTCGCGGATTACGGTGAGATCTCCAAACCAGCCCACCGCAAGCGCCACGTCCAGCTTGCCGTTCGGCGCAGGCGGAAGCTCCAGGTCCGGATTTTCCACATAGCCCTTCACGCGCCCCGTCCAATCCGCCGTGCAGACGATGTTTCCCGCCTCACCGCCGCCCTTGAGCATTGCGGTGACGCGCTCATCCGCATTTTTCAGCTGTGCGCCCATCATGGAGGTCATCATCAGAGTCCGCCCGAGAGCCGCCGTGCATACGCGCGAAAGCCCATGCGTTTCACGTGCCTGCTCCACCAACGTTTTGCCCGAAATTGCCATGATCTTTACCGTAGAATCCGCAAGAAGCCCGCGGATGATTATATCTTCCATATCCTACCTTCCTTTCTCCGCAACAAATTGCAGCCGTTCGCTCGTCTCCTTCGGCGGTTCCCGCGTGAATGCTTCATACGCTTCAACGCGCACAAAACCCGCGCTCCCAAGCGCCGCGCGAATCTCCCGTTCTGAGTGCGCGCGCTGAATGTGGGTTTCCGTGAAGCGCGCATAGTGCGGCCCTTCTCCCTCGCGGGCGAAGAACGTGAGGTCCATGCGAATGAGCTTGGTTCCCGGATCATAGGTATTCTGCCAGATATAAGCGGAATCCGCTTCATCCAGCGCGAATGTGTTGTCCCCCAGAACCGTGGAGAGCTTAAAGCGGGAGGAAACATCGAACAGCAAAAGCCCACCCGGCTTCAGGCATGCATACGCGGCAGCCACAAATTCCGAAAGCGCCGCGCGTGAAGCGAGATAGTTCACGCCGTCGCAGGCTGAAACAACCGCATCCACGCTGTGGTGCAGGCTGAGCTTACGCATATCCTGCCGGATAAATGGAATTGCAAGCCGTGCCCTGCGTGCCTTTTCGGCTGCCACGGAAAGCATTTCCTCGGAAATATCCTGGCCGGTAACGGCATATCCCGCGCGCGCCAGCCGAAGCGTCAGCTCGCCCGTGCCGCAGGCGCAGTCCACAACCGTGCGCCTCCCTTCCCCCAAAAGCGAAAGGAGATACTCCGCCCAGGTTTCGCGATCCACGTCGCGCATAAGCCGGTCATATAGTGCAGCAAATTTACCGTAGCTCTGCATACTTCCCCCACTATATCGCATAATCCATAGCATTGGATTGTAAACAATTGTACAACAATCAAGGCGGGAAGGCAAGGGCGCTTGAACTCCCCCGGCCGTTGTGCTAGAATCTGCGTATAAATTTGTAGAATTGCGGGGAATCAATATGGCCCGAACCAATAAAACAGCCGGCGAAGGAACGCAAACGGCAAAGAAGAAGCTCCCGCTTCTTCTCAGGATTCTGCTCGCCCTGCTCGCGCTTGCATTCGTGCTCGGCGCGGTTGTGGCGTGCTTGGGGCTTGACCTGCTCGGCCGCATCTCGCGCCCGGCAGAGGACGGCTTTGCTGCCGCTGGAACGCCTGAACCGGAAGATGAATATGCCCCCGACCAAACGCCGACACCGACGCGCACACCGGAGCTCACGCCCACGCCGCATCCTTCCGCCACGCCGCGCCCCACGCTGCCCGTTTCGGAATATTACGAACAGACCTATCTCACCGATGCGCAGCTTGCAAAGATGGCCGAAAACAACGCGAGCGATGAATTCATCAACGTGCTCCTCATCGGCGCGGATCGCCGTTCCAAAAAGGGGAGTTATAACTCCGACACAATGATGATTGCCACCATCGACAAGCGCCACGGCACCCTTAAGCTCACAACGCTCATGCGCGATATGCTTGTGAACATCCCCGGCCACGGCTACGGCAAGCTCAATTCAGCCGCCGCACGCGGGGGAATTGAGTTGCTGTTTCAAACCATCGAGGAAAATTTCCATATTGTGCTCACACAATATGTGCTTGTTGATTTCTATATGTTCGTTGACGTCATCGACGCGCTTGGCGGCATCACCGTTCAAATGACCGCTGAAGAGATCAGCGCCGCAAACGATTGCATCGCAGGCCTCAACAAGCAGCTTGGTGTGGAATACCTTTGGGATGGTTTCATCTTTGCAGACCCCGGCCCGGTGAAGCTCACGGGCAAGCAGGCGCTCGGCTATTCGCGCATCCGCAAAATTGACAGCGAATTTGCCCGTACCGAGCGGCAGTATACCGTGCTCAACACCGTGCTTTCGATCTTCCGCAGCAAGAGCCTTTCCAAGCAGTATGACATCCTGTACGATTTGCTCCCCATGGTAGAAACAAACATGACCAATGCCGAGATTGTTGATGCGGCTGTAAGCGCCCTCACAAGCAGCAAAGGCGGGCTCATCTATTTCCGCCTACCGGTGGAGGGCTACTTCCAGAACGGAAAATGGAACAAGAAATTCGTGTTTTTTGCCGATCTGCCCGGCATGGCTCAGGAGCTGCACGAGTTCATTTTTGACGATGATGAAACCGTTTCTGCGGCAAAGCTCCTTGACCCGAACCCCTCCTTGCCGCCGCGCACGCCTTCGCCCACCGGCGCAGACGGCGGTTTCTATCCTGAAGCCACGGTATATAACCCCGATGGAACCGGCGGAAGCGGCATCAGCATCGGCGGCGGGGATTGATTGCATTCATTATACGGCTCTCTGAGGCGGCGGGAATTCCCGCCGCCTCAGAGAGCCGACAGCTTGGCTGGATTCGAAGTTCCGTAAAGCAGCCTCATTTCCTTCCCTGCTTCTCTTTTTTTGCGTTGATGCGCTCGCATGCCGCTGCATATTTGCTGCCGGGGACGCGGTGATGTGCAAGGCACGCATCACAGTTTCCGTGTCTCGCGCACTTAAGCCGTTTGCAGGGGCAGTCATTTTGTTCTTGTTTCATTGTTTATATTTCTCCTGCTTTTTTTACCCGCATACCGCTGTTTCCCGCGCGCCAATTTGATTCAAGCCGCATATTGTGAGATATGCAATTATATGTATACGATTCCCTCCTTGGCGGGTTTTCCCGTTTTTCCCTGCACCGCGCCGCACCGCTACCCTATACGGATGGCGCTCCCGTGCTTTTGCATGATTTTTTAGGCAGCACGACCACCGAAACGGTTTGGACGGACCGGGAACTGCTTTCCGCCTTCGGCGTACTTGCCGCACAGTTCGGTGCTCCCATCACCGTTTGCGGGGGCTTCCGCCGCGTCCTGCCCGGCCGCAGCCTGTGTACTTCACCGCGCTGCGCGGGGCTTATGCTGGATGTCGGCGCGGGCCTTTGTGCACCGGAGCGGGAGCGTCTTCGCCGCCTTGCGGTGCAAAGCGGCCTGTTTGAAACCGTGCTGCCGGAATACGTCGCGCCCACTTGGGTCGGTCTGCAAAAGCGCGTAGCCCCCGCCTGTGCGCCGGGCTGCCCTTTTCCGGAGCTCCGCCCCGGCAACAGCAACAGCTGCGTATTTGCATTGCAGGATGCGCTTGCCGTGCATGGCTTCCCGCCGGACTGCGGCCTCACAGGCCGGTTCTGCGCCGCCACGGAACGCGCGCTCCGCGCCTTCTGCCGCGCGCGGAGAACGCCTTATGCAGGGATTGCAGACGCAGGGATCTGGCGCGCGCTCTAGCGCCGTTTATTCATAAAGAAATTCATATTCCGGCAGCGCCTGCCATTCCGGCGCAGCGCAGGCCGTAAAAAGCAGCGCGGACAGCACAAGCAGACCTGTGGCAAGCAGGCGTTTCACAGGAAAACCTCCCCTCGGCCGGTTTATATTCAATGAACGCTGGTGCAGCAAAAATTGTTCCCATTCTTCGGAAAGTTTTCCGTTTCAGGGCTGCCCCCTTCCTTCGGGCGCGCGAAAGCTATGGAAGCCAAAACGGGCAATGCACATACCATCACTTCTGGTATACCACTTCAAAATCCTCAAACAGCACAGGCATGTCATCGCTGAATTCATAGCCAAGCTCTGCGCCTTCTTCGGTAAAAAATCTTTTGTGGCCGCGCTGCCAGGATTCCAAAGTTTCATCCTCGCCCTCCCGGCTGCAAATTTCATATGTTATTTCGCAGAAAGGAAGGACCGTTACAGCCGTGGTGCGGATGATGCAGCATGGCATGCCGGCCCAATCCGTAATGATGCTGTAATCGCCCACTTCAGGAAGGCGTACCCCTTCCGCTTCAAAAGAAAAAAGGCTGCTTGCCGTAGCGCGTTTTTCCCCGGAAAGGACAAGTGCAAGCAGCTTGTTTGCAAGCAGCTCGCTCAGTTCAAAATGAAAGCATTCATAGTAACGTGTTTCCCGCGGCAGGCCGGAAGTTTGCAGAAACTCCTGCCAGAATTGATCAGGTGCCATAGGCATTCTCCTTCTTGTTGATTCAAAGGTTTTTGTTTAGCCGGTCTTAAGCCAGTAGCTCAGGTTTGGGGCATCCTTCCCCGTTTCCTTTGAACACACGCAGGCGGATGTCTCCACCCGCCTGCGCAGTACAACTTCTTCTTTTTTAGCGTTCTTCGCGGAAATAATTCGTGCCGCAGGACTTCGGCTGCACATGCTCGCGGGATTGCCGGATGCTCGTGATGATCAGGACGAGAATCGTCGCCGCATACGGCAGCATGCCGTAGATCTGCATCGCAAGGCCCGGGATGCTCACATACAGACGCATGATGGTGAACGCGCCGAAGATCAGGCCGCAGATGAGGCCGCGCACCGGGCTCCAGGTGGAGAAGATCACGAGCGCCACAGCCAGCCAGCCATAGCCAGCCACGCAGTTGTGCACCCACACGCCGGATTGGTTCACCATGCTCATGTACATGCCGCCGATGCCGCAGATGCCTCCGCCGATGACCGTTGCCAGGTACTTATAACGCGTTACGTTGATGCCGGCCGCATCCGCAGTGGCCGGGCTTTCTCCCACAGCGCGAAGGTTCAGCCCAACGCGCGAACGTTTGAAGAACCATGCCATCACAAGCGCGATCACGATGGCGAAATACACCATCCAGTTATATTGGAAGAAGAGCTTGGAAATGGTCTGTAACACCGGGGAGGCGCTGTTCTTCAGGCCAAAAAGGTCAAGCTGCGCAAAGGCCGCCTTGGTTGCTTTTGAAACCGTCACAAAGCCGCCGGCGCTTTTGCCCAGGAGCTCACCGCAAAAGTTTGCAAGGCCCGTGCCGAAGATGGTCAGTGTAAGGCCGGTCACGTTCTGGTTTGCGCGCAGCGTAACGGTAAGGAAGCTGTAAATCAGTGCGCCAAACGCGCCTGCGCCAAACGCTGCAAGCAGTGCGATCAGCATGGACAGGAAGCCCGAAGCTGCAAAGCCCGCCCCCTTCGCCATCTGTTCATACGCCCAGGAGGCTGCAATGCTTGCGATTGCGCCCATAAACATCATGCCTTCTACGCCAAGGTTCAGGTGGCCGGATTTTTCAGTCAGGATCTCGCCCAATGTGCCTAAAAGCAGCGGGGTGCCCGCCAGCACGGCAGCCACAAACAGGCTGATAAAATCGATATTCACGCAACGGCCTCCTTTCCGCGGAACACAAGCTTGTAATTAATGAAGAACTCACAGCCGAGCATGAAGAACAGGATGATGCCAACGAGCACTTCCGCGCAGGATTCCGGTACGCCGGAGGAGGACTGGAAGCCCGCGCCGCGGTCCAGTGCCGCAATAAAGATTGCCACGATAAGCATTGCAAACGGATTCATCTTTGCAAGCCATGCAACGGTGATTGCCGTAAAGCCGATGCCGCCCGCCGTGCTTTCCGTCAGCGTGCCGTCCGCGCCGGCACAGATCAGATAGCCTGCGAAGCCGGAAAGCGCGCCGGAAAGGAACATCGTGCGCAGATACACCTTTGAAACGTTGATGCCCGCATAGCGCGCAGTGTTCGTGGATTCGCCCACCACGGCGATTTCATAGCCATGCTTGGTGCGCGTCAGGTAGAAATACGCAAGAACCACCAGAAGCAAAGCGAAAATCCATCCAATATGCACGCCGAACACCTTGGGCAGCGTAGCGATGGGATCGAACATGCGGATCTTCGGGAAGGAGGTGCCTGGCATCTTCCACACCGGCTGATAGGTCAGGAACTTCACATATTGCAGGGCAATGTAGTTGAGCATGAGGGTAAAGAGCGTTTCGTTCGTGCCCCATTTGGATTTGAAAATTGCCGGCACTACACCGTAAAGCCCGCCTGCAGCAACCGCCGCCGCAAACATGAGCAAAAGCAGCAATACCTTCGGCAAAGCGCTGCCCGTTTCCGCTGCCCATGCCGCAAACTGTGCATCGTAATGGATCGCCACTGCGGAGGCAGCAATCCCGCCAGCCAAAATCTGCCCCTCCGCACCGATGTTCCAAAACTGCATTTTAAATGCAAATGCAATGCCGATGGCAGAAATCAGAAGCGGAACGGCCGTGCGTGCCGTCTCCTTGAGGTACATTGCGCCGCCGAATGCACCGCGCGCCATCTCTCCGTAAATGCCGAGCGGATTATGCCCGAGGATGCGCAGCAGCAAAGCGCCCATCAGGAGCGCGCCCACAAGCGCAGCGCCACGGATCGCCCAGGCCTTGCCCGGCGCAATCGCTGCGCGTTTCACCATGCGCGCAAAGGGTTCCTTATGTTCTGTGCGTTGTTTCATGCTTTCGCCTCCTTCTCTCCGCCCGCATGCACCATCAGGAGGCCAACATCCTCCTTTGTGGCGGTCCGGGGATCCACAATGCCTGAAACCGCGCCGCCGCAAAGCACCATGATGCGGTCCGAAATCTCCATCAGCACGTCGAGATCCTCGCCCACGAAGAGAACCGCGACGCCCTTCTTTTTCTGTTCGTTGAGCAAATCGTAAATCTTGAAGGATGAATTGATGTCCAACCCGCGCACCGGGTAAGCAACCATCAGCACCTTGGGGTTGTAGTGGATTTCCCGCCCAAGAAGCACCTTCTGCACATTGCCGCCGGAAAGCCTGCGCACAGGGGTGGAGGTGCCCGGCGTTACGATCTCAAGCGTTTCGATGAGTTCATCGCAAACCTGCTTGGGCGTTTTGCGATCCACCAACGGCCCCTTGTTGTTCTTGTAGCTGCGGATGAGCATGTTGTCCACCATGTCGAGTGAACCGACAAGGCCCATGCCCAACCGGTCCTCCGGGACGAACGCAAGCGATACGCCCTTTTTGAAGATTTCATCCGGTTTGCAGCCGACGATGTTTTCAAAACCCGTTCCGGCCTTGAATTCCACTGTGCCTTCCTTCACATGGTAAAGCCCCGCAATCGCCTCGCATAGTTCCTTCTGGCCCGAGCCCGCAACGCCGGCAATTCCAAGGATTTCCCCGCCATATGCCGTAAAGCTCACATCCCGCACGGCCGGTACGCCCTCTGCATTGATGCAGGTAAGCCCCTGCACGCGCAGCAGTTCGTCCTTCTGTTCCACTTCGGGGCGTTCAATTGCAAGGCTGATGCTGCGGCCGACCATCGCTTCGGTCAGGGACTGCTGGGTCGCTTCCGCCGTCTCCACCGTGCCGATGTATTCCCCCTTGCGCAGGATCGCCACACGGTCCGAAACATCGAGCACCTCATGCAGCTTATGCGTAATGATAATGATGGACTTTCCATCTGCCTTCATGGCGCGGAGCACATCAAACAGCTTTCTTGTTTCCTGCGGGGTCAGAACGGCCGTTGGCTCGTCCAGAATCAGGATATCCGCACCACGGTAAAGCACCTTCACGATCTCCACCGTCTGTTTCTCGGAAACCGCCATGTTGTAAACTTTCTTGTTCGGATCGATCTCAAAGCCGTATTTTTCGCTGATCTCAGAGATGCGCGCCCCCGCTTTTTTCCGGTCAAGCTGCACGCCGCCCGGAAGCCCGAGAACGATGTTTTCTGCCGCGGTAAGCACATCCACGAGTTTGAAATGCTGGTGGATCATGCCGATGCCAAGGTCAAACGCCTCCTTGGGAGAGCGGATCTGGACTTCCTTTCCGTGGATGAAGATCTCGCCGTGATCCGGGTAATAAATGCCCGCGAGCATGTTCATGAGCGTGGTCTTGCCGCTGCCGTTTTCCCCCAAAAGCGCAAGGATTTCGCCCTTGCGCAGGGAAAGGCTGACGTTGTTGTTTGCAACGACCTTGCCAAACGTTTTTTTGATGTTGCACATCTCGACTGCTTGTTGGATTTGTTCCATGCATTCGCCTCCCGTTCAGGATATGGATGGGCACGCTGCCCTGTGTGCGCATCCATATCCTGAAAAGCTGCCCTTACTCCGCATGTAAAGAATGGCAGAGCTGCCGGAAGCAGCCCTGCCATGGTTTGTGATGTTACTCGCCGATCACTTCAACGCCGTCAATGATGTAGTTGAAGGACGGTGCGGAAACGACTTCGTTCTCCTCGTACCATTCGCCCTCAGCCTTATCGATGGTCACAGTGTTGCCGCTAAAGTCCACGCCTTCTCCGTGGTAGGGGCCGGCAAACACATGCACACTGCCATCCAGAATGCCATTGTAGGCTGCCTTGACCGCATCGGCTGTGCCTTCTGCAAGGATGTTCTCATTGAGGTCGGAGAGCAGGCAAACGCCGTCATACAAGCCGCCCATCCAGTCGGTGTCGATCGCTTCGCCCTTGGCGACGCAGGTGGTCGCATACACAAGGTACTGAGACCAATCCCAAATGGCGCTCGTGAGGGAAGCGTTCGGGGCCACATCGATCATGCCGGAGTTGTAGCCAACATGGAACGCGCCCTTTTCTTCAGCGGCAGTCGCCGGAGCGGTGGAGTCACAGTGCTGGGAGATCACGCCGCAGCCTGCGTCGATCAGGGCATTCGCGTTCTGTGCTTCCTTGGTGGGGTCGTTCCAGGAATCGGTGTACATGACCTTCATGGTGACATCCGGGTTGACGCTCTTTGCGCCAAGGTAGAACGCGGTGAAGCCGGAAATGACTTCCGCAAACGGCATGGCCGCAACGTAACCGAGCACGTTGTTGCCGATTTCCTTCGCCTTGAGGCCTGCGACGATACCGGAAAGGTAACGCGCCTCATAAATACGGCCGAAGTAGTTGTGGAAGTTCGCAAGACCCGCGCTGCTGGCCTGATAGCCGGTCGCATGGCAGAACTGCACTTCCGGGTGTTCCTTGGCAACTTCCATCAGGCCGCTCTCATGGCCGAAGCTGGTTGCAAAGATCAGGTTGCAGCCATCCGCGATGAGCTCGTTGGCCGCCTGAATAACCTGCGCATTGTCTTCTGGAATGTTGAACTTGTTGATGATCTGCTCGTCGCTGAGGCCGAGCGTAGCCTTCATCTTTTCCGTGCCGTTGTTGTGGTTGTAGGTGTAACCCATGTCGGACGGATCGGAGATGTGGATGAAGCCGATCTTCATGGCCGAATAATCCACGCCCTCGGTTTCCACATGGACAGAGCCAAGCTCGGTGCCGATGGAATCCTTAAAGGCAAGCTTCTTGACTTCCTTCTCACCGTCGCCTTCGTTGTTCGCAGCGGGCTGGTTGCACGCAACGAGGCCGAGCGCCATCACGAGGCAAAGAATGACTGCGATAATTTTCCTCATTTTCATAATCCTCCTTATTTTTGTTGCTATTTAAGCCCTTTTGGGCATTGCAACCATAGGCGTTGCCGCTGGGATTTCCTGCGGCGGCACAAACAAAAGCGAAGGGGATCCGAATACCTTTTGCTCCTGCACGCATACGCGGACCACCGCGAAAGAAAGGCACGCACGCCCGAAGCATACGCTGGGCGTGTGGAACGGAATGTATTTTATCACAGGATTCCGCTGTTGTCCAGCGCGGCAAGATCCGGTTCGCACAAGGTGGGCGATCCGGCTGCGCGCAGGGCGTTTTTCACATCCTTAAGGCCGCTGCCCGTGCTGATGACGGTAACCGTTTCCTCCGCGCGGATGATACCTTCACGCACCGCACGGCGCACACCGGCCGTTGCCGTGACGCCCGCAGGCTCTCCAAATATGCCTTCCGTGCGGCCAAGCACGCGCATCGCATCCAAAATTTCTTCATCCGTAACGGCAATCCATGCACCTTTTGAGGCGGAAACCGCACGCAATGCCTTCACGGGGTTGCGCGGCACGCCCACGGCGATGGAATCTGCAAGGGTGTTCTCTTCCGCCGGAATGAGCGGCCGGTTTTCCCGCGCCGCGTCCACAAACGGGCAGCAGCCGGCCGATTGTACGCCAAGGATTTTGGGGATGCGTTCGATCATCCCAAGCTCGTACAGGTCATGGAACCCGTTGTACACGCCGCCAATGGTGCAGCCGTCCCCCACGGAAACAGCGACCCAGTCCGTCAGCTTCCAGTTGAGTTGCTCCGCAATCTCAAGCGCAACGGTCTTTTTTCCCTCCGTAAGGATGGGGTTGATGCCCGCGTTGCGGTTATACCAGCCATATTTTTCAATCGCTGCCTTGGAAAGATCAAACGTGGCCTTATAGTCTCCTTTGACGGACACCACCTTTGCGCCGAAGATCATGAGCTGCGCCACCTTGCCTTCCGGTGCGCGCTGCGGCACAAAAATGACCGTTTTGAGCCCCATGCGCGCGGCGTTGCCCGCGCAGGACGATGCAGCGTTGCCCGTGGAAGAACAGGCGATGGTATCATAGCCCAGCTCCACCGCTTTTGCAACCGCTACGCCGGAAGCGCGGTCTTTCAAGGAAGCCGTGGGGTTCAGGCCGTCATCCTTGATATAAAGTGCGCGGAGGCCAAGCTCAGCTCCAAGGCGGTTGGATGGGTACAGCGGCGTCCAACCCACGCGCAAAAAGCGCGAAAAATCCCGTGGCACAAGCGGCATCAGCGGCGCATAGCGCCACATGCTGTTCGTGCGGTCACGCCCAAGTGTTTCCCGGTTAAATTCCTTTTTTATGTAGCCATAATCGAAAACGATATCCAAAATGCCCTTTTCACCGCAATGCGGGCAGGTCATGCGTTCATCATATGGCAGTTCTGCGCCGCAAAGTGTGCAGCGGTAACCCAATATATGTTTCATCTGTTGCACCTCTATCCATATTGCAAAAAAAGTTTGACTTGCAAAAAAAGTTTGTTTCCATGTTTATAATACTATATCCATGCGCGTTTGTACAGGCCGTTTTTGTCCGTTTTGCCTGTTTTTTTCGCACTATTTGCCATGGGGGATGCGGTTTTCCGGGAGACATGATAAAATAGGAATACTGAATACACAGGAGGATAAACAAATGGAAAGCGTTGCCCAACGGTTTTTGCGGTATGTTTCCCTTGATACGCAGTCTGCGGACGGTGCAGAGCAAATCCCGAGCACGGAAAAGCAATTTGCGCTTGCAAACCTGCTCGTAAAGGAAATGCACGCAATGGGCATTTCGGACGCGCGCGTGGACGCGCACTGCTATGTTTACGGCAGCATTCCCGCCACAGAACAAGGGCTGCCCGCTTTGGGCTTTATCGCCCATATGGACACCTCGCCCGACACATCGGGCGAAGGCGTGTGCCCGCGGATTGTAAACGGTTATCCCGGCGGCGATATCCACCTTAACGCAGAAGTTGCCATCGAAGAAAGCATGTTTCCCGCACTTGCACACTATGTCGGGAACGATATCATCGTCACGGACGGAACCACGCTTCTTGGAGCGGACGATAAGGCAGGGATTGCTGAAATTCTGACATTGGCCGAGTATCTGTTGGCGCATCCGGATCTGCGCCATGGCCGCATTTGCATCGCTTTTACGCCGGACGAAGAGGTCGGCTGCGGCGCGGATCAGTTCGATGTGCCTGGCTTCGGTGCGGATTTTGCCTACACCGTGGACGGCGGCAGCCCGGGTGAACTGGAATATGAAAACTTCAACGCAGCCTCCGCGAAGCTTGTGTTTCACGGTGTGGGCATCCACCCCGGTTCCGCAAAGGGCCGGATGCGCAATGCGCTGCACCTGGCACAGGAATTTGATGCGATGCTCCCGCCCTCTGCGCGCCCGGAGCACACGGAGGGTTACGAGGGATTTTTCCATCTGAGCGAGCTCTCGGGCGATGTGGTGGAGGCAACGGCGCGTTACATCATCCGCGATCACGATGCGACAAAGTTCGCGGCAAAGAAGGCGCTCATGCAGTCCGCTGCCGCGTTCCTCTGCGAAAAATACGGGGCAGGCGCCGTAGAGCTTACGCTGAAAGATTCCTATTACAATATGAAAGAGCAGATTCTGCCGCACTTTCATCTTATTGAGACCGCAAAGGCCGCGATGGAACGCGTGGGCGTCGCGCCGGAAATTATCCCCGTGCGCGGGGGCACGGACGGTGCACGCCTTTCCTACATGGGCTTGCCCTGCCCGAACCTTGGTACAGGCGGCCATAATGCCCACGGAGTATTGGAATTTGTCCCCATTCAGTCCATGGAAACGGTTGTGGAAATCCTGAAAGCAATCGTAGAACTGACTTACGCGTAAGCCATCCCCCCCTTTGCAGATCCTGCGCTCTTCAGCCCGCCGCGCAGATCGCTGAAGCCCTTTTCTCCACACAAAAGCGCGCCCGGCAAGTTTTCCGGGCGCGCTCGTTCTGTCATTTGCCGTATTCAGATGTAAAGAGTGTGCTTCAGCCTTCCTTCTTTCGGGATACAAGCGCAAGCATCAGCAACGCCGCGCCCGCAACTGCCGCCAAATACAAGCCGAATCCTCCCTCATCGCCCGTGGTCGGCGGGTCCAGCGGGATTGGTGCCGGCGTAGGCGTGCCGGCTATAATGGTGGAACCGCTGCCTGTCGGCCCGGGCGTTGGTTCCGGCGTGGGCATGGGTTCATCCGGGTCTGTAACCCAATAGATGCCATCCTTAAACCAAGTGAAGGTTTTGATAAGGTTATTCTCATCAATACCCGTCAGGCTCAACGTTTTTGAGCCCGCAGCATTTGCTTTCGCCACAACATCCTCAATATATGCTTTTGTGCCATCCGGGTTTTTCCCCCAATCGACTTCAAAGTCATCGATGCCCGTCAGTTCCCAGTGTCCGTTTCCGCTTTGGGGCGCACGATAGGTGCTGTAGAAATCGATGGTGCCTGGCTCGATCGCTTCAACATAGAAGCAGTTCTTGCCCAACGTGTTGGCTTCGAGTGGTTCGGAGACCGTCTCGCCCTCCCCACGCAGATTGACCAAACCGATAACGACATTTTCAAAGCGGTTATTCTTAATATCCGCTTTCAGCGTGTTTGCGGCATTTTGCTGTACAATGACCTTGGTGCGCAGCGCGTCCGTTCCGCTTACGGTGTTTCCGCTGATCTCCAGCACACCGCCGCCTTCTCCGCCACCCATGTAGCCATGGATCGCAAAGCCGCAGCCCATGATGGTATTGCCCGTCATCTTATAGGTCTCCCCGGCGGGAATCGAGAAATTATCGCACATGTACTCGATTGCATTGGAGAAGCCGCTGATGGTGCAGCTCATTACCTCAACGCGGTCGCAATCCCAGAAAATGCCGTATTTGGCGTTCTCACCGGTCACCGTGCAGCCTTCGACGGTAAGGGAGACGCCCTTGCCGCCGGAGGCGCCATGATGCGTCGAAATCGCCGCGTCAGCCCAAGCCACAGTAGACGAACCCGCAAGCACAGTCATGGTTTTCAGCGTAACGTTGCTGCCGTGGATGTTGATGCCGCCGTTATCCCATTGGCTGGCGCGTTCCGTGTTCATCAGCGTCTTTACCACTACGCCATCGCGGCTTTCACCCTGAATAGTCAGAGCACTTATGCCTTTGGGCACCGTGAAGCGGTCGTACTCGCCATTCTTGACCGAGATGATCCAGCCTGTCTTATCTTCCTTCCCGGCAATGGAGTCGATCGCTGCCTGAATGGTTTTGAACTCGGCGCTTTCTTCGGCTGCGCCAGCATTGACAATCACTGTTTTCGCTGCGTCAGCATTCCCCGGGTCTCCCTCACCCTCCGCCAAAGCGGCTGTTACAACCGATAGTACCAACAAGAATGCTACGATTAGAAAACTCCATCTTTTCATGTTTGTGTTTGTCCTTCCTATTTTAGATATTTTTGTTAATCGGGCACAATGCAAGCTCAAAGTTACTATGTAACTATTATTTTAATCAGTTTGCGTTGCAATTCAATCTTTTGATTTTTTTATTTACACTTTATTCACAATCAAACTCATTAGCGCTTGTTTAAAAAATATTTTAGTTTCGCAAAAATATTTTTTGGTTCCCTCTTTACAAGCGCGGCCAAAAGCTCTAAACTATAGGCGTACGAACAGGTACATATCTTCTGTGAAATATTATGAAACATGGGGTGCTCAGCATGATCGATTTGACAGTACATCCGCAGCAGTTGGAGCGCGCCGTGCAGCGCGCACGCGAAAACAGAATTGTGATCCCCACCTTTGCGCAGATGCGGGATCCTGCCCTGATCCCGGAGGCGATCAAAAAGCAGCTCCGGCACGTCGGCCTTTGGGATGTGAATCCCCTGAACTTGTTCCGTATCTCCTGGCACAACGAACCCACCATGAACGGCGGCGCTTACGGCCCGGTGAACTTCATTGAACTGCCGAGCGTCCTTACCGGCGTAAAGGCCCGCATCATCGTGCTCTGCGGCAAGTGGTTCCCCACAGGCTGCCACAAGGTCGGCGCCTCGTTTGGCTGCCTGGCCCCGCGCCTCGTAACCGGCCAGTTCGATCCAACCTATAACAAGGCCGTTTGGCCCTCCACGGGCAATTACTGCCGCGGCGGCGCTTACAACTCCAAGCTTCTGGGCTGCGAATCCGTGGCAATCCTCCCCGCTGAAATGAGCAAGGAACGCTTCGACTGGCTCTCAAAAATTGCCGGTGAAGTGATTGCCACGCCGGGCTGCGAAAGCAATGTCAAAGAAATTTTTGACAAGACCTGGGAACTGCGCCGCACGCGGAAGGATGTTGTCATTTTCAACCAGTTTGAAGAGATGGGCAACGTGCTTTGGCATTATCAGGTAACAGGCAAAGCCATCGCCGATGCGTATGAATCCCTTAAAACCGACTCCACCCGCTTTGCGGGCGCCTGCTTCACGAGCGGCTCCGCCGGCACCATGAGCGCGGGGGATTATCTTAAGGAGCAATACCCGCATGCAAAGCTCGCCGTGGGCGAGGCGCTGCAATGCCCCACGCTGCTTGAAAACGGCTTTGGCGGCCACCGCATCGAAGGCATTGGCGACAAGCATGTGCCGTGGGTACACAACGTAAAGAATACCGACATGGTGATCGACATTGATGACGAAGACTCCCAGAACCTCCTGCGCCTGTTCAACACCGAGGACGGCCACAGGTACCTCACGGAAATCGTGGGCGTGCCGAAGGAGACTGTGGATCAGCTTTCCCTGCTCGGCATTTCCGGCATTGCAAACGTGCTTTGCTGCATTAAGTTCGCCAAGTATTACGAGCTTACTGAAAACGATGTCGTTGCGACCGTGGGAACGGATTCCGCCGAGATGTACACCTCGCGCATTGCGGAGCTTAACGAGCAGCAGGGCGCCTACGACATGCTGACCGCCGCGCGCGATTACAGCGAGCATCTGCACGGCATCCGCACGGACAACATGGAAGAGCTGACCTACGCGGCCCGCAAACGCGTCCACAACCTCAAGTATTATACCTGGGTGGAACAGCAGGGCAGGACCGTGGAAGAACTCAACGCCCAGTGGTATGACGAAACCTACTGGACCTCCATCCACGATCAGGCCAAGGACCTTGATGCGCTCATTAACGCATTCAACGAAAAAACCGGCGTCCTCGCCGACATGGAAAAATAAATTGTACCCGGCAAAAGCCGCCCAAATGGGCGGCTTTTATGCATCGGATCCGGCCTTTAACGAAAAAAGCTCACCCTGTCTTCAAATACTTGAAGCAACACCTGCGATAGCTCCGCGCAGCATCCGCAGGAAAGATCGTACACGATAATGCGCGCCGGGGCGAGCGCAACAAGCAGATTCACAAGCTCGCTTGCCGCGCCTGCGGCCGCGCCGCACCCTTCGCATTCGATGCGCGCATCCGTATCGTCCGTAATGGTACAGCTTCCGTCCGCATGCAGGATCAGCGATACTTCGCGAATACGCGGCTGCTGCAGGCGCACAAGTACGGACAGCACGCGCATCAGCTCAAGGTATTCCGTTTGCAGCATCAGTTCTTCCGCAGCGCAGAGTGCATAAAGCTCAAAGGCGCGCAGCACATCCTGCATACGAAAACGCAAAAACCCTTCAAGATTCAGATGGTCGTTCCCGTCGAAATGCGCGCGCAGCATTTCTTTTACCCGTTCTGCGTCCATGGTGAGAGAGGCATTTCCCGTTTCTCCTATCCCCTCTCTGCGAACCTCAGCCGCTTCATGCGCGGTTTTGATGGCTTCAGGAAGCACGCGCTGCTTTTCTTCAAGGGTGAGCGGCATATCGTTTATAATCCGCGCAAGCTCAAAATTGGCTGCATCGCGCAGCAGCAGCGCGGCAAGCGCTTCGCACAGCGCATCACGCTCCGCCTCGCTCCGAAGGCGAACGAGCGCCTCCCGGCCTCCCGATGCAGAAGATACCGCGATTTCCGTTCCACAGGGCACGCGCTGCAGCCTGCGCGTCAAAAGCGCCGCTACGTCGATTTCATATTCCAAAGTGTTCACGGATACTGTCTGCATGTTCTTCCTCGCTTTATCAGCCCCACCGGCCTTACTTGAGGCGTCATTTGCCGTGCAAAAAGCCTCGTGGCAATACGCGCCTCCCCTTGCAAGATATGCTCTAGTATGTTCAAATGTCCGCTCCGCGCGCGCTGTTAATTTTTGTTTGCCCCCGCGCGCTCTCGCACGCAACGTGTCCAGATTGCGCATTTTTTATCGATATTTTAAATAGTAACGCCATTTTAATTGACTTTATTCATAATTTGTTCTATATTTTCCTTTACTGGGCGGATGTATCCACCCCAATGACTTGTGCGTTCAAAACAAAGCGGAGGTATTCTTTCAGTGGAAAAAAAGCATGGGCTTAAAAAAAATCTCGGCGTGATGTCTGCAATGTCGATCGTGATCGGCTGCGTGATCGGTGCGGGCGTATTCTTCAAACCATACGCTATCTACCAAACCACGGGGGGCGCGCCCGGGATGGGCATGCTCGCGTGGATTTTCGGCGGCGTTGCCAGCATCCTCGCTGCGCTCACGTTCGCTGAAGTCGCCGTACTTATCCCCAAAACCGGGGGTATGGTTGCATATCTCGGGGAAGTTTACAACGAAAAGCTCGGTTTTCTTGCAGGCTGGATGCAGACGGTGATCTTCTACCCCGCCTATCTTGCCGGTTATGGCGTGACCGTCGGAAAAGAGCTCGCCGGCAGCGATTCTCCGTATGTTCTTCCCATTGCAATGGCTGTCATCATCCTGCTTGTTGCGTTCAATTCGCTGGGCTCCAAAACCGCAAGCGGCATTCAGGTCGTTTCCACAATCTGCAAGCTGATCCCGCTCATGCTGCTGATGGTGTTCGGCTTCCTCCTCGGCAGCGGCGATCATCCGATCTTCACCCCCATGGTTTCCGAAACCACCAATGCGGGGGCCGCACTCGGTTCCACGCTGCTCGCTGTCCTTTTCGCATTTGAAGGCTGGACGAACGTGGGCGCGATTGCAGGCGAAATGAAGCGCCCCGGCCGCGACCTTCCGCTTGCCATTGTGGGCGGCGTTTCGATCATCATGGCTGTGTATTTTGTGATCAACATGGCATACCTTTGGGTACTCCCTGCGGATCAGCTGATGAATCTTGAATCCCCTGCTTCCGCCGTAGCCATGCAGATTTTCGGGCCCACGGGCGGCCTGCTCATCAAAATCGGCATCATCATCTCCGTCATCGGCGCAGCCAACGGCTTCCTGATGTCCGGTTCCCGCGTTGCTTACCAGCTTGCCGAAATGAACACCCTGCCCATGAGCGGCGCACTGAGCAAGCTCAACGGCAACCATGTGCCCGCAAACTCCATCCTGTTAATCGGCCTGCTCGGCTGCATCTACTCGCTTTCCGGGCAGTTTGACATGATGACTGACCTTGGCACATTCTCCTGCTGGATTTTCTACACCCTGACGTTTGCCTGCGTGATGAAGCTCAGGCGCACGCATCCGGAACTTGAGCGCAAATACAAAGTGCCGCTTTACCCCGTGATCCCGATCCTTGCGATCCTGAGCGGCCTTTATGTGGTCATAAGCCAACTTTTCCTTTCCGGCACAAAGGCCACGCTGCTTTCCATCGGGAGCATCCTAATCACGCTCATCGGCTTGCCGGTGTTCCTTGCAGTGCGTAAGCACACCGCAAAAAAGGCAGACTAACCGGAAAAGCTGAATTTACAGTACCGCTTGCAGCGCCCTTTTCCCGTTCGGAAGGGGCGCTGCAGTTCTTATCCACCATCTTCCTGCCGGTTTTCCTTGACAATCCCGCGTTTGTGCGCTATACTTCCACATATATTGATATTGTGGGTCGATGCGGGTTTTCAGTACCAATCAGGGAGTTTCGCCCAGAGAGATGCGCCAAGGCTGCAAGCGCATTCGGAATCTGATTTTGGGAATACCGCCCCGCGGACTGCAACCGTTGCGGCGCGTTAAGCCGTTTCGAGAGGGTTTTACCAATCGGGGTGGAACCGCGGAACATGTTTGAATTATGTCCGTCCCCGGCGCTTATGCCGGAGGCGGGCATTTTTTCTTACCCAATGCACACATGCGCGTTTTACTTTATTTTGGCAACCAACAAGGAGGATTTCACCATGAAGATCACGTTTCCGGACGGTTCCGTCCGCGAATTCAACGAAGGCGTAAGCGCCTTTGACGTGGCCGAATCCATCGGCTCCCGCCTGCGCAAAGCCACCATCGCCTGCGAAATCGACGGGGAGCGCGCCGATGCGTTCGCGCCCATCCACAGCGACTGCACGCTCAAGCTGTTCACCTTTGCGGATGAGGGCGGCCGTTGGGCGTACCGCCACACCGCATCCCACATGTTGGCGCAGGCCGTGAAACGCCTGTACCCGGATGTGAAGCTTGCCATCGGCCCCGCGATCGAGAACGGATTTTACTACGACTTCGACGCGCCCGAAACCTTCACGCCCGCTGATCTTGAAGCGATTGAAAAGGAAATCGTCAAGATCGAAAAGGAGAACTTCAGGCTGGAGCGTTTTGAGCTGCCCCGCGCGGAAGCCATCGCCTATATGGAAAAGCTGGGCGAGCCTTACAAGGTAGAGCTCATCCGCGATCTGCCGGAGGATGCCGTCATCAGTTTTTACCGCCAGGGCGAATTTGTTGACCTCTGCGCAGGCCCGCATGCAGAATCCACCGGCAGGGTGAAAAACGTAAAGCTCATGAACGTTGCGGGCGCTTATTGGCGCGGCAGCGAAAAAAACAAGATGCTTCAGCGCATTTACGGCACAGCATTTGAGAAGAAAGCCGACCTTGACGAGTACGTCGCTCAGGTGGAAGAAGCCAAGAAGCGCGACCATAACAAGCTTGGCCGCGAACTCGAATACTTCACCACTGTGGATGTGATCGGCCAGGGCCTCCCCATCCTGCTGCCCAAGGGCGCGCGCACCATTCAGCTTCTGCAGCGCTGGGTTGAGGACGAAGAACAGAAGCGCGGCTACCTGCTCACCAAGACGCCGCTCATGGCCAAGAGCGATCTATACAAAATTTCCGGCCACTGGGATCATTATCTGGATGGCATGTTTGTTCTCGGCGACCCGAACGATGATTCCAAAGAATGCTTTGCCCTGCGCCCGATGACCTGCCCGTTCCAGTATCAGGTGTTCCTCAACCGCGGGCGCAGCTACCGCGACCTGCCCATGCGCCTTGGAGAAACCTCAACGCTGTTCCGCAATGAGGATTCCGGCGAGATGCATGGCCTCATCCGCGTGCGCCAGTTCACGATCTCCGAAGGCCACCTGATCCTCCGCCCGGATCAGTTGGAGGACGAGTTCCGCGGTTGCCTCGAGCTCGCCAAGTACCTGCTCGGCACAGTCGGCATGCTCGACAATTGCTCCTTCCGCTTCTCCCAGTGGGATCCCAACAACACGGAGAAATACATCGGCACGCCGGAACAGTGGGATGAGGCACAGTCCACGATGGCGAAAATTCTCGACGACCTCGGGGTGAACTATACCATCGGCATCGACGAAGCCGCGTTTTATGGCCCGAAGCTGGACATTCAGTACAAGAACGTCTTTGGTAAGGAAGATACCATCGTTACAATTCAGGTCGACCAGCTTCTTGCAGAGCAGTTCGGCATGGAATATATCGACCAGGAAGGCAAAAAGGTTCGCCCCTACATCATCCACCGCACGAGCCTTGGCTGCTATGAGCGCACGCTCGCATACCTCATCGAGCTTTATGCCGGCGCGCTGCCCACGTGGATGGCGCCGGAGCAGGTTCGTTTCCTGCCTGTGACCGACCGCGCTGCGGATTACTGTGCCGCACAGGCCAAAAAGCTTGAAGCGCTCGGCTACCGCGTAACGGTTGATTACCGCAACGAAAAGACCGGCAAGAAAATCCGCGATGCACAGCTCGAGAAGGTGCCGTACATGGTCGTTGTGGGAGATCGGGACATCGAGAACAACACCGTTTCCCCGCGCCACCGTGCGGACGGGGACCTCGGGGCAATGAGTATGGATGCTTTCACGGCGCTGCTCAAGGAAGTTGTCGACAGCAAGTCGAAAAAATAAGCCTCTTTTCAGAAAAGCCTGCTGCATAAACGCAATCCGCAGCAGGCTTTCCTTTGCGCCATATCGTTTTCGCGTCAGAAACGCAGAAAAAAAGAAATTTTGGCGTTGACAAGCGGGATAGAAATCGGTATAATAGGCCTTGCGATTGAAAAATTGCTTCCTGTGCGGCCGTGGCGGAATAGGCAGACGCGTACGTTTGAGGGGCGTATGGGAGACCGTATGAGTTCAAGTCTCATCGGCCGCACCAACATTGCCGGTCAATTTAGATGCAGGCACGAAAAACCCAGACAATGTCTGGGTTTTTCGCTATTCTAAACACTTTTCCGCTCTTTCAGTTTGCCGTAGATGCAGCGAAACGTTTCACAGAATACCGCCCTATATAGGCTCCCGGATCCGACTTATCATTGGTTTTAGGGGCTTTTTTACGCCCTTTCAACGATCATTTTCGCCGTTTTCAATTTGTTTTCAATTACATTCCCATCCCCCAAATTCATGGGATAAGTCTGCCCTTTTTCAACCATTTCTTCACTTTTTCCATACTGCGAATCGGGATAATCTGCCGCCCCCCTCATACTCCCCCATAAATACTATTACTTGGCTGAGAGCATGAGTATATCACGCTCTAAACCAGCTTAGTACAACTACACCGAAACTTCACTTCCGTCACACGGTCCAGCACATCGTATGTATAGCTGATCGTGAGCCCGTTGCCGTATTCCGTCCGCGTCAGCAGGCTGCGGCTGTTGTCGTAGGTGTTCTCTGAAAGCACGGTGGAATTCACCTTCGTGGCAAGCGTGTGTCCGAACAGGTCGTAGGTCATGCCGTAGGTGAAGCCGTTGTGGGAGATCTCCGTCAGGTCGTCGTTGGTGTAGGTATAGCCCACCGCCGCTTCGCCCTGCGTCAGCCCGGAAAGCCGGTTCATGGAATCGTAAGAATAGGTGGAAGTATTGTTTTTCGCATCGGTCACCGTTGTGCGCAGGCCCTTGTTCATGTCGTACCCATAGCTTACCGACTTCCCCCGTGCGTCCGTCATGGAGGCAGTGAAGCTCCCCACGTCCGTGTAGGTCGCGGAAGTTTGGCAGAAAATGAAAGCGGGGCGCATGCGCGCCCCGCTTGATCCGGGAAATCATTTTTATCTTTGAGGTAGTGCTGGCCATAGAAATCCATCATCATTGTCATCAATAAAGGGAAAAAATTCAAATCCCGTTACTTTGTCGTATTCAAAAGTTATCCAGAGAGATAATTCATCGCAGTATAGTTCGTCAAAATATTCATAATCTTCCCACTCAAAGTTCGTATACCCCTTGCTATTGAGTAATTCAACCACCTCTTTTTTTTCGCGTCCGATTATTTTTTTATAAAATATCGAAGCTTCCTTGTTGGATGTCTCTATGTTTGTCAACTTGAAATCTTCATCCTCGTCAAATTTGAATTTTGTCGAAATAGAGTAATACTCAAGGTATAAAAGGCATTCATCGTTGTTGAAATGCCGTTTTGTAGGAGCTCCTAAAATCCCCACAATATCTTTCTCATTCATTCCAAAGTAAATACCATTTATACCAGTTCCAAATATAGCATCCATATCTGTTACCTCTTTTCTGCTTGCGAATGATTTTCACCACGTCTTGCTCGTTTTGCGGCCTCGTTGATGCGCTGGATTTTCTTTTTGATTTTGCCTTTTTCAGTTTTTCCCTTTGTATTCTTTAGTTTTTCCGCCAGCTTATCAACTTGCTTCTTCGCTTTTGTTTCGGCTCTGCCATTATCGCCATGTTGTCCATTTTTCCCAGCATCACGAGCTTTCTTTCCTGATTGAACAACAGAGATACCCGAACCAATGGTGATCCCTGACCCTATACTGAAAGGATGAGTTACTACAGTCTCTACAACCTGCCATATCTGCGCAATGGCTTCAACTGCTCCAGCTACCCCTTCTGCAGCCTTTATCACCAGCGCTTCTTCCCCGTTTATCAGTATATCCGCTACGACCGCAACCGCTACACCAATAACAAGCAGTTCAACGAGGGTAAATGTTACGCCAAGGATGCAAACCGTAACGCTTTCCCCGAACGTATCGGAATAAAGAACCGGGTTATTCAGGCAATACGCCCACATATTGCCGCCAAGCACACCCTGCCCGGTGGTCATGTAAACATCCGCGGAAATAAACCTGCAAACCTCAGGGTCGTAGTACCGTGTCATCAGGTAGTACAGCCCGGTTTCGGTGTCGTAATAGTAGCCTCTGTAACGGAAGGGATTGTCTGCGCCCAGTGAAGTTGCCAAGGTGCCGGTGGCGGAGATGAGTTTGCCCCACGCATCGTAGGTATATTCTACCACCTTCGTGCCGCTGCCGTCCATAAGGCCGGCTACGTCATTTTGGCCGTTGCGGAGGTAGAAATACTCTGTGCCGTTGTAATTGACGCTGATTACATCGCCGTTTGCGTCGTATGAGTATAGCTGCTTCACCTGGTTCGAGCCGCTGCCCTGTACCTGCGCCATGAACGGCTATGATAGCCTTTCATCGCCAACCTTCCATCCGCCGTCCTCATATTCCAGCACGGAGTACAGATAGTATGTCTCAAGAGTTGTTCCATCGCCTGTGTTCAAATTGGATGTCGTTGCATTGATGACGCTGACGACCTCTATACCGTATCTGCCGTTTTCAACAGCTACTACATCACCGCTAAAGGTAGCATAGTCAAACAGTATCTCCGTATAGTCCTCTGAATCAACAGATCCCAGGGCAGAAAGACCTTCATGTAAGTCTATTGCATATTTGTTGCCGGAGGCTTTGCACTCTAACGTATATAAATTGTTTCCGACCGTATGATCCCCGTTGATCGGGCTGCAAACAAAGGTTAGTGAGTCTTTTTGAAAAAAGCCCGCTCCAAACACCGCCGATTGCTCAACGCCATCTTCTTTCACCGTAAGAACAAGAGGTGATATGGTTCCTCTCGTATCCGTGCCACCAAGGTTTGGAAATACGATATCGGGTATTGAGTCACCGGTAATATCAACTATACATAGCTTGTTGCCGCTGTCAAGACAATCCGTATTAACACTCACATGATAGGGTTTTTCTTTCGTGCTCAATGTTATATCCACATAAAATGGCGGCTCAAACAGATCCGTTGAATAGGCGTGCACACTGTCCATAACGCCGTCGCCGTCGATATCCGTGTCATCCTTAATTATGCTAACTGCATATGCAATCGGAATTTCCTCCGAAGGGCTGAGAGAAGGCTGTTGCGAAGGCGCGGCCAATGGGGACGCTTCATTGTTTATGTCAACACCTGGCGTCGATGTTGTTTCGGTTTTTACTTGAACAGGCGTACAGCAAACGCACAGCAGAAGTATGCTCGAAATCAGAATGACCAATATGCTGAATTGTCTCATAATGTCCTCCGGTTTTTAATATGTCGCTAGTATGATGATTAAAAGAGAATTTCGATAAATATTTCTCATCTACTAACATATATATCTCGTTCTTATTCTTTTTCATTCATCTACCTCCTCAATCTCGCTACTGTCATACTCAATCAAATCTTCCACACGACAACCGAGAGCTTTTGCAAGAGACAGGAGTGTAGTACCCGCGGCCTTATTGATGTCCTTGGCACGGATTTCGTACTGCTGCAGAGTCCGCAGATTGACACCAACCTTTTCTGCAAGCTCTCTCTGCGAATAACCACTGATTTTGCGCTGTGCCTGCAAGCGGGTCGGCGGGTTCTTTTTGCGTATCATACGATTAACGGTATCTACAAACTTCTTCTCCGATGCTTCATGCAGAGTAGGATAGAGTTTTTCGATTTCCTGCATGGTAATGTGCTTCTGAATTTCCTTGAAACTGCGTCCGGTGTACCATTGATAGTAAGCAAGAATCCAACCGCACCAATACTGTGGGGAGTAGTCATAGTCGATCTGTGCCTGCGGAAAGTCCATATCTGTTCCGGACTTTGTGAGAACATCCATCACAAGCTCTGTACCCGATACGCCGGATACATATTTGGGAACACCGGCGGCAAACTGTTCTGCATAGCCCGTGCCAATAAACAGGTTCAGAAATTCATCCATGTTTATCTGACAGCCATTTGCGGCGTAGTCCATAGCTTCGCCCAGGCACTTCATGGCATCATCAAGATATTGATTATCGTAAGCGTGGATCATCCGGCTGCACCTCCTCACGGATAATGTCTCTCATATACAGACCTTCCAAATCGTCTCGTTCAAGCTCTGCACGGAAAGCAGCTCTTGCTTCGTCGTCACGGGCTTTTCTTTTTGCATAATACTCGGTATTATCAGCAATCTCATAAGAAAGAAACTTAATCTTTTCAAAAGCGGAAGGGCTTTTCAAAACGAACTGTTCACCGAGCTTGCCGAGCCGCATGGCATAGGAAAGCTGAGTGAGAGAAATTTCATTGTTCACGAACGCCCTCGCAAAAGAGAAATAGGAATCATCTGCACGATAGCCCACAACGGCATCATAGGGTGTCAGCTCAATGAGGAAATACTCTTTCAGCCAATCCGCACCACGTTTCATAACAGGCGTGGAGACACGGAATTTACGGTATTTCATTAGTAGAGCCAGCCAATGCAGAATGGTGTGTTCATCAGCAGAGAGATTGAGGACAGAGAGATCATCAGTATCAATTTCATATTTGTTAGCGTAGCCGTCCGTGTTCTCGGTACAAGCCCATTCTTTTGCAAGCTCCAAGTACTCGGTGCAATAAAAGCCCTTTCCGTAGTCGTTGTAGGATTTACCTTTTCCAAACACAGGTGTTTGAATAATATCGGGCGAGCCATGATACAGGATTAGTTTGCTCATTTTAATTTCCTCCGTACTTCCTCAGAGTTATCTTGGCTATATTATACTTCTAAAGAAGTATGGAATCAATGTGTTCTCGGAAAAATTCATAAAGTATTTGCAAATTTCTTCTCATCGGCTATCGCAAATACAAAAATCCCGCCCATCTCGACAAGATGTTGTAGTCGAAATGGGCGGGACATGGTTAATCAAGCGGTTTATACTCTGTTACTGCTTTCAAATACGGTTCGGAGTCTCCGTTCAAAATGAGGTCAGCATATTCAAGCGGCGCATTGTAGATCAGATAGTCAAGCTCTGACCGTTCGTACATATTACGGGCAACTTCATTCTCCACTGCAATCGTATCAATCGCTATCATACTGCCATCGCTGAATTTCAGTTCTACACAGCAGTTATCGAAGTTATATTCACCAGAAATAAGACGATTCATAGGGGGTTCCCTCCAAAATTTGATTATTGGAAGTATCGTAAGCGTGGGTTTTGATAGTGGTATCTTTAAGTACGGGAAAACTCTATGGGTTTGCCTGATTCCATTCTTAGGTGGACCTTTTTTGTATTTCCCTTTTTGTAAGGTCGCCTTGAGTCACCTTTCTCACCGCGGGCGTCCCGTTTTTTACGAGCCTGCCCGTTTTGATGAGGGTTTAGTGTCGATGGTCTGGCTCCTTTGGTATGCTGAAATAAATTTTGTTTCGCTTAATTACAGTTCAATTTTCTCGAACATTTCTGAGGGCATGTATTCCTTGAGCACAGCAATAGACTTAGGTGTGCATTGGATTTGCAAAAAATGTTGACCCACTTTCGGTCGCTTGTTTTGCCCCAATGTATCCTCCCATTCTATAAAACCATCTGCGGAATACCCATCGACCCGCCATCGATCCGAAAAGTATAACCATTTGATTCCAAACAAGAGATCCGGCGTTCGAAGTAGTCCAAACCCAATGCAATCTTGCCAATAGTATACTTCGCGATGTAGACCAAACCAACAACTACTCTCGATTCCACTTTCAGACACGATACATTGGGTCGTAAGTAGACTTCCTGTTGTCCACCATACCACAAAAGTAATGGATATTCCCATAACACTAACCGCAAAAATGAAAATCGGCTCATTGATAAACATCGCTAAAGCAGGGCCCACTGCCAAGAATAGAAACGTACCGGCAATTAAATACATGAAGTGCCATGTATTTGCAGCTCGTATAACTGCTTTTCTCATTTTGTATCGCCCCCTTAATATATGCATGCATAACTTGTAAGCCTTTCAGGAAATCCTTTTGATTTTGATGAAGCGACCATTCCGTTTTTCTTTTTCTGCGTAACTTTTTTTACTATAGTATTCCCAGCATAACTTAAAGAGTCCGTTAGCCCTGTTGATACTACAGTAATACCAACTGTTGCGGACAAAGAAGACGCTGTTGCTTTAGCTGTGCTCGGAAATAGTTCTTTAATCGAACCTGCTCCTACGCTTACTCCTGCACTAATTCCATATGAAACTACGTTAAATACCCCACCAATTGCAGCTGCGGCAACGTAATCAACTGCTGTAACCTCGTTACCAAATGCTGCTGAAACTTCAACACCTGCTACGCCTCCTAAAGCGCCTCCTAAAGCAGCAATGCCAACACCAATCAACACTGCTCCAGCCCCACAAGTAGCAACGGCAGCTCCTGCTGCGAGTAATCCTATATCTACAGCTGCACCTGAAATAGCCCCGAAAACCGCACCACTTGTGGCGCCTTCCCAAAAGCTTTTGCCTTGTATTGATGCCGCAATTCCCCCAATAATTCCTCCGACAATTCCTCCAATTATTGTATTGAAGAAATCACCTTGGCTGTCTGCCCGATTCACCGGATTATTCAGGCAATACGCCCACATATTTCCGCCAAGCACACCCTGCCCGGTGGTCATGTAAACGTCCGCAGAAATAAACCGGCAAACCTCGGGGTCGTAGTACCTTGACATGAGGTAATACAGCCCAGTTTCGGTGTCGTAATAGTAGCCTCTGTAACGGAAGGGATTGTCTGCGCCCAGTGAAGTTGCCAAGGTGCCGGTGGTGGAGATGAGCTTGCCCCACGCATCGTAGGTATATTCTACCACGCGCGTGCCGCTGCCGTCCATAAGGTCGGCTGCGTCATTTTGGCCGTTGCGGAGGTAGAAATACTCTGTGCCGTTGTAATTGACGCTGATTACATCGCCGCTGGCATCATAGCTGAACAGCAACGTCTTCTGCGGCGAAATCTGCGCCATGAGCAGGCTGGCACAGCTTCGGCAGGCTACTACAGTGTAAAAACAAGAAATGGGCTAAAGTTAAAGCAGCCCATTTGCCAACGCTATTCTATCTGTATTTCTTTTTTATGCGTGGATTTTACTCAATATCGTGCCATAACATTTCATAAAATTCCTGCGGAGCATAGGTCCTTGCGTGCACTGCCCTTTTTTGTATAGGAGAGCTGTATTGAATCTTCTCCCCATTCAATCAGCTCATGCCGCTGTCGCCCCAAAAATATAGCTATCACAAGTGTTTTGCGATAGCTATATTTTACGGATTAGAAACTACATATCAACCAACTATGTTAGTATAGTCGCTGTTCAATATTTCTACATTCACAATAATATGTGAACTTTCTTCATAATAGATTCGATACAGAACACCCTTTTCAAAGTCGCAATTAAATATTTTTTTCTTTGAGAAGGCATCCAAATAAAAAGTTAACTTGGGTTGCCCGTTGTTTGAAAACACATAAGCAAATGTCACAGGAAGCGGAGGCGCTTCCGTTGAATCGCGGTACTCCCTTTCAAAATATCCTTCGTGGGATATTATGGATGGGTTTTGTATTTTTTTGCAATATATGCCCCCATAAACAAGAGCAATCGCAATCCCTAACACAGCAGCAATCAGTTCTGCTTTATTGCATTTGAGCGGGTTCCAAAACCTTGAACATGCTAGAAGTATTAAGGAAAATGCAAAGAGAATACCGCCGACTCCCCAAATCCTAAATATCAATCCATTTAAGTTATACATTGTTCTCCTCTCTTAATATGGTAGCAAACTTCTAGTAATATTTATGCCAGTGCTCGTGACTGCTTTCGCTATTTGTACCGTCTGAATAACCCGCCTCATTTTTTCCTTATTTTGCTCTGCGTAATACCGGGATTTTTCTTGTATTGCTTTCCGGCATACGATGAATAATTCCGAGGACTAAGATTGTCTAGTGCTTGTTCAACTTTTGCAGTAACTTTTTCTCCAATAACGTCTACTGCTGAACTTACCACAATGTTCACAGCAGATTGCCCTATGTTAACTTCTTCGCCTCTAATTACTTTCTCGACACTTTTTATTCCTTCTGTTACTGTATTTCGTGCTAAAGCAGCTCCAAAACCGGATCCTGGGATAAGTGCAGTCACACCCGCAGCCACATATTCGCCAATAGATGATGTCGGTTTCAGGATGTCCCATCCAGTTTTTCCTGAAATTAGGTTCCCAATAACATCACTTACATATTGTGATGCAATCCCAACTACTACTTTCGCAACGAGTCCCCAAAACTTTCCTTGAACTTCATAGCGTACTACCGGATTATTCCCGCAATACGCCCACATATTTCCGCCAAGCACACCCTGCCCGGTGGTCATGTAAACATCCGCGGAAATAAACCTGCAAACCTCAGGGTCGTAGTACCGTGTCATCAGGTAGTACAGCCCGGTTTCGGTGTCGTAATAGTAGCCTCTGTAACGGAAGGGATTGTCTGCGCCCAGTGAAGTTGCCAAGGTGCCGGTGGCGGAGATGAGCTTGCCCCACGCATCGTAGGTATATTCTACCACGCGCGTGCCGCTACCGTCCATAAGGCCGACTACGTCATTTTGGCCGTTGCGGAGGTAGAAATACTCTGTTCCGTTGTAATTTACGGAAATAAGCTGTCCGCTGGCGTCGTAGGAATAAAGTTGCTTGACCTGGCTCGAGCCGCTGCCCTGCACCTGCGCCATGAGCAGGCTGCCGTTGTAGCTGAACGTGGTCGTAACGCCGTTTACCGTTTTGCTGCTGCGCACGCCCTGCTCGTCATAGGTGTAGCTCGCCGTTGTGCTGTTGCCGCTCAGGCTCTGCAAACGCTTGCCCTGCCAGGAGAGCGTATAGCCCCGGTAATTTTAGAGCCTGCCTCATTAATATGAAGCAGGCTCCATGGTTTTATCTGCGCCGTTCCTTTATCCGGAAGTACTTGCGATGCTCATATCTTCCAATGAAATATAAAGCTCCCCAGACTACAAATAGCAGCAGAAAAAATGCAAGTGCAGCCCAATCAACTACATGCTTATTCAGAATACCCATTCCGCCCATAAGCAACATTGACGCTTCTGCGAAAAAGCTGACATGCAAAATTAAATTGAGTACGAACATGATCCGCATGATCATCGTATGCCGGATGATTTTCCCCTCGAATTTCGAATATTTATCACGAACGATATGCTTCGCCGAGATAAAGAACCATCTGTCAAGCAGGTTCGTTTGGGCTTTATACGCCTTGTATCCTTTTCTGGAAAGTTTCGTGGAAAGTTCCACTTCCATAAAGCCTCGTGTTGCCAGAAAGCATAAAAAGGAGAATATGACCAAATGAATTATCCCATTTTCTTTCATTGCATGCATGCCCTCAATATACTATACGCAGAGTTCGGAATGGATGCCTTGACAATAGAACGAACTGCCTTTGAGGCGTTTTGAAGAGCTTGCTTTGCTACCTGGCTGTAGTAGTAGCGCCCCGCTTTTGCGACCTCTTTGGCTGCCGTCTTGATACCGCTCTTCCCAACATTCGATACCGCACTTCCTACCCGCTTTAACGCCCTGCTGGCAGATGCGCTTAAATGCTTGTTTCCGGCTCCGGAACCGCCAATTCTTCCACTTACAGCCCCAAGGACGCCACCAACCGCAATATTGGTCAGGTATTCGGAGGCTGTTGCTTTTCCGCCAGATGATACATAGGTATCCACTCCTGCGCTCACAGCGCCAATCACACCATTTGCGATTGTTTGCCCCACGACGCCTACTCCGGTTGCTGCTAATCCGCCTGAAATTGCTCCTGTTGCAGCAGCAACTCCAACGCTTCCCCAGTTTATGTTATCCCATCCGTTTTCAATACCCTGGGATATTACGGATATTGCTCCGCTTATAATGGCGCCGGCCGCTGCACCAATTATTATGTTCCAGAACTCACCTTGAACTTCATAGCGTACTACCGGATTATTCCCACAATACGCCCACATATTGCCGCCAAGCACACCCTGCCCGGTGGTCATGTAAACGTCCGCGGAAATGAACCTGCAAACCTCGGGGTCGTAGTACCTTGACATGAGGTAATACAGCCCAGTTTCGGTGTCGTAATAGTAGCCTCTGTAGCGGAAGGGATTGTCTGCGCCCAGTGAAGTTGCCAAGGTGCCGGTGGTGGAGATGAGCTTGCCCCATGCGTCGTAGGTATATTCTACCATCTTTGTGCCGCTGCCGTCCATAAGGCCGACTACGTCATTTTGGCCGTTGCGGAGGTAGAAATACTCTGTTCCGTTGTAATTGACGCTAATTACATCGCCGTTTGCGTCATAGCTGAACAACAGCGTCTTCTGCGGCGAAGTCTGCGCCATGAGCAGGCTGGCACAGCTTCGGCAGGCTGCTACAGTGTAAAAACAAGAAACGAGCTACTTACAAGGTAAAAGCAGCCCGTTTTGTAGCGTTGGTCGCGTTATTCTTGCATGTTGTCTAAAGTATTAGGGCACATTTGCTTTTTATTACACTCAAGCAGCTCCATTAACGATTCCCTTACAGAATCAATCTTACATCTTTTCAACTCGCGTTCAGAAAAGCTCATTATTGTGTCACGCGTATCATCTGAAAGAATTTCCGTGAGAAAGTTGATTATATAACATTGATTTCTGTAATTCTGCTTCGGATATATCCTAAGCATATGCTGCAATTCAGCTTCTTCTCCTAAAAAGTATAGTGCTTGGTAGCAAGACAATCGATTAAAGTTTCGATGCTCCTTTGGCAACCTGTCCTGTATAAAAGCAAAGCTCTTTGCTCTTCTCTCATCAGTATTTCCAATTACGCCTATGCCATAAACCGCATACCCCCTTACCAAGTAGTATCGATCCTGTGCCATATGCATCAGTTGCTGATATGCCGTTTCATCTGCGTATACGCTCAGTGAATCTGCCGCTTCGACTCGCACTAGATCATTGTGATCGACCGCCAGACGCATAAGTATGCCGTGCATAAAATCATCTGTATAGGCTGCCGCCACTCTTGCGACTAGGCTTCGTACAAAAGGTGACCTATCTCCCGCTAACTTGCATAGGACATTTTTATTCGTCGCATATTTCTGAGGATCATACCTGTCGCATAAATCAAACAGGAACCTCTCTTTTTCATTTGATTTCATTACGCGACATTCCTTTCGAGTATTCTGCTCTTTTTGATTTATTCCGGTTTCCTCGCGCTTTTTGTTCTTTTTGCAATCTTTTCTTTTCTTTTTTTGAGGTATTCGGGTCTTTAATGCGTCGAGCAATCTCAGCATCTGACGTACCAATTAAACCAGTATCTCGCTGATTCTCCTTGCCCTTGGTTTTCGCTTGAACAACAGAGATACCCGAACCAATGGTGATCCCTGATCCTATACTGAAAGGATGAGTTACTACAGTCTCTACAACCTGCCATATCTGCGCAATGGCTTCAACTGCTCCAGCTACCCCTTCTGCAGCCTTTATCACCAGCGCTTCTTCCCCGTTTATCAGTATATCCGCTACGACCGCAACTGCCACACCAATAACAAGCAGTTCAATGAGGGTAAATGTTACGCCAAGGATGCAAACCGTAACGCTTTCCCCGAGCGTGTCGGAATAAAGAATCGGGTTATTGAGGCAATATGCCCACATATTTCCGCCAAGCACACCCTGCCCGGTGGTCATGTAAACGTCCGCAGAAATAAACCTGCAAACCTCGGGGTCGTAGTACCGTGTCATCAGGTAGTACAGCCCGGTTTCGGTGTCGTAATAGTAGCCTCTGTAGCGGAAGGGATTGTCTGCGCCCAGTGAAGTTGCCAAGGTGCCGGTGGCGGAGATGAGCTTGCCCCACGCATCGTAGGTATATTCTACCATCTTTGTGCCGCTGCCGTCCATAAGGCCGGCCACATCATTTTGGCCGTTTCTGAGGTAGAAGTACTCCGTACCGTTGTAATTGACGCTAACTGCATCGCCGTTGGCATCGGAGTACATTCCAAACGTTTTTAATATTTATCCCTGTAAATACTCCGTTTATTACGCTTCCGCTTTAAGCTCCCGTATTGGTTTATCTTTTTTGCCTTTTTTCTTCCTCTTATAGAAATTGTTGCGTCTTCGATTGCAATCATAATAGCTGAAATTATCGCGCACACTGTGAATAAAGATGCAAATATAAACCAAATCCAGTCGGGTAATGAGGCTGGCAAACGGGAAGTATAATGAAATACGTCGCCGAGGGCATAGATGAGGAACAACAGATAATTTCCAGCTTGCAGAAACATCCATGGCAAGCCAAAAGAATTCCCCTTAAACCATCCGCAAAAAAAGTTTTCAGCCATTTGGGGATTGGTATTTGTGGAACAGAAATCTTTCCTAAAATTGCGATTATCAACCATGCAATCACAAATATTATAATTTTTATGAGCAGGCTTTGTTCTGCATAACACTCCATATAAATCCTCCGAACTAGCTATAATGGGAGCCAGTTTGCAGGAATCACAAGCTGGCCCCTTGCACTTATTTACTTGTTATGTTCAGAGAAAATTATTATTTCGCATGGAATCATCGCTTCTTCTACCCAGTACTCATGCATCCTGGATAGACATTCTTCAAAGTGCAGTTTTTCATCTGTAGGGTGTTCAGTCATACAAAACATCCTATCATAGCCATCAATCACTATAGCAATAGATGAAAACGTCAACCAATCCAAGTCACAAGCGCACTCATCCCATGCGTTCCAATTCTCTCCAAAGTAGGCCGGAAATTGAAATGCTGCTGAATACTCTTTAAAAAAATCGCTAACGCTCCTGCATCTTGCTCCTCTAATATAGGCGGAGTATCTTCCTTCAATATGGCTATTAGCGTAAAATTCGGAGTAAGCATCATCAGACGTACCCTGCTTTTTCGTTATCATTGTTTGAACACTCCTTTTATTTAATTTGAATGAACGTACGATAATGATTTTTTGTATACCATCCTGTAGAGTTCGCCCCGATAACTAACCGTTCGCTTCCACGGTTTACACCTTTTATATATGGATTAACATCATATTCTCTATATGTTGTATTCGTCGGCAGTATCTGAGATCCACTTCTTCCATCATTGACATAGGTGCGACCGCCCTTATACCCAGGTTTAGGATTACCATTGTGACTTGTTACATAATCATAAGTGTCTTTGGCTTTTTGAGGCACTGGATCATCTCTGGGAATAGTTCGTGACAAAGAATATCCATGAGATGCGCCAAGTGCTCCACCGCCAGCAGTGCTTATTACGGTTCCCCAGTTACCTTGATCCATAAAATCGCTAACCGAGGAAGATGTAGAAGCTGCACTGACAGCACATGCTCCGAAAGCAAGAGATGAGCCAATAAAAGCTCCTGCTGCAATGGTTGAAGCTGTCGTTGCAGCGGCGATCCCATTTGCCACACAAGATACTGCAACTGCAGCGCCTAAAGCTCCCCCGGCCGTTGCTACTACTGCTACGGCACATGCCACAACGATAGCTGCGCCAAGTGCCCAGTGCCACCACTCATAGCCAGATGGATCAAGACGTACTACCGGATTATTCCCACAATACGCCCACATATTTCCGCCAAGCACACCCTGCCCGGTGGACATGTAAACGTCCGCAGAAATGAACCTGCAAACCTCGGGGTCGTAGTACCGTGCCATGAGGTAGTACAGCCCGGTTTCGGTGTCGTAATAGTAGCCTCTGTAACGGAAGGGATTGTCTGCGCCCAGTGAAGTTGCCAAGGTGCCGGTGGTGGAGATGAGCTTGCCCCACGCATCGTAGGTATATTCTACCACCTTCGTGCCACTGCCGTCCATAAGGCCGACAATATCCGTCTGCCCGTTGCGCAGATAATAGTACTCCGTGCCGTTGTAATTTACGGAAATAAGCTGTCCGCTGGCGTCGTAGGAGTAGAGTTGCTTGACCTGGCTCGAGCCGCTGCCCTGCACCTGCGCCATGAGCAGGCTGCCGTTGTAGCTGAACGTGGTCGTAACGCCGTTCACCGTTTTGCTGCTGCGCACGCCCTGCTCGTCGTAGGTGTAGCTGGCGGTGGTATTGTTGCCTGACAAGGACTGGAGGCGCTTGCCTTCCCATGCCATCGTGTAGCCCCGGTAGCTGAGCGGGTTGCCGATCTCATCATAGGTGATGGCTTCGCCATCATAGCTGACGAGTTTGTCCTTCCATACGCTGTCGTAAGCATAGGTGACGGTGTCTGTCGGCGTACCCAAAGCACCCGTTGTGTATCCCATGAATTTGGGGGATGGGAATGTAATTGAAAACAAATTGAAAACGGCGAAAATGATCGTTGAAAGGGCGTAAAAAAGCCCCTAAAACCAATGATAAGTCGGATCCGGGAGCCTATATAGGGCGGTATTCTGTGAAACGTTTCGCTGCATCTACGGCAAACTGAAAGAGCGGAAAAGTGTTTAGAATAGCGAAAAACCCAGACATTGTCTGGGTTTTTCGTGCCTGCATCTAAATTGACCGGCAATGTTGGCGTTACTGGTCAATTTAGATGCAGAGTTTAATCATCAGGCCAACACGCATGGGCAAAACGCAGGCAACAGTTTTCAAGGTAAGCCTTTTTCGCAAGCTGACCCAGCCAATCTATCGGTATTGTTCTTTCCAAATAGCATAAGCCTGCAAGCCCTCCGGCCACTGCTGCTGTGGTGTCACTGTCATGACCCAAATTAACGGCTTTCAAAACGCATTCAGCATAGCCGCCGGTATTCATCGCACACCATAGCGCAGCTTCCAGCGTATGCACGACATAACCGCTGCTATTGATCTCCGTTTCCCGGAGCGTTTCGATTTCCGTGAGCCGCTCAAATGCAACTGCTTCTTTTGTAAATTCCGGATCCTTTCGGTAATAGTCCAATCCATCACGAATGCCGATCTTGCAGCCGTCATATGGATCGCCGGCACGCAGCAGCCAAAAGACTACGGAAGCGTAGATGCCGCAGGCAATCAGACAGGTTTTGTGTGCGTGGGTCAGTTTGGACGCATCATGGATGGCGCGAGCCGTTGCATCGTTTAGGCTTAACAGCCCTTTTCCTCTATTTTGCCCGATAAGATAGAATATCGTTGGCATGATGCGCATGAGTGAACCGTTGCCGCAGGCGTTATCTGTAAGACCGCCGCATTCAAGGGGGGGATATCCGTGCGCATACTTGAAAATGGCGGCTTTTGTGGAATTCCCGATGTCAAACAGCTCATCTCGGGCAGAATATGCGCCATTCATCATCCATTCTGTGAATCTTTTCATTTGATCATCGTAATCAACGCCATGCACCAAGGATTCCATCGTGCAAACCGTCATGCTGGTATCATCAGACCATGTTCCGGGAGGCTGCCCGTGCACACCGCCTCCGCGCATGCCGGTAACCGGGTCTTTCAGCAACGACTCGCGGCTCATGAACTCGGCAGGAACGCCTAGCGCATCGCCAACAGCAAGACCCATGATGGAACCCTGAACCAAATCCAGATAGCGTTTCTTATTCATGCCGTGCACCTTTCTTTTGATAATGTATATGGCAATATGAATCAAGCCTGCCTCAGCCTTTTGCTGATTCAACGGTTAACTCCAAGCTCTGCTCTATTTCATAAAATGCTCCGTTGAAGCTGGTTAAGAACGAAACAGGAACTACGCTAGCAGATGCGTTGAGGATCCGCCCGTTTTCGGTATATTCCATCTGCTCGTTGTTTTCTCGGATAATAAAGTGGCTGATCAGGCGGTCGCCCAGTACGCTGTGTTCGTCGGCTGTGCAGCCCTCACGCCGGTAAGCGTTGGATGCGTCCATCATGATTTGCAGTTGCCTGCCGCCATCGCCTGTGTCCATTTCCATGCAGGATAAAGCGATTTTATCCGCATCTAGACCACAGGTGCAGCCGTCTCTGCAGCTATCCTCAATCATCGGAATAAATGTATCCGCCATATCCTCGCTCAGCGTATAAAACACCTCGCCACGGCCGCCTATATTGCCATTATACATCGCCCGCATGGAAATTTTGAAACAGTCCGGCTTGTATGCGGTAAGAACGCCCTGCTGCGTAAGATACGCCGTCCTCCGCTGCTGTGCGCCGCCGTCGAGAAAGCATTCCAGATATTCCGTTGGATCGGGGAGCATGCTCTTCCGCCGGGCAATTTTCGCGCCGGATTGCATCGGAATAGTCCAAAGTGATCTGCGTCTGAATCGGCTGGTCATTCTCCAGCACAATATAGCGGGGATAGAGCCGTACCCTTTCCATATCCGCTACACAGGTGCAGCGGGGAGAGCCGATCATCTGCTCAAAGGTATCAATATAATATTCCCGATGGTTGAAGCGAATATAGGCGGAGAGCCAGATCCTGCCCGGCCGGTAAAACGTCAGGCGGTTCACATGGTCAATCCCGATCCCGATCCCTTCCGGGTTGGAGCGCGCCACATTAATAAGCGTTATTTCAACGTTTTCCGCATGATGCTTTGCCCGGCACAAGCTGCGATCAATCTGGGGCGTTATTGCAAGTTCCAGTTCGATGGGCGCATCGCCTTCCCGCATCTGAAGGCCGTCCATGTTTGTGGTAAACTGCGTTACATCCAACGTACAGGTGCAGGGGATTGCAGCCGTTTTCCAGCCATACAGTGCGCAACCTGCCCAAAGGAGCCCCAGCAGACCAATAGCAAGCCAAACCGTTCTGTACTTCTTTTCCAATTGCGTATACTGCAATGCGCAAATCAGCTTTTGGGCACTCTGATAGCGTTTTCTGGGTGATATGGCCGTGCATTTTGTGATGATCCGCCCCAATGCCCCTTTGAGCCGGGGTTCATCCGGATGAAACGGCCGGCCGCTGTACATTTCGTATATGGTAACGCCAAGCGAGAATATATCGCTTCTTCCATCGCTCTGGCATAACCCGTATTGCTCAGGCGCAGCATAGCCCGGGGTTAACACAATGCGGGTATCCTTATCCTGCCCTGTGTCAAAAAGCCGGGACGCATCAAAATCCACCAAAACATACATCCCGGCTTTGCTTTTTATGATATTCGAAGGTTTGATGTCCCGGTGAATCACGGGAGGTTCCAGCGAGTGGAGCGTTTTAAGCGCCTGCGCAATATCCAAAAAACACTGCAGGGCTTCCGAGTAGGAATGCGTTTTTTGCGTATCCATCCGTTCCTGAAGGGATTCGCCCTCAACATATTGCTCCTCCACCTCTATTATCCCATCCTTCGGTTCTCCGATGGACAGGATCTGCGGCAAATAAGGCGACCTGACCCGGGATAGTTTTTGGTAAATCGGCAAAAGCGACTGATCCAACCGTTTGACCACCCTTGTGATTCGCCCGGTTTTGTCCTGTTTGAAATATATTTTGTCCTGGCTTTTACTCCAGCGCAAATAGTCATTTCTGCGGCTCATAACAGCTTTTCTCCAATTTCATCCAGCAATTCGTTCGCTTCCATAACGCTATATCCCTTTTCCAGGGAAAATATCAGGGCACTGTCCCGAAGACGGCGGGGATCCAGCCCCGCAAAGCCTCCCGTTCTGAGCAGCCGCTGCGTTTCCTCCAGGGATAAACCCATGGCAAATGCAATCGAAATCACGCCGCTGCGGGTCGGCTGCCTTTTCCCGTTCCACAGTTTATAGACATAGTCCCCCAAACCGCTCTTCGCTGCGATGGTGGCAAGCGCAACCCCTTTCTCCTCTGCCAGACGCTGCAGGTATCGAGCCCGTCGTTACTACCTTGGCAATGTATCCTGCCATCTAGTCTAGAACTTAAATAAAAGCTGTTGAAAGGAGCCTAATATGGAACATAAACGAGTCATTAAGATCACGGTTGTACTTCTCCTGGTAGCACTCTATATCGTGGGTTGCCTTCTGTCGGACAAAAAAGACGACGAGGGAAGGAAGATAGTGATTGCTCGTGATAGACTATCTGGAGAACCTTTGCTGTGGATAACCGAAGAACAGTTTCTGGAAGATTATAATAATAAGGTGAATGATCCCACTTTGCAAGAATTGAATAAGATATTTTATGATTCAATTGGTAAATAAGGACTATGGGGTTCTTCTATAGGACAAAAATTCAACAATTACTAAGTGTAATAATACTACCATGGAAACGGAGGAACGGAATATGGAGAAGATCACATCGGATATTGTTATCGAAATTCAAGATGGAAAGCCGTATGCTTGTTGCACAGAGAATATTGCTCGGGGCAAGGCGATTAGGCCTATGATGGAATCCTTGGGATGGGTGTTTTTTGGCGAAGTTTCAAAAACAATTCACGGGGAATCCACTACAGTTGCCGAGTATCATAGAGGAGAGTAAACATCGAAGATGATAAGAAAAGCAATGATATTGAAGTAATGAAGAGCCTGAAGATTTATATGGATGAGCAGCAAGAACGGTTCTACGAACGCGGCATTATAACAGACGAAGAGTTTGAGCAGAAAAAAGCGGAATTTCTTTCGAAAGCCTGATACCTGCCTTATGCAGCAAAAAAACGGAGTCGTTTCAGAATGAATCAATAAAAGGACAGACTGACAATCCGAAAAAGGGTTGGGCGGTCTGTCCTTTTGCATTGAAGCGGAAAAGTGTTTAGAATAACGAAAAACCCAGACATTAGCGACCATTAATATCATTGGTATAGACAACTGTACCCATCGTCAATGAAAACGGTCGGGTTAGGAAAATGGTTGGACTTTGCGTACTGCATTAACATGGTCTGCTGAGACGAGATTTGTCAAGGGTGTTTTCTCCCATACAACACTGTATTGTTTTGCAGCCAAATTGCGAATAAAATGATTTCCCACTCTTGACAACTCCATTTTTTGTGCTATTCTTATTTAGAATTAAATAATTCAAACCGTTGAAGCGGAGATAACGGCAATGATGCCTTTACAGAGAACCCGTGGTGCTGAGAATCGGGTATGAAACAAGTTGTCAAATGGACCGCTGAGGGCGCAGTCAAATGTGATTTTCACAAAGTATTCTGCGACGTTGCAGGCAGACGTCATTTGCCGGGGATATGTTGGTATCCTACTAAGCGCATAGGGTAAGCCTATGAATCAAGGTGGCACCGCGGATAGTGTTTTTATTCGCCCTTGACAGAAACAATATTTCTGTCAAGGGCGTTTTCTTTTGCTCCTTTGGCAGAAAGCCGACGGAGTATTTTATTTAGGAGGAAACAAATATGTACAAAACAATTCTGCAAAAGATTACCTGCGGTCAAAACCTGACGAAGTCAGAAGTTGAGGAAGTAATTCAGGCTATCAATAACGATGAGCTGACGGAAGGTCAGATTTCCGGGTTCCTTGTGGCTCTCGTTATGAAAGGAAGCACACTGGAAGAAATCACCTATATCGCCGAGGCGATGAGAAAGGTTTGCGTGCCGCTGCATCCGAATGTTAAGCATGAGATGATGGATACCTGCGGCACAGGCGGCGGACTCAGTACCTACAACATCTCCACTGCAACAGCCATTGTTTCGGCATCTGCCGGTATCCCCATCGCAAAGCATGGAAGCCGCTCCATATCCAGCCTGTCCGGCAGCGCAGATGTTCTGGAAGCCTTAGGTGTGAACATCAATCTGAGTCCCGCTCAGGCGGAAAAGCTGATTGAAGACATCGGCATTGCCTTCATTTACGCGCCTCTGTTTCACCCGGTTATGTGCAAGGTTTTGCCGCCCGAAGCGGCGCTTGGCATCAAAACGATTTTTTACACCATTATCGGTCCGCTGATCAATCCCGCCTTTGCGCCCAGACATCTGTTGGGCGTATATAAACCGGAACTTCTGCCGCAGGTGGCTCATGTGGCAAAGGAAATCGGCTATACACGGGCCATGTTTGTGCATGGCCTTGACGGTTTGGATGAGATATCTTTGCTGGGCAAGACAAAAATAATGGAGCTGAAGGACGGCAATCTGGAAAGCTACGAAATCTGCCCCGAGGATTTTGGCATGAACCGCTGCTCGCTTCAGGATATAAAAACAGGCACACCGGAGGAAAATGCGGCAATTATCCGCGGCGTTTTCAGCGGAGAGATCACGGGACCGCAGAAGGACGCCGTGGTACTGAATTCTGCGGGAGCACTTATTGTAGGTGAGAAAGCCAATGATTTTGAAGAAGGCATTGCATTGGCCAGGCAGATCATAGAGGATGGCCTGGCGATGAAAAAGCTTGACGAGCTTGTTGTTAACTCCAATGCATTTTTGAAATAGAGGGCGTTCGTATGAAATTTATCACTGCGCTCCAGGGAAAAAAACAGAAAAACAAAAATGTTGTCATCCCGGATATCAAATGCTTTTCCCCGAAAGAAGGCGATCTGCTCGCAGGCAGAGAACCTGCTGCAATAGCCAGGGAACTTGTTGCAGCAGGTGCGCCGGTACTTTCGGTTGTAACCGAGGAATGTAATTTCAGGGGAAGCAAGCTTTTACTTCGACAGATTGCTTCGCTTGGTGTCCCGGTACTTCGGAAGGATTTCCTGAGAACAAAAGATGAGATACGTGAAACAAAAGAGCTCGGTGCATCAGCGGTGCTTTTAATGTATTCCTGTTTGGATGATTTTACACTGCGCGAATTGTATAACGAAGCCAAATTCGTGGGCCTGGACGTTCTGGTGGAAACGCATACGGAGGAAGAACTCCAAAAAGCTGTTCTTCTCGGTGCGGAACTGGTCGGTGTCAATAATCGGGATATCAGTATCCTGGAAAAGGACGATGGAACTGTGTCACTGACCGAACGACTGGCGGCAATGAAGCCGGAGGTATGCTTCCTTGTCAGCGAAAGCGGGATACAGTCCCCTGCGGATGTTCGCAGAGCAATAGATTCCGGCGCAGACGCCGCACTTGTGGGAACGGCACTGTTGAAAGCGGAGGATACCAGCGCATTTTACCGGAAACTGTGCCGTTCGGTACGTGTGAAACTTTGCGGCATGATGTCTGTTTCTAATATACAAGCGTGCAGTCAGGCGGATATTCTCGGATTTGTGGTGGACTACCCCGTAAATGTACCGTGGAATATTTCAAGCTCAATGGCAAAGAAACTTCTGTGTGAAGTGCCTGTGGGGTGTGAAAGCTGTATTGTAACCGGCGGCTCGCCGGAAAAGGTGATTGCTCTGGCAGAAGAGCTAAACCCTGACTATATCCAGCTCCACCATAACGAAAGCATGGAGCAGACAAAATGCATTGTATCGGCCTTGTCACAAACAGGGATACGGGTAATCAGAAGTATATCCTGCTCAGAACAGAAACGCAGGGAGCAATTTGGAACAGCATCCTTGAATAAGCTGTCTGAAATCTTTGCGGAGATGGGCGTGGCGGAACTGCTGGTTGACAGCAGAAGTGCCGAAAATGCAGCGGCATCCAGGGAAGATACCCCAATCCGTATTTTTCAGGAACTAAAAAAATGCAGTCCGATTCCGGTCATGCTGGCAGGAGGAATTACACCGGGCAATATCTCAAAGGTAATTGCCGAAAGCGGTGCAGACAGAATCGATGTAATGACAGGTATCGAGAAATCGCCGGGTGTTAAATCCCACATTGCGGCAGACGAATTATTTAATCAAATCGGAGGTTAAAGATGAACAGGAAAGGACGTTTTGGCATTCACGGCGGTCAGTACATTCCCGAAACGCTGATGAATGCAGTCATTGAACTGGAGGAAGCGTATAATCATTATAAAAACGACCCTGAATTTAACAGAGAGCTCACTGAGCTCTTTAACGAATATGCAGGCAGACCATCACGGCTTTATTATGCAGAGAAGATGACGAAAGACCTCGGCGGTGCAAAAATATATCTCAAACGTGAAGATCTCAACCACACGGGCGCACATAAGATCAATAATGTGCTCGGTCAGGCGCTTCTTGCAAAAAAGATGGGGAAAACACGGCTGATCGCTGAAACCGGGGCCGGTCAGCACGGCGTTGCCACGGCGACAGCCGCCGCACTGATGGGGATGGAATGTGTGGTCTTTATGGGCGAAGAGGATACCATCCGCCAGGCTCTTAACGTCTACCGTATGCGCCTGCTCGGCGCTGAAGTTATTCCCGTAAAAACCGGTACGGCAACCCTTAAGGACGCTGTATCCGAAGCCATGCGCGAGTGGACCTCCCGCATCAGCGATACCCACTACTGCCTTGGCTCTGTTATGGGACCCCATCCATTTCCAACCAATGTTCGTGATTTTCAGTCGGTCATTTCCAAGGAGATCAAGGAACAGATTCTTGCAAAAGAAGGCCGGCTGCCCGATGCGGTCATCGCGTGTGTAGGCGGCGGTTCCAATGCCATCGGCAGCTTTTATCATTTTCTCGAAGATGAAAGTGTTCGCTTAATCGGATGTGAGGCGGCAGGCAGAGGTATTGATACCTTCGAAACAGCCGCTACAGTCAATACTGGCAGAGTCGGAATCTTCCATGGCATGAAGTCTTATTTCTGTCAGGATGAATACGGACAGATTGCTCCTGTGTATTCTATCTCCGCTGGTCTTGACTATCCAGGCATCGGCCCCGAACACGCGCATCTTCACGATATTGGCAGAGCCGAGTATGTTCCCATCACAGATGATGAGGCGGTAAATGCATTTGAATACCTGGCAAAGACCGAAGGTATCATTCCGGCAATCGAATCGGCTCATGCGGTTGCTCATGCTATGAAGATTGCCCCGACAATGGAGAAAGATACGATTATCGTTATTACGATTTCCGGCAGAGGTGATAAAGACTGCGCAGCCATCGCCCGCTACAGAGGGGAGGATATCCATGAGTAACATCAAAAAAGCGTTTGAAAACGGAAAGGCCTTTATTGCTTTTATTACCTGCGGGGATCCCAACCTGGAAACCACGGCCGCAGCCGTTCGTGCCGCTGCTGGAAACGGTGCGGACCTCATTGAGCTTGGCATCCCGTTTTCCGACCCCACAGCGGAAGGCCCCGTTATTCAGAACGCAAATCTGAGAGCGCTGAGCGGCGGCATTACGACAGATAAGATTTTTTCTTTTGTCCGGGAACTGCGCAAGGATGTAACTGTTCCGATGGTCTTTATGACCTATGCGAATGTCGTTTTTTCCTACGGTGCGGAACGATTTATCTCTGCATGTAAAGAAATCGGCATTGACGGACTCATTCTGCCTGATCTGCCCTTTGAGGAAAAAGAAGAGTTTCAGCCGATTTGTAAGCAGTACGATGTAGCGCTTATATCGCTCATTGCGCCGACATCAGAAAACCGTATCGCCATGATTGCTAAAGAAGCAGAGGGCTTTATCTATCTTGTTTCCAGTCTCGGCGTAACCGGAACACGAAACGAGATTACAACTGATCTTACAAGCATTGTGAAAGTGATTCGTGAAAACTCAAATATTCCCTGTGCTATCGGTTTCGGCATTTCCACTCCAGAACAGGCAAAGAAAATGGCGACAATTTCTGATGGGGCTATTGTTGGCTCCGCAATCATCAAACTGCTTGAAAAGCACGGAAAAGATGCGCCGCAATACATTGGTGAATATGTGAAAAAGATGAAATCGGCGCTGACGATTGATTAAAACACAGTAATTAACATAAAAAGAAGGAACCGAGAACAAGCTATGGGCATACCTGTTCTCGGTTCCTATTTTTCAAACTCCTCGTTCCCATTACAGCATAAGGCACACAGATCAATAAGTGCTGCGGAGCATCTTATAGAAGGTCAGACAGACGTTTGCTATAAAAAAAGTCATGAACGATCTGGTTGTACTCCTTCCACAGCGGAAGTGTTTTACAAGTTCCGGCTCTCGCACAGGGCGGTGCATCCTCTGTCAGGCAGCTGACGGTCGCAAGGGAACCTTCCATCCATTCCAGGATCTCGCCAAGCACATACTCCTCCGGCTCACGGCAAAGAACATAGCCGCCGCCATGACCGCCTTGTCCTGTTACCATCTTTCCTCGAACCAGTTCTTTTACGATGATCTCCAGGTATTTTTTCGAAATCTCCTGACGGGCGGCAATATCTTTTAATGGGATGCAGCCTTCCCCTTTGTGCTCCGCCAAGTCGATCATTACTCTGAGCGCATAGCGCCCTTTAGTTGAAATCATGTTTCTCACCTCACTTGACCTATTGTACTACGGGGTCAATAGGCAAATCAATCGGGAGACAAACAATTTTTTCATTAAACCTATTGACATAGTAGGTTAATAGCAGTATACTTCTACTTGTAACCGATTTTGAAGAGATAACGAGGAAGGGGGCGATCGTAATGACCGGATACAATGCTTATCAGGTGAATACCATCATGTGTTGTCGAATGTTTTACTCCCGGGCATGTCATATGGCGGGGGCTTGTCTGCGTGTATCATGCAGCTGTTCGCCTCAACACTGTGTTTGATTGATTGGTCAGCATATTGTCAGCCATTTGCCCGGGAGCTCATCACAAGCTTCCGGTTTTTGTTTTTTTAAGAACCGGAATATTGGATTCCGCTGAAACCGATTATATTTCAAAACAAGGAGATTACGATTATGAGTGAATATAAATTTGAAACCCTGCAGCTTCATGTTGGTCAGGAGCAGGCTGACCCCGCCACCGATTCCCGAGCCGTTCCCATTTACCAGACCACTTCCTATGTGTTTCACAATTCCGCACACGCCGCCGCTCGCTTCGGGTTGGCCGATGCAGGCAACATCTACGGCCGCCTGACTAACTCTACTCAGGATGTGCTGGAAAAGAGAATTGCCGCTTTGGAGGGTGGTGTCGCTGCGCTGGCCGTTGCTTCCGGTGCGGCCGCCATTTCTTACACCATCGAGGCGTTGGCGCAGAAGGACGACCACATTGTTGCCCAGAAAACCATCTACGGTGGCAGCTACAACCTGCTGGCCCACACCCTGCCTCAGTACGGCATTGAAACCACCTTTGTGGATGCTCACAATCTTGCCGAGGTGGAAGGGGCAATTCGTCCCAACACCAAGGCCGTTTATCTGGAAACGCTGGGCAATCCCAACTCGGACATCCCCGACATTGACGCCATTGCGGCCATTGCCCATAAGCACGGCCTGCCGCTGGTGATCGACAACACCTTTGGGACTCCGTATCTGATCCGCCCCATTGAGCACGGCGCAGACATTGTGGTCCACTCGGCAACCAAGTTCATCGGCGGTCACGGAACCTCTTTGGGCGGTGTGATTGTGGATTCCGGCAAGTTTGGCTGGAAGGCCAGCGGCAAGTATGCCCCCATCGCAGAGGCCAATCCCAGCTACCATGGGGTCTCCTTTGTGGACGCCGCAGGGCCGGCAGCGTTTGTGACTTACGTTCGGGCAATTCTGCTGCGGGATACCGGTGCGGCGATCTCTCCGTTCAATGCGTTCCTGCTGCTACAGGGCGTGGAAACACTTTCGCTGCGGCTGGAACGCCATGCCGAAAATACCAAAAAGGTCGTGGAATACCTCTCCAAACATCCCCAGGTTTCCAAAGTCAATCATCCCTCCCTGCCTGAGCATCCTGACCACGAGCTGTATGAGAAATACTTCCCCAATGGCGGGGCATCCATCTTCACCTTTGAGATCAAGGGTGGGCAGGAAGCCGCATGGAAGTTTATCGACAATCTGAAGATCTTCTCTCTGCTTGCCAATGTAGCAGATGTGAAGTCGCTGGTGATTCATCCGGCTACCACCACCCACAGCCAGCTGAGCGAGGCGGAATTGGCCGACCAGGGCATTACCCCTAGTACCATTCGCCTGTCCATCGGTACGGAGCATATTGATGATATTATCGCAGATCTGGAAAACGGATTTGCAGCAATTCAGTAAGGAGGAAAAACATCATGGCAAACATTTATAAAGGGACCCTGGGGTTAATCGGCAACACTCCTCTGGTGGAAGTTGTTCATGTGGAGCCTGAGGATTCTCCGGTTCTTTCGGAAGGACGAAGCGGTTCCCATAAGATTCAGGGTATTGGCGCCGGTTTTGTGCCGGATGTGCTGAATACGAAGGTGTACGATGAAGTGCTCCCGGTAAAGAACGAGGACGCATTTGCGGCGGCAAAGAAGCTGGCAAAGAAGGAAGGCATGCTGGACCAGAACCATTTTAAACAGTACCACCGGGGCGATGCTTGGACGTCCGTCATCCTCGCAGTACAGCGGCTCCACCATTTCGTAAAGCCTCTCAAAATTCACTGCCGCGTCTATTTTTCGCAGAAGATGCTCTTGAAAAACCAGACTGTCTATTCCTACGATCTCGATCGCATCTCGATCCATTTTCCTGCGTTCCAACATTTTGCATCACCCTTCTTTATGTTGCCACAGTTGCAAGAAAAAACCCAGCCGTAGCTGAGCTTTTTCGACAAACTGAACCACCGGCACTGCCGGTGGTTTTCGTTGTACAAAAAGGCGCTGCCACAAAGCCATGGCAGCGCCCCCGATATGAGCTATATTTCTATGTACTGTCCGTCCCGTTTTTTGCCAAGCACCAGCAAAAGCATTCCCGCAAAGGACAGCAGCATAAGCGACGCACCGCAAAGGAGCTGTCCGCTGTTGCCGCCCTGGCCTGTTTTGGCAATGTCGTCGGACGAAGGGCCGGACAAAGGAATGGAAGTGGTGGGTATGTTTTCTACGGCAATCATTGTAATTCCGCAGGCGAAAGCAATGCTTGCGCCGCCTCCTGATACCGTCATGCGTCCGTCCTCCCTTACCGTAAGGGTCCAGCCGTTTAGCGGCCGAGCATAGCCGTCAGGCACCCGGGTTTCAGATATCGCATAGGTTCCGGGCGCGAGATAAACCGTAGCGGTATTTCCCGCCGAATAAGTTGTAAGGGTATAAGTCTTGCCCCCGGTAATAACGAATGAAGCTCCGCCCAATGCCTTGCCGCTTACGGAATCCTGCTTGTGCAGAATAACGCCGTATTCCACCGGGTTGTTCTTTATGGTGACGGTAAGACCGGCTTGAGCCTTGCCATTTACCTTTATTCCCGAGCTGTCCACAACCACCGCCGTCCTGGCATCATCCAGCACATAGCCGTCAGGCGCAATGATTTCCTGCAGTATATAGCTTCCGTAGGTCAAAGTCACCTTTGCGGTGCCGTCAGCTCCGGTGGTGATATCGTAGGTCTTGTCGCCGGTAAATCGGAAGGTAGCTCCGGGAAGAGCCGCGCCGTCCACGGCGGAAACTTTCTTCAGTGTAACCTCCTTTGTAATAGCCTTGTTTGTAACGCTGGCAGTATACACCAGACCTACCTCGGGAAGCGCAGTACCCTGGCTTCCGACCTTTACCTTGCCGTATTCGTCCACCTGGAAGTCTATGGGGTTATCCCAAAGCTTATAGCCATCCGGCGCCTTCGTCTCCTTCAGTCGGTACAAGCCCATGGTAAGGTCGGTAAAGGTGGCTATGCCGTTGTGGTTTGTGACGGCAACGGAAACCTGACCGTCCTCCTTGCCATCCTTAAGGCGGTACAGAGTAAACTCAGCGCCGCTCAGGCGCAGCTCATGCTGAGCTTCGTCTATTTTTATTATGCCTACCGCGGTGCGCCTTAGCAGGTTCTCCACAGCTATCTCCAGGCCCGCGTCTGCATTTTCCGCCGTAATGGAAAACTCTCTCGCCTCGTCCAGCGGTACATATCCCGCGGGAGCCTTTGTCTCGGTAAGGGTATACTTGCCCTCCGGGAGCTTTTCCAGGATAACGCTGCCTGCGGTTATAGTCTCGGTGCCGCCATTTGAATTCAGTGTATAGGTATTGCCCTCAACATCCCACCTGACCTTGTTGCCCAGCTCATCCGTAAGGATAAACTCGGCGCCGTCAAGCGTCTTTGCAGGATCCTCATGGTCCGCCTTTTTGAGCTTGACCGTGCCAAGTATATAGTTGTTTGGCACCCTTATCTCCACGGCTTTGCCATGCACCAGATCCCGGCGCGATATATTGTAGGTCTCCTCACTGATTCGGTAGCCCTTGGGCGCCTTTATCTCCCTGATGGTGTAGTCGTCATATGCGACACCCTCCAGCACCGCCCTGCCATCCGCCCCGGTGGTAACGGTTTTTGTAAAGCCCCTGCTGTCGGTAACCGCGAACTCGGCCCCCGCAAGCGCCTTGCCGTCATCATCGGCATCGTGCTTGTATATTTCTATGGCATAGCGGCTTTCCTCGTTTGAGAAAGTATAGAGGAACTCCTGGCCGTCAGCAGTACTTCCGTCTATTATAAACTCGGCAGGCTCCCTGCCGCTCAGTTCATAGCCCTCCGGCGCCCTTGTTTCCACGATTATATAGCTTCCGTATGGCACGGCAAAGCGCGCCCTGCCGTCATAGCCGGTAGTAGCCTCGGAAATAAAGGTTCTGCTGCCGTCCGCAGTTGAGTACAGGGCAAACGTCGCCCCGACCAGCGCCTGAGGCTCCTCTCCGGCGCTCTGTTTGAGCACAGTTACGGTGCGGAGTATCCTTTTGTTGGAGACCTCCAGCGCCAATGTTTCGCTCTGCCGGGTAAGCTTTATGATACTGTCCTCCGTACTCACGGCATAGCCCTCAGGCGCTTCCACTTCCTTCACGGTATACTCGCCGAAGGGCAGGTTTTGCAGCAGCACAATGCCCATTGCGTTGGTTACAAGCCGTTCCTCCGCCCCCGTTGCATCGGACACGGTGTAAATTCCGTTATTCAGGGCAAAGCGTATCTTTTTGCTCTCGCTGTCAAATACCTCGAACTTGGCGCCCTCAAGGGCCGCATCCTTGTCATCGGCGTCGAACTTGTATATCTTCAGGCTGCCGGCAACCATCTCGTTTGCCAGCCAAACTGTAAGCAATCCGCCTTCAAACGTAAACTTTTCAGCCCCCTCAACACCGGTTGCCTGCATTGCCGCGCCCTCTGAAACCGTAAAGCTCCATCCGGTAAGAGGCAGATTATAGCCCGCCGCAGCAATGGTCTCGCTCACGGCGTATTTGCCCGGTGCAAGTGAAATCGTCTCGGTCATTCCATGGTCGTCCGTAACAAGAGAGTGCTTTTCGCCGTCCGCCCCGGTCACGCTGAAAGCAACGCCGGAAAGGGGTATGCCGCTGTCCTTGTCCTGCTTGACTATGCGCAGGCAGAAGCTCTGAGGCGTGTTCTTTACCGTATAGGCGGGCGCTTCGTCTGTAAGCAGTATTCCGTCAATATACACGCCCTCTGTCGTGACCTGTATATGTCTCCCGGTACCGTCCGCCACATAGCCCGCAGGGGCCTTCTGCTCTGTCAGGGTATATTCGCCGATAGGCAAGCTTATGTTTTCGGTAAGGCCATCCTCCCCTGTGACAAATATACGGTTCACGCCCTCACCTATAATGCGGAATTCCGCACCGGAAAGCGTCAGGTTATCGCTTGCCGCGCTGACCTTGCAAAGCCTGAAGCTGTGCTCTACGGGGTCGTTCTTTACAGTGAGCACAAAGAAAGCTTCCCCTTCGAGCTGAACAAAGTTCCCGCCCGTAAGGACGCCCTCGCCGTCTATGGAAAACTTATACTCGGTATTTATGGCCGTATAGCCTGCGGGCGCAGAAATTTCCTTAATGAAGTATTCGCCGACGGTAAGGCCGGTAAATACGGCATATCCTGCGGCAGAGGTAACCGCGGTCTCAACGGGATCGGTGCCGCCCACAGTATACAGGCCAAACTCCGCTCCCGCAAGGCGCACGCCGTTTTTGTCCTCCTTGCATACTGCAACGCCCTTTTGATGGGGCATGTTCTCCGCAGTCAGCTCCAACGCCTCATCGTAACGGCCGGGGTCAACGCTGAAGGGTATATCGCCCAGCACCATATAGCCATCAGGCGCATCGGTCTCCCGCAGCAAATAGCTGCCGGCCGGCAAGCCGAGTATTTCAACGCCGTCTTCGGGAATTTCAATTTCTGTCACGCCGCCTCCGGCAGAGTAAGCGTACGCCCCATTGCTGCCGCTCAGGGCAACAGGCTGTTCCTCCCCGCTGTCAAGGCCATAAAGGCTGAACCTGGCGCCGGCAAGTAACTCTCCCTTTTCATCCACCTTTTTCAGCTTAACGGCGGTGGGATAATCCTCCGATACGAACTGTGCGGCAATCTTCTCTCCCACCGCCGTATGGCCGGTTACCTTCACGGAATAGGATTTGGGATCGATTGTATATCCGTTTGGCGCAGCGATTTCAGTTATGTAATAGACGCCCATGACGGGAACCTCCACCGTGGCCGTACCGTCTTCTCCCACGGCGACCTCCACATAGAAACCGTTGCCGGATACGGCAAACTTTGCCCCGGAAAGAAGCTGCCTTGTATTTATGTCCACCTTCGTTATGCCCAGCGCATACCTGCTCTTTTGGTCTTCAAAGGTAAGCTCTGTGCTTGCGCTGCCGCCCTCGCCGGCATTTGTAATGCTGAAATACTTAACCTCGTCCGAGAGCTCATAGCCGGCGGGAGCCATGGTTTCTCTTACCGCATAGTCGCCAAAGGGTATGCCGGTCAGCGTAACCTTCCCGTCCGAATTGGTGGTAACGGTATAAAGCGCGGTCGCATCTGTTCCGTTTGTCTCATAATCGTTTTGCTCGTATACCTTGAATTCAGCGCCGGAAAGGAACTTTTCACCATCTTCCGCGTCCTTTTTCGTTATTGTAAGGGAGCCGGTATAGGGGACATTCTTTACCACTATTTCGTTTGGGCCCTCTGCGGTCACCACAAAGCGTATGGGAGTTTCATTCAGAACATAATTGTCCGGCGCTTTGGTTTCTTTCAGATAGTATACGCCGAGGGGCAACTGTACCGTATTGGTTTCACCTTTGTTTACGTAAATGAATATGCCTTCCTCGCCTATGCTCTGCTGATCCTTGTCCAGCACTTCAAACACGGCGCCGGAAAGTTCCGTCTTTCCGTCCGCGCTCACCTTTTTAACGGTAACCTCCCTGTGGGTCGTATCGTTTACCCAGGGCGCACCGGGGTTGGCCGTGAGCTCAATTTCCTCGGTGGCAGCTGCACCGCCCACGCTTACGTACCGCACCTCCTTGCTCAGTTCATAGCCGGCCGGGGCCAGATACTCGGTAAGCTTGTACACGCCGTATGGAATCTGGGTAAAGCTGACCTTGCCCTCAGTATCTGATACGGCATAAAGAGGCCGGCTCACAGAATAGCTGTTGCCCGTGCCTTCAACAAGCTCCAGCTTGAATACTGCACCGGAAAGCACGCCTCCGCCGCCGTTCTGCTTGACAAAGCTGATTTCGCCCAGCTTCAGCTCATTTACCACAGGCAAGGCGATAGTGGTATTGTGCTTAGTCGCAGTCACTACAACAGGTATATCCTGTTCCGGCACCAGACCTTCGGGAGTAACCGTCTCATCCAGATAATAAGTGCCCCAAAGCAGGCCGTCCAGCTTTATTTCGCCCCGGCTGTCGGTGGTAAGCTCGGTTCCCTCTTCGCCAAGGCCGGTATAGGCATATACCCCGTCGCTGCCGCTGGCGACGACGAACTTACCCGTGGCGCTGTCCCGCATGACAAAGCTTACGCCCTCCAGCAGCTTGCCGTTTGAATCCGACTTGACCAGCTTAAGGGCTGCCTTAATGCGGGTATTCTTGACGGATACGCTGGTTTTGGGATCATCAATAATGAAATTCTCGCTGTCCGTTGCAATGATATATCCGTCCGGGGCCGCTGTTTCCTCAAGGGTATACCGGCCCATGGGAATGTATTCGAGAATGAAAGTGCCGCTGCCGCCCGTTACGAACTGAGTGGCGTCAGCTGCGGAGTCCGAAAGTCCGCTGTACGTATACTTTCCCTCGCTGCCGGCGGCGATAACGTATTTATCCCCGGCCATTATTCTGAAGGTTGCGCCAGAAAGCGGGGTGGTGCCGTTGTCATCCCACTTCAATACGGTGAGCTCAGTGTGGGTATCCCTCACTTGCCCCGCATCCACAACATAATCCTCGGTATACTCCGCCGGGGTGTTGCCGCTGCCTATTGTAACGGTTACGGGCGCCGCCAGCGCATAGCCCGGAGGAGCCACGATTTCGGTTATTGTATACGTGCCGAAGGGCAGGCCTTCAAATACCACAGCGCCGTCTGTGCCGCTTTTTTGGGTTTGCTTGACGCCGTTTCCGGTAAGCTCAAACTCCGCGCCGGAAAGAGGCTTTAAGCCGGTTTCGTCGGTCTTCACCAGCTTCAGCTTGTAGCGCCTGAGACTGTTTTCGATAGCCGCTTCATATTTCCATTCGGCTTCGGCAGCATCGCCGCCTATTGTAAAGGCATGAACCTCGGCATCCGGCACATATCCCGCAGGTGCGTTTGTTTCTTTAACGTAGTATGTACCCGCTTCAAGGCCATCGAATACTACCTTGCCGTCCGTACCGGTGGTTTTTCGGATTATCTCCTGCGTTGCCGCCGCGTCGCTGTACAGCCCGAAGGTGGCGCCGGGAAGAGGTGCGCTGCTTTCTGCGGCTTTTTTGGTTATTTCAATGCTGCCCTTTCGGGTGTCGTTTGAATAGGTCAGCGTTACGGCAGCTGCAGAATCAACCTTGACCGTTACACCGGCGCTCAGTTGGGCAGATAGCACATATCCCGCAGGGGCGGCAGTCTCTTTCAGTATGTAGTCGCCGTAGGGAAGCCCGGTGAATTCCGCCACGCCGTCCGCATCGGTAGTTTCAGAACCTCCAACCTGCGTAGTTCCGTCGCTCTCGTACAGCGCAAACTTGGCGCCCTGAAGCAGCGCACCACCCTTGCCAGTTTTTGTAACCTTAATGGACCCGAACTGCCGGATGTTTTTCCAGGAAATAGTTATATCGCTTCCTATGGCGGTAGCCCCCGCCGCACCTTCTATGGATACTACGGTACCGGTTGCATCTATCGTTACAACAATCGGGCCGGCAAAGCCGGAATAACCATAGGGCAGCGTTTCGGTAACCGTATACGTACCGGCAGCGAGGTCTTCAAACTCGGCAACGCCGTCTGCGCCGGTTACCTCGGATATCGTCTGTCCGCCAGCCGTCAGAGTAAAGATTACGCCCGGCAGCGCGATGTCATTTTCGTCCGTCTTTTTGATCGTGATTTTGCCGTCTTCAAACCTCTTGTTCACCAGGGAAACGGTCTTGTGCGGTTCGGTTTTCAGCAGCGTTACCTTATCCGTAGTTTCCTCGCCCTGAATCAGATACCCTGCCGGCGCAGTGATTTCCTGAACATAATAGGTACCGTATGGAAGGTTATTAAAGGTCTTTATTCCGTTTACGGTGCTGAAAGGTCCTTCAACCGCTTGGCCATTGCCGCCTTCCACAACCCTGTACAGCTGATATTCACCACCGCCGATAAGGTTGGCTTCCGCCTCGCTGTCTCCATATTTCTTGAAGGTCAGCGAGCCAACGCCGGAATCCGGAACGTTTGTAACGGTCGTGGATGCCACGCCGGAACCATACAGTTGATCGTCTATGGAGATTATGGTTACCTTGCCGGTGTCCTGCTCCCGGTTTATAACCACCGTCATGTCCTTGGCCGCAACGTATTCGCTGTTTTCGTCCACGGTTTCCCGCAGAGTATAGCTGTGGGTTCCAAAGTTCAGCTTATCCGCCTGAATATACAGCGTAAAGCTTTCGCCCGCGGAATATGCGCCGGTGTTGGAAATTACGCTGCTGCCGTTCAGCAGTTCAAACCTTGCGCCACTTCCCCTATTATTTTCGCCCGTCCAGGTCTTGTTTATCGTCAGCTTTGCCTTGCGGCGGATCCATACCGTGTTGCCGACGGTGTTCTCGGCCTGCTCGCCGGGCTGAAGCTTAGCTGGGTCTACGGTCACCGTAAAGTCTATGGTGTATATGCCTGTAGGAATTGCCGCGTCGCCCACCTTGACTATATTTATCTTTTGCCCATCCTGCGTGTCCGGCTCCAGCTTAAAGGGCGCGCCGTCGTGAACAGTAACCTTTTGGGAATCGAAGCTGAAGCAGTCCTCCAGCTTGTCAAAGGTTATGGTTTCGCCGTTCTTGTAAATGCTTCCCGTACCGTACTGTGTAAGCACTATGCGAAAAGTAACTTCATTATTGGCTTCGTCGATGTCTATTACGCCCTTGCCTTCGCCGCCGGAGAGCACCTGCTTGTTGACCACCAGCCCCTCGTTGTCATAGCGGCGTATGGTTTGGGAGTTACTATCATTATAGGTATTATCAATCGACAGCGAAACGGCATTGGTTATATCGTTTGCGTCTCCTGTAACCAGGGCATGGTATCTTACAACCACGTCCACAATTACCGGCGGCTGTTCTATATTTGTATTTTCTGTGCAGGTGACGGAAAAGCCCGTCGATTCTTTCTTAATAGTGACGGTGCCCAGCGTGGTACCGGTAAAGACCAGGCTGCCGCCGCTATCCGTCCCGGTAAGCTTCGTGCCGTCAATAAACAGGCTTATGCAGCTGGCCAGAGCTGCGCCCGTATTCCCGCCCACATCGCACAGGGTAAGGTTGCCGCCGCTCATGTTATCGATAAGGGTTACACTGCCCGTATAATCGCTGTTCACACCGAAGGCAACAGCGTAGCCGATAGGGGCATCAGGATCTTTCATTACATAGCTGCCCTCTAAGCCATTCTGTGACTGGGTTTTGTTGCTCCAGATGTTTTTTTGAAGATACGGCTTTTCCTGGGGTTCGCCGGTGCCTGTTCCGGTCCCTACGCTTACGCCGATTTCACTCTCAACCGTTTCGCCAAGGCTTATTTCAACCTTGCTTTCCCCGTTGCCGTCGTAGCCTATGGTATTCACCTGCATGGTAATGCTGAACTGTATGTTCGCCCAGGTGCCGCTGCTGTTTTCTTTAAACGTGAGGACAAGAGAATGACTGCCGGGATCATAGGTATAATCTTTTTCAAAATAGGCGAAGCAGTCTTTCAGCACAGCATCCATATCCGCAGCGGTTAAAAACTCCGGAAGCTGTATGGTCAGTTTATTGCCGGGCACTATATTTGGCTCAAGCACCAGGTCGCTGTCCGCAATTGACACGGTAAAGGTATAGCTGTCGCCGTCGTTTACCGACGTCTGGGACGACGTTATTTTTATGCTGAGTCCGCCGTTTTCCGCCGCGGCAAGAAGTGCCGGTGTGCCCGGAACCGTCTGCTGCTGGGCAAGCACCGCCTCTCCGGTATCAGGGTTTATGGTGACGGGGCCGGCGGAAGGGGCCGGACTTGCTCCGCTGTCGCTTGCGGCCGGCGTTGGGCTTGCCTCGCCGCCGGTAACAGGCGCGGGGCTTTCCTGGGCCTGCCCCAGGCCGCCGTCCTCAGTGGGCACGGGAAGTTCGCCGGGAGAAGCCGTGGGCGCAGCAGTCTCTATGGGAGCGGATGGTTCCGCCGTTGCCGTAGGCTCCACGGTTATTATATTGTCGCTGCTGTCGTCGATGATTACGGTCTCATTTGCAGCCATTGCGGTGCTTACCATAAACTGTCCGATCAGCATGGAAACGACCAGGAGCATTGACAACACCCGCTTATAATTCCTTATTTTCATATTAGAAGCCCTCCTGAGTTGGTTTACTGTTGCAGTGCGGCATACACCAGCAGCCTGTGGCTGCCGACGCCGGTAGGCGTGCAGGTTACAAGGGTAAGGTTGAATCCTTCGGTATGGGCGCTCAGCGTATCCATAAGTTCCTCGGGAAGTATAATCTCTGTGCCTGTGACTACATAGGTAAAGGCACTGCCGTCGGCGCCCGTAAGTGTTACGGCGGCGCCCGGCTTCAGCTCATCAAGGCGGTTGAAGTGGCGGCCGTATTTCTTCATGCGGTGGCCAAATACTACACAGTTGCCCGCCGCACCCATCTCTGCCGAGGAGGGCAGCCAGCCGGCGCCTCCTCTGAGGGAGCGTCTGTCCGCGCCGTGCATCAGGGCCATCTTAAGGTCTATATCCGGTATGCTTACGGTTCCGTAGCCAATAAGCGGAGCAGCTTCTTCCCCGTCATCTGCAGACTCTGCCGGGGTTTCTGTCTGGAAGCCCACCTCGTCTTCATCGAAAAACTCGGTCTCCTCTCCCTCTATCTCAGGGATATCCACATCGGCAATGGTGGTCTGGCCGTCTTCTATCATTGTTATTATCGCATCTTCGCTCTGCTCCCGCTTTAAGTCCAGGATAGCAGGACGAAGCAGAAACAGCCCGCCCGTTATCATGGCAAGCATTATGAGCAATATGGCAAGAGCAAGAATGCCTCGGTTCATTTTCATTGAAGCCTGTCCTTTCCGCTTATCAGAACCACGGGGCAATATGCAGGTTAAACCACGAATACCCCAGGTCGAAAGACGGTATCAGCCCCATATCCATGAGCAGCCCCGCTATCACCCACAGCATACACAATATGCCGGCTGAAAGAAACGCCGCAGCAACCCCGGTTCTCAGGCATCGCTTTGGCAAAGCATCCTGAGACGCGGTGGGGGGCCGGGATGGCGCGGGGGCATCTTCCCCTGCCGGCTCCGGCGCAGGTACTGCCGCATCATGGTCCGCGGGAACACCGGGTTCAAAAGCAGCCGCCTTCTGTACCGGTATTAATTTTTCACCGGATACCGATGTTGCCTGAAACGCATTAAAAAACATTTGCTCGCAGGGCTTGCACAGCATTTCCTCCTGAACCCGCTCCGCCCTGCGGTACAGCAATGCCTCCAGCGGATCGCTGCTGTCCGCTGCGCTTACCGTGGAGTACATATCTATAAGGGCGGTTTTCAGCGCCTCCTTTGCCAGCTCTTTGTTTCCCGACCTGGCTAAAAGCCGTTCGTAAACAGGTCTGCCATAAGTAAGCACCATCATTCGAAACGCCGCGTCGTCGCGCGCTTTCAATCCATGCAGCAGCTGTAATGAGTCCATATATCCTCCCAGAAAGCTGACAAATAATATTTTTATGTACATTATTTCCCTAATTTATATCATTGAATTATCTCATAAAAAGCAAAGATATGCAATAATTCACCTGCCTGTGCAAAAAAACTCATGTTTTTTTGTACAAAAAATGCCGCCATACCCTTTTATGGCGGTTCGTTTTTGTTTTATCCCTATTTTTGAATATTGAAATAGAAGGCGATTGTATTGCGGGACATTATGATACTTATGTGGGTGATAAAAAGTGCACATTCGATTAAGTGTTTAAACTAATATTACACCTGCATCTAAATTGACCAGTAACGCCAATCACCAAAAGCATCCAAAGGATGCTTTTTTGTTATTCTCATAAGCGGGGTTAAAGCGCATCCGAGCCTGTGCAGCAAAGCGCTGCCTCCCCTTTCAGCGCTGATGGCCACACAGACCAACAGCTTTGTATCCATTCTCTTTATATTGTAGAAAAACACTCTCCAACCGTGATATTCCTCACCGTCTTCCCCTTTGCTATAATCAAACCAGAAAGCAGCGCTGCTTCAAATTGAAAAGGAGCATACATAACCATGAAACTTCAACTCGGTAAGACTCTGAAACGCCTGCGCAGAGAAAAAGACATTACGCAGGAGGAACTTGCGGAAATTCTGGGAGTCTCCTTCCAATCTGTTTCCCGTTGGGAGCTTGGGGTGTGTTACCCCGACATGGCCCTGCTGCCGGCAATCGCAAGCTTTTTCAACATAACGGTGGACGCTCTGCTTGGAATCGACGATGTCACGGCGCGCCAAAAAGTGGAGCAGTATCTTTCGCGTTTTCAGGAGGCGCTCGCCAAGGGGGATGTGGATGCCTGCATTGCAATTGCGCGGCAAGGCATTTCGGAATTTCCCAATGATTATGCGCTGCTGAACAAGCTGATGTATGCGTTGTTTCTTTCCGGCGATGCTGACGGAAATCTCCCCGGCTGGGAAGAAGCGATACAAAAGAACGACGCTGAAATCACCGCACTCGGCGAACGCATCATGAAATATTGTCCGGATCAGGATATCCGTTTGGAAGCCACAGCCCGCCTCGCCTTCCACCACTGTGAAATGGGCCGCAAGGCACGGGGTCGCGAAATCTATGAATCGCTGCCTTCCTGGGAATTCAGCAGGCAAAACCAGATTTGGTGGGCGCTTGAAGGCGAAGATCGTCTGGAGAACTGCCGGGAGCGCATCCGTGCGGGCTATGCGCTGATCTGCGGAGGGATTTATAACCTTGGTTATGGAAAGCTTCTGCCGGACGCAGCGCTTGCCACAGCATTCCAAAAATCATTTGCGTTGGAATGCTGGATGTATGACGGCCGGGGTGCTCCATACCGTTTTCCACAAATGCGCTGCCAGTATGCCGGGGTGCTCGCGAGGCTTGGCAAGCCGGATGAAGCGTTCGCACAGCTGAAGCTTGCCGTTGACGAAGCAAAGGAGTTCGACGGCCGGCCGGACACATGGACAGCCGCCAGCCTTTTGCTGGGAGAATGGCGGGAAACGCGCGCCGGCTTTGAAACGACCGATTCCCGGCCCTGCCGTGAAATCATGCGGGACAAATGGTTACAGCATCCGGATTTTGACCCCATCCGGGGCATGGCGGAGTTTAAGGAAATTGAGGCGGCACTTTCCGCATAACCTCATGTGCCGTCAGCTTTCGGAAATGGAGCAGGGAAGGGGTTCTCCCTTCAGGAGCCCTTCCCTGCTTTCTTATTCTGTGCTTTTGCAGCCAAAAGCTGTACCCGTTCCCCGCTGCGGCGGCAGCGAGAGCTTTCCCAGCACAGCCGCCTCCCATGCGCCCGTCACGCCCGGCAACACGTTTGCGCAGCCCCGCCGGCAGCAATCCGCCAGCAGCGCAAAGGCGACCGCCTCCTTCGCATCGCTGGAAAAGCCCAAGTTCTCCTGCGTCATTACGCGGATTCCATGCGCCGCAAACCGCCGCTCCAGCATGCGGAGAAGCGTTTGATTATAGCTTCCTCCGCCGCCTGCGATCAGCTCATCTGCCCGGGTGTGCGGCAGCACATAGCGCTCGTATGCATCCGCGATCGACCATGCCGTGAGCTCCGTAACCGTTGCAAGCAAGTCTTCCGGCGAAAGTCCGTCTGCTTCCGGCCATGCCAGCATTTCTGCCGTATATTGCGTGCCAAAGCGTTCCCGGCCCGTGGTCTTGGGCAGGGGCAGCGCATAATAGCCATTCTCCCGGAGCCGGGCAAGCAGCGCTTTATTTGTGCGCCCGCGCGCGGCGATTGCGCCGCCCGCGTCATAGGTTTGTCTGCCGTCCGTTACAGCCGCAGTTACCGCATCGATAATCATGTTGCCGGGGCCGGTGTCAAATGCAAAGATATCCTCCGGCCGTGCTGCCGCAGGGAGCACCGTCATGTTTCCAATGCCCCCGATATTTTGCAGCAGAATGGTTTTATCTTCCCTGCGGTACAAAAGATATTCCGTGAATGGGACAAGCGGCGCGCCCTGCCCGCCGAGCGCCATATCCGCCACGCGAAAATCCGAAACCACCGGCACGCCCGTGCGCGCTGCGATGACGGCGCCTTCGCCGATCTGCACCGTATAGCGGATTGGATATCCATCCTGTCCTGAGGGTTCCGGCGCATGCCAAATCGTTTGCCCGTGCGAGCCGATGAGGTCAATCTCTTCCGGCCGGAACCCTGCTTTCGCAATCACGGAAAGCGCCGCTTCTGCATAAAGTTCTCCCAGGAGGAAGTTCATATAGCCGACGCGGTCCACCGTTGCGGCTTCCGGGCGGAACAGCGAAAATATTTTCTCCCGTACCGCCGGTGGGAATGGCTTGTTTTCAAACGCCAGCAGCTTCACGCATGTGCTTTGCGAAATTTCCACCAGCGCAGCGTCGATTCCATCTACCGACGTGCCGGACATCATCCCCACCACCCTGCGGATGGCCTGCTTTTGCTTCTGCATGCTGTGTCCCTTCATTCCGTCTCGCGCAGATAGGCGTCCAACGCATCCGCAATGCGCAGCACCGTATCAAGGCAACGGGTGTCCTCCTTCCTGTATCGCTCCATCAGCGCGCTGCATTCGATGCTGCCGCATTCCGCCTCCACTTTATTTACAAAGCCTGCGGAGAGCTCCTTAAAGCCCTCTGTGGCATGTGCCCTTCCATTCGCGCGCAGGCAGCCAAGCGCCGCAAGCGCGCCGCAAACCGCACCGCAGGCACGCTCGCAGCCCATACCTGCGCCAAAGGCGCTCACAAGCCGGTGTGCGCCCTCTGGAAGGCCCAGCGCATACGCATCGTTTGCAGCAAGCAAAAGAGTTTCCGCGCAGTTGTAATCGCCTTCGAGATAATACGTTTCCACAAAATCGCGTATCATGCGTTTTTCCTCCATAGCCGAATATTTTTTCCAGTATACCACCTTTCTGCCTTCCGGCAAAGCCTTGCAGCGCGCCCCGCCGTGCGTTATACTGTTGTCGAATCCTGTTGTGCAAAGGAGAATCCGCATGATTTATTACAACCAAAACGATTACGCCCATGTTCCTTATCCCTCTGAAGCCCGCCCGCAGTCCAACATTAAAAGCAGCGGCTGCGGTGTATGCTCTGCCTGCATGGTCGTGGAAAGCATGACCGAGCACAAGCTTTCCGTGGAAGAGTGCGCAAAGTTTTCGCTTTCTGTCGGCGGACGCGACAACGACGGAACGAATATGGAAAAGCTGGCCCCCCCGCTGTGCGAACGTTTCGGCCTTGCGTTTGAGGCGACGGACGATAAGGAAAAGGTGCTGGAGTTTCTGAACAACAACCGCGGCATGGTGATCGCCAACCCAGGCGGCGATCGGGAAGGGCACATCGGCCTTTTCACAACAAGCGGGCACTATATCGTGCTTGCGGAGGCCCGGCAGCGCACCGTGCGCGTCCTTGACCCCAACCTCAAACCCGATAGTTTTGACCGGGAAGGCCGCAGGGGCATGGTGTTTGTGGATGGCGAAAACATCTATTGCGACATCGATGTAGTCGTGGAGGATTGCCTGAACCGCTCCCCCGCGTTCTTCCTGTTCCGAAAAGCATAATTTGCATTTCATGCCAAAGGCGGCCGCGTATGCGGCCGCCTTTGTTGCGTGTGTCAAAAAGCCCTGTTCGCGTTTTCCAAAACTGCGGTTATGCGGACATTCCGTTAAGCTGCTCCCATTCCAGGCGCGTATACTGTTCCAGCAGCACCGTACCGTCGCCGCGGCAGAACGTTATGAACTTCGTTTCCTCCCGCCCATACAGCGCACGGGATACGATTTCTTCCCCGGCGAGATCCCGCTTCACGGTTTCCACGATCAGGTATTCCGTGCCCGGCAACGGCACGATCTCTTCCGGCAGCGCACCGGCATCGTATTCCGTCCGCGCAACAACGGCATGTCCCGCATCCATCTGCAAAACGTTGATCCGCTCCGCCGGGAACTTCGATTCGATGCGAACCGAAACCGAAGCGCCGGTTTCCACGGATTTTCCATCCACCGTAACCGTTTCCGTTTCATCGAACTTCGTGCTGAAGCTTGCCCCCTCTGTCATCCCTCCCGCAAGAGAAGTTCCATGCCCCTCCGTAAGGTACACGCTTCCGTCCGTGCTTTGATAAACCGGGTTGAGATACCAGACGACCGTCTCCGTTTCAGCAGCTGCTTCAACATAAAGCACTGCCTCAAGGTCAATCCGCTTCGCCTCTTCCGTATCGGTTATGGCCTGATGAACGCCGCTGATCCCGGGATCGGAGATCATATGCGTGGTGATGCCTTCCTCCACGGCAAAATAACGGATGCCTTCTATGCCCTCGAACGTGCAGTCAAACCGTTCATGCTGTTCGCCTGCATCGTCGGTGCGCGTTTCCCGCGTCAGCGTCGCATACAGCCGGCCTTCATACGCCGCAGTGTCTGTTTCGTCAATGGCATGCCCGCCTCCGGCAAGCGCCCCCGCGTTGTCGTTAAAATATCCTTCCCAATCGAACAGGTCCAGATGTTCCCTGGTCAGGAACACGCCGATCAGCCTGTCGCGTTCGGCGGACTCCGTTTCGCCGCCCTCCTCCTTTGCAAGCTGACAGCCCGCAAACAGGAACAACGCCAAAAGCGCAATGTCCAGCACAAGGATTCTCTTATATTTTTTTCTGCATTTCATGTTCCTCTTCCTCCAGTCTCCCATCGAATTTCAGGATATCCCCCACATCGCAGTGAAGGAAATAGCAGATGCGGTTGACGGTGCCGAACCGGATGCCCTTCGCCTTCCCGCTGCGCAGGATGGAAAGGTTGGCCTCCGTAATGCCCACAAGCGCACACAGCTCCTTTGAAGTCATGCCGCGGGCTTTCAGCACATCTTCCAAGTGAACCTTGATTGCCATAAGCGCGCCTCCTCAAATAAAGCTGTCGTTCTCATCCTTCAGGCGCTTGTTTTCCCGGATATATTGTGAAAGCAGCAACACAGAAAGTACAAACGCGGCGGACAACAGCGGAAGTTCCGCAACGGCATCCACCGTAAGCAGGCGCGGAAGGAAGATAAGCTGCAGCAGGTTGAACGCGATGTTCACCAACATGCCGGCGGCAAGCGCCCGGCCGCACAGGCGGGAAAGCCGTTTTGCAGCGGCAACGGCCGCTTCCGAATAGCGCGAGAGCGACTGTTCCCGGAGCAGTGTGAGCGCCGCGCACGCCACAAGCACATTCAACACATACGGCAGCGCATCCGCAATGTAGCGCAGCACAAGGAACGTATAGCTCAGCGCAAGGCCCTGTTCGTTTCCGACATTTCCCTCCCGCAGCGCGGCAATGGAATCAACAAGTTCCCCGAAGCACGTGCCGAACGCCGCACAAACGAACAGCACGCTGAGCGCATACAGCAACACTGCAAGGCACTTTTGCAGCTGCGGAAGGTCTGCCGCAAAAAAACGCCGGAGCGTGCGCAGCACAGCGTATCCCAACAGCACGGAATACACGATGATACCAAGCACAGCCTTTCCGAAGGGCTGACCCTCCGCACTGCCGAGAAACGCCCCCAACAGGCCGGGGTTTATCATCCAATACAGAACGGGGAACAGCACCGCGCTTAACACGGGCAGGAGCGCATCCTCCGGACAAAGGCCCCGCCTGCGCCGGATGAGCAGCAGCGTGCATGCCGGAAGGAGGCAGACCATCCCATACAGCGCAAGTGCCGCCGCGTTGCCCGCACTGCCGGAAAGCGAAAGCGCCCGCAGGCCGAGCCCGATCTGCTCAAACGGGAACGCTGAGACCGCAGTAAAAATTCCTGGCAGCGCCGCATCCCCCAATTGCGCCGCCAGGCAGAGCACCCCTGCGGCAGCAAGGACAGCATAAAGTTTATTTTGCTTCATAACGCCTCCATAATTATTGCCAAACGATAATCTATATCTTTAGTATAGCAACAAATTATTGTTTGTCAATAATTTTTTGGCATATTTCCATGAGATCCCTTCTTCCCAAACGGAGTCCCGTTTTCTCCGCAGCAGAAAGCCGGAGCATCTGCTCCGGCTTTCTGCCTGGTGTGCTTTATTTGCATATCTCAGGATATTTATTTCCCATGGCACTTGCCCGCATAGGGGCAACCGCAGCACCCGCCGCCGCAGCCGCCTTCGTGCGCATGCTTCTTTTTGTCGCGGCGCATGGCACAAAGGGAAAGGGCCAGCAGCGCCGCCACGGCGAGGCCAACCAAAAGGGTGGCGAGATGATCCAGAATGAACTGCAGCATGGGGGAACCTCCTTTTTCTGCTATGTTTCATACGCGGCGGATCACGCTTCAAGCTTGGTTTTCATGGTAAGGTGTTCGGATTCGCGGTAAGGCCTGATCAGCATGTAAAGCAACGCCACAAGGCAGAGGAGCGCTGCTACAGTGCCCACGCCAAACGCACCGGTCGAAGCCCAAATGCCGAGCTGGTATACAATGAGCGAGATCACATAGGCAAACACGCATTGGTAGCCGACTGCGAAGCAGGTCCATGCGGCATTGGCCATTTCACGCTTGATCGCACCGATCGCCGCAAAGCAGGGCGCGCAGAGCAGGTTAAAGATCAGGAAGCAGTATGCGCCAAGCGGGGTGAACACGGCCGCGATGGGCGCAAGTTCGTTGAACATGCCGTTTTCAACCAGCTCCAGCGCGTCGCCTGCCACACCGTAGAGCACGCCAAACACGCCCACAACCTCTTCCTTTGCGACAAGGCCCATGATGGTTGCCACGCTGGATTGCCAGGTGCCAAAGCCCAACGGCTTGAAAATGGGGGCAATTGCACCGCCGATGGCGGCGAGGATGCTTGCGTTCATGTCCTCCACCATCTGGAACGTGCCTTCCACAACGCCGAAGCTCTTCAGGAACCATATGAGGATGCTGGATGCCAGGATAATGGTGCCCGCCTTTTTAATGAAGGACCATCCGCGTTCCCACATGCTGCGCAGCACGTTCATTGCGCTCGGCACATGGTAGGCGGGAAGCTCCATGACAAACGGAGCCGGGTCCCCGCGGAACATCTTCGTTTTTTTCAGGATGATGCCGCTGATGATGATGGCCGCAACACCAACAAAGTATGCAGAGGGAGCAACCCACCATGCGCCGCCGAAGATTGCGCCTGCGATCAGGGCAACAATGGGCATTTTCGCGCCGCAGGGGATAAATGTCGTCGTCATGATGGTCATCTTCCGGTCGCGGTCGTTTTCAATGGTGCGGGAAGCCATGATGCCCGGGATACCGCAGCCGGAGCCGATCAGCATCGGGATGAAGCTTTTTCCGGAAAGGCCGAACTTGCGGAAGATGCGGTCCATGATGAACGCTACGCGCGCCATGTAGCCGACGTCCTCCAGGATGGCCAGGAACAGGAAGAGGACGAGCATCTGCGGCACAAAGCCGATCACCGCACCCACACCGCCGACGATACCATCCACGACGAGGCCAACGAGCCAATCTGCGGTGCCGATGCCTGTGAGCCACTCACCGAGCGGGCCCTGGATCCATTCGCCGACGAATACGTCGTTGGTGAAATCGGTCACGATGCTGCCGATGGTGGTAACGGAAACGTAATATACGAGCGTCATCACAGCAACGAAGATCGGCAGCGCCAGATAGCGGTTGGTCACAATCCGGTCGATCTTATCCGAAACCGTCAGGTGCTCCTTGCGGGCCTTTTTCTTTACGCAGGCCGTCATCAGGCGGCTGATGTAAGCGTAGCGTTCGTTGGTGATGATGGATTCCGCATCGTCGTCAAGCGCCTTCTCGCACTCCGCAATATGCTCCTCAATGTGAGCAAGCACACCGGCATCGAGGTTGAGCTGATCCTTCACGCGCTCGTCCCGCTCGAAGAGCTTCACCGCATACCAGCGCAGGTGTTCGGGCGCGACTTTGCCTTCCAGCGATTCCTCGATGTGCGCGATCGCGTGCTCGACCGTCCCGCCAAACACAGAGGGCAAATTTGCACGTACTCCCGCTCTTGCAAGCTCTGCTGCGCGCTGTGCAGCCTTTCCGCTGCCTTCGCCCTTGAGTGCGGAAGTTTCGATAATCTCGCAGCCGAGCGCCTCGGAAAGCTTCTTCACGTCGATCCTGTCGCCGTTTTTGCGCACAAGATCCATCATGTTCAGCGCGATCACCATCGGCACGCCCACTTCGAGCAGCTGCGTGGTCAGGTACAGGTTGCGTTCGATGTTGGAGCCATCCACGATGTTGAGGATTGCATCCGGCTTTTCATTGATGAGATAGTTGCGTGCGATGACTTCCTCCAGCGTGTACGGAGAAAGCGAGTAGATGCCGGGCAGGTCCTGGATGATGATATCCTTTTCGCCGCGCAGTTTGCCTTCCTTCTTTTCCACAGTAACGCCCGGCCAGTTTCCCACGTATTGCGTGCTGCCAGTCAGGTCGTTGAACATGGTTGTCTTGCCGCAGTTCGGGTTGCCGGCAAGTGCGATTTTAATGCGCATCGTTTCTCTCCCCCTCCTTATATGATCTCGATCATTTCGCAATCGGCCTTGCGCACGGAAAGTTCGTAGTTGCGCACAGTTACCTCAACAGGGTCTCCCAGCGGCGCCACCTTTCGCACATAAATTTCCGTGCCCTTGGTGATCCCCATGTCCATGATGCGGCGTTTCACAGCCCCTTCGCCGTGCAGGCGCGCCACAATGGCCGTCCCGCCGACCTTCACATCTCTCAGCGTTTTCATCTTAAGCCCCTCCTTTTTGTTTTTGCTTCAAAACACCGCCTGCTGGACGGTTAAACCAGAATGCGGTTTGCCATGCCGCGGTCAAGCGCAATGCGCGTCCCCTTTACGGAAAGGATCATGTTCCCGCCGGTTTCGTTTATTACCGTAATGCATTCGCCCACCACAAAGCCAAGCTCCGCAAGATGTTGGCGCACCTCGTCTTTGCCGGTTATTTTTTTGATGAAATTGCGCTCTCCGTTTTTCGCCATCGTCAACGGCATCATTGGATCCTCCTTCCACTTGTTTAGTTTGTTTAACCTAACTATAGTTCCAAATATATGGGTTAGTTTGTGCTAACCCTTTCGCCGATTCGTAGTTTAATTCATCTAACCGTTTTTGTCAATAGCTTTTCCTTCTTTTTTTGCTGTTTCAACCCATATAGCCCTATACCCCGCAAGCGCAATAATTTGGCGAATCCTGCCTTCCTCCACAGGCTCTTTTGCACGCAGGGTAACACGCGCATGCGGAACATCCGCCCGTGCCAACATGCCCTCCTTCTGCCCATGGAATGCGTTTTCAAGGCGCGTGGCACAGTTGCCGCAATGCATACCCTCCACGGTGATTTCATATGCATAAGGATAATGCGTCTCATCCGAATCCCGCGCGCCAATGCGCTTTTCCTTCTCCACGCTTGTGCCGCAGCAACCGGAGGAAAGCTTTTTCATGTAGGACTTTACGCCGAACACAACCGCTGCCACAAGAACCACGATCAGAACTGCCGTTCCCATACCGTTTCTTTCGCTCTCTTTCGTTTTATTTCGTGCAGTTAGTATAATCTAACCTTGTATCAGTCTAATCCATCCAAGCCCGTATTGTCAACCACCTGCAAGCGCAGAGCACTTCTTTAAAGCTTTTGCTTGACAGTGAAAGGCCACCATGGTATGATTGCGTTAGTTAGATCATTCTAACCTCCGGTGTCACCCCAATTCGGGAGGGCGGCGCCATCCGCTCTCCCGGCTATGGGAACTTAACTTTGCCAACGTCTCATGGTACATGGAGTCTCTTTTCAAAGCGGAAGAGGGCCGTGCTTATCACGGCCCTCTTCCGCTTCTTTGCGGCGCGTGCAAATTGACATGCAACTTCCTTGATGATATATTACACATATCAATTCAAACGAGGTACCGCTATGTATCAGCAACATCTGAAAGATGAAAAAAGCACCTCCCTTACGGACTTCCTGCTCGTTATCGTATTCCTGCTGCTCGCCATATTCATGCGGCAGATTGTTGATTTTTGCGCCTCCCTGCCTGCTCCCTGGCGCAGCATAAGCCAACTTGTTCTGTTCGCTGTGTTTGTCGGCATCTGCCTTTTCATCTATAAGCGCCGCATTTGCGCTTTCCGCTATACCGTCATCTTCCAGCCCGCCCCGGAAGGTCAGCTCGACAAGTTTGGCAACCAGCTCGTTTGGCCATGGCCCATCGGCACAGTGCTTTTTGAGCGCATGGTTGGCGGCAAAGGAAAGATTGCACAGGAAATCGCGCCTTCCGAACTCGTTGCGCTCGTAAAGCCGGATGCGGTTGGCCTGTTTTCATCGAAAGCTATGCTGAAAAAACCCGGTTTTTTCAACACCGAGCGCCTGACGCGCTTTTCGTCCAAGACGGCAAGCATGCTCGTGTTCGAGCGCGGCGGGAAGATTGGCTACATCCTCTTCCACCCGGATGAAACGCTTACAGGGCACATCGAAGTGTTGCTTGCCGCAAAGCGGGAGGCAAAGGCCGAGGCTGAAGCCGGGGATGCGGACGCGGGGCAGGCCGATGCATAACGAAATTCCCCGCACCCTGCCGGAAACCATCGGCGATTATGCTGCAGCAGGTGCGGCACGCTTTCATATGCCCGGCCATAAAGGGCAGGGCATGATGGGCCCTTTGGGGATGGCGCTCGCCCCTTGGGATGTAACAGAGCTTCCCGGCACGGACGACCTCCACGCGCCGGAGGGCGCAATCCTTGCAGCCGAGCGCGCTTATGCCGAAGCCTATGGCGCACGGCACAGCTTCCTGCTCGTAGGCGGCTCCACGGCCGGCATTCTTGCGATGCTCCTTGCGCTCGGCAAAAACAAGCGCGTGCTGCTTGCGCGGGATTGCCACAAATCCGCTGTTGCGGGCGTGGCGCTCGCCGGGCATGCATGTGATTTTATTTATCCCGAAACCGCGGTGGGCAGGCCGTTTTGCGGCGTTGTAACGCCGGAGGCAGTCGAAACAGCGCTTGCCCGCAGGCGGGCGGACGCCGTATTCATTACAAGCCCAAACTACTATGGCGCATGTGCGGATGTTGCCGGCATCGCCAAAGTCTGCCGCCGCCACGGCGCGTTGCTGCTGTGCGATCAGGCACATGGCGCCCATTTCCCGTTTGTGCCGGGTCTTTCCGCACATGCCGCCTCCGCCGCGGATCTTTGGTGCGTCAGCGCACATAAAACGCTCCGCGCCATGACGCAGTCAGCCGTGCTGCATGCATCCCCCGCGTGTCCCCTTTCGGATGCGCACATCCGCAAAACCCTCTCCCTCATCGAAACCAGCAGCCCCTCTTATCCGCTGATGCTCTCGCTTGACTGGGCGCTGAACCAGGCAAAAACCGGCGAATGGGAACGCCACGCCGCACGCGTGCTTGCCCTGCGTGCGCGCTTTGCAGCGCACCCCGTCGCAGGCGTTTCACTGCTTGAAGCTGCCGTTCCCTTTGCGGCGCTTGACTTCACGCGGCTCGTGTTTCTGGTAAACGGGCGTGGCATCAGCGGCGCAATGGCGCAGGATGCGCTCATCGGGTGCGGCGTTGTGCCCGAGATGGCGGATCTTGCCTCCGTGGCGTGCATTACCTCCCCTGCCGACCCGGACGCCTGGTATGCCAGGCTTTTTACGGCTCTCACAGCGCTGCCGCTGGGCAATGGGCAGTTTTCATATCTCCCGCCCGTCGCAGTACAGAAAACGCCTGTGCTGCGTGTACGGGATGCATTGCTTTCCCCTTCGGAACCTGTTTCGCTGGAAAACTGTGCCGGGCGCGTCTCCGCGCAGGCTGCGGGAGCATACCCGCCCGGTGTGGCGACGCTTTTTCCCGGCGAGCGCATTGAGGAAGCGGATGTACGGCGCATGCTTGCGTTCCGGGAGGCAGGGCTTTCGCTCTTCGGCGTGACGGAAGGCCGAACTGCTTGCGTGAAAGAAGAAAAAGCGGTATAATTATGAAAAGTCATTCCGTATGATATTGTAAAGGAGTTTGCGTTGCTTTTATACCAAACGGTTTTGTTCGACCTTGACGGCACGCTCATTGAATCCGCCCCCGGCATCTTCGCCTGCGCGCGCGCTGTGATGCAGGAAATGGGGCTTCCGCCCATGACGGATGCGCAGCTGCGCCCCATGGTCGGCCCGCCGCTCGCCGTATGTTTCAGCGACGTAATCGGCGTTCCAAAGGATCGCGTACAGGAAGCGGTGGACCGCTACCACTTGCTTGCGAAAACCGTCGGCCTTGATGCGATTCACCCCTATCCCGGCATTCCGGCCCTTCTCGCAGGGCTTAAGGCCGCGGGCGCATGCGTATGCGTCGTTACCTCTAAGGTGACGCCCACCGCACAGGCCCATCTTGAGCGCTACGGCCTCGCTCCCTTTATCGACCGCCTCTGGGGCGGCATCCCCGGTGGTAGCGCGGAAAAAACCTTCCTGCTGCAAACGGCGCTGGATGCACTTCATGCGGAAAAAACTTCCATTGTTATGGTGGGTGACAGGCATTATGACCTGCGCGCCGCACAGGCCGTCGGCATCCCTTCCATCGGCGTGCTGTATGGCTACGGCAGCGCCGAGGAGATCGCTTCCTGCGCGCCGACACACACCGCAGCAACCGTAGAAACCCTCGGCCGCCTGCTGTTATCCGGCAGCGCAACCTTGCAATAACATCCGAAAGGAGTGCATCCTATGAAACTGATCTTCGCAATCGTACAGAACGACGATTCCAAGAGGCTCGTAAAAGCACTTGTGCAGCACAACATCAGCGTAACCCGCATTTCGACCACCGGCGGTTTCCTGCACGGCGGCAACACCACGCTGATGATCGGTGTGGAAAAGGAAAAGGTTCAGGAAACGTTGGATGTGATCAAAGCCAAATCCAGCACCCGCAAGGAGTTTATGGTGATTCCCTCTGCTTTGCCGGGTTATACGGACAGCTCCCCCACGCCCGTGCAGGTCACGCTCGGCGGTGCGACCGTGTTTATCGTTGATGTGGAGGATTTCCAGAAGTTTTGAGCAAGGCCTTTCAAAGGGCTGAGGAACGCCTGCTCTCCGCCATCGGCGCAGCGCGTGTTTCTCATGCCTTTTTTATTTCAAGTCTGGATTCGGAACCAGCAGTCCGGCTGGCTCGCCGCGCTGCCGCGCTCGTTTGCACGGGCGAGGCGGACGAAGCGCGCCTTGCACAAAGCGCAGGGTTCCGTGCATATGACGGCGCGTCCATGCGCATAGATGATATAAGGGAATTGATCGCCGGGCTTGCGCAAAGCCCGCTGAATGGGCAAATGCGCTGCACGCTCATTGAAGCTGCACACGGCATGAGCATCCCCGTGCAGAACGCGCTTTTAAAAACGCTGGAAGAACCGCCTTCCTCTGCGGTTTTTATTTTAACGGGCAACATCGCGGGCGTTCTCCCCACGGTTGCTTCCCGTTGCGCCGTGATACGCAGAGGCCTGTCCTCCGCATCCGAAATTGAATCGTTGCTGCTTTCGCGCGGGGCTTCCCCTGCGGAGGCGCGGTTTTATGCGGCGGCAGGCGGCGGCAGCGAAACGCGCGCGCTCCGCTTATATGAAGACGAAACCTTCCGCACGCTGCGCGATGATTCCCTTGCGGCAATCATTGCCCTGCTGCGCGGTGAGCTTCCGCTCGGCGCTGCAAAAAAGCTCTGTGCAAACCGCGGTGCGGCAGATGCCTTTGCCTTTATGCTTTCCTTCCTGCGCGACCTGCTGGCGCGGCTTACCGCAAGCAGTATGGCTCCTGAAAATCCGGACCGGCAGGATGCAATCGCCGCATTCGCTCCGCGCTTTACAATCGGCCGCGTAACATGTATGATAGAGATGCTCTCAAAAGCAACGGGAGACCTGTATTCCGCAAACGCAGGCGCTTTGATGGATCTTGCAGTTGCGGACAGGCTCTTTTTAGAAATATCGGAGGCAGTAACAAACAAATGAAGACCGTAATCGGCGTAAAATTTAAAGACGGCGGCAAAATGTATTATTTTGACCCCGGTGAGTTTGATGTAAAGGAAGGTGACGGCGTGATCGTCGAAACGGCACGCGGCACCGAATTCGGCGACGTGGTCGCCCCGCCGCAGGAACTGGAGGATGATAAGATCATCGCTCCGCTCAAAAGCGTCTTGCGCGTGGCAACGCCGCATGACCGGGAACAGCGGGACAAGAACCGTGCCCGTGAAAGCGAAGCCTATGCCATCTGCATGGAAAAAATCCAGGCGCATCAGCTTGATATGAAGCTTGTGGATGTGGAGTACACCTTCAACGGTTCCAAGGTGGTGTTTTATTTTACCGCGGATGGACGCGTGGACTTCCGCGAGCTGGTAAAGGATCTTGCAAGCGTGTTCAAAACCCGCATTGAACTTAGGCAGATCGGCGTGCGGGATGAGGCGAAGATGCTCGGCGGGCTTGGCTCCTGTGGCCGCCCCGTATGCTGCAAAGCGTTCCTTTCGGATTTCACGCCCGTTTCCATCAAAATGGCCAAGGAGCAGAACCTTTCCCTTTCGCCCACAAAGATCTCCGGCATATGCGGCAGGCTTATGTGCTGCCTCAAATATGAGCAGGATGCTTACGAAAGCATGCGCAAGCAAATGCCGCGCACCGGGCGTGAAGTTCTCACTCCGGATGGAAGCGGAACGGTGCTTGAAAACAATGTCATCACAGAGCGCACGCGCGTTAAGGTTGCGCTTAACGACGGCACGTTTGATGTGCGTGAGTACCCGTTCCGCGAGCTTCGCGTAAAAAACGCATCCTCCCGCCCAAAGCTGCCCGACGAAGAGAATGCCTCCGTGAACACGGAGGAAGAAGCGGATGCCTTATCTTTGGAAGCCGAGACGGGGCTGCCCTCCCCCGCCTTCGGCGATGACGCTCCAGCCTCGGAGTTGAAAAAGCCCCCCAAGAAGCAGCAAAAACGCTGCGCCCCCACAAATGGACAGAAGGAGCCAAAGGAAACAGCTTCCCCGGAAGCCCCTGAGAGCTCTGAACTGGCAGGCGATCGGCAGGAAAAGCCGGACGGCGCTCCCGCCCGCAGGCGCGGCAGCCGCGGCGGCCGCAGGCGCAACAGGGCAAACAGGCCCGCAGAGGACAGGCAGCAGGTGCAATCTCAGGAGGGAAGCGGTTCCTCGTCCAAAGAATAACAGGCAGCACAAGCAGGGATTGCTCTTGATTTTTCGTACATATATGTTACAATATACGGGAAATCAACACTGGAGGTAAAACAAAATGGCATATGTAATTACCGATGCTTGCATCGCCTGCGGCGCGTGCGAAGCGGATTGCCCGGTTGGCGCGATCTCCCAGGGTGACGATCGTTACGTGATCGATCCTGAAAAGTGCATCGAGTGCGGCGCGTGCGAGGGTACCTGCCCCGTTGGCGCTCCCAAGGCAGAATAACAAAACGAGCTTAAAAGGCGGGCTGTGCAAGCGCACAGCCCGCCTTTTCTTTTCTCCAGGTCAGACGGTTTGCACAAGCGCAGCGCGCTTCCTGTAAAGGAACAGAAACACGCCTGTAACGATAAGGCAGAGCGCTTCGCTCAGCGCAGGGGCATACCAGACGCCAGCCCCGCCCAAGAACGCCGCAAGGCCCATCAGGGCAACCGTAACCGTTATAAACCCGCGGGAAAGAGCAATGGTCATCGCGGGTACGGGCAGCGCCATGGCTGTAAAGTATCCGGCGCTGAGCACGTTGAACCCAAGCACCAGGAACGTGAAGGAGAACGCGCGCAGCGCCTCTACCGTATAAGCAAACGTGGGGCTGCTGCGTTCGAACAGCAGCGATACGATCCATTCCGGGAACAGCTGGCAAACTGCAAAACACAAAACCGCAGCTGCTATGCCGCCCGTAAGCGCATAGCGGAAGTACCCACGGCAGGCTGCACGGTCCCCACGCCCCAGGTTGAGGCTCACAAGCGGCTGCATCCCCTGCGTGGTGCCGACAACGAGCATCAGCACAAGCGTGTTCACATATCCGATCAGCGAATAGCTCACGATACCGGTTTCGCCGATGTACATGCGGATCACACGGTTGAACAGGAACGTTGTGTAACCGAGCGCAAATTCGGAAGAAAACTCCGAAAGGCCCAGCGGCAGGATGCGCCGGTACACGTTGAGGAACGGCCGCGAAACCCGGAATTTCATGCGCGAACGGCCGCGCAGAAAATGCGTCAGGAAAATGAGGAAGCTCATCCCCTGGGCGATCCCCGTCGCAAGCGCCGCACCTTGTACACCCATGTGGAGGCGCATCACGAACACATAGTCCAGCGCGATGTTGGTAAGGCAGCAGGCTGCAACGCCTACGATTGATACGGAAGGATGCCCCCCCGTCTTGACCATCACCTCAAAGCAATAGGAAACCATGAAAAACACGGCAAAAGAACTCACGGTCTGCAAATAAGTGATCATGTAGGCGCGCGTGCCGTCCGTCGCGCCCAAAATACCTACGACTTGGTTTGGAAACAGGTGCACCACAAGCGTCAGCAAAAGTGCACACGCCCCCACCACAAAAGCATTCTGCGTGAAGGTTTTGTTCGCGGCCTCCTGTTCGCCCCGGCCAATATGGATGGCGCACACCGTGGAGGTTCCCACCGAAAGCAGCACGGCCACCGCAAACATGGCGTTGATGAACGGCATGCACAGGTTTACGGCCGCAAGCGCAAGTTCCCCTACACCATGCGTCACAAAAATGCCGTCTATGATGGAATACGTTGAGAACACAAACATGGAAGCTACAGAGGGCAGCACAAAGCGAAGAAATTCTCGCACTGACCAGGTTTTTTTTACTTTTCTTTCATTCCGTTTCATATGTCACCTCTTTACAACCCATCTTAAACCTTGGTATTATACCAAGGTCAAGAGAAAATTTCAGGAGGTCTTTATGAAGCGATATTACAAAATCGGAGAAATTGCGGCTCTTTACAGCGTTTCCCCGGATTCACTTCGCTATTATGAGGAGATCGGCCTTCTTACTCCACGCCGGGACGCAAACGGCTACCGCATGTACAGCATCGAGGATATCTGGCGGCTCAACGTTATCCGTGACATGCTCAAGCTTGATTTTCCAACAGGACAGATCAAGGAATATCTCGGCGCGCACACGCTGGCCTCCACACAGGCTTTGTTGCAGCGCGAAAAGGAAGCTGTGGACACGCGCATTGCAGAGCTTCAGGCCATCCGTGCCGGGATCGAAGCGCGTGAAGGCGAAATTGCGGCGGCTGCCGCGCGCCCGGTTGGGAAGTTCAGCATTAAAACGCTGCCGGAACGGGGGCTGCTGCGCATGGCGGGCGAAGCGCACGAGGATGCGGAGATCGACTTCCTTGTAAAAAAGCTGCACAAGCGCTATGAAGACGAGCTGTTTCTCATCCGTAACGGGGCAACGGGCGCTCTGATCCCGCTTTCCGGCATCAAGGCCGGCATATTCAACCGGTATTCAAGCGTATTTATGCTGCGCGAAGGCGGAGAGCCCTGTGACGTTAAGGTACCCGCAGGCGAGTTTGCAACCGTTTGCTTTCGCGGGGCATATCAGAATACCGCACGTTTCATGCCAAAGCTCCTTGCATACGCAAAAGCGCATTCCTGCGTGCCGTGCGGGAATGCGCTTGAGTTGTATCTGATCGACATTCATGAAAGCGGTGATCCATCGGAATATATCACCGAGCTTCAGCTCCCGGTTTCGGCGGCGCCTGATGCGGCCGTTCCTTTGCGCCGCCCAGACAGCACCAAACCGTGATCGTTGCCACAACAACGACGGAGCCGAGAATCGCAAACATGCCGGGCATCTCGCCGAGAAAAATCCAAACCCATACCGGGCTCAGGATAATCTCCAGCGAAGCGATGAGCGTGCAGGCCAGCGTGGGGCAATGCTTCACCGCAATGCTGTAAAGCGCATAAGGCAGGCCAAGCTGCAGCACGCCCATAGCGATGACCGCAAGGACGGAGGTGACGGTAACTTCCGGCGGATAAGCAACCGTAAACGGGATGCCAACGGCTGTGGTTACGGCAAGCCCCAGGAAAATGCCGGAAAGCCTGCGTTCCTCATCGGATTCGCCGGTGAACAAATACACGCCGCCCATCGTAACACCGTCAATGAGCGCAAGGATGTTGCCAAGCATGCCGCCGGGCGTGAGTTGGTCAAAGAAAAACAGCGCAATGCCGCAGACTGTTATGATTACCGTAACATAATCCGCAGCGCGGTAACGCCGCCGGAAGATCAGCATGGAAAGCACCACAAGAAACACCGGGGACGTATATTGCAACACGATGGCGTTTGCCGCCGTGGTCAACCGATTTGCAATGAGAAACAGAATGGAAGTACCGCTCACGCAAAGGCCGATGAGCACCGTCCGCATATCTATGCGTACCCTGTAATGCATTTTGCGCATAAACAGCCAAAGCGTCAGCGTTGCAGCAAGACCGCGCCAGCCTGCAAGCACCATGGAATTCCACGGCACGCTTTTGATGAACAGCCCCGCCGTGCTCCAAAGCACCGCGCACACAAGCATCAGGCCAACGCCCAGGCCGGGGGAGCGCTTCTCCTCACTCATGCCTCCGCCTCCGCATCTGCACCCAACGGTTCAATATAGCGCGTATAGGTACGGCGGAGCAGCATAATGCACACGAAAAGCGAAACTCCCTCCGCAATCAGGAACGCGTACCAGACGGCGTCAAGCCCCCACTCCATCGCGAGGAAATACGCAGCCGGAATCAGCACGATAATCTGCCGGCAGAGCGACATGATCATGCTGTTCACGCCCTGGCCGACGGCCTGGAACAGCGTGGAAAGCATGATGCCAATCGCCGCAAACGGGAAGCAGAAGCTGATGGTGCGCAGCGCGCGCACGCCAATCTGCATCATATGGTCGGAAGCATCAAACAGCGCAAGAAGCACATCCGGGAAGAGTTGGAACACCAACAGGCCAATGGTCATGATCGCAAGTGCATACAATGCCCCGCACTTGAGCGTCTGCATCAGGCGCTTTTTGTTGCGCGCGCCGAAATTATAGCCCATGATGGGCATTGCGCCGCTGTTAAGGCCGAATACCGGCATGAATACAAAGGATTGCAGCTTAAAGTATACGCCGAGCACGCTCACAGCCGTGGGTGTAAACAGATACAGGATTTTGTTAAGCGCAAACGTAGTAACGGAACCGATTGCCTGCATCACAATGGAAGGAAGCCCTACGCGGTAGGAGTCTGCAACAACGCTCCACTGCGGGCGGAAGCCTTTCAGGCGAATGGTTACAAGGTTGCCCTTGCGGAACAGGAAAACGAACCCGAGCACCATGGAAACAGCTTGTCCGCCAACGGTAGCAATCGCAGCGCCCGCAACGCCCATGGCCGGAAAGCCGAAGTACCCGAAAATAAGGATCGGGTCAAACACAATGTTGAAGATTGCGCCCGCAAGCTGAATGAGCATGGGACGAATGGTATCGCCCGTAGCCTGAATGGTCTTTTCCGCCATGGTGGCGAAAATCGCAAAGCCGCAAAGCCCGCCGCAAAGCCTGAGATATGTCGTTGCAAGATCCAGAATTTCCGCATCGTCCGCAAAGGAAGCAAGGAGCTGCCGCGGGAACACCGCATACACGAACATAAACACAAGCGCGCTCACCAGCGCGAGGAATTGGCCTGTAGATGCTGCCGTATCCGCATCCGCCTGCCGGCGTTCGCCGAGCCTGCGCGCGATGAGTGAGTTTACGCCCACGCCGGTGCCGACCGCCACGGAGATGAACAGCATTTGGAACGGGTACACCAGCGAAACGGCAGTGAGCGCATTTTCGCTGATGCGCGATACGAAGATGCTGTCCACGATGTTGTAAAGCGCCATCACAAGCATGGAGGCCATCATCGGCAGCGACATTTTGATCAGAAGCGATGGAATGGGCTGCACGCCCATTTTGTTCTCTCGTTGAATCGTTTCCACAGGGTATCTATCCTTTACTTGAAGAATCGCCTGCTTTCAGGGGAGCGCAATGCCGCTTAATGGCGGCACCCCTTTCAGGCCGTAAATTTGATTATATCATAATAAATGTACAATTTCTATATACATATTTCCCGGTTTTCTATTCATATTATTCCAAATTGCCAAGGCAGCGTTACAGCAAATGCAGGAACAACCGTGCCGTCAAAAAACCGATCAGCCCGCAGCCGGGGAATGTGCACAGCCAGGCGAAAAGCATTTCGCGGGCAGTGTGCCAATGGACATGGCTTTCCGGGCTTGCTGCACCCACGCCGAGAATTGCCGCAGTCTTGGTGTGCGTCGTGCTTACCGGAACGCCAAAAACCGTCGGCAGCAGCAGGCAGAGCGAAGCCGCAAGGTCCGTTGCAAAGCCCTGCCGGGGGGAAAGCCGCACCAGACCGTATCCCATTTTGCGGATGATGCGCCGCCCGCCCATCGCCGTGCCAAGCCCCATCGCCGCAGCCGAAAGCAGCATCAGCCAAAGCGGCGGCTGAATGGATGTCACACCGGTTTGCCCCATGGCAAAGGCGCGGCCCAGCAGCAAAACGCCAATGAACTTTTGCCCATCCTGCGCGCCATGCAAAAACGCGGCACCCGCCGCGGCAGCCCGCTGTGCCTGCCGAAAAAAGCCCTGCGGCGCTTGGTGCAGAAGCCGCTTTGTCAGCCACTGTGCCGCTGCGCCCAACGCGAAGCCCATCACTCCGGAGATGAAAAGCCCCCATACCACCTTTTGCCATTGCGCACCATCCACACCGGAAAAATCCCCCATAAGCGCTACGGCCGCTCCCGTTATTCCAGCAATGAGTGCGTGGCTTTCGCTCGTTGGGATGCCGAAGCGCCATGCCCCTACCGCCCAGGTTACGATTGAAAACAGCGCCGCGCACAATGCTATGGCCGCAGCGCGGGCATCCGTACCGAACTCCGCCATATTGCAGATGGAGGCTGTGACTGCGGGGCACAGGCGCGCCATCACCAACACGCCCGCAAGGTTGCAAACGGCTGCCATTCCGATGGCTGCATTCATTTCCATCGCGCCCGTAGCGACGCAGGTGGCAATGGCATTCGGCGCATCCGTCCACCCGTTTACGAAAATCACCGCAAGCGTCAGCGCAGCCGTGACTGCAAACACGGGGTTCGCGGCCATCTGGTTCAAAAAATCGGAAAAAGTAAGCATACCGGCGCCCTCCTGTGTTTCCATACATAGGAAGGCGCGCGCGCATTTATGCCTGTTGTGCGCCATCGCCCGTTTTTTCATATGCATCTTGCGGGAAAAAACACGCCCCGCGCATGCAGGCGCGGGGCAAAGTGCAGGTCAATGTTTCATGCTACACCATAACGTCGCCTCCCCAGTCGTCCGTAGGTGCTGGCGTGGGCAGCGGGATGTCCTCTCCTTCTCCGCCTCCGCCGGATGGCGTCGGCGTCGGTTCTGGTTTCGGCGTGGATGGTGCAGGCGTTTCCGGACGCGGTGTAGATGGTTTCGGTGTGGATGGCGCAGGCGTTTCTGGACGCGGTGTAGATGGTTTCGGTGTGGATGGCGCAGGCGTTTCCGGACGCGGCGTCGGTTTCACCGTGGGTTTGGCCGTGGGCTTCGCTGTCGGTTTAGTCGTTGGCTTTGCAGTGGGTTTGGCTGTTGGTTTCGCCGTTTCCTTCGGTTTTTCCGTTGGCGTCGGCGTCTCCTCCGGCTGCGGGGTTTCCGAAGGCGCAGGCGTTCCGGAATCCGCAGGGGTCTCAGTCGGCGCGGGCGCCGCTGTGGGCGTAAGTTCCGGCGTGGGCTCGGGCAGCGCGGCGAACAGCGCCTCCAGCGAAGTGAGCGGCAGCCATGCGCCGCCTTCCGCCTCATATTCCACCATGCCCGCGTTGAAACGCACGGGCGGCAGTGCATCGTTTGGATCGTCGTACACCGTGAGCTCAGCCGGCGTATTGCCCGCTCCGGCGCCGCGCGTGCTCAGTGCAAAAATGAGCGCAGCGATCAAAAGTGCAATCACGATTCCCATCACAAGTATAATCTGGTTATAGGTTTTCCGTTTTCTGATCATATTCCCCATCCTTCCGATGCTTCATCCCTGTCCGTTTTCCACATAATCGATGATGCGATTGAGGAAGATTCCTTCCTCAGAGTCAGCGGCATAGTCGCCTCTTTCCATATGGATTTTCGCTATGTTGTAAATGCTGCTCCGCCTGGGCGGGCCGTACAGCGTGAGCGTATCCGATCCGTTTGAAAGTAGGATGTAGGCTCGGAATGGAAAATCCTCCGCCAGCCGTTCATCCGGGATGTCAATCAACACAGAGGCGAACCGCAGCCGTTCATTGACCGTCTCCACCACCCGGTCGTTCAGCACACCGTTTTCCGTCCAGTAAGCGCGTCCGGAAACGGTCAGCCCGCTGCCGCGCACAAACGGATAGTACGGTTCTCGGGCCGCATCCGTAAACACAAGCGTGCCGTATTCCACAAGCTTGTATCCCGCGATGCCCTCGTTCAACAGCGCCTTGCGCGTTGCCTTTGCAATGCCGCTCTTAAAGCGGATGCCGCTGTTTCCGCGGATGCGCACGGAGAAGCCATGGTAGGAAAGCAGGTCGTCAAAGCCGCCGACGCGTTCTGCCGCATATGCGCCCTCCGTTTCCGCAAGCGTGAGCTTCCATACCGCCATGCCCACGGGGACGGTTCCATCATACCGATAGAGCACCGCATTGGTTGCCGTCCCGGTATATGCTTCCGCAACCAGCATGCCATCACGCAGCGTTCCGTTGTGCTGCACGCCGTCGATCCACAATGTTGTGTCGGCATAGCCCTCCGGCACCGGCACGCTCACGCGATAGGCCGGTATCGCGGCTTCCTCTCCGGCGGCAGCAGGCGTGAGCAGCCGTGCATATTTGCAGAATACGTAGCCTGGCTTCCCGTTATACATGATTTTATGCCAACCGGTCTCTTCATTTGCCTGCACAAGCGGGTAAACCTCGTTGAGGCATGCCTGTCCAAGGCTATCGTATTGTGTTCCCGGCCCTTTGCGCACCTGACAATAGCTTTTCAGATTGATGATCTGCACCTTGGTGTAAGCAGGTGTTTCGCATGCTGCATTCTTAATGTAGCCCGCATCTTCGCCGTAGGTGATCTTTGTAAACGTATCGTTTGCCGCAAGCGCCTCCACGCATTCCCCTGCACGGAGTACGCCGCGCACGATAGAGGTTTCATTTGCGCGCGCGTAAACATAAGCGTCATGCGACAGCACGCGGTAATCTTTTTGATATTCGCCCGCCGCAGGCAGCTCGGCCAACGTGTCCGGCGCGGCAATGCCGCTGTGCGCCATCAGTTGACAGCCTTCAAAATAAAACCCAAGGATCGCATCGCAGGTCCATTTGTGGGTTTCTGCCATTTCGATCGCGCCGACCTGGCTCAGGCCAACGCCATGGCCGTAACGCGCATGGCGGATGATGTAGTTTTCCCCGGCTGCATCCTCCAGCAGCCAGTATTTCCCTAGCTCGCTGTTCATAAAAAAGCCGTAGGGCTTGCCGCTTGCCGGGTTGACGTACAGGTCGGTATCCGCAATGTGTGCTATCTCCTCAAAGGGCACATCCGTCAGACGGTCCGCCCCGTTTGCAAGAACCGTGCCGGTGAAGGTTACGTCGATGCCGCAAAAGTGGGAGCATGTAGGTTCCGTGACATGGTGCCGCCTGCATGCGTCGCTTGTGCAACTGTTGTTCACAGCCATCGTGATGCCGGAAACGCGAAGCTCCGCCGCCGTTAAGGCCGGGTATTCCGCAAGCGCAGGCAACAGCGCGTTGTTCACAAGCGCCTGCACCGCCGCTTCATCCCCCGCGGGCTGTTTGGGAATTGTTACCGTTTCAAGATAAGGGTTTCTGCCGGAATTGTAAGAATGCGTGCTCGCGTATGCAAGGTCATACGGATCTTCCTTCACGACGTCGGGGCCGGAATCATTCTCGTTCGTCCACTGGTTGTTGGCGGCTTCCGTATAGCCGCCGTTGCTGGCGGAAAAATATGCCTTAATGGGCGAACCGTTGTAAAAAAGCACCTGCCCTGCCGTCGCCTTCACCGCTTGCGGGGTGTTTGGCGCATTGGAGGGAATGCCGCGGTAAACCTGGCTGCGGCTCGTATCGTAAACGTCGAAGATATTTGTGGATCGGATGCTGCGCACAGCGTAATTGCGCGCAACGACAGCCTGCGCTTTGAGCGCTTCCGCCGGCGCATCGTCGCCGATTTCAAAGGGCAGTACGCCGACAAGATAATCCTCAATGTAGACGCGGTTTACAAGGAAAAGGCCCGTTGCAGCCGTTTCAAGGCCGTCCTCGGCTTCCGCATACCAGCAGTTGAGTTCGCCAAGGTAGCAGTTATCCGTTCCGTTTACGTCATAAACCTTAAAATAGTTTCTGTCTTCGCCCTCAGCCGGGGCATATTCTTTGAAATAGAACGCCGCCGCGCTGTAAAGCAGCTCGCCTCCGGCGCTTCGCACCTCAAGCATACCCTCCGCCGCGTTGGCGCTCAGAAAATAGTCCGTTTCAGGCGCAATGCGGAAGATTGGGTTGTCCGCGGCATCACACAGGGCATAGCTCCCATGGAAATTGACCGCGGCAGCAGAATGATCCGTTGTGAGCATCACGCGGACATAGCGATAATCCAGCCCGCTTTGCAGTGAAAATGGCGAAATAGCGTATGCCGTATCCTCCGAATAGCGGTGCGCCTCCTCCGGCCGCACACCATCTTCTCCCAAGTGCGCAAACGGATCATAAACGGCATCGTCTCCCCCATCCTCAGCCTGCGTCCCCCACTCGGCAAATGTGGCTGCGGGGCTCGCCCATGCCGACAAAACCAACAGGCAGATCAGGAATGCGCAAGTATATCGTTTCATATCGTTAGAGTATTATATGTTTATATAAATTACAAGACTTTTTCGCTGAAAAAAATGGCGTTTACATTTTGTTAACTTTTTTTGGCACCATCGGCTGCTGGGGGCACGCGGGAATTTGATGTCACGCAGCGGGCCTCTTTCCGCACGGTGCCCATGAAAAGCCCGTCCAAACTCCGGAAAAAGCAAGCATAACGGCGCCCTCCTGTGTTTTCAAACGTAGGAAGGCGCGCGCATTTGTTACACCACAAGCACACCGGTAAAGCGGCGGATCGCAGTTAAATCCATGTATTTCAGTTCCGTAATTTTCACACGGTCGCCCGGCTTGGGGGAATGGATAAATTTCCCACCGCCCAGATAAATGCCAACATGGCTTACCGGTGAATTGAAGCATACGAGGTCGCCGGGCCGCAACTGGCTATACGGAACTGCCACACCCGCACTGGCCTGGTCGCGGCTCACGCGCGGAATGCTGATCCCCGCTCGGGCGAATACATATTGCGTAAACCCCGAACAGTCAAACCCCGTTTGCGGAGAGGTTCCGCCCGATTGGTAGGCAAGCCCCAAATACGACCTTGCCGTATCCAGAATTTGATTGAGCAGCAGCACTTCCTTTGTGAGTTTCGCCCGCGTTTGGGCGCCTACGATGCCATCCGCAGCAAGGCCGTTCCGGCTCTGGTAACGGCGTACCGCGGCCTCCGTTTTCGCGCCGAAGATGCCGTCCGCCACATCGTTTAAATAACCAAGGTAAATCAGGTTGCCCTGCAATTGTTTCACATCCGCGCCGCGGCTGCCGCGCCGGAGAAGCGGCGATGCAGCATATGCCGTACCCATAAGCAGGGTCAACGCAAGTGCAAGACACAGAAGCGCCAAAGCGCGTTTTGTTCGTTTCATTCGTGTTTCTCCTTTCAAGCGTTTTCGGCATTATAGCACAAGCTCCGGTTTTTGCGTCAATTCCTTTTGTTTATTTACGTATTCGTTACATCATTGGAATTTTTTTCTTACTTTAAATTCGCATAGTTTTTTCAAGTTTGCATGTGAAAGGCCCGGAATATTCCGAGCCTTTCACCTTTTCTGCATTCAAATCTGAGAAATCAACCAATGTTATGTTGCGGGGGCTTGCTGTGCCGGGCGCTCCTGCGCTTCCGCGCCGGGGACTTCGCCGTTTTCGGCTAAGCCGCCCTGTCCGCGTCCGCCGCCATTCTGCCCACCCCCTTGGCTGCCCATGTCGCTCATGGAAAGGCTTTCTGCACCGACGAGCGCATCAGGCTGCGCCGCCTGCCCCTCCTCCGTTGTGGGAATGCTGCCGCCAAGCTGGCCGCGCAGGCTCTCGCCGCGCAGCGCAACAAAGGTTTCGAGCGCTTCAACTGCTGCTGTAAATTCGTCAAAGGTATAGAATGCGGTGGCATCTTCCTGCACATAAGGTGCAATCAAAGCAGCGACATCCTCAATGGTCTTCATGAGAATGCCCGACTCAAACCATTCTTCCACGATCTGCGCAATGTAGCTGTGGTAGAGCGCAAGGCCTTCGTCATCTGCAAGGAGCGCGCCGATCATCGGCCGGTCTTCAAGCGCAGTGCCGGAAACCGGTGTGTCAATCGGGAAATTCACAGCGCTTTGTGCATCGTTTGGCCCAAACCCGCCGAAGGCCAGGTTGTAATCCCATGGAAGCATGGAAAGGATGCCATCCTTCTCCAACAGATAGTAGTTGTGTTTAAAGGAACCCGTGTAATGGTCAAGGTTCACCAGCACAGTGTTGACCGCAAAATACCGGGCGACTTCGTCCATGTCAATGGCTTCCTCCAGCTTGCCTTCCTGAAGGTTTTTCAGCGCCGCTACAACACGCCTGTGCGCTGCGTTGCTTTCATCCCCAAACACCTGTGCGTCAAAGATGTCCGGATAGCTTTCGAGCGCATCATCCGTATAAACAAGGTCGCTTCCACCACCCGTTGTGCTCATGCCGCCCGGGATCTCTCCCGCGCCTGCGCCCGGTGTCTGCTGCATACCGCCGGGTTTCTCGGGCCGTTCGGCCGCACCGCCGCTCTCTGTCCCGGAAGCTCCAAAGTTGCCGGGGGCCTGCATGCCGTCCGGGCCTCCCCCCTGCGTTTCCGCACCATCCGGCACCTCCATTCCTTCCGGCACCTCCATTCCTTCCGGCAGCTCCATTCCTTCCGGCAGCTCCGCATTTCCGTCTAACCGCTCCGCAGCACTGCTGAAGTCAAAGCCGCCCATACCGCCCCCAAAGTTACCGCCGCGGCCCATATCATCGCCCTCGGGCTTATATAAATTCGCATTCGTCACGCCATAATTGCGCAGCACAAAGCTTTCTTCAATGCACTCCACCGCAAGGTACAGCCCCCAGGGCTCGCCGTTTACGATGATATTTGCGAATGCACAAAGCGGCGTTGCAATGCCGAGGGAGCGGAACATTTCGTAAGAAAGGTATTCCTTCATGTAGGTTGCATCCGCATAGCAATCGTTCAGAGCGAGTTTATCAAGGCCATACAGCGAGCGCGAGGAATCGTAGTGATCAAATTCCACCTTGAAGCTGTAACGCTCCGAATCGCTGGAAAACACGGAAGAAAGGCTGGAATTCCCCTTGCAGCGGATTCCCGCCGTGGAAACGGTGTAACCATCCACAGTAACATCACAGACGATATACTCCTCCGCAGTGGCGTTGGCAAGCATGGTTTCCCAATCGCTTTCTTTCACGGAGATTTCAACTGAAAGCACGCCTCCCGTGCCAAATACCTTTTCTTCATACGTTTCCGCGACGGCGCTGCTTTGGCCGCCGAGCAGCTGCGGAAACGCCATCAGGCACGCGGTGAGCGCCACGGCGGCTACAAGCGCCGCCGCAACCGCTGCATTGAATGCCTTTGATGATTTCATGCAGTATAATCCCCGTTATAGCTGACAAGCGAAGCGCTTTCAACGCCTTCAATGGAATTGAGCGCATTCACGAACGAAGTTGCCTCGCTGCTCAGGGCGACTTCAAGCGTAAGTTCAATGCCCGCGTCCGTTACGGTTTTGGATTTCACCGCGCTGCGTTTTACCTGCCCCGCCAAAGCTGCGGCAGCAGCCTGCTCGGCCGCCTCATTCCGGCAGCGCAGCACAAGAAGATACGGCGCATCCGCCCCCCTGCGCTTTGCAAAAAGCAGCAGCATACCGCCTATCACAATGGAACCGAATACGGCAAGCGGGATCAGCCCCGCGCCAAGCACGATGCCCACCGCAATGCTCCAAAAGAGAAACGCGATGTCGAGCGGTTCCTTGATTGCCGTGCGGAAGCGCACGATGGACAGCGCGCCCACCATGCCAAGGGAAAGCACAACGTTGCTCGTAACGGCGAGGATCACAAGCGTTGTAATCATCGTGAGCGCCATAAGCGCCACGCCAAAGGTTTTGCTGAACATTACGCCGCGGAAAGTTTTTCGATAAATAAAATTGATGAACAGGCCCATCGCAAATGCAAGCGCAAGCGCAATTACCATATCGAGGATGCTGAAGGAAGCGATTTCCTCCAAAAAGCTGGATTTGAAGATGTCGTTGAAGGTCATGGTTTCATTCCTTTCCTGTTTGTTTTGTACCGTCAGCCGTAGATACGGCATGCTGCGTATTTGGAAAACGCCCCTGCCATGCGCCCTGAAAGCTGAACCGCCGCCGCCACATGTGCGGGCAGGAACGCATCGTACTTGACTTCCAGCACGCAAAGCGGGCTCACAGCAAGCGTCGGCGCTGCCGGATCGAAGAAATCCCGGTTGTAAACGCCGCTTCGGATGCCCGTATCAAGCGTGACGCGCACATTGCCAAGCGGTTCAACAAAGGCTCGCCGTTGATAATCCACGAGCGTTTTCGGGCAGAGCAGCTCGCTGCGCTGCTTGCAGTAAAACTCCTGCAAAAGCGGGCGCTCCGCCGCATCCCGCATCCATGCCGTATCCCCGGCGAGGATCCGTTCCGCCTCCGCGCGGGAAAGCTCTGCTTGAAGCTTTCTGCAAAGCCCGTTTTGTTTCATTTTCTTTTCCATACGGATCAGCGCATCCTCCCCGTTGTAGCATCGGATGCGGAATTTTTCGCGGCCATCCACGCCGTCAAGCTTTTCATTGAGCGCCTTATCATACAGGTTGTCGAAATACAGGCTGCGGATCGCATACGTGCCGCCGTTGTGGCAGTCCCGCGCCATGCATGCGCTGAGGCGGGAACAGAGCGTCAGGACGTCACCCGCATTGATGGTAAATTTGAGCTCATGCCGAAAATTTTCGGCCATAGGCACCCCTCCTTGCAGGATTTAACCTGGTTTTTACATGTGCTATTCTATCCACATTTTTTGGGGGATTTGTGATGGAAATTCATCAAAAGCAGAACGGATTGCGGCAAAAACATGGCAAGCGGCCGTTTTGCCGCAAAAACATAAATTCCCCTTCCCGAAACGGGAAGGGGAACCTTGCTTCACAATCCGTTTTAGATGCGCGCAACGCCGCTCCTGCGCGCAGCTTCCGCCACAGCCTCCGCTACGGCCTTGCCCACGCGCGGATCAAACGCCGCAGGCAGAATGTAATCCTCATTCAGTTCGTCCTCGCCGATCAGCCCCGCAATGGCATAGGCTGCCGCGCGCTTCATCTCATCGTTGATGTCGCTTGCCCGCACATCAAACGTGCCGCGGAAGATGCCGGGGAACGCAAGCACGTTGTTCACCTGGTTCGGAAAATCGCTCCGGCCGGTGGCAATCACGCGCGCGCCGCCTGCCTTTGCTTCCTCCGGGAAAATTTCCGGCGTGGGGTTCGCACAGGCAAACAGGACCGCATCCTTCGCCATGGTTTTTACCATTTCCGTTGTGACGGCGCCCGGCGCGCTCACGCCGATGAATACGTCCGCACCGCAAAGCACATCCGCGAGCGTGCCTTTCTGCTTTGCACGGTTCGTGACGCGCGCCATTTCTTCTTTAAACGGGTTCATGCCTTCTGCACGGCCTTCATAGATTGCGCCCTTCCGGTCGCACAGGGTGATGTTTTTAAAGCCATCGTCCAGCAGCAGCCGGGTGATGGAGATCGCCGCCGCGCCCGCGCCGTTCACTACAATCTTCACTTCTTCTTTCTTTTTTCCCACAAGGCGCAGCGCGTTCACAAGCCCCGCCAGCGTGATGACGGCCGTGCCGTGCTGGTCGTCATGGAAAATCGGGATGTCGCACTTTTCTTTCAGCTTGCGCTCAATCTCAAAGCAGCGGGGCGCTGCGATATCCTCCAGATTCACGCCTCCAAAGGAGCCGGAGATCATGTAAATCGTGTTCACGATCTCATCTACATCCTTGCTTTTCACGCAAAGCGGAAACGCATCCACATCTCCAAACGCCTTGAAGAGCACGCATTTGCCCTCCATTACGGGCATGCCCGCTTCCGGGCCGATGTCGCCAAGGCCCAGCACCGCCGTGCCGTCCGTCACCACGAGGCACATATTGTGCCTGCGGGTCAGTTCGTAGCTTTTGTTCACATCCTTTTGAATTTCAAGGCAAGGCTGCGCCACACCGGGCGTATAGGCCAGAGAAAGGTCTTCTTTGGTCTTGACCGGCACGGTGGCAATCACCTCGATTTTGCCGCCCCATTCCTCATGCAGGCGCAGGGATTCCTTTGCATAGTCCATCGGTTTTACGCTCCCTAAAATTATAGTAAATTTGCAAATGCAGCAGCATCAAATACGAAATACAGTATACGTTTTTTTCCACCGCAGCGCAAGCGTTCACAGCATGCTTTCAAGATTTCCTTTTCCTCTTTCATGAAATTCATGTTATACTGATTAAAAACAGCTTTTCCTGTTTCAGCATCAAACGGGAAAAGCTATCTTTCTGCTTCAGGAGCGTTTTATTTTGATGAAAAAACGGCTGTTTTACACGGAACTCGCCTATCTCTTCGGCATCCTTGCCATCGCGCTTGGCACCGCCTTTATGGAACGGGCGGATTTTGGAATGTCCATGGTGGTAGCGCCCGCCTATGTGCTTTATTTGAAGCTTTCCGCAACCTGGGAATTCGTGACGTTCGGCATGATGGAATACACGCTGCAGGCCATCGTCCTTCTCCTTATGGCCGCCCTGCTCCGGCGCTTCCGCCTTTCTTACCTGTTCTCGTTTTTCACGGCCGTGCTTTACGGCTTCGCGCTGGATGGCTGCATGGCGCTTGTGGGCCTGCTCCCGCCGGCAACGATTCCCTGGCGCATCGGCTTCTTTGTTGCCGGCGCACTGCTCTGCTCCCTCGGCGTAGCGTTTATGTTCCATACCTATCTTGCGCCGGAGGCCTACGAACTTTTCGTGAAAGAAGTTTCCGCGCGGTTCTGCATCGACATCCACAAATTCAAAACCCTGTACGATTGCGTGAGCTGTCTGCTTGGCGTTGTGCTCTCCTTTGTGTTCTTCGGCCTTTGGAAATTTGAGGGCGTGAAGTGGGGAACGATCCTTTGCGCGCTCTGCAACGGCGCGTTGATCGGCCTGCTCGGAAAACGGATGGAAGCGCGCTGGGAATTCGCGGACGCGCTCCCCTTCCGCCGTTATTTTGAGGTCCCGCAGCAGGCAGCCGGACGCTGAATTGCTACAGCGCGGCGAAGTGGCGCGCGCCTTTACCGCAAAGGCTTCTCCAAAGCAGAAGCGAGCCTGCGATGCAAAGCGCGAGGAACAGATATGCCACAAGGGCCGCGTCCGCCACACCCGTCAGCGTAAGCACGAGCGGTACGCCCGCAAACAGCATGGAACCAAACACGGTAAGGAACGTTGGAAGCCCTTGCTTGACGACCTCCGTCTCGCTTTTCCAATCAAACTTTGGGTGCGCAAGGTTGATCCAAAGCCCTGCAAGGCCCGCAAGCACAGCAAATGCGGCAGGTAGAGCATAGAGCAGCACAGCTTCGGAGAAGGCCGGCCGGAGCGCTACGGTAAACAGCGTGGCCGCGACCGCCTGCGCAGGCAGCGTAAGGGCAAGGTGCAGCGAGAGCTTTGCGCGGAAAACGGACATTGCGGAAACGGGCAGCACTTTGAGTTGGTCAATCCCCTTCCCTTCGAGCGAGATGGAGGATGCCGTCGTCGTGCTCATGCCAAGCATCCACGCTGCAAGATACGGCACCATAGGGGCGAGCGCCGGGATGGGCACACCCATTTCCTGCGCAACGCTTCCCAAATCCACAAACAGGAGCGCCACGCCCGCGGCAAGCAACAGCAGCGGCCCTACTGCCGTATTTGTAACATAGATCGTTGAGGCCAGGTACCGCCGCACCTCCCGCAGGAACAGCGCATGGCGCATGGATGCAACGCGAACCGCCCCCGCTTCGCGTTTTTGTGTTGTGCCTGCCGTCAGAACCGCATGCAGCGGGCGCATATAGCGTGCTGCAAGCCACGCAAACAGTACGAACGGCAGGATGCTTGCCAAGGTGAACAGCACAAACGCGCTTCCATCACCCAAAGCCGCCTCCGCAAACCAGCGTGCCAGCGGGTACGCCTTATAAAGGCTTTCCGCAAGCTGCACGCCGATGTCTTCAAACCCTTCGATGATGGGCTGCATGTTGAAGGAAAGCGCCATCGCCGCAAGCACCAGCACAAGGGAAAGCGCAATGCGCACGCCGTTCGTGCGGCGGAACGACGACCCTATCTTGGCCACGAGCGTCCCCAGCGCGGCGGCGATGGTGATGGGCAAAAGCGGAGAGAGAAGCGCCAACAGAATGCAGCGCAGCACAAAAGCAGCCCCCACATCCGCATGCAGGCCATATGCAACCGCCGCCGGCACGAGCACTGCGCCCTGGAACAGCAGGTTGCGCAGCATGAGTTTCAGCAGCCTGCTGAGCGCGATCGTCCGCACCGGAATGGGCAGCGAAAACACCTGATCAAAATCCCGGAAGGTAAAGAGCACATTCGGAGCGCTCACAAAGCTCGTTATAACCGTCACCAGCGCACCGGCAACGGCGGCGATGCCAAGGATCAGTTCGGGCACACCCAGCGCTGCAAACGCGCCCGCCATCATATAAAAATACAGGAACGCCGTCCCTCCAAGGCACACGGCCACAAAAGCAGCCAACACGAGTCCGCCCACAGCCTTGCGCTTTTGAGCGGGATCGCTGCCGTGGCGCAGACGGTTCACGCCCAACACGCCGAGCGCATCTACCCGGAGAAGGTACAAAAGCTTTTTCATGCGTCGATCAACTCCATAAACACATCCTCAAGGGAATGATCGCCCTTGACGGTTCCCGTTTCACCCGCTGCCACAAGACGGCCGTTTTTGATGATCGCAATTTTATTGCAGAGCTTTTCCGCCACCTCCAGCACATGCGTGGAGAAGAAAATTGCCGCGCCCGCATCGCAAAGTTCCCGCATCATGCCCTTAAGCGTATGCGAAGCCTTCGGGTCAAGGCCTACAAAGGGTTCATCCAAAATCAGCAGCTTCGGCGCATGCACAAGCGCCGCAATGAGCGCCGTTTTCTGCTTCATGCCGTGGGAATACGAGCCGATCAGCCCACCCAGGCTTTCCTCCATCTCAAATGCCGTGGCATAGCGCGCGATACGTTGCTGCCGCTCAGCCTCCGCAACGCCGAACACGTCCGCAATGAAATTGATGTATTGCATGCCCGTCAGATAATCGTACAGCTCCGGATTGTCCGGGATGTAGGCTGTAATTGCTTTGCAGGCCACCGGCTCTTCCTGCACAGACATGCCGCCGATGCGGATTTCCCCTTCCTCAAAGCCCAATGCGCCGACTGCCGCGCGGATCGCGGTCGTCTTTCCCGCGCCGTTGTGGCCGATAAAACCGTAAATGTCCCCCGCATCAACGCTGAGGGAAAGCCTGTCTACTGCCCGTTTCCCACCGGGATAGGTTTTGGAAAAGTTCTCAAATGCAAGCATATGCCCTCCTTTGGCCGCCGGTGCGGCACCTCGTATTTTGCATTGTTTATTATAATGCAAATGATGCATCTTGGCAAGATGTTCTTTGAAAACCGCAGATGCATTTTGGTTTGGTTTATGGTAATATATTTTATTAAGTTACTTTAATTTATGAACGGAAGTATATCATGAAATTACGCTCCCTGATTGGAACAAAAAGCTTTTACCGCGCTGTGCTTGCAATCGCTGTGCCGGTCATGATTCAAAACGGCATCACGCAATTTGTCGGCGTGCTTGATAACCTGATGGTCGGCCGCCTTGGCACGGAACAGATGTCGGGGGTGGCCATCGCCAACCAACTCATCTTTATTTTCAATCTGTGCATTTTCGGGGGCCTGTCGGGAGCAGGCATTTTCGGCGCGCAATTTGCCGGGAAGCGGGATGTGGACGGCATCCGCAACGTATTTCGGTTTAAGCTGATCGTCTGTATCACCGTTTGTACCGTGTGCCTTTTTGCGCTCGGCTTCTGGAGTGAACCGCTCATCAGCCTGTTCCTGCATGAAGGAAGCGCAGAGGGCGACCTAGCGCTGACGCTCGCCTATGGTCTGGATTATACCCGGGTGATGCTGTGGGGCCTCGTGCCGTATGCGCTTTCCCAAGCATATGCCTCAACGCTGCGCGAAACGGGCGAAACCGTTCGTCCGATGGTCGCAAGTATCGCTGCGGTTATAACAAACCTTGTGTTGAATTACCTGCTTATCTTCGGCAAGTTCGGCCTGCCGGCGTTGGGCGCTGCCGGTGCTGCCATCGCAACGGTGATTTCCCGTTTTGTAGAACTTGCGCTCATTGTCTTTTGGTCCCATGCACATCCAGAGCGCACCCCCTTCTTCCTGGGCGCATACCGCTCGCTGCGCGTGCCGCGCGCACTCACTGTGCACATTGTGCAGAAAGGCATGCCGCTGCTGCTTAACGAGGCGCTTTGGTCCATGGGCATGTCGCTCCTGAACCAATGTTATTCCACGCGCGGCCTTGCCGCGATTGCCGCCGTAAACATTTGCAGCACGGTGTCCCAGTTGTTCAACGTGGTGTTTATGTCGCTCGGTTCCTCCATCGGCATCGTAGTGGGCAACCTGCTTGGCGCGGGCAAAGCGGAGGAAGCGCGCGATACCGACAGGAAGATGATCGCCTTCAGCGTTATGACCTGTTTCGTGCTCGGCGGGCTGCTTGCCGCCGCCTCCGGCCTGATTCCCGAACTATACAACACCACAGCTGAAGTAAAAGCGCTTGCAGCTTCCTTCCTTGTCATCAGCGCTTGCAGCATGCCGTTCCATGCCTTTTCCCATGCGTGCTATTTCACGCTGCGTTCCGGCGGCCAAACCAAGATCACCATGCTGTTTGACAGCGGCTATGTCTGGTGCATATGCATCCCCGCTGCGTTTGTGCTTTCCCGCTTCACAAGCATCCACATTGTGCCGATGTTTTTCATTTGTACCGCGTTGGAGATCGTCAAATGTATCGCCGGATATCTGTTCGTAAAAAGCGGCAAATGGGTTCGCACCATTGTTCCTTCGCCTGCTTCGGACGCATAAGCGCAATGGATTTCGCTTCAGCGTGTCCGAAAAAGCGGCAAAAGACCACTTTTTCGAGTTTTTCACGGCTTATTGCTTCTCGCTCCGCTCCCGGGCAGCAAAAGCCGCAAGGTACGAAAGCCTGAGGGCTTTCATCCGTTTCGGCGTACTTGCCGCCGAAGCCGGATGGAACGTCAAGGGCTGCGGTCCTTGACAATCCCGGGTTTCTCGACAGACTGGAGCAAACGCGTCACCAGCGCGTTTGCTTTTCCGCCCTTCGAGCCCCTTTGAATATCATATCAAAGAAAAAACAGGCCTGCTGGCCTGTTTGATGCTTTGGTGGGGATGGAGGGGCTCGAACCCCCGACCTCTTCGATGTGAGCGAAGCGCTCTAACCTGCTGGGCTACATCCCCGCTGTGCGTCGAAGTATATTGTACAACATCAAAACGGATTTTGCAATATCTAAATTTGCCCCGGCGCTCACTCAAATGCTTTTCTGTAATACTTGCCCGGTTCCAACGCAATCCCCTTTGCCGCAAACATCTCGCTGACCGTTACAAGCTGATAGCCCTGCTCAATCAGTTCCGGCACAATCGTTTCCACAGCGGCAGCAGTCGGGTCGTAAAGATCATGCATCAGCACAATGCTTCCGTCTTTCATATCCTTGCGGATTGCCTCTAATGTGCTTTGCGTATCCCGCGTGCTCCAATCAAGCGTATCAATGGTCCACATAATCAGCGGATACGCCACATTGGCTTTCACCGTTTCATCCTTGATACCGGCGCCATAGGGCGGCCGCACCAAAGCGGGTTCCTTGCCGGTGGCCTCCAGCACGAGCCGGTTCACACCGTTGATCTGCTCCCGCATTTCATCTGGGGAAATCTTTGTCAGGTTCTTGTGGTTATAGGTGTGGTTGCCAATCTCACAGCCCAAGTCGCTTGCGCGCTTCACAATCTCCGGAAATTTTTCGAGTTGGATGCCAACCACGAAAAACGTGGCGTGCGCCCCATACTGTTCCAGCACATCCAAAATGCGTTCCGTCTTTTTGCTCGGGCCGTCATCAAACGTCAGCGCGACCATCGGTTTGCCCGGGTCCGGCGTTTCCTGCGGCGGCAGGCCAACGTTAGGGTCCGGCGTTGCAGCAGCAAGCGCATCCGTAACAGCCGGCTCCGGACTTGCAGTGGCCACAGGCGGCGTCTGCAGTGCAGGCGTGGGCTTCGGCGTGGAGGTAAGTTCCGGCGCAGGCGTAGGTACAATGTCAATGATCCCCATGGAAGGATTCCCTGCCGGAAGCATGGTGCATCCGGTCCCTGTTATCAATAAGCATGCGGCAATCACTGCGGCCGCAAGCGGTTTCTTTCGCGTCATGATCTATCCCCGTTGTATTTATACATTCCGATCCATACAAAGCACGCCGCGCGCTGCATCCATCTACGGCGCGAAGCGGCATATTTCGCGCTTGTATTTCTTTTATGCTAGCTTTTTTGCGCGGGATAGTCAAGCGGATTTCGGCCAGTTCACAGATTATTATCAATCCGCGCCGCAACCTTCCCTCCGTGTTGCAAAGGAACCGTTTTTACAATATAATAGGCGGGTAACAGACAACCGGGCTGTATCCGCAGCCCACAGCACTATAAAAAGGAGCCGGCCGTTGAAAACAAGCGACTTTTATTATGATCTTCCACCGGAGTTGATCGCGCAAACGCCCGCAAAAGAACGCAGCGCCTCCCGTCTTTTGGTTTACGACAGAGACACGCGCACCATTTCGGACGAAGTGTTTACCGACATTGTTCGCCACCTTCGCCCCGGCGATGTGCTCGTGCGCAATACCACGCGCGTCATTCCGGCACGCATCTTTGGCCACCGCCCGGAAACGGGCGGCACGATGGAATTTCTGCTGCTCAAGCGACTCGATGCGCACCATTGGGAATGTCTTGTGCGCCCCGGCCGCCGCGCAAAGCCCGGCCTCACCTATACGATTAGCGACGAGCTTTCCGCGACCATCTGCGAACCCACGGACGCGGGCGGCCGTGTAATCCGGCTCGATTATGACGGCGTGTTTGAAGAAATCCTTGACCGTGTGGGCGAAATGCCGCTGCCGCCGTACATCACCGAACGCCTCGCCGAGCGCGAGCGATATCAGACCGTTTATGCGCGGGAAAACGGTTCCGCTGCCGCACCCACCGCCGGGCTTCATTTTACCGAAGCGTTGCTTGACGCATTGCGCGCAAAGGGCGTGCTGATTGCGGATGTGCTGCTGCATGTCGGCCTCGGCACCTTCCGGCCGGTTTCCGCAGAGACCGTGGAAGAGCACCACATGCACTCGGAATATTTTGAAGTCACCGAGCGCTCCGCCGCGGCCATCAATGCGGCGCGCGCTGCGGGCGGGCGGATCGTGGCCGTGGGCACCACCTCCTGCCGCACGCTCGAAAGCGTGGCGGATGATGCGGGCATCGTGCACGCAAGAAGCGGGTGGACGGATATCTTTATCACGCCCGGCTACCGGTTCAAAGCCGTGGATGCGCTCATCACAAACTTCCATCTGCCGGAATCAACGCTTTTGATGCTCGTGAGCGCCCTTTGCTCGCGTGAAGAAATACTTTCCGTGTACGAGCATGCCGTGCGGGAGCGTTATCGCTTCTTTTCATTCGGCGATGCAATGTTCCTCCAATAACGCCAAGGAGTTCCGATGCAGTATTTTAAGTATGAACTGATCCACGAATGCAAACAGTCCGGCGCCAGGCTCGGGCGCCTTCATACGCCCCACGGCGTCATCGAAACGCCGTGCTATATGCCCGTTGGCACACAGGCAACCGTGAAGGCCGTGCTTCCGCGCGATCTTGCGGAAATCGGTGCGCAAATCTGCCTTGCCAACACCTATCACCTGTTCGAGCGCCCCGGTCACAGGCTTGTGCGCGAGGCGGGCGGCCTCCATGCCTTCATGCGGTGGGATAAGCCGATTTTGACCGACAGCGGCGGTTTTCAGGTTTTCAGCCTTGCCGGCAGCAACAAAATCCGTGAAGACGGCGTGGAATTCCGTTCCCTTTTGGATGGGCGCAAGCATTTCTTCACGCCGGAAAGCGTGATGGAGATCGAACAGGCGCTTGGCGCGGACATTGCAATGGCCTTTGACGAGTGCGCCCCCTATCCGAGCGACGAAGCCTACACCCGCGCTGCGATGGAGCGCACACACCGTTGGGCGCGCCGCTGCAAGGCCGCGCACACGCGGGAGGATCAGGCGCTCTTTGGCATCGTGCAGGGCGGCATGTTCCGCGAAATGCGCATTGAAAGCGCAAAAACGCTTGCGGATCTGGATTTCATCGGCTATGGCATCGGCGGCCTTTCCGTGGGCGAACCGAAGCCGCTGATGTATGAGATGCTGGAAGAGATGATGCCCTTCATGCCCAAGGAAAAGCCGCGCTACCTGATGGGTGTGGGCAGCCCGGACTGCCTTGTGGAAGGCGTGATCCGCGGGATAGACATGTTCGATTGCGTTCTGCAAACGCGCATCGCGCGAAACGGCCTCGCCCTCACCGGGCAGGGCAAACGGATGCTGCGCAACGCTTCCTTTGAGCATGATTTCACGCCCATCGAGGAAGGCTGCGATTGCTATGCCTGCAAAAACGGCTTCACGCGCGCCTATATCCGCCACCTCGTAAAGTGCAAGGAGATCCTTGCGGCGCAGCTCATCACGCTGCACAACCTGCGCTTCTCGCTTCGGCTGATGGAAAACATCCGGCAGGCCATCGCAGAGGACAGGCTGCTTGATTTCCGAAAAGAATGCATTGCTGAGGGAATGTTTGATTGAGTTATGAAAACGCTTACGCTTGAATCCCTGACTGAACCCCGAGTGGAAGCGCTTGGTGCGCACATCGCGGGAACCCTTTTCCCAGGGGCGTTTCTCGCGCTCTTCGGTAGCCTCGGCGCGGGGAAAACGACCTTCACCCGGGCGCTTGCCGCAGCGCTCGGCATTTCGGATGCGGCAAGCCCCACGTTCACCATCGTGCAGGAACATGAAGGAACGTTGCCTCTGTTTCATTTCGATGCATACCGCCTCGCCTCAGCGGACGAGCTGTACGCCATCGGCTTTGACGATTATCTGGCCCGCGCCGGCGTAATCATAATGGAATGGTGTGAAAATGTGCCGGAGGCGCTCCCGCGCGAACGGCTTGAGCTGCATCTTGTGGGCAGCGGCATGGAGCCGCGCGCAGCTACGCTTGCCGCATACGGCGCGCGCTATGAAGCGATCCTTGAAACACTGGAGGGCTTTCCCGCATGATCCTGCTTGCGCTTTCCACCTCCGGCCGTGCAGCCTCCGCGGCGCTCCTCAAGGATGGCGTGCCGCTTGCCGAGGCAACGCGGGACGAAGGTCTGACCCATTCGGAAACGATTCTGCTGCTTGCGGCGGAGCTTCTCGATCAAACCGGCCTTGCGCCCCGGGATATCGGCGTATTTGCCGCGGATGTCGGCCCGGGTTCGTTCACGGGCGTGCGCATCGGCGTGTGCGCTGTGAACGCGATGGCAGCCGCATGCGGCGCGCCTGTTGTTGCGGTAAGCTCCCTCGCCGCATTGCGCGAGGGGATTTCCGAGGAACCCGGCCCCGTCTGCACGCTGCTTGACGCGCGCAACGGCAACGCCTATGCCGCCTTGTTTGACAAGCAAGCCTGTCTGATGCAGCCTGCCGCCGCCATTGTGGCAGAGCTTCTCCCCACGCTCCCGCGTGGGACGCTCTTTGTCGGCGACGGCGCCGAAGCGTATCGGGATGAAATCCTCTCCATTGTTCCCAACGCGCGCTTCGCCGCCCCACAGCAGAACCTTTTGACAGCCCTGCCCGTGGCGCACGCCGCATGGCGGCTATTCTCTGCAGGGGAAACGGTTCGGGAAGCCATGCCGCTTTACCTGCGTCCTACGCAGGCGGAACGGCTTTATAAAGAAAAGAAGTGAATGGTATGCATGAACTGCAACAATCGGAGCATGTGCTGTTCCGCCCGATGCAAAAAGGCGATGTGGAGCGCGTTGCGGAGCTTGAGCGCATCTGCTTCCGCACGCCCTGGTCCCGCGCCGCGCTTGCGGGAGAGCTGAAGAATGACGTTGCCCATTATCTCGTGGGCGAATGCGATGGCCGCGTAATTGCATACGCGGGCATGTGGGTTTTGTTTGATGAAGCACACATCACAAACGTTGCTGTGGACCCTGCGTTCCGCAGGCGCGGACTCGGCCGGCGGCTGATGCTCTGCATGATGCGCACAGCGCGCCTGTTCGGCGCAGCCATGATGACGCTTGAGGTGCGCGAAACCAACCTTGGCGCGCAGGCGCTTTATGCGGGCCTCGGCTTCCTGCGGGAAGGCCGCCGCAAGGGATATTACACGGACACCGGGGAGGACGCGTTCCTCCTTTGGAACCACGATATTGCCTTGACACTCGCGCATGCAGATGATAGCATTACAGTATAGCACCAAAACAATTTATGTTCCTGCATTAAAAGCCAATTTCAGGAAAGGGGTTTTGTTTAAAATGAAAGAAATCATCAGCGCAACAAACGCACCCGCCGCACTCGGCCCGTACAGCCATGCGGTTGCAATGGAGGGCATTGTGTTTACCTCCGGCCAGCTCGGCATCGATCCCGCCACCGGCAAGCTTGCAGAAGGCGTTGCTGCGCAGGCAGAACAAGCGCTCAAGAACCTTGAAGCCGTGCTCAAGGCTGCCGGCGCAAGCATGGCAGACGTGGTAAAAACCACCGTGTTCGTGAAGGATCTTGCGGATTTCGGCACCGTGAACACCATTTACGGCCAGCATTTCGGCGCTGATTTCCCCGCCCGCTCCTGCGTGCAGGTTGCAGCGCTTCCCGCAGGCGGTTTGGTTGAAATTGAAGCTGTCGCGTTCAAGAGCGCGGACGAATCATACTCCTTCTGACCGCATCCATGGAAACTCATCCGGAACCCCGGCGCGCAGCCATGCGCCGCTTTCATGCACGGCCGCTCGTGCTCTGTGCGGCCGGGGTTTCGTTCGGCGTTTTGTTCGCATACCGCCTTCAAGGCACGCCGGCCCTTGTGGCCGCGTGCCTTTTCCTTTGCTGTGGCGCATGCGCTCTGTTCCGGCGCCGCGCTGCGGCAGGCATTCTTCTGTTTTCCATCTGTGCAGGCGCATTTCGCATGCTCGCTTCGTTCCCTGTGCCTCCCCCTGAAGGCGCGTGCGTGCTGACCGGCTGTATTGCGGACGCACCCAGAACGGAAGGCGGTTTTACCTATGCCACGCTGTATGATGCCACCTGCAACGGCGATTCGGTTCGTGGCCGCATACAGATCCGCTTCCCCGCCGAAAAAGCAAAAGGGCTGAAATGCGGGGACATCATTTCATCAGAAGCCACTCTCCGCATTCCTCAAAAGCAGGCCGGTTCCTTCGATGCACGCGCCTATTATCTTTCCATGGGCATAACCGCGCTCGCTTACAGCCGGAACGCCCCAAGCGTGCGTGCCCACCGCATCGACCTTCGTTACAGACTTTGCTCCCTGCGCACACGCATTGCTGCCGTGCTGGATGCGGCGTTCGGCACGGAAGCACCGCTGGCCCGCGCGCTGCTGCTGAACGACAAGGCACTGCTGCCCGAGGCTGCCTATGCTGCGTTCCGCGATGCGGGCGTGGCGCATATCCTGGCCCTTTCCGGCCTTCATGTGTCGATTTTTGTCGGGGTATTGGCGTTTCTTTTCCCGAAACGGCACGGTTTTCTGCGCCTGCTTTTCATCGGCGCATTCCTGCTTGCCTACTGTGTTCTTGCCGGCTTCCCTCCATCGCTCGTACGTGCGTCCGTCATGTCCCTTTCCGCACTCGGCGCCCCGCTTTTGCGGCGGCGATACGACATGGCCTCTGCGCTTGCGCTCGCCTTGCTTGTGCTCCTGCTTGCGGCTCCGGCAAGCCTGTTTTCCGTCGGGCTCCAGCTTTCCTTCTGCGCAACGGCAGGCATCGCCCTTCTGCTGCGGCCGTTTCAGCGCCTGCTTCGCAGGCTTCCCGGCGCGCTCTCCGCCGCCCTGTCCATTTCGCTTGCAGGGACGCTCGGCACGCTCCCGCTCACGCTGCATTATTTTGAACGCCTGCCGTTATACGCGCTTCCCGCGAATTTCGTTATCGTGCCGCTCGTTTCCCTGGCGCTGCCATTGACACTCCTTACGGCAGCGCTGCTTTCGGCGTTTCCCGGCGCCCTTTTTCTTGCAGTGCCCGCGCGCGTCGTCCTCGGCGCGCTTTCCTGGCTTTCGCAAGCGTTTTCCTCCCTTCCTTTCGCCACGCTCCCGCTCTCCGCACCGCCGCCTGCGGCGTGCCTGCTGCTCTATGGCGCAATGCTCTCCCTTTCGCAATATCACCTGCGCCCGCTGCGCACAAAGCTGCTGTGCGCAGCGCTCTGCCTTTCCGGCGCATGCGTTTTTCTGGCAACGAAGGCGTTTTAATTGCACATCCCCCGCGCATCTATGCTATAATCTCAATATGGATCGCAATGCATTTTTCAACTTGATCAAAGAAAACCGCCTCTCCGGCGCATACCTGCTGTACGGGGTGGAGGAATATGTGAAGGACAGCGCCGTTTCCGCCCTGCTCGAAACGATGGATGAAGCAACGCGCCCGCTCAACGTGGACACGCTTGAATCCGCCGAAGCCAACGCGCTCACGCTCGCCTGCGATGCTCTGCCGTTTTTTGCGGAGCGGCGCGTGGTCATCTGCCGCGCAATGCCCAAGGATTCGGACGCAAAGGCCATTCTTGCCTATCTTCCAAAAATGCCGGAAACAACGCTCCTGCTTTTCCTGCTGCGCGGCGAGGCGGATATGAAGCTTGCGTTCCCAAAAGCGCTTGCAAAGGAAGACCGCGTTGTTGCGTTCACAGAGCTTTCCGAATCGGAAGCCGCGCGCTGGGCAGGCCAGCTTGCAAGGCGGCGCGGCGTCACGATCCTGCCGGAAAACGCGCGCTTTTTTATCACCCTTGCAGGAACGGATTGCGCACGCCTTGCGGGCGAATTTGAAAAGCTTGCCTGCTATGTGGGCGATGGAAACGAAATTACCCGGGAGGCCATTTCCAAGGTAACAACGCGGGATCTTGACTTTATCGTGTTTTCCGTGCTGGATTACTTTCTCGCTGAAAAACCGGAAGACGGGTTCCGCGCGCTCGGCGCGGTGCTCAAGGATGGTGAAAAGCCTCTGGATATTGCCCGTGTGCTGGGGGATAAGGCAAAGCTGACGCTGGAGGCGCGCAGGCGCATCGACCAAAAGCAGCCGAAGGATGCCGTCATCAAGGCGCTGCCCTGCAGCCCGGGCTATGCATACCGGGTCTATGAATCCGCACGCAGGCTCAAAAGCGCACAGGTTCCCCGCCTTGCTGCGGCCACAAAGGCGCTTGTCGCGGTTGCGCCGATGCAGTTCACGGGCCGCATGAAGGCATCGGACGCGCTTGAGCGCGCGCTGCTTCTGCTCGTTGCGCAATCGTCCGTTTGACTGCGCTTCTGCGGAATGCTATACTATAATTTATCATTGAATTCGATTTTGTTTCATGTTCCGCCGCGGCGCTGCCGCAGCGGCTAAGAGGGAAGCAGGTGAAATGCCTGCGCGGTCCCGCCGCCGTAAGCACGGAGCCCCGCTTGCAAAGCCACTGGGCAATTCGCCCGGGAAGGGAAGCGGCGGCGTTGATGTGTAAGCCGGAAGACCTGCATGAAGCGTGCTTTCTCCACGGGGGCTTGGAAGCAGAAGGCAATGGAGAGCCGTTTGGCTCGCTGGAACGCTTTTTGGCGACTGTGGAGTTTCACCGCAGCCGCCTGTTTATTTTGAAAGGAGTCACAAAGCCATGCCTAAGACCGACGCGCTTAAAACCGTTCCTGAGGAATGCGAATATTCCTTCTTCAGCCACACGAAGTGCGAGTACTTTCCGTGCCACAAAACCAACGCGCCTGAGGACTTCAATTGCCTGTTCTGCTACTGCCCGCTGTATGCGCTCAAAGACAAATGCGGCGGGAACTTCCGCTACACGGAAAGCGGCATCAAGGACTGCAGCGCCTGCCTTCTGCCGCATAACCGCAAAAGCTATTCCTACATCGTAAGCAAATTTAAGGACATCGCCGAAATTACAAGGCGCAAAGAGGGAGTATAAATAAAGAAAGGCGGGCCGGCGGCACAGCCGCGGCCTGCCCTGTGGCAAAAATTCCTCATGCCTCTTTGGGCGGCTCCTGAAAACCGAGCCCATAGGCTGCATCAAACGGGCAAAACGTAACGAGGGCGTTCCTGTCTTCCGTGTAAGCAATGCTGCGGATGCGGTATGCTTCGGCACGGCTGCATGCGCAAAGCAGCATCCGGCGTGCCGCGCCCGTATAGGTGCCGACGGCATCTACTGCCGTCACGCCGCGCTCCACCTGCTCGCCAATCCGCCGGGCGATCGCATCCCCTTTATCCGTGATAATAATCACCATTTGCCCGGCTGTAAAGCGGTAGGTGATCTTATCGATGATCGTCGTGCAGACCGCCGTCATTACGATGCCCTGAAGCACGGCATCAATGCGGCCGAACGCGAGCCCTCCCAGAAGGATGACCACGCCATCCGTTACAAGTGAAATGGTGCCGATGGAAAGATGCGGCATCTTCTTGCGCAGGCTAAGAATCACGAAATCCGTGCCGCCCGTGGAAGAATCCTGCGCATAAATGAGTGCGAGCCCTGCCCCGGAAAGTGCGCCTGCGAACAGCGCCGCCATCAGTGCGTCGCCGTGGTAAACCGGCAGCAGCGGGAACACGAAGTCCAGCAGGATTGTAGAAACGGCCATCGTGCACAGCGAGCGCAGGAAAAACGTTCTGCCAAGCGTTTTGAAGCAAAGCAGGATCACCGGCACGTTGAACGCGAGTGTGCATAGGCCAATCGGCAGATCCGTAAAGTGGTTCAGTATGACCGCAAGGCCTGCGATGCCGCCCGGTGCAAATTCCGCCGCAGAGGCGAAACTGTAAACGCCCGCCGCATACAGGGCGCCTCCGATTACATCGGCAAGCAGGGCGCGGCCTGCCTTTTTAACGATTTTGAGCGCTGTGGTTTTCATGGTGCTCCCCCTCCTTTTTCAGTAGATCCACGCGGTTCGAGGCAGACGATGGAAGCTCCCGCAGCATCTCCCTCAAAATGCCGCAGGAGCTTCCCAGGAGGCTACCCCGTCTAACACACAAATACAGTATACCGGGTAGCAGGCATGCACGCAATGCGGTGAATTTATATGTCATACCATCTGTTTTACGCTTTGGTTGTAGAAACCTACAATGACTAATTAATGGAGAAAGGCTGTGCATCTATGGTTCGGATACGGGAAATTTTAGCGTTGGATCCTCTTGCGGGGTTCGAGCTTCTGGCAGGGGCAGGCGGCCTGGACAATGTGCTCACCAATGTAACGATCCTTGATTACGAAACGGACAGCATGGATTTCTCCGCATTCCAAAAAGGAGATTTTATCCTGACCTCCCTGTTTTTTGCAAAGGATGCCCCGCAGCTTATCGTGGATGCATTTCGGGAGCTGCTGCGCCGCGGCATTGCGGGCATCGCCGTCAAAACCGTATTTTATAAAACGCTCCCTGCGGATATGCTGCGGCTTGCGGACGCAATGAATGTGCCTGTTTTCGCATACCATGCAGCCTCTATGGAGGAGATCATTCTCGCAGCACATTCCTACATGCTTGCAAAAGAGCAACGTGAGCTTGCCGCCATGCGGCTGGATGCAATGCTGGGCTTTGGGCGGGCGCCTTCCGCCGTGGCCGAAAGCGTGCGCGCGCTGGATGCTATGCTGTACCCGCACTGCGTGGCATCCTTCAGCACGCCAAGGGAAGGAGGCGTTCTGAATTTGGGGCAGAAAATGCCCGTCCCCCTGTTTTCAGATGGGCAATATTCCGCATTTTTCCCTTATCATGACGGGCTTTTGCAGCTTTATACCACAGCGGATGCAGAGCGCCTTGCAGGCGCGGAAGATGCGATGCTTCGCGCATATGAATCATGCGGCGTGGCGCCTGCCGCATGGCGGACCGGGTTTTCCGCCCCGTGCCATGCATACGATTTTTTCGATGCAGCCATCCGGCAAAGCCTGTATTCAAACCGCGTTTGCCAATGTTTTGAAAAGCCGCGCCTGCGCTATGGCACATTGGGCGTTTACCGCTTTCTGCCCGCCCTTTTGGAGGATAAAAGCGTGCTCGCAGAATATCGCGCTGCGCTGACCCGGCTGCGTTGCTTTGAGGAGGAAAGCGGAATTGCCATGTTGGACACGCTCTCTGCCTATGCGGCTGCTCACGGAAGCGTAGAGCAGGCCGCAAAGCGGATCTACCAACACCCAAACACCGTGCGTAACCGCGTCAAAAAAGCGCGCGCACTGCTCGCCCTCAACGACGATTGGTATGAACAAATCTTCATTTTAATGGGCCTCTATGCGCTTGAGCAGACATGATTACGGCGCGAGCGGCATCGCCGTCCCTGCGGGCATACCATCCGTTTGCGCTGCGGCCTCAATCCCGCCGACCTGTGCAATTGCTTCTGCCAAATATTCCACAGCGTTAAGCGCCTGCTCCAACGTATTGGCATTATGGCCAACCTCTACAAGCAGGCATTGATCGGAAATATGCTGGTTATACCGCCCGGTTTTAACGCGGATGTTGCGCACAAGGCGCTCGTCAATGCCGGCAAGGTATTCCGTGATGCGCTTGGCAAGCGCATAGTTTGCGGCAAAGTCGGGTTTTTCGCCAAAGCCCGTGCCCGTTGCCCCTTCCCCCGTTCCAACGACAAACATCATCCGTGCGACTTCCTTGCCGTCAATCGTGACGAAATCCGTGTTTTCTTTGGGGTTGTTGCCATATGCATCCCTGTGCACATCGATAAACATGGTAATGGAAGGATATTCCGCACGGCATTTTTCCATCGTCACAACCGAGCGGGAGTACGAGGTTGAAAGCTTCGGCGGTTCGTGGTTCGTGATGTCATGAATCACGCTGATGCCGTAGCGCCCGCGCAAAAGTTCCGTGAGCCGTTCACCCACGGTTACGATGTTCATGGTGTTGTCCTTTGTGCGCCATGCGCTTGAGGCGGTGTAGTTGTATTGGCTGGTGGGAAAATATGCTTCTGTGGTATGCGTATGGTAAATGAGGATGCGCGGCTCGCTGCCGGAAAGGTCAACCGGCAGCGCCGGGGCTTCCTCCACGCGCAAAAGCTCAATGCGCACGCTTTCGCTCACGCCCACGTCGATGTCTGCGCGGTCGATCCGGATGGGTGAGGGCAGCTCGGAAGCGTCAGGGGGCTGCACGCCTCCTTCTTCATCTGCCGTTGCGGAATACATCAGCGGAAAGCCAAGTGAAAGCAGTTCCGCCTCAATGCTGCTCCCCCCGGCGATGCGAAAGGCGGATTGCGCGAACAGTGCAACCGTGCAGAGAAAGGCCGCAACCGGAACTGCGGCCTTTGCTTTTTTCAGGTTGAGCGCGTTTGGGCGCGGCGCCCGCGTGCGGATTTTCCTTGGCGGCATATGATTGATCCTCCGCTCAATTTATATGAGCGGGTGGACAGGTTTATGCGATGAGCATCCGTACCTCGCCGTAATCCGCGCCAAAGAGCGCCATGTTAATGCCGTCCGCCACAATGCGCGTCATATCGGCCACGATGCTGTCGATCTCCTTAGGCGTTACAATGAGCTCCCCGATGTGCTCGGCGATGACCTTTGCCGCAAGCTCTTTCAGGCGTTCCTCGTCGTTGTGCAGGCCCGTTTCATCCGCAATAAGGCTTATGGTATCCTGCGAAATGGTGGTGGCGAACACCACAAGCGGAACGCCGATGGCAATCACCGGCACGCCGAGCGTTTCGCGGTCCAGCCCTGTGCGGTTGTTGCCCACGCCCGCGCCCGGGCTGATGCCGGCATCCGTAAGCTGCACGGTCGTGCTGATGCGCGCCGCGCGGCGCGAGGCAAGCGCATCCACTGCAATCACAAGGTCCGGCTTGCAGTGCTCCACCACGCCGCGCACGATCTCCATTGTTTCCACCCCAGTTACGCCGAGCACGCCGGGGGCAACCGCGCTCACCGCGCGCACGGGCCCGGGCAGCGCATCCGGCATGTATTGTTTAATGTGCCGCGTTACGTAGATGCTTTCCACCACGCGCGGCCCCAGTGAATCCGGGGTGATGGCACGGTTGCCAAGCCCGACTACGAGCACGTTTTCACACGTGCCGAGGCCTTCCATCAGGCGGGAAAGTTCGTTTGAAAGAGCGCGGCTGACGCGCTCGAACAAATCGAGCGGCCGCGCGGAAAGCTCGGGCGCATCCAGCGTAACATAGCGGCCCTTGCGTTTTTCAAGGCGCGCGGCGGCATCATCCGTCGTAAGCGCGATGCGGGTCACGGCAACGCCTTCGTGCTCCTCCGATTCTTCCGTTACGCCCGAAAGCGAAGGGTGAAGTTCGCGTGCCTCCATGGCAAGGTCTGTGCGAATGGAAAAAGGCATGGGGAAACCTCCTTGAATTGTGTTGGAATACGCAGGATAGTATGCGCTCCGGCGCGGAAAAATATTTGTGAAAAAAGTCCCGTGTGCAGCAACAAATATGCTTGCAATCCCCGGTTTTGCGTGGTATAATCTCCAATGTTCGAGTAAAAAACAGGGGGGTGAATGTTTTGGCAAACCATAAGTCCGCTTTGAAGCGTGTGGGCATCACCGCGAAAAAGAACCTTCGTAATCGTATGATCACGTCCCAGGTCAAGACGGCGGTAAAGAGCTTCGACCAGTCTCTTGCTTCCGATGACCAGGCCGCAATCAACGCTGCTTACGTCAACGCCGTAAGCACTGTGGACAAGGCCGCCGCGAAGGGCGTTATCCATAAAAACGCTGCGAATCGCAAAAAGGCTCAGCTCGCAGTCAAACTGGCTGCCAAATAAGCAAGCCCCCGTTTTGCATGCAAATCTTAGGCCAACCGGAAGCGGTTGGTCTGTTTGCTGTTGAATGCACATATTCCGCCGCAGGGCTTTCATGCCTTTTACCACCTGCACTTTTGTTCCGAATCGCCGATAATAAAGGGTACAGCAAAATTCGGCACAACGACGGAGGAATCGGAACGACATGATAAGCACTGAAAAAGCGAAGCTGCAGCGGTTTAGCCTGTGCTTGAGCGAAAACGAAAAATCAAAGAGCACAATTGATAAATATACGCGGGACGTGGCTCAATTCCTTCATTTTCTGGGAGGGCGGGAAGCTACGAAATGCCTTCTGCTGGAATACCGCGGGCGGCTGCAGGAGCGCAACAAGCCGCAAACGGTGAACGCAAAGCTTTCCGCAATTCACGCCTATCTTAATGCAATTGGCCTCCCCCATTGCAAAGTAAAGCTGATGAAAGTGCAGCGCAAGGTTTTTCTTGAAGAGAGCCGGGAACTTTCGGAGCCCGAATATAAGCGGCTCCTCAACGCAGCGCAAAGCCGCTCGAATGAAAGGCTATACCTTGTGATGCTTTCGATTTGCTCCACCGGCATTCGTGTAAGCGAGCTCAAATATATTACATTGGAAGCCGTCCGCGCCGGCCAGGCAGAAATCACGCTTAAGGGAAAAAGCCGCACCGTGCTGCTCCCCCGCGCGCTGAAAAGCCGGCTTCTGCTCTATGCCGCGAAGAACGGCATCCAAAGCGGGCATATCTTCTGTACAAAGAACGGCAAACCGCTGGATCGATCCAATATCTGCCATGATATGAAGCGGCTTTGCCAAGCCGCGCATGTGGAGCCGCAAAAGGTATTTCCGCACAACCTGCGCCACCTGTTCGCGCGCTGCTTTTATGCTGTGGAAAAAAATCTTGCGCACCTCGCGGATATTCTGGGGCATTCTTCCGTGGAAACCACGCGCATTTATGTAGCTGCCAGCGTCCGCGCATATGAGCGAACCCTTCAAAAAATGCGGCTGCTCATTTGAAATGCAAAAACCACAGAATTCCTATTCTGTGGTATTCCACGGCGCATCGTAACGCCAAAATGACAGTTCCAAGCGCATGAACGCAAATAAAAAAGCCGCAGCTCCGAAAAACGGGGCCGCGGCGGAAAAGAAAATGTGGTCGGCAAACAAGCAGGCTTTGCAGGCCTGGTAAGAATACGGAATCTTGGCAACCAAATTCCAAAATTATCTATTTCTAGTTGATTTTAACAAAAAAGCATTAAATTATCTATTTCTAGTTGATTTTAACAAAAAAGCATTTATAATAAAAACTATATAAATGCCCATTTCTAAAACCACTTACCACAGAATAGGAATTCCGTGGTAAGCAGGATGGATGTGGCCTGAAAGGAGGTGCTCCGTGCCAAATGGCGTTTTCATGCTCGTTGTTGGATTATCTTGCGTTGCGGATGGGGCTTACTTATCTTTCCGACCTGCGGTGTGCTCCGGTTGATGCCGCGCAGCTCGGCCGGATTCTGTCCGCCATCCAACCGCAGCGTTTCACAGAGCGAGAATGGTTGGATGCCTGTGAATACATCACCGGCAGGAAAGCCGGCTCTTCCGTTGAAGCGCGAGAATTTCTTTTTTGCTTTGCGGCAAAAAGAACAGCTTGAAAACGCTTGGAGCGCAATGCGGAGCCATACATGCCACGCGAAAACGATTTAACCGGCTGCCGTTTCGGTATGTTGACGGCAGTAGAAAAAACAGAGCAACGGGAAAACAGAAGCATCGTTTGGCGCTGCAAATGCAGCTGCGGCGGTGAAACGATGGTCAGCGCAAAAAACTGCTCCGCGGGACGGTTACTAACTGCGGATGCATTCCCCGGCCAAGTGCGGCGAACGGAAGCATTGCAGAAGACCTGACCGGCCACGTTTTTGGGGAATTAACGGCGCTGTGCAGAGCGGAAAACAAAGCCGGGCGCGTCCGCTGGCTTTGCCGGTGCTCTTGCGGCAAGGAAAAGGCCGTTGCCGCGCACGAGTTAAAGGCGGGCAGGGTAAAAAGCTGTGGCTGCAAGGTGCATCCCCGGCGGAAGGAGCTTTTCAACCGGCGCTTCGGCATGCTCGTCCCCCTTTGGCCCACGGAGCGCCGTGATGCAAAAGGCGCCGTTTCCTGGCGCTGCAGATGCGATTGCGGGAACGAAGCGGATTTCACGGAATTTCAGCTTGTGCACGGCGATGTTCAAAGCTGCGGCTGCCTTAAACGGAGGGTGCAGGCCGAGCTTCCCGAACACCGGAAACTTCATTTTGTTGACGGAACTTGTGTGGAATATCTAGAAAAAAGGAAACACCGCAAGGACAACACAAGCGGGTTTGACGGGATACACCTTACGCCCGCCGGAACCTATGAGGTCAGAATCGGCTTCAAAGGGAAAAGCTTCTACATTGGCACTTATAGGGATTTTGGTGAAGCCGTTCAAGCCCGTTTGAAGGCAGAGCAGTTGATTCACGGAGGTTTTTTGGAAGCATACCGCACGTGGCGGAAAAAAGCCGCTCTGAACCCCGCTTGGGCTGAAGTGAATCCTCCCCTGTTCAATATCGTGAAAGATGGTGATGCCTTTGCCATAAGGCAGTCTACTGAAAAAAGCGCCAGCCATTTTTCAAAGCCAACCACCATGATTATTAAATGAAAGGAATAAACAACAATGACAAAAACGAAAAAGAATCTTTGTATCATCCTTGCTGCGCTTATGCTTTGCTTCATAATTCCAACAGCTGCAATGGCTGAAGCGGGCGATTGGGATCCTCTTACGGATCCTGATGACGTTGCAGGGAGCCTTGCTGGCAACGAGAGCTTTTCAGCTTCCACTTCCATGCAAATAGGAGCAGATGGTTATCTGCGTATGATGCCAACACTTCAAATTGGGCAATATGAGTATAATGCCATGGCCTATTGCGGCACAACCGCCCAATCAAGCAATACTTCCCTTCTTGAAATCAAAAGTATTGAAATTGGTGCATGGCAGGGTGGCGCATGGGACGGCGCAGATGCTTTGCAGGTCACCGTTATACCCAAGGCAACAGGCCGTGTAACAGTGACAATTAATTTTTATTATACTTTCAGCCAAAGCGCATTCCCTCTAACAAACCCAAAAGCGCAGTGGTTTTACGGCACAATGCGGTACACAGTCAACATCACTGAACCGCCCGCACCGAATAAGCCCACCGACTCTGCCGTTCAGGACTTGCTTGGTGACAATGCCGTTACGGTCAATTGCACCAACAGCGAAGTAGCGCATGCCGATTCCTCCTATGCCCTGCTTAACGGCAGCTTCACCGTTGGCGATGTGCAGGGAGACGCGTCCAACGGTTACACCGTGGGCGTTACCGTTGCTCCGGATGCCTATGTCACCAAGTACAATGCAGATGTCGCCTCCGGCCATTCCCTCTCCCCCGCTTCCCAGAGCGGCACGATCACGTTGGCCTATAACGCTGCCTCCAAGGTTTGGGAAGTGCAGTCCGGCAAGCCCGTAACATTCACCGTCGTTTGCGAAACGCCGGTTCCCACGCCCACACCCACACCGGATGTGACGCCCACGCCGGATGTAACGCCTACACCGGATGTAACGCCTACCCCCAAGCCCGAACCAGAGACGCAGTATTGCTATATTGAGGCTACCGCGGAAGGCGCCGGCCGCATTTCCCCCAAGGGCACCATTGCCGTGGCTGAATATGACGATCAGACCTTCCGCATGGTTGCGGAGCCCGGCTCCGTCCTTGTGGATGTGTTGGTGGATGGCATAAGCGTCGGCGCGGTCAGCGAATACACCTTCCGCTCCGTAACGCGTGACCATACCATCCATGCGGTGTTCCAGTCCGTCACACCTCCCACCACCGGCAGCGATTCCGCCGTGGTGCTGGGTATTGCCATCGGCCTGATCCTCGCCGCAGGCGTTGTCGTATTTGCCCTGCGCCGCAGGAATGAATCCTAACGGAACAATCAACGCGGGGCGGCTGCATTTTGCAGCTGCCCCCTTCTGTTTTGTGCGGATCATCGATCATATTTTATAACGCGCCCTATCCTGCGGCATGCGGGTTGAGGGTTGCCTTATTTTGGCAAGGGTTGCGATTTACGGCAATCCCCCGTCAGCACCTTCGGTGCTGCCACCCCCTTTCTAAAGGGGGC